>Ga0209373_10000063_pt1 | contig 243779 bp, 210 predicted proteins | sample Higcelweek5metaG_FD_187173 | JGI IMG/M metagenome (GOLD analysis project Ga0209373, IMG submission 187173) | Freshwater pond sediment microbial communities from the University of Edinburgh, under environmental carbon perturbations - High... | ecosystem: Environmental > Aquatic > Freshwater >... | reverse complement strand
CAGGTGATCCCCAACGCCCCCAGCGCCAAAAACGTGATCAACGCCACAAACGACCCGATCATGTAGATCTCGCCGTGCGCGAAATTGATCATCCCGATGATCCCATAAACCATCGTGTAGCCAATCGCGATCAGACCATAAATGGCCCCTAGCGACAGACCGTTGATCAATTGCTGAAGAAAATAGTCCATAGCGTCACCCCACCTTCAGCGCGTCGCAAAGGCAGGGCGCCATGACACGGGCACACACGGCACACCGATCACGCAACAGCAGCCCCCTGTCTGGTCCACCCGTCTATTGATTTGACGGGCCATGATTTTTCGCGTTCAGGGCATCCCTCACGCTCCGCCTTGGACGGGACGGAGGCAAACCCACGCCTTGTTTTGGTAGTACCAGCCCGGTGGATTTTTGCAAGACAGATTTGTGTGCTGCGCATGCGTCCCGCAGGGCGGAAACGACGAAGGCCCCACCCGCTGGTTGCGGATGGGGCCTTCGTCGTCACCAAAACCTTATGCGGAACGCCGCTCTCAGCGAACCGCGACGGTCTGCGACGCCGGAGCGGCGGCGACCTTTGGCTTGGCCGGAGCCTTGGCGGCGGGCTTGGCTTTCGCCTTCGCAGGCTTGGCGGTCGTGGAGACCGGCGCCTGCGCCACCTGGAACGGGCTGGTGTCGGGAACGCTGACCACCTTCACGTCGCACAGCGGCTTGCTCGCCAGATGCATCAGTCCGGCGTTCTTCTCGTCGCTGGTCAAAACGCGCAAATCGTCGGGCGTCAGTTCCTTGGCCGCTTGGGAGCGGTCAACGAAGGTCTCGCAATATTGTGGAATGCCGATGGTCGCGGCGCGACGGCTGCTTTCGTTCGCCAGCTCCGTGCGGAAGGTGTCGAAATTCTTGGTCGCGCTGGAGCCGCTGGTCTTCCTGTAATGGCCGATAATCGTCGCTTCCGAGCTGGACAGCAGGGCGCGATTCTTGACCGAGAAATCCTGATACACGCCGAACGGATTTCTTTCCGGCACGACGTTTTTGCACGTCAAGCCGACGATCATCATCTCCGTGTGCATGCGAATCAACTGCTCCGCCGCGTGTTCGCTGCGGGTGTAGCAGGCTTGCGGTTTGGAGATGGCGGCCTTCACAACCGGCGGCTTGGCGGCGGCGGGCTTGGACTCCGCCGCCATGACCGTCCCAGACAGGACAAGCGGGGCCGCCAACACGGCGCCCAGCAGGGCCATGCGGCGCAACGGGAAAGACGACGGAATAAGGGCGACGCGCAGGCGACTCATCTTGTGCTCCGGTGGCGCGGTTCGTTTGAACGGGCAGGCTGGTGAACAAACAGCCGTCACGCAGCCAAGGCGACGTTCTACCGCATCGCCCCAGCCGCTCCAAGCGATTTGCCCGGCCCGCGCCATTTGTCCCAGCCTCTTCGCCTCTCTTGTCACAGGACGGCTTGATGCCAAGCGGCTTCGCCGCTATTGCTGCGGTCATGTATCGCATCGGCATTGATCTTGGCGGCACGAAGACCGAGGGCATCGTCCTCGACCGCCACGGCGGCGCGTTGCTGCGGCGGCGGGTTCCGTCGGCGCGCGACGATTACGCCGGCACGCTCGCCACCATCACCGCTCTGGTCCAGGCGCTGGAAAGCGAAATCGGCGGGCAGGCGACGGTCGGCGTCGGCATTCCCGGCGCCATCTCCCCCGCCACCGGACTGGTGAAGAACGCCAACTCGACATGGTTGATCGGGCATCCGCTCGACCGTGACCTCAGCGAGGCGCTGGGCCGTCCGGTGCGGGTCGAGAACGACGCGAATTGTCTGGCGGTGTCGGAGGCGGCGGATGGGGCTGGCGCCGGGTGCGGCGTGGTCTTCGCCGCCATTCTTGGCACCGGCTGCGGCGCCGGGATCGTCGCCCATGGCCGCCCTTTGTCGGGCCGCAACGCCATTGGCGGCGAATGGGGACACAACCCGCTGCCCTGGCCAACCGACGCGGAACGCCCCGGCCCGGCCTGTTATTGCGGGCGTCATGGCTGCCTGGAAACCCACCTGTCCGGCCCGGCGGTGGCCGCCGACCATTTGGCCATGACCGGCGAAACGCTGACCGCCCACACGATCATCACCCGCGCTGGCGAGGGCGACGCGGCCTGCGCCGCCAGCGTCGACCGGCTGGTGGACCGACTGGGTCGAGGCTTGGCCAGCGTCGTCAATCTGCTGGATCCCGACGTCATCGTGTTGGGCGGCGGATTGTCAAACGCCGCCATTCTGTATGAACGGCTGCCGTCGGCCATCGCCCGCTGGGTCTTCAGCGACCGTTTCGACACGCCGGTGCGTCAAGCCTTGCACGGCGATTCAAGCGGCGTGCGCGGCGCCGCCTGGCTGTGGCGGCCCGAGGAGCATCCAGACGCCGCGTGACGAGGGGCGCGCGTAGCCCCGCAAACGCGCCCGTCCGTCAGTTCCCCGGACGGGCGTACAGGGTCAGGTGAACGCGCTTGCCCGTGTTGTAGTTGATTCCGGAAATTTCGGCCAAGCGGGCCGGGCCGCGCAGACCGAAGGCTGAATCGGTGACGGCGCGGAACGCCGCCTCCTCGCGATCTTCCACCAGCGCCAGGGCGCAAGCCGGATCGGCCACCAGATGCGCCGCCGCCGCGCCGCCGCCGCCCAGCTTGGTCGGCGTGCCGAGCAGGAAGACGAGACTTGGTTCGGAATAGCCCGCCGAGGCGACCAAGCTGTTCGGGCAGGGCCGCGCCGCCGCCACCGCCTGTGCCGCTTGTCGGCTGATCCAAATTCCGTTGATGGCGGGCAACACCGCGCCATACGTTCCCGCGTAGAGCAACCCCGCCGCTGCCAACCCGGCCAGAATGCCGGAACGGTGTTGGGCGTGGAGCAAGCCGCGCACCGACAGGGCGAACAGCCCGGCCACCGCCGGAACCAGCGCCAAACCAACCGGATCGATGCGCCCATCCACCAGATAGGGGAGCGCCGCCACCGCCAAGGTCAAAGCGCCAAAGCCCAAGCCCCCCAAACCAACCGCCAGCGCCGTCAAGACGCGGCGCGGGTGGTCTTGGGTCCGGCCAAAACGATCCATCAAGGCCGCCGCCGCCAGCGCGGCGATCGCAGGAAAAACCGGCAAGGTGTAGTGCAGCAGCTTGGTCGGCACCGCCTCGAACACCAGCCAGCTTGGCACGATCCAGGCGATGCAGAAACGCACGGCGTCGTCCCGACGCTTCGCCCACACCCAGGGAACCGCCAGCAGGGCCAGAAACGACCAGGGGGCGAAGGTGATCCAGAAGCTGCCCAGATAATAGCCTGGCGGCAGCCCCTTGCCCTCCTGCCCACCGGCGACCTTGCCCAGCATGTCGTGCCCAACGGATTCCGCGAAGAAGGCGCCGTTGGTCTTGATGGCGATGGCGATGAGCCAAGGCGCGGCGATGGCCAGCACGATTCCAAGACCGGCCAGCGGCTTCAGCCGTTTCATCCAGTTGGCCTTGCGGTCCCACAGCGCCAACACCAGCAGCGTGCTGCCCGACACCAGCAGGACAATCGGCCCTTTGATGAGAATGCCCAGCCCCGCCGAAACCCAGAACAGCAGCGGCAGCGTCCAGGCGGCCCGCCCCATCGGCGAATCCTGGTCGCGAGTCAAATAGAGCTGCGCCAACGCCGCCTGCCCGATCACCACGGTGGCCAGCAGCACCGCGTCGGTTTTGGCCATGCGGGCTTCCACGCCCAGCACGACGCAGGACGCCATCATCAACCCGGTGAGAAACCCAGCGGCGCCGCCAAACAGCCGGGCGCCAACCCAGGCGCTGGCCAGAACGGCGAGAACTGCGCCCAGAAAGGACGGGATCCGATAGGTCCAGATCACCTTGGAGTCGCCAACGACCGCCGACGCCAGGGCGGTGGAGGCGCTTTGCAGCCAGTAAATCCCGACCGGCTTCTTGTAGCGCGTCTCCTCTTGGAATCGGATGTCGACGTAATTGCCACTGTCGAGCATTTGCGAGGAGGCTTGAGCGAAACGCGCCTCGTCCCGGTCAAAGGGCGGCAGGTTGGAAAAACCGGGCAGGAACAACCCGGCGCTCAACAGCGCCAGCAAAAGATAGGCGTAGAGCGGCAGACGGCTCGTCACACCTCTCTCCCATGTTTCTTGTTGTTCCAGACAAAATAGAGGTTGCGGAAATAAATGACAAGCCCCAGCCCCTGCCCGAACATATAGACCGGGTCAACCCGATAGATGGAATAGGCCAACAGCAGAACCCCGCCGCCGATGGAAAAATACCAGAAAATCTCCGGCATGACGCTTTTTTTGGCGCGTTCGCTGGCGATCCATTGAACGACAAAGCGCATCATAAAGAGAAACTGCGCGAAGAAGCCCAAACCAATCCAGATCAGATCGGTCGTGCTCTGGTCTTGGAACCAGGCGATGGCGCGTTCAAGCATGGTGGACTTCCGTGATCGACAATTTCACAAATCTTCAGAAACAGGCGACCGCTTGGTTCGCCGTTTCAGCCAATAGACCCCCAGAAGATCGACCACGCCGATCAGCCCACGCCGCCAATTGTTGTATTTCGACACCCCGCGTTCGCGCGGGCGATGATTGACCGGCACATAAGCCACCGGATGGCCATGCGCCCGAAACAAAGCGGGCAGGAAGCGATGAATGGCGCCGAAAAACGGCAAATCCAGGAAGGCGTCGCGCCGGAACAGCTTCAACCCGCAACCGCTGTCGGTGCAGCCATCCTGAAGAAACGCTTGGCGAACAGCGTTGGCGAAACGCGAAGCCAAACGCTTGGACAGCGTGTCCTGGCGCTTTTGTCGAATGCCGCCGACCAGAACCGGCGATCCCGCCTGACCATCGGACACCAGAGCGAACAAGGCTGGAATGTCGGCGGGGTCGTTTTGTCCGTCGCCGTCCAGCGTCACCACCCACTCGCCGCGCGCCGCCTTCACGCCGGTGCGCACGGCGGCGCTCTGCCCGGACCGGCTGTGATGCCGCAGAACGCGCAAACGTCCCGCCGCGATCGCCGAGGCAAGGCGCGCCTGGGTGTCGTCGTCGGATTGATCGTCAACAAAGATCACTTCAAAACCGCCAAGCGGGGCCAAAGCCCGCTCGATTTCGTCGAGCAGCGGCAGCACGTTGTCGGCTTCGTTGAAAACCGGAACGACGACCGACAGCCGCACCGGCGGTCGGCCTTCCGAAAAAATGCTCACTGCGGCCATCCCATTCATCGAACGGGCGGCAAAATACTCTCGCGGCGCGGTGAACGGTAGAGGAAAAGGATGCCGACATGAGGAAGCCAGCCCCGCCCGATCCGCAACGGCGGGCGCTGCGGCTGGTTTGGCGTTTTTTGTCAGGACGACGCCATCGCCCGCATCCCTCGTTGTTTTCAAATCGCTCTCACCATTGGTGGTTTTTAAATCCATCCACCCGCCATCCGGTGGCTGACCCCAACAAATTCGCGATTCTCTGCAAAGTTATGCTGGCGTTTTTGACAAGAGTTTCCGATAGTCATCCGTACCGAAAACATCGCCCGCCAGCGTGAAGCCCGATGATGTTGACGCACGCGCCCGCGTGTTCCTGCGTCAAAAGCGTGCGATCCGGCGAAACATGCTGACGAATGACTCAAAATTCACTTTGGCAACCGAGCGACATAATGAACGCAGATACCGGGAGCGAACCGGAGTCTCCCAAGAAGCGCGGCCGCATTCCTCAATCGGCCTGGCCGGAAATTCTTGAACGCTACAACGGTGGCGCGACGCTGTCGGCCATCGCGCGCGAGTTTGAATGCACGCCCAGCGCGATTTCCTACATCATCAAAAAGGCGGAAGCCGCCAGCGGCCAAGGGGAGCTGAACGTCAGCGACAGCGGCGCGGTCGAGCCGCCCGCGAAAGCGGCGGAACCTCAGACAAATCCCGCTTCGGTTGCGCCCGTCGCCCCGATGGTTGAGGCCGCCCCAGTGGTTGAGGCCGCGCCCTCGACGACGGTGACGGAAAGCGAGACCTCGGCGGATCGCATGGCGGGCAGCCGAGGGCGCCCCCGCCTGACCCGCCCAGAGGCGCGGGCCGACGACGCCGGTTCAGCTCCAGCGGCCCCCTCAGAGACCCTGCGTTTGAGCCGCCCGGAACCGGCGCCACAGCCGACGGCTGCGCCGCCCGCCGCCGCTCCGCCGCCGGTCGCGACGGACGCGCCTCGTCCACCTGCGTCGACCTCCGGCCCGGTGCCGCCCGTCGATGCGGTGGAAGGGCGTCTGCGCGACACCGCCAAGGCCTGCATCACCGCCTATCGCGGCTGGCGTCAGCAGCCCAACGAAGGCACGATCCAGTCCCTGTCGGAAACCGTGCACGAACTGCGCAAGGCGCTGTCGCGCATTGAAATCGACATGTCGGCCAGCCGCCGAGAGGAGCAGGCGATTCGCCCGATCCCGATCCCGGCGCACCGCGCGTCGCGCCGCCCGCAGTAACCGGCGGTTTGTCCCGATCCGTCTGCTTTTAAAAAACCCCCGCGCCGTTCGTTCGGCGCGGGGGTTTTTCTTGGATCAAGCGTTGCTTGGCTCAGGCCAAACGCCGCGCCCGCGCCATCGCACGGGGAAAACGCAGAATGAAGGTCGCGCCCCGCCCCGACCCGCTGTCCAGACGCACCGTGCCGCGCAGGGTGCGCGTGACCAGCGTGTAAAGAATGTTCAGGCCAAGGCCGCTCCCGCCACGATCCCGGCAGGTGGTGAAGAACGGCTCGAACACCCGCGCTTGAATCGCCTCGGGAATTCCTTTTCCGTCATCGGCGTAAATCAACTCCACCGCATCGCCGTCACAATGCGCCGTGATGTCCAGGCGCCCGATTTCCCCGGAATCATAGCCGTGAATGATCGAATTCATCACCAGATTGGTGAGGATCTGGCTGATCGCGCCTGGATAGCTGTCGAGCGTCAAACCCTCCGGGCAACTCACCCGGACGGCGTGGCCGGAGCGGCGGACGCGCATGCCAAGACTGCGCAACACTTCGTGAATGTAATCGTTCAAATCAAAGACCCGACGCTCCTCGCTGGCTTGATCGACGGCGATCTGTTTGAAACTTTGCATCAAACGAGCGGCGCGCTCGATGTTCAGCAGCATCAAATGGGTCGCTTCGTCCACCGTCTCCATGAAACCGGCGAAATCGCCCCGGCGCATCGTTCCAGCGTCAAACAACAGCCGCAAATCGCGGGCCTTGTCCGCCAACAAGGACGCTCCGCTCAGCGCGATGCCAATGGGCGTGTTGATTTCATGCGTCACCCCGGCGACCAACGACCCCAACGCCGCCATTTTTTCCGCCTGGATCAGATGGACCTGGGCCTCTTTCAAATCCTGCAACGCCCGTTCGGCCTCGTCCTTGGCGGCGCGGACGGCCTCGGCGGCGCGAATCGTCTCGGTCACATCGGTGTAGGAGCCGACGATGCGGAAAGGCCGCCCATCCGGGCCAGGAACCGCGATCGACCGGGTGTCGAGATGGACGATGGCGCCGGATTTGTGGAAATAGCGTTGCAGCTCTTGGCTTTCCGCCACCCGCCCCGTCCTCACATCGTCCACCAGGGCCAAAGCGGCGGGACGATCATCGGGGTGGATCAGTTTTTCCCAACAGGCGCGGCTGTCGCCGATGTCCACCGCGTCATAGCCCAGCAGCGCCCACCATTGCGGCGAAAGCCACAGCGTGTCATCGCGCAAATCCCATTGCGAGATTCCTTCGCGCGCGGCCCGAATGGCCAACTCAAACAATTCGCGGCTGGCGGCAAGTTCGCGTTCGGCCAGCTTGCGTTCGGTGATGTCCGTGTAGGTGGTGACGAATCCGCCCCCCGACAGCTCCAACGTCACCGTTTCGATCACCAGACCGTCGGGGTGCATGCGTTCGTTGTAAAAGGGCCAAGAGGCGCTGCGGATGTGGGCCAACCGTTGCTGGACCAGCGTTTCGACATCGCCCGGCCCGTAGCCGCCGCGCTCGGCGATGTGACGGACCACCTCCTCGTAAGGCTGGCGGTAACGTGGAAAGTCCGGCTTGATCGACAGCAGGTTCAGAACACGGCGATTCCAGGCCACCAGTTCCAAATTGCTGTCGAACGCCATCACCCCCTGGCTCATGCATTCCAGAACCAGACTGGTTTTTTCCCACAGGGTGATCGGATCGCCCAGCCCGCTTGGTTGGGGGGCGGGCTGATGGGGCGTAGAATCCGCAAGGCGCGCCGACAGCAAAAGCTCCCCCGCTTCCCCCAGCCCCGCCGACAGCCGCGCGCGCCCACCACCGCACACTGGGTGATCGACAAAACCAGCCTGCCGCAGCCTGCGCGCGCCAACATCGCCCAGCAGCCCGGTGATGGTGACGCCGGAGGAAAAAGCGCCCGGCGCCACGCCAAACAATGCGGCAAAAGCCGCGTTGCACCAGACCAACCGATCATCGGCGCCGAAACGGGCAAACCCGGTGTCCGTCATGCGCCTGCCCCGCTCCCCTCAGAGATTCCGGACGATTCTCTCACCGCACGCCCAACCAAGTTCGCCGGGCCAGGCTCACTGGGCCAGACTTTGACACGCGGCGCGCATCGCGTGCGCATTCTTATCTCTCATCGGTTGTTGAGCAAGCGGGATTCGTCTTGCTGTCCAGGGGGCGACGGTTCGTTTTTTCTTGTCTTGCCCAATCCCCCCCGCTTTATGGAGCCGGGTCGCCGCAGGATTGAAAAGGCTCGCAACACATGCCGGATGTCGCCGCTTATGTCGGCCTTTTCCTTGCGGCCTTGGTCGCGGCCACCCTGTTGCCCGCGCAATCGGAATTGCTGCTGGTCAGCCTGCATCGGGCGGGGGGGTACAACGACATTCTGCTGGTCCTGGTCGCGACTCTGGGCAACGTCGCCGGGTCGGCGTCCAACTGGGCGCTGGGCCGCTTTTTGATGCGCTTTCAAGACCGCCGCTGGTTCCCGGCGTCTCCGGCGATGGTCGCACGCGCCACCCGCTGGTTTCAGCGTTTTGGCGTGTGGTCGTTGTTGATGGCGTGGCTGCCGGTGATCGGCGATCCGCTGACCTTGGTGGCGGGAATCCTGCGGGTGGACTGGCGACTCTTCTTGATTTTGGTCACTGTGGGGAAGGCTGGGCGCTACATCACGCTGATTGTTGCGTCCAACCACTATCAGTAATACGGCATGTTGCGACGCAATAAGACGCTTGAGGACGGCGGCGCACCGGCGTATCACCTCTGGCTTAAACGCGGATTGTCCGCACACCCCAAAGAAGCCGCAGCGTGATTGTGGTTTTTCTCTTGCGTCCCACTTGATCGCGGTCAATGGGAACGGGATGGCGTGCGCCTATGGTCCGTATCGCTCACTGACCCGGAACCCAGGCGCCTCGACATGCCAGACGGTAGCATCGTTCAGCCGACGAAGGCCAAGCCGACCTCCAAATCGGCCGCCCCAGCCGACAAGGTCGTTCTGTTTGAAAGCCAGAAAAAGATCCACCCAAAGGCGGTGAAGGGCGTTTTCCGGCGGTTGAAAACGGCGACCTTCGCCGTTCTTCTGGCGCTGTTCTACCTCGCGCCCTGGATAAGGTGGGAGCGCGGCGGCGACGCCCCGGCCCAGGCGGTTCTGTTTGATCTGAACACCCCCCGCTTCTTCATCTTCTGGATCGAGATTTGGCCGCAGGAAATCTATTATCTGACCGGCCTTTTGATCGTCGCGGCGCTCGGGCTGTTTCTGGCGACGGCGCTGGCCGGGCGGGTGTGGTGCGGCTTCGCCTGCCCGCACACGGTGTGGACCGATCTGTTCGTGTGGATCGAGCGCTTTTTTGAAGGCGACCGGGCGGAGCGCATCCGAAACGACATGGCGCCCTGGAGCCTGCGCAAGCTGGCGCGCAAATCCGGCACCCACGCCGGTTGGCTGGCCTTGAGCCTTGTCACCGGCTTCGGCTTCGTCTCTTACTTCGCCGACGCGCCGACCCTGGCGCGCCAACTGGTGACGTTCGACGCCTCCTATGAGGCGACCAGCTTCTTCGCCCTGTTCGCCGGCATGACCTATCTGATGGCCGGTTGGACGCGCGAACAGATGTGCATGTACATGTGCCCCTGGCCGCGCATCCAAAGCGCGATGCTGGACGAGCACAGCCTGGTCGTCACCTACCACGCCGACCGGGGCGACAATCGCGGGCCGAAGCGCAAGTCGGAAAGCTGGGACGAGCGCCGGGAAAAGGGCCTTGGCGACTGCATCGACTGCGGCCAATGCGTGCAGGTTTGCCCGATCGGCATCGACGTGCGCAGCGGCGAGCAGGCCGACTGCATCAATTGCGGCCTGTGCGTGGACGCCTGCGACAGCATCATGATCGCCCAAGGCCTGCCGCCGAAGCTGATCGATTTTGATTCGCTCGCGGCGCACGAAACCCGCGCCAGCGGCAAGACCTATCAGTGGCGTCTGATCCGCCCGCGCACGATCATTTACGGCCTGCTGATGCTGGTGATCGGCGGGGCGATGGCCTGGAGCTTCGCGCTGCGCCCGCGCCTGGACATCACCGTGCTGCGCGACCGCGCCCCGCTGTTCGTCACCCTGTCGGACGGCAGCCTCCGCAACGCCTACACCTTCAAGGTCGCCAACAAAACCCGGCAATCGCGCGCCTACGCCCTGACCGTCAGCGGCCTGAACGGCGCCGAGATCAAGGTGATCGGCGAAACCGAAGGCGCGGAGAGCAAGGACCACGCGGCCACCATCTCCGCCTCGCCCGACAGCGTGGCGACCTATCGCGTGTATGTCACCGCGCCGCGCGGCAACGTGACGGCGGCCTCCACCCCGCTGACCTTCCATCTGTCGGACACCGCCAACGCCGACAAGGACAGCCACGCCAGCGTCTTCCTCGGCCCCGCCACCGGAAACTGAGGCGGGAACTGAGGCGGGAACTGAGGTAAGCACTGAGGCGGCAAGAGCGGATCAAAGGCGGGGAGCTTCGGCCCCCGCCTTTTTCTTGTCCATCGGATGACGAAAGCCATGCGGATGACATGGTTCCGCAATCAAGCGGAGACGAAAACTGTCACACGCCTGCGTCATGGTCGCGTGATTGGATAGGAGCTTGTGACCCGCGACCACCGACCACGCTTTCACCTTGAGGATGAGCCGGACCATGCGCACGACCATCACCGCCCGCTGCACCTCCCTGATTGGCCGCGCCCGCGCCGCCCTGCGCCGCCCGCTGCGTCGTCCCTTCGTCCGCAAAGCCGCCGGTCAGCGCCGCATGCGCATGGAGCATCTGGATCTGGAGCTGTTCCGCAACGACCTTGGCGGTTGATGTCTGGGGCGGTTGAGGCGTCTGACCGCTGGCGTCCGTCAGCCCCGCTGGGCGGACAAATCGCGGGCCAACAAATCCCGGATGGCGTTGACCAGCGGCTTCATGTGAAAGGTCGATTCCGGCGACACGGCGACGGTTCCGCCCAGCGCCACGACCGCCTCGGCCACCACCGGGCCGACGGCGGCGATGCGGGTGTTGCGGAATCCGGCGCGGAACTCGTCGGCCAAACCACACGCCTCGGCCACCTCATGCAGACGGCGGACCTGGGGGGAAGCGGTGAAGGCGACAAAATCAATGCGTCCCGCCGCCATGGCGCGAATCGCCGCCTCAACCGCGCCGGTTTCCGAATCCGACGCGTAACGGTAGGGCGTGACCGCCACCGGCGCCCCGCCACGCGCCCGCACGGCGTCCAGCAAAGGCTCGTTCGGGTTGCCGGGGTAAAGCTGCACCCCGACCGTGCGCCCGCTCAAATCCTCCTCCGCCAGCGCCTGGATCACGCCGTCGGTGGTTGGGGCCGGGGCGGTTCGGTAAGGGCCAAGACCGATTTCGCGCAACGCCTTCACCGGCTTTGGCCCGCGCACGAAAACGCGGGTTCGGCCCAGCGCGGCGATGACCTCGGCCTCCCGCCCGTCGGCGCGGGCGACGGTCATCAAACGCCGCAGCCCCTCGCCGGTCAGCAGGATGACGTCGTTGAAGGCTCCGGCGGTCAATTGGTCGAGCCAGTCGCGGGCCGGGGCGGGATCGTCGAGATCGAGGATCTTGACCATCGGGCAGCGGATGGTTTCCGCGCCATGCTGCTCCATCATCCCGGCGAACAGATCCAAATCCCGGCTTTCCGGCACCAGAATCCGCCGCCCTGAAAGATCGCCGCCGCCCATGATATGCTCCTGTCGCCTGCCGTGCTGACGCTTACCCTACCACAACAGGTGAAGCCGTCAGGCCCCTTGCCGACGGCAATGCAGCAGGCTGAACAGGCCAAAGGGCGGCACCGTCTCGACGCTCTGCACCGCCAAGGGGGATCCCTGAAGCAGCGACTCCAGCGTGAAGTCGGGCCGCCAGCCCAGCTTCTTCGACAAGGGCGCCAGCCAGTTTTCCACCGTGCGGCGGATGCCGGGCCGGGGAGCGGCGAAATGATTGACGATGACGATGTCGCCGCCGGGTTTGCAGACGCGTTCCAGTTCCGCCATCGTGCCTTGCGGGTCTGGCACCACGGTCATCACATACATGGCGACCACCACGTCGAAACTGCCGTCGGCGAAGGCCAGCTTGCCCGCGTCCATCTCCAGCAGCCCTTCGACATGGGTCAGATTTTCCCGCGCCACCCGCTCTTGCGCGACCTTCAGCATGTCGGTGGACAAATCGATGCCGACGACGCGGTTGTCCTTGCGGTAATCCGACAGCGACAGGCCGGTGCCGACGCCAACCTCCAGAATGCGCAAACCGCCACGCCGATTCAGCCACGCCACGGCGGCGTGACGGCCCGAGGCCAGCAAGGTTCCGAACACGCGGTCATAAAAACCGGCGTAACGCCGGTAAGCAGCGCGGATGGAAACGGCGTCCATGGCGAAATCCCCTCAGCAACCCGTTGCGGACGGGACCATAGCGGGCTTTGCCCCGTCATGAAAGTGACGCAGAGTCCCGATGCGCGACGGCGCTGGACAGCGCCCCGCCCGGAACCCTAGGAAAGAGGGCATGCCCCAACCGCCCCGCCCCGCCATCAACCGCCGCCGCAACGTCGGCCCGCTCGCCCTGGCGCTGACCGTCGTCACCGGGTTGGCCGCCTGGGGCGCCCATCGCTGGGCGGAAGCGCTGGCGCTTGACGACTTGATCGTCAATGGCGAGCAGCGCTTGGGCCTTTACGCCAGCAGCATCCGCAACGCGGTCGGGCGGTATGATTACCTGCCCGCCCTGACCACCCGCGACCATGATGTTCTCGCCCTGCTGGCCGCGCCGTCGGACGCCCGGCGCGACGTCGTCAACCGTCGGCTGGAGGACGCGAACGCCACCGCCGGATCCGCCGCGCTCTATGTCGTGGACGGCGGCGGCTTGGCGCTGGCGTCGAGCAATTGGCGCGACCCGGCGCAAAGCTTCGTCGGCCAGCGCTACAACTTCCGCCCCTATTTCCGGCAGGGGATGGAAACCGGCAGCGGGCGCTATTTCGGCATCGGCGTGACGACAGGCCAGCCCGGCTATTTCCTGTCCCACGCCGCCCAAACCGACCAGGGGGTGATCGGGTTGGCCGTGGTCAAGATTGATCTGGAGCCGGTGCAACGGGATTGGGCGGCGGGCGGCGAACGGGTGCTCGTCACCGACGACAACGGCGTCGTCTTTCTGGCCAGCCACGCCGCTTGGAAATACCGCGCCCTGCGCCCCCTGCCCGCCGAGGTGCGCGCCCGTCTGGCCGAAACCCGCCAGTATGACCGCAGCGAACTAGACGCGCTGGGCCTCAGCGAAGGCCCCCTGATGGGCGGCGGCGCCCGATTGGTCAGCCTGCCCACGCCGGCCTCCACGCCCAACCCGGACGGCCAACGTCACGCCTATCTGATGCAGGATCGCGCCCTGCCCGAATTCGGCTGGACCATCCGCTTCCTGTCCGATCTGGAACCGGTTCGGACTCAGGCCAACGCCGCCGCCCTGCTGGCGGCGCTGGCCGTTCTGCTGCTGGCGACCGGCGGGGCGCTGGGCCAGCAGCGGCGGCAGACCCTGCGCCTGCAACGCGAATCGCACGCCCTGCTGGAACGCCGGGTGGCCGAGCGCACCGCCGAACTGCTCGCCGCCAACCGCGTGCTGCGCGAGGCGCAGGAGGAGTTGGTGCAGGCGGGCAAGCTGGCCGCCTTGGGCCAGATGTCGGCGGCCCTGGCGCACGAAATCAACCAGCCGCTGGCGGCGATCCGCACCTTCGTCGCCTCCACCCGTATTCTGGCCGAGCGCGGGGAGGCCGCGCTGGTGCAAAGCAACCTCGCCATGATCGGCGATCTGGCCGAGCGGATGGCGGTGATCTCCGGCCATTTGAAGGATTTCGCCCGCAAGGGTCCGGCGCGGGTCGAAGCGGTGTCGGTCGCCCGCGCGATGAACCACGCGCTGACCCTGCTGGCCCCCCGTCTGCGCGAGGAGGACATCGCGCTCGACATCGAGATCCCGCCCGACGCCCTGGTGCGCGGCGACGCGGTGCGGTTGGAGCAGGTCTTCGTCAATCTGCTGCGCAACGCCGCCGACGCCATGACCGACGCGGACGACCGCCGCCTGAGCCTGTCCGCCGCCCCGGTCACGGACAACAGCGCGGCGGCGTGGGAGATCCGCATCCGCGACCGGGGGACCGGCATCGCCGACACCGACCAGTTCCGCCTGTTCGACCCCTTTTTCACCACCAAGGAGGTTGGCCAGGGGCTTGGCCTGGGGCTGTCGCTGTCCTATGGAATCGTTCGCGACTTTGGCGGCGGCCTGCGGGCGGAAAACAACCCCGACGGCGGCGCCTGCTTCGTCATCCGCCTGCCGGACGCCAAGGAGACCTCCCCGCCATGACCACGCCCGCGCCGACACCCGTCCTGTTCATCGACGACGAGTTGGCGATGCGCGTGTCGGTCACGCAATGGCTCCAATTGGCCGGATTCGCGGCGGAGGGGTTTGAGACGCCCGAGCGCGCGCTCGACCGGCTGTCGCCGGATTTTCCGGGAATCCTCGTCACCGACGTGAAGATGCCGCGCATGGACGGCATGGCCGTGCTGGCCCGCGCGCTGGAGCGCGACGCCGACCTGCCGGTGATCCTCGTCACCGGCCATGGCGACGTGACCCTGGCGGTGGAGGCGATGCGGCGCGGCGCCTATGACTTCATCGAAAAGCCCTTCGCCCCCGATCATCTGGTCGCCGTCATCCGGCGGGCCTGCGAAAAGCGCCGCCTCGTGCTCGACAACCGGGGTCTGCGCCGTCGGATCGGCGGCGCGGCGGGGATCGAGGCCCGGTTGATCGGCGTCTCCCGCGCCATGGACGATCTGCGGCGGGAGGTGCTGGATCTGGCCGCCACCAACGCCAGCGTGCTGATTCACGGCGAAACCGGCGCGGGCAAGGAGCTGGTCGCCCGCTGCCTGCATGATTTCGGCCCGCGCGCCGCCAAGGGCGCCTTCGTCGCGGTCAATTGCGGGGCGATTCCCGAGAGCATGGCGGAAAGCGAACTGTTCGGCCACGAGCCGGGCGCCTTCACCGGGGCCACCCAGCGCCGCGCGGGCAAGCTGGAGCATTCCAGCGGCGGCAGCCTGTTCCTCGACGAGATCGAAAGCATGCCGCTGGCCCTGCAAGTCAAAATGCTTCGCGCCTTGCAGGAGCGCACGGTCGAACGGCTGGGATCCAACAAACCGTTGCCCGTCGATCTCCGCCTGATCGCCGCGACCAAGGTGGATTTGCTCGACCTCAGCGAGGAGGGGCGGTTCCGCGCCGATCTTTATTACCGGCTGAACGTCGCCGAACTGCACATCCCGCCGTTGCGGGCGCGGGCCGAGGACATCCCGCTGCTGTTTGACGCCTTCGCCGCCGACAGCGCCGCCCGCCACACCCGCGACCCGCGCCCGCTGGACGCCGACGATGTGGACGCCCTTCAGGCGCATGACTGGCCGGGCAACGTGCGGGAGCTGCGCAACCTCGCCGAACGCCATGTCCTGTCGGTCGGACGGGCGAGCGTCGCCGCGCTGCTGCGCCGCCGTCCAGTCGGCGGCGGCGGGGCTGGCGGCGACGGGGCGGCGGCCCGCGCGCTGTCCGATCAAATGGACGCCTTTGAAAAGCGGGTGATCGAACAGGCGCTCGACCGCTGCCGGGGCGACATCAAGGGAGTGATGGATCTCTTGGACATTCCCCGCCGCACCCTGAACGAAAAAATGGCCCGCCACGGCCTGGACCGGACACGCTTTTTGCCGCGCGGGTGAGCGACAAAATTTCACCCCACCCGACAACCGAAGGGACGCGCCCCGGCGTGGTTGTGGCATAGTCCGGCGCAATCGTTCCCTTTCCAAAGGATGCGCCATGGCGCGCAAAGCCGCTCTGTCTCTGGAAAGCCTGTCGGCGCTGGGCGCTGAAAAGCTGGCCCAGATCATCGTGGACGAGGCCGAAGACAACCCCGCCTTCCGCAAGCGCGTCACCGCCGCGCTGGCCAGCGTCAAGGGGCCGGACGCCGTCGCGAAGCTGATCGACCGTCGTCTGGCGGCGCTGGAGCGCGCGCGGGCGATGATCGCTTGGGAAAAAGAGCGGGCCTTCGCCGAGGATCTGGGCGCGACCGTGGACACCATCATCAAGGAGCTGGCGCCGCTCAGCCCGATGCACGCAGTGGAGCGGCTGCTCCGCTTCGTTGACAGCCACGGCGGCGTGTTCGACCGCATCGACGATTCCGGCGGGCGCATCCAGGACGTCTATTCGACCGCCAGCGAAGCCCTGCCGGATCTCGTCGCTCGCTTGACGCCCGCCCAGCAGGCCCGCGTTCCGGCGCTGTTGGCGGACAGTCTGGCGAAGGACACCCATGGTTTGGCCCGCTCCATCGCGGTGGCCCTGGTCCCCCATCTTCCCGAATCCGTGTTGACGGCGTGGGACGCGCAGCTTCGCGACCGGGACGACGGCAAGAATCCGCCGGTGGAGATCCGTCAGGCCATCGCCGACGCGCGCGGGGACATCGACGGGTATCTGGCGCTGGAGGCGCTCCGCCCCGCCTGGACCCAGAATCCCACGCGGGTCGCCGAGCGGCTGCTGGCCGCCAACCGGCTGGACGAGGCCCTGCTTTGGGTCCGCAAGGAGCGCGCCGGCGGCCTGATGGTCGCGACGCAGGAGGATCTGGCCGAAGGCCGAATCCGGCGGGCCGACGATCTGGACACGGTGCGGCTGGAAGCCCGCATCCTGGAGGCGATGAAGGACCGTCCCGCCGCACAGGCGCGGCGCTGGGCCGCGTTCGAGAACACGCTGAACGCCGGAATTTTGCGCGACTACATCAACAAGCTGGATGATTTCCTCGAATTCGATGAAATGGACAAGGCGTTCGCCGTGGCGGCGGCCAGCCCGAACGCCTACAGCGCGCTGACGTTCCTGCTGGAATGGCCGCGCCTGGATCTGGCGGCGGCGTTGGTGATGGATCGCCTTACGGTGTGGGATGGCCGCCATTATGACCTGCTTGGCAAGGCGGCCTCGACGCTGGAAGAGTCCTTCCCCATGGCGGCCACCGTGCTGTACCGGGCCTTGATCGACGACATCCTCAGCCGGGGAAAATCACCCGCCTACGGCCACGCCGCCCGATATCTGGGGGCGCTCGACGCGCTGAGCGGATTGCTGCCCCCCGACGCCCCGATTGACGCGCATGAAAACTATCGCGCCGGATTGAAAAAATCCCATGGCCGCAAGCTGGGATTCTGGAGTCTCGTCGGCGGGGACAAGCGCCCGTAACGGGCGAGAGACGGACCGTACATGGCCACAATTCGCGAAGCTCTGGCGCTGGCGCTCGACCATCATCTCGCCGGGCGGGTGGTGGAGGCCGACACGCTCTATGGCCGGATCCTGGAGGTGGACCCGGAAAACGCCGACGCGCTCCACCTGCATGGCGTGCTGTGCGCGCAGACCGGGCGCTTGACCGACGCGGCGGCGCTGCTGCGGTTGGCCGTGCGGCATGGCCCGGCGGCCCCCGATCACCATGCAAACCTCGGCAACGCCCTTCGCGCGCTGGGGCGAACCGCCGAGGCCATCGACGCCTATCAGGGCGCGCTGGCGCTCGCGCCGCAGCGGGTGGACGCCGGATTCGGGCTGGCCGCTTGCTTGGACGCCGCCGGGCGACGCGAGGAATCCGCCGTCGCCTACCGCGCCTTGCTGGCCCACGCCCCCACCCACGCCGAAGCTTGGAACAATCTGGGATTGGTCCTGCGAGCTGTGGGCCGCGCGTCCGAAGCGGTGGAGCCGTTGACCGAAGCCGTGCGCCTGACGCCGCTCGACGCCCGGACCCAAACGAACCTCGCCATGACGCTCGACCGGGCGGGCGACACCGAGGGGGCGATGGCGGGTTTCACCCGCGCGTTGGCGCTGGATCCGGCCTTCGCCTCGGTGTTGACCGGCTTGGCGCGCTGTTGGCTTCGCGTTGGGGAGGCCGCCGCCGCTGAGCGGTTGAAAAGCTGGAGCTTGCGGCTGCTGCCCGACTCCCCCGATCTGCACGCCGCTCTGGCCCGGCTGCGCGCGGATCGCCCCGCCCTGGCCGACGCGCATGTGCGCCGCCTCCTGGCCTTGACCCCCGCCGACGCGGAGGCGTGGAACGCGCGCGGCTTGCTCGCCCGCCGCGTCGGTCGCGCGCGCGACGCGCTCGCGGCCTTCCATCGGGCGGTGATTCTGCACCCCGATCTGGGCGGCGGACGAATCAATCTGGCGCTGGCGCTGCGCGACCTTGGCCAGCCCGAACGGGCCATGGTCGAGGCGCGGGTCGCCGCCGCGCTTGCCCCCGACTCTGCGGCGGTTCTCAACAATCTGGCGCTGGTCTGCGAAAGTTTGGACCAACCGGGCGACGCGGCGGCGCTGATGGCGCGGGCGCTGCGGCTGACGCCGATGGACGCCGACGGTTGGGCCTATCGCGGGGCGATGCTGCGGCGGGCAGGACGGATCTCCGCTGGTTTGGACGCTTGCAACCGCGCCTTGGCGCTCAACCCCGCTTTGGTCGGTGGGCTGGTCAACCGGGCGGTGGTCCGTCAGGATCTGGGGGACCTCGACACGGCCATCGCCGACAACCGTCGCGCCGTCGCGGCGGCCCCCGACCGCGCCGATCTGCATTCCAACCTGCTGCTGTCCTTGCAATACAGCCCAAAAGTGATGGCCGCCGCCCTGCTGACCGAACACCGGCTGTGGGACGACCGGCATGGCCGCCCCCGCGCCCCGCGCGCGGGCTGGCGCCACCCCAACGCGCCCGACCCGGAGCGCCGTTTGCGCGTCGGCTACGTCTCCGCCGATTTCGGCTATCACCCCATCGGCTACTTCCTGGCCCCGCTGCTGCCCGCCCACGACCGCGCGGCGGTGGAGATTTTTTGTTACAACGCCAAACCACGTGAAGACGGCATGACCCGCCGCCTGATCGCCGGGGCCGACCATTGGCGCTCGATCCATGGTCTGGACGACGCGGCGGCGGCGGCGCTGATCGCGGCGGACGGAATCGACATCCTGGTCGATCTGGCCGGGCACACCGCCAACAACCGGCTGCCCCTGTTCGCCCGCAAACCCGCCCCGGTCCAAGCCACCTGGGCCGGTTACGTCGGCACCACCGGCCTGTCGGCGATGGACGCCCTGATCGCCTGCCCGCGCCAGATGCCGCCCGGCAGCGACGCCAGCGTGGTCGAGCGCGTGGTCCGCCTGCCCGACGATTACGTGTGCGTTTTGCCACGGGAAGACGCCCCCGCCGTTGGGCCGCTGCCCTGCGACGGCGCCGGTCACGTCACCTTCGGCTGTTTCAACAACCGGACCAAGCTGTCGGAGCCAACGCTGGCCCTGTGGGCGCGCCTGCTGAACCGGCTGCCGACGGCAAGGCTGTTGCTGAAAACCCACCAGTTCGACGACGCGGGCGTGCGGACCAAGCTGTTGGCCGCCATCGTCGGGTTGGGCGGCGATCCGACGCGGGTGGAATTGTCGGGAGCCGCCCGGCACGCCGATCTGCCCGGCTGGTACAACCGCATCGACGTGGCGCTGGATCCCTTCCCCTATTCCGGCGGGCTGACCACGCTGGAAGCCCTGTGGATGGGCGTGCCGGTGGTGACGCTGGGCGGAGGGGACCGCTTTTGCGCCCGTCACTCCGTAGCCCACCTCGCCGCCGCCGAGCTTCCCGAACTCATCGCCGCCAACGCCGACGCCTATCTGGACATCGCCGCCGGGTTGGCGCAGGACCGCGCCGCGTTGGCGGCCTTGCGGGCGGGGTTGCGGGGTCGGATGGCGGCGTCCGCCTTGTGCGACGGGCCGCGCTTCGCCCGCCATCTGGAAGCGGCCTATCGGGATCTGTGGCGCGCGTGGGTCGAATCCACGCCCTCCTGAGACGATTCGTCATTCGAGTCGGGGCGAAGCCAACCAGTCAATGTTAGCGACATTTTATGATGCGCGCCGTGCGTAAAAATTTCTTTTGCCCTGCAATATCCTGCGGATCTTTGCCGCCAAAAACATCCAAACGGAAGAAGCGTTCTTTTATTCGCCGTGACCACCACCAATTCACGCGACAGTAACCGCTGGTTTTTCAACGCCTGCGATTTATGGTCGCCTTTCCGCTATCCCGCGCTCTCCAATCTTCTGCCGACTGTTTCCCCGGATACTATCCCCAGTATCCCATTTGCCCGCTCCGCTATCCCTCGTGCATGCAGAAATATGCAGGCCATCGCCGCTACACTGGGTTTCAAGATGGTGGTTCGTGGAGACAGCGGATCATCAAGCAATCAAAACCGGCGCCAACATCGGTTTTGGATCTGTCTGGTGGAGGACCGTTCTGATGTTCACGCAAACCGCTTGCCTTGTTCATATCGTTGATGGCGACCTGCTGCTGCGCAGCACCTTGGCGCGCGCTTTGGGAGCCGTCGGCATCGCCTGCCGCGTTCACAGCACCGGGGCGGATGCCCTGTCCGTCTTGGGGACCGGCTCGACCTGTCTGGTCGTGCGCAACGAATTGCCGGACATGACCGCTCAGGAATTGATCGCTGAAGCCGGGCTGCACGGTCATGATCTGCCGGTCCTCGTCATCACCGACCATGGCGACGTCGACGCCGCCGTCAGCGCCATGAAGGCCGGGGCCACCGATTGCCTGGCGCACCCCTTCGCCACGCCAACCTTCCTGGATCGGGTCCGCGCCTGCCTGACGACCGAAAGCCCCTATGCCCAACAGCGCGACCGGGGCCGCGACGCCGTCCGCCGTCTGACGCTGCTGAGCCGCCGCGAGGCCGAGGTTCTGCGCCTGATCGTCGAAGGCAAGCAAAGCAAGACCATCGCCTGGGATCTGGGCATCAGCATCAAGACGGTGGAAGTCCACCGCGCCCGCATCATGGAGAAAACCGGCTGCCGGTCGATCGTTGGTCTGGGCCGACTCTGGGAAGCGGCGGAGATGCTGCGCGCGCACAGCATTCCCCGGTCGATCCCCATGATGCCCGCTTTGGTCGAAATGGCCGCCCCCTGATCCATCCCTCAAGCGAGACATTGGGCGCGAAAACGGTGTGATGCTAGGGTTGTTGTCCATATGGCAGGCTAACGCTTGGGTTAGTGCCGCCGCTGGCCTTACACTCCCGCGCGTCGATCCCACACCGCGTTCAGTGGAGCGTTCTTATGTTGCCCAGGCATTGCCATCATCGTTTTGATGTCGCGTCGACCGACGACATCATCACGGCGCGACGTTTGGCGATGACCTTGGCGGAGGGGCGGCTCACCGACATCGACCGCCAACGTCTGGACGTTGTGGTGTCGGCGCTGGGTGAGCGCGCCAGCCGTTTGACGGGCGGAGCCACGTTTTTGATGCGCCGCTGGGGCGTCGAAGGGGTGGAGTGTGTCACCTTCGACCGAAACCCGCCCGCCGATTCCGACGACGACGACCCTGGCGCCGCCGCGCTGGCGGTGGCTCACGACCAAGCCAGCCAGTTCGCAACCCACACCACCCCCTCCGTCGGCAGCGCCCATTTGGCCCGAGTCTGGCGGATGGATGGCGCCGCCGCGCCACGTCCCGGGGCTGTGGTTGACGTCGGGGCGGTGATGGTCGCCCGGCTTGGGGCCGACGCCTGCGGCGATGGATGGTTTTTCCGTTGCGACAACCCCAACAACGGCGTGGCCATGGTCATCGATGGGATACCGGGCGCCAGCGCCAGCGCCCGCCGCATCGAAGCGGTGGCCGCCGCGACCACCCCCGGCCTGTCGCCGCAAATGGTGGTGGGCGCCATCCGACGCGACATCGCCGACACGCCGACCGGCACCGTGGCGGTGTTGCGGATCAGCGGAGAGGCCGTGGATTACACCGCGCTGGGCACCGTCGCCGGGGCGGTCATCCGTGACCGCAAGGTGACGTCGCTGGCCGCGCGCTGGGCCATGGTTGGTTACAACCCACAAATTCCCGCCTGCGTTCATCTTTTGTGGACGGCGGGCGATCACGTCATCCTGCACAGCGATGGCTGCGCCCGCCTGCCGGTTCTCTTCATCGAGCGCAACTTGCACAGCGTGGATCCGACCCTGGCCGCCGCCGTCCTGCTGCGCGACGGAATGGCGACGGACGACGATCAGACCATCGTGATCCTGCGCAACACCGCCGCCCCAACCGATCACGCCGATGTGGCGACCGAACGGGGAACCGTCTGACCGGACGGTTCCCCGTTCGGTCATCCGATGGACGTCATCACGCGACGGACGGCGTCGTCACCATGTCGCGGATGCTGCTTTTCAACAGCTTGCCGGTGGCGGTGTGCGGCAGCGCCTCGACAAAGCGGACGTCGTTGGGGATGGACCATTTGGCGATTTTGCCGTCGAAGACCGCCAACAATTCCTCTTTGGTCAGGCTGACCCCCTCTTTCACCACGACGACCAGCAACGGGCGCTCGCCCCATTTTTCATCGGGGATGGCGACGGCGGCGGCCTCCTGCACGGCGGGGTGGCCAACGGCAATGTTTTCCAGATCGATCGAGCTGATCCACTCGCCGCCCGACTTGATGACGTCCTTGGTGCGGTCGACGATCTGCACATAGCCGTCAGCGTCCATCGTCACCACGTCGCCCGTCTCGAACCAACCGGGAACGGTCTCGTGCGCCGGGCTGGAATCCAGGCCGAAATAGGACGAGCAGACCCAGGAGCCGCGCACCAGCAACCGACCAAAGCTTTTGCCGTCGCGCGGCACGTCGTTACCGTTGCTGTCCAGGACGCGGAACTCAATGCCGCAGATCGGGCGCCCCTGCTTGGAGGCCAGCGCCAGCGCGTCGTCGGCGCTTTGGCCCGCGTGCTTGGCCTTGGGCATGTTGGCGAGGCCGAGCGGGCTGGTTTCCGTCATGCCCCAAGCGTGCAGAACCTCGACCCCATGCTCCTTGAAGCGCTGGATCATGATCGGTGGGCAGGCGGAGCCGCCGATGGCGACGCGGCGCAGAATCCCCAACCCCTTCTTGTTGGCGTCCAGCCAGTTCAGCAGCGCCAGCCAGACGGTCGGCACCCCGGCGGTGTTGGTCACGCCCTCGCTCACGAACAGCTCGTGCAGGCTGGCCCCGTCCAGCTTGGCGCCGGGAAGCACCAGCTTGGCCCCCACCATCGGCGCGGCGTAGGGAATGCCCCAGGCGTTGACGTGGAACATCGGCACCACGGGCAGCACGACGTCGGACGCCGACAAATCGAACACATCGGGCAGGCAGGCCGACAGCGCGTGCAGGATGGCCGAACGGTGGCTGTACATCACCCCCTTAGGGTGGCCGGTGGTGCCGGAGGTGTAGCACATGCTGCACGCGGTGTTCTCATCCAGTTCCGGCCAATCGAAATGGTCGGGCTGGTCGGCCAGCAGATCCTCGTAACACAGCAGATTGGGCAGGCTGGAGGTCGGCATGTGGGCGGCGTCGGTCATCACGACGATGGCCTTCACCCCGGTCAGATGCTCGGCCAACCCCTCCAACAACGGGATGAAGGTCAGATCGGTGAACAGCACGCGGTCTTGCGCGTGGTTGACGATGTAGGCGATCTGTTCGGGGAACAGGCGCGGGTTGATGGTGTGGCAGACCATGCCGGAACCGCCGATGGCGTAATAGCATTCCAGATGGCGATAGCCGTTCCAGGCCAGCGTGCCGATGCGGTCGCCCGGCTCCAGCCCCAGCTTCGCCAGCGCGTGGGCCAGTTTTTGCGCGCGCGCCCAGGCGTCGGCGTAGCTGTAGCGATGGATCGGCCCCTCGGTGGTGCGCGACACGATTTCCGTGTCGGCGTGGTACAGCGCGGCGTGCCGCAACGCCGTCGTCACCAAAAGCGGCACACCCATCATCAATCCACGCAGCATCGGTTTCTCTCCCAGTTCTTTGATTTGTTTCGGTTCGTTGTGTGTCGTCACGCGTTCAGTCGGCGGCCAGCGCCGGTTCGCAGGCGGCCAGACGCCCTTCGGCATCCAGTTCCATCGCCTTCAATTCGCCGACGATCTCGGCGATTTCCGTCTGCATACGCTCCAGAGCGGCCAGCCGGTCGCGGATTTTCGTCAGCCCGTCGCGGTATTGCCGGGCGCTGGGCCGACCAGAGCGGTAATGGGCGAGATACTCGGCGATCTGCTCCAGCGAAAAGCCGACGCGGCGGAATTTCAGGATCAGGATCAGACGCGCCCGGTCGCGGTAGGTGAAGACCCGCCGTCCGCCCGCCCGTTGCGGCGACAACAGCCCCTTTTCCTCGTAAAAGCGCAGCGCCTGCGGCGTCAGATCGAACTCCGCCGCCAACTCCGTGACGCCATACACCCGGTTCTTGTCGGTCATAAGCGCCCTCCCCACGCCGACGATTCCGCCATGGACAGTCCGCAAAGTCAACTTTAATGATCTAAAGCGCGCTTTAGGATAAGGCTGCGGAAACGGCCTGCGACGCTCCGCCGCAGCGACCGGCCTCGTCGTCCAACCAACGACTCAGTCGGACCAGCGCCTCAGTCGGACCGGCGTTGCGTCAGCGCCTCGATCTGGCTGGCCAGTTCGGTGGCCGTCCGCTCGGCCCCCGGATCGGCGCCGACGCGCAGCATGGCGCGGATGGCCAACAAATGCAGACGGATGATTCCCGGATCGCCCATGACGCGCGCCGGGTCGGCGATCAGCCGTTGCAGGGATCCGATGACCCGCCCCGCCGACGACGGCATCTGGTCCAGCGCGCCGCGCCGGAACCGTTCCAGCGGCTCGCCCATGCGCGCCAGCGCGTCGGCGCAACGGTCCAGCGCGCTCAACGCCTCGCTGACCAGCCGGTCCAGATCGTCGCGAACGGCGGCGGCGTTGGCGGCGGCGATCATCCCGGACGTCGCCCGATTCTGCTGCGCCGCCGCCAGCGTCCGCAGAATCGACACCCGGCTTTGCTGGGCGCGCTTGACCGCCATCTCGTCGCCCGACACCTTGGCCATCAGCAGCCCATCGGGCGGCAACAGAATCACGTCGGGGGCCGGCGCCTCGGGCGAGCGGCGATCCTGCGCCACCGGCCGGTCCAGCCGCCGCCGGTCTGGCCCCTTGTAGCCAGGGGCGGACACGAAGCCACGCGGACGGCTGACCACGTCCAAAATCCGGTCACGGATGCGCGCCGGAGCCAGCGGCTTGACCAGAAAATCAGTGGCCCCGGCGTCGCGCCCCGCCTTCACATACTGCCGGTCGCCATGCGCGGTCAGCAGGACGATCGGCAGCGTCGGGTCGGGCGATTCGGGATGGCTGCGGACGATGCGGATCAGGTCAAGGCCGCTGGCCCCCGGCATGTCCCAATCGGTGAAGACCAGATCGGGACCGATTTCCTTGATGAGCGCCAGCGCCTCGGTCGTGCCGCCCGCCTCGGTGACGCGGGCAAAGCCCAGGTGACGCAGAATCGCCCGCAGAATCTGGCGGGTGTTCGCGATGTCGTCGACGATGAGGATCTCAAGAGCGCCATAACCGGACGGAAGCATGTCGAACGTCAGACTCTCTCAGAATCAGCCACGAGACCGTCACCATAGGGGCGCACGCTCAACAAATCGTAAGGATTGCCGTCCGTCGCAGAAAAATCCAGGGGCCAGCCCATTCCCTTCGTCGAATCGTCTCATCGCGCCGATTGTGAAAATAGATTTACAGAAATGAGCGATTTGTGTAACTGGGTGATCCATCGCTGGTGACACCTCACGAACCGAGACGCCGACGCATGGACCAGCCCACCCCACCCGCCGCGACCGAATCCCTGCTGATGCGGATGCAGCAGCACCAGACCCGGTTGCCCCCGGCGCTGGCCAAGGTCGGGGCCTGGGCGCTGGCCTACCCGTTCCGCACCGCCACCTTGAAAATCGGCGAATTGGCCGCCGCCGCCGAGGTGTCGGTCGCCTCGGTCAACCGCTACGCCACCGCGCTGGGGTATGAGGGGTATCCGGAGTTCCGCGACGATCTGCTGCGCGCCTTTGAATCCACCTTCGCCCCGGTGGAAAAGCTGAGGGCGGCGGTGTCGCGCGACACGTCCAACGCCGAAATCATGCGGGAATCGCTGGCCTGCGACGCCGCGAACATCGCCCGCACCCTGGATCTGCTGCAACCCGAACAGTGCGAGGAGGCCATCCGCCTGATCCGCAGCGCCAAGCGCGTCTACACCTGCGGCATGGGCGACAGCGCCTATATGGCGACCTTTCTGGCCGACATGCTCGACCCCTATGTGGACAGCGCCAGCGCGACGGTGGAGTTCGCCGGACCTGAACGCTCGATCCGCCGCCTGATGAAGGTTCAACCTGGCGATCTGATGATCGCCATCACCACCCCGCGCTATTCGCGCCGCACGGTGGAGCATGTCCAGCATTGCCGGGAACAGGGCGCGCGCACGCTGGCGCTGACCGATTCCCCCGATTCCCCCGTCGTGCCGCTGGCCGACGTGACCCTGCTGGCCGGGGCCGATCATGGGGTTTTGCACAGCTCGACCACCGGCATGATGGCGTTGATTATGGCGCTGGGCGCGGCGCTCGCCCGCAGCGGCAACAACACGGTGGACCGCGCCGCCGACATGGCTGAGCGCATTTTGCCCTATCTGCACGTCGTCCCCAAACCGGGCCGGGGGGAGCGATGAGCCGCCCCCAACCATCCGCCGCCACAACCTCCCTTCGTTTCAACCAGGGCTGAAACCGATGACCATCTCTTACTGGAACGGGCGTTACCTGCCGCTGGATCAGGTTCAGGTGTCGCCGCTTGATCGCGGCTTTCTGTTCGCCGACGGTCTGTATGAGGTCACGGCGGCCTACAACGGACGCCTGTTCGAGGCCGAGGCCCACGTCGTCCGCCTGCAACGCGGTCTGGCGTCCCTGCGCATCGAAACCGGGATGAGCGACGGCGATTGGCTGGCCATCCTGGAACGGCTGACGGCGGAGTCCGGCATCGACGGCGATCTGACCGTCTATCTGCACGTCACGCGCGGCGCGGCGGCGGCCCGCGCCCACGGCTTCCCCGCCGGGGTCGCGCCGACCATCTTCGGCATGGTCAGCCCGCTGAAGCGCCCGCCCGATTCCTGGCGCGAGCAGGGCGTCGCCGCTCTGACCATGCCCGACATCCGTTGGGGCCGCTGCGATCTGAAGACCATCGCTTTGTTGGGCAGCGTGCTGGCCCAGCAGGCCGCCACCGACGCCGGCGTGACCGACGCCATCCAGATCCGCGACGGCTTCGTCACCGAAGGCGCGGCGACCAACGTCTTCGTGGTCAAGGACGGCGTCATCGCCACCCCGGTGGCCGATCACCGCATCCTGGTCGGCATCACCCGCCAAGTGATTCAGCGTTTGGCCGCGACGGCGGGCCTGTCCTTTGTCGAGCGCGACGTCCGCGCCATCGAACTGGCCACGGCGGACGAGGTGTGGATCGCCAGCACCACCAAGGAAATCACCCCCGTCACCACCATCGACGGTCGTTTGGTCGGAACCGGCAAGCCCGGCCCGGTGTGGAGCCGCGTCGCCACCCTCTTCGCGGAAAGCCAGGGCCGATGACCGCGCCCGCAGACAACCGCCTTCTGTCGGTCGAAGGGCTGTCGGTCGCCTTTCAGGGCGAGCATGGCCCGATCACCGTGGTCGATGACGTCAGCTTTTCCGTCGCGCCCGGCGAGACGGTGGCCATCGTCGGCGAATCCGGGTCCGGAAAATCCGTCACCTCGCTGTCGCTGATGCGGCTGGTCGATTACGCGGGCGGGCGGATCACCAAGGGAGCCATCCGCTTCCGGGGCCGCGACGGGCGGGAACGCGATCTGGCGCTTCCCCCGGCGGAGGAGTTGACCGCCATGCGCGGCAACGACATCGCCATGATCTTTCAGGAACCGATGACGTCCCTGAACCCGGTCTTCACCATCGGCGACCAGATCGCCGAAGCGGTGATGCTGCATCAGGGCGTGGACCGCAAGGCCGCGCGGGCCGAGGCGTTGCGCATGTTGGAACGGGTGCGCATCCCCGAACCGGCCCGTCTGCTCGACCGCCACCCGCACCAGCTCTCCGGCGGCATGCGCCAGCGCGTGATGATCGCCATGGCGCTGTCCTGCCGCCCGTCGCTGTTGATCGCCGACGAGCCGACCACGGCGCTGGACGTCACCATCCAGGCGCAAATCCTGCGGTTGATCCGGCTGTTGCAACACGACATGGGCATGGGCGTGATCTTCATCACCCACGACATGGGCGTGGTGGCCGAGGTCGCCGACCGCGTCGTCGTGATGTGGCGCGGCCAAAAGGTGGAGGAAGGGACGGTCGAGCAGATCTTCGCCGCCCCCAAACACCCCTACACCAAGGCCCTGCTGTCGGCTGTGCCCAAGCTGGGCGCGCTGCGCGGCCAGGATTTGCCCGCCCGCTTCCCCCTGCTGCTGGTGGACGAACCGGCGAACAGCGACACAGCCCCCGCCATCCACCAACAGGACACGGTGCAACACGCCGCCGCCCCGCTGCTGGAGGTGTCCAACCTCGTCACCCGGTTCGACGTGCGCAAGGGGCTGTTCGGCACGCTGAAGGCCCGCGTCCACGCGGTGGAGCAGGTCAATTTCTCGGTGCGTCCGGGCGAAACGCTGGCGCTGGTCGGGGAATCGGGCTGCGGCAAATCCACCACGGGCCGCACCATCATGGGGCTGCAACGCTCGACCGCCGGGGCCATCCGCTTCGACGGGGCGGACACGGTGGCGCTCGATTCCAACGGTCAGGCCAAGCTGAAGGAGAAGATCCAATACATCTTCCAGGATCCCTTCGCCTCGCTGAACCCGCGCATGACCGTGGGATTCAGCATCGCCGAGCCGATGCTGGTCCATGATTACGTCCCCAACGGCCGCCCCGGCCTGTCGCGCCGCCGCGCCATCGAGGAGCGGGTGGCCGATCTGTTGACCCAGGTCGGCTTGAAGCCGGAACACGCCCACCGCTACCCGCACGAGTTTTCCGGCGGCCAGCGGCAGCGCGTCTGCATCGCCCGCGCGCTGGCCTGCGACCCCAAACTCATCATCGCCGACGAGGCGGTGGCGGCGCTGGACGTGTCGATCCAGGCGCAGATCGTCAATCTTCTGATGGATCTCCAGGCCAAGCGCGGGCTGTCCTATCTCTTCATCTCGCACGACATGGCGGTGGTGGAACGGATCAGCCACCGCGTCGCCGTGATGTATCTGGGGCAGATCGTTGAAATCGGCCCGCGCCGGGCCGTGTTCGAGAATCCCCAGCACGCCTACACCCGCCGCCTGATGGCGGCGGTGCCAGTCGCCGATCCCAGCCGACGCACGGGAGAGCTGACGCTGTTGACCGGCGAAATCCCCAGCCCGATCCGCAACCTCGGCGACGAGCCGCAGGTCCAACCGCTGGTCACGGTGGGGAACGACCATTACGTCGCCCGCCATGCGGTCGGCGGCGATTTCTAAACCAAAAAAACGGGAGAGTTCACGTGACGCGCTTCGCCCTTCCCCTGGTCGCCGGTCTGCTCTGCTGCACCGCGCTGACCAACGCCGCTTTCGCCGCCAAGGATCTGGTCGTCGGCGTTCCCGACAATTTGACCACGCTGGATCCCGCCGACGTCAACGACACCCTGTCGCAGTCGGCGACCCGCACCATGCTCCAGGGCCTGTTCGCCTTCGACAAGGACATGAAGCTGGTCCCGCAATTGGCGGAAAGCTTCACCGTCAACGACACGGCGACCGAATACACCTACAAGCTGCGCAAGGGCGTCGTTTTCCACGACGGCACGCCGTTCAACGCCCAGGCCGTGAAGACCAACTTCGACCGCCTGTCGAACCCGGCCAACAAGCTGAAGCGCCAGAGCCTGCTGTCGATGCTGGCCGAAACCGTGGTGGTGGATGACGCCACCATCACGCTGAAGCTGTCGCAACCCTTCGGCGCGCTGAACAACAACCTCGCCCACCCCGGCGCCATGATCCACAGCCCCAAGGCGCTGGAAACCTATGGCAAGGAGATCGGTCGGCACCCGGTCGGCACCGGCCCCTTCAAGTTCGTGAGCTGGCAGGCCGACACCATGCTGGCGGTCAAGAACACCAATTATTGGAAGCCCGGCCTGCCCAAGGTGGACAGCGTGACCTTCCGCAGCGTGCCGGAAAACGGCAGCCGCATCGCCATGCTGCAAACCAACGAGGCGCAGTTCGTCTATCCGCTGCCGTCCGAAATGGTCCCGATGGTGGAAAAGAACCCGGCCCTGTCGATCATCAACGCTCCGTCGATCATCGCCCGCTATGTGGCGATGAACACGATGAAGAAGCCGTTCAACGACGTCCGCGTTCGTCAGGCGTTGAACTACGCCATCGACAAGAACGCCTGGGCCAAGATCGTCTATCGCGGCTACGCCGGGCCGCTGCCCTCGCCGCTGCCGCCCAAGCTGGGTTTCCACGTCCCGCAAGCCCAGCAATATGATTATGATTTGGCCAAGGCCAAGGCGCTGCTGGCCGAGGCCGGCTACCCGAACGGCTTTGAAGCCGAGATGTTCTCGCGCAACAGCACGAACTTCATTCGCGGCATGCAGTTCGTTCAGCAGCAATTGTCTCTGGTCGGCGTGAAGCTGACGGTCACGCCGCTGGAATCGGGCGTCGAAACCGCCCGCGTCTGGGGTGTGGAGAAGCCGGAGGACGCCACCGTGCAGATGCAGTATGGCGGCTGGTCGGCCTCGACCGGCGACGCCGATTGGGGTCTGCGTCCGCTGCTGTGGGGCAAGGGCTTCCCGCCGAAATTCTTCAACGTCGCCTATTACAAGAACGAGACGGTGGACGCCGCGATCGAGGCGGGCATCGCCACCGCCGACACCGCCAAGCGCGCCGAAGCCTACCGCGTCGCCCAGGAGCAGATCTGGAAGGACGCGCCGTGGCTGTTCCTTGGCGTTGAAAATCTGCTGGCCGCCCAGACGAAGAGCCTGTCCGGCCTGAACTACGTCGCCGACGGCGGCTTGCAGATCGAAGACGCCGACATCCAGTGAGCGCCAGCGGGACGCGCCCGGCCAAACGGTCGGGCGCCTCCCGCGCCTTCTTTTCCGGGACGATTGCCCCATGCTGAAATATCTTGTCGGTCGCGTCGCCGGGATCATCCCGGTGCTTCTGGTGATTTCCGTCTTCGTCTTCGGCTTCGTCCATTTGCTGCCCGGCGATCCGGCGCGGCTGGTGGCGGGCAGCGACGCCAGCGCCAGCGACATTGAACTGGTGCGCCAGGATCTCGGCCTCGATCAACCTTTGTGGGTCCAGTATGGCCGCTTCCTCGGCAACGCGGTCCAGGGCGAGTTCGGGCGGTCGATGAAGACCAAGCGGAAAGTCTCCGAAGAGATCGGCAGCCGGTTTCTGCCCACCTTGTATTTGACCGGCGCGGCGATGGCCTGGGCGACGCTGGCGGGGCTGTTGATCGGCGTGGCGTCGGCGACCAAGCGCGGGCGCTGGCAGGATCACGTCGGCATGTTCGTCGCGGTGTCGGGCATCGCCTTTCCGTCCTTCTGGCTCGGTCTGTTGATGATCGACCTGTTTTCGGTGCAACTGCGCTGGCTGCCGACCGGCGGCTACGGCACATGGCAGCATTTCGTCATGCCGTCGCTGACGTTGGGGTTGGGGGTGGCGGCGGTGATGGCGCGCTTCACCCGCTCCGCCTTCATCGACATCGCGCGCGAGGATTACGTCCGCACCGCGCGGGCCAAGGGCGTGCCGTCGCGGCTGGTGGTGTGGAAACACACGCTGCGCAACGCCATGATCCCGATCATCACCATGGTCGGTCTGCAATTCGGCTTTCTGCTGGGCGGATCCATCGTCGTCGAGACGGTGTTTTCCTGGCCGGGGCTGGGGCGGCTGCTGGTGGACAGCGTGTCCTACCGTGACTACACGGTGATTCAGGCGGAAATCCTGCTCTTCTCGTTGGAATTCATCCTCATCAACCTGCTGGTCGATGTGTTGTACGCGCTGGCCAACCCCGAGATTCGCTACTCATGAGCACGACCGCGCAGGCCGCGACGGCCACCGATTCCATCCGCTCCCCGCTGGGCGAGTTCTGGCGCAAATTCCTGCGGCGGCGCACCGCCGTGGTCGCCGGGGCCTGCCTGCTGCTGCTGGCGCTCGCCGCCGCCGCCGCGCCCTGGATCGCCCCCTATGACCCGGCGGGCTTCGATTACGACCGGGTGCTCGAAGGGCCGTCCTGGGCGCATTGGGCCGGGACCGATTCCTACGGGCGCGACATCTTCAGCCGCATCCTGTGGGGCGCGCGGATTTCGCTGTCGGTCGGCCTGCTGTCGGTTCTGCTCGGCGGAATCGTCGGCATCACGCTGGGTCTGGTCAGCGGCTTTCGCGGCGGGTTCATCGACTCCCTGATTATGCGACTGTGCGACGTTCTGCTCGCCTTCCCCGGCATTCTGCTGGCCATCGGCATCGTCGCCATTCTGGGGCCAGGGATTGAGAACGTCATCTACGCCGTCGCCATCTTCTCCATCCCGGTCTTCGCCCGGCTGGTGCGCGGCAGCACGCTGTCGCTGAAGCAGGCGGTCTATGTCGACGCCGCCCGCGCCATCGGCGTGCGCGACCGCATGCTGATGCTGCGCCACATCCTGCCGGGAACCCTGCCCAGCGTGATCGTCTACCTCTCCATGCGCATCGGCACCTCGATCCTGACGGCGGCCAGCCTGAGCTTCATCGGGCTTGGCGCCCAGCCGCCCAGCCCGGAATGGGGGGCGATGCTGGCCGACGGGCGCAGCTACATCGGCGTCGCCAGCCACGTCACCTTCTATCCGGGGCTTGCCATCTTCATCACGGTGCTGGCCTTCAACCTGCTTGGCGACGGATTGCGCGATGCCCTCGACCCCAAGCTGCGCTGAGTCCGGTCCCCGCGCCCGCGATCTGGGGCTGGCCTGCGGACGGCTGAAACCGGGGGCGCGCAACGCCATCACCGACGTGCCGGGCGTGCGCGTCGGCCATTGCACCCTGAGCGACGGCGACGCGCAAACCGGCGTCACCGCCATCCTGCCGCATGGCGGCAACCTCTACCGCGACAAGCCGGTCGCGGCGGCGGACGTGCTGAACGGCTTTGGCAAAAGCGTCGGCCTGACGCAGGTGGCGGAGTTGGGAGCGCTGGAAACGCCGATCCTGCTGACCAACACCCTGTCGGTCGGCACGGTCGCCACCGCGCTGATCCGCCACGCCATCGCCGCGAATCCCGACATCGGGCGAACCACCGCCACCGTCAACCCGGTGGTGATGGAGTGCAACGACGGCCCGCTGAACGACATCCAGGCCCTGGCGGTGACGGAGGCGCACGCCGCCGCCGCGCTGGCCGAGGCGCTGGCCTCCCCCGACGGGGCGGCGGTCGCCGTTGGTTCGGTCGGGGCCGGGCGCGGCATGTCCTGTTTCGGCTTCAAGGGCGGAATCGGCACAGCGTCGCGCCGGATCAAGCTGGACGGCAAACGCTGTCACCTTGGCGTGCTGGTTTTGGCGAATTTCGGACGGGCGGGCGATCTGCGCCTGCCCGACGGGCGGCGCGTCGGCCCGCCGCCGCAGGACTCCGACCCGGAGAAAGGATCGGTCATCGTCATCGCCGCCACCGACGCGCCGCTGGATCACCGACAATTGCGCCGGGTGATCCGCCGCGCCGGGGTGGGGTTGGCCCGCGTCGGCTCCTTCTGGGGCCATGGCAGCGGCGACATCGCCTTGGGCTTCACGACCGCCAACCGCATCGACCATGACGAAACCGCCGACAGCGTCCCCTTCCGCGTCTTAAACGAACGCCGCATCGACGCCCTGTTCGAGGCGATGGCCGAGGCGACGCAGGAGGCGGTTCTCGACGCGTTGGTCGCCGCCACCCCCGTGACCGGACGGGACGGCGCGACCCGCCCCTGCCTGTCCGCCCTTCTGACCGCCACATCTTGACCACCGCATTCTGACCGCTGGGAGCCTGCCGTGAAGATCTACATCTCCGCCGACATCGAGGGCGTCGCCGGGGTGGTCGCCCCAAACCAGGTGACGCCGGGCAACCCGGAGTATGAACGCGCCCGCCGTCTGATGACCGCCGAGGTCAACGCCGCCATCGAAGGCGCGCTGGCGGGCGGGGCCACCGAGATCCTGGTGAACGACAGCCACGGCCCGATGCTCAATCTGCTGCCCGACGAGTTGCACCCCGTCGCCGAGCTTATTTTGGGCCGCCCCAAGCCCAACGGCATGTTCGCCGGGTTGGAGCCGGATTTCGCGGGCGTGCTGTGTCTGGGCTTCCACGGGTCGGCCCGCCGCGCCGGGATTCTCGCCCACACCACCAACAGCTTCGCCTTTGGCCGGGTCCGCGTGAACGGGCTGGAACTGGGCGAGGCGGGCTGTTACGGCGCTTACGCGGGCGAACTCGGCGTGCCGGTGATTCTGCTGTCGGGCGACGATGCCTTCGCCGAGGAAATCGAACCGCTGTTCCCCGAAGCCGAGCGGGTGGTGGTCAAACAGGCGTTGGGCCAGCGCGCCGCCCGTTCCGTCGCGCCCATGATCGCGCGCGACCGGCTGCGCGCGGCCAGCCGTCGCGCGGTCGAACATGCGGCAAGCGTCACGCCCTTCCGCATCCCCGCCGAACGCGACGGCGCGCCCTATTGCCTTGAAATCGAAATGAACAGCCCGGCGCTGGCCGATCTGGCGGCGCTGATTCCCGTGGCCGTCCGCCTCGATCCCGTCACCATCCGCTTGACCGCCGACCGGATGGCCGGGATTCTCGGCTGGATCAACAGCCTGTCGGCCATGGCGGCCTCCCTCCGTTGAGCGCAGAATCATGACCCATGACGACAACCCGCAGCCCTTCGCGCTCGCCATCCATGGTGGGGCGGGAACCATCGACCCGGCTAAGCTGACGCCGGAGTTGGAGGACGCCTATCACGCCGGATTGCGCGCGGCGTTGACCGCCGGGCGCGAGGTGCTGGCCGCTGGCGGCGCCGCGCTCGACGCCGTCACCGCCGCCGTCATGGCGTTGGAGGATGAGCCGCTGTTCAACGCCGGGCGCGGCGCGGTCTTCACCGCCAACGGCGCGCATGAAATGGACGCGGCGATCATGGATGGGCGGACCCGCGCGGCGGGCGCGGTGGCCGGTCTGTTCGGCCCGCGCAACCCGATCCTCGCCGCCCGCGCTGTCATGGAGCGCACCGACCATGTGCTGTTGATTGGCGACGGCGCGCTGGACCTGTGCCGCCGCGCCGGGCTCGCGATGGAGGAGGCGCCCTATTTCTTCACCCAAGCCCGCTGGGACGCCTTGCAAGCGGAACTCGCCTTCCGCCGCTCCGGCGCGCCCGATGACGGCAACGAACAGCGCCGCCACGGCACCGTCGGCGCGGTGGCCCGCGACGTCCATGGCGACGTCGCCGCCGCCACGTCAACCGGCGGCATGACGGCCAAGGCGGTGGGCCGGGTTGGCGACAGCCCCTTGATCGGGGCGGGAACCTACGCCGACAACGACACTTGCGCGATTTCCGCCACCGGCCATGGCGAGCATTTCATCCGCCACGTCGTCGCCCACGAGATCGCCGCGCGGATGCGCTGGGGCGGGCAATCGCTGTTCGAGGCCGCCGACGCGGTGGTGGTCGGCCAGCTTGGCCCCATCGGCGGATCCGGCGGTCTGGTCGCGGTGGACCGCGAGGGCCGGGTGTCGCTGCCCTTCAACTGTTCGGGCATGTACCGGGGCATCGCCAAGGCCGACGGCCCGCTGCTGACCGCCATCCACCGCGAGGATTACCGGGTGAGTCGCTGAACAGAGGGAGGATCGCCGTTACGGCAGCGCGTCGAGCCGTTCGGCTTCGTCCAACTCGTCGCCATTGACGGTGACGGCCTGCACAAGAATCCCGCTGCCGGACGGCCCCGGCAGCAGGATGACCGTCAACACCCGGCGGTAGGCCGGAAAGGACAGCCCCTCAATCAACTCTTCCTCAATCTCGACGTTGTAGGCGCCGGGCGGCTGCACGCCGTCCACGCTCGACAATTGAAAGGGCTTGACGAAGGTGACGGTGCGCTGGCTTTTGCGTTCGAACATCGGTCGTCTTTCACACCTTTTCCGGGCTGGCGAGCTGGTGCAGAGCTTCTTTCAGCCAGGGATCGCGGATTGTGCGGTCGCGCTGCGACCAGGGCACTTTCGTGGCGTTTTCCGCCTCATACAGGCTTTGCGCCAGCGTTTCGACGGCCATCTGCCCACCAAGCTGGCTTTCCCGCGCCACCCGTTCGCGCCCGCTCTCCAGCCCTTTGACCCGGTATTGATACTCGCCAGCGTCCGGCGGCAGAAAACGTTCGACCCGGTGATCGCCACGCGGGGCGCCGCGCTTCACCTCCGGTTCGGCGAAATGGACGATCTGGCCGACATGGTATTTCTGGCCATTCATGGCGCGTCTCCAGCCGTGCGGACACAGCTTGTGGGGAAGCCCCGCAGGACAATCATGCGGAGCGAGCGGCGGCGGCGGCGGCGACAGCGGCGGCTTTCCGCTTCAAGGTGGCCGCGCTTTTCGGCGGGGCCGCCGCGATCTTCTTGGCCAGCCGCTCGGCGATTTCCGCCTGGATGGCGGGCAGAACCGCCTGCGCCGAGGCTTTTTGCTTGGGCGTCCCAGTCAGGGCCAGCCGTTCGGCGTTGACGCCCAGGGTGCGGAGGTCGTCGTCGCCCATGCCCGGCAGTCGTTCGATCATGTCCATCGTCAGGTCGCTTTCCAGTCGGATCGGTCGGGGGGCGGGCGAGATTTTCACGGCGATGCGGACGCGCCGGGTCGGCGGAGCGACCGCCTCGCCGTCGTGAGCCTGCCAGCCGGCGAACCAGCCCTGCGCGGACCGGCTGCCCTGTGGGTGCGGGTTCTCTTCCCGCGCGGAGCCGACGCTCGCCGCCAGCTTGCCGGTGAGAAACGCCACACGCTCCCAACGTTCATCCTTGCCACGCGAGGCGAAGGGCGTCTCTTTGCCGTTTGTCATCGCCGATTCAGTTGTTTTCAAAGATATTTGATCACTATGGGCGCAATTCGATGAATTTCAAAACACTATCAAACCCAATGACATGAAATATTTTTCGGAGGATTTCACGAATTTTATCAGTCAACTCATGCGGAAACATTGAAATTTATCCTCAACAGGCATAGGTTCAAACGATAATGACATTACGAAACACCATCCTTTTTTCGGGTTGCCTGATGTTCACCGTGGTTGGTGGCATCCTGCTGTTCAATGGCGCCCCCCGGTCCGGGTCGGATGAAGCCGTCGCCGCCGCCCAACAGGCGCAAACCGCCTGGGCGCAGGAACGATCCCGCGATCTGATCGCGCAACGGCCCTGGAATGGACAATCCCGACCACCCGACGCCCCCGGCGCCCCGTCGGAACCGCTGTTGCTGGTCGGCGGAGTCGGCGCGCTGCTGATTGCGGCGTGGCTTGGCGTTCGCGCCGCGCGTCACCCCTGGTCTTGAAAGGCTCGACCCGATGTTCGTCGTCGATGACGCCATTGCCGCCGCGATCCGCACCGCCTACACCGAAAGCGGGGTGACGGCGGCGGTGCTGATCCTGCGACGGCACATCCCCGGCCTCGACAACGACGACGAGGCGGGGCGCTGGGCGCGCACCATCGCCGGGTGGCGCCCGCTGCCCGCCGATCTGACGCCCCCCGTGAAAAAGCGGCGCGCGCCACGCAAATAGCGCCGCCCTAATTCAGCCCAAAATCTCAGCCCGAAATTTCGTCGGTCCAGACGCGGAAGCCGGTCAGCGTGTTGGGGCCGAAGGTGTGAGTCAACGGCACGTCGGCGGCGTCGCGTCCTTGCGCGATCAAGACTCGGCCAATCCGGCGGGCGTTGTTGCGCGGGTCGAACACATGCCAGCGCCCGCCCAGATAGACCTCCATCCAGGCCGCGAAGTCCCCCGCCGAATAGGGCGGCGGCGTGCCGATGTCGCTGATGTAGCCGGTGCAGTAGCGCGCCGGAATGTTCATGCAGCGGCAGAAGGTGACGGCCAGATGGGCGTAATCGCGGCACACGCCGCGCCGCTCCGTATAGGCCTCCACCGCCGTGCGGGTCGGGCGCGAATGCTCGTAACCGAAAACAATGTGGTTGTGGACGAAATCGCAAATCGCCTGCACCCGCGCCCAGCCCGGCGGCGTCGCGCCAAACAGCCGCCACGCCTCATCCGCCAGCACGTCGGTTTCGCAATAGCGGCTGCCCAACAGAAACAGCAGCGCGTCCGTCGGCAAATCCTCCACCCGATGCTGAATCGCGTTCACCACGATGGGATCCGGTTGGCCATCGTCCCGGATGACGCTGTCCGTGGTCAGGGAAAAAAGCCCGGCGGGCGCGACCAGACGGCTGCACCAGTTGCCGAAACTGTCGCGGTAGCCCTGGATGGGAACCGGCGGGTTGGGCAAAATGTGATCGGGGCTTTCCAGACCGGCGACCCGCGAATAATGCACGTTCAGCAGGACGATCATCGGAGTCGGCGCGGCGAAGGAATAGGTCAACTCGTAGCCCAGACGAATGCGCATGGAACACTCTCCACAGGATAAGCCCGGCGCTGAAGCGGGCGAACGGGCGGGCCACGGCCGCAGGGCGCGAACCGGGTACGGGGACCGGGTTGACCGGGACAACAGGGGGCGACGGCCCCCGACACGACGATCATGGCACGCGGTTCAACCGACCAGCCACCATTGATTCGTCACGGAACCGCTCTGCGGCGAGAAAAAGGCGCCTCCCCCCGCAAGAGCACGGGAAGCGCCTGAAAAATCATCGGTTTTTGCCCATTTCGCGCGCAGTCGCGCGCCGTCAGCGCTGCGGACGGATGAAGGTCGCCCGCGCCCGTTCGGCCTCCGCCCGGATGGCGCAGCCTTCGGCGTGGTCGTTGACCAGCCCCATCGCCTGCATGAAGGCGTAAACCGTGGTCGGCCCGACAAAGGCCCAGCCACGCTTTTTCAAATCCTTCGACAAGGCGACCGACGCCGCCGAGGTGGAGACGGTTTGCGGCGGCGGCAGATCGGCGGGGGACGGCTCGAAGCTCCACACATAGGCGGCGAGCGAGCCTTCCTGCCGAACCAACTCCTGAGCGCGGCGGGCGTTGTTGATGACCGCCGCGATCTTTCCGCGATGGCGGACGATGCCCGCGTCGGTCAGCAACCGCGCCACGTCGTCGTCCGTGAAAGCGGCGATCCGATCCATGTCGAAGCCATGGAAGGCGGCGCGGAAATTCTCCCGCTTGGCCAGAATGGTCCGCCAGCTCAAACCCGACTGAAAGCCTTCCAGACACAGCTTTTCAAACAGACGCCGGTCGTCGCCGACGGGAAAGCCCCATTCAGCGTCGTGATAGGCGAAAAACTCGGGCGCCGCCGCGCACCAGCGGCAGCGGGGTCGGCCATCCGGGCCGGGAATCGTCGCGTCCATCCTTCTCCCTTTCAAATAACCCGGACGCGGCGGCGGTCGGCGGGGGAAAACCTCCCCCGCTCCCCTTGGTTTGACCGCGCTCTCGGACCTCTGCCCCATTCCTAATTATAGGACAGATGTCCGAGACGCCTCAAGCCCGATCAGGCGGCGGCGCGCGCCGTTTCAGCGGCGACCAGATCGGCGATGCTGACGATGGGCAATCCATGCTCGCGGGCGAAGACCACCAGATCGGGCAACCGCGCCATGGATCCGTCCGGGTTCGTCACCTCGCACAGCACCCCCGCCGGCGTCCGTCCGGCCCATCGCATCAGGGCGATGGTCGCCTCGCTGTGGCCCCGACGGACGGCCAAGCCGCCCGGATGGGCGCGGATCGGAAAGACATGGCCGGGACGGGCCAGATCCTCCGGTCGGCAATCGTCGGCCACCGCCGTTTTGACGGTGACGACGCGGTCGGCGGCGGACACCCCGGTGGTCACGCCCGCCCGCGCCTCAATCGACACGGTGAAGGCGGTGCCAAAGCGCGAGGAGTTGGACGCCACCATCGGCGGCAACTCCAATTTTTTCAGGCGCTCGTCGGTCAGGATCAGGCAGACGATCCCCGAACAGGTTCGGATCAGCAGAGCCATCTGCGCGACCGTCAAGCTGTCGGCGGGAAAGATGATGTCGCCTTCGTTTTCGCGGTCCTCATCGTCCACGACGATGACGCCGCCGCCGTTGCTGACGGCTTCGACCGCGCGGGCGACCCGCTCCTGCGGATCGCCGAAGGGGCTGAGCAGACTGTCTTGCTGGTTGATCTGATTCATGTCACTCACTCCTGGATTGGGCGAGCCTGAATCAGGGCGCAAAAGAGGGTTCGGCGCGCCGAGGTTGAGGCCCCGGAACGCCGCGCGCAGATCCGCGACGACGCCCACGCGCAGCCGCGCGGACGCCTTCGAGATCGGCTCATTCTCTTCCATCCAGACTGTGACTGTCGGCCCCGGCGTCGCACCGGATCTGCTGACCCCACCGCCACGGGGGCGATGGGCGCTCGCGGGCTGCCCGTTCGGAAGAACGGATTACCGCCGGTCGGGAATTTCACCCTGCCCTGAGAACAAGCGTATGGACGCCGCCCCGCAAGGGGCGGCACCCTTGCGTAACCGGACGGCTTGGCGCCTGTCAACGTTCCGGCGACGCGCAGGAGCATGGCGGAAAACGGATGACGACGCCGATCTACCTCGACCATCTGGCCTCGACGCCGCTCGACCCGCTGGTGTTGGACGCCATGCTGCCGTGGTTTTCCCCGGCGGCGGTCGGCAACCCGCAGGCCGCGCACCGGCCCGGCTGGCGCGCCGCCGACGCCGTGGAGGCGGCGCGGGCGGAGGTCGCCGCCCTGATCGGCGCGCCGCCGGGCGCGGTTCTCTTCACCTCCGGCGCGACGGAGGCGAACACGCTGGCCCTGCTGGGCGGCGCGGCGCCGGGCGCGGCCTGTCTGGTGTCCGCCGTCGAGCACGCCAGCGTGCTGGGCTGTTTGCCGGAGTTGCGGCGACGGGGTTGCCCGGTGACGATCCTGCCGGTGGAGTCCGACGGGCGCCTCGCCCCGGCAACGCTGGAGATGGCGCTTGAGACAGCCCAGCGCCGCCCGCCCGGTCCGGCGCTGGTCTCCGTCATGGCGGCGAACAACGAGGTCGGGACGCTCCAACCCTTGGCGGAACTGGCCGCCGTCGCGCGGGCGCGCGGCGCGCTGATCCACAGCGACGCGACCCAAGCGGCGGGTGGCGGCGGGTTGTCGATGGATGGGCTTGGCCTGGATTTGCTCAGCCTGTCCGGCCACAAGCTGGGTGGCCCGATGGGGATCGGGGCGCTGGCGGCGCGCGACGGGGCAGCACTGCGCCCACCATCGGCGGGCGGCGGGCAACAGCGGGGCTTGCGCCCCGGCACGCTGCCGACGGCGCTCTGCGTCGGGTTGGGCGCGGCCTGCCGCTTGGCCCGCGACCGCGCGGCGGAGGACTCCCGACGGATCGCCGGGTTGCGCGAACGGCTGTGGTTCCTCCTGTCCGCCGCCTTGCCGGGGCTGCGCCGCAACAGCCCGCCGGACGGGCTGCCGGGTTGCCTGAGCGTCACCACGCCCGGCCTGGACGCCGCCGATCTGCTGCTCGGCCTTCCCGATCTGGCCCTGTCCACCGGATCGGCTTGCCACAGCGACGCGGCGGAGCCGTCGCACGTCCTGCTGGCGATGGGGCGGTCGGCGGAGGAGGCGCACGCGACCTTGCGCTTCGGTCTGGGCCGCACCACCACGGCCGACGAGGTGGAGCGCGCCGCCGCCCTGCTGATCGCGGCGATCCTGGCCGATTGAGCCAGCGACCTTTCAGCCCCTTCCCCCCGCATGGGAAACGGGTAGGCTGATGGGGCGACATCACCCTGGAAGGCGTTCCGCCATGACCGACAGCCCAGCCTTTCCCAAAGATTTCCTGTGGGGGGCCTCGACCTCCGCCTATCAGGTCGAAGGCGCGGCGCGGGAGGATGGCCGCGCGCCCAGCGTCTGGGACAGCTTTTGCAACCTGAAAGGCCGGGTGGACAATGGCGAGAATGGCGACGTCGCCTGCGACCATTACCACCGTTACGCCGACGACGTCGCCCTGATGGCCGGTCTGGGGTTGGACGCCTACCGCTTTTCGGTGTCCTGGCCGCGCGTTCTGCCGCGCGGGCGCGGCGCGCCCAACGAGAAGGGGTTGGATTTTTACGACCGGCTGATCGACCGATTGCTGGAATCCAAAATCGAACCCTGGCTCTGCCTCTATCACTGGGATTTCCCGCAGGCCTTGCAGGATTTGGGCGGCTGGTCGAACCGCGACAGCGTCGGCTGGTTCGCCGATTACGCCGCGCTCTGCGCCAAGCGCTACGGCGACCGGGTGAAGCGCTGGGCGACGGTGAACGAGTTTTCCGTCTTCACCCTGTTCGGCTACGCCTTTGGCTGGGGGGCGCCCAGCGTCGCCGACCGGGCGGTGCATTTGAAGGTGATCCATCACGTCAACCTCGCCCATGGCGCGGCGGTGGACACGCTGCGGGCGTTGGTTCCCAACGCCTCCATCGGCGCGGTGCACAGCGTCCAGCCGATGCGCCCGGAAACCGACAAGCTGGAGGATGTCGAGGCCGCCGCCCTGTTCGACGAGCATTGGAATTGGGCCTTCCCCGACCCGCAATTGCGCGCCCATTACCCGCCGCGCGTCGCCGCCGCCATCGAACCCTACGTCCAGCCCGGCGACATGGCGCGCATCGCCCGCCCGGTCGATTGGTTCGGGCTGAATCATTACGCCCCGGTCTATGGCCGCAAGGACAACAGCCTGATTTGGGGCTTCGGCTTTGGCTCCCCGCCGCCCGAGATGCCGCGCACCGACGTCGGTTGGCCCTATGACCCCAGCGCCTTCCGCGAGGTTCTGCTGGACCTGACCAAGCGTTACCGCCTGCCGATCTATGTGACGGAAAACGGCTTTGGCACGAAGGCGGACGAGACGCCCGACGCCGACGGGCGGGTGATCGACGACAAGCGCGTCGCCTATCTGCGCGACTGCGTCGGCATGATGGGCCAAGCGCGGGCGGAGGGGGCCGACGTGCGCGGTTACTTCGTGTGGTCGCTTCTGGACAATTTTGAATGGGGCGGCGGTTACGGCACGCGGTTCGGCATCGTCCGCGTCGATTACCCGACGCAGGCCCGCATCCCCAAGGAGTCGGCGCGCTGGTACGCCGATCTGATCCGCCGATCCCACAATCCGGGGTAGACCTCTCGCGCCGCACGCCGAAGCGCGCATGATTTTTGCGCGTATCGCCAACCATTCGCATCGCCATGCCCAGATGACCCCCAACCCGGACCCAACGCGCACAATCCTTCGTGCGGGTTCGGCGCACACTCGGTTCAACACACCAAAGAACCGAGGGACGAGACATGGACGGCATGGCGGGCGGCGGCCTGTGGGACGAACCGGCGCGCATCGACCAGAGCTATCGCCTGGACGACCGTTACACCCGCGCGCACGGGCAAGTGTTCCTGACCGGCACGCAGGCGCTGGTGCGCCTGTTGTTGCTTCAGCGCGACCGCGACCAGCGGGCCGGATTGAACAGCGCCGGATTCGTCAGCGGCTATCGCGGCTCGCCGCTTGGCGGGTTGGACATGGCGCTGTGGCAGGCGCGCCCGCATCTCGACCGCCGCGCCATCACCTTCGTTCCCGGCGTCAACGAGGATCTGGGGGCCACCGCCGTGATGGGCAGCCAGCGGGTGGAATCCTCCGGCGAGGCGACCGTCGATGGCGTGTTCGGCCTGTGGTACGGCAAGGGGCCGGGGGTGGATCGGGCGGGCGACGTGCTGAAACACGCCAACGCCTATGGAACCTCCCCGCGCGGCGGCGTGCTGGCCATCGCCGGGGACGATCACGGTTGCGTGTCGTCGAGCATGCCGCACCAAAGCGATCTGGCGATGGTCGCCTGGTCGATGCCGGTCCTCAACCCGTCGGGCGTGCGCGAGTATCTTGATTTCGGCCTCTATGGCTACGCCCTGTCGCGCTTTTCCGGCTGTTGGGTCGGCTTCAAGGCGATTTCCGAAAGCGTGGAGAGCGGGGCGACCGTCCAGCTTCCCCCGCTCGACGCCGCGTTCGCCCCGGTTGATTTCACCCCGCCGCCGGGCGGCCTGCATTGCCGCTGGCCCGACCTGCCCAGCCTGCGAATCGAGGAGCGCTTGGCCGCCAAGATCGCGGCGGTCAAGGCCTTCGCCCGCGTCAACCGCATCGACCGGACGGTTCTGGGCCGGGGCGGCTGGCTGCGCGTCGTCACCACCGGCAAGGCCCATCTCGACCTGATGGAGGCCCTGCGCCTGCTGGGGATCGGCGAAGCCGAGGCGGCGGAGATCGGCCTGTCGGTCCACAAGATCGGCCTGTCCTGGCCGTTGGAGCCGGACGGCGCCCTGGCCTTCGCGCGCGGGGCCGAGGAAATTCTGGTGGTCGAGGAAAAGGCCCCGCTGGTCGAGGGACAGCTCAAGGATCTGCTCTACCATCTGCCCGACGGCGAGCGCCCGCGCGCGCTGGTCGGCAAGACCGACGAGTTGGGCGCGCCGCTGCTGCCCGCCACTGGCGAGCTTCGCCCCTGGATCGTCGCCAAGGCGCTGGTCGAACGGCTGCGCCGCCGTTTCCCCGACCATCCCTTCGTCGGCCATGCGACCGACCGTCTGGCTTCCCTCCTGCCCGCCGAAGCCATCGCCAAGCCGCCCGCCATCCGCACCCCCTATTTCTGCTCCGGCTGCCCGCACAACACATCGACCAAGGTGCCGGAGGGCAGCAAGGCGTTGGCCGGGATCGGTTGCCATTTCATGGCCTCCTGGATGGACCGCGACACCGTCGGCCTCGCCCAGATGGGGGGCGAGGGGGTGAGCTGGATAGGGCAGGCGCCCTTTTCCACCCGCCCGCACATCTTTCAAAATCTCGGCGAAGGCACCTATTTCCATTCCGGCAGTCTGGCGATCCGGCAGGCCGTCGCCGCCAACATCAACATCACCTACAAAATCCTGTTCAACGACACCGTCGCCATGACCGGCGGCCAGCCGGTGGACGGCCCGATTTCGGTGGACGCCATCACCCGGCAATTGAGCGCGGAGGGCGTGACCCGCATCGCCCTGGTCAGCGACGCGCCGGAACAATACGGCCCGCGCTCCGGCCTCGCCCCCTTCACCACCATCCATCACCGCGACGATCTCGACGCCGTGCAGCGCGAGTTGCGGGCGATTCCCGGCGTCACCGCGCTGATCTATGAACAGACCTGCGCGGCGGAAAAGCGCCGCCGCCGCAAGCGCGGCACGCTGGAGGATCCCGCCCGCCGTCTGGTCATCAACGACCGGGTGTGCGAGGGCTGCGGCGATTGCGGGAGGAAATCGAACTGCCTGTCGGTGCTGCCCAAAACCACCGAGTTCGGCGTCAAGCGCCAGATCGACCAATCCAGTTGCAACAAGGATTACTCCTGCGTCGAGGGCTTTTGCCCCAGCTTCGTTTCGGTGATGGGCGGGCGTCTGCGCAAGCCCGACCCGGCGGCGGTCGCCGCCCGCTTCGCCGACACGTTGGCCGCTCTGCCGACGCCCTTGCGGGTCGCCGTCGATGATCCGGCGGAGATCCTGATCGTCGGCGTCGGCGGCACCGGAGTCGTCACCATCGGCGCGCTGCTCGCCATGGCCGCGCATCTGGAGGGCAAGGCGTCGTCGGTGTTGGATTTCATGGGCTTCGCGCAAAAGGGCGGCGCGGTGTGCAGCTTCCTGCGGGTGGCGCGCGATCCGGCGCGGCTGCATCAGGCCCGCATCGACCCGGCCCAGGCGCAACTGGTGCTGGCCTGCGACACCATGGTCGCCGCCGCGCCCGACGCGCTGCGCACGGTGCGGCTGGGGCGGACGCGGGTGATCGCCAACGCCTATGTCGCGCCGACGGGGGACTTCACCCGCGACGGCGCCAAACTGCCCGACGCCGACGCCCTGCTGCGCGCCCTGCGCCGCGCCGCCGGGCCGGATCGGGTGGAGGTGGTGGACGCCAACCGCCGCGTCGCCGCGCTGTTCGGCGACAGCATCCTCGCCAACGTCTTCCTGCTCGGCTACGCCTTTCAAAAGGGGCTGCTGCCGGTTGGGTTGGAGGCGCTGACCCGCGCCATCGAATTGAACGGAACCGGCGTCGCCGCCAACCAGCGCGCCTTCGCCTTTGGCCGCCTCGCCGCCCACCAGCCCGCCGCCTTGGCCGATCTGGGCGCGGCGGAGGAGCCGCCCGCCACCGATCTGGCCAGCCTGATCGAACGCCGCGCCGCGTTTCTCACCGCCTATCAGGACCGCGCCTACGCCGCGCGTTACCGGGCGTTGGTCGAACAGGCCCGCCGGGCCGAGGCGCGCGTCGCCCCCGCCTCCACCGCGCTGGCCGACGCGGTGGCGCACGCCGCCTTCACCCTGATGAGCTACAAGGACGAATACGAGGTCGCCCGCCTGCACGGCGACCCGGATTTCCTCAAAAGCCTGCACGACCGTTTTGAAGGCGATTGGACCCCGGTCTTCCACCTCGCCCCGCCGCTGCTGTCCCGCGCCCGCAACGCGGCGGGCGAACCGCGCAAGATGGCGTTCGGGCGCTGGATCCTGCCGGTCTTCCGGGGGCTGGCCCGCTTGAAACGGCTGCGCGGCACTGTCTTCGACCCGTTCGGCCATACGGAAGAACGCAAAATGGAACGCGCCCTGATCGCCCGCTATGAGGCGACGGTGGCCGACATCGCCGCGACCCTGACGGCGGATCGCCTGCCGCTCGCCGTGGAGCTTGCCGCCCTGCCGCTGGACATCCGAGGCTTCGGCCCGGTCAAACAGCGCGCCGTCGCGGCGGTGGAACCCCGCTGGCGGGAATTGACGGAACGGCTGCGCGCGGGAGGGGAGAAGGCGGTGGCGTAAAGCCAGAGTCTCGGCAGGCCCAAGAGGTACGGGATTCCCGCATAGCAATGTTGACTGCAGTACGGAAAACCCGTATGGTGAGGCGTCAACAAGGGCGCTCGTCATGTTCTGCTGGGACGAAACGAAGTATCTGAGCAATATTGAAAAGCACAAGGTCAGCTTTGATCTTGCTTCGTTGTTGTTCAAAAACATCGTAGCCGAATTGGACGACACCCGGAGCGAGTATGGGGAACGACGAATCAACGCCTTTGGCTGCGTCGATGGGCGAATGTTCGTTTGCACCTACACCCCTCGGGCAGGGTGGCGGCACATCATCTCGCTGCGCAAGGCCAGCAAGAAGGAGGTCAAGGATCATGGCTAACAAGGATCTGACGGATCGGGAGCGCGCCGCGATTGCGGCGACCGATTGGGCTGCGATTGACGCGATGACCGACGAAGACATTACGCGCCAGATTGCCGAGAACCCCGACGCGGCGCCCGATCTGTCGGACGCAGCCCCCTCGGCCATTCGGCCGGTCCACCCAGCGGGCGGAGTGAACGTGCGCGGCATTCGGTTCAAGCTCCGTCTGACGCAACGCGAGTTCGCCGAACGCTTCGGGTTCACTCTGGGCGCGGTGCGCGATTGGGAACAAGGCCGCTTTCAACCCGACTCAGGCACTCGCACGCTCCTGCTGCTGATCGAGGAAAACCCGGATTTGGTGGCGTCGGTCGTAGCGCGCGCGGCTGCTTGATTTCCTTCTGGCGTCAAACATCCGTCACAGGGGCCGCTGTTGCGAAAGGGAGCCTCAGGGGCAGGCAAAGATCAAAAAAGGGGCACCCCACACGGAGGTGCCCCTTTTTTTTAGAACAGCCGAGAGATCAGAGCAAAAATCGAAGCCAAACGGATGATATCCACCCGAATGGTAAGACTAAAACTCGTCCCATTCGACCGCTTGGCTTCGAAATAGAAATGTGCAATCACTTGCACCTCCCTATCCCTTGCGTGAGGGTCCCTTCCGGTAGCCGCCTTCACGCAATAGGCCAACTGTCGAGGATTTTTTACCTGATGCCCGGTTGGTGATTCCTCAAACACGCTGCGGCTATTTCGTGGAGTTCAATATGGTGACGTTGGGGCGTAGCGCAAGGGGGAGTTGAGATTTTTGTGAGATCTTAGAAAATGGTGCCAAGCCACAGCGCCGCGAAAGGGCGATCTAAGCCGCCCTGGCGCTGTCACGAAAAGGCAGGGGCAAAACCCCGCCAAATCAGCCCCCTCCCCCTCACCCGCCGCGATAGCGCCAGGGTGTGCCCAGGGCGGCGGCGTCGCGGTCGCGCAGGAGGGCCACGGCGGCGTGGGACGGGGAGAGTTCGCACACCGGGTCGGCGGCTCCGGCGTCTCCCGCCAGCGCCAGCGCCTGACAGCGGCAGCCGCCCCAATCCTCTTCCCGGTCATCGCAGGATTGGCAGGGTTGCGGCATCCAGGCGGTTCCCCGGTAATGGGCGAAGGCCGGGCCGTCGCGCCAGATGTCGGACAGGCTGCGGTCGAACACCGTCTCAAAGCTCAGGCCGGGGATGGTTTCCGCCGCGTGGCAGGGCAGAACGCGCCCGCGCGGGGTGACGTTCATGAAACGCCGCCCCCAGCCGCCCATGCAGGATTTCGGGCGGCGGGCGTAGTAATCGGGAACCACGTAATCGACGACCAGCCGCCCGGCCAGTTCCGGCAGCCGGGCGCGCACGGCGGCGTCCATGGTCAAAAGCTGCTCGCGCGAGGGCATCAGCGCCGCGCGGTTTTCCAAGGCCCAGCCGTAATATTGGACGTTGGCGATCTCGATCCGTCCGGCGCGCAGCTCCAGCGCCCGGTCAATGAAGGCGTTGACCCGTTCGATGTTGTGACGGTGCAGAACCGCGTTGATGGTCAGGGCCAAACCGCTGTCCACCACCCGCCGCGCCGTGTCCAGCTTGCGGGCGTGGCCGCCGCGATAGCCGCCGATCCAGTCGGCCCCCTCCGCCTCGCTGTCCTGCAAGCTGATCTGGACATGCTGCAACCCGGCGGCCTTCAGCCGCGCCAACCGATCCGCGTCGAGCAGCACGGCGGACGTGATGAGGTTGCTGTACAGCCCTGCCTCGGTCGCGTGGGCGACAAGCTCCTCCAGATCCTTGCGAACGCAGGGTTCGCCACCGGAAAAATGCACCTGCAAGGCCCCGGCGTCGGCGGCCTCGTCCAGCACGCGTTTCCAGGTGGCGGTGTCCAGCTCCGCGCTCGCCGGTTCCAGCGTGACGGGGTTGGAGCAATAGGCGCAGCGCAGCGGGCAACGGTGCGTCAGTTCGGCCAGAACGGCGAACGGCGGCGCGGGTTCGGCGGCGGCGGTCGCCAGGGACGGCAGGGCGCAGGTCATGCGGCGACATACCCCTTGTTGCGCAGATCGTTGAGCAGGGCGAGCACGTCGGCGGCGATCTCGCCGCGCGGGGCGTCATACTCCGCCGCCAGACGGTCGATGGCGCCGCCCACATCATCCTCAGCCCCCGTGCAGGCGCGCAGCACGGCCAGCGCCATGTCGTCCAGCACCAAAAGCCGTTCCGGGGCCATCAGCATCCATTGGCCGCGCCGCCGGTCATGCCGCAGCATCACCCCCGCCGCCAGCCGGACGCGCGCCGCCTCGTCGATGAGGGCGGCGGCGCTCACCGCCGATACTCGGTCGGCGCCATGTCGTCGGGAACGAAGGCGCCGGGCGGGATCAGGTTCGGCGTGACGTAGGCGTGGTGCAGCGCGTCCAACTGCGCCCACAACAGTTCGGTCTTGAAGCGCAGGGCGCGCAGGCATTGTTGCTGCTGTTCGGCGGTGCGGGCGTTGGTCAGCACGTAATTCAGCCCGAACTCGACGTCGCGCGGCGCTTCGTCCAGCCGCTTGCGGAAATAGGACAGGGTGCTGTCGTTGGCGAAGGCGTAATTCTGCTCGAACCCGGCGATGCGCTCGCGGTGGATGGCCGGGGCGAACAGCTCGGTCAGAGAAGACGCCACCGCCTCCAACAGCGAATGGTCGCGCACGAAATTGACGTAGGCGTCCACGGCGTAGCGGGTGGCCGGAAGCAGCCCCTCCAGCGAGCGCACGTAATCGCGGTCCAGCCCCAGCCCGTCGGTCAGCCGCAACCAACGTTCGATGCCGCCGACCTTGGTTTCGTCCAAGGCCCCGGTCTGGGTCAGCCCGTCATGGTCCAGCACCCGCTGCATCCAGGCCCGGCGCAAAGCCGGATCGTCCATCCGCGCCATGATCGTCAGATCCTTGCGCGGGATCGACACCTGATAATAGAAGCGATTCAGCGCCCAGGCCTGGATCTGCCCCTTCTTCAAACCGCCGCCGTGCAGCAATTGATGAAAGGGGTGCAGATCGTGGTATTGCCGCGCGCCAATGGCGTGCAGGGCGTCGCGGAAGGCGTCAACCGACAGAAAATCGCTCATAACGTCAGCTCCAGCCCATCCTGGGCGATGCGCCAGCCCGCCGCTTCCGCCTCCCGCCGTTCGGGCGAGTCCTCCAGCAGCGCGGGGTTGGTGTTGTTGATGTGGATGTAGATTTTCCGGGCGATGTTCAACGGCGCGAAGGCGGCGAGGCTGCCGTCCGGCCCCGACATCGCCATATGGCCCATGCGGGCCGCCGTCTTCACGCCCGTGCCGCTGCGGATCATCTCGTCGTCGGTCCAGGTCGTGCCGTCGAACAGCACCAGCGGCGCGCCGTAAAGCCGGTCGGCCAGCCAGCCCGGCAGCGCGGCGCAGCCGGGAATGTAGAAAAAGCCGTCGCTCGACCCGTCCGTCGGGCGGACGCGCAGAGCCACCGTGTCTTCGGCCACCGACCCGAAGGAGGGACCGGCGGCCTCATCCTCCAGATACAGCGCCACCTTGCCGGGAACGGCGAAGGCCTCGATCTCCAGCCCCAGCGGAACGCCGTCGGCGTCGGCGGGCTGGAAGGGCGCGCCCAGGCTCATGACCCGGCGCGGGACCAGGGCCGGGTTCAACACGTTGAACACCGAATTGGCCGCCAGAACGCTCTGAACCCGCGCCGTGGCGTAAACCGCGAAGGGGTGGGATTCGCGCAGGGTCAGCAGCCCGGCGACATGGTCGATGTCGGCGTTGGTCAGCACCGCCGCCGTGATCGGGTTGCCCCGCATGACGCTGGCCCCAGGCGAGGCGGGCGGGTGCAGCGCGGGCGAGGCCAGCAGTTGCGCGCCCAAATCGGGCGAGGCGTTCAGCAACACCCAGCGCCGCCCGTCGGCGCTGACCGCCAGCGAGGATTGCGTGCGCGGCTTGGCCGCCGGGTCGCCGGATCGGGCGCGGCGGCAGCCGACGCAACCGCAATTCCATTGCGGAAACCCACCGCCCGCCGCCGAGCCAAGCACGAGAATTTTCATGGGAGCGGCCTTTGAAACCGGCGTGTTGGGGGGCTTGAAGAGGGGTGGACGCCGCGTCCGGTTCCAACCGGAATCCGGTCACAGCGTCCGTATCATCCGGCTGTGGTTACAGCGCGGCGCAGGCGTAGGCGTTGATTTCCGTGCCGACGGCGATCTCGGTGGTCTTCGGTTTGCGCCAGGACTTCATAGCGGTTTCTCCCACGATCTGACTGTTGCTGACCAGGATGATTGGTCGGTCGTCATACTAGTGGGCGGGGGCCGGATCCCGCCATGATACCATGGTGCAATAGGGGGCTTTAGGGGCTGCTTTCAGGGGCCGGGAAGCGGCGTCGCCTCCTCGCTTGGCAGACCGGCTTCCAGCCAACCGTCGATCCCGGCGGGAAACCAGTAAACCCGCGTGTGGCCCAGGGACAGCGCGCGTTTGGCGGCGTTCCAGGACAGCCAGCAATCCGACAGGCAATAGAACAGCAGCCCGCGCGCGCGGTCGCCGCCGCTCAAACGGTCGAGATGCTGTTGGAACCACGCCAAAGTGGCCGGATCGGGCGCGCCCAACCCGACGTTGGGCAACCAGACGCTGCCCGGTATCTGGCGATAGGGCTTCGACAGCAGCCAAGGCGCGCCGGGCAAGGTCGGGCTGCGGTCCAGCCGTTGGACGAAGAGCGGCATCGCCTCCCCCCGCTCCAGCAGGGCGCGGACGCCGTCGGCGTCGAGCGTCACCGCGCCCGTCAGCCCGGCGGGGGTTGGCGCGCGATAATCGGACAGGCGGTAGCCCGTCAACTCCTCCACCGGCGCGGCGCGCGCGGGCAGGACCGCCGCCAGCGCCAGAACCGCGCACGCCACCCGGCCCATGACCTGAATTGGCCATCCAGCAACCATCACCCGTCCCTCCCCTTGAGAATCACGTCACGCCAACAGACGAAAAACAGGGTCGGCGCGCGTCAGCAGATCGGCGCGCAGCGCCTCGACCATGGCGTCGTCGCGGGCGGCGCGCGGCGTGGCGATGGGGATCTCCGCCACCACCCGGCCCGGCGACGGGGCCAAAATCAGCAAACGGTCGGCCAACGCCAACGCCTCGCGCAGATTGTGCGTGACCAGCAGCGCCGTTCTGGGCCGCCCGTCCAGCACCCGCGCCAGCAACGCCCGCAGCCGCTGGGCCGTCACCTCGTCCAGCGACACCAGCGGCTCGTCCAACAGCAGCAGATCGGGATCGACGACCAAGGCCCGCGCCAACGCCGCCCGCCGCGCCATGCCCAGCGACAAATGCCCCGGAAAACGGTCGGCCAACGCCGACAGATCCAGCAGCGCCAGGGTGGCGTCGATCCGGGGATCGCGGCGCAGGGCGCGCGGCAGGGCCAGCGCCAGATTTTGCCGCACCGTGCGCCAGGGCAACAGGCGCGGCTCCTGAAACACCATCCCGATGCGGGGTGGGCCGATGCGGGGCGGACGCCCGTCGGGGTCGGGCGCGACGCTCAGCGTTCCGTCGAAATCACGGTCCAACCCGGCGACAATGCTGAGCGCTGTGGTCTTGCCGCAGCCGGACGGGCCGACCAGGGCCACCACCTCCCCCCGCGCGGCGGTGAGCGCGAAGCCGCGCAGCGCCTCCACCGCGCCGAAGCGTTTGGTGCGGATCTCAAGCCTCAGCATGCGACCGCCGCCAGCGCGAACAGCGCCGTTCGATGGGCTGCAAGACGCCATATTCGAGAAGCAGGATGACGGCGACGAAGGCGACGCTGTAGGCGAGGATTCCGGCGACGTCGAAGGTCTGGAACAGCAAATTGATCTGGAACCCCACCCCGTCGCCGCGCCCCAGCAGCTCGACCACCAGCACGATCTTCCAGATCAGCGCCAGCCCCGACCGGGCGGCGGCGGCGATGGTCGGGGCCAGATGGGGCAGCAGCACATGACGCAGCCGGTCCAGGCGCGACATGCGGTAGACGCGCGCCATCTCGATCAGCCCCTCGTCGATGGTCCGCGCGCCCGCGCGCACCAGAACGATGGTGTTGGGGATCTTGTTGACCGCCACCGCGCCCACCGCCGCCGCTTCGGTCAGGCCGAACCAGACATAGGCCAGCACGATCACCACCAGCGCCGGAAGATTGAGGAAAAACACCAGCCACGGCCCGAACAGCCGGTCGCACAGCGGCGAACGCCCCATCGGCACGCCCAGCGCCACCCCGACCGACAGGGCCAGAACAAAGGCGGCGAGAACCCGCAACAGCGTGACGCCCAGATGATGGACCAGCGCGCCGCTTTCCGCCTCGCGCGCCAAGGCCAAGGCCACCGCCCCCGGCGTGGGCAACACGCGCCCACCGCCCCAAAGCGCGGCAACCTCCCACAGCCCCAGCAGCAGGGCGAGCGACAGCAGGGGGAACAGGGCGCGCGGAACCCTCATGGAACGAGGTTGGGGGCGGGGCCGGGCCAGAAAACCCCCTCGGCGATGACCGGCGAATCGCCGACCAGATCGCGCCCGCCCAAACCGGCCAACAGCGTGTACAGCCGCGCCGCCGCCGCTTGCTCTTCCGCGCCCCAGCGGCGGGGAATCCCCTCGCGGTAGCGGTCGCGCAGACGCAGGCGCACGGTTTCGTTTTCCGCCTGCATCAGCGGCGTCAGCCGGTCCCAGGCGGAGTTAGACTCGGCCAACAGGGTTTTGGCCCGCGCCGTCGCCCGTTGGAATCCGGCGAGCGCCGCCGGGTTCTTCACCGCCCATTCCTCGCGGAAGACATAGCCCAACGCGGGAACCTCCGCCGACAGGCCCAGCGCCGCCAACAGATCGGCCACGCTCGCCACCACCCGCATGCCCTCGGCCTCCAGCCGCGCGGCGAAGGGCCAGAAGGTCAACACGGCGTCGAACTCGCCGTCGGCCAGCTTGCGGTTCAGCAAGGGCGGGGCGGCGAAAAAGGCTTGCGCGTCGCGCTCCAGCGTCAAGCCGTGCCGGTCGCGCGCCACAGCCTTCAACAGCAGCCAACTTTTGTCCAGCGGGCTGCCCGCCACGCCGACGCGCTTGCCCTTCAGATCGCCCACCGTTCGGATTGGCGACCCGTTGGGAACCACCAGCGCGCCGACCCCCGTCGAATAGGGGATGAAGGACAGCGCGGTTCCCGCCGCCCGCATCCGCGAGGCCCACAGCCAATCCGACACGATGACGTCCACCGCCTCGGCCTGAAGCGCCACCTGCGTCGCCGGATTGCCCGCCAGCTCGACCAGTTGCAGGGTGATTCCCGCCTCGTCGTCGAAATGGTTGGCGCGGACGGTGTCGAGTTCCCACGTCACCGTGCCGAACTTCAACACGCCGACGCGAACCACAGGCCGATCCGCCGCGCCCGCCGGGCCGACGCAGAGCGACAGGACGGCGAACAACGCCGCCGCCACGCCCAGCCAACGCGCCCGCGCGGGGATCCTCATGCCGTCATCACCCGATCCGACCGAAGCCGTTCAATCATCGTAGGTTCCGGCCCCGACGATGTAACCGCCGTCGCGGGTGACGTAGGAATGCTTGTGCTCGACCTTGTTGGTCTGGCGGTTCAACCAGACGTAATCGATCACCGCGTTCGGCTTGTCCTTGGTCTCGGCGATCATCGCCTGGACGATGGGCTTGCCCTCGGCGTCCTTCAGGTTGGCGGCGTCGGTCCCGGCCAGACGCGGGTTGCCGCCCGAGGCGACGTAGCGCCCAGCCCCGTCAAAAACGAAGACATACAGCTCGCCCCGGCGGAAATTGCCCTTGGCGTCCTGGAAGGCCTTGGTCGCCTCCTCCGGCCCCTTGGCCTTCAAATAGGCGACGGCCTCGGCCACCAGCGCCTTGGCCTGTTCAGGCGTGGCGTGGTCGGCGGCCTGGACCGCCGACGCGCCCATCAGAAGGGCGAGCGACAGCGCGGCGGGGGCGAGGCGGGAAACGGCTTTGCGAAGCATGGCGAACCCTTTCAAAAACAGACGGTCGGATCGGTCAGCGCGCGGCGTCAGTCGGCGCGCACGGTGTCGAGCCAGGAGCGGATCGACCACAGCGCTTCCTGCCCCAGCGCGTCGCCGAATTGCGGCATGTAGGTCACGCCGTTGCGGATCGAGCCGTTGATGACCCGTTCCTTGAACCATTCGTCCCCGGCGTCGTCCTTTTCCAGATAGCGCAGGTCCGGCGCGATGCCGCCCGACACCGCGCCCAGCCCGTGGCAGCGCGCGCAATTCTGGTTGAAGGCCGACGCGCCGATTTCGATGGCGCGCGGGTTCCCCCGGAAGGGGTTGCTGTCCTTCCATGTGGTCCCGAGCTTATCAAGCCCGGTGGTGTCCACCGCCTGCGGCGTGACGTCGCCATGGGCGAAAACTGTGGTCGAGGCGCTCGCGCCAATCAAGAAGGCGGCAACGGCGATCTGGCAAAGCCGGGTGTTCATCGGTCTGGCGTTCCTTGTCGTGCGTGGTCGCTTTTCAGCGGTCAAGATCATGTCGATAATTTACCAGCGCCACGGTCTTTTCTTAATTGGACTATGGTATGATTTTTCATTTATCGGCTAATTCTTGTTCTTTTCATGCGTCGCGGCGGGCCGAACGAATCCGACCCGCCGCGATGCTCACAAAAGGCTCTTTACAACCAGACCGGGATTAAGCCTTGGGATCAAGCCTTGGGCAGCTTGAAGACCCAGAGCGAGCCGCCCTGGTTGATGTCCTTCACCAGCTTGGCGACGTCGCCGCCCCACAGCGGCACCGCGCCGCCCCAACCGGACACGACGGCGACATACTGCTCGCCATCCATCGTCCAGGTGACGGGGCTGCCGACCACGCCCGAGCCGGTCTGGAACTTCCAGACTTCCTTGCCGGTCTTGGCCTCGAACGCCTTCAGGAAGCCTTCCGGCGTGCCGGTGAAGACGAGGTTTCCGGCGGTGGTCAGGACGCCGCCCCACAGCGGGGCCGGGTTCTTGTATTCCCAGACGATCTTGCCGGTCTTCGGATCGATGGCGCGCAGGGCGCCGATGTAATCGTCATACAGCGGCTTGATGGTGAAACCGGCGCCGAGAAAGGCCGCGCCCTTCTTGTAGGTGATCGCCTCGTTCCAGATGTCCATGCCCCACTCGTTGGCCGGGACATAGAACAGATCGGTCTGCGGGTTGTAGGCCATCGGCATCCAGTTCTTCGCGCCCAGGAAGGCGGGAGCCGCGAAGACCGATTTGCCCTTGGCGCCGGGCGCCTCGCCCTCGGCGGGGGCGCCCGGACGGTTGTCGTCGTTGTAGACCGGGCGGCCGGTTTTCAGATCAATTTCCTTGGCCCAGGTGATCTTGCTGACAAAGGGCGAGGCGTTGATGAGCTTTCCGGTGGTCCGGTCGATGACGTAGAAGAAGCCGTTGCGGTCGGCCTTGCCGCCCGCCTTGATGATTTTGCCGTCCTTCTTCAGATCGAAGGAGACGAACTCGTTCACGCCGTCAAAGTCCCAACCATCGTGCGGCGTGGTCTGGTAGTGCCACTTGATCTCGCCATTGTCGGGATTGATGGCCAGAGTCGAGGCCGTGTAGAGGTTGTCGCCGGGGCGCAGATGCGAGTTCCACGGGGCCGGGTTGCCGGTGCCGAAGAACAGCGACTTGGTTTCCGGGTCATAGGTGCCGCCCAGCCAGGTCGCGCCGCCGCCGGTCTTGTAGAGGTCGCCCGGCCAGCTCGCGTTCAGCGTGCCGGTGACGGTCGAATCCTTGCCCTTCAGCGTCCCCATGTTGCCTTCGACGGTCGGGCGCTGCCAGATCAACTCGCCGGTTTCAGCGTCGCGCGCCTCGACCATGCCGACCACGCCGAACTCGCCGCCGGAATTGCCGGTGATGATCTTGCCGTCCACGATCATCGGGGCGGCGGTGTTGGACGCGCCCTCTTTGTATTCGGCCAGCTTCTTGTTCCAGACCACCTTGCCGGTTTCGCGGTTCAGCGCGACCAGACGGGCGTCGAGCGTGGCGAAGTAAATCTTGTCGCCCAGGATGGCGGCGCCGCGATTGACCACGTCGCAGCAGGGCATGATGCCGTCGGGCAGGCGATGGTCGTATTGCCACTTCTTGTGGCCGGTGCGCGCGTCCACCGCGTAGAGGCGGGAGTAGGAGCCGGTGACGTAGATCGTGCCGTCATAAATGATCGGCTGGGCTTCCTGCCCGCGCTGCTTCTCGCCGCCGAAGGAAAAGGACCAGACCGGGACCAGCTTCTTGACCGTGTCGGGATTCAGATCGGTCAACGGGCTGAAGCGCTGGGCCTGCGGCCCCATGCCGTAGGTCAGCACCGAATCGGTGGTCGTGGCGCTTTTCAGCAAATCCTCGCTGGTCGGGCCGCCAGCGGACGCGGCGGTCATCCCGGCGGCGGTCATCGCGACGGCCAGGGCGAATGTGGATACCAGACGCTTCATGATGTGGTTGCCTCCCAAGACTGGTGGTGCTTTAGGCCGGTTGCGCGGGCGCCGTCCGGGCATGGCGCGACCTTGTCCGCCGACGTGCGGGTCGGCGGGGCGGGTCGGGCGGAACGGCGGGTGAAGGGCGGCGGTTTTTGGAAAACCGCTTCGTGTCACACGATCGGCAGTGTAGGCGGACGGTTGGCGGGGTAAATTGTCGGATAGTAGCAGTCGCGAACGTCAATGGACGCGCGGCAGGCTTTCGCGTTCGATCTTCGGCCAGAGATGGGCGACGGAGCGGCGGTATTCGGCGCGCAGCACGTCCAGCCCGGCGAAGCGGTCGGGGATCGGCAGCTCCAGCGCGTCGGTCATGTCCAACCCGGCCTCGACCGCCGCGCGCAGCGTGCCGTCCAGCCAGATCAGCCAATCGCGGGTTTGCCCGACGCAGGCCTTGTCCGGGCGGATGTGGCCATGGTTGGGCACGACCAGACGGACATCGTCGAGCGCGTCGAGCGCGTCCAACTCCTTCAGCCAAGCGGCGATGTCGGCGTGCGGAGTCGTCGGCGTGCGGTCGCAGAACACCACGCCGCCGGTGAACAGGATGCCGGTGGTCTCATCCAACAGCGCCAGATCGGCGGCGGTGTGGCCGTTCAGCGGGATCAGGCGCAGCCGGTGATCGCCAAACACGACGGTGGAGCCGAACACCGGCTCGGTCGGGACCACAACCTCGGTTCCGCGCATCCAATCGCCGACCAGCCGGTACATGTTGTCGGCGATGCCGTGGCCCTCCTCCTGGATGCCCGCGATGGTTCCGGGCAGGGCGGCGATGGGAACGTCCGTGAAAGCCTGCGCGCCCAGGAAGTAATCGGGGTGCAGGTTGCTGATGAAGACCTTGCGAATCGGCTTGTCGGTGACGCGGCGGATGGCGGCGCGCATCTCCTCGCCATAGCGGCGCGACGGGCCGGTCTGGATGACGATCACCCCGTCGCTGGTGACGATGAACCCGGCGTTCAAAATATTGCCGCCATTGGCGCGGGTGAAATGCTCGGTCGAGCCGACAAACACATAGGTGTCGGGACCGACCCGCGTCGGCGTCAGATCATAGCTGAGCGGCCCGGCGGCGACGGCGACCGTGGACAGAGCAACCGTGGACAGGGCGGCGAGGCTGGCGGCCAGCGCCAAACGACGCAGAAGGGGGCGGATCATTGGCCGACGCTCCGGCTCAGGTCGGGCGTGGGAATGAGGGCTGGCAGCGGTACGGTCGCCGAAATCTCCCCGCCCTGGTTGTCGCGCCCGCGCAGGATCAAGGCGGTGGTTCCCGGCGGCGGGCGCAGGTCGAGCAGGAAGACCGGATCCTCGGACACCGGCTCCAAACTGTCGATGCGGGCCAGTTCGGGACCGCTGGCGCCGCCGTCCAGACGGGCGCGGACGCTCAGGCTTTCAACGAAATAGGCGGGAATGCCGGGAACCAAGCCGGTGTCGTTGGGGTGGCGGACGCGCAACCGCAGCCGCGCGGCTTTCCCCTCATCCGTCCGCCAGACCCGCGCCTGAACCTCGCCGACATGGTCGGCCCAATCCTTGGTGGCGTAAGACAGCGGCGGCGCGCTGCACCCGCCGCCCGCCGCGTCCACCATCACGCCGGACACATGCCACACGCCATCGGCGGTGCGCGCCGCGCCATGCACGGCGGTCGCCTGCTGGATCTTGATGCGGGTGGCGATGTAGGGCGCGGCCCCCATCGGGTGATAGCGCAGAACCAAGGGAAAGGGGTTGAGATCGGCGATGGCCGCCACCTCCACCACCTGATCGAGCGCGGTGGCGTCCACCGCGATGGGAACCGCGCGGGTGTCCTCGGCGTCCAGCGGCGCGCGCACCTTCACCCGGTCGTCGAACTGAATCGGCGCGCCCGCGAAATACTGGTCGCGCAGCGCCTCCCACATCACCGACCCCAGCGGATCGGGGGGATTGGCCGGATCGGGCGGCGCGGCCAGGGCGGCGCCCGCCGACAGAGCCAGACCGACCACCGCCCCGCGCGCCGCCATCGCGCCGTTCGTCCACAATCCGGTCATCGGCCATTCCTCCCCTTCTGTCGTTGTTTTTTCCGCCGCTTCCGTCAGTCCACCAGCGGCGGCGGGGTGTGGGTGGCGCCGTAGCGGCGGAAGATCGCCGCCATCGTCCCATCCTCGATCATCGCCGTGATGGTGTCGCCGACGGCGTAAGCGAGGTCGCGGGCGTTTTCCTTGGTCGCCAAGCCGATGTTCCAGCGCGACGCCATCATGCCGGGCAGGATGACGCTCGTGACCGGGAACTCCGCCGCGCGGGGGCCAAGCGCCGCCTCGATCTGGCTTTGCGGGGCCAGCACCGCCGACGCTTCCCCCGACAGAAGTTTCTCCATGGCCGCTTCCGGCGTCCGGCAATGGATCAACCGATTGCGCAGCCGCCCGCCTTGCAGGCCCAATAGGAAGAAATCAGGGACGCTGTCCCTTTCCACGGCGATCGGCTCGTCGGGCAGGGTCGCCAGCATCGCCGATGGGACGCGCGCCGGGTTGCGGGCCAGCGCGAAGCCTTCCTGATGATAGGGGGCGAACAGCACGGCCTCCGGGTTGCGCAGGCCGTATTCCTTGTCATAGGGGGCGTGCATCATAATGTCGGCGATCTCGCCGCCGAACAGGCTGCCGCGCCACACCGCGACGCGCAGATCGTCCGACACGGTTTCCCCGGCCATCTGGTCGGCGCAATCCAACCGCACGCCAAGTTTCTGGGCGATAAGATCGGCGACATCGACGTCGATTCCGGTCAACACCCCGTCCTTGCGGAAGGAAAAGGGCGGAAAATCGCGGTAAACGGCCACCCGCAGCCGCCCGCGCGCCACGACGTCGTCCAACGGACGGGCCAACGACGGACGGCCCGCCAGCCCCAGCGGGGCCGCCGCCGCGACGGCGAGACCGGACAGAAGACGACGGCGAGTCAAAACGGGCATGCGCGGGAATCCCATGGGCGTCAAGCCGAAGCGGCGTGGTCTGGGCACCGACCTTACGCCTTCGTTTGCACAGCGAATAATTGGACTTTCGTACAAGGCGGCGAAACGCCCAATCCAACGCCCGTCCATCCTCCCATAGTCTCATTTCGACCGGGGGCTTTGCCCGATAGGGTGGTGGGCCAATTGTTCGCTTCACCCATTCTTTCCACGCCACGGACGCCATGACCGCTCCCCCGCCCGCCCCCCGGCTTTGCGCCGCTCTGACGCTGTCGTTGAGCCTGCTGCTGGGAACGGCGTCGGGCGCGGCGGCGGCGGATCTCATCCGCATCGGCTATCTGTCGCAAACGCCCGAGCCGCCGCCGTCGGTCGCCAACCCCGACGAGCCGCCCGCCGATGACGGATTGGCCGGGGCGCGGCTGGCGCTGGCCGACAACGCCACCACCGGCAAATTCCTGAACCAGAGCTTCGAGCTGGACGCAGTGGACGTGCCGCCCGACGGCGACGCGGCGGCGGCCCTGCGCGAGCTGGTCGGACGCGGCGCGCGTTTCATCGTGGTGGACGCGCCGGGATCGACCGTAACCGCCTTGTCCGCTCTGCCCGAAGCCGCGCGCCTGCTGCTGCTGAACGCCAACGCGCCCGACGATTCCCTGCGCGCGGAATCCTGCGCGCCGCATCTGCTGAATGTCGGGCCAAGCCGCGCCATGCTGGCCGACGCGCTGGGGCAATATCTGGTGAAGAAGCGGTGGACCCGCTGGTTTCTGGTGGCGGGCCGCCACCCGGAGGACGCGCTTTACGCCGCCGCGATCCGCCGCGCCGCCAAACGCTTTGGCGCGCAGATCGTCGCCGAAAAAACCTGGACCGCCGACAGCGACGTCAACCGCACCGCCGAGGCGGAAATCCCCGTCTTCACCCAGGTGAAAGCCTATGACGTGCTGGTGGTCGCCGACGAGCTGGACGAGTTCGGCGATTATCTGGCCTACCGCACGACCGACCCGCGCCCGGTCGCCGGAACGCAAGGGCTGGTTCCCACCGTCTGGCACCGCACGCACGAGCAATGGGGCGCGGCGCAACTGCAATCGCGCTTCAAGACGGCGGCCAAGCGCCCGATGACCGCGCGCGACCACAATTCCTGGACCGCCGTCCGCGTGGTCGGGGAAGCGGCGGCGCAGGCCCGTTCCGCCGACCCGGATCGGCTGATCGCCACCATCAACGGCCCCGCCTTCACCCTGTCCGCCTTTCGCGGAACGCCCTTCAGCCTGCGGGGATGGGACGGGCAGTTGCGCCAGCCGGTGCTGCTGGCCGCCGACCGCTCCCTGGTGTCGGTGTCGCCGCAGGACGGCTTTCTGCACCCCCGAACCGAACTCGACACGCTGGGGTTCGACCAACCGGAAACGCTCTGCAAGACACGAGGATCGAAAACGCCATGACCACCCGCGCCACCACCCGCGCCATCCGCCGCCACGCGCTCCCTCCCCTGCTGGCCAGCCTGTTTTGCGCGGCGCTGGCGCAGGGGGCCAGCGCCCAGACGATCTATGTGTCGAACGAGAAGGACAACAGCCTGTCGGTGATCGACGCCAAAACCAACATGGTGACGGACACCATCAAGGTCGGCAAACGCCCGCGCGGCATCACCCTGTCCAAAGACGGCACGCAGCTTTTCATCTGCGCCAGCGACGACCACGCGGTGCAGGTGCTCGACCTCGCCAGCAAGAAGTTGCTCCACAATCTGCCCTCGGGCGAGGATCCCGAACAATTCGCCTTGTCGCCGGACGGGACCAATCTGTTCATCGCGAATGAGGACAGCAACGTCGTCACCGTGGTGGACGTGCCGAACCGCAAGGTCGCCTTCCAGGTCGATGTCGGGGTGGAGCCGGAGGGGATGGACGCCAGCCCGAACGGAAAATGGGCGGTCAGCACCTCGGAAACCACCAGCATGGTCCATTGGATCGACCTGGAAAAGCGCGCGGTGGTGGACAACACGCTGGTCGGCGCCCGCCCGCGCTACGCCCAGTTCAACAAGGACAGCTCGCTTTTGTGGGTGTCGTCGGAAATCGGCGGCACGGTCAGCGTCCTCGACACGGACACGCGCAAGGTGCGGAAGACCATCGACTTCAAGATCAAGGGCGTGGCCAAGGACAAGATCCAGCCGGTCGGCGTCAAGCTGACCGACGATGGCCGTTACGCCTTCGTCGCCCTTGGCCCGGCCAACCACGTCGCCGTGGTGGACGCCAAGACCTATGAGGTGAAAGATTATCTGCTGGTGGGCCGCCGCGTCTGGCAAATGGCGCTGACGGCGGACCAAAAGACGCTCTACACCACCAACGGCGTCAGCGGCGACGTGTCGGTGATCGACGTCAACAGCCTGACCGTGACCAAATCCGTCAAGGTGGGCCGCTTCCCCTGGGGCGTGGCCGTCAAGGGGTAAGGGGGACAACCGGGCATGACCCAAGCGGCGCTGGAGATCAAAGATCTGCGTCACGCCTACCGCCCCGGCGTTCCGGCGTTGGACGGCGTTGACCTGCGGGCGGCGGGCGGCGCCGTCACAGTCTTGCTTGGCCCCAACGGCGCGGGGAAAAGCACGCTCTTCGCGCTCGCCACCGGACTGCTGCGGCCAACCGCCGGGACGATCCGCGTCCATGGCCATGACCTGACCCGCGAGCCGGGCAAGGCCCTGGCCCGGATGGGGGTGGTGTTTCAGCAACCCACCCTCGATCTTGACCTGACGGTGACGCAGAATCTGCGGTACTTCGCGGCGCTCCACGGCATCCCGCGCGCCGAGGCCGACCGGCGGATCGACGGGGAGTTGGAGCGGCTGGCTCTGTCCGACCGGCGCGGCGAGAAGATCCGCGCGCTGAACGGCGGCCACCGCCGCCGGGTGGAGATCGCCCGCGCCCTGCTCCACCGCCCGGCGCTGCTGCTGCTGGACGAACCGACGGTCGGGCTGGACATTCCGGCCCGGCGCGGCCTGATCGCCCATGTCCACGCGCTGTGCGCGCAAGACGGCATCGCCGTGCTGTGGGCCACCCATCTGATCGACGAGATCGACCCGGCGACCGATTCCGTCGTCGTGCTGCACCGGGGAACCGTGCGGGCGAGCGGAACGGTGGCGGCGGTCAACGCGCAGACCGGCGGGGCCAGCATCGCCGACAGCTTCGACCGGCTGACCGCCCGCCCCGCCATCCCCAACGCCATCCCCAACGCCGCCCCCAACGCCGATGGAGCCGCCGCATGACCGGCTGGGGAATCGCCCTTTACGGCATCGTCGCGCGCGAATTGCTGCGTTTTCTGCACCAGCGCGAACGCTTCTTCGGCGCGCTGGTCCGCCCGCTGGTCTGGCTGTTCGTCTTCGCCGCCGGGTTTCGCGCCGCGCTGGGCATCGCCATCATCCCGCCCTATGAGACCTACATCCCTTACGAGGTCTACATCGTGCCGGGGTTGATCGGCATGATCCAACTGTTCAACGGCATGCAAGGCTCGCTGTCGATGGTCTATGACCGCGAGATGGGCAGCATGCGCGTGCTGCTGACCAGCCCGCTGCCGCGCGGTTTCCTGCTGGTGGCCCGCCTGCTGGGCGGGGTGGTGGTGTCGGTGGTTCAGGTCGCCGCCTTTCTGCTGATCGTCCGGCTTTACGGCATCGCCCTGCCGCTGTGGGCGCCCTTGACGGTGATTCCGGCGCTGCTGCTCAACGGCCTGATGCTGGGGGCGCTGGGGATGGTGTTGGCTTCCACCATCCGCCAGTTGGAAAATTTCGCGGGCGTGATGAATTTCGTCGTCTTCCCGCTGTTTTTCCTGTCTTCGGCCCTCTATCCGCTCTATCGGATGGAGGAGGCGGGGGAATTGCTGTGGTGGCTGTGCCGACTCAACCCCTTCACCCACGGCGTCGAGCTGGTCCGATTCGCCCTTTACGGCCGGATCGAAGCCGAAGCGTTGGCCGTGGTCGCCGGATCCACCCTGCTGTTCGCCGCCCTGGCGATTCGCGGCTATTCCCCGGCGCGCGGCATGGGCGCGCGCGGCCCGTCGGCGGGTTGACGCGGCAAAAGCCGACGCTTTGACGGCGAAAAGGGTGGAACACGCCCCAACATTCCTATCAAGGTGACTCCAACCCGCCCGTTGGGGTGGCAAAAGTCCACCAATTTTTTGCCCTTGCGCGCAGGGGATTGCTGATGATCCTGAGTTCTTCTTGCGATGCGGTCGTGTATAGTCCTCGCCGTTCGGCCTAGCCCCGTTCTCTCAAACGCCCTTCCCCCCCGGGAACCGCAACGAGTGTCGTGATGAGCAAATCGATCGAGGGCATCTCCAACTGGATGCACATGTTCCGTTGGATCGTGAAACTCATTCGCGACGATTACGGCATTGATGAAGCGTTGCTGACTCGGAACGCGACGCTGGAAACCGACATCGGCCTGACCATCGACAAGGTGGAGGAGCTGTTGGACATCATCGCCGAGAGCTTCGGCATCCGCTTCCCCGACGGCACGCTGGACGAGTTGGTGAAGCTGGAAGAGCTGTGCCTGCTCGCCAGTTGGATGAAGGGCTATTACAAGCGCCCGGAATTCATTTCCGACGGGTTCGAGGCCCGCTGCCGCGCCATCAACACCATCGCCTGACCGCCCCCTTATCCAAAGCCCCCAGCCGGGAGGACGCATGACGACGAACCCCTATCCGCCCGGTTTCGTCTGGGGCGTCTCCACGTCGGCCTACCAGATCGAGGGCGCCGCCGCTGAAGGCGGGCGTGGCCCCAGCGTGTGGGACATCCGCTGCCGCACCCAGGGCGGCGTGGTCGGCGGCGACACCGGCGACGTCGCTTGCGACCATTACCACCGCTGGGAGGAGGACGTCGCCCTGATGAAGGGGCTGGGGGTGGACGCCTACCGCTTTTCGGTGGCGTGGCCGCGCGTGCTGCCGCGCGGGCGTGGGGCCGTGAACGAGACGGGCTTGGATTTCTACGACCGGCTGATCGACCGCCTGCTGGATTCCGGGATCGAGCCGTGGCTGTGCCTGTATCATTGGGATCTGCCGCAGGCCCTGCATGATCTGGGCGGCTGGTCGAGCCGCGATTGCGCGGGCTGGTACGCCGATTACGCCGCGCTCTGCGCCAAGCGCTACGGCGACCGGGTGAAGCGCTGGATCACCTTCAACGAATTTTCCGTCTTCACCCTGTTCGGCTACGCGATTCCGTGGGCCGCCCCCGGCATCGTCGACCGCGCCCAGCATATGCGCGCCATCCACCATGTCAACCTCGCCCATGGCGACGGGGTGGCGGTGTTGCGCGCACTGGTTCCCGACGTCTCCATCGGGGCGATCCACAACCGGCAGATCGTCATCCCGGAAACCGACACGGCGGAGAATCGCGCGGCGGCGGCCCTGTTGGACGAGCATTGGAATCTGGTGTTCTGCGACCCGCAGATCCTCGGCCATTACCCGCCGCAGACCGCCGACCACATCGAACCCTATGTCCAGGCGGGCGACATGGCGCGCATCGCCCAACCGACCGACTGGTTTGGTCTGAACCATTACGGCCCGATCTTCGCCAAGGCCGACCCGTCGCGGGTCTGGGGCTATGGCTGGGGCGACGCGCCGCCGGACTCGCCGACCCACGGCGTGGGCTGGGCGATTTTCCCCGACGCCTTCCGCGAGGAACTGCTGACCATCCAGCGCCGCTACCGGCTGCCCATCGTGGTGACGGAAAACGGCTGCGGCGGCAGCGACGTGGTGGAAGCCGACGGCGCGGTGAACGACCCGCACCGCATCAATTATCTGACCATCTACAACGCGGCGATGCGCGACGCGATGGCGCAAGGCGCCGACGTGCGCGGCTATTTCCTGTGGTCGCTGCTGGACAATTTCGAATGGGGCAGCGGCTACGGCCAACGCTTCGGCCTGATCCACGTCGATTTCACCACGCTGAAACGCACCCCCAAAGCGTCGTCACGCTGGTACGCCGAGTTGATCGCAAAAGCCCGTCAATTCCGGACAATCAGTTGATGACGGCCCGCGTCGGCGACAGCACGTAATCGCCGCCTTCGTCATAGCCCGCCGCCTTGATGACGCCGTATTGCGGGGTTTGAGGCACCTCGCGGGTGACGTCCTCGCGAACCTGCTCGTACAGGTCGAACCCGCCGCTTTCGCGCGGCAGGGCGCGGATGCGGGTCATCAAAGCGGTGGCGAAGGGGGAGTTCACCTCGCCATCGGCCACCGGCTCGTCCCCACCCGACGACAGCGCCATCACCGACCGGCGTTGCCGCAGTTCCTCGCCCGTGCGGGCGCGGGTCGAGGCGTCGAGCTTCTGCTCCTTGGTGAAGGCCCCGGAATAGCAACTGTCCGACACCAGCAGCACCTGCTTGGCGGGCATTCGGTTCAAGAAACGGGCGATGTCGTTGTTCGACACCCAGTTGCGGGCGCTGGTCGTCTCCGCGTCCGACGGCAGCCAATAGCCCGTTCCGGTTTCCGCCAGCTCATAACCGTGACCGGCGTAATAGACCATCACCTGATCCTGCTCCGTCACCTCGCGCCCCAGCTTGCGCAGAGCGTCGGCGATCTGCGCCTTGGTCGGATTTCGCAACACACGGGTTTCGTAGCCCAAGCGGTCGTTCAAAACCCGACCGACCTCCGCCACGTCGGCGGCGGGGGTGCCGAGCGCCGGGATCTCCGGGTTGCGGTAGGTGTCCACCGCGATCATCAAGGCGATCTTGCGCCCATCGGGCACGGCTGGTTGCGCCGACGCCGACGCGGCGGGCGGCGCCTGCACCGCGATTCGCCGTTCCGACGCCGCGCCGGTGTCGTCGATCACCGTCAAAACCGCCTCTGTCTGGCCGGGGGCGACGGTGAGGTTGGCGCCGAAACGCCCCTGCTCGTCCACGAAGACCCATTGGCCGTTGACCCGCGCCTCGGCCACCCGTTCGTTGCTTTCGATCAACCCGCGCACGATGGCCCGCGTCCGCCGCGCGCCTGCGTTGGAAAACTCAACGATGTTGGGCGGCGGCGTGCCGTCCGCCGTGTGCGAAGGAAACAAATCGGACGCTGAGGGATCCGCCGTCAACTGCCGCAACGCCCCGGCCAGCGAGCGCGTCCGCTGCTCCCGCCGCACCCGCTGGTACATGGCCAGATAGGTCTTGGTCGTCGCCTGATCGTAGCCAGCCAGCTTCAGGACGGATTTCACCTCGGCATAGGCGGCGCGACCGCTGTTTGACGTGGTTTGCAGCAACCCGCCCACCTGCTTGGCCACCGGGTCGGGGCTGTTGACCAGACCGCTGACGATGGTGGCGACGGGGACGCTCTGGAAGACCGCCTTTTGCTCGGTGATCGTCATGCCGCTGCTGGCGACCGCCGTCACCGCCTGGGTGATCGTTCCGCCGCTGGCCGCCTGGACCATGCCGCCCGCCGCCGCCTGCACCACCGGCGAACTCAACACCTGCGGGCCGGGTTGCGACAAGGTGGCGCCCGTCGTGTAGGCCGCCGTCGCGGTCGAGGAAAACGTCGCCGTTCCGCCGCCCGCCAGCGCCACGATCGCCGGAGCCGCTGGCGGTGGGGCAACCGGCGGCGATGTCGGGTCCGGCGACCGCGCGCTCGCGGTTTGCCCTCCGCTGGCGGTTTCAGAAGATGTTTGCGCCGCGCTGGCCGACGAGCCTGTCCCGACAGCGCCGTTCGCCGGAGCCGCCGCATCCACCTGCGCCGCCGAGGCGGACGAGCCGCTGTTTTCCAACACGGCCAGGAAGATCTTAGGCTCCGCGCCACGCGACGCCGCCACGCTGGTCGCCCCGTTGGCGACAACCGCCGCCACCACTGGCGGCGGAGGAGGAGGAGGCGGAGGTGGTGGGGCGACGATCACCGTGTTCACGGTTTGCAACACCGACTGAACGACCGCGCTCGTCACCGTCGTGCTGGTCGCCACCGGCGCGACGACGACCGGCGGAGACGGTGGTGGAGACACAGGCGGCGACACTGGCGGTGAAACAGGGGGTGACACCGGAGGTGAAACAGGCGGCGACACCGGAGGCGATACCGGCGGTGAAACAGGCGGTGAAACAGGCGGCGACACCGGAGGCGATACCGGCGGTGAAACAGGCGGCGACACCGGCGGAGGCGTGTCCGACGTGCTGGAGGCGCCAGAGTCGCCCGACGCGGGATCCGCGTTGGCGACGATGAACTGGTTGCCCGTCGTCGTCACCGACGCGGGCGGCAGGCTGGCGTAGGTCTGGCTGTAGATCGTGTTTCCAGCCAAGCCGCCCAATTGCATGGCGGCGCGATTGGCGGCGTAGATCAACCAACGCCCGCCGCTGACCGACAGAACGGACGCGGTCCCGCTGTTGATGAAATTCCCGGTCGCGGCCAACACCAAATCATGCGCGCCCCCGACCGTGATCGACGCGCCGGACGCCAGCGTCAGATCCCCGACGGTGCGGATCGACACGTCGCTGCTGTCGGCCAACACGGCGTCCGTCACCGTCAGCCCGCCCGCGCTGTCCGACAGCCGAAACGCGCCAGCCCGACGGACCTCGCCCAAATTGGCGATGGTGTTGGAAACGTCGGCGCTGTCCAACGTGATGCCGCCGCCGCCCGCCGCCAGGATCAGCGTGCCGACATTGCGCAAGGATTGGGTTTGCTGGATGGAACCGCCGTCGGACGTCAGCCGCAGGGTGGTTCCCGCGACCTCCAGGCCACTGCGGTCGCCAACCGTGCCGATGTTCAGGCTGACGCTGTCCCGGAAGGTCAGCGTGCCGACCGCGCCCGCCAGAGTGTCGACCGCGTTGCCCGAATGGTCCAGAATGTAGGTCGCGTCGCTGCCCACCACTTGCAGATCGGCAGCCCGGATTGCTGCGGTTTGCGTCACCGACCCGTTGTCCGTCGCCAACGACAGGCGCGAACCAGTCTCCATCGTCAACCCGCTGGAGCCGCCCGCCGTCCCGATGACAAAGCCCTTGACGTTGTGGAACGACAGTCGACCGACAGACCCCGCCAGGGTGTTCACCGCGTTCGCCCCGGTCAGGGTGTAATTGCTGGCAGCTCCCAAAAGCTCCAGCGAATCCGCCGATATTGCAAAGGTCTGGGACACCGTGCCGGTCGTGTTCATGGTCAGGCGGTTGCCGCCGACCGACAGGGCGCCGTTGATGGCGATGCCGCCACTCGCGGTTCCACCGCTCAGCAGCTTGAGATTGCTGGAAAAGCTCGTGGAGCCGCCCACCGTGATGGCGCCGATTCCGTCCGACCGGCCAATCACAATCTCCGAAAAGCCGCTGGCCAGCGTGCCCAGCGACGCGCTCGACAGCGACAAGCCCCCAGCCCCGCCCGCCAACCCGATGCTGGTGGACGTCGTTTCCGGCCGCAGGGTCAGCGTGCCGCTGCTCTTGATTTCGGCGCCGCTGGTCTGGGCCAGATTCATGCTGTCGGCGGTCAGGGTGATGTTCGACGTGCTGCCCCCGGTTTGGCTGCCGACACCGATCTTCACTGGGCCACCCAACGCAATGCCAAGCGAACCGGAATCGGATCCCGCCGTTCCATTCAAGGCGATGGGACCGCTGGCCGCTTCGACGTAGGGCGAACCGCCCGATTGCATGATCGACACCCCGGCGACTCCGGTTGTCGTTGACCGTCCCGCCTTGCCGGTCAGCGTGACGCCCCCAGCCGTCCCGGTGGCCTTGATGTCGATGTCGTCACGAACGCCGATCCCATAGGCGTTGTCGGCGTTCGCGGCGCTGGCGTCCCCCTCGATCTGGATGGCGGTGGCGTTGGCCGCCGCCGAACGGATCACCATCGAGTTGCCGTTGCTGTCCATCGCCACGCCGCCCACCGTGCCGGTGGTCGCCGTCGCCTTGCCCTTGATCTGAATCGTGCCCGCGCCGGAATCCAGGGTCAGGCCGTTGGCGAAATTGACGCCATGGCCGCCGTCGGCGTTCTTGCCCTCGCCGTTGATGACGATGTTTCCGCCGTCCGACGACACCGACCCCGACGACAGGCGCACGCCATAGGCGCGCGTGGCGCTGCCCTTCGCCGCTATGGTGGACGGATCGGCGCCGCCGCCCAGGGTGATGGCGCCGCCACGGCTGTTGATGGCGGCGGAACTGGTCTCAATGGCGCCGCCGTTGGTCGCGTCGCGGTCGGCGTTCAGGGTGATCGCCTCGCCATAGGTGTCGAGGCCCGCCCCCAGAATGGCGACGTCGCCCCCCGCCCGCAGGGCGATAGAGCCAACATGCGATCCCGATCCGGTTCCAAGCGACGACGACACGGTGATGTTGCCGCCCGTCGCCATCACCAGCGGATCCATGAAGGACACGGTTCCGACATTGATGTCGCCGGTCCCGTCGGCCCGCCCGATGGTGATCGACGAGAAGCCGTCTTGCAACGCCCCCAGGGCGGCGCTGGTCAGTTGCAGGCCGGTTGACCCGGTGGCGACGTTGATCGGGGTGGACAGCGTGTTGGGTCGAATGGTCAAGGCCCCGGTGCTCCGCACCGTGCCGACGCTGCTCGCGTCCAGGCTGTCGAGGGTGAAGGTGATGGCGCCGGTGGCCGACGCCCCGCCGATGGTGTTGTTGCCGCCGCCAGCGGTCATGGCGATCGAGTTCGCCGTGTCGGGGGTCGAGGCGGCGATGCTGATCGGCGCGCTGCCGTAGGAGGAAATCTTCGACGTGACCTCCAACCGCAACCCCTCGTTCAAGGATCCGGAGTTGCCGCCGACGGCGGTCAGCGCCACCGACCCGGTGGTGGAACGTATTTCCGACGCGGCGGCCAGATGAACGCCGTGATTGCCCCCGCCCATCCCGGTTCCGCCCGTGCCGTTGACGGCGAGGGAGCCGGAATTGGTTCTGACCACTGAAGCGTCCAAAAGACTGACGCCATGATTGCCGCCGCTGCTTGATCCGGTCGCCACGCCCGAACCGCCCGTTCCCGTCAACGTCAGCGATCCTGAAACCGTGGTGATCGTCGCCCCGTTGCCCACCTGAACGCCGGTGTTGACGCCATCGCTCGCCGAACCGCCCTGCCCAATGATCGTTATGTTGCCGGAGCTGGTGGTGATCGACCCGCCGCTGACGTTGACCCCGATGTTGCCGCCGCTCGTGTACCCGCCGCCCTCGCCCCTGATCGCGACGGCGCCGGTCCCCGTGTTGATGGCGGAGCCGTTCAGATACACCCCGACCTTGCTGGAACTGTTGTCGCCCTTCGCCGCCGTGGTCGCCGGGTTGGTCCCGCCGCCGATGGTCAGCGCGCCGTTGTTGGTGGTGATCGTCGCCGTCGATTGAATTTCGACCGCGCCGCTGTCGGCAGCGTCGGAGTTGGCGTTGAGCGTCAGATTCAGCTTGTTGTCGCCCGCCGCCGTGATGTTCGCCGTGACGAACAGATCATTCGCCGATTTCAGGGTCAGGCTGCGGTCGCCGCCGGTCAGCGTGACGGCGATGGGGCTGGTGACGAACAGATTGCCGGTCTGCGCCCCCGTGCTGCCGGTGGTGACGGTGACGTCGTTGCCCGATTGCAACGCCGCGACGATGGACGACGCGTAGACCTGTTGATCGTCGGTCGCCGGATCGAACACCCCGCCCGCGCTGAGGTCGTAGCCGGTGTTGGTGATCGTCACGTTGCGCGGATCCAGCAACCAGTGACCGGCCAGCCCGCCCTTGGAACTGGCGTCCACCGCGCCGCGCGCGCGCAGCGTCAGCTTGCCCGACGTTTCGACAAAACCGCCGTCGCCGCCCGACGGCCCGCCCTTCGCCGTGATGACGCCGTCGAAGCGGGTGGCCTCGTCCGACCACAGGATGACCTTGCCGCCCTTGCCTTGGTTGGTGGCGTCCGCCGCGATGACGGCGCCGTCCTCCACCGTCAGATTGCGGGCGGGGGGAACCGGCTTGCGGCCCGGACGGATGTTGTACAGGGCGTAGGTCGCGGCGTCGGCCCGCCCGCCCTGAAGATCGCCGCCGATCAGCACCGCGCCGCCGCCCGCCGCGCCACTGGCGTCCACCCGCGTGGTTCCAGTCAAAACGACCTTGTCGCCGGTGACGGTGACGGCGCCGCCCGTCCGCTTCGCGTCCGCGCCCGCCACGTCCAGCGTGCCGGACACGCGCACCGTTCCGGCCTCGGGATCGCCGCTCAGGATGATCTCGCCGTCGCGCTCCTCGACGCTGCGCGCCTGGACGCGGCCCGACATGTTGACGACGCTGTCCACCAGCCCCTTGGCGGCGGCGGCGGACATGCGGACCCGGCCGCCGTCGGCGAAGATCTGACCGTCGTTCCGCACCAGGGCGTCAACCGGCTTGCCATCCGCCCCGATGGGCCGCGCGTCGGTCTTGGCGTCCAGCGCCAGATTGATCTTTTGATCGCCGAACAGATCGACGACGAAACGCCGCCCCGACGCCAACGCCACCTCGCCCAACCGCGCCTCGATGACGCCGCGATTGGCGACGCCGGGGGCGACGAAGGCGGCCAAGCCCGCTTGGGCCACGGTGATGACGCCCTCATTCTCCACCGTCGCGGTGGATCCCAACCGACCTTCAAAATTGTAGCGACCGGCCAGGAAATCATCGTTGCGGATGTCGTGGGTGGTGGCGATCAGTCCGACGACGTCCACCTGGGCGTTGCGCCCGAACAGAATGCCGTTCGGGTTGACCAGCCAGACCTGCCCGTTCGCCGACAACCGCCCCATAATCGCCGAGGGATCCGGCCCAACCACCCGGTTCAAGGTGATGGATTTTGCGTCAGGCTGCTGAAAGCGGGTGTGTTCCCCCTCCTTCACGCCGAAACGCTGCCAGTCGATGATCGCCTTCGACGTCGTCTGCACGATGTCGAGTTGCCCCGGCCCGCCCGGACGGATCGCCACGCTTCCCGCCGTCACCACCCCGCCCTCGGGGTTGGCGAAGACGGTTCCCGGAACCAGCATCGCCGCGACGATCACCATTCCGGCCCGCCCGGCCAACGCCGTCGCCCCGCGCAGCCGCGCGGCGACGCGCGGTTCAGCGCGGCGGGCGGCGTCTTGCGGTGGCTGGGGCGTCCTCATCCTGTGCAAACCTTGCGGTCAAAAGCGCGTGGACAGATTGAAAAAGATCCGCATCCCACGGTCCAACGTGCTGGTGGGAACGGCGATGAACGGCTTGGCGAGTTCCAGGCTGACGTCGAATTGTTTAAAAAGTCCAAATCGCACCCCTGCCCCCGCCGAGGCCAAGGACCGGCGGCCATGGCGCGATCCACTTTCGTAATTCCACACCGCGCCATAATCGCCAAAGCCGTAAATCATCGCATAATCCGGCCCGTCCTGCGAGACCTCCAAAATGCGTTGAAGCTCGCCGCGCACCGAAAAACCGCTGTCGCCGCTGATCTCCGAGGAGTCAAAGGCCCGGCCATAGGCCTTGCCGCCGACGCCGAATTCCTCCGACGACAACAATTCATCGGGGCTGTATTGCGCCTCACCCGCTAGAACCAGGATATGGGCGTCGCCAAGCTTCTGATTGCGCTGGGCGGTCAGGTTCATCTTGCGGAAATCACTGCGCCCGCCCGCGCGGGTCAAACCGGCGGAGCCGCTGCGGGTGGGGTGCAAAATGTCCAGCCCCTTGGACAGTTGCAGCGACAGGACGTTGCTGCCGTCCCAATCGTCGGACACGTCGTAAGACAAATCAGCGGACAGGATGCGCAGCCGGTCTTCCGACAGGGGATCGCCCAAGGCCGTGGTGCGGCTGTCGCGGAAGGTGACGGTCATCTCCCCGCGCAGGGTTTCCGCCCGGCTGCGCAAAAAGGGATGCGACAGGCCGACGCGGATGGAGGAGGTCAGGCTGTCCAGTTCCAGCGGCCGCACGCTGTCGCCCGGCTGCGACCAGGAGCGGCGAACGCCATAATTCAGAATCGTGCCTTCGGCGTCGAGCGGAACCGACTGGCCAAGATCCAGATACCGCAGCTCGCGCCATTGCTGGGCGCCGATGGCCTGCGCGGTCGTCCGCTCAAACAGGCCGAACTGGTCTTCGACGTTCAGAACCCCGGTCAGTTGCAGCGGCCCGACGGAGCGGGTGCCGCGATTGTCCAGCGCCAGAGAGCCGTCGAACGGCGTCCGTTCCAGCGTCATCGTCAATTGCGAGGCGCCGGGGGTGTCGGGCGCCGCCTCCAGCACGGTTTTCACCGCCACGCCGGGCAGATCGTCGGCCAACAGGACGTAACGCTCCATGTCGGCCATGCGCAGCGGGCGCGAGTCCTTGATTTTCTCGCCCATCCGCCGCAGCAGGCCCAGACGGTCGCGCGCCTCGCCCTGGATCACCACGTCGCTGACATACCCCTCCACCACCTCCAGCCGCACCACGCCGTTGCGGATGCGCTGGGCCGGAACGATGGCCTGCGACAGCACGTAACCGGCGTTGCGGTATTTGCTGGTGATGGCGTCGCGCACCCCATAAAGGTCAGCCAGCGTCGCCGGGCGATTCAGCAGGTCGCGCCACAGCGGCGACAGGGTTTCAACGTCGTAGACGCTGTTGCCGCTGATCTGAAGCTCGGTCAGGGTCAGGGTGATTCGCTCGGCGTCCTTGGGCGGCGGCGCCTTCTCCGGCGCCGGCATCTCGATCTCAGGCAGGGATTGCGGCGTCAGCGGGCGTTCGAATCGCTGCTCCAGCCGGTTGGGGTCGAGCGAGGGCGGCAGAACCACCGGCGGCGCGGTTTGCGCCAAAGCCGTCGGCGCGGTCAACCCGCCGCAGAGCGAAGCGAGAAGCAGGGCGGCGGGCAGACCGCAGCGAGACGGACGGGGGCGGGACAAGCGGGGGCGGCGCATCGGCTATTTCTCGGTCAGGGCCGTCACGCCGATCCAACCCGCCTCCGGCGCGCGGCCCACCCGCGCGTCGGCCTTGCGCAGCATGGTGGCGGCGGCGCTGTCGAACGGGGCCAGCGCGCGGAATCCCGCCGCCGCCGCGTCAAACCGCCCGGCCTGCCAATCGGCCAGCGCGCGGGCGTAGGCGGCGCGGCGGGCGCCATCCTCCGGATCGGCGCGGCGGGCGTCGGACAGCGGCTCATAAACCGCCACCGGCTCATGACGGCCCACCACCTGGACGATGTCGAGCGCGCGGAAGGCGGCGGGGTCGCCGTGATGGGCCATCGTTTCGCCGCTGACCATCATCGGCGTGCTGTAATATTTGTTCGCCCCCTCCAACCGCGAGGCCAGATTCACCGTGTCGCCCATCACCGTGTAGTTGAAGCGGCGCGGCGAACCGATGTTGCCGATCAGAACCGGCCCAGTCGCCAACCCGATGCGGGCGGAGCCGCGCCCGCTGTCGGTCGCCAGCAAGGTGGGATCATCCTCCATCGCCCGAGCCATCGCCAAGGCGGCGTTGACCGCCGCGCGGGCGTGGTTGTCCAACGCATAGGGCGCGCCGAACACCGCCAGCACCGCGTCGCCGATGTATTTGTCGACAAAGCCGCCATGGGCTTCGACAATATCAGTCATCACGGTGAAATAGCGGTTCAGCGCCAGAACCAGGGCTTCCGGCTCCATCCCCTCCGACATTTTGGTGAAACCGGCGATGTCGGAAAACAGGATGGTCAGGTCGCGCTCTTCCCCGCCCAGGCTGGGCGATTGGCCCGACGCGATCATGTCGTCGATCAACGAACCGGGCAGATAGAGCTTGAAGGCGTTCCGGATCTGCCGCTGGTCGCGGTCCAGAACGGCGAAGCGAAAGCCCAGCAGCAACGGAAAGACCAAGCCAATGGCGACGACGCCTTGCAGATAGGGCAGAACCAACCCGCCCTGAAAGCTCTCAATCGCCACACCGCTCCACAGCGCCAGCACGACCAGCAGGCCAAGGGCGGCCAGCGCTGGGCGGGTCGCCAGCGTGATCGCGGCGGCCAGCCCCGCCAACAGCAGGACCAACGCCACGCTGGCCGGTTTGCCGGTTTCCGCCAGCCCGTCGCGGGTCATCAGATTGGAGATCGCCGCCGCGTGGATGTACACCCCAGGGATCGAATCCCGACGCAGGCCATCGACATACAGGTCGCTCATCACCGGCAGGGCGCAGCGTTCGGGCAGGTTCAGCCCCTCCGGCTTCGTCACCCAACGGTTTGACGACAGCTTGCGGTCCTCGACGTCCAGGACGGTGCCGACCATCACCGCCTTGCCCTTGAAATGCTTTTCAAAAAAGGCGGCGTTGCCCGCCTCGGCGCAGGCGAACAGGTCGGCCAGCGAATAGGTCGGGATGGCCCCCGCCGTGGTGGCGTGGTTGACCAGCATGCGGTTGCTCGTTCCGCCGGGCAGCCGATAGCCCGCCAGCATAGTCCAGCCATCCTCCCCACGGACCACCGGCGCGCCCAGCGCGCGCGACGCCACCTCCGCCGCCATGCCGGGTTCCGGGCGCGGGGCGCCGCCGTTGGGATCGGTGACGAGCAGCGTCACCGGAATCCGCCGCAGCACGCCGTCGGGATCCTCCACCAGATTGACTGAGCGGACGTTCCCCGCCCCCGCCGCGATCAGATAGCCGCGATAGGGCATCAGCGGGTTGCTTTGATGCTGGACCTTGGCCAGCACCAACCGCCCCTCCTTGCCGCCCCGGCGCAGGGTCAGCAGATACTCGCGCTCAAAGCCCGGAATCAGGGTTTCGACCGAGGTCGGGTGGACAAGGTCAAGCCCGATGGCCGCCGCGCCGCCGTCCAGCATCCCGGCCAACACCTTGCCCAGCTTCGGCCCCCACAGGGCTTGCGGTGTGCCGACGAAGGGCGGGCGGCGGTAGGTTTCCTCGTCGATGCCGACGACGACGACCGGCGACGGGTCCGGGGCGGGCTTCGGCCCATGCGCCGCCTCACGCAGCCGATACAGCGTGTCGATGGACGGCCCCTGCAACGACGCGCTGAAGCTCAGGACCAGAAACGCCGCCAGCAGCGGCGTCATGGCTCCCAAAAGGATCAGGCGAAAGCGCCGGGACAGCCGGATCGTCACACGCAGGCCGGGATCAGAAGCGGATCAGACGGCCCAGCGCCGGACCCGCCTCGTCCTTGGCCTGGGGGTCGATCTTGACGATGTAGGATTTGGCCCCGGCGACGATCTTGTACAGCCCGCCCGGAACCAAGGGGGGAACCGGCGCCGCGCCGCTCTTGGCGGTGTCCAGCATCGTGCCGGGAACGTCGATGGTGACGGGCGGCGCCGCTTCGTCCAGCCGCTCGAAACTCACCGGGCCGGGCGCGGTCAGCGCCAGCAGCGGGCGGGTCTTGTAGAGCGTCAGATCGGCTTTCGGCTTGGCCCCCGGCAGCGCGACGGTGACGCTGCGGAACACCGTCACCCCCGCCTTGCCGGTTTCGCTGGCGGCCAGCAGCAGCTTGCCGCCGTCGCACGGCAGGGTGTGGCGGTTGATGGTCCCGCCGGAGATCGCTGATTCCCGCGTGCCAATGGTGACGCCGCCGCCGGTGATCGTCTCGTTGACGCAGGAATCGAGGTAGCTCAGAGTCAGAACTTGGCCCGCCGCCAAGGCCACGGTCTGACCGGCGTTGAGGTAATCCATCGGCTGGACGCCCGCCACGCCGTCGGACACGTCCTCGACCAGCGCGACGGGGGCGGCGGCGGCGGTCGAAACGCCAAGCTGCCACAGCAGGGCGCCGACGGCGAGCGCCCGCAAGGGCGTCTGGAACGTGACGGTCATGATGGCTGAAACCTCCTGGTCTGTGACGGAGGGCGTAAGACCCCGGTCAAACGGACGAATCGCTGCGTCTATCCTTTAGCGAAGTTACCGACCCACTTCAAACCCCATCGCATGGCCGGGGAAAGGACCGGGGGACCAATCGTCCGCAAGGGGCGGATTGTCATAAAACCGCAACATCGCCGCAACCGCCACGTCATCGCCCCCGGCTATTCTGCGCCATCGCGTGTGTCCCATTTCGCACACCCGCGCGTGTGAACGTTTCTTTGGATGAGGCAGGTCGGCGACCCATGAGCACGGAACACATCGTCCGCTCCTTCGCGCAAGAGTTGCAGCGCCTCTCCAACCTCGTGACCCAGATGGGCGGCGTGGCCGAGGCCCAGGTCGAGGCCGCCGTCAAGGCGGTGGCCCGGCGCGACGTCGGGCTTGCCACCCAAGTGATGCAGGCGGACGCCCGGCTGGACGCCTATGAACGCGACATCGACGCCGAAGCCGTGCGCCTGCTGGCCCTGCGCCAGCCGATGGCGCAGGATCTGCGGGAGATCGTGTCCTCGCTGAAGATCGCCGCCGATCTGGAGCGCATCGGCGATTACGCCGCCAACATCGCCAAACGGTCGTTGGCGCTGGCGCAAATGCCGCTGGTCCGCCCGGCGGTGGCGATTCCGCGCATGGGCCGTCTGGTCGAAACCATCATGAAGGACGTGCTGGACGCCTACACCGAGCGCGACGTCGACAAGGCCATCGCCGCTTGGGAGCGCGACGAGGAGTTGGACGATCTTTACACCAGCCTGTTCCGCGAAGGTCTGACCTACATGATGGAAGACCCGCGCAACATCACGCCCTGCACTCATCTGCTGTTCATGGCCAAGAACATGGAGCGCATCGGCGACCACGCGACCAACATCGCCGAGACCATCCATTATCTGGTGGTCGGCACGCAACTCAACCTCGCGCGACCCAAAAGCGACGGCTCCAGCTTCGCCGTGGTGTCGCCGATCCAACTGGACGGCCCTGACGCCCAGGTCGTTGAGGAGTCAGACACCGGCGAAAACGCCAACGACGACGCGATGTAAGACCGCCCCGCCCCTCAGCGCCCCTTCCCCACCGCGTCCAACAACCAGCGGCGGAAGGCGGCGAGCGGCGGATGGTTGGCCTTGTTGCGCGGGTGGACCAGATAATAGGCCCGCGCGCTGCGGTGCGGTCGGTCGAGCGCCGGAATCAGCGTTCCCTCGCGCAATTCGCCATGCACCAGCAGCGTCGGCAACAGCGCCACCCCCAACCCGGCTTCGGCGGCTTGGGCGGTGGTGATGAACTGCTCGAAAAACATCCCCGCCCCGGTGCGCGCCGCCAGCCCCTGCGCGGCGAACCATTCGGCCCAGGCGTCGGCCCGCGTGCTGGTGTGCAGCAACGGCAGGGCGATCAGATCCGCCGGGTCGGCGATGGGGTGCGCCTTTAAGAAGGACGGGGCGCAGACCGGCAACACCTCTTCATCCAGCAGATGATCGCAAATCGCGTCCGGCCAATCGCCCAACCCGTAATGAATGGCTGCGTCGATATCGTGGGTGCGGAAATCGAAGGGGGCCAGCTTTGTGGTGAAATGGATCACCACATGGGGGTGCGCCTCCTGAAAGGCGGGCAGGCGCGGCACCAGCCAGCGGGTGCCGAAAGTCGGCAGAATGGCGAGGTTCAACTCGCCCCCCTTGGGCGCGGCGATGGTCCGCACCGTCGCCGCCGCGATCTGGCGCAGCGCGTCGCGGATCGGTTCGGCGTACAGCGCCCCGGTCGGCGTCAGAGTCACGCGCTGGTCCTTGCGGACAAACAGCGGCGTGCCAATCTGTTCCTCCAACGCCTTGATCTGGCGGCTGACGGCGCCTTGGGTCAGCGACAGTTCGTTCGCCGCCGCCGTGAAGCTGCCGGTGCGCGCCGCCGCCTCGAACGCGGTCAGTGCGCTCATCGAAGGGAGGAGTCGCCGTTGCAGATCCATGGCTCATCATTACCACAGCTCATGACCCCAGGAAAGAAAGTCGGTTGCGGGATGGCGCGCGACGGAGCAACGTCGCTATCGTCGCGGATCAGGACAGACAGGACGGAAACGGAATGAAGACCGGCGGGCAGTTGATCGTCGAGGCGCTGGAGGCGCAGGGCGTGCGGCGGGTGTTTGGCGTGCCGGGCGAGAGCTATCTCGCCGTGCTGGACGCGCTGCACGACAGCCCCATCGAGATGGTCGTCTGCCGCCACGAGGGCGGGGCCGCCATGGCCGCCGAGGCGCAGGCCAAGCTGACCGGGCGTCCCGGCGTGTGCCTCGTCACCCGAGGCCCCGGCGCGACCAACGCGGCGTCGGGCATCCACGTCGCCCAGCAGGACGAAACCCCGTTGATCGTGCTGATCGGCCAGATCGAGCGCGGCATGCGCGGGCGCGACGCCTTCCAGGAGGTCGATTATGGGCGGCTGTTCGGCGGCATGGCCAAATGGGTCGCCGAAATCGACAGCGCCGACCGCGTGCCGGAAATGATCTCCCGCGCCTTTCACACCGCGATGGCGGGCCGCCCCGGCCCGGTCGTGCTGGCCCTGCCGGAAGACACGCTGACCGAAGTGGCCGACGTCCTCGCCGCCCCGCGCGCCGAGCCGGTGGACAGCGCCCCCACCCCGGCGCAGGTCGCCGCCTTCGCCGCCCTGCTGGCGAAGGCCGAGCGCCCGTTGCTGGTCGTCGGCGGCTCGCGCTGGACCGAGGAATCGGTGGCCGCATTGCGCGGCTTCGCCGAACGGCTGGCCCTGCCGGTCGCCGTCACCTTCCGCCGCCAAATGCTGTTCGACCACAACCACCCGCTCTACGCCGGGGACATCGGGCTGGGGATCAACCCGAAACTGTCGGCGCTGGTCGCCGACAGCGATCTGTTGATCCTGCTGGGCGACCGTTTTTCCGAAGTGCCGTCGCAAAGCTACACGCTTCTCGGCGTTCCCGATCCGGGCAAGGCGGTGGTCCATGTCCATCCCGGCGCCGAAGAGATCGGGCGCGTCTACCGCCCGACGCTGGGCGTCGTCGCCACGCCGGGCGGCTTCCTCGACGCCGTAGCCGACGTCGCCGTGACGCCGAACCCGGCCTGGGCCGCCCGCGCCGAAGCCGCCCACGCGGCGTTTGAGGCGTGGAGCACCCCACCCGAGAACATCCCCGGCGACGTCCAGATGGGCGCGGTCATGCGCTGGCTGGACCAGACCTTGGCCGACGACGCCATTTTCACCAACGGCGCGGGCAATTACGCCACCTGGATCCACCGCTTCCACCGTTTCCGCCGCTTCGGCACCCAAGCCGCGCCAGTCTGCGGCTCCATGGGCTACGGCCTGCCCGCCGCGCTGGCGGCCAAGCTGGAATTTCCCGAGCGCGAGGTGATTTGCTTCGCCGGCGACGGTTGTTTCCAGATGACCGGGCTGGAATTCGGCACCGCCGCGCAGGAGGGGGCCGCAATCATCGTGCTGGTCATCGACAACGGCATGTACGGCACCATCCGCATGCACCAGGAGCGGGAATATCCGGGCCGCGTGTCCGGCACCGCGCTGCGCAACCCCGATTTCGCCGCGCTGGCCCGCAGCTATGGCGGCCATGGCGAGACGGTGAAGCGGACGGAGGAGTTCGCCCCGGCCTTTGAACGCGCGCGTGCGTCCGGCCTGCCCGCGATCCTGCACGTCATCATCGACCCGGAAGCCTTGACGCCGACCCGAACCCTGTCCGAAATCCGCGCCGCTGGCGCGAAGCGCTAACCATCCAGTCCCTCTCCCGAAACGGGCTACGGCATTCACACATCGTTCAATAAGGCAAGCTATTGGACATAAATGACTTTAACCGTCATCCCCGCGAAGGCGGGGATCCAGAGTTCGCAAGACGAACCCTGTGATGAAGCCTGGATCCCCGCCTTCGCGGGGATGACGAATACAAAAGTCATTCCGTTCCGTTCTTTTGCCAAACGGGGCGATGTGTGAATGCCGTAGCCCGTTTCGGGAGAGGGCGTTCTTGTTCGTTAGAAGGAACCACCCCGGTGCAGCACAGCGACATCCTTTCCCGTTTCGGCCTCACCTCTTCGACCGGCGCCGGTCTGACCGCGCGGTCGCCGGTGGACGGCGCGACGCTCGCCACCGTGGCGGAAACCGATCCGGCGCTGGTGCCGGACCTCGTCGCCAACGCCGCCCGCGCGTTCGAGGCGTGGCGCACCGTTCCCGCCCCCCGCCGGGGCGAACTGGTCCGCCTGCTGGGCGAGGAGCTGCGCGCCGCCAAGGAGGATCTGGGCCGTCTGGTGTCGCTGGAAGCCGGAAAGATCTATCAGGAAGGCTTGGGCGAAGTTCAGGAGATGATCGACATCTGCGACTTCGCCGTCGGCCTGTCGCGCCAGCTTTACGGCCTGACCATCGCGTCGGAGCGTCCGGGCCACGCGATGCGCGAAACCTGGCACCCGGCGGGGCCGTGTCTGGTCATCTCCGCCTTCAACTTCCCGGTCGCGGTGTGGTCGTGGAACGCGGCGCTGGCGCTGGTCTGCGGCGATCCGGTGATCTGGAAGCCGTCGGAAAAGACCCCGCTGACCGCCGCCGCCTGCCAAGTGATCTTCGAGCGCGCCGTCACCCGCTTCGGCGACGCCCCGGCCCATCTGAATCAGGTCGTCCAGGGCGGTCGCGCGGTGGGCGAGGCGCTGGTCGCCCATCCCGGCCTGCCGATCGTCTCGGCCACCGGCTCCACCCGCATGGGCCGCGAGGTCGCCAAGCTGGTGGCCGAACGGTTCGGGCGCAGCATTCTGGAGCTGGGCGGCAACAACGCGATGATCGTCGCGCCGTCCGCCGATCTCGACATGGCCTTGCGCGCCATCCTGTTTTCCGCCGTCGGCACCTGCGGCCAGCGCTGCACCACGCTGCGCCGCCTGATCGTCCACAAGGACGTCGCGCCGACGCTGCTGCCGCGCCTGAAGGCCGCCTACGCCTCCGTTCCCATCGGCAGCCCGCTGGAGTCCGGCGTGCTGATGGGTCCGCTGGTCGATTCCGACGCCTTCGCCGCCATGCAGACCGCGCTGACCAAGGCCAAGGCCGAGGGCGGCGTGGTGACGGGCGGCGAACGCACGCTGACCGACCGTTTCCCCAACGGCTATTACGTCACCCCGGCCATCGTCGAGATGCCAGGCCAAACCGACGTCGTCCGTCACGAGACCTTCGCGCCGATCCTCTATGTCCTGACCTATGAGACGCTGGAGGAGGCCATCGCCTTGCAGAACGGCGTTCCGCAGGGCCTGTCCTCCTGCATCTTCTCCACCGACCTGCGCGAGGCTGAACGCTTCCTTTCGGCGGCGGGGTCGGATTGCGGCATCGCCAACGTCAACATCGGCCCGAGCGGCGCCGAAATCGGCGGCGCCTTCGGCGGTGAAAAGGAAACCGGCGGCGGTCGCGAATCCGGCTCCGACGCTTGGAAGGCTTACATGCGCCGCCAGACCGCGACGGTGAACTACTCGGCGGCCCTGCCGCTGGCCCAGGGCATCAAGTTCGATCTGGGCTGATTTCTGGGTTGATTGTGAGTCCACCCCCTCGGCTTTTCGCTCCGGCGGCGGTCGAGGGGGCTTATGAACCGCGCGCGGCGAAGGCGACCAACAGTTCCGCCGCGACCAGGGCGGCGATGACCTCCGGGCGTTTGTCCCCGGTCAGCGCCGCGCCAATGGGGCAGGTCAGCCGCGACAGGTGGGACGGGGCGCGCAAGGCCGGGTCATAGGCGCGGGCGGCGCTCCAGCGCTCAAACCGGCTGCGCTTGGTGGCGGAGCCGATCAGGCCGACATAGGCGGCGTCGCCCCGGCGCAGCGCCGCGTCGGTCAGCTCGAAATCCAGGGCGTGGCTGTGGGTCAGCACCAGATAGCCCGCCCCGGCGGGGGCCTGGGCCAGATGGTCGAGCGGTCGGTCGGTGACGATTCGCTCCACCCCCGGCGGAATGACCTCGGGAAACTCGCCCGCGCGGGAATCGATCCAGCGCAGGCGCAGCGGCAACGGCGCGAAGGTCGCCGCCATCGCTTTCCCCACATGGCCGGCGCCGAACAGCAGCAGAGTCGGGCGGGCGTCCGCCGCGCGGCGTTCCCGTTCGGCCAGCGCCAGAACCGTCGCGGCGTCGGCGCGTTCCAACGTCAACACGACATGACCGCCGCAGCATTGCCCGATGGCCGGACCCAGCGGCAGATCCAACGTGTCGGTGGTCACGCCCTCGACCAGCATGGCGCGGGCGCGCTCCACCGCCGTCCATTCCAAGCGCCCACCGCCAACGGTGCCGCGCGTTTCACGCGCCGTCACCAGCATCGCCGCCCCGACCTCGCGCGGGGTCGAACCGCGCGTTTCGGCCACCGTGACGAGAACCGCCGCCTCGCCGCGCGCCAGCCAGTCGGCCAGCGTCTCGGACAACCCGCCCATCAGGCGCCAGCGGCGCGGGCGCGCAGCCGCCCGATGGTCGCCAACACCCGTTCCGGCGTGGCGGGCGCGTCGAGTTGCGGGCAGAAACGGTGATCGGCGACGCTGGCCACCGCGTCGGACAGCGCGTGCAGCACCGACATCCCCAGCATGAAGGGCGGCTCGCCCACCGCTTTGGAGCGAAACACGCTGTCCTCGCGGTTGGGAGCGTTGTCGAGCAGGCGCACGTTGAACACGCGCGGGCGGTCGCCGCAGGCGGGGATCTTGTAGGTGCTGGGCGCGTGGGTGCGCAGGCGGCCCTGCCCGTCCCACCACAATTCCTCCATCGTCAACCAGCCCATGCCCTGGACGAAGCCGCCCTCGATCTGGCCCTTGTCGATGGCCGGGTTCAGAGAGCGTCCGCAGTCATGCAGAATGTCCACCCGGTCCACGACATATTCGCCGGTCAGCGTGTCCACCGTGACCTCGCTGCACGCCGCGCCATAGGCGTAATAAAAGAACGGCGTTCCCCGCCCCGCCGCGCGGTCCCAATGAATCTTCGGCGTCTTGTAAAAGCCGGTGGCCGACAGTTGCACCCGCGCCATGTAGGCGGCGCGGACCAGTTCGGGAAAGCTCATCGACTGGTCGCCCGCCTGGATGCGCCCCGGCGCGAAGGCCACCGCGTCGGCGGCGACGCCCCAGCGTTCGGCGGCGAAGGCGGTCAACCGCTCCTTGATGGCGCGGGCGGCGTTCTGCGCCGCCTTGCCGTTCAGATCGGTTCCCGAGGACGCGGCGGTCGCCGACGTGTTGGGCACCTTGCCGGTGGTGGTCGCCGTCGGACGCACCTGGGCGATGTCGATCTGGAATTCCTCGGCGACGATCTGGGCCACCTTGGTGTGCAGCCCCTGCCCCATCTCGGTCCCGCCGTGATTCACCTGGACGCTGCCGTCGGTGTAGACATGAACCAGCGCGCCCGCCTGGTTGTAATGGGTGGCGGTGAAGGAAATGCCGAACTTCACCGGGGTCAGCGCCAACCCCTTTTTCAAGATCCGGCTGCGCGCGTTGTGGGCGCGGATGGCGGCCCGGCGGTCCCAATAGCCGCAATCGGCCTCCAGATCCGCCACCAGTTCAGGGATGATGTTGTCGGCGACGACCTGGTGATAGGGAGTGAGGTTGCGCTCCTCCACGCCGTAGAAATTGCGCTTGCGGATGGTCAAGGGATCCGCGCCCAGCGCGAAGGCGATCTCGTCGATCACCCGTTCCGCCGCGACCATGCCCTGCGGCCCGCCAAAGCCGCGAAAGGCGGTGTTCGACACCGTGTTGGTCTTCAGCGGCAGCGATTCCAGCCGGGCGGCGGGGTAGTGGTAGCAATTGTCGGCGTGGAACAGCGCGCGGTCCGTCACCGGCCCGGACAGGTCGGCGGCGGAACCCGCCCGCGCGGCGAACAGCATCTCCACCCCGGTGACGAGTCCCTCGTCGGTGAAGCCCACCGTGTAGTCGATCTCGAAATCATGACGCTTGCCGGTGATCTGGAAATCATCGTCGCGGTCGGGGCGCAGCTTGGCGGCGCGCCCGGTCTTTTTGGCGATCAAGGCGGCGCAGGCGGCGAACAGGTTGGCTTGCGTCTCCTTCCCGCCAAAGCCGCCGCCCATCCGCCGCACCTCCACCGTCACCGCCCCGTTGGGGACGTGCAGGATGTGGGCGATGATGTGCTGGACCTCCGTCGGGTGCTGGGTGGAGACATGGACCAGCACCTCCTCATCCTCGCCGGGGATCGCCAGGGCGATCTGGCTTTCCAGATAGAAATGCTCCTGCCCGCCGACCGCCAGCCGCCCATTGAGGCGGCGCGGCGCCTCGGCCAGCGCCGCCGCGCTGTCGCCCACCGTCAGCGTCATCGGCGCGGTGACGAGCGTCCGCTCGCCGTCGCGCGCGGCGGCGATGGTCAGGATGGCGGGCAAATCCTCATAGGTCACGTCGGCCAGCGCGGCGGCGCGGCGGGCTTGGTCGCGGGTTTGCGCGGCGACGGCGAACAGGGGTTGGCCGACATGCTGGACCAGATCGCTGGCGAACAGCGGCTCGTCGCCCTTGCCCATGCAACCGATGTCGTTGACGCCGGGCACGTCGGCGGCGGTGACGACGACCGCCACCCCCGGCGCGGCGCGCACCCGCGACAGGTCGAGCGCCGTGACGCGCGCGTGCGCCTTGGCGCTCAGCCCCAGGGCGACGTGCAGCAGCCCGGCGGGTTCGGCGATGTCGTCGATGTAAACCGCCTCGCCGCTGACATGCTTGTGGGCGCTTTCATGCGGACGCGGGGTGTGGACGGCCCCGTCGATGGCCGAAATGGTCGGGACGGGCAGAGCGGCGTCAGGCATGGGCAAGCCTCCGGTCGCCGACCAGACGCGTGTCGGCGTCGGGGTCGGTCGTCTCGACATAGAGCTTCAACAGCAGGTTGGCCGCCACCTCGCTGCGGTAGGCGGCGCTGGCCCGCCAATCCGACAGCGGGGTGAAATCGCCGCGCAGCGCCGTCATGGCGGCGCGGACGTTGGCCTCGGTCCAGGGCTGGCCGATCAACGCCGCTTCGGCGCCGCTGGCCCGCTTGGGCGTTCCGGCCATGCCGCCAAAGGCGGCGCGAAGGTCGGCCACCCGTCCGTCCGCGCCCAGCCGCAGGCGGAAGGCCCCGCAGACGGCGGAAATGTCCTGGTCGAAGCGCTTGGCGATCTTGTAGGCGCGGAACCGCTCGCCCGGCTGCGGTTTGGGCAACAGGATGGCCTCGACAAACTCGCCCGGACGGCGGTCCTGCTGGCCATAGGCGAGGAAGAAGTCTTCCAGCGGCAAGACCCGCCGCTCCGCCCCCCGCCGCAACCGGATCAAGGCCCCCAGCGCGATCAAGGCGGGCGGGCTGTCGCCGATGGGGGAGCCGTTGGCGACGTTGCCGCCGATGGTGCCGACGTTGCGCACCTGCTCCGCGCCGATGCGGCGGATCAACTCGCCGAAATCGGGGTAAAGCGCGGCGATGGGCGCGGCGGCGTCGCGGTAGGTGACGCCCGCGCCGATCTCCAGCGCGTCGCCACGATCCACGACGCGGCGCAACTCCTGAACCCGTCCGGTGTAAAGCACGGTGGCGAGCACGCGCTGAAACTTCGTCACCCACAGCCCGACGTCGGTCGCCCCGGCGACGATGGTGGCGGCGGGGTTGGCGGCGCAGAGGTCGGCGAATTGGTCCGCCGTGGCGGGGGCGAGGAAGCGGCGGCCCGCCGCGCCGACCGACAGACAGTCGGCGTCGGCCAGCGCCGCCAGCCGCGCGGCGGTCGCGGCGCGGTCGGCGAAGCGGTCGCCCGCGCGGTCGCCCAACTCATACATGCGGCGCGCCGCCTGGACGATGGGTTCATAGCCGGTGCAGCGGCAGAGATTCCCGGCCAGCGCGTCGTTGATCCGCTCGATGCCGGGATGCTCCTCGTTCAGGTACAGCGCGAACAGCGACATGACGAAGCCCGGCGTGCAGAAGCCGCATTGCGAGCCGTGGCAATCGACCATCGCCTGTTGCGCCGGGTGCAGCGCGCCGTCCGGCCCGCGCAGATGCTCGACCGTCAACAACTGGCAACCGTCCAGCGTGGCGAGGAAGCGGATGCAGGCGTTCACCGCCTCATACCGCAGCGCCCCATCGGAATCGAGCCGCCCGACCACCACGGTGCAGGCCCCGCAATCGCCCTCCGCGCAGCCCTCCTTCGTGCCGGTGCGCCGCTGGTCCAGCCGCAGCCAGTCGAGAACCGTCAGGGTCGGATCGACGTCGCGGATCTCCCGCAACTCATCCCCCAGATAGAAGCGAAGGCTTTCGCGCATGGGCCGAATCCTGCTGGTTCGTTCGGGTGGCGGGGACGCTGCGACCCTTCCAGTGTTTCACCACCATGAACTGTCCACCAGATCGGCCCGGCTGAAAAGACTTTCAAACGATCACGAAAAGGGCGTGGTCAAAGAATGGGCACTGGTGGCGCGGCGAGCCGTCTTGTGCGCCGCACACAATCATTATATCCTATTGAATATAGCGATTGCCGCAGCGGCGCCCCGCGCGGCTGACGGGGTCAGACTGGCGGGTTCAGAAAGGATTGGCGATGCAGCCTCCCATCCTCATCGTCGGGCAGGGGACCGCGTGGGTTCGGCTTGGCCGGGTTCATCTGACGGCGGGGCAATGTGGGCTGATTTCCGGGCCGACCGGGACCGGAAAAACCTCGGTGTTGCAAGCGCTGGCGGGCGTCGCCGGGTGGGATGGCCAAGTGTTGGCGGTGGATGGCGGCGTCGCCGTGCCGGTGGGGACCGCCTGCCCCGTCGCCCTGGTCCCGCACATCGCCGAGACCGACGCCCCGCGCGGCGACGTGGCCGAAACCGTCAGGCGGGCGCTGCGCGGGTTGCCGCTGAACGAGGGGGAGCGGGAGCGGCGGATCGCCGGGGCGCTGGCCGACATGGGGCTGAACGGCTTGGCGGCGCGCCGGGTGGACAGCCTGTCGATGGGGGAGCGGCACGGCGTCGCCATCGCCGCCGCGCTGGCCCGCGATCCGGCGGTTCTGCTGCTGGACGAGCCGTTCGCCGCCTTGGACCGCGACGGCGTGCAACGGCTGCGCGCGGCGATCCGGCGGCGGTTGAGCGCGGGGAGGATCATCCTGCTGACCGCCCACGCGGAGGGCGCGGCGGTCGGGCTGTGCAGCGTCCATCTGCGCATGCCGCTTCCGCAAACAGCGGGCGCCGCCACCCCGGCCTGGACTAAGGAGCCGACGGATCCAAGCATCCCCGCCGCCGCCACGACCGACGCCGGGCGGGCGGTGCTGCGGGCGCAGGATTTGCGGGTGCTGCGCGAGGATGGCGCGCCGCTGCTCGACCGGCTGACCCTGAGCGTGGCGGCGGGCGGGCGAACCCACATTTGCGGCCTGAACGGGGCCGGAAAAAGCACGCTTCTGCGCTGCCTGATCGGGGCGGCGCCGGTGGCGGGCGGCAGCGTCACCGTGATGGATGTGGACAACCCGGCGCCGCGCGACCTGCCGGGCCGGGTGGGGTTTTTGCCGCAAGAGCCGCCACGGCATTTCTTTGGAGAAACCGTGTGGTCGGAGATCGGCTTCGCCCTGACCCGCGCCGGTCTGCGCCCGCCTGACCGGCGGCGGGTCGAACAGGCGATCGACCGTTTCGGCCTCGCCCCGCTGGCCGACCGCCCGCCGCAATCGCTCAGCGCGGGGGAGCGCCGGTTGGTGACTCTGGCCGGTCTGGTGGCCGGCACCCCCCGGCTTTTGCTGCTGGACGACCCGCTGCGCGGCCTGGACCCGGCCCGCGCCGCCCACGCCCTGGCCGTTCTGTCCGACATGGCCCGCGCCAGCGGAACCGCCATCCTGTCCACCAGCCACAACCCGCTGACCGGCTGGGCCGACCAAACCCTGCGCTTGCAGGACGGCCGCCTGCACAGGGCGGCGTGATCGCTCTAATATCTCATTATATGAGACATACGTTTACTATTTGACACACTGTTGCCCCTCGCCCTAGCATCGCGCCATTCCTGGACGACGCGCGCGCCCCCATGACCTCCCCCATGCCCCTTGACGACGCCGACAACGCCGACGCCCCCGCCAAGCCCGCCGGGACGCAGACCTTGCTGCGGGGGTTGACGCTGTTGGAATGCGTGGCGGCGGGGGTGGGGGATGTGAAGGGGATCGCCGCAAGGCTGGGAACCCCGCGCAGCACCACCCACCGGATGCTGACCAGTCTGGTCGCCGAAGGCTATCTGCACCACATCCCGCACAAGGGCTATCTGCTGGGGCCGAAGCTGATCCAACTGGGGCAGAAGGCGTTGGAGCAGCGCCCGCTGGTCGCCGTCGCCCGCCCGCGCATCGAGGCGTTGGCCCGCCAGACCGGCGACACCGTCCATCTTGGCGTGGCCGAGGGGGACGAGGTGTTTTATCTCGACAAGATCGCCGGAACGCGCGGGCTGGAAATGCGCTCGCGCGCCGGGCTGCAGATGCCGCTGGCCTCGACCGGGATCGGCAAGGCGTTGATGCTGGGGCTGGATCCGGCGCGCTGGGCCGGGCTGCACGCGCGGGCCTGCCCGGAGGAGTCCGCCGCCGCCCCCGCCTCCCCCGCCGACCGGCCCCGCCCGCCGCCCTGGCCGGAATTCGCGGCGCGGATGGCCGATTACGCCGCCTGGGGCTGGGCCTTCGATCTGGAAGAGAATGAGTTGGGGATCCGCTGCGTCGCCGCCCCGGTGCGCGACGCGCGCGGCGGCGTGGCCGGGGCGATCAGCGTCGCCAGCGCCACCCCCTATATGCCCGACGACCGCATGCGCGCGCTTGGCCCCCTGGTCCGCGCGGCGGCGGACGCGATTTCCTGTGATTTGGGATGGACTGCGGCATGACCGACCATTTTGATTCCTCCGGCTCCCCGGTTCTCGTCGCGCTGGATTGGGGAACCTCCAGCCTGCGCGGCTTTCTGATGGACGAGGCGGGCGGCGTGCTGGCCGAACGCGCCAGCCCGCACGGCATTCAACATCTGCCGCAACCCGGCGCGGCGGGGTTCGAGGCCGCTTTCGCCGCGCTGTGCGGCGATTGGCTGTCGGCCTGCCCGGATCTGCCGGTGGTGGCGGGCGGCATGGTCGGCAGCGCCCAGGGCTGGGTCGAGGCCCCCTATGTCCCCTGCCCGGCGGACGCCCGCAGTCTGGCCGACCACGCGGCGTGGGTGGAGGTCGCCGACGGGCGGCGTCTGCTGATCGCGCCGGGCGTCCTGTATGACCCGCCCGACGACGCCCCCGACGTGATGCGGGGGGAAGAGGTGCAGATCGCGGGCGCGCTCGCCGAAAACCCGGCTTGGGCGGCCAGCGCCTGCGTCGCCATGCCCGGCACCCATTCCAAATGGGTGCGGGTCGCCGACGGCAAGATCGTCGGCTTCGCCACCCACATGACCGGCGAGCTGTTCGCCGTGCTGAAAAACCACTCGCTGCTTGGGCGGCTGATGCCCGCCGAGGGCGTCGCCAGCCCGCAGGACGAGGCCGCCGCCTTCGCCCTGGGCCTGGACGCCGCCCGCGACGGCGAACCCGGTGCCCTGCCGCACCAACTCTTCGCCACCCGCACGCTCGGCCTCACCCGCCGCCTGCCGCCCGAAGCGTTGAGCCATTACCTGTCCGGCCTGCTGATCGGGCATGAGCTGACGGCCAGCCTCGCCATGACGCGGCGGGTTTGGCCACCTGAACTTTGGCCCAACGGCGCGCCCTTGCTGCTGATCGGCGACGCCGGGCTGTGCCGCCGCTACGCCCGCGCGCTGGACCATTTCGGCGCGACCGTCACCGCCCAGCTTGGCAACACCGCCCCGCGCGGGCTGTTCCAATTCGCCGCCGCCGCCGGGTTGATCGCCGCCGCGCCCTGAGTCCCTGCGCCCACCCTTCGCCGCCCCTGCGGCTCCGCCCGAGGAAGCCTTTCCATGACCGACATCACCGCCCGCTTCGACCGCGCCTTTGCCACCCTGCCCCTGGTCGCCATTCTGCGCGGCCTGAAACCCGTCGAGGCCGAAGAGGTCGGGGTCACGCTCTACGAGGCCGGGTTCCGCTTGATCGAGGTGCCGCTGAACTCGCCCGATCCCTTCGCCAGCATCGCCGCGATCCGCCGCCGCCTGCCGCCCGACGCGCTGGTCGGGGCCGGAACCGTGCTGACGGTGGAGGCGGTGGAGCGTCTGGCCGAAATCGGGGCCGATCTGGTGGTGATGCCGCACGCCGACACGGCGGTGATCCGCGCCGCCAAGGCCCACAACCTGATCTGCACGCCTGGCGTCGCCACCGCGACGGAGGCCTTCGCCGCGCTCGCCGCCGGGGCCGACGCGCTGAAGCTGTTCCCGGCGGAGATGATTCCGCCCGCCATCGTCAAGGCCCTGCGCGCCGTGCTGCCGCGCGACCTGCGCCTGCTGCCGGTCGGCGGCGTCACGCCCGACACCATGCGCGCTTATGTGGACGCCGGAGCCGCCGGGTTCGGGCTGGGATCCGCGCTCTACAGCCCCGGCCTGCCGGTGGAGCACATCGCCGTGCGGGCCAAGCGCTTCGTCGAGGCTTGGGCGGCGCTGAACGCCGAATGACGGAACCGCCAGCGGCCTTGCCGCTGGACGCGCCGCCGGATATCAAGCGGGACACGACCACCACCCCGCAGGACGCGACCCAGCACGCCCATGGACGATCTCGACCGCCAACTCATCGACCTGTTGACGTTGAACGCGCGCACCAGCACGGCGGCGCTGGGCCGCGCGCTGGGTTTGTCGCGCTCCACCGTGCAGGATCGCTTGGCGCGGCTGGAGCGGACGGGGGCCATCGCCGGTTACACGGTGCGGCTGGGCGACGCTGCGCCCCGGCGCGGCGTGTCGGCGCTGGTGATGATGACGGTCAACGCCAAGCTGGCCGACCGGGTGGTGCACGCCCTGCGCAAGATGCCGGAATTGACCCGCCTGCACAGCATCAGCGGCCAATATGACCTGTGCGCCACCGTCAGCGCCGACAGCCACGACGCGATGGACGCCGCGCTCGACGCCATCGGGCGGCTGCCGGGGGTGGAAAAAACGATGTCGTCCATCGTGCTCTCCACCAAGATGGAACGGTGAGTCCGCCGCGCGCGGCTTACTCCGCCTCCCCCTTCACATTGTTGATGGTGTCGTAGAGTTTTTGCAGATAGGCGAAGTCCGCCGCGAACAGATCCTCGATGACTTTGGTGTTTATCATGTCCAGCGTTCCCAAACGCACGATCACCCGCGACAGGAGGATGATGGTCAAATAGGCCGGGTTGGCCTGCACCCGATGGTCTTTCAACGGCAGAATCTCGTCGCCCGCCGTGGCCAGACGCATCACGCCCAACTTGTGCAGCGTGCCATCCGCGTCGCGGTAGCCGATGGGAAGCGTGAAGGGAACTTCTGTCGCGATGACGTTCATATCAGGACTCCTGGCAAGGCTCGGCGCGCGCGCCGCTGGCGTCGGGAGCATAGAGCACACGGATCAAACACGCGATGGCCAGAACGCGCCGATAGATCACGCGCTGAAAGATCACGCGCCGGCTGACCGCCGTCACAGCGTCGCCGCCAGCCGCACCCCCTGGTCAATCGCCCGCTTGGCGTCCAGTTCCGCCGCCACGTCGGCCCCGCCGATCAAATGGACGCGGACGCCCGCCGCCTCCAGCGGGTGGCTCAGCTCGCGCAGCGGCTCCTGGCCGGTGCACAGGATGACGCTGTCCACCGCCAGCAATTGCGGCTTTTCCCGCTTCTCGCCAAAGCTGATGGTCAGGCCGTCGTCGTCGATGCGCTCGTAATTGACGCCGGACAGCGCCTCGACGCCCTTCATCTTCAACTGCGCCCGGTGGATCCAGCCGGTGGTCTTGCCCAGCCCCGCGCCGGGTTTGCTCGCCTTGCGCTGGAGCAGGGTGATCTGGCGTTCCGCCGGGGCGACGTGTGGGCGAATCCCGGCGACGCCGCCGCGCGCGGCGGACGGATCGCCCACGCCCCACTCCCGCCGCCACAAATCGATGTCCAGGCTGGGCGAGGGGCCGTCTTGGGACAGAAACTCGCACATGTCGAAGCCGATGCCGCCCGCCCCCACCACGGCGACGCGGCGGCCCACCGGCTTGGCGTCGCGCAGCACGTCGATGTAGCTCAGCACCATCGGGTGCGACTGGCCGGGGATCTTCGGGTCGCGCGGGCGGACGCCGGTCGCCAGAACCACATCGTCGAAGCCGCCGCGCGCCAGCTCGTCCGCCGTCACCTTGCGGCCCAGATGCAGAGTCACCCCGGTTTCGTCCAGCCGGTTGGCGAAATAGCGCAGGGTCTCAAAGAACTCCTCTTTGCCGGGGATTCGCTTGGCCATGTTGAATTGGCCGCCGATCTCCGCCGCCGCGTCGAACAGATGCACCTCATGCCCGCGCGCCGCCAGTTCGGTGGAGCAGCTCAAGCCCGCTGGGCCGGCGCCGACCACGGCCACGCGCTTGGCCCGCTTGGCCGGGCTGGCCGTCGGCAATTCGGTTTCGTGGCAGGCGCGCGGGTTGACCAGACAGCTCGCCAGCTTGCGCGAGAAGACGTGATCCAGACAGGCCTGGTTGCAGGCGATGCAGGTGTTGATCGACTGCGGGCGGCCCGCCGCCGCCTTTTTGACGAACTCCGGGTCGGCCAGCAGCGGGCGGGCCATCGACACCATGTCGGCGCAGCCGTCGGCCAGAATGCCTTCGGCGACGTCGGGCGCGTTGATGCGGTTCGTGGTGCAGAGCGGGATGGACACCTCGCCCTTCAGCTTTTGCGTCACCCAGGCGAAGGCCCCACGCGGCACGCTGGTGGCGATGGTGGGGACGCGGGCCTCGTGCCAGCCGATGCCGGTGTTGATGATGGTGGCGCCCGCCGCCTCGATCGCCTTGGCCAGTTGGACGACCTCCTCCCAACTGCTGCCGTCGGGGACAAGGTCGAGCATCGACAGGCGGAAGATGATGATGAAGTCGCGCCCGACCGCCTCGCGCATGCGCGAGACGATCTCCACCGGGAAGCGCATGCGGTTCTCATAGGATCCGCCCCAACGGTCCGTGCGCTGGTTGGTGTGCGTCACCAGGAACTGGTTGATGAGGTAGCCTTCCGACCCCATCACCTCGACCCCGTCATACCCGGCCTCCCGCGCCAGCGTGGCGCAGCGGACGAAGGCCCGGATCTGGCGTTCCACCCCCCGGTTGGTCAGGGCGCGCGGGGTGAAGGGGGTGATCGGCGATTTGATGCGGGAGGGCGCGACCGACAGCGGGCTGTGGGCGTAACGCCCGGCGTGGAGGATTTGCAGGGCGATCTTGCCGCCCTCGGCGTGAACCGCGTCGGTGATGACCCGGTGCGCCTGCGCCGTCGAATGACGGGCCAGGGTCGAGCCGAAGGGCGACAGCCAGCCTTCCACATTGGGCGCGAAGCCGCCCGTCACCATCAACCCGACCCCGCCGCGCGCCCGTTCGGCGAAATAGGCGGCCAGCTTGGGAAAGTCGCGGCGGCGGTCTTCCAGGCCGGTGTGCATCGACCCCATCAGCACCCGGTTTTTCAGCACCGTGAATCCAAGATCGAGCGGGGCGAGCAGATGCGGGTAGGGGCTGGCGGCGGGCTGGCTCACGGGGCGGTTCCTCCGGCGGACAGGGGCGCTCTTCATGGCGCTGGGATCACGGATCATCCGTGACGCGAAAGCTAGATGACGTTTACGTAAAGGTCAATTTCATTCCGCAGTGACAAGACGACGGCGACGTCCGTCTCGCCATTTGCGTTCAAAGCGATCCGGTGCATTCTACCACGCTCAACCACCAGCCAAACCCGAGTCCGCATGACCGCCGACGCCCTGCTCCCCGACACCCTGCTCCAGGATCTGTTCCAGGCCGCCTTGTCCGCCGTGACCGCCGACAGGCGGCTTCCCGGCGCCCTGCCGCCCCCGCCCAAGGGCCGCACCGTCGTGGTCGGGGCCGGGAAGGCCGCCGCCGCCATGGCGAAAGCGGTCGAGGATCATTGGCCGGGGCCGCTCTCCGGGCTGGTCGTCACCCGCTACGGCCATGATCTGCCGACCAGCCGGATCGAAGTGGTGCAGGCCAGCCACCCGGTGCCGGACGCGGCGGGGCAGGACGCGGCGGGGCGGATCTTGGCGATGGTCCAGGGGCTGACGGCGGATGATCTGGTGCTGTGTCTGATTTCCGGCGGCGGCTCCGCCCTGCTGGCCCTGCCCGCCCCCGGCGTGTCGCTGGAGGACAAGCGCGCGGTTGGCAAGGCGCTGCTGAAAAGCGGGGCCGACATCGCGGAGATGAATTGCGTGCGCAAGCATCTGTCGGCGATCAAGGGCGGACGGCTGGCGGCGGCGGCGCACCCGGCGCGGGTCGTGTCGCTGCTGGTGTCGGACGTGCCGGGCGACGACCCGTCGGTGATCGCCAGCGGCCCGACCGTGCCGGACCCGACCAGCGTCGCCGACGCCCGCGCCATTCTGGCCAAGCATGGCATCGCCCCGCCGCCCGCCATCGCCGCCTGTTTGGAGCAGGGGGCGGACGAAACGCCCAAGCCGGGCGATCCACGTTTGGCGGGGGTCGTCACCACCCTCATCGCCACCCCGCAAGACGCGCTGGAAGCGGCGGCGGCGCTGGCCCGCACGCGCGGTTTCGCCCCGATCATCCTGGGTGACGCCATCGAAGGCGAAGCGCGCGAGGTCGCCAAGGTCCATGCCGGAATCGCCCGGCAGATCGCCCGCCACGGCCAACCGGCGCCCACTCCCGCCGTGATCCTGTCGGGCGGCGAAACCACGGTGACGGTGCGCGGATCCGGGCGCGGCGGACGCAACGTCGAATTCCTGCTGGCGCTCGCCGTGGCGCTGGACGGCCACCCCGGAATCCACGCCGCCGCCTTCGACACCGACGGCATTGACGGGACGGAGGACAACGCCGGGGCCATCCTGCGCCCCGACACGCTGGCGCGCGCCGCCGCCCTTGGCCTGGACGCCAAAGCCTTCCTGGCGAACAACGACGGCTACAGCTTTTTCAAGGCGTTGGGCGATCTGGTCGTCACCGGCCCGACGCGGACCAACGTCAACGACTTCCGGGTGATCCTGGTGGAACGCCCGGTCGGGTGAACGTTCCGTGACGGCGGACGGGCGACGGTCTAAGTTTGCTCATCGGTTGGTCATACCACCCGATTTGCAAACTGAGAACGCATACCCCAATGTGACGTGCAAATTGCGCCTTCGCCACGGCGGAGCGCCGCTCGCTCCTCTGAGCTTATTCGATTTCCATCATAAACAACCAGAAAAGGCGATGCTCACGTAAGAAAAAACCCCATTCACCACTTTCACAGTTTGGCTCGAATTTTGCTCTTCTCCCTTTGGAGCATCGCAAAAGCCGGGGAAGAACCATGAAAACGCTGTCCTTGAAAGCCAAATTGATGGGGTTGGTCGCCCTGACCAGCTTGGCCGTAGTAACGGTGGCGGGCGGCGGGCTGTGGCTCGGCTACCAACAAATGTACAACGACCGCATCGCCAGTCTGCGCACCGTGGTGGAAACCGTCCACGGCGCCGCCACCGCCTTCGACGCCGAAGTGCGGAAGGGCGCGATGAGCCGGGACGAGGCGCTCAACCGCCTGCGCTTCGTCGTCAACGCCATGCGCTATGGCGAAAACAAAAGCGACTACATCTTCGTCGCCGACATGAACGTCATCAACGTCATCAACCCGGCGCGCCCGGACCTGATCGGCAAGTCCATGGCCCAGGTGAAGGACGGCAACGGCAAACTCTTCGCGCTTGAGATGGTCGGCGTCGCCAAAACCCCGCAGGGCGAGGGCGTGGTTGAATACTCCTTCCCCCGCGCCGGACAAACCGAACCGTCACCCAAAGCGTCCTATGTGAGACGCTTCGCCCCTTGGGATCTGTTCATCGCCACTGGCGTTTACATGGATGACTTGCAAGCCGAATTCCTCAGCCACGCCTTTTGGTTGATGCTGATCGTCGTTGGTTTCGCCCTGCCGGTGGTGGCCGCCATCGCCTGGACCGGGCATGGCATCAGCCACGCCGTGCGCGGGTTGAGCGGCAAGATGGCGGCTCTGGCCGCTGGGCGGCTCGATCTGTCCTTCCCGGAAGCGGCGCGCGGCGACGAGATCGGCGAAATGGGCCGCGCGGTTCAGGTGTTCCAGGACAACGCCGTCGCCAAACAACGGCTGGAAGCCGAACAGGCCGCCGCCGAACAGCGCGCCGTCGCCGAAAAACGCCAGTCGATGGAGCGCCTGGCCTCGACCTTTGAATGCACCGTCGGCGGCGTGATCCGCTCGGTCGCCGAAAAGACCGCGTCGATGGAACAGCAGGCTCGCGCCATAACCGAAGCCACGGCGGAAACCGACCGGCTGGCCGCCGCCGTGTCGGCGGCGACCGAACAGACGGCGGTGAATGTGCAGACGGTGGCCTCCGCGTCCGAGGAACTCGCCGCCTCGATCAACGAGATTTCCTCGCAGGTCGCCAAATCCAGCGCCATGACGGCGACGGCGGAGCATCAGGCCGAACGCGCCAACAGCCGCATCGCCGGGTTGGCGCAGGCGGTGGAACGCATCGGCGCGGTGGTCGGCCTCATCAACTCCATCGCCAGCCAGACCAATCTGTTGGCGCTGAACGCCACCATTGAAGCGGCCCGCGCCGGAGAGGCTGGCAAGGGATTCGCCGTCGTCGCGTCTGAGGTCAAGCAACTGGCCAGCCAGACCGCCAAGGCGACGGAGGAAATCGCCGCCCAGGTGGCGGGCGTGCAATCGGCGACCAGCGAGACCGTGACCGAAATCAACAGCGTCGCCAACGTCATCACCCAGCTCAACCAGATCGCCGGATCCATCGCCTCGGCGGTGGAGGAGCAGGGAGCCGCCACCCGCGAAATCGCCCGCAACATACAGCAGGCGGCCAGCGGCACGACCGAGGTGTCGGCCTCCATCGTCGGCGTCACCGCCTCCGCCGATCAAAGCGGCAAGGTCGCCCGCGAGGTGCTCGACGCCTTCCAACATCTGTCCCAACAGACGGGAACCCTGCGGACCGAGGTCAGCGGCTTCCTCAACACGGTGCGGGCCGCCTGATTCCATCCGTCGGATTCCATCCATCGGGGGCCACACGCCGCCCGCGCCGGGAGAGCATCCCGGCGCGGGCGGCTTTCCTTGCGCCGATCAATTCGCCAGCGGACAACCGCCCTTGTCCAAGGGGCGAAAGGCCTGATCGCCGGGAATGGTCTTCAGAACCTTGCTGTAATCCCACGGGCCGGTCGATTCCGCCGGAGTCTTCACCTGCATCAGATACATGTCGTGGACCATGCGGCCATCGACGCGCAAACGCCCACCCTTGGCGAAGGCGTCGTTGACCGGGGTGTCCCGCATTTGGGCCATCACCGTTCCGGCCTCGTCGCTGCCCGTCGCCTGGACCGCCTTCAGATAATGGCGCACCGCCGAATAGCTGCCGGTTTGGAGCATGCTGGGCATCCGCCCGGTCTTGGTCCGGAAGGCGGCGGCGAAGGCCCGGCTGTCGTCGTCGCGGTTGGGATCCCAGCCTTCCATCATCACCAAGCCTTGCGCCGCCGCCAGCCCCAGCGCATGGATGTCGGTCGGGAACATCAACAGGCTGGCCAGGGTCTGTCCGCTTTGGGTCAGCCCGAACTCCTGCGCCTGCTTGATCGCGTTGGTGGTGTCGCCCCCGGCGTTGGCGAGCGCCACGACCTTCGCCTTCGACGCCTGGGCCTGCAAAATATAGGAGGAGAAATCGGCGCTGTTCAGCGGGTGCCGCACTGCGCCCAGCACCGTCGCGCCATTGTCCTTCAGCACCGCCGTCAGATCCTTTTCCAGCGCGTGGCCAAAGGCGTAATCGACGGTCAGGAAATACCAGCTCCCGCCCAGCGCCTTGACGCCCGCGCTCCCCATGCCTTGGGCCAGCGCGTAGGTGTCGTAGGTCCATTGCGCGGTGGTCGGGGAACAGGATGTCCCGGTCAATTGCGCCGCGCCGCCGCCGGAAATCAGGAACACGCGGTTCTTGCGCCGAGTGATCTCCTGCACCGCCAGCGCCACCGACGAGGTGGGAACGTCAACGACCACGTCCACCTGTTGGGAGTCGATCCAGGCGTTGACCAGCGCCGCGCCGACGTCGGGCTTGTTCTGGTGGTCGGCGAAGACGATATCGATCGGCTTGCCGCCGACCACGCCGCCGAACTCGGCCACCGCCATGCGCACCGCCTCGACCGATCCCAGCCCGGTCGGGTCGGCGTAAGGGCCGGTCATGTCGTTGAGCACGGCGATTTTGACCCGATCATCCGAGATCTCGGCGCGCGCCGCTCCCGCCAGCGCCACCAGCGCGCACGCCGCCACAAGAATCCGCGTCATGAAGCGTTCTCCCCCATTTTGTCTGTTTTTGTGTGGTGTTTGACCTGCGGCGACGCTCAACCCTGAAGCGCCGCCAAATCCTCGGCCAGCCCCGGCCCGCGCAAGCTGGCGTCGCCGCCGCGCGCGCGGGCTTCCAGCGCCGCCGTCTCCGGCAACAGCCGTTCCATGAAAAATCCGGCCAGACCAACGCGGGCGTCGAGGAAAGCCGGGTCGTAGCCAGCGGGCCGCCGCGCCGCCGCCACGGCCATCAGCGCCCACATCCAGCCATAGACGACCAGCGCCGCCAGCCGCAGCAGATCGCTGGCCCCCGCCGCCGCGTCGCGCGGCCCGCGTTCCGCCGCCGTCAGCCACGCCGCGCAGGCGCGCAGGCGCTCCAGCCCGTCGCGCAGGGGCGGGGCGAGCGCCGACGTGGCGGGATCCGCCGCCAGATCGGCCAACGCCGCCTCCACCGCCGCGACCAGCCGGGCCAGCGGACGCCCACCATGCAGGGTCAGCTTGCGCTGGACCAGATCCAAAGCCTGGACGCCGTTCGCGCCTTCGTAAATCTGCGTGGCGCGCACGTCGCGGACCAGTTGCTCCACCCCGTTGTCGCGGATGTAGCCGTGACCGCCCATGACCTGTTGGGCCAGCACCGCCGCCTCGAACCCGAAATCGGTTCCGGCGGCCTTGATGATCGGCGTCAGCAGCGCCGCCCAATCCTCCGCCTCCTGCCGCAAGGCCGGATCGGCGCTTTTCTCGGCGCGGTCGAGCCACAGGGCGGTCCAGGCGGCCAGCGCCCGCCCGGCGTCGGTCAGCGCCCGCGCGGTCAACACCATGCGGCGGACGTCGGGATGGCGGATGATCGGGTCGGCGGGTTGATCGCCCCCCTTGCTCTCGCTCGGCGCCCGGCCCTGCAAACGCTCCTGCGCGTAGGCCAGCGCCGATTGCGCGGCGCATTCGCCGACGCCGACGCCCTGAAGCCCGACGAACAGCCGCTCGTGATTCATCATGGTGAACATGGCGGTCAGGCCGCGATGGGGGGCGCCGACCAGCCAGCCCAACGCCCCGTCATAGGACACGACGCAGGTCGGCGAGGCGTGCAGCCCCATCTTGCGTTCCACCGACAGGACCGACCAGCCGTTGCGCGCGCCGTCGGCCAAACGCTTGGGCACGACGAACAGGCTGATTCCCCGCGTTCCCGGCGGCGCGTCGGGCAAGCGGGCCAGCACCAGATGAACCAGATTGTCGGTCCAATCATGGTCAGCCGCCGAGATGAACATCTTTTGGCCGTTCAGCCGAAAACCGCCCGCCGGATCCGGTTCCGCCCGCGCGCGCAGCAGGCCAAGATCGGTGCCCGCCTGCGGTTCGGTCAGCGCCATGGCGCCGGTCCACTCCCCGGCGATCATCGGCGGCAGGCACCAGCCCTTGATCGCCGCGTCGCCATGAGCGGCCAGCGCGCGAATCGCCCCTTGAGTCAGACCGGGGGTGATGCTGAAGGCCAGATTGGCGGCGCACAGCATTTCCGTGACCAGCGTGTCGAGCACGGCGGGCATCCCCTGCCCGCCATAGGCCGGATCCCCGGCCAGCCCGGCCCAGCCGCCCGCCCGCCAAATCTCCCAGAAGGCGGCGAAACCGGCGGGGGTACGCACACACCCGTCCACCACCGCCGCGCCCTCCTCGTCGCCCGAACGGTTGAGCGGCAGCAGCCGGTCCGTCACCAGACGCCCGGCCTGGGTCAGAACCTCGTCGAACAGATCGGCGGACAGATCCTCCCACCCCGCCTCGGCCAGCGCCTCGGGCGCGCGCAACACCGCGTTCAGCAGAAAGCGCAGCGATTGCAGCGGCGGCTGATAGACGCTCACGACGCCGCATCCGCGTATGCGCGGCGCAATTCGCGTTTCAGCAGCTTGCCCGCCGTGTTGCGCGGCAGCGCGTCGACGAAATGCACCTGTTTGGGCAGCTTGAAGGGGGCCAGATGCGCCCGGCAATGGGCGATCAACTCCTCAGCGTCGGCGCTGCGGCCCTCGCGCAGCACGACGAAGGCGGCGACGGCCTCAATCCATTTCAGATCGGGCAAGGCGACCACCGCGACCTCAGCCACCGCCGGGTGGGTGTAGAGCGCCTCCTCCACCTCGCGGCTGGCGACCAGCACGCCGCCGGTGTTGATGACGTCCTTGATGCGGTCCACGATGGTGAGATAGCCGTCCGCATCGAGAACGCCGACGTCGCCGGAATGGAACCAGCCGCCGGAAAAGGCTTCCGCCGTCTCTTTCTCCTTGCCCCAATAACCGATCATCAATTGCGGCGAGCGGTGGATGATTTCCCCCTGTTGACCAACCGGCACGTCGTTCATGTCGGGATCGACCACCCGGGTTTCGACGTTCAACACCGGACGCCCGGCGGAGGCCGGACGCGCCTCATGCTCTTCCGGGGACAGGACGGTGGCGAGCGGGCCGATCTCGCTTTGGCCGTAGCAGTTGAAGGGGCGGGCGTTGGGCAGCCGTCGCCGCAGCTCCTGCAACACCGGCACCGGCATGATCGACGCGCCGTAATAGAGCTTTTCCAGCGATCCCAGATCATGCGCGTCGAAATCGGCGTGACGCAGCAGCCCCACCCACACCGTCGGCGGCGCGAAGAAGGAGGTGACGCGGTGCGCCTCGATCAATTCCAGGCAGCTTTTCAGCGCCGGGGCCTGGATCAGCAGCGTCATCGCCCCGACCATCAGTTGCGGCATCAGGAAAACATGCATCTGCGCCGAATGGTACAGCGGCAGGGCCGCCAGCGCCCGGTCGGCGCCTGAGAACCGGCAATCGTGAATGGCGCTCTGATACTCCGCCAGCAAGCCGCCATGGGTCATCATCGCGCCCTTCGGCGCCGCCGTGGTGCCGGAGGTGTAGAGAAGCTGCGCCACCGTGTCGGCCTCCACCGCCGCGCCTTCATGCTCGGGCGCGGTCGGATCCAGCGCCACGGCCAGCGCGTCGAAGGCTGCGCCGCCGGTCGCCGCGCCGTCGGCGAAACTCCCCGTCCATTCCACCGCAACTCCGTCGCCGACGCTGTCCAGCACGCCCGCCAGATCGCCGTCGCGCAAAACCAGCCGCGCGCCGGACTGGCCCAGGATGTAGGCCAGCTCCTCCCCCGTCAGGGCGTAGTTGACCGGCACATGGATGAAGCCGCCCACCGCGCAGCCCAGCCACGCCACCACATAGGCGTCAGAGTTGCGCCCGAAGGCCGCCACCCGGTCGCCGGGCCGCAAGCCCAGATCGCGGAGCCGTTCGGCCACGCGCCGGGTCGCTTGGTTCAACGCGGCGAAGCTCCACTCCCGCCCGGCGTAACGCAGAGCCACCCGGTCGCCGTGGCGGCGGGCCGCCCGCGCCAAAGCGCCGCCAATGCTGGTTCCCCGCGCGGCAACGATGCTGTCCATGGCCGTTTTTCCTCCCCGATCGCGCGCGCGGCCACCGGCGGCCCGCGCCTTTGTACTTCTTGGAAGGAACGTTACTTAAAAGTAGGACGAGGCACAAGGGCGTGCTACGAACAATTCGTCAAACCACCATTTTGCCGCACAGCCGACAACGCGGGGGCTGGACATCCGGGGGGCGAGGTGGGAAGGAAGGGCGATTGCGGCACAGGAGCCAACGCACGATGTCGGAATCGCCGTGGAAATCATCCACCGATCGACGGAACGAACGGGAAGAGAAGCGAATCGCCGTCCTGCGGACGGCGGCGCAGGCGTTCAACGAAGTCGGCTATTACAACACCTCGCTGGACGACATCGCCCGACGTCTGAACGTCACCAAACCAACGATCTATTATTACATCAAGAACAAGGAAGAGATCCTGTTCGAGTGCGTGCGCATCGGGCTGGAACGGCTCGATTCCGCCTCGAACGACGTGATCGGCCATGGCGGCAGCGCCTATGAGGAGTTGGTGGCGGTGATGACCGCCTATGTCGGCGTCGTCACCATGGATTTTGGCATGTGCGTGATCCGCGTCGGCGAAGAGCCGCTGACCGAAGAGAGCCGCCGCACGCTGCGCGCGCTCAAACGCCGCATCGACCTGAAATTCCGCAGCCTGATCGAACGCGGCGTCGCCGAGGGGTCGATCACCGCCTGCGATCCCAAAATCGCCGCCTTCACCCTATCCGGCGCCTTGAGCTGGATCGCCCGCTGGTACCAGCCCGACGGCGCGCTGGACGCCGACGCGGTGGCCCAGCAATCCATCGCGCTGCTGCTGAACGGGCTGCGCCCGCGCTGACCCGCCAGCGCAGCCCGTAAGCTTTTCCTTACACCCGTTCGAAGATCGCGGCGATGCCCTGGCCGCCGCCGATGCACATCGTCACCAGGGCGTAGCGCCCGCCGACGCGGTGCAGTTCGTGGATCGCCTTCACCGTGATGATCGCGCCGGTCGCCCCCACCGGGTGGCCGAGTGAAATGCCCGAGCCGTTGGGGTTGACCTTGGCCGGGTCGAAGCCCAACGTGCGCGCCACCGCGCAGGCCTGCGCCGCGAAGGCCTCGTTCGATTCGATGACGTCGAGGTCGGCGATGGTCAGGCCGGTGCGCTCCAGCACCTTGCGGGTCGCCGGGATCGGGCCGATGCCCATATGGTCCGGCTCGACGCCCGCGTGGGCGTAGCCGACCAGACGGGCCAGCGGCTTCAGGCCAAGGGCGGCGGCGCGGCCCGCCTCGGCCAGCACCACGGCGGCGGCGCCGTCGTTCAGGCCCGACGCGTTGCCCGCCGTCACCGTGCCGTCCTTTTTGAAGACCGGCTTCATCTTGGCCAGCGACTCAAGGGTCGCGTCGGCGCGGACATGCTCGTCCGTGTCGAAGCGGACGACGCCCTTGCGGGTGGCGATCTCGACGGGGATGATCTGCTCCTTGAAACGGCCCTCGGCGATGGCGTGGGCGGCGCGGCGTTGGCTTTCCAGCGCCAGCGCGTCCTGGTCGTCGCGGTTGATTCCATAGCGAACGGCGACGTTTTCCGCCGTGACGCCCATGTGAATTTTCTGCCACGGGTCGTGCAGGATGCCGTTCATGTAATCGACCAACGCGCCGTCGCCCAGACGGGCGCCCCAGCGCGCCGTCGGCACGATGTAGGGGCCGCGACTCATCGATTCGGCGCCGCCGCCGATGGCGACGTCCGCGTCGCCCAGCGCAATGGACTGCGCCGCCGAAATGATCGCCTGAAGGCCGGAGCCGCACAGACGGTTGACGTTGAAGGCGGGAACTTCCAGCGGGATCCCGGCGTCAATCGCCGCCACGCGGCTGAGATAGGCGTCCTTGGTGTCGGTCGGGATGACGTTGCCCATCACCACATGGCCGATGCTGTCGGGCGCGGCCCCCGACCGTTCCAGCGCCGCTTTGACCGCCGTGGTGGCCAGCGTGGTCAACGGCACGTCCTTGAGGCTGCCGCCAAAGGCGCCGATGGCGGTGCGGGCGGCGCCGACGATGACGATGTCTTGCTTCATGATTCTGGTGATCCTTCCCGGTGCATTTCTGATTTTTGGGCGGAGGCTGTTGGTTGGAACGGGCCGTCAGCGGCCCTGGAACGTCGGTTTGCGCTTGGCGAGGAAGGCGGACACGCCCTCGCGGAAATCCTCGGTCGCGGCGCAGGCGCGGAAGGACGCGCGCTCGGCGTCAAGCTGCTCGTCGAGCGAGGCCGTCCAGCTTTGCCGCATCAGGTGGCGGATCCCAGCGTAGGCCCGCGTCGGCCCAGCGGCCAGCCGTTCGGCCAGCGCGCGGGTTTCATCGGCCAGAGCGGCGGCGGGAACCACGCGGTTGACCAGCCCCAGCCGCAGCGCCTCGGCGGCGTCCACCCGGTCGGACAGCAGCGCCAGCTCCAGCGCCCGGCGGGTTCCCACCAGACGCGGCAAGGAATGGGTGCCGGAGCCGTCCGGCGTCGTCCCCAGCCGGGCGTAGGCCGTGGTGAACAGCGCGTCGTCGGCGGCGACGCAGAGATCGGCGGCGCAAGCCAGACTCATCCCCGCCCCGGCCACCGGGCCATGGACCGAGGCCAACACCGGCATGTCCAGCCGGTCGAGAATCCGCAGCGCCTCGTGCAACAAATCAATGATGGCCGTCGCCACCGCCGGGGCCGCCGCCGGATCATCGTGGAACCGCGCCACATCGCCGCCCGCCATGAAACCCCGGCCATTCCCCGCCAGCACCAGACAACGCGCGCCACCCTCCCCCTGCGCATCCGCCACCGCTTGGCAGGCGTCGCGCAGGGCGGCGGCCATTCGCTCGTCCAAAGCGTTGAGAACGGCAGGGCGGTTCAAGCGGATCCACGCCACATCCCCCTCGCGGGACAGCAGGACCGGCGCGTCGGCGTCGTTCATCGGAAGCGGGCCTTTCCACATGGGATCGCGCGGGCGGCGGGATCCGGATTGATTGAGTTGGAGTAAGATATGTTACTCAAAAGTACGGTATCGAGGCGCCCGACCGCCGTCAACGACGTGATGGGCCGGACCACGGGTCAAGCGCGGGCAAACGCTCCATATCTCGCCGTCATTGCCTCTTGGCGATCCCAGTGCGCTGCACCATATGGGCTTCTTGCGCCCAGCAACGCAGGGATGGGATCGGTGACGGAAGGGGTGTGTCGATGATGCGCAGAATCACAACGGTTGGCGTCGCCCTGTGGTTGGCCGCGATGGCCCCTGTCCACGCGGAGGAGGCGATCAAGGCGAAATTCGGCCCGAACGCGGAGCCGATCACCCGCGCCGCCAGCTATGTGCGCAGCGCGCCCGCCCCGGATTACTGGGCGCTCGCCCCCTTCTACGTGCCTCAGGTGACGGGCAGCGCCTGTTCGGTCGCCAGCGTCGCCATGATGATGAACGCGCTGCGCGGCCTGCCCAACGCGGCGGCGGATCGGATCGTCACGCAAAAACAGCTTCTCGACGCGGTGGACGACGACCGTTGGCGCGACGCGGTGGCCGAGGATGGCGAGGGGATCTCCTTCACCGATCTGGCGCATTACGTGCGCCGCAGCCTTGAGGCCTACGGGCTGGACGCCGAGGTCGAGGTCTTTCGCCCGCAAGACGACTCGCCGCGCACGCTGACCGCCCTGCGCCGCATCCTGGCCGACAACGAGCAGAGCGATGGCGACATCATCCTCCTCGCCTTTGACCAGGGCACGCTGACCGGCGACGTCGGCGCTGGTCACATCGCCCCGCTGGGGGCCTATGACGCGGCGACGCGCCGGGTTCTGGTGATGGATCCCGACCGAAGCTGGTATGTGCCCTATTGGACCAGCGACGAGAAGCTTCTGGCCGCCATGCTGAAGCCTGACCGGGCCGACCCGGAGGGAAGCGGCCTGATCCGCGTCCGCGCCCGCCGGGTTTCTGGTTAGCCGACCAGCCCAACTCAGACGCAGCGCCCGCCATCGACCTCCAGACACACGCCGGTCAGGAACTCCGCCTCGTCGGAGCAGAGATACAGCGCGGCGTTGGCGATGTCCGTCGGGGTGGACAGTCGGCCCGCCGGGATGGAGGCGAGGAATTGCGCCCGGCGTTCGGGCGAATCCTGCCCCATGAAACGGTGCAGCATGCCGGTTTCTCCGGCCACCGGGTTGATGGCGCAGACGCGGATCTTGTCGGGCGCCAGTTCGACCGCCATCGATTTGGTCAGCGTGATGACCGCCCCCTTCGACCCGTTGTACCAAGTCAAATTCGGGCGCGGGCGCAGACCGGCGGTGGAGCCGATGTTGAGGATCATCCCGCCGCCCTGCTCGCGGAACACCGGCACGGCGCGGATGGCGCTGTGGTAGATCGACTTCACGTTGACGGCGTAGATGCGGTCGAAGGTCGCCTCGTCCACCTCCAGCATCGAGCCGTAACGGTGGGTGTATCCGGCGTTGTTGATGAGGATGTCGAGCCGCCCGAATTCTCCCAGCGCGGCGGACACGATGGCCCCATAATCCTCCCCCACCGCCACGTCGGCGCGGACGGCCAGCGCCGCGTCGCCGATGGAATCGGCCACCCGCCCGGCGGCGGCCTCGTCCAGATCGGCGACGATGACCTTCGCCCCTTCCGCCGCGAAGCGTCGCGCGATGCCTTCCCCGAAACCCGAACCACCGCCGGTGACGACGGCAACCTTGCCCGCAAGACGCATGAGACGATCCTCCCACGGAATGGCCGCCCATTCGGGCGACGGATTGGCGCATGGCAAACAGCGCATGATAGCGCGAAGTCCGCCCGAGGGGCAGGTGCCAAAGCTTGCGGTCATCGTGGGGGTTTTCCCCCAGAAAGGGGGGAGACTTTGAGAGAATGGCGCGAGTGACGGGACTTGAACCCGCGGCCTCCGGCGTGACAGGCCGGCGCTCTAACCAACTGAGCTACACCCGCGTCTGGCTCCCGGTGCTGGACTCGAACCAGCGACAAGCGGATTAACAGTCCGCTGCTCTACCAACTGAGCTAACCGGGAACGGAGTGCGGCTTATAAGGGTGATCGCTGGGCCTGGCAAGAACAAAATGACGGCGCTTCGTATTTTTAACCAAAAGATGTAGTTTAATCGTCATTCGGCAATCTCAAGCACCCTATGGTTGAAACTCTCCGGTTCGGCGGCTTGACAAATTCGGCGTCTTGCGGCTTCTTCTCCCCCCACATCCGCATCCCTGACGCAACAAGGCCCCGATGCCCGAGGTCGTCCCGTTTGCCGCCGCCCGCGCGGCGCTGATCGCTCGCCTGACCGAACAGCTTCCGCCGTCCGCCGAGTGGGCCGGACGCCTGATGCTGATGCCGGACGGACAGCGGGTGGAGCCAATGCCCGCGATTGACGCCGTGGAGTCGCTGCGCGCCTTCCGCGCCGGGCTGGGCGAGGCCGTCGGCCCCGCCGCCTGCTTGGTCGGCGGGGTTTGGGTGTCGCGGGAGGATTGCCTGGATTGGGACGGGCTGCTTGCCCCGCTGGCGGTCGCCGCCGCCTATGTGATTGGCCGCGCGCAATCGGCCAGCGGTTTCGCGGCGGAGCTGTTCCGCTGCAAGGCGGCGCTGTCGGGCTGGGGCGTTCGCGGATTGCGCGGCGATCCGGCGGTGGCGCGCGCCGCCGGTTACGCGGTGATCGCGGTCAGCCGCCGCCCCGACGATCAGGAAATCGTGCTGGACCGGGTGATGGACACCTTCGCCTTCGCCATGCAGAGCCTGGGCGAACCGACGGTCGGGTCCACCGACCTCGACCGCCGTTTGGTCCGCCGCGCCGCGCCAATGCGGCGCTGATTAGGCCGTTTCGGGAATCAGCCCCTCGCGGATGGCGAAGCCGTAGCGCCCTTCCTCCAGCGCCGTGACGTCGTAGTGCAGCGCCTTGTCGACGCTGTTGTCGGCGTTGAAGGTCAGCACGCGCGGTTTCAGCGTGGCGATCTCCGTCGGCTGGCAGTACCAGGAGGCGGCGACGATGACCTCGTCCCCCGGCTGGCAACTGCGCGCCGCCGATCCGTTCAGCACGCAGGCGCGCGATCCACGCTCGCCATAGATCACGTAGGTGCTGATCCGCGTGCCGGAATTCTTGTTCCAGATCTCGACGAACTCCAACGGCACGATGCCGACCGCCTCGCAATGCTCGGGATCGAGCGTGATCGACCCCTGATAATTCAAATTGGCGTCCGTCACCCGCAGGCAATGCAGCTTCGCCCGAACCACTTTGATCATCGACGCGTCCCCCGAATCGTCTGTGACAGAGGAGAGCGTTTGTAAAGCCCATGATGGAAAGGGCAAGCGATCTTTGTGCGGCGCAACAAAGACGGTTCTGCTCTTGAGAGTTGAACGTCTGCAAAACGCTCTAAAAAATGGTCGTGAACCATACACAAGGTCGATGGGCAAAAGCCCGTGATCTTTCAGGTTCAACCGACGTCTCTTATCCGTTTGAGCCGTTGGCTACCAAAGCGGTTGTAGGGTATCGTACCATGGTCGAAAAAGACGAAACCCCAGGAGAGGCATAATTAGCCTGTCCTGGGGATCTATCTGTGTCGCGGGCGCATGCTTTGCGGCAGAGGGGCTTCGTGACGTACAGAAATCATAATGGTGCTCTGATGGAAGAAAGTCAATCAATTTTTGATTATCAAGATCATGTGGTTAGCGCCCTTGAAGCGACGATATCTAGAGATCGATTCGCAACATACCTAAAGCCTGCTGGTTTCGACAAAAAATACGCCATCCAGCTATATGTTTGGAATTCAAAATTATCTGAGGCTCTGCATCTACCGCTTCAAACAGCGGAAGTAACATTACGTAACTCTGTAAATGAGCGTCTTTGTTACTTATATGGCACGGAATGGCCAACGAGTGAAAAACTGCGCTTGGTGCTCGGCGATGAAAGTGCCGCAAATTTAGATCGTGTGCGAGGGCGCATTGTCAAGGCAAAGCACACACCTGCAACAGGCCGCGTCGTGGCAGGCTTGTCTTTCGATTTTTGGGCGTCTCTTTTGAAGAAGGAATATGACCGCCCCATCTGGCAAACGGGCCTTCACCCGACATTTCCAGAGCTACCAAGCGGCATGCGGCGAGGAGATGTGGCAAAACTCATCAATCAAATTCGATGGCTGCGAAATCGCGTCGCCCACTATGAACCAATTTTCAAAGAAGACCTGTCAAACTTACACACAATGATAATTCGCCTCATCAGCTTTCGCTGCCCGCACACCGCCGACTGGGTGCGCCATCACAGCACGCTCCCCACGGTCATGCGTGCCCGCCCAACGCTCGCTCATCGAGAGGTCCTGATCGCTTCTGAGCATTGAAGACCAGCCTCCCCCAACGCGCCTATGGAGTCCCCGCCCGCGATTGCCCGGTTTCGCCCAAAAAAGACGGGTCCAGCGCGAAGGCTGGACCCGCTCCAGTCGGGAGGAGTGGCGGCGACCGCCCCGGACATGCAGGGGGGACAAGGACAGCCGACGCCTTCGGGCGGACCGCTGGCCGCCCGAACCGGGATCGCCATCGACGACCGGATCATCGGTTCCGGTTGAGACGACGGCGATATGTCGATAAATTGCCAAGCAAGATTGCGAATTGACCTCTGAAACCTTGCGTCTTCGGCGCGCGTTCGGGGGCTTGGCGAAAGAAAACGACCCGATGAACGCTCAACCGATCGTTTCGTCATCCCATCTGGCATCCGAACACAGCGGCGAAACCAGCGAGTTCGAGTATGGCCTGATCGTCGCGGGCAACGCCTTTCACCGTTGGGTCGTGCGCTGCATGACGGCGGCGGGCCTGCCGGATCTGTCGGCGCTGGAGGTTCTGTTGCTGCACAGCGTCAGCCACCGCGCCCGCGACAAAAGCCTGGCGGACATCAGCTTCGTCCTGAACATCGAAGACACCCACATCGTCAATTACGCCCTGAAGAAGCTGCACCGACTGGGGCTGGTCGAACGCGGCAAGCGCGGCAAGGAAGTCACCTACCGCACCTCCGACGTCGGCAAGGACGCCGTCAACCGCTACCGCGCCATCCGCGAGGATTGCCTGATCCGCTCGCTGGAGGCGTTGGGCACCGTCGACCACAAGCAGATCGGCGAGGCCGCCAACCTGCTGCGCGCCCTGTCGGGCATTTACGATCAAGCGGCTCGGGCGGCAACCTCGCTGTAAAGGGTTATTCGACCGCCCGCACCGTCACCCCCGCCGCTTCCAGGGCCGCCCGCACCGCCGCCGCCATCGCCACGGCGGTCGGGGTGTCGCCATGGACGCAAATGGTGTCGGCGCTGATCGGCAGGCGTTTGCCGTGGCGGCTCGTCACCGCGCCGTCCAACACCATGCGGACCACCCGCTCCGCCGCCAATTCGGGGACATGGATCACCGATCCGGCGATCTTGCGCGGGGTCAACGTGCCGTCATCCTCATAGCTGCGGTCGGCGAACGCCTCGCGCACGACGCGCAGGCCCAGCGCCTCCCCCGCCTTGTCCATGGCGCTCAGCGGCGGCACGACGAACAGCAGGGCGGGATCCACCGCCTTGACCGCGCGGGCGATGGCTTGGGCCATGTCGGCGTCCAGCGCCGCCATGTTGTAGAGCGCGCCGTGCGGCTTCACATGGGTGACGCGGTGGCCGGACAGCGCGGCGCAGGCCTGCAACGCGCCGATCTGGTAGGCGACCATCCGCTCGATCACCGCCGGGCTGTCGCCCTGGATGTTGCGGCGGCCAAAGCCGAGAATGTCGTTGAAGCCGGGATGGGCGCCGACGCGCACCCCCTTCTCCCGCGCCAACCGCGCCGTCTCCGCCATGATCGACGGATCCCCGGCGTGGAAGCCGCAGGCGATGTTGGCGGAGGTGACGATGTCGAGCATCGCCCGGTCGTCGCCCATCGCCCAGGCGCCGAAGCCTTCCCCCATGTCGCAATTCAGATCGATGGTCGGCATGATCCGCAAATCCCCCCTCTATTCCCAGCCCGTCACGGCCCCGCCGATCAGGTTGAAGCCCAACAACCGCGCGCTGTCATACAACGCGAAGCCGCCCGCCGCGCGCAACAGGCCGGGCAGACCCGCCAACGCCGCCCGGTGGCGGGCGTGGATCGCCTGGGCCTCGGCGACGCTGACGGCGCGGAAGCGCAGGCGGTCGCCCGGCTTCTTCTGCGCCAGCGCCGCCACGTCCGGCCCGATGACGCAGGCGATTTTCGGATAGCCGCCGGTCGTCTGCCGGTCGGCCAGCAACACGATGGGTTGCCCGGTTCCCGGCACCTGGACCGCGCCCAAGGGGATGCCGTCCGAGGTGATGTTGAAGCCGCGCGCGTGTTCGATCACCGGGCCGGTCAGGCGGTAGCCCATGCGGTCGGCCTCGTGGCTGACGCTGTAATCGCCGTCGAGAAAGGCGGCGATCCCCGCCGGGGTGAAAGCGTCGTCCTGCGGCCCCAGCACCACCCGGATCGCCTCGCCGCGCACCGGCAACAGCGAAGGGTCGAGGGTGGCTTCGCCGCGATCCGCCGCAGCGTCCAGCCGCAGCGGGATGCGGTCGCCCGCCTTCAGCGCCGTGCCGTGCAGGCCGCCCATGCGGCTGCGGCTGTGGGTGGCGACGCTGCCCAGCACGGGATCCAGGGCGAAGCCGCCCTCCACTGCCCAATAGCCCCGCGTACCCTCGCGCAGGGCGCCGACGCGCAGCGTCTCGCCGTCGCGCAAGCGCAGGCTGGTCCAGGATGGAACCGGCTGGTCATCGACGAACAGCGCGGCGTCCCCGGCCACCGCCAGCCGCACCGGCCCACCTTCGACAGTCAGGGTGTCGCCAAGCATGGTGAACTCGACCGCCCCGTCGCTGGCCGGATTGCCAACCAGGGCGTTGGCGACGGCGTGCAGCAGCGGATCGGCGGCCCCCGCCACCGACACACCGTAGCGCTGATAGCCGACACGCCCACAATCCTGCACGGTGGAACTGGGACCGGCGGCGGCGACGCGCAGATGGGTGGTCATGCGGCGGCTCCCTGCTGATCGTCGTCCTGAATATCGTCGGTCACGGTTTCCTGGTCGGGCGACAGGCCGTCGCGCGCGGCCAGACGGTCATACTCCGCCGCCGTGATCGGGGAAAAACGGATGCGGTCGCCGGGCGCCAGAAGAAAGGGCGGCGTCCGCCGCAAATCGAAGGTCTTGATCGGCGTGCGCCCCAGCAGATGCCAGCCGCTGGGCATGGCGATGGGCGAAATCGCCGCCTGCGCCCCGCCCTGCATGACGCTGCCCGCCGGAGTGACCATGCGCGGGTTTTCCCGGCGCGGCTGGTGCAGCGCGTCCGGCAGCCCGCCGAGATAGGCGAAGCCCGGCGAAAAGCCCAGCATGTAGACCCGGTAATCGGCGGCGCAATGCAGGGCCACCACCTCGTCGCTGGTCAGGTTGGCGCGGCGGGCGACGTCGTCCAGATCCTCGCCATGCGCGCCGCCGAAGCAGACCGGGACGATCCAACGCCGTTGCGGCTCCGCCGTCGGGCGGGCGAGATCCCGCGCCAGATCCAGCAAGGCCGGGCCAAGCGCGTCGGGCGAGGTCAGCGCCGGATCAAACACGACCAGAACGGAACGGTAGGTCGGCGCCGTCTCCACCACCCCCGGCAAACCGGCGTCGGCGATGCGGCGGTCCAGCCGGTGGACGGCGGCGTTCAGCGCGGGGGCGACGCCCTCGCCCAATTCGACGATCAGCGCGCCGTCGCCGGCGGCAAGCAGGCGCGGCGACAGGCTGGGCGGCGACGGTGATGTCACGCTCATGGTCGATCCCGGGGAACGAGAAAGGGAATGGGATGAGGGGCGCGCTGGGGTTGGACGGTCCGCCCCCAGCGCGCTTCAGGCGCGGGTCAGCGCGCGTATTTGTCGAGAACCTGCTGATAAGCGCCGCTGGCCTTCATCGCCGCCACCCCGGCGTCGAAATCGGCGCGCAGCTTGGCGGTGTCACGGGCCTTGGTGAAGGCGATGTAGCTGGGCAGGTTTTGCGCCTCCGGCGTCAGTTCCTTCACCTGATCCAGCGCGCCCTGCTGCTTCAGGATATATTGCGCGACGTAGCGGTTGCTGGGCATCACGTCGAACCGGCCCGACAGCAGCTTTTTCACGTTGCTGTCGCTGTCGTTCGATTTCTCGACGTTGGCCAGAACGCCGCTCTTGATGGCGTCGTCGATCACCGACCCGTAGCTGATCTGGTTGACCACGCCGATCTTGGCCTTGCCCAGCTTGGTCAGATCGCCGTCGAAGGTGATGGTCGAATCCTTGGTGACGAAGAAGGACACCACCTGCGGGACCAGAACCTCCGTCGAATAATTCAGGAACTGCTCGCGTTCGGGAGTCTTGTAGGCGGTGAAGATGGCGTCGGCCCCGCCCTCCTTCACCGTGTCGAGCGCGCGCGCCCAAGGCATGATCTCCACCGACACGGTGTGACCGGCCGTCTTCATCGCCTCGGTGACGATCTCATAGGCGATGCCCGCCGGCTTGCCGCCGTCGTCGTAGATCAAGGGCGGAAAGCTGAGCGCCACCATGCGCAGCGCGTCGGCGGACGCGGGCAAGGCCGTGAAAAGGCCGGTGGCGAGCATGGTCGTGGCGAGGACGCCGGTCTTGCTGATGTGGGACATAGAATGGGACATAGAAGAAGCCTCCGCTGTTCGTCGGATCGATGGAGTCTTTGTTCGCGATTCCCCTCTTCTGCGGAGGGGACTGATGGAACCACGAAGAGGCGAGCCGAATTACAAGACTGACAAATGCGTGTTCAGCAGGTCGGTGATGAGCATGGTTCCCGGGCTGTGGGTGATGGCGATGGGCGGGCGGGCGGTGCGAATCGCGACCTGTGGCGTCACCCCGCAGGCCCAAAACACCGGCACTTCGCCCGGCGCGATGGGAACCGCCTCGCCATGCTCGGGGTCGGCGATGTCGCGGACGCCGATGGCGGCGGGATCGCCGAAATGCACCGGCGCGCCATGGACCGAGGGAAAGCGCGAGGTGATCTGAATGGCCCGGATGGCGTCGCGCGGCGTCATCGGCCGCATCGACACCACCATCTTGCCGGAGAAGCGCCCGGCGGGGACGCAGTCGATGTTGGTTTCGTACATCGGCACATTGCGGTTCAGCTCGACATGTCGCACCGGAACGCCGTCGGCCAACAGGGCTTCCTCAAAGGAGAAGGAGCAGCCGATCAGGAAGCTGACGAAATCGTCCCGCCACAGATCGGTGATGTCAGTCGGGCCGTCCATCAACACGCCGTCCCGGTAGACGCGGTAACGCGGCACGTCGGTGCGGATGTCGATGCCGGCGCCCAGCGTCGGCAGGGTCGGGTCGCCAACCTCCGACACCGCCAGCAGCGGGCAGGGCTTCGGGTTGGCCTGGCAGAAGCGCAGGAAATCCCCCGCCCAATCGGCGGGCAGAATGGCGAGGTTCGCCTGAACATGCCCGCGCGCCAACCCGGCGGTCTGCCCGGAATAGGCGCCCGAACGGATGCGGAGGCGTTCAGCGGCGGCGGAGAGAATGGTCATGGATGGAGTTCCGGGGTTGGGTGGTCCATGGGATCAAAAAGGCGGGCTTCGAAAGCCCCCTCCCTAACCCTCCCCCGCCTGCGGCGGTGGAGGGGACGGATGCCGGTCCTCCGCAAGGCCCCCTCTCCCGCAACGCGGGGGAGGGTTTGGGGAGGGGGCAACCGGAAGAGCGCTCACATGCCCAAATACGCCTGCCGCACCTCGTCGTTGCCGAGCAGATCGGCGCCGCTGCCCTCCATCACCACGCGGCCCGTCTGAATGACATAGCCCCGGTCGGCGATTTCCAAAGCGCGGTGGATGTTCTGTTCGACCAGCAGGATGGTGATGCCGCGTTGGCTGATGAGTTGGATCGTCTCGAAAATGCGCGTCACCAGCTTCGGCGCGACGCCCCAGGAGGGTTCGTCGAGCATCAGCAGATCCGGTTGACTCATCAGCCCCCGGCACATGGCCAGCAATTGCTGTTCGCCGCCCGACAGGGTGCCCGCCTGCTGGCGGCGGCGTTCGCCCAGCACCGTGAAGGTGTCGTAGGCGAATTGCATGGTTTCCTGGCGCTTGTGCGCGTCTTGCGTGGTGAAGCCGCCCAGCATCAGGTTTTGTTCGACCGTCAGGCGAGGGAACAGGCGGCGGCCTTCCGGCACCAGGACCAGCCCCTTCTTGACCCGCTCATGGGCCGGGACGGTGGAGAGATCCTGCCCCTTCAGGGTGATCGAGCCGCCGTCCAGCGCGTTCAGACCGGCGATGGCGCGCAGCGTGGTGGATTTGCCGTTGCCGTTGCCGCCGACGATGGCGACGATCTCGCCCTTGTTCAGGGTCAGGCTGACGTCGCGGATGGCGGGGACGCGGCGGTAGCTGGATTGGATGTTGCGGACCTCAAGCATGGTCTCACTCCCCCAGATAGGCGGCGATGACGGCCGGGTTTTCGGCGATCTCCGCCGGGGTGCCGTCGGCGATCTTCGCGCCGTAATCCAACACCAGCATCCGATGGGCGATCGGCATGATGCCCTCCATCACATGCTCCACGATGATGCTGGCGATGCCGCGCTGGTGGATGCGGTGGACGAGTTGCGAGGCCTCGCGCACCTCGGTCTGGTTCAGACCGGCCATCACCTCGTCCAGCAGGATCAGCTTCGGTTCGGTGGCGAGCGCGCGGGCGACCTCCAGCCGCTTTTGCTCCGACACCGTCAAATCCGACGCCTGATTGTCGGCCCGGTGCGACAGCCCGACGAAGGCCAACTCCTGTTCGGCCCGGTAACGGGCGTCGGCCACCCGCTTGCTGCGCAGCATCGCGCCGACCATCACATTTTCCAACGCCGTCATCGAATGGAAGATGCGGACGATCTGGAAGGTGCGGGCGATGCCGAGCGCCGCCGCCGCCTCCGGCGTCGTGCCGGTGATGTCCTGGCCCTCGAAGCTGATGCGCCCGGTGGTCGGGGTGTGGAACCCGGCCAGACAGTTGAACAGCGTCGTCTTGCCCGCCCCGTTGGGGCCGATCAGGCCGACGATTTCGGCGTGGTGGATGATGAAGCTGATGTCGCGGTTGGCGACCAGACCGTCAAAGGCCTTGCCCAAGCCGTCCACGGCCAAGAGAGGGGGAGCGTTCATCAGCGCGTCTCCGAAGTCTTGCCCGAACCGGGCAGGTGGCGGCGCAAATCCTGCAAAAGTCCCAGGACGCCCGCCGGGCTGAACACGGCCACCAGAATGATCATCAGGGCGTAGATGATCATGTCGGTGCCCGACCCGGTGCTGCCGAACAGGGTCCGGCTGTATTCCTCGATGGTGATGAGGATCACCGCGCCCAGCACCGGCCCCATCAGGGTGCCGACGCCGCCCAGGATGGCGACCAGCGCGATCTTGATCGAAATCGAGGTGGCGAAGACCGAACCCGGATCGATGAACATTTCCTTCTGGGCGTAAAAGCTGCCGCCCACCGCCGTCAGGAAGGCCGACACGCTGAGCGCGATCAGCTTGTAGCGGGTCAGGTTGACGCCCAGCGCGCGGGCCGCTTCCGGCTCGTCCTTGATGGCGCGGAAGTAATAGCCGATGTGGCTGCGCTCAATCGCCCAGGCCGCCAGGATCGTCACCACCAGCAGACCGAGGATGATGTAGTAGTAGGGCAGCTTGGACAGGAAGACCATCGCGCCCCAACCGCTGCGGTCCAGCGGCAGCGACAGGCCGACGGCGCCTTCCAGAAAATCGCTGTTCGTCACCAGGATCTGGACGATCTCGGCCACCGCGATGGTGGCCATCGCGAAGTAATGGCCCTTCAGGCGGAAGCAGGGCCAGCCCATGGCCAACGCGAAAACCACCGCCACCAGCCCGCCAGCCAGCATGCCGATCCAGGGCGACAACCCCAGCGACAGGGCCAGCATGGTCGAGGTGTAGGCGCCGATCCCGTAGAACACCGCGTGGCCCAGCGAGACCTGCCCGGCGTAGCCGCCGACGATGTTCCAGGCGACGCCCATTTGCGCGCCCATCAGGATGAGGACAAAGAAGTTCAGCCGCGACGGATCGCTGACGCTCAGCGGCAGAACAAGGGCGAAGGCGAGAAGAGCGAGCGCTCCCAGGGCCTTGCGCGGTTCAAGGACGGGTCGGTTCGACATCACGCTTTCCCCATCAGGCCCTTCGGGCGCACCAGCAGAACGATCAGCAGCAGCGACAGCACGATGGCGGTCTTGTATTCCGGGCCGATCACGAACCCGCCGACCACCTCGATCAGGCCGACGATGATGCCGGCCAGAAAGGCCCCGGCGACGCTGCCGAACCCGCCCAACACGACGACGACGAAGGCGATCAGGATGAAGTTGGAGCCGACCTCCGGGAAGATCGGGAAGAAGGTGGCGATCAACCCGCCGGCGATCCCGGCGCAGGCGGCGCCGATGCCCCAGGCCAGAGCGAACATCTTCTGACCGTCGATGCCCATCAGGGTGGCGGCCTCGCGGTCAATCGCCGTGGCCTCCAGCGCGGTGCCGAGACGGGTGCGGTGCAGGAAGAACCACAAGCCCCCGGTGACGCCCACCGCCCCCAGCGCCGCGATGACCTGCGGCAGACCGAACTGCACCGGCCCCAGGGCGATGTTGCCGCTGACCAGCGAATTCGGGATCAGCCGGTGGTCGGGCTTCCAGAAGAACTGCGCCAGACCACGCAGCAGGATCATCAGGCCGAAGGTCGCGAAAATCTGCGAGAGCATCGGCGCTTTCAGCACCCGGCGGATGACCGTCTGATAGACGACGATGCCGACCCCGAACAGCAGCAGCGCCGTGAAGGGAAGCGCGATCACCGGATCGACGTGGAACAGGGCGAAGGCCCAGAAGCTGGCGTACATGCCCAGCATGAGAAATTCGCCGTGGGCGAAATTGACGATGTCCATCACGCCGAAGATCAGCGTCAGGCCAACCGCGACCAGGGCGTAGATCAGCCCGATCAGCAGGCCCGAGACGAGCACTTGAAGGAGAATGTCGGCGGTCATTGCCGCGCCCCCATGAAACAGGGTGGGCCGAAGGGCTTTGCCGGACCTCTCCCTGTCTAGGAGAGGCAGGGGGGCCATGCCCGATGGCATGGGAAGGGCGAGGGGACGGCGGGGACCGGACGCGCCGATCCTGAAAAGCCCCCTCAACCGGCGCGAGCCGCGCCGCCCTCTCCCCCGTCAAAGCCCCTGTGAAAGCGTCAGAAGCTCAGCGCTTGTCCCAAGCGGGCATCGGGAACACGATGTCCTTGGTCGCCACGTCGAAGGGCCAAACGGTCATGTATTTGCCGTCCTGGACCTGCACGATGATGCCCTGGCCAAGCTCGTTCTGGCCGCTGGCGTCGAACTTGACGCCCTTCCAGGGCAAGATCAGGCCGCTGGCCGGAATGTTGGTCTCTTGCAGGGCCTTGCGGATGTCCTCGGGCTTAGTCGAACCGGCGCGGTCGATGGCGTCGGCCAGCACGGCGATGCCGGTGAAGGCGCGGGCCGAGTTGCCGTTGAAGTTCACGCCGGACCGCTCGCGCATCAGGTCGTTGACCTTTTTGATGAGCGGGTTGCGTTCGGCTTGATCGAGCGCCCAGACCTCGCGGCTGATGATGTATTCGCCATCCTTGCCCAGGGTCTTGAGGAACTCGCTGTCGTTGAACCCGGCGTCGTTGGCCAGCAGCATGCTCGGCGAGAAGCCCAACTCCTTGTAGGTCTTCATCGACAAGATGGCGTCGCCGAGATAGGAGCTTTGCATGATGACCGCCGGGTTCGCGGCCTTCAGGCGTTGGACCTCCGACGTCATTTGCGTGGTCTTGGCCGGGTAGATGATCTTTTCCGTGATCTTAAACTTGCGCTCGTCCGACAGCTTGACCTGGAGCTTGGTGGTTTCATTGCCCCACAGCGTGTTCTCGTTGAACAGGCCCAGCGTGCGCAGCTCCTTGCCGGTCTTCTTCTCCATCTCCTCAAGGAAGGTGAAGAAATTGGTCACGAACAGATCATCGTGCGGCGTGGTGCGGAAGAACCACTTGAATTTGCGCTGAGTCAGCGACGCCGAGGAGGATTCGCCGTTCAAGAACGGCACGCCGTAGCGCTCGGCCACTTGGCTGGCGGTGGCGGTGACGTTGGAGAAATAGGCGCCGGTCAGCGCCACGACCTTTTCGGTGGTGATGAGGCGTTCGGCCTCCGTCGCGCCCACCTGCGGGTTGCCCTGATGGTCGCCGAAAATCAGCTTGATCTTGGCGCCCTTCAGATGGGGCATGCCCGCGCCGACCACCAGACCGTCCGGCGTCGCGATCTCCTTGTTCGCCATGGCGGCGGCCAGTTCGGCGGCGGCCTTCAGCTCCACGCCGGTCGAGGCGGCGGCCCCGGTCAGCGGGTAGATCACGCCAATGCGGATTTCGTCTTCCGCCCGCGCGCTGCTCATGCCAAGTCCCAGGCCAGTCAGCGCGGTGGTCGCCAGCAAAGCCGCCGTCGCCATCAACCGCGTGATCGTCTGTCGGCGGGTGGCGGCGTGTTGACCCTTGGCCTTCGCAACCGTAAACCGCATCGTAAAATCTCCTCTGTTCGTGCCGTCGTTTTTCGTCGTTGGCTGAGGCGCTGCCTTGTCGGCTGAAATGATTGTGCGCTTGAGCCGATGATGACACGAACAGTACTGATGCCGTCCAATCGTTTATTTTGATCCGAATTGATAACGGATTTCTATCAATCGCCCAACTCAGGACCCAACGCGCCATAGTCGGTCGCCACCTCAACCGCGAGCTGCGCGACGATGGCGGCCATATGGTTGTCGTGGTTGGCCGGGTAGGCGGCGGAAAAGGACAGATCCGGCAGCGGCGATTGCGAGCGGATCAGCCGCAGCGTTCCGTTGGTCAACTCTCGCTGAACGATGGCGATGGGGATGACGCTGACCCCAACGGAATCCAGCGCCATCCGCACCACGCTGGCAAGCGAGCTGTTGCCGAACATCCGCACCGGAATCCCTTGCGAGGAAAACAACTCGCGGATCACCCCATAGGGCTGGGTGGTGCGGGAAAAGGTGATGATCGGCCAAGCCGACAGCTCGTGCAGAGAGACCGGCTCCGGCGGCAGATTCAGCGCCGGGCTGACCACCCAACCCAACGGATAATTGCCGACCGGCACAGTTTTGAAGCGGATGTCGGTGTAGGATCCCAGCATCACCGCGATGTCGATTTCATGCCGCAACAGCGCCTCGCGCAAGCTGGGCGAGGTTTCCACCTCGATCTCCAGCGACACGGCGGGGTAGAGGGCGTTCAACCGTTCGATCAGGCGGCTGAGCCAGGTGTGGACCACCGTTTCGGCCACCCCCAACCGGATGACGCCCCGGATCGCCTGGCGGTCGGCCACCGCGTCCAGCAATTCCGCGCGCAAGGCCATCATCCGTTCGGCGTAGGTCAGCAGAACCATCGCCTGCGGGGTGGGGGCGACCCGCCGCCCGACCCGCTCGAACAGCAACACACCCAACTCGTCCTGAAGCTGGGCGATGCGGGCGGAAATCGCGGGCTGCGTGGTGTTCAGACGCTCCGCCGCCTTGCGAAAGCCGCCCAACCGCATGGTCCAGATGAAGGTTTCCAGCGCTTTCAGATCCAGCATCGCCCGCTCCTTCGATCCGGCCTCACACCTCGTCGAGGGATTCCAACGCGGCCTCGATCACCGCCAGACGGGCGCGCAACTGGTCGCGTTCGGCGATCAACGCCTCGCGCTGGTCGGGCGCGGGCATGGCGGTTTCCCGCAAATCGCGCTTGAAGCGGACGATCTCGGGCCGCGTCACGTCCGGGCGGATCAGGTTGCGCTGGTCGGCCAAGCGAAGCTGTTCGGTGGTCAGCGTCGCCAATTGGTAAACCGTGGCGTAGCTGGGCGGCAGCTTGGCGCCCGGCAAACGCCCGCTGTCCACCGCCTCGGCCACCATGCGGAGCTGATAGGCGACCTGATAACCGAAGGGCAGTTCGTTTTCGACCATCGCCTGGAATTCGCCATGCGGCAGCCGCTGGCGCGCCTGCACCAGATAGCGCCCGATCAGCAGGAATTTTTCCTGAGCGCTGCGCCACAGCGTGGCGATTTCATGGACAAACTCCTCGCGCAGCAGCAGATCCAGCGGCGCTTCGGCCATCCGTTCAATCCGCTCATCCACCGCCATGTGACGGCGGGCTTGCGCCTTGGAAACCTGCTTGAAGCCGCTCATTGCCCCAACTCCAGTTCGTGACGGACAAAGGCCCAGACCCCGGCGACATGCTCGATGCCCTTGCCGCCCTTCAACTCCAACAGCCCCAGGCCGCGCCCGGCGGTGAATTGGATGTCCTCGTAATCCGGCACCTCGACCGGGCAGATCCGCCCGTCGCCCAACAGCTTGCGCTGCGCCTCGGTGAAGCCCCGCGTGCGCGGTTTCACCCGGTTCATCACGAAGGCGGCGTTCTTGCCGTAACGGCGGACAAAGCGCATCCAGGGGCGCACCGAATCCAGATCATCGTCGGACTGGCCGGTGGGCACGACGATTAGATCGGACGACAGCGCCAACAGCTTGAACTCCTCCGGGTGATCCTCGATGGAGGGTGGCGTGTCGATCACCAGAAGATCGAAGCCCTTGATGCCGACCAGCGCGGCGCGGATGTCGGCGGGGGTCATGCCCGCCTCGAAATGGGTGATCGGGGCCATGCCGTCGGGACGCTTGGCGAACCATTTGGTCAGGCTGCGCTGCGGATCGAGATCGAGCGTCGCCACCGAACAGCCGTCCAGCGCCGCCGCGACCGCGATGTTTCGGCTGAGCGTGGTCTTGCCAACGCCCCCCTTCGGGCCGTTGACCAACAGCCGTTTCAAGGGCGCTTGCCCATCGATGATGGTCATTCCCGTTCCTTTTTCACCAAATTCCTGCGCGCCGTCCCCTGATAGCAGACCCGTGGCGCAGGGCAAAGTTAAGACATGTCTTAGTTTTGCGTTTGGCGCTTATACCCCTGGCATCCGCCGCACCGTCGCCGTCAACGCGCGCGGGCCGGAACGGTCGGTGGCGCCCCCAGAAGCGGCCTCCCCCGCCTGGACCACCGCGCGCAGCCGGTCGGCCAAGGCGCGTTCCGACGCGCAGGCATCCTCGCACAAGGCGCGGATTTCCGCGATGCTGGGCCGCCATTTGCGGGTGCGCCGCCAGATCCGTGCGGCGTGGTCGATGGCCCAGGCGGGAAACTCGCCCAGATCGTCGGCCCAGTCCATCGCGAGCAATTGCTCCACATCCGGGCTGGTCGCCTTGGCCGGGTAATGGCTGAGCAGCGCCAGAACCCGCCCCAACAGATGGTTGGGCGTGGCAGGAGCCAAAATCTCCGCAACCAGCTCGTTCAGCGCATGCCGGGCCAACAGCGCGTGACGCGGCGTGACGTCGTCGGGTGGCGTCCAATCCTCAGCGATGCCGACAAAGCCGTCTTCGGTGAAGCGGCTGCGCCGGTCGATCCGCCCGCCGTCCAACACCACTCGCAAGGCGGGGGGCAAGGCGTCGATCAGGCTTTGGCGCCGCCGCGCGGCGGGCAAGGCCGGGTCGAAGGCTAAGCTGACCGGCGGACGGGTCGGTTGGGTGAGCAAGGAATGCAGATTGGCCATTTTTTACGCCCAGGGTGAGGGGGGGACGGTGGCGTTCAAGCGGTTGGCGACGCTGGTCCAGGCGGACAAACGGTTGTCGGCGGCGTCTTGACGCGCGGCGGCGCTGTCCTTGCGGGGCGGCGGGGCAACGCGCGTTTGCGCCGGAATGTCCTGCAACAGCCAGGACCGCCACGCCGCGCCAAAATCCTTGTAGCGGTAGCCATGGGCTTGGCAGCGCCGGACGAAGAGTTCAGCGTGGCGATCAAGGTCGGCGTCGGGAAAGCGGGTGGCCGCCCAAACGCGGTCATCGGCGCTGGGCGACCAATCGTCTGGAACCTCTTCGACCAAAGCCGACGGTGAAGCCATTCGCTCGCGCTTCGAGAGCGAGTCTGGAATTTGTTTTGTTTGAAGCTGTTCGTGACTCGGGGCTGAACAGGGGGAGTCCGTTGCCGAGTCAGGGGCTGTTTGTGCGTGAGTCAGGGTGGGCGGTGTCAGCGACAGCCGATAACGGCAGGTCAAACGTCCGCCATTGGCCGCGCTGCGATGTTCGACGGCGATCAGTCCGATGGCCTCCAACCGACCGACGATGCGGTTGATTGTCGGGCGGCTGCGTTTCAGCTTGGCCGCCAAGGTGGTTTGCGAGGGCCAACAAACGCCTGTCTCGTCGGCGTAGGTGCTCAGCGCCGCCAGCACGGCCAGCCCGTCGGCGTCCAAATCCGGGTGGTCGAGCCACCAGGCGGGAATACGTCCCCAACGCGCCCCGCCGCGTTCGGGCGTCGCGCTGTGTTCGTTCGGGTCATGGGTCATGATGGGGATGGGCCTCCGCCAGTCGTGAGGGGTGATTGGCGGCGAGGATTCGGAGCGGACGGTGGGAAAGTCGAATCGCGGGCAAGCGCTCTATGACGTCTTTGCTCGCGGCCCGAAAGCCACGGCCCGCGACCATGACGCGACAGCCCGCGACCATGGAGTCGCAGCCCGCGATGCCCGCCCGAATCGGATTTCTGGTGTCTTTGGTCGCGACTATGGAGCCTTGACTCGCGATTCCCGGCCAAATGCCTTGGAGCGATTGCTCGCGATTAGCCGCCGTGACTTGGGCTTGATCCCGCTTGGCGGTGATGAAGGGGGAAAAATGATCGCAAAGCCTTGGTCAGAGGAGGGAGAAGGCAAAGAAAAGGGACTTTTTTCTGTCACTCTTCGGGCGGGCTGCCTTGGTCGGAACGGATGATGGAACGGGCAACCGGCTTTTGTGGAGTTTTAGCCCGCGATTCGCCGCTCGGGCTGGAGTGCTTGCTCGCGGTTCCGCCAGGGCCTCTCGATTCGCTTGGTGTGGCGAAGAATCGCGGGCAAAGGCTCTATGATCGCGGGCTGCCGCGCCATCATCGCGGGGAAAAGCGTTATGATCGCGGGCCGTCGCTCCACGCCGTGACGGGGGGATTCGGCGCTTTTGTTGCGCGAAGCGTCGGGTCGCGCCATTCTGACTCTCGACCTTCGGAGATGACGATGTCCAAATTGGCCCCGACCAGCGCGGCCCAGCTTATTCTGTTTGAGCTGGAAGACCGTTCGCAGTCGCATTTGATCGCGCTGTATGATCTGGCGCCGCGCTTCGTTTTCGTGTCGCGCGACAATGAGGCCAAGGACAAGGGTGAAATCGTCACCAAGGACAGCTTCATCAAGTCGGTGCGCCGGGAATTTTCCTTCCGTGGCCGCAACTACCGCCTGACCGTGCAACCCGCCCGCATCGACCGGCTCAGCGCCCAGCGCAAAGACGACCGCGCGCCCGGATCCGCCCCGGATCTGGTGGAAGTCGAAATTTTCCCGTCCGAACGCGAGCAGGTGGTGGAGCAGGTCGTCCGCCGCCTCGCCATGGACCGTTCGCGCCTGTCGTTGACCGGGGAAAATCACGACAAGGTGCAGATGCGCTTCAGCCTGTATGAAATTCAACGGGAGCTGCGGGCGGTCAATCACACCTTGTCGATTCAGGACATCCGCGAATCGCTGACCATTCTGGCCCGTTCGCGCATCATCATCTCCACCGGCCCGGCACCGGAGCCGGGCAAGAAGAGCCGGGGCCAGAATTTGCTGGAATCGACCGCTTTTCCGGTGCTGGCGATCCGCTCGCGCCCGGATCTGGTGGACGAGGACGGCGGCGTCGAGGAAACCTATCTGGAATTCAATCCGCTGGTCTCCGCCGCCATCCGCGATTTGGAATTCAAGCCGATCTCTTACGCTTGGCTGATGAAGCTGAAATCGCCGGTGTCGCGCTGGCTCTACAACCGCCTGTCCATCGAATGCGACAGCGCGGAGGACGAGGCCAAGCCGGTGGCGATCAGCGCCGACGAGATCATCAAGAACAGCGGCATGAACGAATGGTCGCGCCTGCGCGACACGTTGCGCGTCGTCACCGCCGCCGTGGACGCCCTGGTGGACGAGGGGATTCTGGATCGGGCCGACAAGGAATACACCAAGGTCGGCAAGCGCATCGACGCCATCGACTATCTGCTGACGCCGTCAGCGAAGTTCCTCGATCAGGTCCGCCGTGGCCGTCGGGTCCAGCGCACCAACATCGATTTGTTGAAGGCCATCGTCGGCACCGCCATGCGCCCGGACGGCTTCGTGCCGTTGAAGACGGTGGACGCGGCGGACATGCGCGGCAAGCGGGCCAAGCGGCTCGCCGCTGATTCCGCGCAAGTGTCGCTGCCGCTCAGCGACGATTGAGCGGCGGGCCTCGTCACATCCCAGCCTCGCCGCTGGCGACCTCGCCGTTCGGCGCCGGAACATAGGCGCGGACCCGTTGGCCGATTAGCAGCGGGCCGTTGTCGGGCAGACTCAAGACGGTTTCCACCGTGCGGACGTCCTGCCGGGCGGTCGGATCGCCGGACGGCGTCGGGGTTCCAAACATGGTGCCGATCCGTTTGATCATGGCGGGCAGCCGGACGGACTCGTCCGATTCCAGCACGATGGTCGCCGGACGTCCGACGGCGACGTTTTTCAAAAATTGCTCCTCCAAATCGCAGCGGGCGATGCGCGGGCCGTCGGGGACAAGCTGGAACAGCTCCGTCACCGTTTGAATCGTCACCCCGTCGCCGGGGCGGGCGCGGCGGCGTGAAATGACGCCGTCCACCGGGGCGCGGATGGCGCGGACCTCGATCTCGAACTGGGCCTCAGCCGCGCGTTTCTCCGCCACCGTCGCCGTCGCCAGGGCGGTGGCCAGTTGTGCGCGGCGCGCCGCCGCCTCGGTGTCCGCCTCGTCCAGTTGGCGGCGGCTGACGGCGTCGGCGCCCGCGTCGCGGCGGCGCTGGGCCTCGCGCTCCGCCGCCGCCAGCCGCACCCGCTCGGTCGTCACGGCGGCGCGCGCCTGCTCCAACTCGGCCTGGGTGACGGCGGCGCGCAGTTCGGCTTGGCGGGCGTCGATGCGGGCCAGGATCTGGTTGGCGACCACCCGGTCGCCCTCTTCCACCGTCACCGCGCGGATCAGCCCCTCGCGCTGGGCGGCCAGACGGATGACGCCGCCCTCGACGTCGATGCGGCAACGGGCGATCGCGGCGGGGCCGACGAAGGCGAGCGGCGGAGCCGCCGCGCCAGCGGGGTCCACCGGATCGCAACCGGCCAGAAACGGCGTCACGGCGGCGACCAGGGCGGCGGCGGACGCAAGACGGAGGCGAGCGGAAACGGTCATGACGGAACACCATCGACAAGCGGGATGAGGGGGGAGGCGGCGGGGCGCTCATCGGACTGGATGCGGCCATCTTCCATGGTCAACACGCGGTCGGCGAAGGCGATCAGCCGGGGATCGTGGGAGACGCAAACCACCGTCGCGCCGTCGTCGTGGGCGCAGCGGCGCAGCAGATCGCCGACGGCCTGACCGTTGCGCTTGTCCAGCGCGCTGGTCGGCTCGTCGGCGAACAGCAGGCGCGGTTTTTTGGCGAGCGCGCGGGCGATGGCGACGCGCTGCTTCTCGCCGCCCGACATTTCCATCGGGCGCAGATGATGGCCCGGCCCCATGCCGACACGCTCCAACGCCGCGACGGCCAGGGCCACGGCGTCGGAGCGCTTCAGCCGCAGCCAGCTCATCGGCAGCAACACCTGCTCCAACGCCGACAAGGCCGGAAACAGGTTGAAGCCCTGAAACACAAAGCCGATGTTGTCCAGGCGGAAGCGGTCGCGCGCGGCCTCGCCCAACGCGGCGAGATCGACGCCGCCCACCGTCACCCGACCGCCGTCGGGGCGCGACAGCCCGCTCAACAGGGCCAGCAGCGTGCTTTTCCCGCAGCCCGACGGGCCGACGACGCAGCTCAATTCACCGGGGCGCAGGGTGAGCGACAGGCCGCTCAACACCGGGGTGACGATGGCGCCGCTGGTGAAGGATTTGGTCAGCCCGTGGGCCGTGATCGGCAATCCGGTCATGGTGACGTCTCAGCGCAGCAGCAGGATGGGATCGGCGCGCCGCAACTGGCGCAGGGCGAGCAGGCCGGACGCCAGGGCCACCGTCAGCACCACGGCGACGGCGGCCAGGATCATGCCGCCATCGACGTGGACGGGCACCCGGTGGGCGCGCGCGGCCAGCAGCAGCAGGCCGCTCAACAACCCGGCGACAAGCAAGCCGCCGACGGCCAGCCACAGGGATTGCGCCAGAACGATGCGGCGCAGATCGCCAATCGACACGCCGAGCGCCCGCAAGGTGGCGTATTCGCGGATTGACCCGGCGATGGCCGCCGACAGGGTTTGGCTGGTGATGACGACGCCCACCAGCAGCGCCACCGCCGACCCGAAGGCGACGCTGACGCCCATCCCGGATTCGAAGATCCAATAGCGCAGCGTCTGGTCGGCGAAATCCTGGGCGGTCCAAACCTCGAACTGTCGGCCCGCCGCCATGCGTTGCAGATCGCGCCGCACCGCGTCGGCGTCGGCGCCGGGAGCGAGGCTGACGACGAAATAGGCGACGTCGTCGGAATCGCCCTGCCCATTGAGCCGACCGGCGGTGCTGAGCGAGGCGATGACGTTGACGCCGCCGATGGCGCGCAACCCTTCGGTGACGCCGACGACGCGGACGCGATGGCCGCCGATTTCGGCGCTGTCGCCGATGGCGACTCCCAGCTTGTCCAGATCGGCGGCGTCCACCAGGATCGATCCCGGCTCCATCATCAGCCGCCGTTGCGCGGGCGTCACGGCGCGGGCCAGCACGCCGCCGTCGGGGCGGGTGTCGATGCCGGTCAGGATGACGGAAACTCCGCCGCGATCCCCCTTGGGCGCGCGCCAGTCGCCGCCGCTCCATTGCAGCTTTTCCACCCGCGCCACCGCCGGGTGGCGGTGCAGGAACACCTCCACCCCGGCGCGGATCGGACGCCCGGTATCGATGGTCTGGGTGCCGGGAAAGCCGACCCACAGATCGCCGGTCGACGCGGTGATGTAGAGCGAGATGGTGGCGAGAAGCCCGACCAGCAGCGCGACCTGAACCAGCACCAGAAGCCCGGAAAAGGCGATGGCCAGCGCGGCGGGCAGGAAGCGGCGCCAGTCGTGCAGCAGCGTGCGGTGGGCGAGGGGAACAAGCATGGCGGTGTGGACCAAGCGGGGAATGGGGCGGCGCGTCAGCCGACGCGGCGAAGACCCCGACTGTGCCCGGCCTTCATTGCCCCAAGCTTGCCCGCGCGCCGCCGACCGTCACGATTGTGTGGGCAGAACCGAAAAATGCAGGTGGAAGCGCGCGCCCGTGTCAGGCGCGCGGGAATCCAGGCTGATCGCCGCGCCGGGATGGGCGCGGATGATTTCGCGGACCAGATGCAGCCCCAGCCCGGTTCCCTGCCCGGTCTTGCTCCCGCGAAAGAAGGGGTCGAAGATGTAGGGGGCGTGCTGGGGCGGCACGCCGGGGCCGTCATCCTCGACGACCAGACCGCCGACGGCGAAGACCGCGACCCGGATGCCGCCGCGTCCGCCGCCATGGCGGATGGCGTTGTCGATCAGATTGCCGACTGCCCGGCGCAGCGCGGTGGCGTCGCCCAGAATGTCGAGCCGCGCGGTTTCGCTGGAAAAAGAGATCTCATAGCCTTCTTCCGTCGCCAACGGGGCGAAATCGGCCATCGCTTCACGGGCCAACGCCACCAGATCCAGCGGGGCCAGCGAGGCTTCCGACACGCGCAGCCGCTCCAGATCCAATAGTTTGGTGGACAGGTCGGACAGGCGTCGCGCGTCGCGCAGCAGCGCGTCTTTCAGCGGATCGTCGGGCAGCGCGTCCAGCCGGGTGCGCAGGATGGCGATGGGGGTGCGCAGCTCGTGCGCGGCGTCGGCGATGAAGCGGCGCTGCCGCTCGCTCCATTCGTCCAGCCGCTCCAGCATGGCGTTGACCGAACGGATCAGCGGCAGCACCTCGCGCGGGATCTTGTCTTCGGGCAGGCGGGCGCCGCGCCGGTCCGGGTTGAGCGCGGCGGCGGCGGCCGAGGCGCGGCGCAGCACGCGCAACTGACGGCGCACCACCAGGGCGATGGCGATCAGCGCGGCGGCCACTGGCGGGCCGAGGACGGGAATGACGCCTTCCATCATGGAAAGCGTGTCGAGGATCAGGTCGGGAATGTCCGCGTTCTGCAACGCCAGGACGCCCGCCTCGATCACCGCCGAGTCAAGGACGGGCAGCTCGTTTTCCGGGGATTTGATCACCGCCACGATGTGGCCGTTCTCGCGGACGGCCCAGGCGATGCTGAAATCCTGCCCCTCCCCCAGGGGCTTGGCGATGGGCCTGGGAATGGACGGCGGGCGTTCTCCGTGCGCGATGTCACCGTGCCTGGTCAGGGCGCGGAACCACAAGGTCGGGTGACGCTCCATCAGATTTTTGAGAATCGGGGTTTCGTTCAGAACGGCGCGGCCCTGCTCGTCCACCGCCAGCGAATCGGCGACCACGTTGACGACGAAGTTCGCCATCACCGCTTCGCTGCCGTAACGGTTGACTTGGAAGCCGATGATGAACGTCACAATGGCGGCCATCACCAGCGTCTGGACGGCGGCGAGCGTCGCGATCAGCCGCAGCGTCAGGGATGGCGGGCGCTTCACGCCGACACGCGCAGCATGTAGCCGACCCCGCGCACCCCGTGTATCTCCAGACCAGCCGCACGCTCCTCCAACCGGCGGCGCAGGCGGGACAGATGCGGTTCGATGGCGGACGGGCCGACGAAATCATCCTGGCCATAGACTACCGCCTCCAGAGCCTCGCGCGTCACCACCCGCCCGGCGCGGCGCATCAGCAGCTCGAACGCCAACAGTTCGCGGCGCGGCAGGGTCAGCGGTTCGCCGCCGACCTGCACCGTGCGGGCGTCGAGATCCAGCGTGGCGCGGGCCACGGTGATCGTCCGTTCCGCCTGCGGCGGCGGGCGGCGCAGCACCGCGCGCATCCGGGCCAGCAACTCGTCCAGATCAAACGGCTTGGCGACGTAATCGTCGGCCCCGGCGTCCAGCCCCGTCACCCGGTCGCGCACGTCGTCCAGCGCCGTCAGCAGGATGATCGGCGGGGCGGAGGGGGAACGGCGGATGGCGGGGATCAGGCTGACGCCGTCGCCGTCGGGCAGGCGGCGGTCGAGCAGCACCAGCGTGTGGACGCCGGACGCCAACGCCTCCTCCCCGTCCGCCAGGGTTTCGACATGATCGACCAGACAGTCGCGTCGGGTCAGGGCGGCGCTGAGCGCGCTCGCCAAATCCGGCTCATCCTCGACCAGCAAAATCCGCATCACCCGATTCCGTTCGCGTTTGAGAGAGGCGCGGACGGGGGCCGTGAGACCAACGCCCGCCGGATCAGCGCCCGCCGCGCCATGATGACATGAACCAGAAAGCCGACATAGCCCACGGCCATGACCTGCTTCAACCAGAAGGCGGTCGGGCGGTACAGCGTGTTGCCGTACATGTGCGTGCCCAGCGCCAGACAGAGCAGCGCCAGCAGGGCGGCGCGATTTCCGCCGTCGGGCCGTTCGCCCTCGACCACGGCGGCCCCGGCGGCCAGCACGGCGAGCATGACGTAGGAGCCTTCCTCGACGCGCGGGTTGAACAGCAGCAAGTAGCAACAGCCAAGGCTCATCGCCGTGATCGCCGCCGTGGCGGGATCCAGCCGCCGCAGCGCCAGAAACGTCAAAGCCAGACAGACGACGGCGGCGGCGGCGCGCAGCGTGAACAGGGTGGCGGCGGGATCGAGCAGCCCAGCGGTTTTCAGCGCCGCGCCAACGTCGAACCAGGTGCCGCTGTCGGGCGCGGCTGCGGTGGTCAGTTTGGCCGTCATCGCCACCCATTGGCCCAGGACGTAAATCGGGTCGTCATGGACGAAACTCAGGAGGAAGCCGCTGAGCGCGCCGACGGCAAGACCGCGCCGCGCGCCGGGGATCGTCGCGAAGACCAGCAGCGCTGGGACCAGCGCCAGCGGCTTGACGAACAGCGCGGCGGCGAGCAGAAGACCGCCGCGCTGTTCCCGCCCGGTCGCCAGATCGACGGTGGCGTGCAGCAGCAGGGCGAACATCAGCAAGGTCATCTGGCCGCGCAGCAGGTCGATGGTGGCGGCCGGCGCGCTCAGCATCAAGATCGCGCCCGCCGCGTAGCCGGCGGCGCGTGGGTCGATCAGGCGGGCGTAGCGGCGGACGCTGAAAAACAGGATGGCCGACAGGGCGACCCGCCACAGATGGCTCGCGATGGGTTCGGGCAGGGCGAGGAACGGCGCGTAAACCACCGCGCCGGTCGGAAAATACAGATAGCCGTGCAGGCCGGGGGCGTAGAGCGGTTCGCCGTTCATCCAGGCCAGCGCCGCCGCCCGGTAGATCCCGGCGATGCAGCGGTGCGGTTGGACGATGGCGATGACGGCGATGACCAGAGTGGTCAGAATCCACAGAACGACGCCCAGACGCGGCCAGGATCGCCCGGCGAGACGGTGGCGGATGCGATGATCGACGAGGGCGAACGGGTGCGCCATCGGCGCTCGCGCGACGTGTTGGGTGGGCATGGCCGGAATTTTCATCCGTGTGTGAGGGAGCGTCCGCGATCCGACCGGAATCCGATCAGCGGCGCGACGCCCGAGCTATCCGACCATCGGCTTGCCGCAAGCTTGCAACAGGACGCAATTTTTGGTCGGAACCGCGCAAGCTCCCCGCAAGCCACGTCCTCTAGTCCTGACGACCATGGCGATGACAGCCGTGACGTCAGACACAAGATTGTAAGGAGTGGTTCCGGTGACTGGAGTGTGGACGAGCATCGCGCGGGGCGCGGTCGGGGCTGTCGTGGCGACGGCGGTGATGGGCGGCTTGTCCGGGACGGCGCGCGCCGCCGGGGCCGACGCGCCGCGCGGCGATTGGAGCTACATGGTGGGCGGCGGCGTGGCCTATGTCCCGAAATATGAAGGCGCCAAGACAATGAAGGTCGCGCCGGTTCCGCTGGTGGACATCACCTGGAAAGACACCGTCTTTCTGGGGGCCAAGGGGCTGGGGGCCAAGACGACGCTGTTCGACCGCCTGACGCTGGGCGGGTCGGTCGGCTATCAGGCGGGCCGCAAGGAAAAGAATCATAGCCGTCTGAAGGGGCTGGGCGACGTCAAGGACGCGGCGGCGGGCAGCCTGTTCGCCAGCTACGGCCTGGGCATTGTGTCGTTCGACCTGTCGGCGACCAAGGATTTCGGCGGCTCCAACGGCTTGACGGTCAACGCCGGGTTGGGGCTGTCATACCCAGTGACGGAGCGGTTCAGCCTGACCAGCGGCGTGTCGGCGACCTGGGCCGACGAACGCCATATGCGCGCCAATTTCGGCGTCAGCGCGGCGCAGGCCAAGGCGTCGGGGCTGGCGGCCTACAAGGCCGAATCGGGGATCAAACGTTTCGACGTGACCGTCGGCGCCAATTGGATGGTCACGGAATCCTGGTTCGTCACCGCCAACGGCGGGGTCGGAATCCTGACCGGCGACGCCAAGAAAAGCCCGGTCGTCGTCGAGAAAATCCAACCGATGGCGATGGTCGGCGTCGGCTATCGCTTCTGACGCGTGGAATCAGACGCCCGCCAGGGCGTCGGCGTGGCGGCGGAACAGGCGGACCAGCGCCTCGGCCACCGCCGCCACCGCCGGAAGCTCGCGCACGTCGCTGTGCATGAGCAGATGCACGTCTTCGCGCAACGCGTCGGGCGGTTCGACCACGCGGACCAGATCGGCGTCGCGGTCGCCCAGCACGCAGGGCAGCAGCGTCACCCCCACCCCGCGCCGAACGGCGTCGAGCCGCATCGGCAACTCGCTGAGCCGGGCGACGATCCGCCCGCCCCGCGCCGCAGCCGTGTCGTCCACCCAACCCGATTGCGAGGGCCGTCGCCGGGTTTCCGGCAGGCCGATCACCGGCGCGCCGTTCCACGGCCCCGACCAGTCGGGCCGCAAGCCGCGCGCGGCGTAGAGGGTGAAGCCGAAGCGCCCCAACCGCCGCGTCACCAGATCGCCTTCCACCGGCACGCGGTCCATGCGCAGGGCGATGTCCGCCTCGCGCTGGGCGAGGTTGAGCGCGGCGCGGGTGCTGAGGATGGTCAGATCCGCGCCGGTGTCGCTCAGCAGCTCCGGCAGATGGCTGGTGAGAAAGGTGGAGACCGACGAGGTGGCCGTGACTCGCACCGGCTGGGGAACGGCGACCTGCCGGTCGGCCCGCCGGGCGAAGGCCGCCGCCGCCGCGCCCATCGCCTCGGCGGCGTCCAGAACGGCGCGGCCCAGCGGAGTCAGCGCCAGCCGGTTGGGCAGCCGGTCGAACAGCGGCGCGCCCAGAATTTTTTCCAGACGTTTCAACCGCCGTCCCAAGGTGGGTTGGCTGAGCGCCAGGGCGCGGGCGGCATCGGTCAGGCTGCCGCTCCGGGCGGTGGCGAGGAAGGCGCGGATGTCCTCCCAATCAAGCGCCCCGTCGTCGATCATCCATCCCCCGTCGCCGCCTGGATTCATGGCTCAGACCTCCATCAGGCGGCGCAAGGCGGCGTGTTGCAGCAGCATGATGGTTTTGCCATCGACGATGGCCCCGCGTTCGACCATGGCAAGGGCGTCGGCCAAGGTCAACTCGACGACGTCGATGTCCTCCCCTTCCTCCGGGTTGCCGCCGCCCTCGCCCCGGTCGGCGGCGCGGTATTCGGCGACGAAAAAGGCCAGCTTTTCGGTGACGGAGCCGGGACTCATGAAAGCGTCGAACACCCGGCGCGGCGCGGCGACGGCGACGCCCAGCTCTTCCACCGCCTCGGCGCGGATGGCGTCCTCCGGGCTGCGGTCGTCGAGCAGACCGGCGCAGACCTCCAGCAGCGGTTCCGGGTGGCCGTTGACGTAGGCCGGGTAGCGGAATTGGCGGGTCAACAGCACCGTGCCGCGCGTCGGATCATAGAGCAGCAGCGCCGCCCCATTGCCCCGGTCGTAGGTCTCCCGACTCAAGGTCTGCCACGATCCATCGCGGCGGCGGTAGTCGAAGGTGGTTTTCTTCAGCACGTACCAGTCGTTGGACAACACTGTGACGTCGCGGACGCGGATGCGGTCGCTCATCGCCGGATCGGCGGTGGCCTGATCGGCGGTGGCGGGTCCGGTTGGTTGGGAGGCGTCGGGCATCGGCGTGATCCTGTCGGGTGGACGTGGGCCGCATCCTGCCGCCGTCGCGCGCGCGCCGCAGCCCGTCAGAATTGAAGGGCGGCTGTGCGATTCCGTGGGCGTGGTGGACGCGTCGGCGGCGGATTCCCTGGACGCGGCCGGGAGGCCGGGCGACAACAGAGGCGGGCAATCCTGGAACCGTCGGGGACGCTGTGGCGACGATTGCGGAGGCGCTGGCTCTGGCGCTGGATCATCATCTGGGCGGGCGGCTGGCGGCGGCGGAAACGCTCTATGGCCGCATTTTGGACGCCGACCCGGCGCAACCCGACGCGCTGCATCTTCTGGGGGTTCTCGCCGGGCAGACCGGGCGCGCCGCCTTGGGCGTCGATCTGATCGGGCAGGCCATGGCGTTGCGGCCCGACGCCGCCGATTACCCGTCCAATCTGGGATCGCTGCTCGACGCCGCCGACGCGCCGTCGCGGGCGGCGGCGGCCTACCGCCGGGCCTTGGCCGTTCGCCCGGATTTCGCGACCGCCTGGGCGCGGTTGGGGGCGACGAACCATCGGCTGGGCGACGGCGACGGGGCCATCGCGGCGCTGACCCGCGCGGCGGCGCTGGACCCGTCGGACGGCGCGTCCGCCGGACGGGCGGCGCTGCTGCTGCGCCAGCGCGCCTTGGGGGAGCGGGAGGCCGGGCGGCTGGCGGCGGCGCGCGGCCTGTTGCGGCGGGCGCTGGCGCTCGATCCCCACTCCGCCGATCTGCGGTTCGAGGCGGCGCAACTGGCCTACGCGGCGGGCGACCGGCGGGCCGCCGAGGCGGGATTTCGCCGGACCCTGGCGCTGGCCCCCGAGCGGGCCGACGCCTGGGCCAACGCCGCCGCTTTGCTGGACGAGCGCGGGGCGGTCGCCGCCGCTCTGGCCGGCGGACGCCGCGCGCTGGTCGCCGACCCGACGTTGGTTTCCGCCTGGATCAACCAAGGGGCGGCCTGTCTGGGGCTGGGCCGTCACGTCGCCGCCGTCGCCGCCGCGCGGCGGGCGCTGGCCCTGAATCCGGCCTGCGGCCCGGCCTTGAGCAATCTGGCGAGCGGCCTGCGCTCGTTGGGCGCGGCGACGGCGGGGGCGCCGTTGTTGCGGCGCGGCGCGCGGCTGGGCAATTACGATTCTGAACGCGGCCTGTTGTCGGCCATCCTCTACGACCCCACCCTGGACGAGGAGGCGCGCTTCGCCGAGGCGTTGGCCTTCGCCCGCCGCCGCGCCCCGTCGGTCGCCCCCCCCTCTTTCCGCAACGACCCGTCGCCCGACCGGCGGCTGCGGATCGGCTATCTGTCGTCGGATTTCCGCGATCATCCGATCGCCCGCAACATGGCGTCGATCCTCGCGAATCACGACCACGCGGCGTTCGAGATCGCGCTCTACCCCCTCGATTCCCGGTCGGACGCGATGACCGAGCGGTTGCGCGGCTGGGCTGACCTTTGGCGTCCGGTGGACGGCTTGAACGACGACGCCATCGCCGAGCGGATCCGGGGGGATGGGGTTGATCTGTTGGTGACGCTGGGCGGGCGGTTCGACGCCAACCGGCCCTTGGTCGCCGCGCGCCGCCCGGCCCCGGTCCTGGCCAGCGCCCATGACGGCGGGACCAGCGGTTTGGCGGGGGTGGACGCGCTGTTGACCGACCGAATCCTCGCCCCGCGCGGCGGGCCGGAGCGTTTCACCGAACGGCCCTTCCGCTTGCCGGGCTTCTATTCCTTTCCGGTCCCGCTCGACGCCCCGCCGCCGCATCCTGTGGAGTCGGCGGCGGAGGCTGCGGGGCGTCCCCTGGTGTTCGGCAGCTTGAACAACCCGGCCAAAATCAACGACGCGGTGCTCGCCCTGTGGGCGCGCGCGCTGATCGCCGTTCCCGGCGCCCGGTTGCTGCTGCGCTACAAGGGGCAGTTCCTGGAGCCGACCTTGCAGCGCCACATCGTCGGCGTTCTGGCGGGTTGCGGCGTTGGGGCCGACCGCCTGCTGTTTCCCAACGGCGCGGCCGACCGGCGGCATCATCTGGCCATCTATCACGACATCGACGTCGCGCTCGACAGCTTCCCCTTCAGCGGGGCGACCACGAGTTTCGAGGCGCTGTGGATGGGGGTTCCGGTGGTGACGCTGCCGGGAACCAACATGATGGGCCGGGTGTCCGCCGCGCATCTGAACGCGGCGGGCGCACCCGAACTGATCGCCCGCGACGCCGATGATTTCGTCGCCATCGCGGCGGATCTGGCCGCCGCGCCCGACCGTCGGGCGCTGTACCACGCGACCTTGCGCCAGCGGCTGGCGGCCTCGCCGACGCTGAACGGGCCGCTGCGGGCGCGGCAGATCGAGCGCGCCTACCGCGCGCTCTGGCGGCGTTGGCTGGCGACGCGGCGTTAGAAAAAATCGCAGGCTTCAAAGCCGTTTTCTGGGTGAGGACGTCGTATCAACCTAAGTTCGGAGCCATGGACCGCCATGCCCATCTTCGCCGCCAACCTGACCATGATGTTCAATGAATGGTCGTTCCTGGACCGCTTCGACGCCGCCGCCGACGCCGGGTTCCAGGCCGTGGAGTGTCTGTTTCCCTACGACCATCCGCCCGACGCGGTCGCGGCGCGGTTGCGGCGCAACGGTCTGACCCAGGCGCTGTTCAACCTGCCGCCCGGCGATTGGACGGCGGGGGAACGCGGGCTGGCGGCCTTGCCGGAGCGGTTCGCCGAGGTTCAGGCCGGGGTTGAGACGGCGTTGCGCTACGCCGAGGCCACTGGCTGCCGCCGTCTGCATCTGATGGCCGGTTTGGCCGATCCGGGGGACCTGGCGGCCCAGGCCAGCCATCGCCGCGCCGTGATCCATGCGGCGGACGCGCTGGCCGAACGCGGCCTTGATTTGCTGCTGGAGCCGATCAACGGGCGCGATATGCCCGGCTATTTCCTGAACGACTTCGCCGCGACCGAACGGCTGATCGCCGACCTCGACCGCCCGAACGTCAAACTTCAGTTCGACCTGTACCACAGGCAGATCCTGCACGGCGATTGCACGATGGCGCTGCGCCGTCTGCTGCCGATCACCGGACACATCCAAATCGCGTCGGTCCCCTCGCGCCATGAACCGGCGGGGGAGGAGTTGAATTATCCCTTCCTGTTCGCGGAGCTGGATCGGCTGGGCTATGCTGGCTTTGTCGGCTGCGAATACCGCCCGCGCGCCGGAACCCTGGCCGGTCTGGGCTGGTTCACGCCCCAACGCGCCACCGGCGCGGGGGAGTGACGGCCATGACCGTTGGAGCAACCCTGGCGCTTGGCTGCGTCGCCGACACCTTGCCCCGCGCGCGGCCAACAATCTCAAAGCGCGCTCAAATCCTGTGTGGCAATGGTCAATTTCCCGCGTTCGCGTCGGCACCGCCCAATGGATCGCCAACGAAACGCCAACGCCAAAAGGATCCCCATCAATCGGTGTCAATAACACCGAATGTTATAAAATGGACAGTTTCTGTTGACATCAAGCCGTCTCGGATCCCACTCTGAACGCGCCCATGGATGGTCTGCGGGGTGTGGATCGCTGAGTCCATGACGGGAAGCGCTGGGAGACGCGTCGCGATCATGTCGAACCGCCGAGCGGAGCGCGCCATTCTTTTGGCCGAGGTTCTGGCCAAACGTGGCGTGCTGCATCTTCGCGAGGCGGCGGAGATGTTGAATGTGTCGGAAATGACCGTCCGGCGCGACATCGCGTCCGACCCGGACCGTTTTGCTTATTTGGGCGGTCACATCGTCAAGGCTGGCGACATTGGTGGCAGCCAGAATTACGAAATCGATCAAGAGGCGGGCAGCCATGCCGAGGCCAAGCTTCGCGCCTGCGTCAACGCCGGGCGCCTGATCGAACCGGACGACACGATTTTCATCGATTGCGGCACGACCTTGGTTCATCTCATCGACCAGATTCCCGATGATTTTTCCGTCACGGCGATCTGCTATTCGATGAATGTGGCGGAACGCCTGATCCGCAAGCCCAGCGTCCGCCTGATTCTGCTTGGCGGTCTCTATCATCCGGTGTCGGCCTCCTTTTCTGGTGGAGAGGCGGGCGAGACGCTCAGTCGCTTTGGCATCAACAAGGCGTTCCTGTCGGCGGGCGGCGTTGACGCCGCGCGCGGCGTCAGTTGTTCCAATTTTCACGAAGTGACGATCAAGCAAAAGGCCATCGCCAGCGCGTTGGCCAGCTATCTTGTCGTTGACACCAGCAAGATCGGGCGTCTTCGCCCCGCTTTTTTTGCCCAACTCACCGATTTCCACGCCATCGTCACCGAAGAGGGCGTGCGCGCCACGCGGTGAGTTCCCTCTGTGGCGTTTCCATCATGTCCTGACTGAATAAACGGTTGCGCGGCTTGGCGACGTTTGCCAAGGCGCGCCGCCTTGCTTGCGTTGCCGGTCCGCGCGCCGCCGGTCAGCAATGTTATAATAATAACAAAAATGACGTGCGAGCGCAAAATTCCTTGACGATCCTAACATTGTCCTTCAGTGTTCAATCTGTTCGTTGAACGAACGAAGCACCCAAAGACCCGACCAGGGCCAAGCGCGCGGTTGGAGCGAGGCCCACGCCGCATGGCCTTGAGCGCGCCCTCCATTCCGCCCGAGGTTCGGCATCTCTCGTTTCGACGTCAGGAGGCGTCTCATGACTCATCTTGCGCTCGCTTCGGACGTTCGGTCCGGTGACGCCCATCCCGCGCGCAACGGCGGAATCCCGCTTGATTTGTCCTGGGTTCAGGATGTTCGGATCAATCTTTCGGCGGCGGAACGCCGCGTGGCCAGCCTGCCCGGACGCCGCTCCGTCAAGAAGGACGCGCAAGCGGCGTGGCTGTTGAAGGCCGTCACCTGCATGGATCTGACGACGCTGAACGGCGACGACACGGCGGAACGGGTCAAGCGGCTCTGCGCCAAGGCCCGTTCGCCGGTTCGTCCCGATGTGCTCGCCGCCCTTGGCATGGCGGAACGCGGCGTCACCACCGGCGCGGTCTGCGTCTATCACCGCTTTGTCGCGACGGCGGTGGACGCGCTGGCCGGAAGCGGCGTTCCCGTCGCCGCCGTGTCCACCGGCTTTCCCGCCGGTCTGGCGCCGCACGACGTCAAGCTGCGGGAGATTGAAGCGTCGGTGCGCGACGGCGCCGCCGAAATCGACATCGTCATCACCCGCGAACACGCGCTGACCGGCAATTGGACCGCGCTGTATCAGGACATGCGCGACTTTCGCGCCGCCTGCGGCAACGCCCACGTCAAGGCGATTCTGGCGACGGGCGATCTCAAGACGCTGCGCAACGTTGTTCGCGCCTCGCTGGTTTGCATGATGGCCGGGGCCGACTTCATCAAGACCTCGACCGGCAAGGAGGGCGTCAACGCCACCCGTCTGGTGACGCTGGCGATGATCCGGGCCATCCGCGACTACCACAGCCGCACCGGCGCCATCGTCGGCTACAAGCCCGCCGGCGGCATTTCGACGGCCAAGGACATCCTCGACTATCAGATTTTGATGAAGGAGGAGCTGGGCCGCCCGTGGCTGGAGCCGACCCTGTTCCGCATCGGCGCGTCGAGCCTGCTCGCCGACATTGAACGGCAACTCGAACACCATGTGACAGGCCGCTATTCGGCCTTCAACCGTCACCCGATGAGCTGAGACCATGAACGTCGCACGGTATTTCGACGAAATGTCCTACGCCCCCGCCCCTGAATCCGACAGCGAGGCGCGCGCCTGGCTGAAACGCCACGCCGAGGGCTTTCATCACGTCATTGGCGGCGCGCTGGTTCCGCCGACCGACGGCGCCCGTTTCGACTCTATCGCCCCCGCCACCGGCGAGGTTTTGGCCAAGATCGCCCAGGGCGACGCCGCCACCATCGCCGCCGCCGTCGCCGCCGCGCGCAAGGCGCAAGCGCCCTGGTTCAAGCTGGGCGGCCATGGCCGCGCCCGCCATCTCTACGCGCTGGCCCGCGCGGTTCAGCGTCACGCCCGGCTGTTGGCCGTGGTGGAGGCGCTGGACAATGGCAAACCGATCCGCGAGACGCGCGACATCGACGTGCCGCTGGTCGCCCGCCATTTCTACCACCACGCCGGTTGGGCGCAGCTTCAGGAGCGCGAATTTCCCGACCATGGCCCGGTCGGCGTGATCGGCCAGATCATTCCGTGGAATTTTCCGCTGCTGATGCTGGCCTGGAAGATCGCCCCCGCCTTGGCGCTCGGCAACACGGTGGTGCTGAAACCGGCGGAGTTCACGTCTCTGACGGCGCTGCTCTTCGCGGAAATCGCCGCCGACGCCGGTTTGCCGCCGGGGGTTCTGAACATCGTGACGGGCGACGGCGCGACCGGCGCGGCGCTGGTCGCCCATCCCGATGTCGACAAGATCGCCTTCACCGGCTCGACCGAGGTCGGGCGGATGATCCGCGCCGCCACCGCCGGGTCGGGCAAGTCGCTGACGCTGGAGCTTGGCGGCAAATCGCCCTTCATCGTGTTCGACGACGCCGATCTCGACGGCGCGGTCGAGGGGGTGGTGGACGCCATTTGGTTCAACCAGGGGCAAGTCTGTTGCGCCGGGTCGCGCTTGCTGGTGCAAGAGAGCGTCGCCCCGGTCTTCCTCGACAAGCTGAAGCGGCGGATGGCGACGCTGCGGGTGGGCCATCCGCTCGACAAAACCATTGATCTCGGCGCCATCGTCGCCCCGGTCCAGTTGGAGCGGATTCAGCGGCTGGTGGCCATCGGGGTGGCCGAAGGCGCCACCTTGCACCAAGCCGATGTGGAGCTGCCGCAAACCGGCTGCTTTTACCCGCCGACCCTGTTGAGCGGGGTGCAGCCCAGCGCCACCGTCGCCTGCGAGGAGATCTTCGGCCCGGTGGTCGTGTCGATGACCTTCCGCACGCCCGACGAGGCCGTCGCCCTTGCCAACAACAGCCGCTATGGGCTGGCGGCCAGCGTGTGGAGCGAGACCATCGGCCTTGCGCTGGACATCGCGCCAAAGCTTCAGGTCGGCGTCGTGTGGATCAACGCCACCAATCTGTTCGACGCCGCCGTTGGGTTCGGCGGCTGCCGGGAATCGGGCTTTGGCCGGGAGGGCGGGCGCGAGGGCGTTCTGGAGTATCTCAAGCCCAAGGCTTGGGCCGGACGCAAGCCGCGCGTGGTCGCCGCGCCGCCAACGGCGCGGCGTGTGGAGCAACGCTTCGCCACGCCGACGCTTGATCGCACCGCCAAGCTGTTCATCGGCGGCAAGCAGGCCCGACCGGACGGCAATCACTCCCGGCCCGTGCTGTCGCCCAAGGGCGTTCGGCTGGGCGAGGTCGGGGAAGGCAACCGCAAGGACATTCGCAACGCCGTGGCGGCGGCGCGCGCGGCGGACGGCTGGTCGCGGGCGACGGCGCACAACCGCGCCCAGATCCTCTATTATCTGGCGGAAAACCTGTCAGCCCGCGCCGACGAGTTCGCCGCCCGCATCGCCGCCATGACCGACGCCCCGCCCGCCAAGGCGCTGGCCGAGGTGGAGGCGGCGGTCGCCCGCCTGTTCAGCTATGGCGCTTGGGCCGACAAGTATGAAGGGGCTGTTCACACGCCGCCCCTGCGCGGCGTCGCCCTGGCCCTGAACGAGCCGATTGGCGTCGTCGGCGTCGTCTGCCCCGACGAGGCGCCGCTGCTCGCCTTCATCAGTTTGGTCGCCCCGGCCATCGCCATGGGCAACCGCGTGGTCGTGGCGCCAAGCGAACGCCACCCGCTGGCCGCCACCGACTTTTATCAGGTGATGGAAACCTCTGATCTGCCCGCCGGCGTGGTGAACATCGTCACCGGCGCGTCCGCCGATCTGGCGAAAACGCTGGCCGAGCATGACGACGTCGACGCGCTGTGGGTCTTCAACAGCGCGGAGGTTTCGGCGCTGGCCGAACGTCTGTCGGTCGGCAATCTGAAACGGACGCTGGTCGACAACGGGTTGCTGACCGATTGGCACGACCCGGCGGCGGCGGAAGGCCGGATTTTCCTGCCCCACGCCGTTCAGGTGAAGAATGTCTGGATTCCCTACGGCGAGTGAGCCGCCGAATCGCAACCGTTCCACGCCAAGACAGGAGGACACGCCTTGCTCAAGACCCTCGACCCGCTCCTGAACGCCGATGTGCTCTACGCCTTGAAGGCGATGGGGCATGGCGACCGGCTGGTGTTGTGCGACACCAATTTCCCGGCGGACTCCATCGCCCGGCAGACCGCGCTTGGCCGGTTGCTGCGCATCGACGGGGTGTCGGCGGCCCGCGCCGCCCGCGCCATCCTGTCGGTGATGCCGCTCGACAGCTTTGTCGATGACGCCGCCGCCCGGATGGAAATCGTCGGCAGCCCCGACGAGCTGCCCCCGGTCCAGCAGGAGGTGCAACGCGAAATCGACCAGGCCGAGAGCCGCTCCTGGCCGCTGGTCTCGGTCGAACGCATGGCCTTTTACGAGCAGGCCAAGCGCGCCTATTGCGTGATCGCGACCGGCGAGACGCGCTTTTACGGCTGCTTCCTGTTCACCAAGGGCGTCATCCCGCCGACGGCTGAGTGATGGACATGACGACCACGGACAACAGCGCGCGCATCGCCATTTTGGGCATTTTCGTCGCCGACGTCGCCTTTCTGGCCCCCCGGCTGCCCAAAATCGGCGAGACCATCGCCGGGTCGGGCTTCGCCATGGGGCCGGGCGGCAAGGGATCGAACCAGGCGGTCGCGGCGGCCCGCGCCGGTGGGGCGGTGACGTTCATCTCCAAGATTGGACGCGACACCTTCGGCGACATGGCCTTGGCCGCCTGGGCGCGGGAGGGCGTCACGGCGCGGGCGCCGCAATCGGACACCGATCCCACCGGCGCCGCCTTCATCTATGTCAACGACCAGACCGGCGAGAACGCGGTCATCGTCTATCCCGGCGCGGCGGCCACCCTGTCGCCCGCCGATGTGGACGAGGCCGCCGCCGTGATCGAGGCCGCGCGGGTGTTCGTCACCCAGCTTGAGCAGCCGGTCGCCGCCGCGCGACGCGGGTTGGAGATCGCCCGGCGGGCGGGCGTCACCACCATTTTCAACCCAGCCCCGGCGGAGCCGGTCCCCGAGGCGATCTATGGCCTGTGCGACTACATCGTGCCGAACGAGACTGAGGCGGCGGCGCTCACCGGCTTGCCGGTCGACACGCTCGACGACGCGCGACGGGTGGGCGACGCGCTGCTGGCGCGCGGCGTGGGAACGGCGTTGATTACGCTGGGCGGACGCGGCGCGCTGTTTCACAGCCGGGATCGGTCGATCCATCTGCCCGCGCTGTCCGCCGGAACGGTGATCGACACGACCGGGGCGGGCGACGCCTTCGTCGGCGGATTCGCCGCCGCTCTGGCGCGGGGCGAGGATCCGGTCGCGGCGGCGCGCTTTGGCGGCGCGGTCGCCGGAATCGCGGTCACGCGGCGCGGCACCGCCCCAGCGATGCCGACCCGCGCCGAGGTTGACGCCCTGTTGGCGAAGGCGTGACACGGCGATGCGCAACGACCCGATCAAGTATTTCTTCATCTGGCCCGCCCTGCTGGTGGTGCTGGGCGTGTCGATCTTCCCGCTGATCTACTCGCTGACCACGAGCTTCATGAGCTTCCGTCTGGTACCGCCGACGCCGTCGCGCTTTGTCGGCATCGACAATTACACCAGCCTTTTGCAGAACCCGCGCTTTTGGAACGCGATTGGCACGACCAGTTTGATCGCCTTCCTGTCGGTCGCCTTGCAGTATGTCATCGGTTTCACCATGGCGCTGGCGCTCAACGCGCGGGTTCCCGGCGAAAAGCTGTTCCGGGTCGGCTTTCTGCTGCCGATGTTGATCGCCCCCGTCGCCGTCGCGCTGATCGCCCGCCAAATGTTCAACCCGACCATGGGGCCGCTCAACCATCTGATGACGCGTTTGGGTTTTCCCAATCTGCCTTATCTGACCGAAACCCCTTGGGCGTTGGGCGCGATCATCGCCGTCGAGGTTTGGCAATGGACGCCGTTCGTCGTGCTGATGCTGCTGGCCGGTCTGCAAACCCTGCCCCATGACGTGTATGAGGCGGCGGACATCGAAAACGCCACGCCGTGGCAACAATTCTGGGGCATCACCTTTCCCATGATGCTGCCGGTGTCGGTCGCTGTGGTCTTCGTCCGCATCATCGAAAGCTACAAGATCATCGACACCGTGTTCGTCATGACCGGCGGCGGGCCGGGCGTGTCCACCGAAACCCTGACTCTGTTCGCCTATCAGGAGGGCTTCAAGAAGTTCAACCTGGGCTACACGTCGGCCCTGAGCTTCCTGTTCCTGATCGTCATCACCGTGATCGGCGTCGTCTATCTGGCCATCTTGAAACCCTATCTGGAGAAATACCGATGAGCGCCCGGGGTCTCAAGGGCGGCGGGCGGCTGCTCGCCTTTGCCGGTTGCCTGATCTGGTTCGTCCTGACCATGTTTCCGCTCTATTGGATCGTCATCACGTCCTTCAAAACGCCGGTGTCGGTGGTCGATGGCCCGACCTATCTGCCCTTCATCGATTTCGAGCCGACCTTGAACGCGTGGCGGGATCTGTTTTCCGGGAATCGCGGTCAATTCTCCTCGACCTTTCTGGCCTCCTCGCTGATTGGGGTGACGGCGGCGGTGATCGCCACGGCCATCGGCGCGATGGCGGCCTACGCGCTGGTTCGTTTCCCGTTCCGGGTTCGGTTGGGGTCGGCGATCCTCTTTTTCGTGGTCGCGTTGGGCGGGTATCTGGCGGGCACTCTTTGGTTTGGCCTGCCGCGCGCTCCGGCGATGCTCGACGCCTTCGCGGCGGCTCTGCTTCTGTCGGTGTTGGCCAACCGGCTGCCGTTGCCGGGGCCGGTGCTGGGCAACGACGACATCGTGTTCTGGTTCGTCAGCCAGCGCATGTTCCCGCCCATCGTCGCCGCCTTCGCCCTGTTCCTGATGTACACCGAGTTCGGGCGCATGGGTTTCAAGATGGTGGACACCTATCTTGGGCTGACGCTGGCCTATGTCGCCTTTTCGCTGCCCATCGTCGTTTGGCTGATGCGCGATTTCTTCGCCGCGCTGCCGATCGAGGTCGAGGAAGCGGCCATGGTCGACAATGTCCCCTCCTGGCGGATCTTCACCGACATCGTCGTTCCGATGACGATGCCGGGTTTGATCGCCACCTTCATGATTACCCTGGCTTTTGTCTGGAACGAGTTCCTGTTCGCCTTGTTCCTGACGACCTCCAAATGGCAGACGCTTCCCATTCTCGTCGCCGGTCAGAACAGCCAGCGCGGGGATGAATGGTGGGCGATTTCTGCGGCGGCCCTGATCGCGATCATCCCGATGATGGTCATGGCGGCTCTTCTCAGCAGGTTGATGCGGTCCGGCCTGTTGCTTGGCGCGATCAAATGACCGCTCCGTTCCAAAAAATCATCCATGGGAGTGAAACGATGAAATCCTGGCTTCTCGCGACGACCACCGCCGTCACGCTGTCCATCGCCGGTTCCGGCGCGGCCATGGCCGCGTGCAGCCCTGATTACTCCAAAGTCACGCTGACCGTCGCCGCCCAGACCGGCCCCTACATCGCCTCGGCCCTGAAGATGGCGGGCGACGAATGGACCAAGAAGACCTGCGGCAAGGTCAACGTCGTCGAATTCCCTTGGTCGGAGCTGTATCCCAAGATCGTCACGTCGCTGACCTCGGGGGAGGACGCCTTTGACGTGGTGTCCTTCGCCCCGGCCTGGACGCCGGATTTCGCCGACAGCCTGTCGGAAATGCCCGCCGCGATGCGCCAAGGAGCCGATTGGGACGACATCGCGCCGGTGTACCGCGAACGCTTGATGGTGTGGAACGGCAAGACCCTGTCGCAAAGCATGGACGGCGACGTCCACACCTACACCTACCGCATCGACCTGTTCGAGGATCCCAAGGAAAAGGACGCCTTCAAAGCCAAATACGGCTATGAACTGGCCATTCCCAAGACCTGGAAAGAATACACGGACATCGCGGAATTCTTCACCCGCCCCGACAAAAACCTGTGGGGAACCGCCGAGGCGTTCCGCCGGGGCGGGCAACAATTCTGGTTCCTGTTCAGCCATGTCGCCGCCTACACCAACCATCCGAGCAACCCCGGCTCGATGTTCTTCGATCCCGACACGATGGCGGCGCAGGTCAACAATCCCGGCTGGGTGCGCGGCCTGGAAGAATACATCCGCGTCTCGAAGCTGGCCCCGCCCAACGCGCTGAACTTCTCCTTTGGCGAGGTCAACGCCGCCGTGGCCGGTGGGCAGGTGGCGGAATCCATCGGGTGGGGCGACACCGGCGTGATCGCCGCCGATCCCAAGCAATCGAAGATCGCGGGCAAGGTCGGTTCGGCGATCCTGCCCGGCTCGAACGAGCTGTACAATTACAAGACCAAGCAGTGGGACAAATTCGCCGAGGTGGTCTATTCGCCCTTCATGGCCTTTGGCGGCTGGCAAACGGCGGTTCCGGCGACCTCGACGAAAAAGGACGCGGCCTGGAACTACATTCAGTTCGTGACCAGCCCGGCGGTGTCCGGTCTGGCCGCCATCACCGGCGGCACCGGCGTGAACCCCTACCGCGCGTCGCACACCAGCAATCTGGCGCTGTGGTCGAAGCTGTTCACCGACCGGGAGGCCAAGGAGTATCTTGGCGCGCAAGCGGCGTCGATCGCGGCCAAGAATGTGGCGCTCGACATGCGCCTTCCCGGTTACTTCTCCTACACCGAAGTCTTGGAGATCGAGCTGTCGAAGGCGCTCGCTGGGCAGGTCACGCCCAAACAGGCGTTGGACACGGTGGCGACGGAATGGAACCGCCTGACCGACGAGTTCGGGCGTGACAAGCAACGCGTCGCCTACCGCGCCGCCATGGGGTTGGCGGCGAAATAACCGGAGCGGGGATGTCCGTTCACGCAAACCAAGGCCCGCAAGTTTCCGCCCCGACCGGCCTGGTCGGGGCGGAGGCCGCGAACAGAGAAGAAACCCGTCATGTCCCGAGTCAGTCTGAAGTCGATCACCAAGTCATTCGGCGACCACAGCGTGATCCCGCCGCTTGATCTTGAGATTTCTGATCGCGAGTTCGTCGTGCTGGTCGGCCCGTCGGGCTGCGGCAAGACGACGACGCTGCGCATGATCGCGGGTTTGGAGACGGCGACGTCGGGAACCATCCTGATTGGCGACCGCGAGGTGACCGACCAGCGCCCCGGCTTGCGCAACTGTTCGATGGTGTTCCAGAATTACGCGCTCTACCCGCACATGACCGTCGCCGAGAACATCGGCTATGGCATGAAGGTGCGCGGTCTTCCCAAGGAGGACATCGCCGCCGCCGTGACGGAGGCCGGGCGCATCCTGAATCTCGGCCCCTATCTGCACCGCAAACCGCGCGAATTGTCGGGCGGCCAGCGCCAGCGCGTGGCCATTGGCCGGGCCATCGTGCGCAAACCCGACGTCTTCCTGTTTGACGAACCGCTGTCCAATCTCGACGCCAAGCTGCGCATCGAAATGCGCACCGAAATCAAATCGCTGCACCGTCGGCTGGAAACCACCGTGGTCTACGTCACCCACGATCAGGTCGAGGCGATGACGATGGCCGACCGTGTGGTGGTGATGAACGCGGGCCGGATCGAACAGGCCGCCGACCCGATCACCCTCTATGAAGCGCCGCGCAATCTCTTCGTCGCCGCCTTCATCGGCTCTCCCAGCATGAATTTCCTGGACGGTCATTTGGCGACCGGCCCGGACGGGCCGCTGTTCCGCGCCGCCGACGGCGTCGCCATCCCGACGCCCTTGCGATCCGAGGCCACCAACGGACTGGCCGTCGTGCTCGGCATCCGTCCCGAACACACGGTCGCCGAGGGCCGCGACCTGCCGACCGTCACCTTAAAGGTGAAGGACGTCGAACCGCTGGGGCCGCACACGCTGGTCATCGGAACGGTGGGCGGCGCGCCGTTCACCGCCCAGGTTCCGGCGCACGCGCGCATTGAACCCGACGACACCATCCGCGTGCCGATCAACACGGACAAGATGCATCTGTTCCGCAAGGACACCGGCGCCGCCCTGTTGAACCAGGCCGGAGTGTTCGGCGGTTCCAACCCCTGACGCAGGGAGCCGCGACGAGCCAGACAAGCGACACAGTGTCTCCCAGAATTGGGGGGAGGCGCTGGATCGTTTTGCAGCCTGCCCAAGCGCCTCAACGCAACAGGCTGACGCGCTTGAGCAGGCCCCAAATTGGAAGCGGCCCTCAAAAAGCTTTGCGGGCGCTGCGTCGATGCCGGAGGTATGGGCATCACGGGGTAAAATTTAACGGCCCCGGTGTAGGGAAATCGGAACAGCGTTGAAGTGCCCGGAGTGGTTTGGTTGGCGAACGACGTCGTTCGTCGCGCGTTCGCATATGTTGGATGGCTCGTCGTGTGTGTCGATTTTTATGATGAGGCCCCTCCTTTGTGTACGGCGTGCAACAAACATCTCTTCAAAATAGCTTTTCTAAAATAACCTGATTCATTTAAGAACAAGTCGGCATAACTTCTTCCTTGAGGAGATTTTCTATGGGAGTAGATCTCGTGATTGCAATTCATCCATCCATGGAATGTCCTTTCAGGAGCAAACGCGATGTCTGCGACGACTGTTGTTGCCGTAAAGCTTCCGTCCAGTGGCGTTTCCACCCCGCAAAATCAGCTTCCCAATCTGGCGGTATACACAACTCAAGGTTATAATCTGAAGACTGGTGGCTTCGCCAGCGCGGCGGCCTTTGAACAGAGCTTCACCAACGGCAAGACCGCCCAATACACGGTGGATGGCAAGACCGGACCGTATGAAGTCCCCGATCAGATCTTCTATGATCCGTCCCACAACGGCACCTATCAGTCGGTGTCCTCGTCGATCATTCAAAATCAGGCTGACTACAGCAGCTACGTCGCCAATTCGGTGTCGTTGGGCGGCTCCTATGAAATCGCCTCGGTCCAGGCCAGCGCCTCCACCGTCTATTCCCAGAACATCGCGATTTCCAGCAGCCAAACCTATGGTTTGAATTTTGGCGGCGCGGTCGTCTTCTCCGTCGCCCGCAACCTGCCGACCAGCATCCCGGCCAGCGGTTATTTGACCACCGGCTTCGCCGCCGCGCTGAACGCCCTGACTCCGTCAAGCAGTCAGGCGGAGTTCGCCGCGTTCTTTGACGAATACGGCACCCATTACCTGAAGTCCGGCTGTTTTGGCGGCTCTTACCTGATGGTCAGCTCCATCGAAACCTCAGCCATCAGCACGATGACCTCCTCGCAGGTGTCCACCGCGCTGACCGCCGGGTTCAACGACGTGGTGGCCAGCGGGTCGCTGTCGGTCACGGCGCTGGATCAGACGGGCAGCGCGGTCTCCTCCTTCTCCAGTTCCAGCAGCTTCAGCTTCTTCACCATGGGCGGGCAGCCCGTCACCACCATCGACAGCTTCATCGGCGGAATCTCGTCGGATCCGGTGCTGTTGATGAACCCTTCGGTGGCGCCCAAGGCGGTGGTTGGCCCGATGACCGATCTGATGGCCGCCCCCGCTTCCGCCGCGATGGTCGCCGCTTATCAGCAGGCGTTGTCGCTTTACCTCAATCCGGCGCTGTCGGTGATCGGGCAGCCGACGGTGGTGACGTCCGCCACGGTCGTCCAGGCGGAAACCGACGGTGTCCTGTCGGCCTTCGCCTATATGCTGAACAACGGCGACCGTGGGCAATTCACCCTGGCGACCGACAGCAGCCTCAACCCCACCATGATCCAGGCCATGGGGTCGATGCACCAATATTCAGGCAACGGCATCATCGTGCCGTCGGGCAATGGCGTCACCCCGGTGCGCAAAGGTGATTGTTACAACGTCGTCTACACGCCGACAGCGGGCGAGCCGCATTTCGCCGCCGCCTTCACCCCCTTCACCTTTCCGCCTGGGGTGGCGCTGGGCAGTTGGTCAACGCCGATCACCAGCACGGTGGCCAAGACCGTGACGGCGACGGCGGCGACCGATCTGTTCGTCTGCGTCACCCTTCAGGAACAGAATGACGGCGACCGTGGCTATGTGACCGGCTCGATCAACGGGACGCAGGTCGCCGCCGCGTCGATGCACTGGTTCATGGCCGACGACATCCATGTTCCTTACGCCAGCTTCATGATGCCGGTGCCGCAGGGGGCAAGCTACAGCGTCGATTACACCCCGACCGCGATCAACCCGCTGGCGACGATCACCACCATCCCGTTGCTGTCGCCGAACGGTCCGCTGTTGCAGGCTCCGGCGCCGCTCAGCGCCAACACCACCTACACCGCGTCGACCGACGGCTTCGTCATCAGCTTCCTCAACGCCGCCGAGGCGAATGGGTCGCGCGGCGTCATGCAGGGCTTTGCCGGTTCCGCCGCCGGTCAACCGGCCTCCACCATGGTGGCGAACAGCTCGGTCCATTATTACATCGCCGACGACGTCTATGTTCCCTACAACAGCTTCACCTTCCCGGTGACGCGGGGCGCCGAATACACGGTGAGCTTCACCAACACAGCGGTCTCGACCGCCTGCTCGGTCTTCTGGATCGGCTTGTCGGTTTGACGTGATGGGCGCGGCGCGTTGGCGAGGGGCCTTTTCCCTTGTCGGCGCGCCGCGTTGTTTCAGGACGCCAATTTTTTCAACGCCTCAACCAAGGACGCCGCCAGACGGTCCCCGTCACACAGCGGCCCGGCGGCCATGCGGGCGCGCAGGCTGTGACGCAGCGCGGCCAGCCGGGTTGGATCTGTGGCCCAACCAACCGCCAGATCCACATAGGTGGCCTCGTCCGTCGCGACGCAGCCCTCCACTCCGGCGACGGTCAGAAAGGCCAGGGAATGGCGGCTTGAGAAGGTTTCTTCGGGCAGCGTCACCACCGGCACGCCCATCCACAGGGTTTCCAGCGTCGTCGTGCTGCCGGAAAAGGGAAAAGGATCAAGCGCCACATCGACCGAGGCGCACCAGCCCATATGCTCCAGATTGGTGCTGGCCCCGATCATCGTCACCCGGCTGGCGTCGATTCCAACCGCCGCCAGCCGGTCCCGCCACAGGGCGGCGGTGATTGGGCAAGACAGCGCCTTGGTTTTCATCAACAGGCGGGAATCGGGTGCCCGCGCCAGGATCGCCGCCCAGGCGCGCAGAACCTCGGCGTTCAGCTTGGTCAGAATGTTGAAGTATCCGAACGTGACCGGCGCGCCGGACAGGCAGGGCGGCGGCGTCACGTCGGGGGCGCCGTCGGGCGGGTCATAGGCGATGAAGGCGTCGGGCATCCGCAGGACGCGTTCGCGGTAATGAACCTCCGCCCCGTCGGGGACATGGTGGCGGTCGGCGATCAGGGCGTCCATCGCCGCCATGCCGGTGGTCGCCATGTAACCTGACCACGCGACCTGAATCGGCGCCGGTTTGCGGGCCAAGACGCCGGGCCGACCGCGCGCGTTGTGTCCGGCCAGATCAATCAGCACATCGGGCCGGTCGGCGCGAATCCGCTCCGCCAACTCCGCGTCGGACAAAGCGGCGACCGGCGTCCAGCGCTCGGCCACCGCGCGATAACGGGCGGTCAGATCGTCGGCCTCGGTCTGGTTGGCGTAGAGGAACAGACGAACGCCGTGGGCGGGCAGGGCCTCCACCGCGCGGATGGCGAATTGACCGGCGGGGTGGCGGCGGAAATCGCCGGACAGGATGCCGACCGTCAGCGGCGGCTCAGCCCCGTTGGCGGGGGGCTTCCGTTTGCCGGTGGGCTTTGGCCAGCCCGCGCGCAGCGGCGCGCCATGGGCGTCGTCCCAGGCGCGGTGCGCGGCCAGAACCCCGGCCAGCGTCACGCCGGGTTGGAAAAGCTGGAGATAGGCGAGGTTGGAGCGGACCTCCGCCAGATCCGGGCGCAAAATTAGGGCGCGCCGGTCGCCGCGTTCGGCGTCGTCGAGCAGACCTTGGGTCTGGCGGACCACGGCGAGGTTGGCCAGCGCCTCGGCCAGATCGGGGGCGAGGGCAAGGGCGATGCTGTAGGCGTTGGCCGCCTCGGCCAGCCGGTTGGCCCGGTGCAGCGCTTCGCCCAACCGCAGCCGGGCGTCGGCCAGATCGGGGTAGGCGCGCGCCGCCCGGCGGGCCGCGCTATCCGCCGCCGCCGCGTCGCCTGCGGCCAGAAACGCCGCCGCCCGGTTGGTCAGCGCGGTGGGGTGGTCTGGGCGCAGGGCCAGGGCGCGGGCCGACGCGGCGTTGGATTCGACCGCCTTGCCAAGCGACAGCAGCAGGGACCCCCGGTTGGCGTGCGCCTCGACAAAGCTCGGATCGTCGGCGATGGCGGCGCGGAACGCCTGGTCCGCCTCGTCCCGGCGTCCCAGCGCGGTCAGGGCGTTGCCCAGATTGAAGCGCGCCTTGGCGTAGCCGGGGCGGCGGGCGGCGGCCTGCCGGTAGGCGGTGACGGCCTCCTCCCGCCGTCCCAACGCGTCGAGCGCGTTGCCCAGATTGTAGAGCGCCTGGGCGAAATCGGGGCGCAGCCGGATGGCCTGCCGGTGGGCGGCCACCGCCTCGTCCAGTCGGCCCTGCGCCTTCAGGGCGCTGCCCAGATTGTCGTGATAATCGGGGGCGCGTCGGTTGCTTTGGATGGCGGCGCGGATCCAGCGTTCCGCCTCGGCGGCTTGTCCGGCCTGGAGATGGGCGACGCCGAGAAGATGGGCCGCGTCGGCGTGGTTGGGAACGGCGTCCAGCACCGCGCGGTAGCCCGCCGCCGCCTCGTTCAGCCGCCCGGCCTGATGGTGGGAGAGGGCCGCCGTCAACACGTCTTGAATCGTCGCCATGGGGGTCTGTCTAACCGCCCCGGTGGCCGCCGCGCCAGCGATTTCCGACGCGGATTTTTCAAAGGGCGCCGCTCGCATGGCGGTGTTTCAACGCGCCGCTGTTTCAACGCTTGACCCGGCGGGCGGAGACGGTCAGCTTGCCGCGCGTTCTGTATCTTTGGCCAGGCCCATGAACCGACTGCAACGGTATCTGTTTCGCAATCTGCTGATCGCCACGCTCTACTCCACCGCCGGTTTGACGCTGACGATCTGGTTGAGCCAGTCCTTGCGCCTGATCGAAATCGTGGTCAGCGCGGGCGCGCCGATGCAGATGTTCTTGTGGCTCCTGCTGCTGACCGTGCCGACCTTTCTCGGCGTTGTGTTGCCGTTGGCGCTGGTTGGCGCCATTTTGTTCACCTACAACCGCCTGACGACGGACAGCGAACTGGTGGTGATGCGCGCCGCCGGAGTCGGGCCGTTTTCCCTGTCGCAACCGGCGATCGTGCTGGCGTTGATCGTAGTGGGGACCGTCTACACGCTGAACGTCTGGGTGACGCCGTCGGCGCACCGTGAGCTGGTGCGGATGGAATACGCGGTGCGCAGCGACTATTCGCAATTGTTCCTGCGGGAAGGCGTGTTCAACGAGGTCGGCGAACGGTTCAGCGTGTTTCTGCGCGAACGCGATTCCGATGGCAATCTGCACAAGGTGCTGATTCACGACGGGCGTGAGGAGAGCAAGCCCGTCACCGTGATGGGCGACCGCGCCGTGATGCTGACCGGGCCGGAGGGCGCCCGTTTCGTCGTGTTTGACGGCAACCGGCAGGAACTGGACCGCAAGACCGGGCGGCTGTCCCAGCTCTATTTTGAACGTTACGCCGTCGATTTGAAGGTTTTGACCCCCGCCGCCGAGGAACGTTGGCCCGACGCGCGCGAACGCTCCACCGCCGAGTTGATGGAGCCAGGGGCCATCGCGCAGGATGATCGGATGCGGCGTGGCCTGATCGCCGAACTGCACCACCGCTTCGCGTCGCCCTTGCTGGCGCTGGCGTACGCCGCCGTGGCGCTGGCGGCGCTGCTGTCGGGCGAGTTCAATCGCCGGGGCCAATCCCTGCGCGTCACCATCGCCGTTCTGCTGGTGATGGGGTTGCAGGCGGCTGCCTTGGGGTTGACCAGTCTGGCGGGAAAGATGACGGTCTTTGTACCATTGATGTATCTGCTGCCGCTCTTGGTCCTGCTGCCCGCCATCTGGGTGATGTCGCGCGGCCTTCATCTGAAGCCGGGCCGCCATGCGGCGGCGGGCCCGGTCGCGGAACCGGCGTCGTGACGCGAATCCTGTTCATCACCTCCAACCGTTTGGGGGATGCGGTTCTGTCCACCGGGCTGCTCGGGCGCCTGATCGAGCGACACCCCGACGCGCGGGTGACGGTTGTTTGCGGCCCCCTTCCAGCGCCGCTGTTTCGCGCCGTTCCTGGGCTGGAGCGTCTGATTCCGCTGGCCAAGCAGTCCTACGCGCGGCATTGGCTGCGTTTGTGGTTGGCGTGCGTCGGCGTGCGTTGGGATCTGGTGGTTGATCTGCGCAATTCAGCGGTCGGGCGGTTGGTTCTGGCCGGTCAGCGCGCCTTCCACAGCAAGGCGGCCCGGCCCATGCACAAGGTGGAGGAGATTGGGGCGGTTCTGGGGCTGTCCCCGCCGCCCGGCCCGCGCCTGTGGATCGACGCGCGGGCCGAGGCTGACGCCGACGCCCTGCTTCCCTCGGGCGTCCCGCCATTTTTGGCCATCGGGCCGACGGCCAACTGGTTGAGCAAGGAATGGCCGGTGGATCGCTTCGCCCGGCTGGCGCGGCGCTTGACCGGCCCGGATGGGCCGTTGCCCGGCGCGCGTGTGGCGGTGTTGGCCGCCGGACCAGAGCGGGAGCGCGCCCGCCCTCTGCTGGAGTCGTTGGGCGATCAAGCCATCGACCTGACCGGGCGCACCGATCCGTTGGCCGCCGCCGCCTGTTTGCGGCGGGCGGCGCTCTATGTCGGCAACGACAGCGGTTTGATGCACATCGCGGCGGCGGCGGGCGTGCCGACTGTCGGTCTGTTTGGTCCGGGCTTTCCTGAAATTTATGGGCCGTGGGGGCGTCATGCCCGGGCCGTCACCGGGTCGATTCCCCGTGATGAGCTGATTCGCCGGGTGGCGGTGGACGCCAACGCTCCGGGCCTGATGGACGGTGTTTCAGAAGATCGAGTGGCCGAGGCGGCTCATTTTCTGTTGGATGGCGCGCACAAACCATAGTCAAGTTGTGGCAAATGCTTGCGAATTGGCGAAAATAGCCCCCCTGCGTTGACAAAACCGCGAGGATGCCCGACACTTCGCAAAGAAACGAACGCGGGCAGTCCGTCTGCGGTCGATTGGGTCTGTCACCCGAGGGTTTGGAATGAAGCCGACACCCACCTACGTCAACAAACCGACCTCGGACAATTCGCGCGACGTCGAGTCCTGGGCCTTGGCCGAAGCCGCCCGCCGCTTGATCTCGTCAAGTCACGCGAAGGATGAGGAGGCGTTTCAGGCCGCCTTGCAGCTTAACCAACGGCTTTGGACGATCTTCCAGGCCGCCTTGACCGAAGAGGATTGCGGCCACCCGCAAGAGGTGCGCACCAACCTCGCCGCCCTGTCGTTGTTGGTGGACCGTGAAACGACCGCGCGTCTGATCGACTTGGATTTCACCAAGATCGAGACGCTGGTCAGCATCAACCGGACGGTCGCCAGCGGTTTGATGGCGCAAAATGATTTCATCGCCGCCCAAGCGGCCAAAGACGCGCCGGTCGCCGCCGCGCCGCCGACGCCGGGCGTTGGCGGGGGCGTTCCGGGCTTGCGCCCCGCCGCCGGAATGCCGCGTCCGCCGGTCCCTGCCGCCGACGCCCCGGCGGTCAACCGCGAATCGCTGCGAATTTCGATCTGACCGCGCGGCGCTTCGCCGATTGTTTGGGTTCAAGAACCGGCGCGCCTTCTGGGCGACGCCGGGTTCTTTGTTTTCGGGCGTATCATCGCCAGCCCGGTTCGTGGTTCCGCATGGTCGTCCGTCCCACATTTGCCGCATGTTGAGGAACGGCTTGGCCTTGCTCCCGCCATAAGTGGGCGATACCGTGCAGCCCCACGGTCGCAGACGGCGCAGCAAGGACTCATGCACGACATCGTCATTCATGTTCTTGGCGTCGCCGGGCTTCTGGCCCTGGTCAGCTTCCTGCCGCCGCTGGCGGCGCGCTTCCAGGTTCCCTTCACCGTGCTGCTGGCGGCGGTCGGGGTGGCGTTGGGGGCGGTCATCCAGACCTTCGCCGGGATGCCGGGGGCCGGGCCGTTCCATGATTTTCTGAACTCGCTGGCCGAGCTGGACATCTCGTCCGAAGTGCTCCTCCACATCTTTTTGCCGGTTCTGCTGTTTGAAACCGCGCTGGCGGTGGACGTCCGGCGGTTGTTCGACGACATCGCGCCGATTCTGTTGATGGCCGTGGTCGCGGTGTTCGTCTGCACCTTCGCCGTCGGCTACGCGGTCAGCTTGTTCACCTCGCTGGGGTTGGTGTCCTGCCTGCTGCTGGGGGCCATCGTCGCCAGCACCGACCCGGCGGCGGTCATCGGCATCTTCCGCGATCTGGGCGCGCCGCGCCGCCTGACCACGCTGGTCGAGGGCGAAAGCCTGCTGAACGACGCGGCGGCCATCGCGCTGTTCACGCTGCTGCTGGGGATGCTGACGCGGAAGGCCGATGGCGGCGCCATGATGGCGGCGTTGGAGTTTTTGCGTGATTTCGCGGGCGGGGTCATCGTCGGCTACATCTGTGGGCGGGTGGTCTGCATGCTGGTGGAGCCGGTGCGCAACCAGCCGATGGCGGAAATCACCCTGACGGTGGCGCAAACCTACCTCGCCTATGTGTTGGCCGAGCATTATGTCGGGGCGTCGGGCGTCGTCGCCGTCGTCACCTCGGCGCTGGTCATCAGTTCGGTCGGGCGGACGCGCATTTCCCCCACCACCTGGGGCGCGTTGGAGCATGTCTGGCGCCAGTTGGGTTTCTGGGCCAACTCCATGATCTTTCTGCTGACCGCCATTCTGGTGCCGCGTTTGATGGCGCAAGCCGGGTTGGAGGAGGTCGGGTTGGTGCTGGTCGTCACCGTCGCCGCCTTCGCCGCGCGTGGGCTGGTGCTGTTCGGGCTGCTGCCGCTGTTTTCCTGGGCCGGGCTGTCGCAACGGGTCAGCCATTCCTACAAGGCGGTGATGCTGTGGGGGGGCTTGCGCGGGGCGGTGTCGCTGACGCTGGCGCTGGCCGTGACCGAGAATGTCCGGGTGCCGGAGCGGGTGCAGGGCTTCATCGCCGTGCTGGTGACGGGCTTCGTCTTCGTCACGCTGTTCATCAACGGGGCGACGCTGCGGCCCTTGATCCATCTGCTGAAGCTGGACCGGCTGAGTCCGGTGGAGCGCGCCATGCGCAACCGGGCGCTGGCCCTGTCGATGGACAACATCCGCGACCGGGTCAGCGCCGTCGCCCGCACCTATGAGGTGGACGCCGCCGTCACCGACGTGATGCTGACGCGCTACGCCGACCGTTTGCAGGCCATCGACCTCGAACGGCAGAAGGAAGCGCCGCTGCGCGACGAGGACCGCGTCACCATCGGGCTGGTCATTCTGGTGAACCGGGAGGAGGAGCTGTATTACGCCCACTTCTCAGAAGGGGTGGTGTCGCGCGCGGTGATGGACATGCTGGCCGGGCGCAGCGGGCGTTTGCTCGACGCAGTGAAGACGCAAGGCCGCAACGGCTACCGCGCCTTTGAGGAGCCGTTCATCGCCTTTTCGGTGTGGATGCGCGGGGCGAGCTGGCTGCAACGGCGCTTTGGGATTCACGCCCCGCTGGCCCGCCGCCTGTCGATGCGGTTCGAGGTGCTGGTCGCCGTCCGCACCGTGCTGCGCGAATTGCTGGCCTTCACCCGCGACAAGCTGGCCCGCCTGCTGGGCGAGGATGTGGCGTTCGAGTTGGAAGGCATGCTGGTTGGCCGTCTGGGCATCGTCGAACAGGCGCTGTCGGCGATGAAGCTGCAATACCCCGATTACGCCATGGTCCTGCAAGGCCGCTACGTCGGCCGCGCCGCCTTGCGGCTGGAGCACGCCGATTACCGCGCCATGCGCGCCGAATCCATCATCAGCCAAGAGGTCTTGAGCGACCTGGAGCGGGAGTTGGACGTGCGCCGCCGGGCGTTGGAGCGGCTGCCCCAGTTGGACGTGCGGTTCGACGTGGCCGAGTTGATCCGCCGGGTGCCGCTGTTCGCCGGACTGCCGGAGGAGCGGGTGTCCACCATCGCCACCCTGCTGCGCGCCCGTTTGGCCCTGCCGGGGGAAACCATCGTGCGGCGCGGCGAGCGGGGCGACGCCATGTTCTTCGTCGCGTCCGGCGCGGTGGAGGTGCTGGTTCCCAATCTGGCGGAGCCGGTGAAGCTGGGCACCGGCGACTTTTTTGGCGAGATGGCGCTGTTGACCCGCCAGCGGCGCAATGCAGACGTGCGCGCTATGGGCTATTGCCAATTGCTGGTGCTGGATGAGAAGGATTTCCGCCGACTGGTGCAGAAGGATCCGAATCTCCGGTCCCATTTCCAGGCGGTCGCCGAGGCGCGCCGACAACAACCGGCGCACCCCGCCCCGGCGGTCAGTTGACGACGGGACACAAAGGCCGCCATGACCACGACGACGACCCAGGACAACCCCGGCTGGGTGCGTCTGGCCCCCGCCCTGTTCGTGCTGCTGTGGAGCACCGGCTTCATCGGCGCCAAATACGGGCTGCCCTACGCCGAACCGCTGACCTTCCTGCTGTGGCGTCTGGGGTTGGTCTCGCTGATTCTGGCCCTGGTGGCGTTGGCGACCGGCGCGCCCTGGCCGCAGAGTTGGCGGGCGGCGGGCCGCATCGCGCTGGCCGGGCTGCTGGTCCATGGCGTGTATCTCAGCGGCGTGTTCCTCGCCATCGCCCACGGGCTTCCGGCGGGCGTCACCGCGCTGGTGGTCGGCATCCAGCCACTGCTGATCGCCGCCCTGTCCGGCCCGCTGCTGGGCGAGCGCGTGACCGGGCGGCAATGGGCCGGGCTGCTGCTGGGGCTGGCCGGGGTCGGGCTGGTGGTGCGTGAGAAATTTTCCATCGACGCCGATCATCTGGTCGGCATGGGCTACGCCGTCATGGCCCTGATCGGCATCACCTTTGGCACGCTGTACCAGAAGCGGCACGGCGCGGCGATGGATCTGCGCAGCGGCACCGCCATCCAATACGCCGCCACCGCTCTGGCGTTGGCCGTGCTGGCCCCGCTGTGCGAGACCATGACCATTCAATGGACCGGCGAGTTCATTTTCGCCCTGCTGTGGTTGGGCTTCGTTTTGTCGGTCGGCGCCATCTTCCTGCTGTTCGGCTTGATCCGCCGGGGAGCCGCCGCGCGGGTCGCTAGCCTGTTCTATCTGACCCCGCCGGTGACGGCGCTGGTCGCCTGGGCGATGTTCGACGAGCGTCTGGGGCTGGTGGCGCTGGCCGGAATGGCGGTCGCGGTGGCGGGCGTGGCGCTTGTCAATCGGGCGTAACGGCGGATTGCCAGACGGCGGCGCACGGATTATGCTTTGAGGATCGTGCAATCCGGGCGGGGCTTCGGCCTGTCCCGCCTGAGACGAACGGAACGAACCGCATGACCGCTCTAGACCTTTCCCTGGAAGACAGCCAGACGCTGCAAGCCATCGGCATTCTGGCCGACGTGCTGGACGGGGTGGATGGGCCGGGCGGCCTGGACACGGTTCTGGTGTCCAAGGCGTTGCGGCAGGTGATCGCCACCAAATCGCAACCGGCGTTTGAGTTCGCGTCCCGCGCCTTCAACACTTTGGATCCGGCGGTGCGCCGTCAAGTCGCCAGCACCGCCGACGTCGCCGCCCACAGCTCGGTTGAATTGCGGGCGCGGGTTGGCGGCTTCCTGTCCACCGCGCCGAAGAAGACGGTGACGCAGCAGGGGCCGGTGGTCAGCCAGCAACCCAGCCTCATCACAGCGCTCAATCTCCGCTCGCGCCGTCGCTCCACCCCGTAACGCTTCGCCGCGCGACGGGCGGGGTCAGCTTGGCTCGAAGAGTTCGATGTCGCGTTCGGCGTCCGGCTGCAAGGTTTCCAGCAGCGCGCAATCCCAATAGGGCCGTTGGCCGAAGCGTTGGACGAGGAAGTCCACGAAGACGCGCACCTTGGGCGACAAATGGCGGTTTTGCGGGTAGACCGCGTTGACGCTGGCCTCGGCGATCATGCAATCGCTCAGGAAGGCGCGCAAGGCGCCGGACGACAGGGCGTCGCCGCACAGGAAGGTTGGCGACAGCACGATTCCCACCCCGGCGATGGCGGCGTCGCGCAACAGGTCGCCGTTGTTGCCGCGCATCGGGCCGGACACCCGCACGCCGCGCACCTCGCCATCCACCTTGAAATGCCAGATCTCAGGGGTGGGCAGATTGGTGTAGATCAGGCAACGATGGTTGCTCAGATCCTCGGGCGTCTGCGGCGTGCCGTGCCGCTCCAGATAGGCCGGGCTGGCGCAGACCACGGCGCGGGCCGGGGCCAGCCGCCGGGCGATCAAGGAGCTGTCGCGCAGCCGACCGATGCGGATCGCCAGATCATACCCCTCGTCCACCAGATCGACGAAGCGGTCGTTCAGTTCCAGATCGACCTCGATCAACGGGTAGCGGTTGAGGAACTCGGCGACGGCGGGGGCCAGATGGCGCACGCCGAAGGACACCGGGGCGTTGACCCGCAACCGCCCGCGCGGCGCGGCGTGCAGGTCGGCGACCGCCTGCTCCGCCTCTTCCAGATCGGCGAGGATGCGGGAGCAACGTTCGTAATAGGCCTGCCCGACTTCCGTCAGGCTCAGCTTGCGGGTGGTGCGGTTGAGCAGCCGGGCGCCCAGCCGGTTTTCCAGCTCGCCAATGCGGCGGGACACCACGGATTTCGACAGATTCAGTCGATCCGCAGCGGCGGTGAAGCTTTTGGTGTCCACCACCTTGATGAAGGCGAGCATGTCGTCGAGTCGGTCCATGGCATTGTTCTACACCCAGAAACAATGATGTGCCAAGAACCTCCATTACCAGATCGTCTCCGGCGCACTATCTCTGTGGGACCGCGACCGCCGGAACGTGTATCGGCGGTGTTCGCGCCAACCATGGGGAGTGCTGACGATGGCCAAGGTTCTGGTGCTTTATTACAGCAGCTGGGGGCATGTTTCGACGATGGCGCAGGCGGTGGCCGACGGCGCCCGCTCCGTCGCTGGAACCGAGGTGACGGTCAAGCGGGTTCCCGAATTGGTGCCGGAGGCCGCGCGGCAGAGCGCCCATTACAAGGATGAAAGCGACGTCCCCGTCGCCACGGTGGACGAGTTGGCGAGCTACGACGCCATCATCTTCGGCACGCCGACGCGCTTTGGCAACATGGCCTCGCAGATGAAGAACTTTCTGGATCAGACCGGCGGTCTGTGGATGAAAGGGTCGTTGGTCGGCAAGGTCGGCAGCGTCTTCACCTCGAGCGGAACCCAGCATGGCGGGCAGGAAAGCACGATCCTCAGCACCCACATCGTGCTGTTGCACCAGGGCATGGTGATCGTCGGCTTGCCCTACGCCTTCCAGGGCCAGATGGGCGTGTCGGAGGTGATGGGCAACTCCCCCTATGGCGCCAGCACGATCGCGGGTGGCGACGGCTCGCGCCAGCCGAGCGCGGTGGAGTTGGACGGCGCCCGCTATCAGGGCCGCCACGTTGCCGAGATCACGACCAAGCTGCACGGCTGACGCCGGGGTTTTTGGGTTACGGCAAGGGTTCGGGTTTGGCCTGGGGCGCGGTCGTCGCGTCCTGGGCCAACGCCTGTTTCAGCGCCGCGATGAACACGCGCAGCTTGGGCAGAATCAGCCGGGCGGGCGGGTAGACGGCCCAGATCGGCAACTCCTCCAACGTCGCGTCGCTCAGAACAACCGGGACCAGACGCCCGGCTTGCACATCCTCCCGCGCGTTCCAGGTGGCGAGCAGGGTGATGCCCGCGCCGCCAAGACAGGCCTCGTGCAACCCCTCAATGCTGCTGGCGGAGAAACGGCCCTGCACCCGCACCCGGCGCTCCCGCCCCTCCACCTGGAAGGGCCAATGGGTGGCCCCGCTCAGCAGCAGGCAATCATGGGCGGCCAAATCCTCGACCCGGGTCGGCGCCCCGCGTTCGGCGAGGTAGGCGGGCGCGGCGCACAGAACCCGTGGGCCGTCGGCCAGCCTTTGCGCGATCAGGCTGTTGTCGCGCAGATGGGCGATGCGGATGGCCAGATCGGCCCCGCTCGCCACCACATCGACCACCCGGTCGGTGAAATCCAGATCAATCCGCAAATCGGGATTGGCCCGCAGCAGGCTGGGCACGAGCGGCGCCACAATCTTCCGGCCAAAGGCGGTGGACACCGACACCCGCAGCAGGCCCGACGCCCCCGCCGCCGCCGCGCGCAGATTGGCGCGTCCCGCCGCCTCGCTCTCCACCAGCGCCTGGGCGTAGGGCAGGAAGGCGTCTCCCTCCGGCGTCAAGGACAGGGAGCGGGTGGTGCGGTGCATCAGGGTGACGCCCAAATCACGCTCCAGCGCCGCCAAGCGGCGGGTGGCGATCATCGGGGTGATGCCCAGCCGCCGCGCCGCCGCCGACAGGCTGCCCGCCGCCGCCGCCGTCACCAGAACCGCCACCGCGTCCGTGTCCATTCCATCGCCTTTTGATAAACCGGCCTATCAAACACTCCATCTACAACGTTTTCCGATAAGCTGCCACAGTGCGCCAACGCTGTGTTCCTCCGAAAGACCCGACCGATGACCCCGCCCCTGGCCGCCGCCCCATCCCCAACCCCTTTCGCTGACGCGCAAGCTCCGCTTGGCCGTGGGTTGACCTTCGCCATGGCCGCCGCCTGCGGCGTCGCCGTGGCGAACATCTATTACAACCAACCGATGCTGGCGGAGATCCAGCGGAGTTTCGTGGGGCAGACGGCCACCGGCCTGATCCCGACCGCCACCCAGCTTGGCTACGCGGCGGGCTTGTTCCTGTTGGTGCCGTTGGGCGATCTGATGGACCGGCGGCGGTTGATCGTGGCGCAATTCCTGTGCATCGCGCTGGCGCTGGTTCTGGCCGCCTCCGCCCCGACCGCCGCGCTTTTGCTGCTGGCCTCGGTGCTGGTCGGGGCCAACGCGGCGGTGGCGCAGCAGATCGTTCCCTTCGCGGCGGCGCTGGCCAGCCCGGAGCGGCGGGGCGGGGTGATCGGCACGGTGATGGCGGGGCTGCTTTGCGGCATCCTGTTCAGCCGGACGCTCGCCGGGTTCGTCGCCACCCACGCCGGGTGGCGGGCGATGTTCTGGGTGGGCGTGCCGCTGGCGCTGCTGGGCGCCCTGTCGATGGCGCTCGCCCTGCCGCGCCACGCCGCCCCGGCCTCTGGCCTGCGCTATGGCGCGGCCTTGGCCTCGCTGCGGCATCTGTGGCGGGAGGAGCCGACTTTGCGCCGGGCCACCCTGACGCAATCGGCCCTGTTCGGCGGCTTTTCCGCCTTCTGGACCATTCTCGCTTTGCATCTGGAAGAACCGGCCTTCGGTTTGGGAGCCGACGCCGCTGGGCTGTTCGGGGTCGTCGGGGCCATCGGGGTGTTCGCCGCGCCCATCGCCGGACGTCTGGCCGACCGGCGCGGGCCGCATCTGGTCATCCTGTTGGGCGCGGCGCTGGTTCTGGCGTCCTGGTTGATCTTCGGTCTGTGGAGCAGCCTGATCGGGCTGGTGGTTGGGGTGATCGTGCTGGATCTCGGCATGCAGAGCGCGCTGATCTCCAACCAGCACGTCGTCTACGCCCTGCGCCCGGAGGCCCGCAGCCGGTTGAACACGCTGTTCATGACCGGCATGTTCCTGGGCGGCGCCTTTGGTTCGGCGGGGGCGACGGTTGCCTGGAACAACGGCGGCTGGTGGGCGGTGAGCCTGTTCGGCGTCGCCCTGGCCGCCGTGGCGCTGGGCGCGCAGATCCTCGGCCATCGGGAACGGCGGGCGAAGAGCGATCTGGCCGCCGCGACGCGGTGATCCGGCGGGGTCAGCGCTTTCCCGGCTGATCGAACAGGTAAGGCACGAAGCTGCGGTGATGCTCGTTCACCCGCAGCGCGCTGCCGATGGGGGGGAAGGCGCGTTGTTGGCAGTCGGTGCGTTCGCACAGGCGGCAGTTGACGCCGATGGGGACGGCGGCCTTCAGATCGGCGGTGTTGATGCCGGCGGCGTAGACCAGTTCCGACGCGTGGCTGGTCTCGCAGCCCAGCCCGACGGCGAATTGTCGGGAGGGTTTCAGATAGGCGCCGCCGCGCTTGGTCACGGTGCGGGCGATGCTGATGTAGGTGGTGTGGTCGGGCATTTCGGCGAACTGCACCAGGATCTTGCCGGGCTGGGCGAAGGCCTCGTGGACGTTCCACAGCGGGCAGGCGCCGCCGAAGCGGGCGAAGTGGAAGCGGGTCGCCGAATGGCGTTTGGTGATGTTCCCGGCCATGTCCACCCGGACGAAGTAAAAGGGCAGGCCGCGCGCGCCCGGCCGTTGCAGGGTGGACAGCCGGTGGCACACCTGCTCGAAACTGGCGGAAAAGCGGCTCTGCAACTGCTCGATGTCGTGGCGCAGGGCGCGGGCCTGGGCGGCGAAGGTGCGGTAGGGCATGACCAACGCGCCCGCGAAGTAATTCGCCAGACCGACGCGGCAGACCGACCGGGCGTCCTCGCTGGAGAATTTCGCCTGTTCGACCAGTTGGTCGATGACGTCGCCATAGCCCAGCAGGGCGATCTGGTTGGCCATGTGAAAGGCCCGGCTTGGCCCGTTCAGCAGGGCGGACAGGCGCAGGGTGCCGGTTGAGGCGTCGTAGCTGCGCATGGCGGTGTCGCCCGCCTCGTCGGCGACGATCTTCACCCGCACGTCGTGGCGGCGCTTGAGATAAGCGGCGAGTTCGTTCAGCAGAAAGCCGGAGTGGATCTTCTCGTCGTTCCACAGCTTTTCCGCCGCCTCGTCCAGCGGGCCGATGTAGTTGTTGCAATAGTGGAAATAGTCCCGCACCTCCTCATAGGGGAATTGCGGCCCGGCGAAGCTGTCGCCCTGCTCCTGGTTCGACAGGCTGTCGGCCAGCGAATGCACCCGTTCGTGCAGTTTTTGATAAGCTTGATGCAGGCTGAGCACCCGGCGGGCCAATTCGGGGCTGGACCCCACCGCGCTGCGCAGCTCCGCCGCCGTCAGCGGCGCCCCGGCGAACAGCGGGTCGGCCAGCGCCTCGCGCAAATCGGCGACGAGGCGGCTGTCCTCATCCTCCAGAAAGGCGGACAGCTCAACCTCGAACACGGTGGAGATTTTCATCAACACCGGCAGGGTCAACGGGCGCTGGTTGTTCTCCAACTGGTTGAGATAGCTGGGGGACAGATCCAGCGCCTTGGCCAGCGTCGCCTGGGTCAGCCCGCGCTGCTCGCGCAACCGGCGCAGCTTGTAGCCAAGGAATAATTTCTTTTGCATACGTGTGATTCCCCGGCCTTGGAAAACCGCCATTCTTCGCAAGTGTGGCAAAGTTAAAGCCTGCTTTGCAAAGACATTCGCAACTTCGCACGTTTTTGCGAAGAGCTTGTTTGAACCCATGCGAAGTTTGTGAATAATCCGCGTCGATCCGGTGAGGGAACGCGTCTGCCGCAACCGGGGCGGAAGATCAGGACGCGACGACAGGATTGGGAACGCCCGATGCAAGACATTCTGGCCAAGTTGGAGTCCATGCGCGCCGGCGCGCGGCTGGGCGGCGGTGAAAAGCGCGTCGCCGGTCAGCACGCCAAAGGCAAACTGACCGCGCGCGAACGCATCGACCTCTTCCTGGACGAAGGGTCGTTCGAGGAGTTCGACATGTTCGTCGAACACCGCTGCATCGACTTCGGCATGGAAGGCCAGAAGGTTCCCGGCGACGGCGTCGTCACCGGCCACGGCACGGTGAACGGTCGTTTGGTCTTTGTGTTCAGCCAGGATTTCACCGTGTTCGGCGGCTCGCTGTCCGAAGCCCACGCGGAGAAGATCTGCAAGATCATGGATCAGGCGCTGAAGGTCGGCGCGCCGGTCATCGGCCTGAATGATTCCGGCGGCGCGCGCATCCAAGAGGGCGTCGCCTCGCTCGGCGGCTACGCCGAGGTGTTCCAGCGCAACGTTGACGCCTCGGGCGTCATTCCGCAAATCTCCCTCATCATGGGGCCGTGCGCGGGCGGGGCGGTCTATTCCCCGGCCATGACCGACTTCATCTTCATGGTGAAGGACAGCTCTTACATGTTCGTCACCGGCCCCGACGTGGTGAAGACCGTCACCCACGAGGTCGTGACCGCCGAAGAGCTGGGCGGCGCCATCACCCACTCCACCAAGTCGGGCGTGGCCGATCTGGCCTTTGAAAACGACGTGGAAGCGCTGCTGCAACTGCGCCGCTTCGTCGATTTCCTGCCCTCGTCCAACCGCGAGAAGGCCCCGGTCCGTCCCTGCGCCGATCCGCTGGACCGCGAGGATTTCTCGCTCGACACGCTGGTGCCGGAGAACGCCAACAAGCCCTACGACATGAAGGAGTTGATCCTCAAGATCGTGGACGAGGGCGATTTCTTCGAGCTTCAGCCGGAATACGCCAAGAACATCCTGATCGGCTTTGGCCGGATGAACGGCTCGACCGTCGGCATCGTCGCCAACCAGCCGATGGTGCTGGCGGGTTGCCTGGACATCGACAGCTCCAAGAAGGCCGCGCGCTTCGTGCGCTTCTGCGACGCCTTTGAAATTCCGATCCTGACCCTGGTGGACGTCCCCGGCTTCATGCCCGGCACCAGCCAGGAGTACAACGGCATCATCAAGCATGGCGCCAAGCTGCTGTACGCGTACGCTGAAGCCACCGTGCCGAAGGTGACGGTCATCACCCGCAAGGCGTACGGCGGCGCGTACGACGTGATGTCGTCCAAGCATCTGCGCGGCGACATCAACTACGCGTGGCCGACGGCGGAAATCGCCGTCATGGGGTCGAAGGGCGCGGTCGAGATCATCTTCCGGGGCGACATCGGCGACGCTGAGAAGATTGACGCGCGCACCGAAGAATACCGCCAGAAATTCGCCAACCCCTTCGTGGCGGCCTCGCGCGGCTACATCGACGACGTCATCATGCCGCACGGCACCCGCCGCCGCGTCGCCCGGGCGCTGTCCATGCTGAAAAACAAGCAGCTCCAGAACCCCTGGCGCAAGCACGACAACATTCCGCTGTGAGGGCTGGCCGCATGTTTGAGAAAATTCTCATCGCCAACCGTGGCGAAATCGCTTGCCGCGTCATCCGCACGGCGCGTCGTTTGGGCATCAAGACGGTGGCGGTCTATTCCGACGCCGACAAGAACGCCCTGCATGTCGAGATGGCCGACGAGGCCGTTCACATCGGCCCGCCCGCCTCGGCGCAGAGCTATCTGCTGATCGACAAGATCATCGACGCCTGCAAGAAGACCGGCGCCCAGGCCGTCCACCCCGGCTACGGCTTCCTGTCGGAAAAGCCCGGCTTCCAGGAGGCGTTGGCCGCCGCCGGGATCGCCTTCATCGGCCCGGACGCCCACGCCATGCGGGCGATGGGCGACAAGATCGAATCGAAGAAGCTGGCCAAGGCGGCGGGCGTCTCCACCGTCCCCGGCTATCTTGGCGTCATCGCGGATGACGAGGAGGCGGTGAAGATCGCCCGCGAGATCGGCTATCCGGTGATGATTAAGGCGTCGGCGGGCGGCGGCGGCAAGGGCATGCGCGTGGCCTGGAACGACGAGGAGGCGCGCGAGGGCTTCCGGTCGGCGACCAACGAGGCGCGCTCCAGCTTCGCCGACGACCGCGTGTTCGTCGAAAAATACATCCAGCAGCCGCGCCACATCGAAATTCAGCTTCTGTCGGACGGCCAGGGCACTTCGCTGTATCTGGGCGAGCGTGAATGCTCGATCCAGCGCCGTCACCAGAAGGTGATCGAAGAAGCCCCCAGCCCGTTCCTGGACGCCGCCACCCGCAAGGCGATGGGCGAACAGGCCGTCGCGCTGGCCGACGCCGTGCAATACAAATCGGCGGGCACCGTCGAATTCATTGTCGATGGCGACCGCAATTTCTACTTCCTGGAGATGAACACCCGTCTTCAGGTCGAACACCCGGTCACGGAACTCATCACCGGCTTCGATCTGGTCGAGCTGATGATCCGCGTCGCGGCGGGCGAGAAGCTGACGATCAAGCAGGACGACGTTCGTCTGCATGGCTGGGCCATCGAGGCGCGCGTCTATGCGGAGGATCCCTTCCGCAACTTCCTGCCCTCCACCGGGCGTCTGTCGCATTACCGACCGCCATCGGACGACCCGCATGTGCGGGTGGACACCGGCGTGTTCGAGGGCGGCGAGATCTCGATGTTCTACGACCCGATGATCGCCAAGCTCTGCACCTGGGGATCGACGCGCGACGCGGCGATTGGCCGGATGCGTGAGGCGCTCGACCAGTATTACATCCGGGGCGTCAGCCACAACATCCCGTTCCTGGCCTCGCTGATGGCGAACCAGCGCTTCGTCGATGGTCGTCTGACCACCAACTTCATCGCCGAAGAATACCCGAACGGCTTCCACGCCTCCGATCTGCCGCCGGACGATCCGGCGGTGCTGGTGTCGGTCGCGGCGGTCATCCACCGCAGCCTGAACGACCGCGACATCCAGATCTCCGGCAAGATGGCGGGCAACACCGTCAAGGTGCGCGACGATTGGGTCGTGGTGCTGGACGGCGCGCCGCACCCGGTCCATCTGCACCCCGCCGACGGCAGCCCGCAGCGCGTCGGCTACACGGTGGACATCGCTGGCAAGCACCACACGGTGTGGAGCGACTGGCAGATCGGCGAGCCGCTGTTCCGTGGCACGGTGAACGGCGAGCATGTCTGCATCCAGGTTGACCGGGTCGGCGTCGGCTACCGCCTGCACCATTCCGGGTCGCAGGCGATGGTCAAGGTGCTGACGCCGAACGCCGCCCGTCTCGACGCGCTGATGCCGGTGAAGGCGCCGCCGGACATGTCGAAGTTCCTGCTGTCGCCGATGCCGGGCCTGCTGGTCTCGCTGGCGGTGACGGAAGGGCAGGAGATCAAGGCGGGCGAAGTGCTGGCCGTGGTCGAGGCGATGAAGATGGAAAACATCCTGCGGGCATCCCAGGATGGCACGGTCGCGAAAATCCACGCCGCCCCGGGCAGCAGCCTGGCGGTCGATCAAAAGATCGTGGAATTCGCGTAAGGTCCTAGGTGAGGAAACGCCCTTGCCCCCACCCCGGCCCTCCCCCGCTGGGCGGGGGAGGGGGCAAGTCCAATCCCCTCCCCTGCGAAGCGGGGGAGGGTTAGGGTGGGGGCAAGCGTTCCCACTCCCAACACGCCCACAATACGCTGCCAGGAGGCGTCGATGACCGAGTTCCCCAAGAAGAGCCTTGCCGATTGGGACAAGCTGGCCGCCAAGGATCTCGGCGCCGACGCCGACCTCTCCAAGCTGGTGTGGAAGACGCCGGAGGGGTTGGACGTCAAGGCGCTCTACACCGCCGCCGACCTGGAAGGGCTGGAACTCGACACGCTGCCGGGTTTCCCGCCCTTCACGCGCGGCCCGCGCGGCACGATGTACGCGGTGAAGCCCTGGACCATCCGCCAATACGCCGGTTTCTCGACCGCCGAGGCCAGCAACGCCTTTTACAAGGCCAACCTGAAGGCCGGGCAGATGGGCCTGTCGGTCGCCTTCGATCTGGCGACCCATCGCGGCTATGACAGCGACCACCCGCGCGTCGTCGGCGACGTCGGCAAGGCGGGCGTCGCCATCGATAGCGTCGAGGACATGAAGATCCTGTTCTCCGACATCCCGCTCGACAAGATGTCGGTGTCGATGACGATGAACGGCGCGGTGCTGCCGATTTTGGCCGGTTACATCGTCGCGGCGGAAGAGCAGGGCGTGTCCCAGGACAAGCTGAGCGGCACCATTCAGAACGACATTCTGAAGGAGTTCATGGTCCGCAACACCTACATCTACCCGCCCGAACCCTCGATGCGGATCATCGCCGACATCATCGAATACACCTCTCAGCACATGCCGAAGTTCAACTCGATCTCGATTTCCGGCTATCACATGCAGGAAGCCGGGGCGACGGCGGTGCAGGAGCTGGCCTTCACCATCGCCGACGGTCTGGAATATGTCCGTGCCGCGATGTCGAAGGGTCTGCCGGTCGACAAATTCGCGCCGCGCCTGTCCTTCTTCTTCTCCATCGGCATGAATTTCTTCATGGAGATCGCCAAGCTGCGCGCCGCGCGCCTGCTGTGGTCCAGCCTGATGCAGGAGAAATTCGCGCCGAAGGACGCCCGCTCGCTGGCGCTGCGCACCCATTGCCAGACGTCGGGCGTCTCGTTGACCGAGCAGGACCCCTACAACAACGTCATCCGCACCACCATCGAAGCGATGGCGGCGGTGCTGGGCGGCACGCAGTCCTTGCACACCAACGCCTTTGACGAGGCGCTGGGCCTGCCGACGCAGACCTCCGCCCGCATCGCCCGCAACACCCAATTGGTCATCGCCGAGGAAACCGGCGTGACCAAGGTGGTCGATCCGCTGGGCGGCTCCTTCTACGTCGAGAATCTGACCCACAGCCTCGCCAAGGCGGCGATGGAGCTGATTGACCGCGTGGAAGAGCTGGGCGGCATGACCAAGGCCGTGGAAAGCGGCATGCCCAAGCTGTTGATTGAGGAGGCCGCCGCCCGCCGTCAGGCCGCCATCGACCGGGGCGAAGAAGTCATCGTCGGCGTCAACAAATACCGCCCGGAAAACCCGGAGGGCGTGGACGTTCTCGACATCGACAACACCGCCGTTCGCGAATCGCAGATCACCCGCCTGAAGACCATCCGCGCCAGCCGCGACGAGGCGGCTTGCCGCGCGGCGCTGGACGCGCTGACTCAAGCTGCGACGGACAAATCGGGCAATCTGCTGGCCTTGGCGGTGGTCGCCACCCGCGCCCGCGCCACCGTCGGCGAAATCTCCGACGCGCTGGAAAAGGCCTTCACCCGTCACGTCGCGGTCATCCGCTCGGTGTCGGGCGTCTATGGCTCGGCCTATGAGGGCGACGCCGGGTTCAAGAAGATCCAGGAGGACGTCGCCGCCTTCGCCGCCGAGGAAGGGCGCCGTCCGCGCATTCTGGTGGTCAAGATGGGCCAGGACGGCCATGACCGTGGGGCCAAGGTGATCGCCACCAGCTTCGCCGACATCGGCTTTGACGTGGACATCGGCCCGCTGTTCCAAACCCCGGACGAGGCGGCGCGCCAAGCGGTGGAAAACGACGTGCACGTCATCGGCGTGTCGAGCCAAGCCGCCGGTCACAAGACGCTGGTGCCGCAACTGGTCGAGGAGCTGCGCCGCCAGGGTGCCGGCGACATTCTGGTGGTGTGCGGCGGCGTGATCCCGCCGCAGGATTACGATTACCTCTACAAGGCGGGCGCGGCGGCCATCTACGGGCCAGGCACCAACATCCCCAAGGCGGCGGCCGAAATCCTGGCGATTCTGAGCAAGAAGAAGGCGGCGGCGTAACGCCCCGCCTGCGTCTCTGGACGGCGCGTCTCTGGACGGCGTTCGGCTCATGGGCCATACTCCGCATGTTGAAGGTGCAGGAGATGACCGTCATGAGCCGCTACGCCGTTCACCGCGCCGTGGTCGAAGAGAGCGCGGCCAAGACGGCGCGCGAAAAACCCCGCGCGACCGAAGCCGAGATTCAGAAATGGGTCGAGGAGAATCGGGAAGCCTTCGCCGCCTATGACGCCTATATTGACGCCAATGGCCTGTTCAGCGACGGGCTACGGCTTTTTTGATGCGTTTCCTGGATGTGTGCCGCAATCCGGTTGCGGGAAGCCGACGCGATCACCCAGTTCCTTATTTGCTGATCGTTCAGGGCGACTATGTCGAGGTGAGCCGCTCCAAGTTGGTGGTTCCGTTGGTGCGGCAGGCGAAGGCGCCGAAGCCGATTCGCGACGTCATGCCGGTCGTCACCGTGGCTGATGAGGCGTTCGTCGCGATGACGCCTGAAATGGCGGCGGTCGCCGTCTCCGACATCGGGCCGGTGGTGGCGTCTTTGCTCACGGCCCGCGCGGAGATCCGCCGCGCCATCGACGTGCTGACGGGCGACTTTTGACCGTCGTCGCTGAAACCGACCTCTACGCCCCGGTGAAAGCCTTTCTCGAAGGGCAGGGCTACGCCGTGAAGGGCGAGGTCAAGGGCTGCGATCTGGTCGCCGTGCGCGGCGACGAGCCGCCGGTCATCGTCGAGTTGAAACGGCGTTTCACCTTGGATCTGGTGCTTCAGGGGGTGGACCGGCTGGCCGTGACCGATTTGGTTTATCTGGCGGTGCCGCAGCCGGGGCGGCGGGCGACCGGGGCGTCGCCGCTGGATTCGGGCGTCAAGAAACTCTGCCGCCGTCTGGGCGTTGGGCTGATGATCGTCGATCCGGAACTGGCCGAAGGGCATCGCGTCACCGTGCTGCTCGACCCCGTCCCCTATGTTCCGCGCAAGGACAAGAAACGAACCACCCGCTTGCTGGGCGAACACGCCCGCCGGGTCGGCGATCACAACCGGGGTGGCTCGACCCGCGTGCCCATCGTCACCGCCTATCGGCAGGACGCGCTGCGCTGCGCCCGGCTGTTGCGCGATGGGCCGCAGACGGTGGCGGCGTTGCGCGCCGCCGGAGCGCCGAAGGATGTCGGCGCCCTGTTGCAACGCGACGTCTATGGCTGGTTCGAGCGGGTGGCGCGCGGAACCTACCGCCTGACCCCCGCCGGTTTGGCCGGTCTGGACGCTTTCGGCCCGGCGCTGAACGGGGCGTGACGTCCAGGTTGGGCGCGCCTATGATTGCGCCAGCCAAGTGATTTTTGACAAACGGGCGAGGGGACGCGCGCGATGCCGATGGCCGAGGTCACGGAGTTTCCGGTGCTGACCACCGACCGGCTCCTTTTGCGCGCGGTGACGCCGCAGGACGCCGAACCCTTTCGCGCGCTGCTGGCGACGCCGGGCGTCACGGATTTTTCCAATTGGCCCGACGACCCGACCATCGAGCAGGGCCGTGAGTTCGCCCAGATGATGGCGGGCGCCTTCTCTCATGGGCTTGGTTGCTCCTGGATCATTGAAGAGCGCCAGACCGCCGCGTTCGTCGGGGCCGTGCGCTTCAACTATTTCATGCGGGAATGGAGCTGCGCGGGCGTCGGCTATGAGATTCACCCCGCTTTCTGGGGCCGGGGCGTGATGACGGAGGCGATGCGCGCCGTCGTCGTCTGCGGCCATGACCTGTTCGGCCTCCACCGCATGGAAGGGTGGACGCTGCTGGGCAACGGCGCGTCGGATCGGGTGCTGGAAAAGGTTGGTTTCCGCTACGAAGGCACCACGCGCGGGCGGGGCTGGTTCAAGAACGCCTATCACGACGCCCGTTGGTTCGGGCGCGTCCAGGGGGATCCAATCGGGCCACCGCCGCCCGCCGCCGGTCTTTGACATTCTTGCGACAGGAGCCGCGCCCGTGTCCGATTACATCAGCAACCTCGTGATCTTTTTCGTCGTGGTCGATCCGCCGGGGCTGGTGCCGCTGTTCATCGCGCTGACGCGCGGGTTCGAGGCGCGGCAAAAGCGGATGATCGCCTATCGCGGCACGGCCATCGCCTTTGTCGTGCTGGTCTTCTTCGCCTATTTCGGCAAGCTGGTGCTGCAAACCTTGAGCATCGAAATGCCCGCCTTCCGCATCGCCGGCGGCGCGCTGCTGTTCTGGATCGCCTTTGAAATGCTGTTCGGCAAACGCTCCGACCGCAAGGAGCGCGACACCGACGCGGCCTTGACCGACGAGGACGCCCACGACGTCGCCGTCTTTCCGCTGGCGGTGCCGTTGATCGCCGGGCCGGGGGCCATCACCTCAATCCTGCTGCTGATGGACCGCTCCGGCGGCTCGTTGGCCGGGCAACTCAGCGTGTTGGGGGCGGCGGCAACGGTGATCGGCGGGGTGACGTTGATCCTGCTGGGGGCCGATGTGGTGCGCAAGATGCTGGGCCGCACGGTGATCCACACGGTCAGCCGGGTGCTGGGCATCGTGCTGGCCGCGTTGGCGGCGCAGACCATCCTGTCCGGCATCACCAGCGTCTATCCGCCCCACTGACGCGCAAACGGTTGAGCCGACCCGCCCGCTTGGCCTACAAACAGCCCCCAACCGCGAACAAGGGGAGAGGCGCCATGGACACCGACATCAGCTTTGCCGAGGCGATGCTGCGCCGGGGCGCCGGGCTGTTGCAGGACGCGGCGGCGGATGCGGCCAGCGACGCGGCGACGCCGACGGACCCGCTGGAGTTCCTGTCCCGCCTGCTGGCGACGGCGGCGGCGACCGACGCGCCGCTGGTGGTGCTCAGCGAGGGCGGCCACCCCGGCCTGTTCGACGAGGCGGCGCGCCTGACCGCCGCGCCGCTGACCGCCCGCATCCACCCGCTGGGCCGCTTGCGGCAGACGGAACGCGCGACGATGTACGAGTTCGACGGCGGCGGCGCGTTGACCGGCAACCGCGTCGTCGCCGCGCTGCTGCGCCCGGAGGATCGCGCCGACCTGCTCGACGTTTATGTGGCGATTGGTCGTCTGCGCGGCGGCGCGGCGCAACTGACCGTCGCCCCGGCCTTGCTGCGCTTTGACGCGGCGGCGCTGGCGCAAACCCTGTCCCTGATTGGCGAGGCGGCGACGCGCAGCGTGAACGCGGCCACCGCCGCGCTGGCCCATGCCGCCGCTGTTCTGCCGCTGCCCGGCCATGAGGAGGGCGGCATGCCCGCCTCGCTGCTCGATCTTTATTGGCAGGCGCTGACCATGGCGGCGGCGCGCGCGGATCGGTGCGGCCCGGATCGGAGCGACAAGGGGCGGGACGGCTTGGCGACGATGGAGCCGCTGGGAACCGCCTGACGGCGGCTATTCCGTCAGGGCGCGCCCCCGCTTTCACGGCGGCGGATTTCGGCGACGACGGCCTCGGCCCCGTCGGGAGCGGACACAAGAGCCGACACAAGGGCCGTCGTTACGCCGCGCAACAACAGGCTGTGGCCGGGAGGAACCGGGATGGCGTCGCCGTCGGCGGGGCGCACCCGCGTGGTTCCGCTCAGCGCGTGGACCAACACCACGTCGCCCGACGCAAGGCAGTCGCCGCCGTTCAGCAGCGTGACGGCCCCTGTGGCGTTGGCGCGGTCCAGCATCAGGTTGAAATCGCGGATCGGCCCGTCGAGCAGGGCGCAATCAACCGTCGCCTCGCCGGGGAAGGCGAAGGCTGGTTCCATGCGTCGGCGCGCCACCGGGGCGCCGCCATTCACCGACAGGGTCATGCCGACCCCTTCGATCACGGCGATCAGCCGATCATAGCCGGTGAAGGTGGAAAAGGGACCGGGCGCGGCGACGTCGGCGATGCTGACGCGCCACAGGAAACGCTCCGCGTTCAGCGCCTCGACGGCGATTTCGGTGGTCGTCCCCAGACCGTTCTTCCAGGGAACGCGGCGGCAATCGGCGGGGGTGAGCAGGGTGTAGGACGGCATGGGGGCGTCTCCGGCGGCGGGGCGGGAGACGCCTCATAGCATTGCCGACGCTCAGACGAACAGGCTGAAGCTGCCCATCAGCTTTTCGGTGCCGGTCTGGCCGGTGGTGATCGAATTCATCGAGCTGATCGCCGTGTTCAAGCCGTCCAGCATGGCTTGCTGGCCGGTGGACAATTGGTACGGGTTGTCGCCTTTGGCGGGCTGTTTGGCGACGGTGTCGTAATCCTGGCTGTAGCTGCCCATCACAAGCTGAAGCGCGTAGTTTTTTGGATCCTTGGCCGACTCGCCCTTGTCGCGGGTGACGCGCAGGGTGTAGTCGCCCTTGTCGAGCGACAAGCTGCCCTTTTCCAAGGATTTGAACGAGTCGTACCGATCCCCGGCCTTGGGGTCGCTGTCGGCCAGCACGGTGCCCAGCCGGTTCATCAATTGGATGTGCACCCCGTCGTCGCCGACATGGCCCAGGGTGGCTTCGCCTGCGCTGGTCGTCTTGAACTTGTAGAAATCAACGGTGTCGTTGGCGGCCAGGGTGCTGGCGACGTTCAGGCGGGTGGTGTTCTTGGCGAGAATGCCGATGTCGGTGGCGGCGCCCGAGTTGCTCAGCGTCGATTTCTTGACGGTCTTCTCGTAGGTCTTCACCTCGTCGGCGGAACTGGTGGTTTGCGAGGCCTGAAGCGCCGACACCGCGTTGGCGATGGAGGCGTTGAGGCTCGACACCATGGAGCTGACGCTTGAGACTGCATCGTCGGCCATGACCCGGCATCCTTTCCGTTCCGACGCGGCCCGCCGCCCCGTCCTGCACAGACATCCCTGTGTGAAGGGATACGGACGGGGGGCGCGGCTCCTGCGCGGACATCGGAATTTTTTTCGGACGTTTTTCCGGGCGGGCGTTGGCCGCCGTCATGCCGGGAAATTCCCGGTCAGGACGGCCTCGGGGCGTCCGCCTTGGCGGGTGGCGTGGCGTGGTCCGCCGCCGGGGCGGGTTCGCTGGCGGGGGGCTGGGGGGCGTGGGTGGGGCCGGTGACGACGTCGAAATCGAACATGACAACCTCATTCAATCAGGATGAGGCCGCCCCGGTGATCCGCTGTGGATCGGTCCTGTGATTTGGATTGGATGCCGCGCCGACTGGGGACACGAAACACAAAAGCCGCCTCAAGGACTTGGGGCGGCTTCGGGATGGGGCAACGCGTGCGCGATCCTAGGCCGCCGGTGGAAACCAGCGGCCAAAATATCGGGACAGGCCCGACGGAGCGAGGAGAGGCGCGTGTTGCATCAGACGACCCTAACCCAGGCCCCCGCCGCTTGCCAAGCGAATCTTGAACGCAGGCTTGCGCAACCCGCGCCGCCGCGCCACCTTGCCGCACAGGCGGGCAAACGAGCGGGGCGACGGCGATGACGGTTGGACGGGATGGGTTGAAGACGCGGATCGGGCAGGCGCTGGGCGACCACAAGGCCGATCTGGTCATCAAAAACACGCGCTTTCTCAACGTCGTGACCGGGGAAATCGCGTCGGGCGACATCGCGCTGTGCGGCGACGTCATCGTCGGCACCTATGAATCTTATGATGGGGTGGAGGAGATTGACGGGCGCGGGCTGACCGTGGTTCCGGGCTTCATCGACACCCATCTGCATTGCGAATCGACCTGCGTCACCCCCAGCGAATTCGACCGCTGCGTTCTGCCGCGCGGCACCACCACGGCGATTTGCGACCCGCACGAGATCTGCAACGTGCTGGGCGAGCAGGGCTTGCGCTATTTCCTCGACAGCGCGGGCGGCACGGTGCTGGACCTGTTCGTGCAATTGTCCTCCTGCGTTCCGGCGACGGAGCTGGAAACCTCCGGCGCGCGGTTGGAGGCCCCCGATCTGGTCCGCCACATGAACCACCCCAAGGTGCTGGGGCTGGCCGAATTCATGAATTTCCCCGGCGTCTTCCACAAGGTGGACGGGGTGCTCGACAAGCTGGCGGCCTTTGACGGGCGGCACATCGACGGCCACGCCCCGCTCGTCACCGGCAAGGAGTTGAACGCCTATCTGTCCTGCGGCATCCGCAATTGCCACGAAACCACCAGCGCCGCCGAGGCGATGGAGAAGCTGCGCAAAGGCATGCAGGTGCTGATCCGCGACGGCTCGGTGTCGAAGGACGTCCACGCCCTGGCCTCGGTCATCACCCCGGAAACCTCGCCCTTTCTGGGTTTTTGCACCGACGACCGCAACCCGTTGGACATCGCCGAAGAAGGCCACATGGATCATCTGATCCGCAGCGCCATCAAGCTGGGCGCGCCGGTGGCCCATGTCTACCGCGCCGCCACCTGGTCGGCGGCGCGCGGTTTCCGCCTGTTCGACCGGGGGCTGGTGGCGCCGGGGCAGCGCGCCGATCTGGTGCTGCTCGACGATCTGGAGGACTGCGCGGTCAACCGGGTGATTCGGGGCGGTCGGGTGGTGACGGCGGAGAGCTTCGTCAACCGCCCGTCGGTCGCGCCGGTCGGGCTGGATTCGGTGAAGCTCGACCCGGTCGAGCTTGGCGATTTCGCGGTTCCGGCGGGCGGATCGGTGCAGTCGGTCATCGGGCTGCTGCCCGGCAAGATCATCACCGAACATCGCCGGATCGAGGTTCCCGTCGTCGATGGCCGGATGCTGGCCGATCCGGCGCGCGATCTGCTGAAAATCTGCGTCTTCGCCCGCCATGGCGTCAACCGCAACATCGGGCGCGGCTTCGTCCAGGGCTTTGGCATCGGCGCGGGGGCCTTGGCCTCGTCGGTGGGCCATGACAGCCACAATATTTGCGTCGTCGGCGCCAGCGACGCCGACATGACGGTCGCGGTCAACCGGCTGATTGAGCTGCAAGGCGGCTTCGTCGCCGTGCGCGACGGGCGGGTGGTCGGCGAACTCGCGTTGCCGCTGGCCGGTCTGATGAGCCTGGAGCCGTTCGAGACGGTCGAGGTTCAATTGCGCGCCCTGCGCGCCGCCGTCCGCGCCATGGGCTGCCCGCTGGCCGAACCCTTCCTGCAACTGGCCTTCCTGCCGCTGCCGGTGATCCCGCATCTGAAGATCACCGACCGGGGCATGGTCGATGTGGACCGCTTCGAGCTGATCGCCGCGTGAACGGGCGGTCTGTCTGTTTTTTAGGCGATTGATTGCGAAATGGGCGGACTTGCGCGGGTGTGGGATCCCGCGCCTGTCCGAACACCCCTCAGGATCCAGGCCATCCGGCCCTCTGAGACCGACGCGGAAGCCTTTGCCCGCGCGCAACCGGCTCTGGCACAGGCTTTGCCAAGTGGTCACGTATCTCTCCCACAACGCCGTCGCCGCATGACCCATCTGGCCCCTGTGCTCATCGAATCCTCCACCATTCTTCTGCCGGTCCGACCTCCTGAAACCGTGTCGATGCGGACGCGGGACGGGGTGCGTTTGGACGCCGATCTGTATCGGCCCGACGCGGCGGGGGTTTGGCCGGTGTTGCTGCTGCGCGTCGCCTGCGGGCGGCGGACGGCGCTGACCAGCCATTACGCGCACCCCCGCTGGTACGCCGCGCGCGGCTATGTGGTGGTGGTGCAGGATGTGCGGGGCTGCGGCACCTCGGACGGGCGGTTCCGCCCCTTTGAGGCGGAGCGCGAGGACGGGGCCGACGCCGTCGCCTGGGCGGCGTCGCTGCCGGGATCCTCGGGCGTGGTCGGGCTGTATGGCTGCGGCTATGCCGGGATGGCGCAGTTGCTGACGCTGGCGGCGGCCCCGTCGGCTCTGCGCGCGGTCGCCCCGGCCTTCGCCGGGTGGGACGTCTTTTCCGATTGGGCCTATGAGGGCGGAGCCTTTCGTCTGGCCGACGCCATGGGTTGGGCCTTGCGCATGGCGGCGGATTCGGCGCGGCGGGTCGAGGATGGCGCGGCTCACCGCGCGCTGAGCGACGCGGCGCTGCGTCTGCCGTTGGATGATGAAATTCCTTCGCGCCCGCAGGCGCTGCGCGATTACGCCCGCTACGCTCCCCATTACGACGATTGGCTGACCATGCCGACGCCGGGACAAAGCTGGGACGCGCTGTCGCCGCGCGCCCTGCTGGCCGACATGCCGCCCGACGTCGCCGTTATGCAGATTGGCGGCTGGTTCGATCCCCGGCTGGCCGGAACGCTGGACGCGCATGACGCGCTGGCGGGCCGCAGCCGCGCGCCGGTTCGGCTGGTGGTCGGCCCCTGGACGGCGGCGGGGCCGCAGGACGGCCCCTCGCTCGACAGCCTGCAACTCGCGTGGTTCGACCGTGTGCTGAAGGGGGAGGCGTCCCACGCCGTCGAGCGCGGTCGCGCGGTGCGGCTGCACGACGTCGAAGCCGGGCGTTGGCATGATTTGCCCGATCTTCCGGCGGCGACGACGGCCTTCTGGCTGTCCAGCGACGGCCTGGCGACCCGCCAGGGCGGGCGGCTGTCGCCGGAACCGGGGGAACTGGCCGAGTTGGACGTGCTGGTCCATGACCCGCGCGGCCCGGTCCCGGCGCTTGGCGGCCACGCCGTGCCGGAGGCTGGACGGTTTGACCGCGCCAGCCTGGACCGGCGTCCCGACGTGGCGGTTTACACCAGCCTGCCGGTGAGCGAACCGCTGCGTCTCGCCGGGCGGGTGGCGTTGGATTTGTGGATTGAGGCCGACGCGCCGTCTTTCGACGTCAACGCCGTGCTGTCGGTGCTGCGCCCCGATGGCCGCGTGCTGCCGCTGACCCAGGGCCACGCGCGGGTGGAGCCGGGCGATCCGACCCGCCCCTTGACCATCAGCCTGCGCGGGGTGTGCGCGACGCTGGCGCCGGGGTCGGCCCTGCGCCTCAGCTTGGCCGGGGCTTGCTTCCCGGCTTATCCGATCAATCCGGGAACCGGGGCGGAGCCGGGGGAAACCCGGCGGGTGGACGCGCTGCCGATCACCCTGTTGATCCACAGCGGCCCCGACCGCCCGTCACGCCTGCGTCTGCCGTTGCCGTCGTCCCGCGACGGGGAGGATCACGCTTCGGCGTCGAAGGGCGGGATGATGGGGTCGGCGGGTCCCTTCGCCGCCGCGACCAGACAAACATCTAGGCTCTGATCGAGAAAGCGCATCATGAGGTCGCGGAACGGCGTCTTGTCGCCGACCGCCCACGCCCGTTCGACCAGATCATTGTACAGCGCGCGATCCTCCGCCCGGACCACCACCGGGGGATAACCGGCGCGGTTCAGCAGCAGATTGCACAGCAGCAGGGCGGTGGCGCGGTTGCCGCTGTTGAAGGGGCGAAGGGCCATCAGGCGATGATGCGCCTCGAACGCGGTGTCGGGAGCGGCCTCGGCCCGGCGCAGCCAGCCCGACAGCGCCGGCATCGACACGCGCAGTTTGGCTGAGTCGGGGGCGTTGCCGGTTTCGTCGTCCTTGGGCGGGGCGTTGCGGTATTTTCCCGCCTCGTCGTCAATGCCCTGGTGCAGCACGCCGTGGAAGGCGGCGATGGTGCGCTCGTTGACCACGCCCGCCGGTTCAAAGGACAGGCGGGCCATCAGTTCCAGCGCGGCGCGATGGTTGAGGGTGAAGCGCTGCTCCTCCACCGCCCGGTGCCGCAACAGGGTTCCCCGGTCCAGGATCGCCTTGATGTCGGCGCGGTTCAGCGGCACCCGTTCGATTCCCACCGCCGCGACGGTCAATTCCATCTCGAACCAGTCGGCCAGATCATGGACCGTGTCCTGCGGCAGCGGGCGGGCGCTGTCGAGCACCCGTTTCTTGTCCGCGATCTCATCATGCAGGGCCATGGGCCGATTCTCCGAAAAACACCAGACATCAACGGGAGAGGGGCCTTGCGGCGGGGGCTTGGCCCCGCGCGATGACCGGGATGACCACCCCCTGCGGGGATTTGCCGCTTTGTCTTCGCACCGTTGCCGGTTTTAGGATCCCTGTCAAGACATCGACAATTTAGACTGTTCGGCCAGCCGTCGCCCCGGAAAACAGGGGCGCGCGCGGGGGGAGGATGGGGCCATGGATCACGTTGTCTGGGACGAAACGATGAGCGTCGGCGTCGCCGTGTTGGACGGGGAGCACCAGCATCTTCTCAAACTGTTCAACGGTTTGCTGGAAAGCGGCATCACGCCGTCGAACCGCGAGGAATTGTCCGGTTTGCTCGCCAGCCTGAACGATTATGTCGCGGTCCATTTCGCGCGGGAAGAGGGGCTGATGGCGGGCGGTTCCTACCCCAATCTTGAGGAGCACATCGCCGCCCACCGCTATTTCGCCGCCGAAGTCGCCAAGCTGTGCGAAGAGTTCAACGGCGACGACACGACGATGCTGCGGATGGATTTGATCCTTTTGCTGAAGGACTGGTTTGTTGAACACATCCAGCAGACCGACGCGCTGTACAAGCCCTACATCAAGAACGCTTGAGCGGGCTGTGGAAGGGGTTGTTGGAGGAAACGCCGATCTTGCGAGGGATCCGCCGACGCCCCGTTTTCTCAAAACACACCAGAGCCAACCCATTAAAAAACTGGTAGGCCTGGCCGGATTTGAACCGACGACAACACCGTTATGAGCGGCGCGTTCTAACCACTGAACTACAGGCCCATCCAGGGGTCGAGACTGTGCCGCTAAACTGCCGATTGCGCAAGAGTTTGATGAAGGGACGTCGCCGTTCCGTTGATCGCTCCAGTTTCAAAGGGCGACCGTGACGCGACATTCGGCGCGGTCTTTGCCGCAGAGCGGACGTCCAAACCAGGACGGCGAGAAGGCTGCGACGCCCGGTTGAGCGGCGGTTGGGGTTTAAAGTCGTGTGATTGGAATGTGAACGGCCTGTCAATGAGATGACGGGCGGCTTGGCAGGGTGGTGAGGACCGCCTATCGTGCGTGCTTCCGACCGATCCCGCGCAGCGAGCATCATGGCCAAGCGACCGACAGAGATCACCTATTGGGTCGATGAAAAGCCCCCCGCCTTGGCTCTGGTCCTGCTGTCGCTTCAGCATTTCGCCCTGGTGGCGATCTTTCTGGTGGTGTCGGTGACGATCGCCCGGATGGCGCAGCTCGACACCGAAGCGGGCAGCCGTCTGGTCAGCCTGACCATGATCGCCGGGGGCGTCGCCACCATCCTGCAATGTCTGGGGCGGGGCGGGCTGGGATCCGGCTTCATGGTTCCGGCGACCACCACCACCATTCTGCTGCCGCCCGCCGCCTTGGCGCTGGCCAAGGGCGGATTGCCGTTGCTGTTCGGCATGAGTCTGTTTTCCGGCCTGCTGGTGATGGGGCTGTCGCGCGTCATTCATCGGTTGAGGCCGCTGTTTCCCACGGAAATCGCCGGTTTCGTCGTCTTCATGATCGGCCTGACCGTGATGATCCTGGCGGTGCGCCAACTGGTCGGCATGGGGCAGGCGGACGGCGAGTATCTGCGCTTCGCGGCGGTCGGCCTGCCGGTGCTGGCGGTGATCGTCGGCTTCAACGTCTGGGGCGGCAAGCGGTTGCGGCTCTATTGCTCGTTGATCGGCGTGGTCTTCGGCTACGCGTTGGGCATGGCGGAAGGCTGGCTCGCCCCGCTCGACATCCAGCATCTGGAGGAGGCGCCGTTGCTGGCCCTGCCCCAGCCGGGAAGCTTCGGGCTGGCCTTCGACGTCGAACTGCTGCTGCCCTTCATCATCACCGCGCTGGCGATGACGCTGAATTCGGTGGGCGCGGTGACGGCGGCGCAGAAGGCCAACGACGCGGATTGGAAGCGCCCGGACATGGGCAACATCGGGCACGGCATTCTGGCTGACGGCGTGGCGAACGTCTTCGCCGGTTTGATCGGCGGCGTTGGGCAGGCGGCGACCTCCGGCGCGGTCGGCCTGTCGGTGGCGACCGGGGCGACCAGCCGGTACATTGGCCTTGGCGTGGGGGCGCTGCTGGTCGGCCTGTCCTTTTCACCGAAGATCGCCACCGCGCTGCTCATCATGCCGCCGCCGGTGATCGGCGCGGCGTTGATGTCCAGCGGCTGTTTCCTGGTGATGAACGGCATTCAGGTCATCAGCTCCCGCATGCTCGATTCGCGCAAGATCTTCGTGTTGGGCATCGCGTTGGCCTTTGGGCTGGGACGGCTGGTCGATCCGCATTTTTTTGAAACCCTGCCGGGCTGGCTTCAGCCCTGGGTCGGCTCGCCGCTGACGGTCAGCGTGACGCTGGTCATCCTGCTGAACGCCACCCTGCGCATCGGCACCGGCACCCGCAGCCGGGTGCGGCTGGACATCGCCCATCTGACGCCCGAACAATTGACCGAGGTGGTGACGGAGCAGGGCCAGCTTTGGGCGGCGGAGCCGGAAACCATCCACCGCGTCCGCTTCGCCTTGCAGGAGGTGTTCGACCTGCTGGGCCAAAACGACATGGTGATGACGGAGGCGGGCGGGCGGCGCCCGCTGGAGCTGCAAACCCTGTTCGACGAGTTCACCTTCACCGTCACCGTCACCTACAGCGGCCTGCCGCTGACCATGGAAAAGAGCCGTCCGAGCGAGGATGAAATTCTGGAGGACGACGACGGCATGCGGCGTCTGGCCTCCTACATGATCGGGCGGATGGCGAACAACGTCCACTCCTCCGTCCGCAACGGCGGGCGCTGCGAGATCCTGTTGAGCTTCAACGCCTAAATTTGGGGGCCTGAATTTGGCGGCCTCGGCCTTTGGTCGGGTGGTGTGATCCACAATCGCCCCGGTGGCGTAACCATGGGCAGTGGACACCCGACGAGGATTGCGCGATGCCGCCCCCGGCCCTTTTGCGACACGCCTTGGCCGCCGCCCTGCTGGCGGCGTTCCCCGCCCAGTCCGCCCCACTTCCGGCGGAAAACGACTATCGGTTCGAAATCCGGCGCGACGGCGCGCCGGTTGGCGAGCACCGCGTCACCCTGCGCCGCGCCGCCAACGGGGTGGAGGCGGCGGCGACCAGCCGGATCGTCGTCCGCCTGCTGGGCATCCCCGTCTACCGTTTCGATTACCGCTCGACCAGCCAATGGACCGATGGGCGGATGATGGCGCTGGACAGCCGCACGGACGATGACGGAACCGTCACCAGCGTGTCGGCCCGCGCCGAGGGCCAAAGCCTGCTCGTCACCGGGCCGGACGGCGTGGCCAAGGCGCCGCCCGGCCTGTTTCCGACCGATCATTGGAATCCGGGGGTGATCGGCGCGACCGAGGTTCTGAACACCATCACCGGCAAAATCAACCGCGTGACCATGACCGCCCAGGGGCGCGATTCCGTGCCGACCGGGGCGCAAAGCCGCCCGTCCACCCGCTACGCCTATCACGGTGAGATGCGGGCGACGGTCTGGTACGACGACGCTGGTCATTGGACGGGCCTGCGCTTTGCTGCGAGCGACGGCTCGACCATCGACTATGTCTGCCAACGCTGCGGCCCCGATCCCGAAGTGTCGGAGCGTCCGCAATGAGCGCGCCTGAGGTGAGGCCGCCGCTGGTTTGGATCACCGGGGCGGGCAGCGGCATCGGGCGGGCGCTGGCCCTGCGGTTGGCGCGCGACGGCGCGACGGTGGCGGTTTCGGCCCGCTCCGTCGAGTCTTTGGCGGAGTTGGCGGCGCTGGCGCCGGGGCGGATCCACGCCTTCCCGCTCGACGTCACCGACGCGGGCGCGGTGGCGGCCTGCGTCGCGGCGATCGAGGAGCGGCATGGCCCGCTTGACCAAGTGGTGCTGAACGCCGGAACCCACATCCCGATGTCGCTCGACGATTACGCCGCCGCCACGGCGCGGACGCTGATGGAGGTCAATTACATGGGCGTCGTCCATGGGCTGGACGCCGTTCTGCCGCGCCTGCGGGCGCGGGGCCGGGGCATGGTCGCCGTCGTCGCCTCCGTCGCCGGGTACAGCGGGCTGCCGACGGCGGCGGCCTATGGGCCGACCAAGGCGGCGCTCATCAATCTGTGCGAATCGCTGAAGCTGGATTGCGACCGCGCCGGGATCCGGCTGCATTTGATCTCCCCCGGCTTCGTCGCCACGCCGCTGACCGCGCGCAACCCCTTTCCCATGCCCGACCTGATCGGCGCGGAGGAGGCCGCCGAGCGCATCGTCGCGGGGCTTGGCGGGTCTGCCTTTGAGATCATCTTTCCCAAACGCTTCGCCCGGATCATGAAGGCGCTGCGCCTTCTGCCCTATGGCGTGTATTTTCCCTTGGTCCGCAAAATCACGGGGGCAGGATGAGCGACGACGCCCGCCGCGCCGGTCTGGATGGCTGGGTGCGCTTTTTTGAAGAACTCAGCCCCGCCGCGCTGGATCGGCTGCCCGATCTGACGACGGAGGATGTGCGCTTCCGCGATCCCTTCAACGACGCGCGGGGCCGCGCCGCCCTGCGCGCGGTGATGGAACACACGTTGGCGGGCTGCGGCGCTTTGCGGTTCACCGTCACGCACCGCCTGTTCGCCCCGGATCTGGCCCTGCTGCGCTGGCGCTTCGAGGCGACGCTCCCGGTGATCGGGCGCCTCGACGTCATCGGAACCAGCGAGGTCGTGCAAGCCGCCGATGGCCGGGTGTCGGAGCACATCGACCATTGGGACTCGGGCGAGCATGTCTACGCGCGGCTGCCGTTGCTGGGCGCGCCGCTGCGCCTCATCCAGCGGCGGCTTGGCGTTTGTCCACCAGAGGCGCGCTCGCCGGAATGACGCCGCGCCCCTCGGGCTGAAAGAACAGGCTGACGGTGCCGATCCACAGGCCCCAGCGGTACACGTTGGCCCGGTTGATGAGGGCGCCGCCGGGTTGCAGCCACATCCAATCGTCAAAGCGCACGCGCCACGCGCCGTCGCCCACCTTCATCATCAGCTCGTAATTCCAGTTCAGCGCGTTGCCCGCCGATTCGCCGATGGCCGTGCCGATCACGTCGTCGGCCCGCCCCTCATAGCGACCGTCGGCGGTTTTCAGGATGCGCCAGACGCGGCGGTCCTTCTCGCCGTCGGAATAGAGGAAATTCTCGTCCAAAATCAGCTCCCGCCCATCCCACGCGCCGTCAATCGTGACGGTGAAGCTGCGGCGCAGCGTGCCGAAACGGTCCTCGAAAATCCCCCAGGCCTTGGTGCGCCCGGCGAAATACTCTTCGATTTTGAGGGCGGGTTTCTGGTCGGCGAAATCCTGGACCTTCATCGACGAGCATCCGTTCAAGGCGAAGAGCAGGGCGGCGGCGGTCAGCAAAAGGCGCGATGGAAGCAGGCGGGTCAGCATGCGGGGTCCAATCCTTGGGCGGTGGCCCGGCGATCCAGCCGGTTGCGGATGGCGGCGTGGCGGCGGCGGCTCAACGGGTGGCCCCAGACCAACGCGACCGCGATCAATTTGGCTACGGTGGGAACCCCGGCGTAGATCACCCCGACCGCCAAGAGCGCCGTCGCGGACGGGGTGGCGACGCGCGGATCGAAGCCGAAGGCGGCGACCAGCGGCAGGGCGAGCGCCACCGACAGCGCAAGCGCGAGCTTTGACGCCATGGTCCACAGCGCGAACAGCAGCCCGGCGCGGGGCGGCCCGCGCTCCCGCCAGCGGGCGTAATCGACGACGTCGGCCTGCATCGCCGGGGGCAGGGCCAAATCCGCGCCCAGCGCCGCCCCGGTGACGATGCAGACCAGCCCGAAGGCCAGCAGGTCGCCCGCCCCCAGCCAGGGAACCGGGGCGAAGGCCGCGCAGGCGGTCAGCATGGCGAGGCACCAGGCCCGGTGCTTTTCCACCCGCGCCGCCAACCGCAGCCACAGCGGCACGGCGGCGACGGCGGACAGGAAATAGACCAGCAGAAAGACGCCCTTGGCGACGTCGCCCGCCATCAGGACGGAGCCGACGAAAAAGGGAAACAGCGTGGCCGGAACCCCGGTCGCCAACCCGTTGACCATCCAGGCGGCGAGCAGCCGCAGAAAGGGGCGGTTGGACAGGATTGGCCGCAGGGACGGGAAAGCGCGTCTTTGCCCGTCGTCGGTGGGCCGTCCAACCTCCGTCACGCCCCACAGCAGGCCCGACAGGGCGAGCGCGCCCAGCGCCACCGTGACCATGGCCAGCAGGCTCAAGCCCTGCGCCGCGCTGAAGCCCAGCGCCGCCGCCCCCGCCGGAACCGCGCCTGCCAGAATCAGGCCGAGCACGCCGACGCTTTCGCGCGCGCCGCTGATGCGGGCGCGGGCGTCATAGCCGGTCGCCAACTCCGCCCCCCAGGCCTGATAGGGGATTTGCACCATGCTCCACCCGACATAGAGCAGCAGGCTCCAGCCGAAGAGATGGGCGGCCCCGGCCTGAGCGGGTGGGTTGAACAGCGCCAGCAGGCCAAGCCCGGCCAGCAGCCCGCCCAGCGCGATCCACGGCTTGCGCCGCCCGCTGCGGTCGCTGAGCGCGCCGACCAGCGGGTCGGTCAACAGGTCGAGCGCCCGCGCCGCCGTCAGCGCCAAGGCGACGCTTCCCAACCCCAGGCCCAGCGTTTCGGCGTAATGGGCGGGCAGCAGCACCGCCACCGGAATGGTGGGAAGCGCCAGCGGCAGCGCGGGCAGCGCGTAGAGCGCCAGCCGCCGGGCCGACAGCGCCCCGCCGCCGGTCATCGCGGGGCGCTCATGTTTGGACGCTCATGATGGCCGCCGGAAACGCCAGAGGCCGACGTCGATGGTCTTGGCGCGGAAACCAGCCTCGCAATAGGCCAGATAATAGTCCCACAGCCGCCCGAACCGCTCGTCGAAGCCCTGGGCGGCGGCCTGCGGCCACGCCGCCAGGAAGCGACGCCGCCATTCCGCCAGCGTTTCGGCGTAGCTGAAGCCGAAGGTTTCGACATGGTCGATGACCAACCCGGCCTGCGCCGCCTGCTCCCGCATCGCCGACGGGCAGGGCAGCATTCCGCCGGGGAAGATGTGGCGTTGGATGAAGTCGCAGCCGCGCCGGTAGCCGGGGAAACGTTTGTCCTCGATGGTGATCGCCTGGACGACGGCGCAGCCGCCGGGCGTCAGCCGGTCGCGCAGGGCGCTGAAGTAGCGCGGCCAATGGGCCTCGCCAACCGCCTCGATCATTTCGATGGAGACGATGCGGTCGAACTGGCCCTCCACGTCGCGGTAATCCTGCAAACGGAATTCCGCCATGCTCGCTTCGGGGCTGTCGGCCAAGCGCCCTTGCGCGAAGGCGAGCTGTTCGGTGGACAGGGTCAACCCGACGACGGAGACGCCGCGCGCGCGGGTCAGATGCTCCGCCATGCCGCCCCAGCCGCAGCCGATTTCCAGCACGCTCTGGCCCGGCGACAGTTCCAGCAGGTCGCCGACGCGGCGAATCTTGGCGTCTTGCGCCTCTTCCAGGCTCTGCCCCGCCCGCTCATACAGGGCGGAGGAATAGGTCATGCCGGGGTCGAGCCACAGTTGGTAAAAGCGGTTGCCCAGATCGTAATGCGCCGCGATGTTGCGGCGGCTGCCGCCGCGCGTGTTGTCGTGCAGCCGGTGATGCAGCCGGTTGACGAAGGCCAGGGCGGCTGAGGCCAGGATCTGGCTGCCCAACTCGGTCTCGTTGCGGATGCCAAGCTCGATCAAGGCGGGCAGGTCGGAGCTGCGCCATAGCCCGTCGCCATAGGCCTCGGCCAGACCGATGTCGCCGCCCAACAGCAGATGACGGGCCGCCGTCGGGTCGTCCAGCGTCAGGTCGGCGCGCGGGCCGTCCGCCGGGTTGCCGAACTCCATCGACCGCCCGTCGGGCAGCCGTATGGTCAGGCTGCCATGGCGGATGCGGGAGGCGGCGCGCAAAAACAGATTGGTCCACAGATCGCGGCCGGGCGTCAGCCGCCGCCACCAGGGACGAACGGCGGTTGCTGCAACGTCGGTCATGCGGGAATTCCCTTGCTGGGGGCGATGATGGGGGAAAGGGCGGTTGGCGACGCTAGAGCGGGCGACACGAGGGCGGGCGTCACGATGGTGACGGGATCGGCGGGGGCGGCGGGGCGCGGGCGGATGGTCATGCCCTTGCGCCACAGGCGCAGCGCCTCCCAATGGATGCCCGCCACGACTTTGAGCGTCATCAGCGGATGCCGCGCCCAGGCGCGCAGCAGCGCGCCGTCGCCGATCGCCACCCGGCGGGCGGCCAGGGTGGCGTGCAGCACCGGCCCGTCGGCGTCGGTCTGGCGGATCGCCAGCAGCAGATCGTCGGCGGGCGGGCGGATGCGGAAATGATAGGCCGTCTCCATGTCCATGAAGGGGGAGACGTAAAAACGCTTGTCGCAGCTCTGCCGCACCAGCCCGTCGGCGCCGATTTCGGCGGGGATCAAATAGGAATGGCGCTGGCCGAAGGTGTTCGACACCTCGTGAATGATCGCGGCGAGGCTGCCATCGGCCCGGTGGCAGAACCAGACGCTGAGCGGGTTGAAAACCATGCCCAAAACGCGGGGGAAGCACAGGATGCGGATCGGCCCGTCGGCGACGATTCCGGCCCGCTCCAAATGCCGGGCCGCCCAGTCCTTCAGCGGCAACTCCGCGCCCGGCTGGTCGGCCTTCGCGCCGAAATCCCGGTCGCGGAAGCCCAGCAGGCCAAAGCGGTTGTGGGCGAACAGGCGAAAGGCGGCGTCGAGGCGGGGCAATTCGTCCAGGTCGATCAACAGGCTGAACACCCGGTAAGACAGGCGGTGCGCCACCGGCTTGACCCGGCGGTGCGTCACCGCGCCGACATAGAGGCCGGATGCGAACGGCTCCATCACGCGGCCTCGCGCGCGGCGGCGCGCGGATGGGGGCCGAGATGGATGCGACCGGATTCGTTTTCCACCGACCAGGGGCGGCGGACCCCGCCCAGCGCTTCGGCCACCGCCAGCCCGGCTTGCGCCCCATCCTCGTGAAAGCCCGCGCCGAAATAGGATCCGGCGAACCAGGTGTTGCGCTGGCCTTGCAGGCTCCACAATTGCTTTTGCGCGGCGAGCGCCCCCATCCCGAAGATCGGGTGGTCGTAGAGGAAGCTGCGCAGAATGCTGCCCTCGCGCGGCGGGCGGATCGGATTCAGGGTCACGAACAGGTCGCGTTCGGGCGGCAGGAAGCTTTGCAGCCGGTTCATCCAATAGGTGACGCACACCGCGTCGCCCTCTGGCCCCGCGCCCGGACCGCGCGGTTGCGACAGGTAATTCCAGCTTGACCACACCGCCCGGCGCTTGGGCATCAGCGTGTCGTCTTCGTGCAGGATGGCGAGGTTGCGCTCGTACCCGAAGGCGCCGAGCAGGCGGCGCTCCTCGCCGCTGGGGTCGTCGAGCAGGGCCAGCGCCTGATCGGCGTGGGCGGCGATCACCACATGGTCGAACTCGTGCAGCGCCCCGCGCCGGTCGCGGATCCGCACCCGCCCGCCCTCGCGCGACACGGACTCGACCGCGCTGTTCAGGCGCAGGGCGTTCGGCATGTCGGCCAGGATGCGGCTGACATAGGCGCGGCTGCCGCCCTCCACCGTGCGCCAGATCGGGCGGTCGGTGATCTTCAGCAGCCCGTGATTCTCGCAGAAGCGGACGAAGGCGGCGGCGGGGTGATCGCGCATCGATTCCGCCGGGGTGGACCAGATCGCGGCGGCCATCGGCAACAGATGGTCGCGGACGAAGGCGTCGGAATAGCCGCCCCGGTCCAGCAATTCGCCCAAGGTCAGGTTTTCGGCGTCCGGCGCGCTCAACTGCTTGGGCGCGTCGCGGTAAAAGCGCACCAGATCGCGCAGCATCCGCCAGAAGCGCGGGCGCAGAAGGTTGCTTTTCTGCGCGAACAGCGTTCCAAGCGAGCTTCCCGCATACTCGATCCGCCCGCCGTCGAGGGACGCGGCGAAGCTCATGTCGGTGGGGCGCGTCGCCACGCCCAGATGGTCGAACAGGGCGACCAGATTCGGGTAACTCGGCGCGTTGTAGACGATGAATCCGGTGTCCACCGGGCCGCAGAGGTCGGTGTCCACCGTGTTGGCGTGGCCGCCGGGGCGGTCTTCCTTCTCGAACAGGGTGACGCGGTGCGCCTTGGACAGCAGCCACGCCGCCGACAGCCCGGCGATTCCGGAACCGATGACGGCGACGGATTGGGGTTGGGATGGAGAGGTGTGGACAGAACGGATCGGCAGAATGTCGGCGCTGGTCATTGGCGATAAGCCCCTGTTCGGGTGCGGAACATTTCGGTTTACGCCCAAGGGCGGCGGTTGGATCACCGCCGACGGCGCTTTCCTGCTCCGATAGGGAAACACCCTGATCGGGCGTTCGGACGGTGATCCGATCCGGCGGTCGTCGCGTAAAGGGGGCTATGCGTGGCCTTGCCCCCCTTTCTTCACCGTCCATGACCGAGCGGGATCCGTTGGAACCGACCGATGAGATGTCGCGCGCCCTGCTGGCGGTGGCGACTGTGCGCGACCGCGCCGCCTTCGCCCGCCTGTTCGCCCATTTCGCCCCACGGGTGAAATCCTACATGCTCAAGCTGGGCGCGCCGCCGCAGCGGGCGGAGGATTTGGCGCAGGACACGATGCTGGCGGTCTGGCGCAAGGCCGACCTGTTCGACCCGGCCAAGGCCGAAGCCGCGACCTGGGTCTTCACCATCGCCCGCAATTTGCGGATCGACGCCCTGCGCCGCGAGCGCCACCCCGAAGTGTCGGACGACGCGTTGGCCGAGCATGAGGATGACCGCCCGCGCGCCGACGCGCTGTTGGACGGCGCCCAGCGGGCCAAGCGTCTGCGTGGCGCGCTCAGCGACCTGACGCCGGAGCAGGCGCAGGTGGTGCATTTGTCCTTTTTCGCCGATTTGGCGCATCCGGTGATCGCCGAGCGCCTGAACCTGCCCTTGGGCACTGTGAAGTCGCGCCTGCGCCTTGCCATGGGCAAGATCCGCAAGGCGCTGGGAGACGAGCCATGACCGGAGCCTGCAAGACCGGACACCACCCGAAGCATCACCCCAGCGACGCGCTGCTGGTCGGCTATGGGGCGGGCAGTTTGGGCGAAGGCTTGTCGCTGGCGGTGGCGCTCCATCTCGCCTCATGCCCGGAGTGCCGCGCGGCGCTGGCCGACATCGACGCCGTCGGCGGCGCGCTGCTGGAGGCGTTGCCGCCGGAACCTTTGGAACGGTTGACGCTGGCCGACACCTTGGCCTGCCTGGACGCGGCGCGCCCGGAACGCCGTCCGCCCAGCCGCCGCCCTGTTGCGCCGGGCGAATCCAGGACGCCGGGGCTGTTGCGCCCCTACGTCGGCTCGCTGGCGGCGGCGCCGTGGCAGCGGTTGGCGCCGGGCGTGCGGCGGGTGGAGCTGCTGCCGCGCACGCCGCGCGGCGGGTCGGCGCAACTGCTGCGCATCGCGCCGGGAACCGCCTTGCCCCATCATGGGCATGGCGGGCTGGAATTGACGGTGGTTCTGTCGGGATCCTTCACCGACGAGCTGGGCCGTTACGTTGCGGGCGACGTCGCCGAGGCCGACGACGAGGTGCGTCACCAGCCCATCGCCGACGGCCATGAGGAGTGCCTGTGCCTGATCGCCACCGACGCGCCGTTGCGCTTCACCGGCTTGATGGGGCGGCTGATGCAGCCCTTCATCGGCTTGTGACGCGGGCTACGACTCGCAGCGGGCCTGATAGAGTTCCATGGCGCTGCGGATGTCGTCGGGGATCGGCATCGAGGCGAAATCGTCCAGCGAGGTCGTCACCACGGTCAGGCTGCCCGACAGGCGGACTTGCCCGTCCACCTCGCCGTTGATGCGCAGTTGCAGGGAACTGCGCCCCAGCCGCTCGATCAAAACGCCCAGCGTCAGCGTGTCGCCCATCCGGCTGGGGGCCAGAAAATCGCATTCGGCGTGGACGATGGGCAACCCCAGCCGCCGGTCCAGGATCATGCTGGCGTAGTCGATGTTCAGCCCTTGGGTGAACCAGTCTTCCACCGCGCCGTTGAACATGTCGAAATAGACCGGAAAATAGACGATTCCGGCGGGGTCGCTGTGGGAAAAGCGAATGGGCCGCTGCACCCGGAAACAGCCGGTCGGCAAAGGCCGGTGGCTGGGGTGGTCGTCGGGGCGGCGCGGCCGCTCGCTGGCGTCATGCATCTCGTGGTCAATCCTTTTCTCCGCGACGGCCTTGTCGTCAAGGCCGGTCGGGCGCCGCCGTCAAAACAGTTGCGGCGGTACCCAACAATCCGGGAAAAGCACCTTCCGTTCAACGGCTTCCTACCCTATCCGGGAATTCCTGACGCAATCAGGCTTCCCGGATGTTGCCAAAATGCTGCACCGCGTCAGAAGGCGTAGCGCAGGCCGAGCTTGATTTCATGGCTGCGGACGTTGCCCTTCACCGGCTTGACTGGGCCGTTGGTGGTGTTTCCGCTGGTTTCAAAGCGCCCGGCGTCGAGATAGCGGTAGCCAAGATCGAGCTTGATCGCGCTGGTGACGGCGTAGGCGCCGCCCGCCATCACCGACCAGGCGAAGCGGCTGGTGTTCTTGCCGCTTTCCTGGAATTCCGCCGCGCCCAGCCGATAGGTGACGGTGTTCAGCCGGTTGAAGGCCACCCCGGCGCCCGCCCCGACATAGGGGGTGAAGGCGGTTCCGGTGTCGATGTCGTAATAGGCGTTGGCCATCACGGTCCAGGTCCGCAGCTTGGCGTCGGCGGACAGCGGGATCCCGCTCAGCGACTCGCGCGACCGGACGGCGAAGTTGGGGCGATACCCGGCGGTCAGCTCGGCCCGCAGATTGTAGGGAAGCTGGTAGCCCGCGCCCAGTTCGAACACCGCCGACTTGCCGAGATCGCCGGAAAAACCATTGCCGCCGGCGACGCTGCCGCCGGGCGAGCGGGCGAAGGAACCGCCGATGTCGGCGCGGACATAGGCGCCTTGGGCTTCCGCCGCGCCCGATTCGACCGGCGCGGCCAAGGCCAGAAGGGCGCCCAGCGCCGCCGAAATGGCCGTGTTGCGGCCCGCGTTCGTCGTCATGACCCGTCTCTCTTTTGTCTGTCGTGTCGCCCGGCGACCGATCGGACGGCGGGCGGAAATTCGACTGGCTTATAGGCGAGGGTGATGACGCAAACGTGAGTGTTTTGTTGCAATAATTGGAAAGGTTCGCTAGCGGACAATTTCATCGTTGCGACATAAAATTTTAAAGAAAATCAGGCAGCTACGGCGCAGACACGGCATCAAAGCGCAACCTGATCGGTTGCCACCACAGGGGTATTGTTCCATGACGTCGCACGACACGCCGCAAGCTCTGCCGCAAGACGCCGACACCGACGCTTATGACCAGGCGTCGCTGGCCGCGCGCGGCGTCGATGAAAGCCTGACCTTCGCCCGCATCGCCGAACGCCATCTGGAGCGCCGTTCGCTGTTGAAGGGGCTGGCGCTGGCGGGGGCCGCCGCCTCGGTTCCGGCGACGCTGACCGGCTTCTCGGGCGAGGCCAAGGCCGCGCCCGCCGCCCTGACCTTCGAGTCGTTGGGCGTGACCAAGGCCGACACCGTCACGGTTCCGCCGGGCTACAAGTCGCAGGTGGTGATCCAGTGGGGCGACCCGCTGTTTGCCGGCATGGCGCCGTTTGACCTGAACGCCCAGACCCCGGCGGAACAGGCCCGCCGCTTTGGCTTCAACAACGACATGGTCGCCCTGTTCCCGCTGCCCTACGGCGCGCAGCCGAAGCTTGGCGGTCGCTTCTCGCACCCGTCTTATCTGATGGCGGTCAACCACGAATACGCGACCGGCGTCGGCCAGTTCGCCGATTACCCGATCCCGGTCAGCCGCGACGCCACGCTGGCCCCGCGCACCCTGCCGACGCGCAACCATGTCGAAACGCAGATGGAGTCGGTCGGCGTTTCGGTGGTCGAGATCAACATGGTCAACGGCGCCTGGGTTCCGAACGTCAATTCGGCCTACAACCGCCGCGTCACCGCCACCACGCCGATGGACATCACCGGCCCGGCGCGCGGCGACACGCTGATGCAGACTCCGGCCGATCCGACCGGCGTGCTGGCCAAGGGCACCTTCGCCAATTGCGCGGGCGGCCTGACCCCGTGGGGCACCTATCTGACCTGCGAAGAGAATTGGGACGGCTATTTCAACAACCGTTCCGCCGTCACCGACGCGACCTTGAAGACGCTGCACGCGTCCTGGTCGTCGATGAACAACGCGGCGACGCCCGCGACCTCGACCGATTACACCTTGTTCTGGGAGGCTTATGACAGCCGCTTCGACCTGTCGAAGGCCGAAGGCGTCAAGGAGCCGTTCCGCTTTGGTTGGGTCGTCGAAATCGACCCCTACACCCCCGGCGCCCGCCCGAAGAAGCGCACGGCGCTGGGCCGATTCAAGCATGAGGCCGCCCAGAGCGTGCTGAACGCCAGCAACCGTCTGGTCGTCTACACCGGCGACGACGAGCGTTTCCAATACGCCTACAAGTATGTCTCGAACGGTCGCTACAACGCCGCCAACCGCGCCGCCAACGACACGCTGCTCGACGAGGGCGTGCTGTATGTCGCCAAATTCAGCGACAACGGCACGGGAACCTGGCTGCCGCTGGATTTCGCCACGCTCAACCTGCTGTCGCCGGGCAAATTCCGCAACCAGGCCGACGTGCTGATCCGCACCCGCGAGGCCGCCGCCGTTCTGGGCGCCACCCCGATGGACCGCCCGGAGGACATCGAGGCCCCGCGCGACGCCAATTGGCAGGGCAACGGCAAAGTCTACATGGTGATGACCAACAACAGCAACCGCACGACGACCGGGACCACCGCGCCGAACGCGGCCAACCCGCGCGCCAGCAACATTTCGGGCCATATTCTGGAGATCACCGAGGCCGACAACGACATGGCGGCCACGCGCTTCACCTGGACCATCTTCCTGCTGGCGGGCAACCCGTCGGCGGCGGCGGGGACCAACACCAGCGTGGTGTGGAACGGCGTGCCGACCTTCCAGGGTCCGGCCTTTGGCGCGCCCGACAACATCGCCTTTGACAGCACCGGCAACCTGTTCATCGCCACCGACGGCACCGCGCCGACGACGCCGACCTGCAACGATCAGGTTCTGGTGACGTCCACCGCCGGGGGCTTCCCGCGTCAGGTCAAGCGCTTCCTCGTCGGTCCGGCGGAATGCGAGATCTGCGGCCCGCTGCTGTCGCCCGACGACACCACCTTCTTCTGCGCCGTCCAGCATCCGGGCGAAGAGGGCGCGGTGGTTGACCGTTCCACCACCAACAGCAAGCTGCGCCGGACCAGCGTGTGGCCGACCGGCAGCGTTCCGCGCCCGGCGGTCGTCGCCGTGCGCCGCACCGACGGCGGCCGCATCGGCAGCTAACGCCGAATCAGCAAGCCTTCTCGACACGGAATGGCTCCGTCCCGCAAGGGGCGGAGCCTTTTCGTTTGGCTCGGCGCGCGCGCTTGCTATCGTCGTCGTCCTGCCCGCGTGTTTGAGGAGAGAGCATGACCCGGCCCAAGATCGCCGTCATCGGCAGCAGCATGACCGACCTCGTCGCCTATGTGTCCCGCGTGCCGGAACGCGGCGAAACGGTGGAAGGGGTGTCCTTCAGCCAGGGCGGCGGCGGCAAGGGGGCCAACCAGGCGGTCGCGGCGGCCAAGCTGGGGGCGCACGCGCTGTTCGTCGCCAAGCTGGGGGATGACGGATTTGGCGACGCGACGCTCGCGGCGCTCGCCCGCGCCGGGGTGGACACGCGCCATGTCGGGCGGGTGGCGGGCGTGGCGAGCGGCGTGGCGACGATCCTGGTGGAGCCGTCGGGGGAAAACCGCATCGTCATCGCCAAGGGCGCGAACGACCATCTGCGCCCCGCCGACATCGACGCGGCGGCGGCGGATCTGAAGGACTGCCGACTGATCGTCCTGCAATTGGAAGTGCCGCTGGACACCGTCTATCACGCCATCGCCTTTGGCGTGGCCCATGGCGTTCCGGTTCTGCTGAACCCGGCCCCCGCCCGCAGCGATCTGGACCCGGCGCGTCTGGCGGGCGTCCGCTTCTTCGTGCCGAACGAAACCGAGTTGGCCAGCTTGACCGGCTGTTCGGTCAACAGCCCGGCGGACGCGGAGGCGGCGGCCCGGCTGTTGATCGCGCGCGGCGTGCGCTGCGTCATCGTCACGCTGGGCGCGCGCGGCGCGTTGTTGGTGACGGCGCAGACGGCGACCTTGATCGAGCCGGTGCCGGTGACGCCGGTGGACACCACCGGGGCGGGCGACGCCTTCATCGGCTCCTTCGCGCGGGTCTTCGCCGAAAGCGGCGACGTTCCGGCGGCCCTGCGCGTCGCGGCGCGCTACGCCGCCGATTCGATCACCAAGCGCGGCGCGCAAGCCGCCTACGCCACGGCGGACGAGTTCGCCGCCTTCCTCGCGCGGGTTGGGGAATGACCGTGACGCCGCAACCAAGCGCCGATCCCGCGCGGATCGCCGAATACCACGCCCACGTCTATTACCGGCCCGAGACGAAGGCGGAGGCCGCCGCCTTGCGGGAGGGGCTGGGCGCGCGCTTCGCCGTGCGGTTGGGCCGCTGGCACGACGCCCTGGTCGGCCCCCACACCGCCAGCATGTACCAAGTCTCCTTCGCGCCCGAGGAGTTCGCGCGGGTGACGCCGTGGCTGATGCTCAACCACGGCGGTCTCGACGTGCTGATTCACCCGGCGACCGGCGACGATCTGGCCGACCACACCACCCACGCGGCGTGGCTCGGCCAACGCCTGCCCTTGCGGCTGGAGGCGTTGGCTTAGGCGGCGGGCCGCCACCCCGCCAGCGTTTCCAAAAGCGGGGTCAACGCCCGTTGCAGCCGTTCCGCCCGGTCGGGGCGGTAGGCGAAGGGCGGGGCGTCCTCGTCCATATATTGGTCTTGCGTCAGCTCCATTTGCAGGGCGTGGATGTGGTCCGCTGGTCGTCCGTAGAAACGGGTGATGTGGCCGCCGACGAACCGCCCGTCGGCGACGCAGGTCAAGCCCTCCGCCGCCGTCGCCCGCTCCATCGTCGCCACCACGGCGGCGATCAGGTCCGGCGCGGCGCTGGTTCCGCGCGCCGTGCCGAGGTTGAGGTCGGGCAGACGCCCGTCGAACAGGCGCGGCACGCGGCTGCGGATCGAATGGGCGTCGTAGAGCAGGGCGAAGCCGTGGCGGGCCTTCGCCCGCGCCAGCTCCGCCGCCAGCGCGTCGTGATAGGGCCGCCAATAAATCTCGACCCGCTCGGCGATCTCCGCCGCGTCGGGTTCCTGGCCCGCGCGGTAGAGCGGTTGCCCGTCGAACAGTGTGTCGGGGCACAGGCCGGTGGTCGCCTGTCCGGGGTAGAGGCTGGCCCCGTCCGGCGGGCGGTTCAGATCGACGACGCAGCGCGAAAAGCGCGCGCTGAGCCGCGTCGCTCCCAGCCTTTCGGCGAAGGCGTAAAGCTGGGGGATGTGCCAATCGGTGTCCCGCAGGGTCAGCGCCTCCGGCGTCAGCCGCTCCGCCAGCCCCGGCGACAGCGCCGTGCCGCAATGGGGCATGCTGATGACCAGCGGCCCATTGCCCCGGATCAGGTCGAACATCGGGTCCATCACGCCTCCAGCGACGCGGGCATCACGCCGTCCAACGCGCCGTCGCGCACCATGGCGCCGATGGCCGCCAGATCGGGGGCGAAGTAGCGATCCACCTCGTAACGCGGCACGACGGCGCGCACCGTGGCGATGGCGCGCTCCAGCGTGGGCGAGGTGGCGAGCGGGCGATGGAACTCCAACCCCTGAATCGCGGCCAAAAGCTCTATGCCGACGATGTCGGCGACGTTGCCCGCGATGTCGCCCAACCGCCGCGCCGCGAAGGTCGCCATGCTGACATGATCCTCCTGGTTGGCGGAGGTCGGCAGGCTGTCCACGCTGGCCGGGTGGGCGTGGGTCTTGTTTTCCGAGGCCAGCGCCGCCGCCGTCACATGGGCGATCATGAAGCCGGAATTCAGCCCCGGTTCGGCCACCAGGAAGGGCGGCAGGCCGCTGATGGTGGTGTCGATCAGCATGGCGATGCGGCGTTCCGACAGCGCGCCGATCTCCGATGCGGCGATGGCGAGTTGGTCGGCGGCCATCGCCACCGGCTCCGCGTGGAAATTGCCGCCGGACAGCACCTCGCCGGTGTCCACCAGCACCAGCGGGTTGTCGGTGACGCCGTTCGCCTCGATCACCAGGGTGCGGGCGGCCTGGCGCATCTGGTCGAGCACCGCGCCCATCACCTGCGGCTGGCAGCGGAGCGAATAGGGATCCTGGACGCGGTGGCAATCCGGCCCCTGATGGCTGGCGTTCAGGGGGCTGCCGCTCAGCGCGTCGCGGAACAGGGCGGCGACGGCGATCTGGCCCGGCTGGCCGCGCAGGGCGCTGATGCGGGCGTCGAACGGGCGATGGCTGCCCTTGACCGCCTCGACCGACAGCGCGCCCGCGACCAGGGCGGCGTTGAAATCACGTTCGATCTGGAACAGCCCGGCCAGCGCCAGCCCGGTGGAGACCTGGGTGCCGTTGATGAGCGCCAAGCCCTCCTTGGCCTTCAACTCGAACTGCGGCAGACCGGCGACGCGCAGGCCCTCTTCGGCGGGGAGGATCTGGCCGTTGACGCGGACATGGCCGATGCCCAGCAGCACGCCGCACAGATGGGCCAGCGGGGCCAGATCGCCCGAGGCGCCGACCGATCCCTTGCCGGGGATGAGCGGCAGGACGTCGGCGGCGTGCAGTTTCAGCAGGGCGTCAACCAGTTCGGGCCGGATGCCCGACGCGCCGACGGCCAGACTGACCGCCTTGATGACCAGGATCAGGCGCACGACCTCGTCGGCCAGCGGCTGGCCGACGCCGGTGGCGTGCGACAGGATCAGGTTGCGCTGAAGCTTTTCCAGATCCGACGCGGCGATGTGGGTGTGGGCCAGCTTGCCGAACCCCGTGTTCACGCCATACACCGCCTCCGTCCCGCCAGCGATCTTGTCGATCAGGGCGCGCGATTGGGCCATGCGCGGGTAGGCCGCCGGATCGAGCGTCAGGGTGGGCCGCCCGTGGTAAATCGCGCGCAGCGTGTCGAGCGACAGCGCGCCCGGAACCAGGGTGATGGTGGTGTCGGTGGTCGGCACGGTGTCGCTCATCCCAAAAGTCTCCCCAAGGTGTTTTTGAAGCGTTCGGCGATTTCGTCTTCGCGCGGGTGGCGGCGGTCGCGGATGATGGTCCGCCCGCCGACGATCACGTCGCGCGCCAGCCCGGCGTTGCCGGAGAAAATCCAACTGTCGAGCCACGCGTCGCCCCGGCGGGCGGCGAGCAGCGGGTGATCGGTGTCCAGAACCACGATGTCGGCGCGCGAGCCGACGGCGATCCGCCCGGCGTCGAAGCCGCAAGCCTGCGCGCCGCCCGCCTGCGCGTCTTCCACCAGCCGCCGGGCGGTGGCGCGGCGCGGTCCGCCCGCCAGCACGGTGCGCCGCCCGCTGGTCAGCCGCGCGCCATACTCCAGCCAGCGCAGATCCTCGATCGGGCTGACCGAAATGTGGCTGTCGGAACCGATCCCCCAGCGTCCGCCCTGCGCCATGTAGGAGTCGGCGGGGAAAAAACCGTCGCCGAGGTTGGCCTCCGTCGTCGGGCACAGACCGGCCACCGCGCCGCTCGCCGCCACGCCGCGCGTTTCCGCGTCGGTCATGTGGGTGGCGTGGATCAGGCACCAACGGGCGTCCACCGCGCAGCGCTCCAACAGCCATTCGACCGGGCGGCGTCCGCTGTGGGCGAGGGAATCCTCCACCTCCTGGCGCTGTTCGGCGATGTGGATGTGAATCGGGCCGGTCGGGTGGGCGGCGAGCGTCTCGGCCAACAGGCTTTCTGGCACGGCGCGCAGCGAATGGGGGGCGATGCCCAGCCGCACGTCGTCGTCCGCGCCATAGGCCCGTTGCAACGCCCCGGTCAGCCGCTGGAACCCTTCGCCGTCATGGATGAAGCGGCGCTGGCCGTGGGTGGGGGCGGTTCCGCCGAAGCCCGACGCGGCGTAGAGAACCGGCAGCAGGGTGATCGGCAGCCCGACCGCGCGGGCGGCGGCGACGGCGCGGTGACTCATTTCCGCCGGATCGGCGTAGGGGCTGCCGTCGCGGTCATGGTGCAGATAATGGAATTCGGCGACCGCCGTGAAGCCCGCCTTCAGCGTCTCGATATAAAGCTGGGCGGCGACCGCCTCGAAATCCTCCGGCGTCATGCGGTCGAGCGCGCGGTACATGACGTCGCGCCAGCTCCAAAAACTGTCGGCGCCATCGCCTGAGGCTTCGCCCATCCCGGCGATGGCCCGTTGGTGGGCGTGCGAATGCAGATTGGCGATGCCCGCGACGGCGGCCCCGTCGAACCGCTCCGCGCCCGGCGGGCAGGGGGCGTCGGCGGCGATGGCGGCGATGCGGCCCCGGTCGTCCAGCGCGACGACGACGTTGTCCGCCCATCCCTGGGGCAACAGCGCGGCGGCAAAAAACAGGTTGCTCATGCAAGCGGCCTCGTTATTATAGACAACACTATACAAGTATAGGCAACCCGATGCCAAGCGCCTTTCGCAAGGGCGCCCGGCGGAGGACCACCGGAGGACAACCGATGCCGACCGCCGCGCTGTGGGATTCCCTGTGGATCGACCTGTCGCTCGCCACCCTGGAAGATGGGGCGGCGGACGGCTATGGCGCGGTGTCGGACGCGGCGGTCGGGGTGAAGGACGGCAAAATCGTCTTCGCCGGTCCGCGCGGCGCCCTGCCTGGGCCTATGGAGTCTTTGGCCGCGCATGTCCATTCGGGCGGCGGCGGCTGGATGACGCCGGGGCTGATCGACGCCCACACCCACCTTGTCTATGGCGGCAACCGGGCGCGCGAGTTCGAGATGCGGCTCCAGGGCGCGAGCTATGAGGAGATCGCGCGGGCGGGCGGCGGCATCGTCTCCACCGTCGCGGCGACCCGCGCGGCGGACGAGGAGTCCTTGCTGGCCGCCGCGCTGCCGCGCCTGGACAGCCTGCTGGCCGAAGGGGTGACGACGGTCGAAATCAAATCCGGCTATGGGTTGGACACCGCCAGCGAGATGAAGATGCTGCGCGTCGCCCGCCGTCTGGCGGAGGTTCGCCCGGTCGATGTCCGCGCCACCTTCCTGGGCGCGCACGCGGTGCCGCCGGAACGGCGCGGCGACCCCGACGGCTACATCGACCAGCTTTGCGCCGAAACCCTGCCCGCCGTGGCACAGGCCGGGCTGGCCGACGCGGTGGACGCCTTTTGCGAGGGCATCGGCTTTTCCATCGACCAGACGCGGCGGGTGTTCGAGGCGGCGCGGGCGCATGGCCTGCCGGTGAAGCTGCACGCCGAACAGCTCAGCAATCTGGGCGGGGCCAAGCTGGTGGCCGCGTTCGGCGGCCTGTCCGCCGACCATATTGAGCATCTGGACGAGGAGGGCGTCGTCGCCATGGCGCGGGCCGGAACGGTGGCGGTGCTGCTGCCCGGCGCCTTCTACGCCCTGCGCGAAACCAAGCTGCCGCCGATCGCGCTGCTGCGCCGCCACGGCGTGCCGATGGCGCTGTCCACCGACAACAACCCCGGCACCTCGCCGGTCTGCTCGCTGCTGCTGATGCTGTCGATGGGCTGCACCTTCTTCCGGCTGACCCCGGCGGAGGCGCTGGCCGGGGTGACGCGCAGCGCCGCCCGCGCGTTGGGCCTGACTGACCGGGGCGTCATCGCGCCGGGGATGCGGGCCGATCTGGTTCTGTGGGGGATCGACCATCCGGCGGAATTGTCTTACGCCATCGGCCTCAACCCCTGCCGGGCGGTGGTGAACGCGGGAATCGTCCGCGCGCCCCGCATCTTGTCCTGAAAGAGCCGATCATGAGCGCCGTGTCCGCCGCGCAACCGCGCTACGCCCAGATCAAGGAGACGATCCGCCGCCGCATCCAGTCCGGCCACTGGCGCGAGGGTTTCCAAATCCCGTCCGAACACAAGCTGTTGGAGGAATTCTCGGTCAGCCGGATGACGGTCCACCGCGCCTTGCGCGACCTGACCGACGAAGGGCTGCTGACCCGCGTGCAGGGGCTGGGTACTTTCGTCGCCGAACGCCCGACCAGCATGGACGTGGTGGAACTGCGCAGCATCGCCGACGAGATCGCGGCGCGCGGCAACCGCCATTCCTGCGCGGTCGAGAGCCTGTCCGCCGTCACCGCCGATTCCGGTCTGGCCCGCCGCTTCAACCGCCCGGTCGGATCCGCGCTGTTCCATTCCATCGTCGTCCATCGCGAAAGCGACGTGCCGGTGCAGTTGGAGGAGCGCTGGGTCAACCCGGAGGTCGCGCCCGACTATCTGGACCAGGATTTCACCCAACAGACCCCCGGCGCCTATCTGATGCGGCTGGAATCCTCCCCCCAGGTCGAGCATGTGATCGAGGCGGTGGCCCCGACCCCCGACATCGCTCGCCTGTTGGAAATCCCGCCGACCGAACCCTGTTTGCGCGTCACCCGCCGCACCTGGGTCAACGGTCAGGTCGTGACGGTGGCGATGCTGGTGCATCCCGGCAGCCGCTACCGCCTGGGCGCGCGGTTCCAGGCGCCGCCGCCGTAAGCCTCTCGCGGCCCCCTCCCTAACCCTCCCCCGCTGGTCAGCGGGAGAGGGAACTGCCGCCGCCTTCCCATCAGGCCCCCTCTCCCGCGTGAGCGGGGGAGGGTCGGGGAGGGGGCAACCGCCATCATCCACGTCCACGCCTCCCACCCCCCCTCCCACCAGGAGCACGCCCCATGTCGTCGTCCCGTCTCGACAACCATCGCGTCATCCGCGCGCCGCACGGCGCCGCGTTGAGCTGCAAAAGCTGGCTCGCCGAGGCGCCGTTGCGCATGCTGATGAACAACCTCGACCCCGACGTCGCCGAACGCCCGCAAGAGCTGGTGGTCTATGGCGGCATCGGTCGGGCGGCGCGCGACTGGGACAGCTACGACCGCATCGTCGCAGCGCTGCGCGATCTGAACGACGATGAAACGCTGCTGGTGCAGTCGGGCAAGCCGGTCGGCGTCTTCCGCACCCACGCCGACGCGCCGCGCGTGCTGATCGCCAACTCCAACCTCGTGCCGCGCTGGGCGACCTGGGAGCATTTCCACGAGCTGGACCGCAAGGGGCTGGCGATGTACGGCCAGATGACCGCCGGGTCCTGGATCTACATCGGCAGCCAGGGCATCGTGCAGGGCACCTACGAAACCTTCGTCGAGGCCGGGCGTCAGCATTACGACGGCAGCCTGACGGGCAAATGGATTCTGACCGGCGGTTTGGGCGGCATGGGCGGCGCGCAGCCGCTGGCCGCGACCATGGCCGGGGCCTGCATGCTGGCCGTCGAATGCCGCCCGAGCAGCATCGAGATGCGCCTGCGCACCGGCTATCTCGACCGCCACACCGCCAGCCTGGACGAGGCGCTGGCCTGGATTCTGGAGGCCTGCGCGAAGGGCGAGGCGATTTCGGTCGGCCTGCTGGGCAACGCCGCCGACGTCTTCCCCGAATTGGCCCGCCGCGCCGCCGCCGATCCGTCGGTTCGTCCGCACATCGTCACCGATCAAACCTCCGCCCATGATCCGGTCAACGGCTATCTGCCCCAGGGCTGGACTCTGGCCCAGTGGGACGCCGCGCGGGAAAGCGACCCGGCGTCGGTCGCCGTCGCCGCCCGCAAGTCGATGCGCGTCCATGTCGAAGCCATGCTGGCCTTCCACGCCATGGGCGTGCCGACGGTCGATTACGGCAACAACATCCGCCAGATGGCCAAGGAAGAGGGGCTGGAGAACGCCTTCGACTTCCCCGGCTTCGTCCCCGCCTACATCCGTCCGCTGTTCTGCCGGGGCGTCGGTCCCTTCCGCTGGGCCGCCCTGTCGGGCGATCCCGAGGACATCTACAAGACCGACGCCAAGGTGAAGGAGCTGATCCCCGACGACGCGCACCTGCACAACTGGCTGGACATGGCGCGCGAGCGCATCCACTTCCAGGGCCTGCCCGCCCGCATCTGCTGGGTTGGTCTGGGGCAGCGCCACCGTCTGGGGCTGGCCTTCAACGAGATGGTGAAGTCGGGCGAGCTGAAGGCCCCCATCGTCATTGGCCGCGACCATCTGGACAGCGGCTCCGTCGCCAGCCCGAACCGCGAGACCGAAGCGATGAAGGACGGCTCGGACGCCGTGTCCGACTGGCCGTTGTTGAACGCGCTGCTGAACACCGCCAGCGGGGCGACCTGGGTCAGCCTGCACCATGGCGGCGGCGTCGGCATGGGCTTTTCCCAGCATTCCGGCATGGTCGTGGTCTGCGACGGCACCGACGAGGCGGCCCGCCGGGTTGGCCGCGTCCTGTGGAACGATCCGGCGACCGGCGTCATGCGCCACGCCGACGCGGGTTATGACATCGCCATTGACTGCGCGAAGGAGCAGGGCTTGAACCTGCCGTTCCTGACGTAAGCCGACGCCGATAAGCGCCCTCTCCCTCTGGGAGAGGGCGTTCAAAACGAAAAAGCCCCTCCGTCCGTTCGGGACGAGGGGCTTTTGGCGTTCACCGGGCTGTGGGGCAGGTCAGTCGCTTGCCTCGGCGACCTGAACGACGCGCTCCACCCGGACCTGGGCGACGCCGATCTGGATCAGGCCCAGCTTTTGCGCGGCCCGGCGGTTGACGTCGATGATGCGCTTGCCGTGGAACGGGCCACGATCATTCACGACGACGATCACCGATTTGCCGTTGCGCATGTTGGTGACGCGCAGCTTGGAGCCGAACGGCATGGTCCGGTGCGCCGCCGTCAATGCCTTGGCGCTGATTTTCTGTCCGCTCGCGGTCTTGCTGCCGTCCTTGTAGTCGTACCAGGACGCTTGACCGACCTGCCCGGTCGGCTTGTGTTTGGGTTTTGCACGGTGCGGCTCAGCGGCGGACGCCGACAGAGAGAGGCCCCCGAGGAGAATGGAAAGCGCCGCGATCCGCACGACACGAGAAAAGTCCGGCTTCCTGGTCTTGCCGTTTTGCGGCGCAGAGGGATGCCTGATGGCTGTTCCCGGCACGTCGGCCTCACAATGTTGTTCATCCAAAATGGCCACGCATGAGGGCATGCTGTGGCGCAACAAAGGCCACTGTTGGCTATTTGAATGCATGAGTCAACATTTTCGCGATCACGCCCCTTTATTGTTGCAGCGCCATGCACAATACGAACCGGCTATGACCCAAACCAAGCGTCTGATTTCACACCGGAATTGGGCAGCCCTCTTGCCCGATCATCGGCCGAATTTTTAAGACGATTTTTTCGTCAGTCGAGCGTTGTCCACGGGCCGTCGCCCCACACGTCGGCCATCACGGCGTGGGCGGCGGCGATGGCGGATTCGTGGCGGCGCTCCTTCAGGCATAGGAAGCCGAGGCTGGCCTCGACCGACACCGCGTCGGCCAGGGCGACGCCGTCGGCGTGCGCCGCGCGCAGGGCCAGACTGTCGCGCGCCAGGGACAGGCCGATGCCCGACCGCACCAAATCCAGCATCGACGCCTCCAGATCCACCTGGGCGACGATCTGCGGGCGGACGCCCTCGCGCTCGAACGCGCGGGCGGTCAGGCGGTGATGGGCGGAATCCGGCGGCGTGCCGATCCAGGGCAGGGCGGCCAGCTCGCGCCAGCCGCGCCCGCGCACCCGCTCCCCCCAGCCGGGCGGGGCGACGACGCGGTAGGCGAAGACCGCCAGCGGCGTCACCGCGCAGCGCTCGGCGTGTTCCGGCAGGCCGGGGGCGCCCAGCGTGTAGCCGACGTCCAGCCGTCCGGCGACGATCTCGCGCGCCACGGCGCCGGACATGCCGTGCGACAGGTCGGTGGTCAGGCGCGGGTGACGCTCGACCAGCCGCTTCAGGAAGGGGCCGAGGCGCAGGAATTCGGGATCGACGATGGTGCCGATGCGCAGCCGCCCGGCGACGGCGCCGGACAAGCCGTCGGCCACCCCGCGAAACTCGGCCAGCGCGCTCAAGGCCCGTTCGGCGGCGGGCAGCAATTGGCGCCCCGCCTCGCTCAGCCGCATGCCGTGCGCGGTGCGCTCGAACAGGGCGTGGCCGATCTGGTCGTGCAGCTTTTTCAGTTGGAGACTGAGCGCGGGTTGGCTGACGCACAGCCGTTCGGCGGCGCGGGTCAAGTTGCCTTCGCGGGCGATGGTGACGAAGGCGCGGAGACGCTGGTGGTCCATGCCCCGCATTATAAGCGAATCCAATATCAGGCTTTGCGATAAATCATTGGATCATCCGTTCGGTCAGCAATCTAATGACCCTGGCGAAACAGCAAGAACGACCGGGGGACGCGTCCGATGAGCGACAGGCAGGATTTTGGCGGCTTCGATTACGTCATCGTCGGCGGCGGCACGGCGGGCTGCGTGCTGGCGAACCGGCTGTCGCTGGACCCCGACATGCGGGTGCTGCTGCTGGAGGCGGGCGGCAAGGATGATTGGATCTGGCTGCACATCCCCGCCGGTTATCTGTTCTGCATCGGCAACCCGCGCACCGATTGGTGTTACCGCACCGAGGCCGAGCCGGGCCTGAACGGGCGCAGCATCCATTACGCGCGCGGCAAGGTGCTGGGCGGCTGCTCCTCGATTAACGGCATGATCGCCATGCGGGGCCAAGCGCGCGACTACGACGAGTGGGCCGCTTTGACCGGCGATTCGCGCTGGAGTTGGGATCAGGTTCTGCCGGTTTTCAAGGACAGCGAGGATTATTGGCGCGGGGCCAGCGATCTGCACGGCGTGGGGGGCGAATGGCGGGTGGAGCGGCAGCGGCTGCGCTGGGACCTGCTCGACCGCTTCGCCGAAGCGGCGCAGCAGGCGGGCGTTCTGCCCAGCGACGATTTCAACCGGGGCACCAACGCGGGCGTCGGCGCGTTCGAGGTGAACCAGCGCGACGGCGTGCGGTGGAGCGCGTCGAAGGCCTTTCTGCGCCCGGTGCTGATGCGGCCCAACCTGACCGTCGTCGTCAACGCCGTCATCGACCGGCTGACCATCGCCGACGGGCGCGTCACCGGCGTGGAGTTCTCGGTCAAGGGGCAGGCGGCGCGGGCCAGCGCCCGGTTGGAAACCGTGCTGTCCGCCGGGGCCATCGGCTCGCCCGCCATTCTGCACCGCTCCGGCGTCGGCCCGGCGGCGCATTTGCAGGATTTGGGCATTCCCGTGGCGCTGGACGCTCCGGCGGTGGGCGGCAATTTGCAGGACCATCTGCAAATGCGGATGATCTTCAAGGTCGATGGCGTGACCACACTGAACAAGCGGGCGAACAGCTTGATCGGCAAGGCGATGATGGGGCTGGAATACGCGCTGTTCCGGCGCGGGCCGCTGACCATGGCCCCCAGCCAGCTCGGCGCCTTCGTCGCGTCCGGGCCGGAGGTGGCGACGCCGGATCTGGAGTATCATGTGCAACCGCTGTCGCTCGACAAGTTCGGCGAGCCGCTGCACCCCTTCGCCGCCTTCACCGCCAGCGTCTGCGACCTGCGCCCGGCCTCGCGCGGTTGGACCCGCATCGTGTCGCGCGACCCGCTCGCCCCCCCGGCCATCGCGCCGCGCTATCTGACCGACCCCGCCGACCGGGCCAAGGCGGCCAAGGCGCTGGCGCTGACCCGGCGCATCGTCGGGCAACCGGCGCTGGCCCCCTTCAACCCGCGCGAACATCTGCCCGGCCCGTCCTATCGGAGCGAGGAGGAGTTGGCCAAGGCGGCGGGCGACATCGGCACGACGATCTTCCACCCCATCGGCACCTGCAAGATGGGCCGCGCCGACGATCCGACCGCCGTCACCGACACCGAATTGCGCTTCAAGGGCTTGCGCGGTCTGCGGGTGATCGACGCCTCGATCATGCCGACCATCACGTCGGGCAACACCAACACGCCCACCGTGATGATCGCGGAACGCGGCGCGGCGCTGATGCGGGCGGCGCGCAAGGCGGGCGGGCGCGGCTGAGGGGCCGCCTCACTTCCACGCGCCATCCTGCGTCAGATCGGCCAGCAGGCCGCGCAGGATGGCGTGAGCGGCGCGGGCGGCGACCGGCATCGGGCGTCCGGTGGCGTGGGCCAGCAGGATGGTCCGGTCGATCTGCGGGTCGGCGATGGGCAGGCCGGTCAACCGCGCCGCCGCCGCGCCGTAGCGCGCCACCCGTTCCGACAGCACGGTGTAACCGCAGCCCTCGGCGACCAGCGCCTTGATCTGCTCCAGCGCGTCGATCTCCATCGCCACATTGACCGACCCGCGCGCCAGCAGGGCGGCGTGCTCCACCTCCTCGCGCAGGCCGTGCGGGCGACCGGGCAGAATCAGCGGCAGGGCGAGCGCTTCGGCGAAGGGAATGGCGGCGCGCCCGCGCAACAGCGGGTCGTCGGCGGGGCCGACCAGATGAAGCTGTTCGCGCGCCACGAATTCGGTGTTCAGCCCGCCCATGTCCTTGGCCCCGAAAATCAAGGCGAGGTCGAGTTGCCCGGACAGCACCCATTCCAGCATATGGCCCGACAGCCCTTCGACCACGCGCAGCCGGATCAGCGGGTGGGCGCGGCGCACCGCCAGCGCCAGCGGCACGGTCAACACCGGCCCCAGAGAGGTCGGGATGCCGACGGTCGCCGGTCCCGACGGCACGGATTCCACCGCGCGCACGTCGTCGCGCAGGCTGTCCATCGATTCGATCAGGCCGATGGCGCGCTGGGCCAGCCGCCGCCCGCTTTCCGTCGGCACCACGCCGCGCGCCGTGCGCAACACCAGTTGGCAGCCGAAATCTTCTTCCAGCCGCTTCAGATGCAGGCTGAGCGCCGGTTGCGCCACCCGCAACGCCTCGGCGGCGCGGGAGATCGAGCCATGCTCGACGATGCCCAGGAAATAGCGCAACTGCCGCAGATCCATGGCGCCCGAGCCTCCCACAACGATAACAGAGCGCTATGAGAGGGGATGGGCGGATCGCGTGTCAATATGGCGCGCGGGCGCGGAAGCGCTGTCGGAGGCCGGACGGGGCGTTCGGCGCCGTTTGGGCGGCGGCGCCCCGTTCCGGCTCCGGTCAAAGCCGCCCGGCTCAGTCGAAGCGGAAGCCCTTGTCCAGCATGTAGACGTTGCGGACCTTGCACCAATCCACCTTGAACTCTTCGGCGTCATAGCCGATCCAGCTCACCTTGAAGGGCACGACGCAATTGCCATCGTTGCTGCCCCAATCCATTTCGGCGGATTCGCCGGGCTTCAGGGTGAAGTCGATCCAGTTCTTGCTCCAGGCGCCCTTTTCATAGGTGCGGAAGCCGTTGATGACCGAATCCGACGATTTGTTGTGCAGGTTGAACTTGTAGCTGTCGGCGGCCTGCGCGGTGGCGGCCATGCCGCCCAAAAGGGCGGCGACACAGAAAAGCGCTATTTTTTTCATGGACATACCCAAGGAAAGAGGTCAAGGAGGTCGGCATCTTGCCAAGATCATCGTCCGCTGAAAAGGGGGCGCGTCGCGCCCCTCACCCCCGTTTCAGCAAATCCTTGCTGGCCAGCAGGGAGCCGCCGGCGATCAGCGCGCAGGCCACCCAGATGACGCCGTTGTTGGGGGCCAGCCCGCAAGCGACCAACAGCAGGGTGGACAGCAGCGGGGCCAGATAGGACAGCGCCCCCAGCGCCCGGATGTCGCCGTGCCGCACGCCATGGTCCCAGACGAAAAAGGCCGCGCCCACCGGCCCCAGCCCCAGCAGCAGCAGGGCCGTCCAGCCGAGGGCGTCGCCCGGCCACACCGTGTCCTCCAAGCCCAGATGGCAGAGCAGCGACAGGATGGCGGTGACGAGGCAAAAGGCGCTGACCGCGTCGGTCGGCGCGTCGCCGATCTGGCCCAGGCGGCGGCGCAGCACCGAATAACCGGCCCAGGTGACGGCGCTGCCCAGCGCGGCGGCGTAGCCCGGCAGATGCGCCGCCTCAATCGTCAGCCAGCCTTGCGCGGAATCGCCCGAGCCGCCGCGCAGAATCAGCAGAACCGTTCCGGCCAAACCGCCGACCGCCCCGGCGACGTGCCAGGAGCGCAACCGCTCCCCCGGCAGCAGGGCGGAGAACAGGACGATCAGCAGCGGCCACAGATAGTTGATGAGGTTGGCCTCCACCGGCGGGGCGGCGCGCAGGGCCATGAAATAGAGGAAGTGAAAGCCGAACAGGCCGCCCACCCCCAAGGCCCAGGCGGGGAGGGATTGGCGGAAATAGGAAAAGGGGTTGCCGCCGCGCGCCGCCGTCCAACCGCTGCCGACCAGAAAGGCCAGCAGGAAGGAGGTCGCCACCAGTTGGAAGGGCGGCACCCGCCCGGCCAGCGTCGCCAACGGGGCCAGGGTGGACCACATCAGAATCGCGGTGGCCCCGATGGCGGTGGCGCGGGTGACGGAGGAACGGGCGGCTGTGGCGGCGGCGGTCATGGCGAAATCCAGAGAGGGCGCGGGCTTGCGCGGAAGCCGGACCATAGCCGGACGCGCCGTCGCGGTCTTGTTCCGAACTCCGGGCTGTTTTGACCGAAACTCCGGTTGGTGAACTCCGATCAAGGACGCGCGTCCCGCCTGTACGGCTTGGTCCTTCCCGGCGTAGCATGGCGGTTCGCATCGTCGTGACAGGAGCCTGCCCGTTTGGCCCAGCCCCACCGCCTGACCGTCGCCACCCGCAGCTATGACGGGCGGGAGCGGCGGCACGCGCACCGCTTTCACCAGATCGTCTTGCCGGTCGCCGGATCGCTGGAGATGGCGGTGGACGCCGAACAGGGGCGCGTCGGCGACGGCCAAGGGGTGATCGTCGCCGATGGCACGCCGCACAGCTTTCTGGCGCGCGGCAACAACCGTTTCGTCGTGCTGGACCTGCCGCCGCACGCGCTGTTGCCCGACGCGGCGCTGCGCCAAGCCGACGCCTTTTTCGCGGTGGACGCGGCGTTGGATTCGCTGATCCATTATCTGGCCAGCGAGGCGGCGGACGCGCCGCTCGACGACCCCACCGCCCACCACGCGGCGGCCCTGCTGCTGCGCGCGCTGGAACGGCGGCGCGCCCGGTCGCCGGACGGCGCGGCGGGCGACCCCATCGCGCGGGCGCAGGCGCTGATGCGGGCGCGCTGTGGGGAGGCGTTGAGCGTCGCCGAGCTGGCCCACGCCGTCGGCTTGTCCCCCAGCCAGTTTCACGAGCGTTTCCGCGCCCGCGCCGGGACGACGCCCGCCCGCTTCCTCAATGATGTGCGGCTGGATCGGGCGGAGGCGCTGTTGCGCAGCGGCGATTTGCCGCCCGCCGAGGTGGCGCTGGCCGTTGGCTTTTCCGATCAGAGCGCCCTGACCCGCAGCCTGAAACGCCGCCGGGGCGTGACGCCGGGGGCCTTGCGCGGGCGCTGACCCGTTACGGCGCGGCCAGAACGCGCAGCAGCGGATCCAGCGCGTCGATCAACGGGCCGGTCTCGCCGGGGCGACCGTCCGGCCAGGACTCCTCAAACTCGGTGATTTCCAGGCCGATGACCGAACGTTCCGCCAGAACCGCGCAGGCGGCGCGCAGATCGGCGAAGGACAGGCCGTCGGCCACCTGATACTCGCTGGGGACAAGACCGGCGTCGAGCGCGTCCACGTCGAGATGGATGTAGACTGGACGACCGGCCACCGCCTCGGCCAACCGCGCCGCCAGATCGGGGCCGACCGGAACATGGCGCAAGGCTCCGGATTCGATCAGCGCCCATTCCGCCGGATCGAGGTCGCGCGCGGCGACCAGAACGATTTTGCCCAACGCCAGCCCGGCGCCAAGCCCGCTGTCCCACAGGCCGCAAGCCGCGCTGACCACCAGCCCGCCGAGATAGCCGCTGTCCGACGCCCCGGGCGTGTTCACGTCGCCATGGGCGTCGAACCAGACCACGCAGGCGTCTGGCCGCTGGCGGGCGATCACGGGAAGCGTCGCCAGGGCGGCGGCGCAACGGCCCATCACCGTCACGGTCGGCGATGGTTCGGCCAGCGCCGCCGCCACCGCGTCGGCAAGGCCGCGCAGCGCCGGACGGGCGGTGGCCAATTGAACGTCCCACAGGCCGGGGATCGGCGGTTCCGCCGCGCCGATGGCGGTGATCGTCCGCCCCAGACGGCGGGCAAGGTCGGATCCCAGCCGTTCCGCCCCCGCCATGGCGCGCGGGTTGCGGTCGCCGCTGCGGCCCCGGAAGATGGTCAGGCTGGCGGTGGTCATGCGGGGGATGGGCCTTGGGAGATGGGGCCGGTCAGCGTTTCACGGTGGCCGCGTGGGGGTTGTCGGGCAGGCCCTTGTCCAGCTTGGCCTGGATGGCGTCCTTCTGCTCGTCCTCCTCGGCGATGCGGAGCGCGCGGGTCCATTGGAAGCGCGCCTCGTTGCGGCGACCGACCCGCCAATAGGCGTCGCCGAGATGGTCGTTGATCGTCGGATCCAGCGGCTTCATCTCCACCGCGCGTTCCAGCTTGTCGACCGCGCCGTTGAAATCGCCCAGGCTGAACAGCGCCCAGCCCAAACTGTCCATGATGTAGCCGTCGCGCGGGCGCAGCGCGACCGCCCGTTCGACCATGCCCTTGGCGACGGTCAGATTCTCGCCGCGCTCGATCCAACTGTAGCCCAGATGGTTCAACAGGCTGGGTTCGTCGGGCTTCACCGCCAGCGCCGCTTTCAGGTCGGCTTCCGTCTCGGGCCAGCGCCCGACCTTCTCATAGGCCATGGCGCGGGCGTAAAGCAGGGGCCATTGCCGCTCGTCCGGCGGGGCCATCCGGGTCAGGGCGGCGCTGTAGGATTCGGCGGCCTCGGCGTAGCGTTTGGCGAAGCGCTGGAGGTCGCCCAGCCGGATCAGCGCGTCCGTGCGCTCCGGGTGTTCGGCGGTCAGCGCCGTCAGGCTGGCGATGGCCTCGTCGGCGCGGTCGAGCCGGGCGAGGCTGTCGGCGGCGCGCAGCCGGGCCGACCAGCCGAGGATCGGATTTTTGGCCAGAAAGCCGTATTCGGCCAACGCCTCCTCGTGATGGTCGCGCATGGTCATGATGTCGCCGATCATCAGGCGCGCGAGTGGCAGATCGGCCCGCAGATGCAGGGCGAGCCGTCCGAACAGCAGGGCGGTTTCGTCGGCGTTCTCGTGGTGCAGGGCGCTGGCCAGATCGAACATCGCCTCGGCCAGACCATCGCGGGCGTCGCGCACGGTGCGGGCGGTGGTCGCGCCGCCGCCCAGCGCGTCGACCGTCGGTTCGACCAGCAGGCTGTCGGCGGCCCCCGCCCGGAAGGTTTCGTAGAGTTTGCGGGCTTCGGCCACGCGCCCGGTGCGCTCCATGAAATTGCCGACGATCTGCACCACGCGCAGCGGCGCGGCGCTTTCCGTCACGCTGGCGTAACGCGCCGCCGCCTGTTCGGTGCGCCCGGCCAGATCAAGGATCAGAGCGGCGTGCAGATTGTGCAGGGCGGCGAAACCGCTGATTTGGGTCAGCGGCTCCAGCGCGGCGAGCGCGTTGTCGGTTTGGCCGCGCGCCTGGGCCAGCCACGCCTTGGTGAGCGGGCCGATGAATTTGCCCAACCCGTCGGCGGGGATGCGGGCGGCCAGCGCCTCGGCGTCGCCCAACCGCCCGCTGGCCAGCCCGTCGGCGGCGAGCAGGGCGAGGGCCATTTGCGGGTCGCTGTCCGATTGCAGAACCCGCTGGGCAAGCTCCAGCGCGTTGTCGATCTTGCCCTCCCCCAGCTTCAGCAGGAAGGTGCGGCGCAGCAGGGCGAGGTCGCCGGGGTCGGCGGCGAGCGCCTGGGCCATGTAGAGCGCGGCGGCGGTCCAATCATCCTGATGCTGGGCGAAACGCCCGGCCAGATAGCTGCCGATCGCCGGTCCCGGCGGTTCCACCGCTTGGGCTGGGCTGGGGGGAAGCGCGAACAGCAGGCCGGACAGCAGCAGCGCCGACCCCAGACGCGCCCTGTTTTGGAATCTCGTCATGCTGTGCCTCGCCTTGCGCGCTGTCATGTGAGTCTCAACCATCCCTATTAACCGCGCAATCGGCGGCAAAGGTCTAGAGCCAATCGCGGCGGATCCGTTCGATCCGCTCGGCCCGCAGGATGTCGGTGGCGTGGGCGTCCATGTGGGCGCGCAGCGCGTCGGGCATGCCGGGCGACAGGGCCGCGCCCTCGGTGGACCAGCGGGCCATCCAGGACAGGGTGCGCAGCCACGTCAGACGGCGCAGCGGCCCCAACGCCGGGCGCGTCGCCTCGGCCAAGGCGGGCGGGACCGCCGCAACCCACGCGGCGTGGAAGGCGGCGATTTCGGCGGCGCTCAGCGCGGCGTTGACCGCCGGATCCCATTTGGTCGAGCTGTAGAGGCTGGCGTGGGCCAGATCCATGGCGGGATGGCCGTATTGCAGCTTTTCCAGATCGGTGAACCACGCCTTGCCCTCATCGTCGATCAGGAAATTGCCGGGATGGACGTCCACCCCGACCGTGGCGATGGGCATCGGCGACGCCACCTGGTCGCGGCGGGCGGCGTCCAACTCCTCGGCGATCAGGCGGCGGGCCTCCGGCGTCAGGCGGGCGGCGTCGAACCAGGCGGCTTGCCGTTCGACCTGCGCCAGCAGGGCGGCGACGGGATCGGCGGGGCAGGGCAGCGGGGCCGGATTGGCGGGCGGCGGCATGCGGTGCAAGGCGGCCAGCGCGCGGGCGATGGCCGCCATGTCGGCGGGCAGGCGTGGGGTGCGCCCGACGATTTCCGTCACCAGCAGCGCCCCCATCGGCAACCCGTCGCCCGGCCCATCCCAGGGCGGCAGCGTGGCGACCAGCCGGGGGGTGTGGCCCGAGGCTTCGGCCCGTTGAAAGGCGGCGGCTTGATGGGCGAGCGCGGCGGCGGGATTCAGCCCCATCTGGCTCCAGCGCGGAATCCGCAGGACCAGGGCGCAGCCGCGCAGGCGGACATGGTCGTGGGCGACGCCCTTCAGCGGCAGGGGCTCCAGCGCGTCGAGATTGAGAGCGTCGAGGTCTGGCAGCCGCCGCAGGGCGTCGATCACCGCCCCGCTTTCCAACAGAAGGCGCAGGTCGGTCATGTCAGATCTGATGCTCGCGCAGGCGGGGCATCAGCTCGACCAGATTGCAGGGGCGGTGCCGGTTGTCGAGCTGCCACACGAGGATGTCGTCCCAGGCGTCGCGGCAGGCGCTGGGCGAGCCGGGCAGGGCGAAGATGTAAGTGCCGTTGGCCACGCCGCCGGTCGCCCGGCTCTGGATGGTCGAGGTGCCGACCTTGGCGTAGCTGAGCTGGCGGAACAATTCGCCAAAGCCGGGAATCGCCTTTTCATAGAGCGCTTCGACCGCTTCGGGGGTCACGTCGCGCCCGGTCACGCCGGTGCCGCCGGTGGTCAGCACGACGTCGATCTGCGGGTCGGCGATGTGGGCCTGAACCAGCGCCCGGATGGCGGCGACGTCGTCCTTGACGATGGCGCGGGCCGCCAGCCGATGCCCGGCGGCGGTCAGCCGTTCGACCAGCGCGTCGCCGGATCGGTCGTCGGCGGCGACGCGGGTGTCGGATACGGTGACGACGGCGATGTTGACGGGCAGGAAGGGGCGGTTTTCGTCAATCTTCGGCATGCGGGTTCCGATCAAGGGGTGGGCGACCGTCCGGCCACCCCCTCCATCACTGGATCGGGCTGCCCGACGATTGTTCGGCGACCTGTTCGACCATCGGCGTCGACCGCGAAGCGACCTGCGCCGGGGCGTGAGCGTCCTCGGCGAAAGCCGGGGCGGTGTAGACCGGCCATTTGCCAGCGGCGACGGCGGCCAGCGAGGCGCTTTCCTGGCCCATCCGCAGACGGTAAATCCAGTAATTCGCCATCACCTTCTCCACATAGTCGCGGGTCTCGGCGAAGGGAAGGCTTTCGATGAACAGCAGGGGGTCGGCGACGTCGCTCATCTCGCGCCGCCAGCGCGACAGCGTGCCCGGCCCGGCGTTGTAGGCGGCGGTGGCGAGGAACAGATTGCCGCCGACGTCGGGCATCGCCAGCAGTTCGTTCAGATAGCGCTGCCCCAGCTCCATGTTGCGGGCGGGATCGACCAGCGCGGCGCGGTCGGCGTCGGCGCTGGTCAGGTCGGGGTTGCGCTCCTGCACATGCTGGGCGGTGCTGGGCAGGATCTGCATCAACCCGGTGGCCCCGGCGGAGCTGACCAGCCGGGTGTCGAAGCGCGATTCCTGCCGCATCACCGCGAAGACCAACGCGGGGTCGAGCGTGAAGCCGTCGCGCGGCCTCCAATAGGGCAGCGGGTAGAGCGCGGCGGCGTAGGCCGAGCCGTCTGGCCCGGCGACCGCGTTGCCCAGGCGCAGCGACAGCGTCGGCAGCCCGGCCCGGTCGGCCAGACTGACCAGCGCCTGTTCGACCAGCGGGTTGCCCTGCGGGTGGACGCGCTGCAACTCCAACTCGGCGAGATCGCGCTGGCCGGTTTGCAGCAGGGCGATGGCGCGGGCGCCCGCCGGTTTGCGGGCCAGAGATGCCAACTGCGCCCCGGTCAGTTCGGGCGCCCGCCATTCCACCTGATCGACCCCGCCCAACGCCCGGCGGGCGAGCAGGCCGTAAAACGTGTGCGGGTAACGGGCGGCGGCGGCGAGGTGGGTCAACGCCTCGGCGGCGTGGCCCCGGCGGGTGTGGGCGCGGGCGGCCCAGTAATCGGCGGCGGCGGCCAGCCAGGGCGAGCGCGGCCCGGACGCGGCCATGCCGTCGAAATGGCGCGAGGCGCGGTCCAACTGCTTCAGCCGCCACGCGGCCAACCCGGCGATCCAATGGGCTTCCGGCAGGGCGTCGCCCGACCTTGCGGCGCTGGCCGAGGCGAGCGCCAGGGCCTGGGTGATTTCACCGTTGTAATAGAGAGAGGCGGCGATGCGGGCGCGGGCGTCGTCATACTGGACCGAATCCAGATTGCGCGAGAAGTCGTCCTGCCCCAGCAGGGCCAACGCCGCCCCGGCGCGGCCCGCCCGCAACAGATCCTCGACCCGGGCTACGGCGGCGCGGTCGGCGCGGGCGCGGGTGACGGTGCGGCTGCGCGGGGCGATGGTCACGCTGTCGGGGCCGTCGGCGGCGCCGGTTTCTTCGGCCAGCGATTCGGATTTGGCCGACACGGTGCGCAGGCCGCCCAACTGCTCCAACGAGCCGTTCAGCCGCACCGCGTCGTCGCCGCGCGGCGGCTTCAGGCTGCGGTCGCCCGAGGGCTGGCGGCGCTGGGCGAGGCTGTGGACGCGCTCGGCCCCGGCGAGATCGCCGTATGTCTGCATCCACAGCGCCAACTCGTCAAAGTTGGCCTTGCGGTCGGGGTGCAGATAGCGTTGGCGCAGAACGTAACCGATCAGCCGCCGGTCCTTCAGCCCCTGCATTTCGGCGTCGGCGGCGTCCCAGTCGGCGCGTTCCTGCAAGGCGAAGACGCGGACGTAGCGGGCCGCGTCGTCTTGCGTGAGTTGGACGGCGCGCGCCTCCAGGTCCGAGGCCAAAAGCAGCGGTTCGGGCATGGTCTCGGCGCCGGACGGAACGACGGTTTGCCCATCCGGGGCGTGAATGACAAGGGCGGCGCGGGCTGGGCGCAGAGCGCCCGATCCGGCGAGAACCACAGCGACGACCGCCGTTGTTCCCAGAACGCCCAGAAGGTTGCGTCGCAGCGGGACCGCGTGCGCGGCCCTGTATGCTGCACTGCACAATTTCCAGAGCATTCGATCCAATTAACCCAGTTTGGACCGAACCGCAAGCAAAGGATTCACGCGCCCTGCGCCCCGTCGGGTAATCGGCTGCGCGGCCAACGGGTTATGCGGATCTGGACAATGGGATTAGATCGTGCGGAAGATGGGCCGGACGCGACGTCATCGGTGAAAACGGCCTGTTTGCTCCATCGGCCTGGGAACAATTTGTCGGTGTTGGTTTTGGTTCATATTTATTTACTGAAATGTGATGCCGACTTCGTCGATTCTTTGCCGCAAGGCCAGCATGTCGCGCCACGCCTCGCGCTTGGCGATGGGATTGCGCAGCAGATAGGCGGGGTGGAGCATCGGCAGGAGCGGCAGCGGGCCGTCCGCCGTCGGGTAGTCGCGCCATTGGCCGCGCAGGCGGGTGATGCCGTCGGGCCGGTCCAGCAGGGTCTTGGCCGACACGCCGCCCAGCGCCACCAGGATCTTGGGCTTCACCAAGGCGACGTGACGCTCCAGAAAGGGCAGGCAGGCGGCGACCTCGGCGGCGGTCGGGCTGCGGTTGCCGGGCGGGCGCCAGGGCAGGATGTTGGTGATGCGCACATGGCTGCGGTCCAGCCCGACCTGCGCCAACATGCGGTCCAGCAGCTTGCCGCTGACCCCGACGAAGGGCTTGCCCTGCCGGTCCTCGTCCTCGCCGGGCGCTTCGCCGATCAGCAGGATCGGGGCGTCGTCGGCGCCGTCGGCGAACACCGTGTTCATCGCCGTGGCCTTCAATGGGCAGCCGTCGAAATCGCGCAAGGCGGCTTCCAGATCGGCCAGAGTCTTCGCCTCGGCGGCGCGCGCGCGGGCGCTGATTCCGGCCTCGCTCGCCCCCAGCGGCTGGTCGGCGCTGACCGCTGCCGCCGGGCGTGGGGCCGGGCGGGCCATGCCGGTCGCGGGCGCGGCCCGCGTTCCGCCGTCCCGAGTCGCGCCGCCGTTCGGGGCGAAGCCCGCTTGCGTCGCCGGGCGCATGGGCGCGCGGGCCGTCAAGGCGGCCCAATCGGTTGGCGTGTCGCCGATGGCTTCGTCGCAGCCGATGTCGGCGTGCCAGCGCAGCGCGTCGAGGATGTCGCATACGTCAATCATCGTTTGACCTTACCACAGATCGTGTGGTCTTACATGATCCTTGCCGGATTTGGTTGCACCGCATCCTGTGCTACAAGCAGCGACCCGCAGGAGAGGCGGGGGGGACAGACGAGAACAGCGCAAGCGCCAAAACAAGAAGGTGGGGGAGTTTAGGACATGGAACGCGAACCGCGCGAAGTCATGGAATATGATGTCCTGATCGTCGTCGCCGGGCCGGCCGGTCTCAGCGCGGCGATCCGCCTGAGGCAGCGCGCCGCCGAAACCGGGCAGGACATCAGCGTCTGCGTCATCGAAAAAGGCTCGGAGGTCGGCGCGCATCTGCTGTCCGGCGCCGTGTTCGAGCCGCACGCGCTGGCCGAACTGATCCCCGACTGGAAAGAGAAGGGCGCGCCGCTGACCACCCCGGCGCGGGAAGATCATTTCCTGTTCCTGACCGAGACGAAGGCGTTCAAGTCGCCCGTCGCCCCGCCGCAGATGAACAATCACGGCAACTACATCATCTCTCTCGGCAACCTCGCCCGCTGGATGGGCGCCCAAGCCGAAGAGCTGGGCGTGGAGATTTACCCCGGCTTCGCCGCCGCCGAAGTGCTGTATGACGAGGATGGCGCCGTCAAGGGCGTGGCCACCGGCGACATGGGCATCGGCAAGGACGGTGAAAAGACCGGCAACTACACAGCCGGCATGGAGTTGCACGCCAAGCAGACCATCTTCGCCGAAGGCTGCCGTGGCTCGCTGACCAAGATTTTGTTCGAGCGGTTCGACCTGCGCCGCGATTGCGACCACCAGACCTACGGCCTTGGCATCAAGGAATTGTGGGAGATCGACCCGGCCAAATCCAAGCCCGGCCTGATCGTCCACACCATCGGCTGGCCCATGGATCCCAAGACCTATGGCGGGTCGTGGCTCTATCATATGGAGGGCAATCTGGTGTCGGTCGGCTTCGTCGTCGGCCTGGATTACGCCAACCCGCATCTCAGCCCGTTCGAAGAGTTCCAGCGCTACAAAACCCACCCGGCGATCCGCCCGACCTTCGAGGGCGGGCGGCGCCTGTCCTATGGCGCGCGCGCGCTCAGCGAGGGCGGTTTCCAGTCGATCCCGAAGCTGACCTTCCCCGGCGGCGTCATCATCGGCGACGCGGCGGGCTTCCTGAACGTGCCGAAGATCAAGGGCAACCACACCGCCATGAAGTCGGGCATGGTCGCGGCGGAAGCGGTGTTCGAGCATCTGACCAGCGGCGCAACCTCGCGCGAGGCGACGGAATACCCGCAGCGCCTGAAGGAGTCCTGGGTGTGGCCGGAACTCCAGGCGGTGCGCAACATCCGTCCGGGCTTCCAGAAGGGTCTGTGGTTCGGCCTGCTCAACGCCGGGTTCGAGACCGTCACCAAGGGCAAGGCCCCCTGGACGCTCAAGCACCACGCCGACAATCTGTCGCTGGTCCGCGCCAGCGAGGCGCCGAAGATCGCCTACCCCAAGCCGGACGGGAAAATCAGCTTCGACCGCCTGTCGTCGGTCTATCTGTCCAACACCAACCACGAGGAAGACCAACCGGCGCATCTGACGCTGAAGGATTCCCTGGTGCCGATCAGCGTCAATCTGGCGCTTTACGACGCGCCGGAAACCCGCTATTGCCCGGCGGGCGTCTATGAAATCGTCCGCAACGAGGACGGAACCAGCCCGCGCTTGCAGATCAACGCGCAGAACTGCCTGCATTGCAAGACCTGCGACATCAAGGATCCGACCCAAAACATCAACTGGGTGGTGCCGGAAGGCAGCGGCGGGCCGAACTATCCCGGCGGGATGTAAGCAGTAGCTTGCATGTGGGTTGCGGAGTCTTGCCCCCTCCCTAACCCTTCCCCGCGGGCGCGGGAGAGGGAACTCCGCTGCAAATCGCCAAAGTTCCAGGCCCCCTCTCCCGCAACGCGGGGGAGGGTTGGGGAGGGGCGCGCGGGTTGAGCCTTGACGTCCCTTCTTAACGATCACACCGAACGAAAAACGGCGGATGGGCCTTCCATCCGCCGTTTTTCGTTGCGGCCCGGCCCGGTGGGATCGGGCGAAAAAATCAATGGCTGGAAGCCTTGCCGAAACTCCGCTACCGTTCACTTTGTTCGTGTCGCTGATGATTTCCCTCTGGCGGAGACAGTCCTCCTCTGCGGTCTGTTCGATATCAAAACAGATATCGAAAAAAGCAATATACGCATTTGACAGTTATCTCAAACAAACCGAATCTACGGCGACAATCCGGCGCTCAACGGACAGTCCGTCTGACCATCGTTTGAGCGCCCGGCGTGGCGGTTTCGATATGGGAACACACCCCCTCTCCATCGGCGAGAGGCGGCGTCAAGCAACTGGGAGGAAGAAACTGATGAAGTCGTTCACGTCCGCACTGGCCGGTGTCGCCGTTGGCCTGTTCGCGCTGGCCGCCCCCTTCGCGACCACGGCGGTGGCGCAGGACAAGGGCACCATCGGCATTTCGATGCCGACCAAATCGTCGGCCCGCTGGATCGACGACGGCGCCAACATGGTCAAATACGCCAAGGAAAAGGGCTACAAGACCGATCTGCAATACGCCGATGACGACATCCCCAACCAGCTCGCCCAGATCGAGAACATGGTCACGAAGAACGCCAAGGTTCTGGTGATCGCGGCGATCGACGGTACGACGCTGACCGACGTTCTGCACAAGGCGGCGGAAAAGGGCGTGAAGGTCATCGCCTATGACCGTCTGATCCGTGGCTCGGCCGACGTCAGCTATTACGCCACCTTCGACAATTTCCAGGTCGGCGTGCTCCAGGCCTCCTACATCGAAAAGGCGCTGGGCCTGAAAGAGGGCAAGGGTCCGTTCAACATTGAGCTGTTCGGCGGTTCCGCCGACGACAACAACGCCTTCTTCTTCTACAACGGCGCCATGTCGGTGCTTCAGCCCTACATCGACAGCGGCAAGCTGAAGGTCGGCAGCGGTCAGATGGGCATGGACAAGGTGGCCACCCTGCGTTGGGACGGCGCCGTCGCCCAGGCCCGCATGGACAATCTGCTGAGCGCCTACTACACCAAGGCCCGCGTTGACGCCGTTCTCTCCCCCTATGACGGGCTGAGCATCGGCATCATCTCCTCGCTGAAGGGCGTCGGGTACGGCACGCCGTCGCTGCCGATGCCGGTGGTGACGGGCCAGGACGCCGAAGTCCAGTCGGTCAAGTCGATCCTGGCGGGCGAGCAGCGCTCCACCGTCTACAAGGACACCCGTGAGCTGGCCAAGGTCACGGTCGGCATGGTCGACGCCCTGCTGGCGGGCGGCACGCCGCAGATCAACGACACCAAGACCTACGACAACGGCAAGAAGGTCGTCCCGGCCTTCCTGCTGAAGCCGGTCAGCGTGGACGCGTCCAACTGGAAGGAAATTCTGGTTGGCGGCGGCTATTACAAGGAAAGCCAGATTCGTTGAGTGACGGGGGCGGGGCCGCGTCGTTCCGACGCGGCCCCGCCGCTGGTCTGCTGGTGAACGCCGGGTCGCTGACGACCCGCCGGATCAAGGTCATCCGATGAAACCACTTCTCGAAATGCGCGGCATCACCAAGACGTTTCCGGGCGTGAAGGCTCTGGACAACGTCAACCTGTCGGTTCGCGCCGGTGAAATCCACGCTCTGATCGGCGAGAACGGGGCCGGAAAATCCACCCTGATGAAGGTGCTGAGCGGCGTCTATCCGCACGGCTCCTACAGCGGCGAGATCCGCTTCCAGGATCAAGAGGCGACGTTTCGCGGCATCACCGACAGCGAAAAGCTGGGCATCATCATCATTCACCAGGAACTGGCGCTGGTTCCCCTGCTGTCGATCACCGAGAATCTGTTTCTCGGAAACGAGCGGGCGAAAAAGGGCGTCATCGACTGGTCGGCGGCCACGGTGAAGGCGCGCGAGTTGCTGCGCATGGTCGGCCTGTCCGATTCGCCGGAAACCCTCGTCACCAACATCGGCGTCGGCAAGCAACAGCTTGTCGAAATCGCCAAGGCGCTGTCGAAGGAGGTCAAGCTCCTGATTCTCGACGAGCCGACCGCCAGCCTGAACGAAAGCGACAGCGACGCCCTGCTGGCGCTGCTCCTGGAGTTCAAGGCGCGGGGCATCACGTCGATCCTGATTTCCCACAAGCTGAACGAGATCGCCAAGGTCGCCGACCGCGTCACCATCCTGCGCGACGGCTCCACCGTGGAAACGCTGGATTGCCACGACGCGCCGATCAGCCAGGACCGCATCATCAAGGGCATGGTCGGGCGCGAGATCGCCGACCGCTACCCCAAACGCACCACCACGCCGGGCGAATTGCTGTTCGAGGTGAAGGGCTGGAACGCCGATCACCCGATCCACGCCGGACGCCGCATGGTCAAGGACGTCAGCATCAGCGTCCGCCGGGGCGAGGTGGTCGGCATCGCCGGGTTGATGGGGGCCGGGCGCACCGAATTCGCCATGAGCCTGTTCGGCGGCGCCTATGGCCAGAACATCAGCGGCAAGGCCTATCTGCATGGGCGGGAGATCGACGTTTCCAGCATCCGCCGGGCGATGAAGAGCGGGTTGGCCTACGCCACCGAAGACCGCAAGCATTACGGTCTCGTGCTCGACAACGACATCCGCCACAACGTCTCGCTGGCCAATCTGACCGGAGTCTCGAAAAAGGGCGTGATCCATCACGAGCGCGAGATCGAGGTCGCCAACGAGTACCGGCGGCGTCTGCGCATCCGCTGCTCCAGCGTGTTTCAGGAAACCGTGAACCTGTCCGGCGGCAACCAGCAAAAGGTCGTGCTCAGCAAATGGCTGTTCTCCGACCCGCAGGTGTTGATCCTGGACGAGCCGACGCGGGGCATCGACGTCGGCGCGAAGTATGAAATCTACACCATCGTCAATCAACTGGTCGCCGAAGGGCGCGGCGTCATCCTGATTTCGTCGGAAATGCCCGAACTGCTGGGCATCGCCGACCGCATCTATGTGATGAACGAGGGCGCGATGGTGGCCGAAATGCCCGCCTCCGACGCCAGCCAGGAAAAGATCATGGGAGCGATCATGTCCTCGACGGGCAGACCCTCCGCCAGCACGCCGTCTCGGGAGAAGTTGCAATGAGCGCAGAAGTGAACCTGCCGGCTCCGGCCAAGCACGCCTCGATGGCGCAGTTCTTCAAAAGTCACATGCGCGATTACGGCATGCTGATTTCGCTGTTGGCCATCGTCGCGTTCTTCCAATACATGACCGACGGCACGCTGCTGCGCCCGCTGAACCTGACCAACCTGGTGCTTCAGAACAGCTACATCGTCATCATGGCGCTGGGCATGCTGCTGGTCATCGTCGCCGGGCACATTGATTTGTCGGTGGGGTCCATCGTTGGCTTCATCGGCGCGCTCGCCGCCATTCTGATGGTGCAGTACCATCTGCATTTCATCCCCACCACCATCATCTGTTTGCTGGCGGGCGGCGCGATTGGCGCGGCGCAAGGCTATTGGGTGGCCTATTTCCGCATCCCGTCCTTCATCGTGACGCTGGCGGGCATGCTGGTCTTCCGGGGCCTGAGCCTCGCCCTGCTGGCCGGCCAGTCGGTCGGCCCCTTCCCGGTGGAGTTCCAGCGCCTCAGCTCCGGCTTCATCCCCGACGTCTTCGGGATGGAGGGTTATCACCTGACGACGCTGCTGCTGTGCGTCGTCACCCCGCTGGCGATGATCGGCCTGAACGTCGCCGCCCGAATCCGTCGCCACCGCTTCGCCATCGATCAAGAGCCGTTGCCGCTGTTCATCGTCAAGAATCTCGGCCTGTTCGCGGCGATGGCCTACATCGGCTCGCTGCTGGCGACCTACAAGGGCCTGCCCAACGTCCTCATCATCATGGTCGTGTTGATCGGCCTGTACGCCTTCGTCACCCGCGACACCACCATCGGGCGGCGCGTCTACGCGCTGGGCGGCAACGAGAAGGCGGCCAAGCTGTCGGGCATCGACACCCGTCGGTTGACCTTCTACACTTTTGTGAACATGGGCGTTTTGGCCGCGCTGGCCGGTTTGATCTTCGCCGCGCGTCTCAACACCGCCACGCCCAAGGCGGGCGTCTCCTTCGAGCTGGACGTCATCGCCGCCTGCTTCATCGGCGGGGCCTCCGCCTCGGGCGGCGTCGGTCGGGTGACGGGCGCGGTGATCGGCGCCTTCATCATGGGCGTGATGAACAACGGCATGTCGATCATCGGCATCGGCATTGATTGGCAGCAGGTCATCAAGGGTCTGGTGCTGCTCGCCGCCGTGTTCTTCGACGTCTACAACAAAAGCAAGTCGTAAAAAGCGGGGCGGGGGGCCTCGCCGCCGCCCCGTTCCATTCCCGCGCGCCGTTTCCAGGATACGCCATCATGAGCAACCCGACCCTCGGCCTTGTGGGCGTGGGCAAGATCGCCCGCGACCAGCATTTGCCCTCCATCGCCGAAACCGCGCGCTTCGATCTGGCCGCGCTGGTCAGCCCGGAAGGCGTCACTCTGCCGGGCGTGCCGACCTTCCGCAGCCAAGCCGAGATGCTGGCGGCCCTGCCGGATCTGGACGCGGTGGCGATCTGCACGCCGCCCGGCGTCCGCCACGGACTGACGGTCGAGGCGCTGCGGGCGGGCAAGCACGCGTTGATCGAAAAGCCTCCCGCCGCCACGGTGTCGGAGCTGCATGATCTGGCGGGCGAGGCCGAACGGGCCGGGCGCACGCTGTTCACCGCGTGGCATTCCCAGTTCAACCCCGCCGTGGACGCGACGCGGGCGCTGTTGGCCGGGGGCGGGATCCGGTCGGTCGCGGTGACGTGGCGGGAGGATGTCCGGCGCTGGCATCCGGGGCAGGATTGGATCTTCGCGGCGGGCGGCTTCGGCGTCTTCGACCCCGGCATCAACGCCCTGTCGATCCTGACCCGCATCCTGCCGGTTCCGGTCTTCGTCCAGGCCGCCGAGCTGCTGGTCCCGGAGAACCGCGACACGCCGATTGAGGCGCGGTTGGATTTCCGCCCGGCCTCCCGCGCGGTGAGCGGCCCGGTGACGGCGCATTTTGATTTTCTCCAACTGGGCGAACAGACCTGGAGCATCGTCGTGGAGATGGCCGACGGGCGTCGGCTTGATCTGACGCGCGGCGGGGCCAGTCTGGCGGTGGACGGGGTGGTGACGGTCGCCGAACCCGACACCGAATACCGCCGCATCTACCGCCATTTCCGCGACCTGATTGACCGGGGCGTCAGCGACGTGGACGCGACGCCGCTGCATTTGATCGCCGACGCCTATTCGGTCGGCCGCCGCCGGTCGGTCGCGGCGTTCGACTGGTAGAGCGGGATGTTCTGAGGATAAGGAAGCGAAGCCATGAACCTCGTCAACGGAATGCGGGTCGGTCCTCGGATCGCCGCCGGTAGCGCTGGAATCCTGTTGTTCCTGGTGGTGGTCGCCGGGATCGGGATTTCCAGCCTGTCTGAAACCGGGGAGGTCGTGGACACCTACAGCGCGCTGGGCAAGCGCACCAACGATCTGGGCCGGATGCAGACGCTGATGCTCGACATGCGGCTGAAGGCCACCGCCTTCCTGCTGAACGGGCGGGAGGAGGACGCGACGGCGGTCCAGGCGCTGGCGACGGAGGCGACGGACCTGATTGGCCAGTCGGTCGCGACGGGCGGCGATCCGGCGTTGCGCGAGACGGCGGCCAAGATGAACGACGAGATGACGCGCTACCGCGCCGCCTTCGCCTCGGTCCAAGAGGCGCACGCCGAACGGGTCGCGGCGGCGGCGGAGGTGGCCAAGATCGGCTCGCGTCTGCAAACCACGCTCAACACCATCGTCAACGGGGCCAAGACCAGCGGCGATCTTGAGGCGCTGCATTTGGCCAGCCTGTCGATGGGGCATTTCCTGTCGGCCCGCATCGTTGGCGCGCGCTATCTGGGCGAAGGCTCGTCCGGGCTGGCCTCGGCCACCCGCGCGGAGCTGAAGAACGCCACCCAAAAGGGAGAGGCGATGGTGGCGACCCTGACCGATCCCGGTCGGCGCGGTCTGGCCACCGTCTTTCTGAAGGCGCTGGCGAGCTATGGCGTGGAGTTCGACAAGGTGGTGGCGGCGACCGCCCGGCGCGACGAGCTGGTGGAAACCGCCCTGCTGCCGCTGGGATCCTCGGTGGGCGAACAGGCCCGCGCGCTGACCGACCAGGGGGTGGAGCGGGTGCGCACGCTGCGCGACGACACCATGGAATTCATCGCGTCGTCGCGTCGCACCTTGATCGGCGCCTCGGCGGGCGGCTTGCTGCTGGGCTTTCTGGCGGCGCTGCTGATTGGGCGCAGCCTGTCCCGCCCGGTGGTGGCGATGACCGACGCGATGACCCGCTTGGCCGACGGCGACCGGGCCATCCCCGTGCCCGGCCTGGAGCGCGGCGACGAGATCGGCGGCATGGCCAAGGCGGTCGCGGTCTTCAAGGCCAAGCTGATCGAGGCCGACCGTCTGGCCGCTGAACAAGAGACCCAGCACGAGGCCAGCCGCCGCCGGGGCGAGCGGATCGACCGCTTGGCGCAGGAGTTCGACCGGCTGGCGGTGGAATCGCTGGGCCGCGTGTCGGACGCCGCCGGTCAGTTGCAGGCGACGGCGGACGGCATCCTCACCGCAACCCGCCAGACCACCCAACAGGCCGACGCGGTGGCCAAGGCGTCGAGCGAGGCCACCGGCAACGTCGAAACCGTCGCCGCCGCCGCTGAGGAATTGTCCGTCTCCATCGCCCAGATCGGCCAGCAGGTCGCTCAGAGCACGCAGGTGGCCGAACAGGCGGTTTCCATCGCCCGCGTCACTGACAACACGGTGCGCGGCCTGACCGACGCCGCCCGCCAGATCGGCGACGTGGTGCAGCTCATCAGCGGCATCGCCGCGCAAACCAACCTGCTGGCGCTCAACGCCACCATCGAGGCGGCGCGGGCGGGCGACGCGGGCAAGGGATTCGCCGTGGTGGCGGGCGAGGTCAAAAGCCTGGCCGCCCAGACCGCCAAGGCGACCGAAGACATCAGCAACCAGATCGGCGCCATCCAGCGCGTCAGCGCCGAGGCGGCGGGGGCGATCACCGAAATTGGCCGGGTCATCGCCCAGGTCAACGACATCTCCACCAGCATCGCCGCCGCGATCAACGAACAGCGCGCGGCGACGCAGGAGATCAGCAGCAACATCCAGCGCGCCGCGCGCGGCACCCAGGACGTCCGCGACAACATTGCCGGTGTGACCGGCGCCTTTTCCGCCACCGGCGACGCCTCGCAACGGGTGTGGCAGGCGGCGGACGGGCTGTCGAGCGAGGCGACCGAACTGCGGGGCCGCGTGTCCCACTTCCTGGCCGAGATGCGGGCGGCCTGACGCCCCGCATCCGGTTTGTTTCCCATCCATCGGCGCTTGCTTCCAAGAGCGACGCCCAACAACGACGACACTGGCAATTCGCGATGTCCGACAAGGAGCACCCCATGTCCCACCCCACCAACGCCAACCCCGCATCCGCCTTTGGCGACGGGTCCACGGCGACCGAGGGAAAGCGGCTGCGGTCCCGCGCGTGGTTCGACAACCCCGACAACCCCGACATGACGGCGCTCTACCTCGAACGCTATCTGAATTTCGGCCTGACGCGGGAAGAGCTGCAATCGGGCGCGCCGATCATCGGCATCGCCCAGACGGGTTCCGACCTCAGCCCCTGCAACCGTCATCATCTGGTTCTGGCCGAACGGCTGCGCGAGGGCATCCGCACGGCGGGCGGCATCGCCATTGAGTTTCCCGTCCACCCGATTCAGGAAACCGGCAAGCGTCCCACCGCCTCGCTGGACCGAAATCTGGCCTATCTCGGGCTGGTCGAGGTGCTGTACGGCTATCCGCTCGACGGCGTGGTGTTGACCATCGGCTGCGACAAGACCACCCCCGCCTGCCTGATGGCGGCGGCGACCGTCAACATCCCGGCCATCGCGCTGTCGGTCGGCCCGATGCTGAACGGCTGGTTCCGGGGCGAGCGCACGGGGTCCGGCACCATCGTGTGGAAGGCCCGCCAGATGATGGCGGCGGGCGAGATCGACTATAAGGGTTTTCTGGAGCTGGTCGCCTCGTCGGCCCCCTCCACCGGCTATTGCAACACCATGGGCACCGCCTCGACGATGAACTCGTTGGCGGAGGTGCTGGGCATGCAGCTTCCCGGTTCGGCGGCGATCCCCGCCCCCTACCGCGAGCGCCAGCAGGCGGCCTATGAAACCGGCAAGCGCATCGTCGAGATGGTCCGCCAGGACGTCAAGCCGTCGGACATTCTGACCCGCGACGCCTTTCACAACGCCATCGTCGTCAATTCGGCGATTGGCGGCTCCACCAACGCGCCGATTCACATCAACGCCATCGCCAAGCACATCGGCGTGGAGCTGAACGTGGATGATTGGCAGACGGAGGGGCATGAAATCCCGCTGCTGGTCAATCTCCAGCCCGCTGGCGAGTATCTGGGCGAGGATTTCCACCGGGCGGGCGGCGTTCCCGCCGTCGTCGCCCAGTTGATGACCAAGGGTTTGATCCGCGAAGACGCGATGACCGTCAACGGCAAGACCATCGGCGACAATTGCCGCGATCAAGAGATCCTGGACAGCCGGGTGATTTGGCCGTTCGACGCGCCTCTGAAGGACAACGCCGGGTTTGTCGTGCTGCGCGGCAATCTGTTCGGCAGCGCCATCATGAAGACCAGCGTCATTTCGCCGGAATTCCGCGACCGCTACCTGTCCAACCCCGCCGACCCGGAGGCCTTCGAGGCCAAGGTCGTGGTCTTTGACGGGCCGGAGGATTACCACCACCGCATCGACGATCCGTCGCTGGCGATCGACGCCTACACCATCCTGGTCATTCGTGGCACAGGCCCGCTGGGCTATCCGGGCGCGGCTGAGGTGGTGAACATGCGGCCCCCCGCCTACCTCATCAAGCAGGGGATCCATTCCTTGCCCTGCATCGGCGACGGGCGGCAGTCCGGCACGTCGGGGTCGCCGTCGGTGCTGAACGCCTCGCCGGAAGCGGCGGCGGGCGGCAATCTGGGGATCTTGCGCAGCGGCGACGTGGTGCGGCTGGATCTGCGGCGCGGCAGCGCCGACATTCTGGTGAGCGATGAGGAACTGGCGGAACGTCGCGCCGCGCTGGACGCGGCGGGCGGCTACAAGGTTCCGGCCTCGCAAACGCCGTGGCAGGAGATCCAGCGCGGCATCGTCGATCAGCTCGACGAGGGCATGGTGCTGAAACCGGCGGTCAAGTACCAGCGCGTCGCCCAGACCATGGGGATCCCGCGCGACAATCATTGATCGGGTTGGGCATTGACGGGTTGGGGCAGCCGCCCCAACACGCGGCCCACGCAATCCAGGGACTGGGCGGCGTCATGCCCCGCGACGCTCATGGCGCAAGCCAAGCGCGTCGCGGGGTGGTTGAATGGCCCTCCCCGTTTCTGGAGCGCTGAAAGCCGTGTCGTCCTCCTCCGCCTTGCCGTCCGCCGTCGCCGCAAGGTCGGCTTTGTCGCTGCACCAATGGATCGGCGTGGCCTTCGCCGTCGGCGGGGTGCTGTCCTTTTCCCTGCGCCCGGTCATCATCAAGCTGGCCTACGGCTACGGGGTCGATCCGGTGACGCTGATTATGCTGCGCATGGTCTTCGCCTTGCCCTTTTTCCTGGGCGTGGCGGCGTGGCAGAGCTGGCGCGGCGGGCGGGGCCGGGTGTCGGGCCGTGATCTGGCTCTGACCATCGGCTTGGGCGTGACCGGCTATTACGCGGCGAGCTTCTGCGATTTTCTCGGCTTGCGTTACGTCAGCGCCGGAATGGGGCGGTTGCTGCTGTTCCTCTACCCGACCATCGTCGTCCTTCTGTCGGCGCTGTTCCTCGGCAAACGAATCGGTCTGCGCGAGGTTGTTTCGCTGCTGGTGTCCTACGCGGGGGTCGGGTTGGTCGTCTGGTCGGAGGTGGGAATCGGCAATCCCGATTTCGCCGTCGGCGCGGCCCTGGTCTTCGGCGGGGCCTTTCTCTACTCGGTTTATTTGGTCGGCAGTTCGCAGGTGGTGCAGCGGGTCGGGTCGATGCGTTTCACCGCTTACGCCATGACGGCGGCGTGCCTGTGCTGCATCGCGCAGTTTCTGGTTCTGCGCCCGTTGTCGGCGCTGGCCTTGCCGCAGGAGGTGTTTGGCCTGTCGGCGGTGATGGCGGCGCTGTGCACCGTCCTGCCGGTGTTTCTGACCGCCGAGGCGTTGCGCCGGGTGGGGGCGACGCTGGTGGCGCTGTCCGGGGCCTTGGGGCCGGTCAGCGCCGCGATCTTCGGCTATCTGGTGCTCGCCGAACCGTTGGGATGGCTGCAAGTGGTGGGCGCGGCGCTGACCGTCGCCGGTGTGATGATTATCACCCTGTGGAAGAGCAAGGGCTGACGCCGCGTCGCAATTTGGGTTAGGGGCCGCCGCCCGTCCATAGGGCCGTCGCCGCGCTGCCCAAAGTGTGGCCCTGGTGCTTCAGCCACAAAAAGGCGGGGGTCGCCAAGGCGCCCAGATTGCACCCGGCGGCCATGGTCGCGACGACGACGGGAACCGCCACCGCCGTGCTGGTGACGCCGGCCCCGGCTCCGGCCTCCGCCGCGATGAAGGCGACGCCGCCCGCCGTCAAGGTCGCCAGACCGACGGCGCCCGCCGCCAGCGCGCATCCCATGCTGGCGGTCTCGGTCTCGGACATCGGGGCCATCAGGGAGCCGGGGGCTGCGGCGGGCGCTTCGCTGGATGGTTCAGCCGGTGTTGGGGCAGGCGGGGGGACCGGCGTTTGGGCGAGGGCGTGCCCCAGCATCCCGGCGGTCAAGACCAAGGCCAGCGCGCTGGATCGCAACCAGGGTTTGGATGTCGTCCGGATGTCCGCCGCTTTCATGATGTCCCCTGCGCGTTTGAGTCCGCGTCCCGCCAAGGTCGGGTGTTCGGGCGCGGTTTTCCAGAAAAATCGCCCAAGAAAATCGTGTTGTGATGGAGCGTTGCCATCATTGGGGGTGGGAGAGCAAATCAACGCCCTGGCTGGCGGCGAAGCGGCGCAGGCGGTCCAGCGCCTCGGCGTAGCGCAGATCGTCAAGCAGCACGGGAAACGCCTCGGCGAAATCCCGGTGCGCGGGGGTGAGCAGCACGCGCAGCTTGCTCCACGCATCCTCGGCCCGCAGATCGGCGTTTTCAAGCCGGTCGACCAAATGGCGGATCGCCGGTTCCAGATTGGCGCCGTCGCCGCTTTCCGTCTGCGTGGGGGCGGCGAACAGAGTTGGCAGCGTGGCCAGCGCCTGTTCCAGCTCCGTCGCCAATTCGTCGGCAAGACTGTTCGCCAGCGGGCGATGTCCGGTCCGAGCCGTTTCGTCGGTCCGGCTTGCCAGCGAAGAGAGCGCCATCGCCCCGATGTAGGCGGCGGACGAGCGCAGGGCGTGCGATAGAAAGCGAATCCGCTCGGTTTGGTCCGCCGCCGCCGCCGCTTTCAACTCCTGACCATAGCTGGCCATGTCCTTGCAGAAGCTGCGAATCAGCTTTTGCAAGATGGCGACGTCGCCATCCACCCGCCGCAAAGCCGCGTCCCAATCCAGCCCCATCCGGCGGGCCTTGGCGCCGACGTCCAACGACGGCGGTTGTGCTTGGGCCGAGTCGTCGCGTTCGCGCGCCGCTTTCCGCTCTTGGGGCGGTGCGTCGGTTCCCGGCGCGGCGCTAAATTTTTGGCGGCTTGCCAATCGCGCCGGGTCGATCAGGCGGATCATCGTTTCGTGCAGCAGATCCGGGTCGATTGGTTTGGTCAGATGGTCGTTCATCCCGGCCTGATGGCTGGCCTGTCGATGGTCGGACATGGCGTGCGCGGTCATGGCGACGATGGGCAAGTGACGGTGACGCTCCATCTGCCGGATGCGCCGCGTGGCTTCCAGCCCGTCCATTTCCGGCATCTGGATGTCCATCAGAACCAGATCGTAATCGCCGCCGCTCACCCGTTCCACCGCCTGAACGCCGTCTTCCGCGACATCGACCGTGACCTTGGCCTCGGCCAACAGATGCAGGGCGACCTCGCGGTTCAGGGCGTTGTCGTCCACCAACAGCACGCGGGCGCCGTGCAAGCGGCTGAGATCGGGACGGGTGGGGAAAACCGCGTCGGGAGCGGGGCCGCCCAGCGGGCGCAAAATCTCCGCCAAACGGGCGCGCAGCCGTCCCGGAACAACCGGCTTGAACAGGACGTCAGTCTCCCCACCGCCGCGCGCGGGCCAAAACGCGCTGTGGCGGGCGGTGGCGGCGATCATCGGGATGACGGGAACCCCCGCCGCCCGGCGGCTGGTGCGCAAGCGTTCGGCGGTCAACGCGCCGTCCCAACCGGGCATCGTCCAATCCAGCAGAACGGCGTGTATGGGCGCGTTCTGTCTGGCGGCTTGATCGACCGCCAACAAGGCCGCCGGGCCGGAGTTTGCGACGACCGCCTGATAGCCAAGGGCGCTGACCATCTCGGCCAAGGCGGCGCGCGCGGCGGGGTGATCGTCCACCACCAAAACCCGAGCAGCGGCCTGGTTCGGGTCATGAGGGCTGAGGGATGCGGCGACCCCCAACGTCACCTCGAAGGAAAAGCGGCTGCCCTTGCCCGGCGCGCTGGACAGGGCGATGGAGCCGCCCATCAGATCAACCAGTTGTTTGCAGATCGACAGGCCAAGCCCGGTGCCGCCATAGCGGCGGGTGGTTGAATCATCGGCCTGGACGAAGGGTTGGAACAGGGCGGCCTGTTGGGCCGGGTCGACGCCAATGCCGGTGTCGGTGACGGAAAAGCGCAAGCCGACGCGGTCGCCGCTCCGCGCGATCTCCTCCACCTCGATCAGAATGTCGCCGCGTTCGGTGAATTTCAGCGCGTTGCTGGTCAGATTCGCCAAAATCTGGCTGAGGCGCAGCGGGTCGCCAATCAGCCGGTCAGGCGTTCCCGGCTTGACGCGAATCGTCACCTCGACGTGTTCGGCTCCAGGGCTGCCCAGGATCAGATCGCACAGCGGTTCCAGCGCTTCGTCCAAGGCGAAGGGTTGGGTGGCGATCTGCACCTTGCCCGCTTCGATCTTCGAGAAATCGAGCAGATCGCTGATGATGCCCAACAGCCGCCCGGCGGAATTGTTGATGGTTTCCAAATAGCCGCGCTGAGCCGGCTCCTGGGCGGATTTCAGAGCGATTCGACCAATGCCGATGATGGCGTTCATCGGCGTGCGGATTTCATGGCTTATCATCGCCAGGAAATGCGATTTCGCCGCGTTGGCCCGATCCGCCTCTTCGCGCGCGGCGTTCGCCGCGCTTTGCAGCCGTTTCATCTCGGTGATGTCGACATGGCTGCTGTAGGCGCGGCCTTCCACCCCTCGCTGCTCGACCACGCGCAGCCACCGATTGTGCGGCAACTCCACCTCGAAGGGAGCGCCGGGGAAGCGCTGGCGCTCCACCAGCGTCGCCGACAGCCGGGCCGCGTCGCCGTTCCACACCCGGCTCAGCAACTCCTCGTACCGCAGCCCGATGGCGTCGGCCTTGTGCGGCAGGTTGTAGAGAAACAGAATCGGCTCGTTCACCGCCGTGATGAGACCCTGACTGTCCAACAGCATGACGCCATCGGCGACATGCTCCATAAAGCTGTTTTCGGGGCTGGCGGCTTGACCGCCGGTCGGGCGTTCCCATTGCGTGCCGCCGGTGGGCGAGGCCAACGGCGTCCACACCCGGATGCGGCCCTGCCCGTCGATGGGGAGCGAGGCGACCCGCACCCATTGCCCGCGATGCACAAAGACGAAGGGTTGGCTCTGGCTGCGGTGGCGGGCGATCCCTTCGGCGATGTAACGGTCGATCATCGGCAACTCGTCGGCGTCGAGTCGGCCCATGTAGAAGCGCCGCAGATTGGCCGAATAATGCTCGCCCACCCGAATGTGCCCGTCATGTTCGGGGAACAGCGCGAGGAAGGTGCGATTCCACAGCAGGGCGTGATCGCCGTCGTCGAACAGACACAGCCCGACATTGACGCTGTCGAGCAGGTCGGCCATCAGGGCGTAGGGGCCTGTGTCCATCGACATTTCCAATGCTTCGCTCATCCGCGCCAGGCTGGTGAACGCGCGCCGAAGGGCGCGGGTTGCGTCTCTGCGGACAAAGATTAACGTGGGAAACCCAGGCGGTAAAACAGTTCCTTATAATAAGAGGAGATGGCTTCGCTCTGGTGGCGGTCAAGAATCGACGCGGGCAAAGCCAATCAGCGTGAAGGTGACGGTCATGTAAATCAAAGCGAGCGCTTGCCTCTGTTCATGGTCGTAAAACGCGCGTCATAGATCCGTCGGCGTCGGCCCACGGCCCAGCCCTTTGCCGATGGCGGCGGCGCGCAGCGCGGTCAGCAGGGTTTGCGCGCCGGGCGACAGCGGGCGTTCGCGCAGTCGAAAAATCCCATAAGGTTCAACGCTGAAGCGCTTGTAAAAGGGCACGATGGCGTAGCGGCCCGGCGTGGAGTACAGCTCGGCCAAAGCGCGGGCGAAGACGGTCAGCGAGTCGGTCTGCGCGATCATCGCCATCGACATGACCGGAGAGGCGCTTTCGATCACCCGTTGCGGCGGCGGCAGGCCGCGCGAGCGGAACAGGGCGTCCACCCGTTCGCGCAGCAAGGTGCCGACGGGTTGCAGCATCCAGGTGGCCCCGACCAGATCCTCGACCACCACGTCGCGGCCCAGATCCAGCAGCGGGTGATCGTCGCGGCAGACGAAGCACAGCTCCTCGTCGCCAATCTCCTCATAGACGAAGGTCAGCGGATCCATGCCGCCGGGCAAGCGGCCAATGGCGAAATCCATGGTGCCTTGATGGACCCGTTCGGCCAGCACGTCGCTCGATTCGACGCCGACGGCGATTTTCAGACCGGGATGCTCCTGCGTCATCGCGCTGACGACCGGCACCACCAGCTCGACGGCGGGGGCCATCACCGTGCCGATCGACACCCGTCCGCTGTGCCCGGCCTGGAGCGCGTTCAACTCCTCCCCGGCTTCCTTCAGCTCGCTGAGGATCATTCGGGCGTGGCGGATCATCAAACTGCCGTACCAGTTCGGCTCAATTCCCCGGCCATGGCGGTCGAACAGCTCGATCCCCAGCATGTCTTCCAGATCGCCCAGCAGCTTGGACGCGGCGGGTTGCGACATGTTCAGGCTGGCGGCGGCGCGGTGCAGGTTGCGGTGCTCCTCCAGCGCCATGAAAAGCTGGAGATGGCGCAGCTTCAGCCGCACCCGTTGGAACCAGTCGGCGGGGAAACGCGGCGGGGCCAAGGGCGGAGACTCCGGTCGGGGAAAGCGGCGTCATGATAGCCAAACAGGTATCATTATAGCAAACATTCATATTGGACGGTTATCGGATCGAGCTTTATCGTTTGTCTCGTAAACAAAGCAACGCGGCCTAGGAAAGGCGGCGCAAGGCGGGGGAGGGCGCGAGCGGATGACCAGCGGCGGGATGACGATTGAGGCGCGCTGCGTCTGGCCCGCCCGCGCCGTGTTGGGCGAAGGACCGCTGTGGGCGCCCGGCGAGAACGCGGTCTACGCGGTGGACATTCGCGGCGCCCGCATCCTGCGTTGGGACATGGTCGGCGAAACGGGCCGGGATTGGGCGCTGGAGGACGCGGCCTGCTGGCTGGTTCAGCGCGCCGACGGCGATGGTTTCGTCGCCGGTCTGCGCTCCCGCCGGGTCGTCCATCTGCGGCTGAACGGCCCGCAGGTGGAGATCGTCGCGGAGTTGGCGCGGCTCGACCCCGACGCGCCGGGCAACCGCCTGAACGACGCCAAGGCCGATTCGCTGGGCCGCCTGTGGATCGGCAGCATGGACGATGCCGAAAGCGCGGCGACCGGCTCCCTGTTCCGTCTGGATCCCAACGGTGACGTCACGCGGGTGGACGAGGGCTATGTTGTGGCCAACGGCCCCGCCCTGTCGCCGGACGGGCGCGTTCTGTACCACACCGACAGCGCCGCCCGGCGCATCTACGCCTTTGACGTCAACGCCGACGGCGGCCTGACCGGCAAGCGTGTCCACATCCGCTTCACCGAGGCCGACGGCTACCCCGACGGCATGACCTGCGACGCCGAAGGCGGGCTGTGGGTCGCCCATTGGGACGGCGGACGGGTCAGCCGTTTTCAGCCTGATGGGACGCTGGACCGCGTCGTTCGCGTGGCGGCCTCGCGCGTCACCTCCTGCGTTTTCGCCGGTCCGGCTCTGGACCAACTGGTCATCACCACCGCCGCCCATGAACGGACGGACGAGCCGTTGGCCGGTGGCGTGTTTGTCTGCTCCCCCGGCGTCACGGGCTTGCCCCCGGGTCGTTTCGGGACGCTGAGCATCGTTTGAGAAGAGGACAGGATTGATGAGGCTGGTGCAATGTCTCGACGCCGCTGGCGCGCGCGTGGTGGCCGCAACTGGGGATGACGGCGTGGCCCGCTTGGTCAACGACGCCGCGTCCACCTTCGCCTTGGCGCAGGAGGCCATCGCCGACGGCGTCGGGCTGGCGGCGGTCGTGGAGCGTCACGGCTTGGGCGACGTCGTGGATCTGGCGACGGCCGAGGCCGAAGGCCGTCTTCTGTCGCCCATCGACCATCCCGATCCGGCGCATCTGTTCGTCACCGGCACGGGTCTGACCCATCTGGGCAGCGCCGAAGGGCGCGACAAGATGCACAAGGATCTGGCCGACCCGGCCAAGCAGACCGATTCGATGAAGATGTTCCGCCTGGGCGTGGAGGGCGGTCGCCCGGAACCCGGCGTGTTCGGCGTTCAGCCGGAATGGTTCTACAAGGGCGACGGCTCCATCCTGACCGCGCCGGGCGCGGCGCTGGCCTCGCCCTCCTTCGCGCTGGACGGCGGCGAGGAGCCGGAGATCGCGGGCATCTATGTGATCGGCCCGGATGGCACGTCGCACCGGCTCGGTTTCGCGCTCGCCAACGAGTTTTCCGATCATGTGACGGAGCGGCAGAACTACCTCTACCTCGCCCATTCCAAGCTGCGCGCCTGCGCGGTCGGGCCGGAGCTGCTGACCGGGGCGCTGCCGACCGATCTGCGTGGGGCCTCGCGGGTGCTGCGGGATGGCGCGGTGATCTGGGAGAAGCCCTTCCTGTCGGGCGAATCCAACATGTGCCACAGCATCGCCAATCTGGAAGCGCACCACTTCAAATACCCGCTGTTCTGCCGTCCGGGCGACGTGCATGTCCATTGCTTCGGCACCGCGACGCTCAGCTTCAGCGACGGGCTGCGCATCGCCGAGGGCGACGTGATGGAGATTGAGGTCGCCGATTTCGGTCGGCCCCTGCGCAACCCGTTGGGAGCGGCGGACACGCCGTACCGGGCCGTCAAACCGCTTTAAGACCGTTTGTTTTACTCTGTTCAACCCGTTCGCGCGCGCTGGGGAGTTGGTCCCCGGCTCGCGCCACGGGACAGCTTTGGGATTGCGACCATGACCATCCGTGGCGAGATGCTGATCGGCGCGACCGCGTTGCGCGGCGCCGAGTCTGAATTCCACGCCATTGATCCGGCGACCGGAGCGGCGCTTGAGCCGGGCTTTGGCGGTGGTGGAACCGCCGAGGTGGAGCGCGCTTGCGCGCTGGCCTGGGAGGCGTTCGACCTCTACCGCGAAACCGGGTTGGAGGCGCGCGCCGTCTTCCTGGAAACCATCGCCGCCAACATTCTGGCCATCGGCGATGATCTGATCGTCCGGGCCATGGCGGAAAGCGGCCTGCCGCGCGCCCGGTTGGAGGGGGAGCGTGGGCGCACCGTCGGCCAGCTTCGCCTGTTCGCCCGCACGGTGCGCGAGGGAAGCTGGCTGGAGGCCCGCATCGACCCGGCCCAACCGGCCCGCGCGCCGCTGCCGCGCGCTGACCTGCGCCAACGCCACATCGCGCTGGGGCCGGTCGCCGTGTTCGGGGCCAGCAATTTTCCCTTGGCCTTCTCGGTCGCTGGCGGCGACACCGCGTCGGCGCTGGCCGCCGGTTGCCCGGTGGTGGTCAAGGCGCATTCCGCGCATCCCGGCACGTCCGAATTGATCGGGCGGGCGGTGCAGGCGGCGGTGGCCTCCTGCGGCTTGCCGGAAGGCGTGTTCTCGCTGCTGTTCGGCTCGGGCAGCCGCATTGGCGCGGCGCTGGTGGCCGATCCGCGCGTCAAGGCGGTGGGCTTCACCGGCTCGCGTCGGGGCGGGGTGTCGTTGACGCAGGTGGCGGCGGCGCGGGCCGAACCCATCCCGGTCTACGCCGAGATGAGCAGCATCAACCCGGTGATCCTGCTGCCCGCCGCGCTGGCGGCGCGGGCCGAGGCGCTGGGCGCGGGCTTCGTCGGCTCGCTGACCATGGGGGCGGGGCAGTTCTGCACCAACCCCGGTCTGGTGCTGGCGCTTGATGGTCCGGATTTGGAGCGGTTTCTCACGGCGGCGGCGGAGACGTTGGGCGGGGCTGCCCCCTCCACCATGCTGACGCCGGGCATTCACGCCGCCTATGTCGAGGGGGTGGCGCGGATCGCCGCCAACCCGGCGGTTGGCGTGCTGGCGCGTGGGCAACAGACCGTCGGGCCGCACCAGTGCCGCGCCGGTCTGTTCACCAGCAGCGCCGAGGCGTTTTTGAGCGACCCGGCCTTGCATGAGGAGATTTTCGGCGCGGCGTCGCTGGTGATCCGCTGCCCGGACGTGGCGGCGCTGCGCGCGGTGCTGGAGCGGCTTGAGGGCCAGTTGACCGCCACCCTGCACATGGATCCCGAGGACGCCGACGCCGTCCGCGCCTTGCTGCCGGTGCTGGAGCGCAAGGCCGGGCGGATCTTGGCGAACGGGTGGCCGACGGGGGTCGAGGTGTGCGACGCGATGGTGCATGGCGGTCCCTTCCCGGCGACCTCCGACAGCCGGACGACGTCGGTCGGCACGCTGGCGATTCGCCGCTTCCTGCGCCCGGTCTGTTACCAGGACATCCCCGATTCCCTGCTGCCCGAGGCGTTGCGTGACGGCAACCCGCTGGGTTTGTGGCGTCGCGTCGACGGCGTTCTGGCGGCGGCTGGCGGAGCCAACGGATAAAATACATCACTGTGACTTATTTATTGACCGCCTATAGTTCGTGTGCAAGATTGTTCACAGAGAACGCGGTTCGGGCGGCTTGCTGCGACGAAACGGACTGACGACGAGCGCCGACGGGTCAGGCTGGGGCCGATCACCCCGAAACCGATCCGACCGGCGTCACGCGCTTGGCTTTCCACCGCCCGCACCGTCTTGTCGCCGGTGCGGGCACCCATCACCCAAGAAGAAGAACAACCTCTTCATCATCAGTGAGGACACGCACATGTCACGTTTTGCCCTGCTGCTCGGCGCGGCCACGGTCGCGCTCGCGTCCGGTTCGGCTTTTGCGCAATCGAAATCGAAATTTGACATCGTGGTGGGCGGCGACGCCTATTTCGAGGCCGGGATTGTCGGCCAGGACCGCGACAGCAATCTGCGCTCGACCGATTTCCGCAACCGTCTGCGCCTGACCGTGTCGCCGACCGCCAAGGCCGACAACGGCCTGGAATACGGCGCCCGCCTGCGTTTGGTGCAGGAGGCCAACAACCGCACGACCCAGGCCGACCGCGCTTACATGTATGTCAGCGGCAGCTTTGGCACGATCAGCCTCGGTTCGCAGAACGGCCTGTCGGACGAATACGCCATCATCGCCCCGTCCGATTGGGGCACCGGCGGCGTCGACGGTTCCTTTCCGGCCTATCTGGGCAACAGCTCCGCGCCTGGCACCACCGGCAATCTGCGCACGCTGATTTCCGGCAACAGCTCG
>Ga0209373_10000062_pt1 | contig 246666 bp, 227 predicted proteins | sample Higcelweek5metaG_FD_187173 | JGI IMG/M metagenome (GOLD analysis project Ga0209373, IMG submission 187173) | Freshwater pond sediment microbial communities from the University of Edinburgh, under environmental carbon perturbations - High... | ecosystem: Environmental > Aquatic > Freshwater >... | reverse complement strand
ATGTCGCCGGCGTCCAGCGCAAGGAAATCCGCCAGGGCATCGCCTGCGTCAAGCACCAGAACATGGCCGGCTCCGACATGGGCGACGACCACAAGGAATACTTCGCCGGTGAAGCCGCCCTCAAGGCCGGCGGCGCCCACAACACCATGAACCAGTTCGCCGCAGGCTAAGCCAAACGCGAAACAGGCCGGGGCAGCCCTTCTCCCTCAACGAAGGGCAGATCCCTAAGCGAAAACCCGCTGTGGCCTCCCACAGCGGGTTTTTGCAATAAACCAGTGGCGATTACTCCCCGCAGCCAACAAGCAGAAGGTCGGGAACGCAGGTCGGGAACGGTTCAGCCCCGCCCCCTCAGGTCGTGGCCGTCTCAAGCCATTGCTTCCCGCCGCGTTTTGAGTATCCGATTGGTGAAACGGATCGTCGGCTTCTCGATGAAATCGTGGAAGAGGATGCCGGCGATCTGGCAGGCGATGATGATGCCGATCAGGTAGACCCCACTCGGCAGATTGACCTTGCTATCGACGATCACCGCGATTTTGGTGAGGATCGAGATCAGCGGGTAATGGATGAGGTAGAGGCTATAGGACGCCGCCCCGGCCTTGTTCATGAAGCGATTATCGATCCTGAAACGCTCGCTGGAGGCCAGCCCGAACACGACAAGCCCTGCGCCAACGCCAAAGCCGAGCACGTTGGCGTCGGTTTCCGGCGTGCGGTAGAGGAAGACCACAGCATAGGTTGCCACAAAGACAATCACGCCGGCAGCGACGGCAAGATCAGCGAAGGCTTTGCCCTTCGCCTTTAGAAAGGCCCAGCCAGCCAGCATACCGAAGAGGAACAGCGCATGGTTGGTGTTGAGAACGAAATCAACGAACCAACCGCCATGAAGCCAGGCATTCAGGACGGGGCCAAGAATTCCCCAGAGGATGAGCGCAGCCAGCCCGATGCGCCGGTTCCACAGAAACAGCGCAAACAGGGCGTAAAACAGGATTTCATGCCGCAACGTCCATTCGACCGCGAGGATGAGTTCTTTCTCGACCGGCAGGATCAGGAAGGCCGCGACGATATCCCAGGCCATCACCCCACTGAAACCCATCTGCGCAACTGTGAGAAGCGTAACGGGGATTAATACAACCCATAGGGGGGGGTAAAGCCTTCTGAAGCGCTTGATTGCAAAATCACGCAAGACGCCGGGGCTCGCCTCGCTGTCACGCATATGCGAGATATAGATAACGAAGCCACTGAGAACAAAGAAGAGTTGCACGCCAGACCATCCGGACGTGAAGAATGTCATGACATCTTCATTGAAATACTTTGGCTTGGCTATCGTAAGCTGGCAGTGATACCCGACAACGAGCAGGGCCGCTACGGCACGAACCCAGTTCAACTGATGAATCTGGCCCCTCGATCTTTCAGTAGACAAACCGGAACCTCGCGCCCTTAAGAATAATGGAGAGATTATTCAAAATATATTTACCTAAAGATATAGATGACACCTCCGGATGTGTCCAGTGGGCCGCAGGATATTGCAACGCGACACAACAGGCGCGATTCAACGCAAAATGCCGCCCGCCCCTGCGGGCGGACGGCATCAATTGGAGCAGACCAGCCTTCAGGCAGCCAGATCGAAGCGATCGGCGTTCATGACCTTCACCCAGGCGGCCACGAAGTCCTTCACGAACTTCTCACCATTATCATCCTGGGCATAGACTTCCGCATAGGCGCGCAGGATGGAGTTGGACCCGAAGACCAGATCGACGCGTGTGGCCGTCCACTTTGCCGCACCGGTCTTACGATCACGGATTTCGTAGAGACCGTTGCCCACCGGGTTCCAGGTGTTGCCCATATCGGTCAGGTTGACGAAGAAGTCCGTCGTCAACGCGCCCACGCGGTCGGTGAACACGCCGTGCTTCGTCCCGCCATGGTTCGTGCCGAGAACGCGCAGGCCACCGAGCAGCACAGTCATCTCGTTCGCCGTGAGCCCCATAAGCTGGGCGCGGTCGAGCAGAAGTTCCTCCGGGCTCACCACATAGTCCTTCTTCACCCAGTTGCGGAAACCGTCATGGATCGGCTCCAGAACATCGAAGGATGCGGCATCGGTCTGTTCATCGGTGGCATCGCCGCGCCCTGGCGCGAAGGGCACCTTCACATCGAAACCTGCCGCCTTGATGGCCTGCTCCAGCCCGACGTTACCGCCGAGAACGACGGCATCGGCAACGCTTGCGCCGGTATCGGCTGCGATGCCTTCCAGCACGGCCAGAACACGGGCAAGCCGCTCGGGCTCATTGCCTTCCCAGTCCTTCTGCGGGGCAAGGCGAATACGGGCACCGTTCGCGCCACCGCGCATGTCGGAACCACGGAAAGTGCGGGCGCTGTCCCACGCGGTTGAAATGAGGTCGGCGACAGAAAGACCCGAAGCCGCGATCTTCGCCTTGACGGCATCGACATCATAACCTGCACTGCCGGCCGGAACCGGATCCTGCCAGATCAGATCTTCCGCCGGAACATCGGGGCCGATGTAACGGGCCTTCGGGCCCATGTCGCGGTGGGTCAGCTTGAACCAGGCGCGGGCAAAAGTGTCCTTGAAATACTCCGGATCGGCCATGAACTTCTGACAGATGGCGTTATAGATCGGATCGACCTTCATCGCCATGTCGGCGTCGGTCATCATCGGGTTGTGCCGAATGGACGGATTGCTGGCATCGACCGGCTTGTCCTCTTCGCGGATCGTGACCGGCTCCCATTGCTGGGCACCCGCCGGGCTGCGACGAAGCTCCCATTCATGCCCGAAAAGCATATCGAAAAAGCCCATATCGAACTGCGTCGGATGGGTCGTCCAGGCCCCTTCGAGACCCGAAGTCACAGCGCGGCTGGCAAGACCGTTCTGGTTGGGGTTTGCCCAGCCAAGGCCCTGTGCCTCGATCCCCGCGGCTTCCGGTTCCGGACCGAGCACGGCGGCATTGCCGTTGCCGTGGGTCTTGCCCACGGTATGGCCGCCAGCGGTAAGAGCCACGGTTTCCTCGTCATCCATGGCCATGCGGGCAAAGGTTTCGCGCACCTGCTGGGCCGTCTTCAGCGGGTCCGGCTTGCCGTTCACGCCCTCCGGGTTCACGTAGATGAGACCCATCTGCACGGCGGCCAGCGGATTTTCCATGGTCGAGGGCTTGCTCACGTCGCCATAGCGCGCGTCGCTCGGCGCCAGCCATTCCTTCTCGGCGCCCCAATAGGTGTCCTTCTCCGGGTGCCAGATATCTGCACGACCGAAGCCGAAACCAAAAGTCTTGAGACCCATGGAGTCATAGGCGACCGTGCCGGCAAGAATGATGAGATCGGCCCAGGACAGCTTGTTGCCGTACTTCTTCTTGATCGGCCACAACAGGCGGCGGGCCTTGTCGAGGCTTGCGTTATCCGGCCAGGAGTTAAGCGGTGCGAAACGCTGGTTTCCCGTGCCGCCGCCGCCGCGACCATCTGCCAGACGGTAGGAACCGGCGGCGTGCCAGGCCATGCGGATCATCAGACCGCCATAGTGCCCCCAGTCAGCCGGCCACCATTCCTGACTGTCGGTCATCAGCGCGTGAAGGTCGCGCTTCACCGCGTCGAAATCGAGTGTCTTCACGGCTTCACGATAGTTGAAGTCCTTACCCATCGGGTTGGTCTTCGTGTCGTGCTGGTGAAGGATGTCGAGGTTAAGCGCGTTCGGCCACCAGTCGGTATTCGACTTGCCCGTCTCGGTGACGGCACCGTGCATGACAGGACATTTACCCGCCGGTTTCATATCGTTTCCACCCATCGTCACTCTCCCTGTTCTGCCAATTGTTACGATGTCATCTGTCAGACATTCAGCAAAGCCGTTCTTGAACGATCCAATCGTACCAGCGGTTTTCGGCCGGCAAAGAAAGGTAGCAAGCTTCAACGATAATTCAAAATTTCATTTTCTAATTCTTACGATAGGAAAAACTAAAAGCCCTGCCGTTTTCCCGGCAGGGCTCTATCAGTTCATTCCGCCGCCTGGCGGCGATCTCCGGCGGCATTCAAAGCCATCAGCTTGCGGGCACGTTCAAGGCTTTCCGGCTGTTCGGCGCGATAACGGCGACCGATCTCCATCATCAGGACCGTGCCCGGCAGGAAGGTGAGTTCGGAGAAGATGCCTTCCCAGTCGATATCGCCCCAGCCGAGCGGCATGTGCAAATCGCCGATGCCGAGCGCTGTCGATTCCTGCGGATGGAAGGGAATGTAGAAACCTTCCGGACGACCGAAGGAGTCATGCACATGCAGGTGGCCGGCCACAGGCGCCATGGCACGGAGCTGTTCGCGGAAATCAAGGCCACGATAGGTCGATTCGATATAGGCATGGCTGAAATCGATCAGCGCCACCAGATGATCGTGGCCAACGGCCCTCACTGTGGCGGCAACCTCTGCCGGGGTCTGGCGATACTGGCCGGGCTCGGTGGAGAAGATATTTTCCAGTGCGATGCGAACGCCCTTCGGTTTGGCGAATTCGGCAAGTTCAAACAGCGCTTCGCGCTCGCGCTTGTCGGCTTCCGCACGGTCGAAAATCTGGTTCGGGCGAAGCTCGCCGCCATGCTGCACAAGAATGCCGGCGCCCAGACGGTTGCAGACTTCGACCAGCGCCTTGGCGGCCTCAAGCTGGAAGCTGCAGGTGGCCGGGTCCATGAAGTTGGACGAAACGAGGCCATGCACGGTGTAGCGGAAATCGAACTGCTTCGTGAGCGCCACGAGGCGGTCGGCGCGGTCGCGAATAATGCGGCCGCCGGCGATCAGATCGAGGCTGGTCACGCCGAGTTCCACCGTATCGCAGCCGATGTCGGCCAGCGCGCGCAGATCGCTTTCCAGCGATAGAAGTTCACCGTCGTCCGATCCGACGTTGAAGCCCGTTCCAATAAGATTGCCCATTGTCTTCTCCAATGATTATGGATGCTTATGCGGTTTCGTTCATTTCGGCGCGCAGACGAAGCGCGAGGTCAGGACTGTCCGACGTCAGATGGCCGATGCCGCGCTCGAGCCAGGGGCGGATGAGGTCCGCCTCGTTCAACGTCCACACGCAAAGCCGTGACAGCGGCAGTTTCGACGTAATGAGACCCCACTCCGCGCCCATCAACTCGTGATGGATGGCGACGATGTCGACCAGACCGTCAACGTGATCGATGAAAGCAGACAGCCCTCCCTGCCGCTCGGCCCAGTCCCGGTTCACGGAAACGAGGCGGGCGATCTCGGGGGCCTCACGACGGCAGTCCTCCAGAATGGTCGTGTCGAAGGAGGTCAGATGGCTGCGACCGGCCGCGCCGAAACGGGCCACTTCGGCCGCCACCTTTGCGGCAATGTGCGGATAGGGCGTGCCGTTTTCATCGATCTTGATTTCGACATGCAGATCCTTGCCGGAAGGCGCCAGCACCTCCAGCACGTCGGCGAGGGTTGGCACGACATCGCTCGAACCCTTCAGTTTCGTCTGGGCGCGGGTCTCGGGCGTCAGAAAACGAACCGGCCCAGTCCCTTCCGCGGTGCGGTCGAGCGTGGCGTCGTGAATGACGATCAACTCGCCGGCATCTGTCAGGTGCACATCGAACTCGACGGCATCGACATCGAGCGCCAACACGTTGCGGAACCCGGTCAGACCATTTTCGGGCCAAAGGTTGCGGGCGCCGCGGTGGCCGGTAATTTTAGTCATGGTTATCTCCTGCGAAGTCGCGAAAAGTCAGCGAAGTGTGGGGTCGAGTTTGTCGCGCAGCCAGTCGCCGACAAGCGATATGGACAGTGTCGTCAGCATGATGACGAGAGAAGGGGCCAGCATGATCCAGGGCGCGCGCGTCAGATATTCCCGACCGAACCCGACCATGTTGCCGAGGCTGGTTTCAGGCGGCTGCACGCCGAGACCGAGGAACGACAGGCCGCTTTCCATCAGGATGATTTCCGGGAAGGTCAGCGTCATCGACACGATCAGCGTCGAAGCGACATTCGGCAGGATATGCTTGAGATAGACGCGCATCGGCGTCGCGCCGAGTTGGACGACAGAGGCGGCATACCCTTGCGCACTCGCCGAGATCGCGAGGCCACGGGCGATGCGGGCATAGCGTTCCCAGCCGTAAAAGCCCATGAGGACGATGAGGAGCGACATGGACGACCCGAAGAAGGCCAGGATTGCAATCGACATGATGAGAAACGGAAGGGCGGCCTGAAAATCGGCCAGAACCAGAACGAGGTGTTCCACGACGCCCCGGAACTTCGCCGCCAGAAAGCCGAGCGTCGTGCCGAAGACGGCGGAGATGATCGTGGCACCGAAGGCTATGACCAGCGACATTCGGATCGACTGGATGAGACGGGACAGCACGTCGCGTCCGAGTTCATCTGTGCCCAGGACGTGCGGGAAAGTTCCGGGCAAGGCAAGACGGCTTCGCAGATCCATGGCCGTGATGCCGTAGGGGCGGATCTGATCGGCAAAGATCGCCACGAGCACCATGCCGGCCAGCCAGACGATGCCGAAACCGACGGAGAACGGCACCTGCCGAAACGCCCTGCCGATGCGCGAGAAAACGGTGTGGTCAGGCCTTGCCGATGAAGATGTGTCTGCAATCGTCATGATCGTTTTCCTCAATGGGCCGATTGGCTGCGCAGGCGCGGATCGAGCCAGCCGTAGAGCAGGTCGACGACGAGATTGGACACGACCATGGTGGCGGCGACGACCAGCAGAATGCACTGGACGACGGCGAGGTCGCGGTTGGTGACGGAGACCACCAGAAGGCGACCGATGCCGGGCCACGAGAAGATCGATTCCACCACCACCGCACCGGCAATCAGCGAGCCGACCATGAAGCCAACGATGGTGACGATGGGCACGGCTGCGTTCGGAAGGGCATGGCTCCAGACGACATCTTTCCACTTCAGCCCCTTCGCAGAGGCCGTGCGGATGAAGGGCTGCCCCATCACTTCGATCATCGCCGAACGGGAAAAACGGGCGAGAATGCCGATACCGCCGATGGCCATGGTCAGCGTCGGCAGGATGCCGTGCTGCCACGTATCCTGTCCGCCCGAGGGCAACACACCCAGAATGATCGAGAACAGCAGAACCAGCAGCAGCCCCATGACGAAGGAGGGAATGGTGAAGCCCAGCACGGCACCGAAGATCACCCCCCGATCAATGATGCTCTGACGGTGAAGCGCGGCATAAACACCGGCAGGAATGCCGATGGCAAGTTTCAGCAGGAGCGCGGGAATGGTGAGTTGCAGCGTGGCGGGAATGCGCTCGATGACCAGGTGGATGGCCGAGGCCTTGTCCCGCATCGAAACGCCGAAATCTCCGGAGAAGATCGACTTGATATAGGCGGCATACTGCACCCAGATCGGCTGATCGAGCCCCCAGGTGGCCCGGAAGGCCAGCACGGTCTCGTTGGGCGCATCAGGGCCGAGCATGACCTGCGCCGGATCGCCCGACATGCGTAACACCACGAAGGCAAAGGTAATGACCGCAAGAATGGTAATGAACGCACGGAAGAGACGGGTGAGAATAAAGCGGACCATCATCGTTTTCCTTAGGCTGCCACGGCGACGGCCGGTGCCTGAACCATGTGACAGGCCGCCGTTCGCCCCGCGCCCACGGCAAGAAGGTCCGGCGCGCGGCTGCGACACAGATCACTCGCCAGAGCGCAACGGGGATGAAAGGCGCAACCCGATGGCCGGTTGGCCGGATTGGGCGGCTCGCCCTGCAGAATGACACGCCCCTCCAGCACCTTGCCCGGCACAGGGACGCTGGAAACCAGCGCCTTGGTGTAGGGATGCAAAGGCGTCTTGAAGATGACATCTGAAGAAGCCTCTTCCACGATCCGCCCGAGATACATCACCGCCACCCGGTCAGCGATGTTCCGCACCACCTTGAGGTCATGGCTGATGAAAACCATGGCGATATCGTTCGCATCCTGCAGGTCGCGCAGCATGTTGACGACCTGCGCCTGAATAGAGACGTCGAGCGCCGAAACCGGTTCATCGCACACGAGAAGTTTTGGCCGGGATGCAAGCGCCCGGGCAATGACGGCCCGCTGGCGCTGCCCGCCGGACAACTCGTGCGGATAACGCCCGCCCTGATCCGGGCGCAGACCCACGGCGGCCATGAGTTCTGCAACCCGCGCGGCGCGATGTTCCTTCGGAATGATCCTGTGAATTTCGAGCGGCTCGCCGATCTGCTGTGCGATCGTCAAGCGACGGTCAAGCGCTGCAAGCGGGTCCTGATAGACCAACTGCATTCTTGCCCGAAGCGCCCGCCATCGCGGCGTGCCAAATTTGGGCATGGCTTCGCCTTCAAAGACCACATCACCGCCCTGCGGTGCGTCGATACCCAGCAGCATGCGGCCAAGGGTCGACTTGCCCGATCCGCTTTCGCCGACAATACCGAGCGTTTCGCCCGGCTTGATCGCCAGTGACACACCGTCGACGGCGCGCACCGGCGTCGACGTGCCGAAAAGGCCGCGGCGCACCTGATAGGTTCTGACGAGATCCCTCGCCTCAAGCAGTTGCGTCATGTCACAGCGCTCCTTCGAGAACGGCAGGTGCTGCGACAGACCATGCCTCGCCCACTGGGCGCAGGCAGGCCAGGCGTCGGCCATCAGCCATGTCGGTCAGGTCCGGGTTGAGGTGGCGGCAGGCATCGATCGCGCTGGAACAGCGGGGCGCGAAGGCGCAGCCTTCCGGCAGGCGACGCGGATCAGGCACCGTGCCGTGGATGGGGATGAGGCGGCGGCGCTCGCCATCGAGCCGGGGAATGGCGTCGAACAGGCCACGCGTGTAGGGGTGGCGCGGCGCATCGAACAGTGTACCGATTTCACCCTCTTCCACCACCCGTCCGGCATACATGACGAGCACGCGTTCGCAGACCTGGGAAACTGCACCGAGGTCGTGACTGATGAAGACCGTCGCCATGCCGGTTTCGCGACGAAGCGCGATCAGAAGATCGAGGATCTGCGCCTGAATGGTGGCGTCGAGCGCCGTGGTCGGCTCGTCTGCGACGAGAAGATCGGGTTCGCCGGCAAGCGCCATGGCGATCATCAGGCGCTGGCACTGGCCACCGGAAAATTCATGCGGAAAAAGATCGAAGCGGCGGCGTGCATCGGGAATGCCGACCATATCCATAAGCCGCAAGGCTTCCATCTTTGCGGCCTCGCCCCTAAGATTGCGATGCAACGCAAGCGCCTCGGTGATCTGGCGGCCAATCCGCAGCACGGGGTTGAGCGAAGAGGACGGATCCTGAAAGATCATCGCGATCCGCCCGCCGCGCACAGCCTCAAGGGCAGCGCGCGGCTGGCCGACGAGTTCGCGTCCCTCAATACGGACTGAACCGGAAACACGCGCCTTGCCAGGGAGAAGACCAAGAGCCGCCAGCCAGGTGACCGACTTGCCGCAGCCGGATTCCCCGACAAGACCGATAGCCTCGCCGCGCTTCACATCGAGATCGATGCCATGGAGAACCTGAATGCCATCGAAGGAAACCTTGAGGTCACGCAACTCCACGAGATTGGACGTCATCGCGCTCACCTTTTCATCGTTGGATTACATCGCCGCGTCTGCGGCGGAAATGACAGCGCCAGCCGCCTTGTTCAGGCGGCTGGCGCTTCAGTCGATGGCTCAGATGAACCAGTTGTTGGACCGGAAATCCATAGCGAAGGCGGGGGCCGCCTTCCACTTCAGCGACTTCTTCATGCCGGTAAACACGGCGTTCTGGTGCAGGACCTGATAGGCCGGGTCTTCGCGCTCGGCGATTTCCAGCATGCGGGCAATAGCCTTCTTGCGCAGCGCGCGGTCGGTCGAGGTTTCCATGACCACGGACAGCTTGTTCAGCTCTTCGTTCGACCAGTCCTTCTTCTGCTGCATTTCGCCGTTCGGGCCGAACTGCACGACCATCGGCGTGATCGGATCGTTGATCGTGTTGGAGGCTGACCAGTCGCGCACGCCCTTGACGCCCTGCGGATCGTGGATCTGCGCCCAGTTTTCCTTCATCTGGATCTCGACGTTGAGACCAACCTGCTTCCACATCTCAACCAGAATCTGCGCCGTCGGGGTCTGGTTGGTGTAGTAGTTGTTCAGCAGGCGATAGGGGATGGCATCGCCCTTGTAGCCGGCTTCCTTGAGCAGCTTCTTGGCGAGGTCAGGATTGTATTCCGGTGCCGTCCATCCCTCGATGAACATATCCGTGGCCTTGAAGCTCTCGAACTGGAGACCTGCCGGAATAACGGTCTTGCCGCCCCAGAGTGCTTCAACGATGGCCTGGCGATCGACCGCATGGGTGAAGGCGCGGCGGACGAGCGGGTTGGCGAGAATTTCGTTCTGGGTGTTGAACACCGAGATACGGTGGTTCCAGATGGTGGAGTTCTGCACTTCGAGGCCCGGCGCAGCGGCAATCGTGGCAATCTGGTCCGGCGGCAGGTCACAGGCAAAGTCATACTCACCGGAAAGCAGGCCGTTGACGCGCGAGGCGACTTCCGGAACTTCCACGAAGCGGATCTGTTCCAAAGGCGGGCGACCGCCCCAATATTCATCGAAGGCAACCAGAGTCAGCGAAACGTCCGGCTTGTATTCGGCGACCATGTAAGGACCGGTGGTCACGGGCTTGCGGGCCCAATCAGCGTAGGAGGCGGCTTCGTCCCAGGCGCGGCGATTGGCGATATCGCTGCCGCCGGAGTAAAGGCGACCTTCGAGCGTCACGTCGGGCGTCGTGTTGTGAAAGCGAACCGTGTACTTGTCGACAGCCTCGACACCGGCAAGGGCCGGCCACAGGCGGCGACCGTTGCCCGGAACGGAGGGGGGCAATTCCTTGACGGTCGACGGCTTGTTTTCGGATTCGAAGATGGTCTTGCCGTTCTTGGGCTCGGTGTTACCGAACACACGCTCCTTGGAGAAGGAGAAAACAACGTCTTCAGCGGTCAGCTCATCACCATTGTGGAACTTGACGCCCTGACGCAGCTTGAGTTCAAGCGTCTTGTCGTCAATGCGCTTCCATTCGGTGGCGAGACCTGCGACCGGGCCCTGATTGCCCATCCAGTCGCGCAGGATGAGACCTTCCCACAGGTTCGGATAGAAAATGCGCTGGCCGACGTTGGACTGCTCGTACCAGACATCGAGCGTGTTATTGTTGCTGATCTTCTGCACCGCGATGGTGACAGAGGGACGTTTGCCCTGACTGAAGGACATGCGGGGCAGGACGAACGTGCCGGCGGCAGCGCCCATCAGGCCGAGTGCGTGACGACGATTGATGGAAAGCATCGGAAATGCTCCTTTTTCAAGAGGGACAATCGAAAACGGGGTTGCCCGGTTTTCTCTGCTTCACGTGTCGGCCGGTTGATGGCCGCATGAATATTCGGTGACATTCACCTCCGCGGAGACCGCGGGGATAGCGCTCAGACAGCCGCAGGTGCGGCGTGATGATGTGTGCGGACCCGGCCAGCGCCGAGAACCGTCTCGAACGCGCGCGCAAGACCGGATGCAGCCGTTACAGTCATCACTGCACCCGCATCACGCAAAACCTCATGACGGCCAGCGCGTGGATCAGCGGGGTCGACAAAGCCGATGGCCTTCATGCCCGCCGCAACCCCGCCCGCAATACCGTGCGGGCTGTCATCGATGACAAGGCAGCGGGCCGGATCGACACCCAGCGTTTCCGCGCACAGGAAGAAAAGATCCGGTGCGGGTTTCGGACGGGCCACCATTTCGGCGCTGAAGATGTGTGGCGCAAATTCCTGCCAGAGACCGAACAGGCCAAGACTGTTGTGCAACCGCTCCAGCGTGGAGTTGGAAGCAACGCATTTCATCTGGCGAACCGAGGCGACAATCTCGGCAATGCCCGGCATCGGCTGCAACGAACGGGCAAACTCACCGAAGAGCTTTGCACCCATTGTCGAAAAGAGCAGCTCGGGATCGGCGATGCCAAGCTCCTCGCGACAAATGATGCGCGCATCGCTGTCGGAATAACCGGTGAAGCGGCGACGCACCTCCTCCTCGGATATCTCGACACCGGCGGCGGTGAGTGTCTCGCTGAGGATGCGGCTGGCGACAGGTTCGCTGTCAATCAGCACACCGTCACAATCGAAAATTACAAGGTCAATCGTCATTGCACCGAAGAACTGTGTTCGTAAGAATCGGAAGTTGGATTCGGAAACAGTCAGGCCAAGGCTTGACCGCTTCCCTGTTGATGCGCAGAGGTAAGTTACAAGTGTTACGCCCGTGTGACATTTGATCCGGAGGATGAAATTTGGATACGGACCAGCTCATGGTAAGGGCGACGTGGCTTTATCACGTCGAGGGCCTGACCCAGGCGCAGATTGCCGAGCGGATGGACCTGACGCGCCGTCGGGTGAACGAGCTTCTGGCCGCAGCCCTTGATCAGGGGATCGTTCGGGTCAGCTTCTCAACGCCACTTGCTGAAAATATCGCGCTGGAAACCCGTTTATGTGCGCGTTTCGGGCTGGAGGAAGCCATAGTCACCTCCACACCGGTTGACCCGAAGCAGATGCAGTCCGTGATCGGCCGTGCAACGGCCGGGTTCCTTGACCGGTTGATTCAGGTCCGCAAGCCGGCCTCGCTCGGCGTCGGTTGGGGTACAACGCTCCGGGAAACGGTGGAACAGATGACACCGGCCAATGCACCGGAGGTGAAGGTTCGTTCGATGATGGGCGCACTGACACGCGGTTCGGAAATCAACACGTTCGAGATCGTGCGCCGTTTCGCCAAGGTGCTGGGCGGGGAATGCCATTATCTGGCAGCGCCTATCTATGTCGACAGCGCCGCCTCCCGGGATGTGATCGTCGCGCAACCGGTGTTCCGCACCCTTCTGGAAGAAGCCGCCGCCGTCGACGTGTCGTGCCTCAGCGTCGGCGATCTCAGCCGTGAATCGCTACAGGTGCGCTATGGCCTGCCCTCGACACGGGTCATTGACGAATTGAAGGAAGCCGGCGCGGTGGGCGACATTCTCGGCCGCTATCTCGACCGCTCGGGCAGGCTGGTCGATCACCCGATGAACCATCGGGTGATCTCGCTGGAGCTGGAGGACTACACCCGTATCCGCTGCCGGATCATCGCCTCAGGCGGAGCGCATAAACACAACACCCTGTACGCTGCGCTCAATGCAAAGCTTGCAACTGCGTTGGTGACAGATGCGGATGCGGCCCGCTGGCTGCTGGCGCAAGCCGACGAACGGCGCTAGGAAGGCACAGATTTTCCTTCGTGCCGGGTGCCATGGCTTTTTCGCTCGCTTTTATCGCCCTTCTCATTGAACGTTTTGCCGGCTATCCCGGCTGGCTTTTCGATGGCATCGGCCACCCTGTGACCTGGATGGGGTCGCTGATCGCCCGGCTCGACCGAAGCTGGAACAAGGATGCCGATGGCTTCGAAACCCGCCGTCGCTGGGGCGCGGCCGCGCTCATTGTCCTGCTCACCGTCACCGGCCTTGCCGCCTGGTTTCTGGAAACGGCGTTGCTGGCGCTTCCGTTCGGCCTCATCTTCGCGGGCTTTGCCGCCGCCAGCCTGCCGGCGCAAAAGAGCCTGGAGTCGCATGTGATTGCCGTGGCCGCTGCACTGGAAAGGGAGGGGATCGAGGGCGGTCGCCGTGCCGTATCCAGGATCGTCGGGCGCGATCCCGATCAACTCGATGAAGCCGCCGTCTGCCGCGCGGCGATTGAAAGTCTCGCCGAGAATTTTTCCGACGGGATAGTCGCACCCGCCTTCTGGACCGCCATCGGCGGCCTCACCGGCGGCGCGCTCTACAAGGCCGCCAACACCGCCGACAGCATGATCGGTCACCGCAATGCCCGCTTTGAAGCCTTCGGCTGGGCTGCCGCCCGTTTCGACGACCTTGTCAACCTGCCTGCCTCCCGCCTGTCAGGCCTGCTGTTTCTGGCCGCAGCCTGTCTCGTGCCGGGTGCCTCGCCGGCCCGCGGTTGGCAGGCCATTCGCCGGGATGCGCACCACCACCGCTCGCCGAATGCCGGTTGGCCGGAAGCCGCATTGGCCGGTGCACTCGGTTTTGCGCTGGCCGGTCCGCGTTCCTATGGCGGCCAGATGATCGAGGCGACCTATATGGGCGAAGGCGGACGACGGGACCTCGGCCCCGCCGACATTCGCCGCGCTGTAAAGCTTGCACGGCTCGCAAGCTGGTTGCTGATCGCCCTCTTCGGCGGCCTTGCTCTCTGGACCGCCACCTGAGGCCGGGTCAGACCGCTTCACCCCGCACGACCCGCCAATCGGGCCGACCGAGGTTGTAGGGCCACGGGTGTACCTCGCGGTCATTGAAATAGACGACCTCGACCAACCGGGGGAATTCATCGTGACGCGCCGTCACGGTGTCGATCCACGGCTGAATGTAGGCATTGCCGCCCTCATAACCGAGTTCGGCGACCCATACCGGCTTGCCATAACCCTGCACCCGGTCATAACCAGGCTTCAGCTTCTCGACGAAATCCTGCGGCCCGCCATGGGCGATCCGGTCATAGCCTTCCAGCCCGAAAACGGAGAGGCCGACCTGATCGACATGATCGTCGCCGGGATAGTATTCGCCGAGATTGGCGAGGCCTTTCGGCGACCACATGCGCCCGACACCGGGTGCTTCTGCGCGCGAAATGTCCATCATGCGGCGGTAGGCCGTGATGTAATCGCGTGGCGCCCAACCGGCCCAGGAAAACCGGCCGGACGTATCCTCCATTTCCTGGCCCCACCGCAGAATGGCCTTGCTGCGCATCCCGCCGATCAGTCGGGCGATGGCCCGCATATTGGCATCGTAGGCGCCGGACAGCACCCGTTCGCGCAGTTGCCCGGAGGTCAACCGCCAACCGACGTCCCACGACCAGGGTTCGACGGTGATCAGCAGATCGCGGTTTCGTTCCAGCGCATAGGCATCCGCCGCCTTGAGCGATTCCAGATCGACATCCTCCCAGGGCAGGAACAGCCCCTCGGTGGAAACGTTCGCCTGCGCCCCGAAATCGCCGTGCGGATCGTAGGCGCCGAATTTCACGGCATTCGCATGAACGATCGGTCGCTTGTCGCGGATGGGTTGCGATGGATCGATTGGCGCGTTTCCGCTGTTCTGGGCGCGCGAGGCTATGTATGAGCCGCCGACGATGAGCGAAGCCACTGCTCCCGCCGTGAAGGCTCTTCTTCTGACCCTTTTCATGGTCTTTCTCCTTCCGGTCACTTGTTCATCATGCGTTGCTTGAGGTTCATGGCCTTGCCAGAAACGGGGTCGGCGGCAATCAGCTTGCCCGCTTCATCGCCAGCCCGTTCCGGCGCGTGACGGAACACGTACCAGTGCCCGTTCGGAAAACGACGCTGGTAAATGGTGTTGCCGATACGGATATGGCCAAAGCAGGTCGCTGCTCCACCCACACCATCCGCGGCATGCCACCATGCGCGAATACAGAGCTTGCCGTTGTCATCGACATCCCAGCGCCCCCGTCCGTAGGATTCGGCACCCTTTTCCCGGACATAGGCCAGGAACCGGTATTTCTCGGCGTTGAACCGGCCACCACCTGTCTTCCAGACCCATGTGCGGTCGGCATAGAGCGCTTTCAGTTCCTTTGCGGTCAGCGGATCGGTGTGTTTCCCGGCAGGTCCGGCAGCCATCGCCCAAACTGGCGACAACAGCAGGAGAGCGAGAAGGGAGGCTACGCCACCCGACACTTTTGTTTTCTTCACCATTGCCCTCTCCTTTCTCTTCTCTCAGGCACGTGGTGCGAAGCCGTTCAGACGGATTCGCAGTTTGGTAATGCGGTTCTGGCCACCGAAACCGGCCCCGGCGACGGTGAATTCACTGCGTGTGAAGCTGATGAGGCTTTGCCCGTTGCCGAGCGCCTCAAGCGCGCCGACGCCGTTTCGACCCAGTTCGGTATTGCCGATGCCAAGCGCGAGAACCGACGCTGCCATGGTAGCGCCGAAGCCGGCATTGCGCGGCACGGCGATCCAGCCGTTTTCACGGGCGTGGCGGAAAACGACAAGCGCGCCGCCGCAAGCATAGAGAACGACATTCAGCCAAACGAAAACATAGAAGCCACGCGCCTGACTTTCCGTCGGTGCGACGACCATCGCGCCTGCGGAACATGCCGCCAGCACCACATAGGGGACAATCAGACGAACCGGCAGAAGCCGTGCTTCCTGGCCACCTTTGGGCGTGATGCGGAAATCGACAAAGCTGCGCGTGGCCGCATCACGCACAGCCGCAAGGCTTCCGGCCAGCGACCACGGCCAGCGCAACAGCACGAAGACAATGCCTTCCCATCCGAAAATCTTCGCATCTTGGGGCCTGTAGGTGCCGGTCGCACGCCAGAAGAGAGCGAGCCCGATCAGCACCAGCGATACCGGCATGAAGTGGACCAGAAATTCCGGATAGGTCACAGCCACGAGCGGGCGTCCATCGATCAGCGGCACAAGCGGCAACACGAAGGACAGCAGCATGAACAGCGAAAACAGCGGATACCAGAGTTGGGAGAACAGGAACTGGAATTTGAGCTTCGCCGGCAAGCGCGCGACGAGGGGACGCGAATATTGCAGCAGAATGGTCACCAGACTGCGCGACCATTGGAACTCCTGAACGGCGAGATCGGCAAAAGTCTGCGGCCCATCACCATGGGCGATGGCATCGACCGCGTGAACGCCACGCCAGCCGCCGGCATTCATCATCAACGTCGTCGAATGATCCTCGGCAAGCTCCGGGCCCAATCCGCCGATATCCTTCAGCGCTTTCGTTCGAACCGTATAATGGGAGCCGATGCACAGGGGCGCCCAGCCATTGTTGTAGCCGAGTTGCAGGGCGCCGTGCAGCGGTGCTTCGGCATAAAGCCGACCGCGCGCCGACCAGCTCGACGCGGCATTGGCATCGCAGATGCTGGGAGCCGAGACGTAACCCACCCGGGGGTCGGAAAAAGGCTTGAGTGCCTCGCGCAGGTAGTCCGGTTCCGGAACGTGATCGGTATCGAACTGCGCCACGAAATCATAGTTTTCATAGCCATAGCGATCATAGAAGTAAGCGAGATTGCCTTCCTTGCAGCGGGTGCGGCGCGGCCACTGCGAACGATGATAGTCCGCAACGCCCTTGCGCGTCGATATCCGTACCCCATGCGCGGCACACCAGGTGGCTGTTTCTGCATCCGGATCTTCGTCTGCCAGCCACACGTCACAGGACACGCCGCGCTGGGCGAGCATTGCCATCAACGTTTTCTGCACGATGGCGAAAGGCTCAGATGGCGCCTTGGTCACGACCATCGCCACGCGGCCGACCGGCAGGATTGCATCGGCGCGAACCCGGCGGGCGCCGAGAAAAATGAGAATGAAATAGAGGGGAACGAGGCTGACCCAGGCGACGGCAAGCGTTACGACCGCATAACCCACCGGGCTCACGACATGGGCGGGATCGAGCCACCAGACCCAGAACCGAAGCAGGGTCGACAACCACAAGCACAGGCCCAGAATATACACGATCCGCGGCCACCCGGAAAAAACCGGCGCGAGAAAGCACTCTTCCGGGCTCGGCGCATCACCTTGCGGGAATTGTTCCCGCTTACGGGAACCGGATATGTGATCAGAGAGCCTACGCATGACGGATGCCCCTCCCACGCAACATCACGGCGTTCCCGTCAGCTAGAGCGGAACCGTCCTCCCCGGTTTGTATTGCGCTTTATGTGGTTCTATTCGATTCATTACTGAAAAATTAAACGCTTCATCAAAGGTAAATTCAATGTATTTATTTACGAATTGTCCAATATTACTATCAATAACCCGTTTGAGTTACTTAATTTAACCCTTTCGGATTATTGTATAAAAGCTACATATATTTCGAAATTAAGAGGGCGGTAATTTATAGATGGTAGCTTGTTCTCGAATCGTATTCCAATTCGGCTATGCGGCACGGTGCATTTCAATGATCCGAAGTGAGTGCCGGAAGGAGTTCAGCATTGACGATCGCGAGCAGACTGCAGACCATTTCATCAACGGGCGGCGGCCTTCGCCGCACCTTCGGGGTTGCAGCCCTTTTCATGGCAGCAACCCTCTCATCCTGTTCTTCCGTCGGCACGACAAACACCGTGGCGCTGACCCTAAAACCGCAGGCGGCGCACATGACGGTTGCACGCAACGAAACCACCCCGCGCATCTTCGGCTACAGCACGCCGGTTAAGCTTTCGCAGACCGGTTCGGTTCAGGCTCTTCCCGACCCGCTCGTCAAGCCACGCCGGACCGCCTCGCTGGGAAGCTCGCCCTACATTTGCTCACCGAGCGGTTTCGGTCGAAGGTCGACCTGTTTCCTGCGGTGAACCAAGTCAGTGTCCCCGGTTGGGTTGGGGTGGCATTCGATCCGCGTTGAAAAAGCGGGATGCGGCCTCCGTCCGGTTTCGAACGCGCATCTTCTTGTAGATGTTGCGGATATGGACCTTCACGGTGTTTTCGGAAAGGTTCAGCCGGTCGGCGATGTTCTTGTTCTGCGTCCCCTCGCACAGCATGTTGAGGATCTGCACCTCGCGGGTTGTCAGGCCCATACCATCGCTGCCAGACCGCAGCACCACACCATCGGTATGCGCCGCCTGAGCAAAAGAAGGGTCATGGCGGTTCGCCTGCCTTGATGTTTCTGTGTGCCGAAGCCGTTGCAGAAGTGCGGAAGGGAAATGCTCTCCTCCCTTTGCCAGCAGATCGACGGCTGCAAGAAACACGTCGAGCCTCAGATTGACGGGCAGAATACCCTCGATTTCGCGCGCTTCGACCAGTTCCCGCACATAGCGGTCATCGACGCCCTGGGAGCCATCGGTCACGATGGCGACAGAGGCTGCGTGGTTGGTCTGGCGTATGCGCCGGATAACGCCCGGCAAGGCACCCGGCGCGATACGATAGAGAATGATGAGCCTCGCAGTCCCCTCTTCTTCACCGACGGTCTCGCCCCCGCCATGCAGGAAAACGTCCCATTCGGGGAATTTTCGCGAGAGTACCTCTGCCAGACATTCCGAAAACAGGTCGCACTCCGCGATCATCAGGATCGTATTACTACCGAGTCCACCGCTGAGCGAACGTGCGGCATCATTGAAGAGAGATTCCGACATATACATCTATGCCTCCCTTGGCTGTTGTAGACGCTTGACTTGCTGCACAACGGGAAAGCCATGACGGACCAATCGACATTCAGGAATGAAACCCTGTGCCTGGAAAAGCCTGCTGACCAAGAACACCCTCCGTAAAAGACGGACCGTCTCGGTGCGTGACCCCCGGTGATAACGCGATTGTTTCTTTTCGCGTCGCACAGCAACTTGACGCCTGAATGTCGATGGGCCCTAAGCCCCCCTCCTCCCTATTTTTTGCTTAATTAATTGTTACTGTACTTCCAAAACTTCAGGTTGGAAATGACCTTTTCGGGCTACGGTTTATTGTATGACCAGTTGATCCGAGGACCAGTCTTAATATTCCCCAAAAAGAGCTGTCCACCGCAGAGTCTTGCGACGAAAACAACTTCGGATGCGGACACGTTGATCCTGTTCCGGCCGGGTGAGCATTCCACTTCGATCCCCCGATGACAGCCTTGAGTGAGTAATCTCTTTTCGTGGCTAGGAAGCCGTGCAGTTTTGGTATTGAGTTTGTCCATCGACCGCAACAGCCCGTTTTAGAAGTGTTTTGAGTTCGACGGGCATCTTCGGATCAACCGGATGCGATCGGTCCCATACCGAAATGAAAAGGCAGGAGGACCCCCGAAACAGCAATGTTCCGGGTCGGGGCTTTGCGTCCAGTGAATGTCCCCGAAACTTGAGCGCGGACGATTTGTACTTGCGGACGTCCGTTTACATCAACGACTGCGGAGCGAGCGCGGAAAAGATCCCATTCGAAATGTGAGGGATCCCGAAAAGCTGCTCCGGCTTTTTCCGGAGGAACGACAATGGCTCACGACTACGATCCCAAGGGCTCTGACGAGACCACCAACACCACGAATGTCGGCGCTCTGGCCGATGGCTTCGCCAACAGCGCGATCAACTCGACGGAAGTCGATGAAGGCTCGACCGGCTATGTCGGCGGCGTCGCCAATGGCGACAATCGCGGCAATACCGACAACAGCGTGGATGTCGATGTGGACGCCAAGCTCGATGTCGCGGTCGGCAATGGCGACAACCGTGACAACTCCTATGACTGGAGCTACGACGCCAAGTCCTACTCCAACACGGAAACCGACACCGACATCAAGACGGTGACGGACACCGACACCAAGACCGTGTCCGACAGCTTCAACTACTCGAATTCGGAAACGGATTACGACTGGAGCTACGACAGCAAGTCCTACACCAACACGGAAACCGACATCAAAACGGTGACCGAGACGGACACGGATATCGACACCGACATCAAGACGGTGACGGAAACGGAAACCACCACGACGAACACGACCGGCAGCTTCAACTCGGCCGATGCGGACAATGACTTCGCAACGCTCGACGACCTGAAGGACTTCGGCAATCTGGGCATCGCCGGTGGCGACCTCGCCTTCAACCTCGGCGACGACTTCTCGTTCTCGCTCGACGTTGACAACATTCTGAACGACTCGCTGAACGGTGCAGGTAACGATGCCGGCTTCAGCGCGGTGCAAGCCAACCATCTGGCCGATCAGGATATTGCCTACGATCTGCGCATGGAAAATGGCGGTGCCGAGAACCACCTGTCGGCCAATGGCGGCGGTGCTGACAGCGCCGAAGGCATGGAACTGGATGGCAAGACCTGGGATCTCAAGTCGGGCGACGATGTCTCCGGCGCAAGCACGGCAGATGCTTCGGCGATCCTTGCCAACTCCGGCTTCCACTTCGAATTCGTTCAGGGTGCAAACCTGCTGACGAACTCGATCGACAGCAGCGTGGTCGGCAACGACTCCAGCTACAGCAACGTCGGCGAAGACACCGACGCCTGACATCCACCCCGAAGGCAGAAGGGCTGCACCGGCCGCGTCCGGTGCAGCCTGACGGCGTGAAGCCAAGGTGCCGCCATTGTGTCCAATGGTCACCTGGCAGAGGAGGAGAGGATGCAAGTTGAGAAAACGTCCGCGATTATCGCGCATTTCATCGGCTATTTCGACGCCTTGACGGACGAGGCACGCCTGCGCTTCCATCACAATGACGGACGGGTTCATGATTCACCCGCCCTTCCCGAAGAGCATCACGAACTCACCGGACCCAACTTCGCGTCGAACCTTACGCTTGAGGATTACGAGCCCGACGTAAAGTACCGGGCCTTGCCAGACGACCTGACTGCGCCGCCGTTGCGCGCGGGTGCGGTTCCTTCCCTGCCTCGTCGCCACGACGAAGCGGATGACGATTTTTCCGGCTCGCCCCGAGGTCGCCGCGACGATGCACCCGGTACGCAGGAGACCGATGCGCGGCTGACGGTCTCTGTCGGCCCCGGCTCGACCATTTCCCACATGACCCAGGTCAACCTGTTGCAGGATGACGACCATCTCGACATGACGGGCGACCACTATGTGCGCCTCGACTTCGGCTTTACCGTTGACCGCGTCGCCGAATATGCCGGCAGCGCTTCCGTCTACACCCCCTTTTCCGACTTCCACCGCACCGACAGCTACGAAGGGCTGACCGCCATCGCCGACGATGTCCGCGAATATGCCCATACGCTTTCTGAAAATGGCACGACCGGCTTCAACGATGATGCGGCGGTGGATTTCGTAAAGGTGGGCGAGGAAATCGAAGGGGTTCACATCAATGGCGAACTGGTGGAAGCCCCGCCAAAGCTCGATGATTTCCTTCCGGACCGCGGCCTTGCAGCAACGCCGGTGGAGCCGGAACCAGCCAATGGACCGCTTTCGTCGGTCGATGCCGCGACGGATGTGTTGACGGTTGAGGCTGGCGCCAATCTCGTCGCCAATATCGCAGCCTTCACCGATACCGGCATCATTTCGCCTGTCATGAGCGTGATGGGCGACTATCATCAGATCGACGTCATTACGCAGGCCTGGGTCTATAGTGACGACGATACGGTCGATCCCGTCTTTGCAACATCGACGGAAAAGAAAGCCGGAACGGTGGCGATGAACATTGCCAGCTTCAACCGCGACAGCTTCGTGACACCGGATCAGGATGCTGGCGAGACCACCAGCGGCGCAGCTCCGGTCTTCCCGCAATATTGGCGTGTGAGCGAAATCCAGGGCGACGTCTGTTTCGTCAAATGGATCGAGCAGTACAGCTTCGTCACCGATAACGATCGGCTGGTGGTGACCACGACCGGAACGGAGACAAGCGTCCTGACCGGCGGCAACACGGCCATTGATTTCGCTTCCTTCCTCGGCATCGCAAAGGCCTATGATCTGGTGGTTGTCGGCGGCGATGTGCTGGACATGAACATCATCAGCCAGCTTGCCGTGCTCTACGACAATGACTGGGTGCTGGGCAGCGGGACCGCCGGCACCGCGACGGCTTCGACCTCCGGCAACCTGCTCTGGAATCAGGCTTCGATTACCAATGTGGGGCTTAACGACCGCTTCGAAGACATGCCCGGTTACATGACGTCAGCACAGAGCGCCATCGAGGCCCGCGATGCCGCCATGCCGGCAGGTCTTGGCACGGACCCGAATTTCGAAGGCCAGCAGGTCCTGGATGTTCTCTATATTACGGGCAACCTGTTCGACGTGACCTTCATCAAGCAGGTCAACATTCTGGGCGATGCAGATCACGTCACGCAGGCGGCATCCGATTATCTCGCCTCTACCGGCGCCGGTGCCACGATCGACATTTCCACAGGGGCAAACGCCGTCGTCAACATCGCCCAGATCGTCGACTACGACACGTTCGGCGCGACGACCTATCTCGGCGGCAATCTTTATTCGGATGCGGTGCTGATCCAGGGGGGGCTGATCGAGCACGACGACACCGTGCCCCAACCGGTGAACGACCGGCTGGCCAACGAAGTCATCGCGTTTCTGGACAATGATGGCGATCCGGACGGCTCGGATGACGGCATCATCAACGGCGGCAACGATTATTCATGGACACTCGCCAGCCCGGCGGACGCCATGCAGACCGTTCTGGCCTGAAAAGACTCGAGAAAATGGGTGGGGGACGTCATGAACCAGTACTCGAAAAACGGGCTTCTCGGCAGCACGTCGATCCCCGCCGGCAGTGGACGTCCGTCCGAAGCCGAGGATGACGATCAACTGACGGAAGCCTGCATATCGGCAATCGACGCCGCCGTGGAGCGCCTGAAAACGCTCACCGACACGCCGTTCTCCAACGGTCGGGTCGACACGCCGGAGCCGACGCCGGTCGCCAGGGGAGCAAGCCCGGACGTGGACACCGCCACCGCCTCGCCCGGCCCCATACCCCTCACGGTCGTTCTGCCGGAGGTGCCATCTCCCAAGGCCGGGCAGCAGACGGTTCTCGTCTCGCCGCCAGCCGAGGCGAAGAAGACGCCGGACGCGGAACCGCCGGGCCGGACACGCTCCCGCGAGGGCGATCCGGTCCAGCCCGCGCCGACAGTGCCCTTCGGCAGGACGATCGAGAGCGATAACGGTCCGATCCGCGAGAATGAACGTCGGCCCCAGACGGGCGGCGGCGGCGGCGGCAACACGCCGGAAGATGGCGGACGCGGCGGCGGGGGTGGCGGCGGCGGTGAAAGTCGCGGCTTCCACAAGCGCAGCGGCCCTGTAAACTTCGCCGCCAGCCTTTCCCGTGCGCTGGCTGCCATGCGCCGTAACATGGCGGTGGTGATGGTCTTCACGATCGCCATCAACGTGCTGGTTCTGGCCATCCCGCTCTATCTTTTCCAGATTTCCGACCGGGTGCTGACCAGCCGCTCCATCGATACGCTGATCATGCTGACGGTGGCCGTGGTGGGCGCGATCCTGCTTCAGGCCTTCCTCGATTCCATCCGCCGTTTCATCCTCATGCGAACGGCGGTTGAACTGGAGGTGCAGCTTGGCGCACCGATCCTGAGTGCTGCTGCCCGTGCCTCCCTCAATGGGAGCGGCAAGGATTACCAGACCCTGCAGGATCTCCAGCAGCTTCGCTCGTTCCTGACCTCCGGCACGCTGATCTCCTTCCTCGACGCGCCGCTGATGCCGCTTTTCGTGCTCGTGGTCTATCTCGTGCACCCGCATCTCGGCATCATCATCATGTCCTGCTGCGTGACGCTGTTTATCATCGCCTGGTTCAACCAGCGCTTCACCTCTCGCCCCTTCGCGGAAGCGAATGTCTATCTGACACGCGCCAATTTCCATCTCGATTCCATGACCCGCAATTCCCAGATCATCAATGCACTCGCGATGATCCCGGAAGCCGTGAAGATGTGGGGGCAGGAAACCTCCGGCTCGCTGAAAGCCCATGTGCAGGCCCAGGATCGCAACATCATGTTTGCCGGGCTTTCCAAGGCGGCACGCATGCTGACCCAGATCACCCTGCTCGGCTGGGGCGCGCATCTTTCGCTCTCCGGCGAACTCACCGGTGGCATGGTGATCGCTGCCTCCATCGTTTCCGGCCGCGCGTTGGCACCGGTCGAAGGCGCCATCGAGGGCTGGAATCAGTTCAACAAGTCGGCCGCCGCCTATGGCCGCATCCGCCAGCTTCTCGTCAACTCGCCACTCAATTTTCCGCGCCTGCGCCTGCCGCACCCCGAGGGGCGGCTTGATGTTGAGCGCATTCTCTTCGTGCCGCCTCCGCAGAAGAAAGTGATCCTGAACGGGATCTCGTTCTCGTTGCAAAAGGGAGAGTCGCTGGCGATTATCGGTAATTCCGGCTCGGGCAAGACAACGCTCGGCAAGATGCTCGTCGGTTCCATTCTGCCGACCTCCGGCAATGTCCGCCTCGATCTCATGGACCTGAGAAACTGGGACCAGCGACAGTTCGGTGAATGCATCGGCTACCTGCCGCAGGATGTGCAGCTTTTCCCCGGCACGATCAAGGCCAACATCTGCCGCATGCGCGACGACGTGGAAGACCGCGAGATTTTCGAGGCGGCCACGCTGGCCGATGTGCATGAACTGATCGCAAGCTTTCCGCAGGGCTATGAGACTGTAGTCTCGGCCGATGGCTCGCCGCTTTCCGGCGGTCAGAAGCAGCGCATTGCGCTCGCTCGCGCCTTTTTCGGCAGTCCGAAATTCGTGGTTCTGGACGAGCCGAATTCCAATCTCGACACGCAGGGTGAGGCCGCCCTTGCCCGCGCGCTCATCCATGCGAAGCGCCAGGGCATTACCACCGTCACGATCACCCAGCGCCCGGCTCTGTTGCAGGCCGTGGACAAGATCATGGTGCTGAAGGAAGGCACGGTCGCCCTGTTCGGCGAACGTGAAAAGGTTCTGAAGGCCCTTTCCGGCGGCAAACCGGATGGCGGCCCCGCACCGCGTATCGAAGGCAGGTGAACCATGGGCAAGGAACTCACGGCGACAAAAACGATTGCAGCGGAAACTGACTGGTATGCCGAAGTGCCGCGCTCCATTCGCACCCACACCGTCATCGGACTTTCCATTCTGATGACGACCTTCGGCGGCTTCGGCTATTGGGCCGCGACCGCGCCGCTTGCCTCCGCCATCATCGCTCCGGGCAGCTTCGTGGCCACCGGCAACAACAAGATCGTCCAGCATCTTGAAGGCGGCATCATCAAGGACATGCGCGTGAGCGAAGGCGATATGGTCAAGGAGGGCGACGTTCTTCTGACCCTTGATCAGACGGCGGCGCGTGCCAATGAACGCGCCCTGAAGCTGAAGCTTCTGCGGTTGGAGGCCGTGGTTGCGCGGTTGCGCGCGGAAGCGGAGGGCTCAAAGCAGTTCAAGATGCCGGAACTCGTGCTGAAATCGGCGAGTGATCCCGATGTCGCCTCGATCATTCAGGGTCAAAACGTCATTTTCAACAGCAAGCGGGTGAAACTGGAGGAGCAGTTGAACCTGATTGAAAAGAACATCAAGTCGCTGGAATTCCGCAATGCCGGCTATCTCGGCCAGCGGGAAGCCTTCGACCGCCAGCTTGCCCTCTTGACCGAAGAGCGCGACAGCAAGGCCAATCTCGTCAAGGTCGGCTATATCCGCAAGACCGACCTGATGGCCATCGAGCGTGCCATGGCCGATGCGATGGGCGACATTTCCCGGCTTCAGGGCGAGGTGAACGAAGGCGAGGCGCAGATCGCCCGTTACCGCCAGGAAGCGGTGATCGCCATCAATGCCAGCCGTCAGGCCGCCCTCGATGCGCTCGATGCCGCCGAATCCGATCTTGACGGCGTGCGCGAGCAGATGCGCGAAGTCGCGGGCATCCTGGAACGCACCGTCATCCGCTCACCTGTGAGCGGCACCGTAATTCGTGCCTATTACCACACGTCCGGCGGCGTCATCACCACCGGTAAGCCCATCATGGAGATCCTGCCGGCCGGCGTGCCGCTGATCATCGAGGCACAGGTATTGCGCACCTCCATCGACCAGATCCACGAGGGCCAGACGGCGGCCATCCGTCTTTCGGCGCTTAACCGCCGCACCACGCCGGTCCTGAACGGCAAAGTCTTCTACGTCTCCGCCGACAGTATCGAGGAAGGTTCGGCCGCCGCGCCCAAGGACGTCTATATCGTGCGCGTGCAACTGACCGACGACGAAATGCACCGGGTGCACGGGTTCCACCCCGTGCCGGGCATGCCGGCGGATGTGCTGATCCAGAACTCCGAGCGCACGTTCTTCGAATATCTCTCGAAACCGGTGACGGACAGCATGTCCCGCGCCTTCAAGGAGCGATGACATGCTGTCAACCGATACAGGTGCCGCCGCACCCGCCCCGACAACCAGCATGCAGGAGGTTCTCGTCCGCGTCGGACAGTTGAATTATGTCTGGACCAACACCGAGAGCCTGTTGATCTACGTAACTGCCGACCTGCTGAAAATCGACAAGGAAGCAGCGATCATCATTTTCCTGACGCTCAATACTACCCGTGCCCGCATCGATCTTGTCGAGCGATTGGCCAAGCGCAGCACCGTGTCCGACGTCGATCGCTCAGCGGTTCTGGGTGCCATGGGCCGCCTGAAGCGTCAGGCCAAGGTGCGTAACAAGTATAATCACAGCATCTATTCCCATGACGAGAACGGCCAGATTTCCGGCACCCAGCTCATGCGTCTCGTCGAGACAGACCGGGCTGTCCTCTACGGCAAAATGGAACGCCTTGACGCCCGCGAGTTGCGTGAACTGGAACGCGCCATCGCGGAAATTGCCGCCATCAGCGCGGCGCTCTGGGCGTTCATCCGGGCCAGCGATCATCTGCGCGGTCTGGTGTAACCCCATCAGGCAGCACGGTTTCACCCGTTCCGGTCATATCTGGCGGGTGAGGATTTGATTACCATCAGTTCTGTGAGTGTATCGCAGTATCGTGTTCGGGAGGGAAAGATGCGGGTAGACGTTGTCGATACACCGGAGGGACTGGCAGGACTTCGCGAGGAATGGGAGCGCATTTTCGCGGCCGATCCCGAGGCGCAACACTTCCTGTCGCATGGCTGGATCAGCCGCTATCTGGCGAAGCGGCGACGCTGGTTCGTGTTGGTGCTAAGGCCCGGGGAAGGAACTCGCGCCATCGCACTCTTTCCGCTGCGCATGCAAAGCCGGCAGGATGCCGAAGGCCGGTTTTTCGACGAAATCATCATGGCCGGCAATTATGCCGCCGATTACACCGGTTTCATCGCCCTGCCTGCAGCCGCCGAGATCGCAGCGCGCGCTTTTGCCGCCTGGCTCCGCCGCCAGAACTGGACGCAGATCAAGTTCGATTATCTTGGCGGCGGCGAGTCCCGCACGGTCGCGCTTCTGCGCGCCATGGAGGGACCGGGGGTGAAATTCCGCCGCAACGTTCCGCGCAACGAACAGAACATCGACAACACCATCTGCCCCTATATCGCCCTGCCCGATACATTCGAGGCCTATCTAGAAAACCACCTCCGCAGCCAGACGCGCCAGAAAATGCGGCGCTTCCTGCGCAAACTCGATGGCGTGGCGTACAGCATCACGCGTGCAACGCCGGAAACGATCAAGCGCGATCTCGATATTCTCTTCGATTTCTGGCGCACCCGCTGGACGCCGGTCAAGGGTGAGGAAAAAACGGAAAAGCTGATCGTCATGTCCCGGCGGATGCTGGAGGATTGCTTTGCCGATGGCGATCTCGATGTGCCGGTGCTGTGGGCCGGCGACCGGCCACTGGGCGCGCTCGCCAATATTCTCGACCGCAAGAAGAAGCTTGTCCTCTTCTACATCACCGGCCGCGACGAGGAATGGAAGCTGCCACCACCCGGCCTGATGCTGCATGGCGATGCGATCCGCAAAGCGATTGCCGAGGGTTATCGCGCCTATGATTTTCTGCGCGGCAACGAGCCCTACAAATATGCGTTCGGGGTCGAGGAGCGGCGCATCGCCTGCGTGCTGACAAAACGGGAAACTGGCCGGAAGGGCCGCATCCCGCTACACCCCTGGAGCATTCGCCCGGTCTACGAACAGGCGCTGGATTTCTATCACAAGGGTCGCAAGGCCGAGGCCGAGATTGCCTTTTCGCAGGTTCTCGAGGTTCAGCCCGCGCATGGTGGCGCGGCGTTCGGACTTGCCAATCTGCAATTCGAAAAGCGGGATTTCAAAAAGGCCGAAAACGCCTACCGCGCCCTTCTGCAGCGGGGCGAACCGCCGGTGCCCATCCTGTCACGCCTTGGCGATTTGCTGATTGCCACGCGCCGGTTCGATGAGGCGGTGGAAACCTATGCCGATATCTGCTGCGTCGCGCCGGAAAACACCGAAGCACGCTACAAGCAGGGCGTGGCTTTTCTGGCCGCCGGTGAACGCGAGAAGGCGGCAGCGGCTTTCTCCATCGCTGCCGACAACAAATCGGGCCTGACCGAACATGCCTACCACGCCGACAAGGCGAAAAAGGCATTGGCGCGCCTGATCTTCTCCCAGGCGAAGGCCCCCACGCCGCCCGTCTTTCCTCGTGATTTTCACGGGCTGGCGGACGGCGTGAGGCCCGTCCTGCATTAAGCGGCTTTCTGGGCGGCTTCGGCACGGATGAGCATGCCGAACAGGTCGCGTGGTTCGTCAGGGTCGGCAACGAGGTCGAGATCCTGATAGAGCCCGGTTTCCTTCAACAGCGAATGGACAAAGCGCAGCGCGGAGAAGTCTTCCGTGGCGAAGCCAACGCTGTCGAACAGCGTGATGCGACGGTCGTCGCGGCGGCCTTCCACTTCACCGTTGATAACCTGCCAGAGTTCCGTCACCGGATAATCCGGAGCAAGCTGCTGTATCTCACCCTCGATACGCGTCTGCGGCGGATATTCGACAAAGATATCGGAGCGCAGAAGAATGTCGCGGGCCAGTTCCGTCTTGCCGGGGCTATCACCGCCAACGGCGTTGATATGAACACCGGGGCCGGCCATGTTGTCGGAAAGAATGGTGTTCTGGCGCTTGTCGGCGGTGACGGTGGTGATGATGTCAGCCCCTTCCACAGCCTCCTCCGCTGTCTTGCAGGCGACGATTTCGAAGCCGAAGGCCGAAAGGTTGCGACGGCACTTCTCCGTGGCGGCGGCGTCGAGATCGTAAAGGCGCAGGCGCTTGATGCCGAGCAGGGCCTTGAAGGCCATAGCCTGGAATTCGCTCTGCGCGCCGTTGCCGATAATGGCCATGACGCTGGCATTCTTGCGCGCGAGATACTTGGCGGCAACGGCGGAGGTGGCGGCGGTGCGCAGTGCCGTCAGCAGTGTCATTTCGCTGAACAGCATGGGATAACCGGTATGAACATCGGCCAGAACGCCGAAACCGGTCACGGTCTGGCGACCTTCCTTCATGTTCTTCGGGTGGCCGTTCACATATTTGAAGCCGTAGAGATCGCCATCCGAGGTCGGCATCAGCTCGATCACGCCTTCCGCCGAATGGCAGGGCACACGCTCGCGCTTGTCGAATTGCGGCCAGCGGCGGAAATCGGCTTCAATAGTCTCGGCAAGGCCCTTCAGGAACGGTTCGATGCCGATCTTGAGGACCAGTTTCATCATGTTGTCCACGCTCACAAACGGAACGGTGTTGAGGCTGGTAGTGTTCATTTTGTTCCCTCTTCTGGTCTTGATTATCAGTTGACAGGCGTCAACACGCCCGAGAATCAGCCGGCCCGTGTCATGCGGTCGAGCACACTGCGCCCCATAAGGCTGGCGGCGAGATCGACCATCAAAAGGGCGGTGCGGCCCCGTTCATCGAGGAACGGGTTGAGCTCCACGAGATCGAGGCTCGAGACCAGCCCGCTGTCGTGCAGCATTTCCATCACGAGATGCGCCTCCCGGAAGGTTGCCCCGCCCGGAACGGTGGTGCCGACCGCAGGCGCAATCGACGGGTCGAGAAAATCAACGTCGAGACTGACATGGAGCAGGCTATTGGCCGCCTTCACCTTTTCGAGGAAGGCACGGATCAGCACGCCGACGCCATGTTCATCGACGGCACGCATGTCATGCACGGTCACGGCAGTCTGGCGGATCGCAGCGCGCTCGGCCGGATCGGCGCTGCGAATGCCAAGCATCGCGACATTTTCGGTGGGGATCGGGTGCGGAACCGACGGAAAATAACCGGAGAAGCCGGAGCGACCGGTAAAATAGGCGACCGGCGTGCCGTGCAGATTGCCGCTTTCGGTCGTATCCAGCGTGTGGAAATCCGTGTGGGCATCAAGCCAGAGCACGAAAAGCGGACGTCCGAGTTTCGCGGCACGGGCCGCCATGCCGCGCACTGTGCCGGCAGACAGCGCATGATCGCCGCCGAGAAAGATCGGCATGGCGCCATCGCTTTCACGGAAGGCGGCATCCGAGAGCGCTTCCAGCCAGCCGGCAATTTCCGGGAGGTGGTGAATGGCGCGATTGGGGTGGATGAGCGGACGGGAGGCACGCGGAGCGACATTGCCGCAATCAGCGACAGTGTGGCCAAGACCACTGAGCGCTTGGGCAATTCCGGCAACACGTAGCGCGGACGGACCCATCTCGCAGCCGAGCTGGCTTGCGCCTTCCTGAAGCGGAACACCGATCAAACGCACATCCATGTCGCCATCCTCGCCGATTTGAGTTTCGTCAGCTTATTGGACCATGGCGTGGTGGCGGAATGAACACTAAATATTGGCAAATAAACCCGAATGACTTATCATTTTGATCAATTCTGTTTCTCAAAGTGAATTCCATGGACGAACTCGACACCAAGCTCATCACGCTTTTGAGGCACAATGGCCGGCGCAGCATCTCCGATCTCGCGATCGAAACCGGTGCATCGCGCGCCACAGTGCGCGCGCGGATCGAGAAAATGGAGAAGGAGGGCACGATCCTCGGCTACACCGTGATCCTGCGCGCCGATACCGTGGAACTGCCGGTGCGCGGTATCATGCTGATCGAGATTGAAGGGCACGGCACCGAGCGCATCATCCGCGCGCTCGGTAATTATCCGGAGATTTCGGAAATCCACACCACCAACGGCCGATGGGATCTGATTCTTGAACTCGGCGCGACAAGCCTTGCCGAATTCGACGCGGTTCTGCGTCGTATCCGCCTCATTCCCGGCATCGCTTCCAGCGAGACAAGCCTGCTTCTTTCCTCGCCCCGTTCGGCCCGTGCAAGACTTTAGGCGTCCACCCGTTCGAAGACATTGTGCCGGGCAAGCCAGCAGCCGACCTCGATCCCACTGACGCGGCCTGTCGCATCCCGCCGGACAAGCAGGGTGAAATCACCGGGCGCCGGCGCATCCATCGAGCGGCGCACCGGCATGAGCCAGACATCCGGCGCAATGGCAAAGAGCGGCTGCACGGCCCCCTGCCCCAGAAAGCCGGAGAACGCGCCAAACGGCTGGCCGCCCGAAATGGTAATGTCCAGTCCGGACTGGAGTTCGACGGCGCTGTAACGCCCGGCAATATCGCCCGCGCTGACAAGGCTGTCGTCCGGCAGGGCTTCGAGCGGCTGGAGCAAGGTGGAGAAATTCTCCTGCCGACGATCCATACGCAGACCTTCATCGCTGGTGCGCAGAAGGGTTTGATCACCGGTTGCGGTCTTTTCATCGAGCAGGTTGAGAATTTCCGCTCCCGTACCGTAGCGCAGGTGCAGGCTGCTTCCCTGCAGGGGCGTCAACGTCACCGAAAGCCCGGTCCCCGGGCACAGGAAATGCCCCTTGAAGGTCTGGTGCGGCTGGTGCAGTTCCGCCGGAGCGGTTGCCGAACCGCGGACCGCATCGAGAACGGAAAAGGCGGCAGCCCGCGCATTGGCCTCGTGGTTGAACATGACGACGACAGACAGCCGTTCAGAGGGAACATGAACCCGGTGACAGCGCCACCCGCGCAACGCGCCGCCATGGCCGATGGTCTGAACGCCATTATGTTCTGCATGAGCAAGCCCGAAACCGTAGGATGCCGGATTGCCATCCGCAAAGGTCTGCGGTTGCGAAAGGCGCGCATAAAGCCCGTCTTTCTCGCCACGGGTCCGGTCGATGAATTTTTCCCAGGCAATGAGATCATCAAGGCTGGCGACCATGCCGGCATCCCCCGCCCACCAGATGCGGTTCACGGCCGGAAAGAAACCGGTGGCGGCGTTGCCTTCATAACCCATCACATCGCCGGGACGCTGCGCCGTATCCGGCGCAAGGCGCGCACTTTCCATGCCGGCGGGTGCCAGAATCCGGTCGGACATCAGTTCGCCGAGATCGCGCCCCGCCCGTTCAGCCAGAATTTCGCCCAGCATGTGAAAATTGCCGTTGGAATAGGAATAGCTGTGGCCGGGCGTAAAATGGGTCGAGCGCGTTCGCCCGATCAGTTCACGCGCATCCTTTGCGGTAAACACACCTTCGGCCATAGCGCCGTGCAGCACGGTCAGCGCCCAGTAATCGCGCAGGCCGGATTGGTTATGCGCGAGTTGCAGCGCCGTCGGGCGCGGCCCTTCCATAAGCGGCAACCAGGCGGCCACATCAGCGTCGAGCACGCTCGGGTCCGCAAAGAGATCGAGCATAAGGCCACAGGTGAATTGCTTGGTGACCGAGCAGATCGGCATCAGGCTTTGCGGCGACATGGCAATGCGCCTGTCCAGATCGGCGTAGCCCCAGGCATGGCGAACAATCGTTTCCCCGTCGCGAACCACGGCAACCGCGCCACCGGGACCCCGCCATTGCAAGGGAAGAGCCGCAATGGCCCGGTCGATCTGCGAATATGTCTGCTGCATGGAGATTGTCCTGTGGCGGGGTCAGGGTTGCGGCTTGGCGAGAAGGCGATTGACGAAATCCGGTACGGTTTCGCTGGCCCGGCCTTCGATGATCGTATCGAAATAGCCGCCGGAGGCTTCAAGGTTCAGTTCAACCGTCCAGGCCCCGGCCTGCTTGGCCTCGCGCACGAAACCGGCGGCGGGGTAGACGGTGCCGGATGTACCGATAGACAGGAAAAGGTCAGACGCCGCCAGAGCATCGAAAATCTCTTCCATGAAATAGGGCATTTCACCGAACCAGACGACATCGGGCCGCACCTTGCCGACCTCGGCGCAGACCGGGCACACGCTCGTCTCATCCATGTCGCCCTCGCAGGCGAAGCGTGCACCGCAACCAGCGCATAACCCGCTATCCAGCGCGCCATGCATGTGCCGCAATTTTTGCGACCCGGCGCGCTCGTGAAAGCCATCAATGTTTTGCGTGACCAGGAGGAAGCCGCCGGGCCACTCCTTTTCCAGCCTCGCCAGCGCCAGATGCGCGGCGTTGGGCTCGCGGTTCGCGGCTTCGCGGCGGCGCATGTTGTAGAATTCGTGCACAAGAGCCGGATCCTGCCGGAACCCTTCGGGGGTGGCGACACGGCGGTAATCGTATTTGGCCCAGATGCCCGAGGGATCGCGGAAGGTGTCGAGACCCGATTCAGCGGAGATGCCCGCCCCTGTCAGGATGACGATATTCCGCTCTTTGAACTGCTGCATGCCGTTTCCCCGGTCGAACCCTTCCAGGTGACCTTACACGCCTGTCTCGCGATTTGGAATCGGTCGGCATGCGTCGAATGTCAAGACGTGGCGCCAAGCGTTGCGTTGAGGCGTGCAATGACCACCCGCCCCGCGCCCGGTACATCCTGTTCGACGCGGCCGGTGACGAAGGCGACGCGGTTGGCCGCGCGCTCGGCGGCAATCGTCACGCTCAGATCGGCGGGGCGGCCGGTCGCGAGGTAATCGACCACGCCGTCATAGAGCGAAAGCGGGCGGAGAAGGTTGGCGCCGAAGCGCGCCGCCGCCGTATAAAGCGCGGCCGCGATCAGGCCGCCATGCAGGGCATTGCGACTGGAATTCCCCATGAATTGCGGCCGAAAGCCCAGCCGGCCGACCAGCACATCGGCACGCTGCTCCGTCACCATCCCCTCGGGACCGGAAAGCGGATCGACATTGAAATCGGGTCTTGGCGGAAAGGGTGCACGCGCATTTTCATCCAGTTCAACGTCCCGCACAGCAATCATGCGGCCTTGGGACAGAATGAGTGGCACGCCGGGCGCGTCCTCGGCAGCGATCATGATTTCCGTCAACACGAAATCGCCCTGCACAGGTCGCGCGCGTGCCGATGCCACCAGTCCCTTCCCTTTGGGAATGGGGCCAAGCACGGCCTGCTGAAGGCTGACAGTCGCCACCTGTTTGCGCCATTCGAAGGCCGCAGCCGACGCCTGGCCCGCGGCAACATCGGCCAAAGCTGCGGCAAGAGCGGGGGTAATCGCTCCGTCAGGCCCGCAAAGACGAGGCTGGAAGGGCATGACCGCCCGGGAATCGTCGATTTCTGCCGAGACATAACGAAGCCCGCACCATTCATGAAAGGCGACGACGCCGTTGTAGAGGGAAAAGAACCGGTGGCGGAGGCTTTCATGCATGGGGGTCATGGCTGGTCCTGGCGGAGACAAGGGACGATGGGCATTGCGCCTTCATAGCTACCCACACGCATCGCGGCAATTTCGAATTTCCGCAGGTGAAACGCAAGCGGCAGCCTGCTAAGACAAGACAAAATCGCAGAGCGAGGATTGCAGCGTGACCGAACAGACCTTTGAAGCCGAACTGGAAACCTGGCGGACCGGGCGCATCGCGGCGCTGACCGCCGCGGACGGTTGGCTTTCCGTCTGCGGTCTCATCTGGGTCGAGCCGGGCGAATGGCGCTTCGGTTCGGCTGAGGACAACGATATCGTCATCGAGAAACTGCCGCCTTTGGCCGGCGTTTTGCGGCTGGCCGCAAATGGCGATGCCTCCGTTTCCCTGATGGCTGAGGGTACCATAAACGGTGAAGCGAAACACGAGGGTGCGTTGTTCGATGATCACGATCCGGCCAATGCCCCAACCCGCGTGGCCTTCGGTTCGGTCAACTTCCACCTCATCGACCGCGAAGGCCGGAAGGCGCTCCGGGTTCGCGACAGCGAAAGTGCGGCCCGGCTTGCCTTCACCGGCATTGATCACTTTCCGGCAGACCCGTCTTTCCGCATCGAAGCCGACTGGGTGAGCGTCGATCCGCCGCGCGCCTTCGAGGTGGATAGTGTCATCGGCATAACGAGTACCGTTTTCGTGAAGCACAAGGCCGTCTTCGCGTTCGGCGGCGCCGAATACACACTCTGGCCGACCCATGGCAGCGACACCTCGCCCATGTTCGTTCTGCGCGACCCGACCGCCGGCTCGGAAACCTACGGCGCAAGCCGCTTCCTGTTCGGCATTTTCGAGAAAGACAGACCGGGCAAGATCGTGCTCGACTTCAATCGCGCCATAAACCCGCCCTGCGCCTTCACGCCAGCCGCCACCTGCCCGCTACCGCCGGCGGAAAACCGTCTCCCGTTCCCCATTCGGGCCGGAGAAAAGAAGCCGCGCGCGTAGGATCAAGCGACAGTCATCGCCAGCAAGGTCTGGCGAACGGTTTCTGCATTTTCTGCAGGTTCATCGATAAGATAAGCGTACCAGGCACCGTCTGCGGCCAGCCTTACGACTTCAAGGGCCGGCCCACCATCCGTCTCGTGGTGCTGGAGACAACGGGCGCGGTACCAGTTCGCCCACAGCGCACGCAGCATGGGATCGGCCGCAAGCGATGCGGCCATCGCCGCCCAGACAGAATTTTTGCCGAATTGCTCGCGATCAAACACTGCCGCCACATAGGCGCGGGTGAAGATGCCATGCGGCTGCGGATCGGCGGCGATGTGCGCATCCAGTATCCGGTCGAGCGCTTCAAGCTGATCGGCAAACATGCCTTCAACAAGCGCCTGCTTGTTCGGAAAGTGATGAAACAGCCCCCCCTTCGTGACGCCGGCAGCATCGGCAACCGTCTGGATCGTCAGAGCTGCGAAGCCCTGCCTCGCTGCAGTCTCAGCCGCACTGTCCAGCAGCGCCCGGCGCACGGCCTCAGGTTCTTTCCGGCGGGCGAAATTCCCATTCATCAGGAGTGGCCCGTTGTGTTCGACAGGAGATTGAGGACAAGAACGCCGCCAAGGATCATGCCAATGCCGAGCACGGCATAGAAATCCAGCCCCTGCTTCAGTACGAACACGCCGATGCCCGCTGTGAGAATGATGCCGAAACCACACCACACGGCATAGGCAATGCCAAGGGGCAGAACCTTGAGTGATTGCGACATGAGATAAAAGGACAATACATAGAAGATCACCATGCCGGCGGTTGGCAGGGGGCGGGTAAACTGTTCCGATTTCTGCAACAGCGTCGTTGCCGTCACTTCGAAGACAATAGCGAGCGCAAGAACGCTGTAGGCATAGAGAAGGCTTGGCATTGGCGGGAACCTTTCTTTCATAACAGGAACATACCAATCGGTTGGTTTTATCGTCAAGGGCACGACGGCATTCTTGCCTCATCAACCCCGCAGAAATGTGAAGCCGAGGACCGTCATAACCGACATTCGCCTGACACGCCCCTGACAGTCGGGTAAATGTCGTGGTGTTCGGGCCGGGCAACACGCAGACAGGCCGCATCGAACGTGGAGAGTGGCAATGCTGATACAGAAACTCAGGCTACAGCGGGGCTGGTCGCAGGAACAGCTCGCCGAAATCAGCGGGTTGAGCGTTCGCACCGTGCAGCGCATCGAGCGCGGTCACGCTGCCAGCCTCGAAACCATGAAAGCGCTTGCCTCTGTCTTCGAGATCGATATCGCGCAACTGACCGAACCGAAGGAGGTCGACGTGCCCGTCGTTCCGACAACCGTCATCGAAACCGAAGAAGCCATCGCCTTTGCGAGGGTGCGTCGCATCAAGCGGTTCTATTTGCACCTCATACGATACGGGGTCGTCATCACCCTGCTGGCGGTGATCAATCTGGTGACCTCCCCCCAGTATCTCTGGTTCGTCTGGCCAATGCTCGGCTGGGGCATCGGCATCGCGGTGCAGGCGCTCACAACCTTTGAACTCGTTCCGTTTCTTGGCGCCCGATGGGAAAAGGAACAGGTGGAAAAGCATCTCGGCCGCAAGCTCTGATGCAAAAGACCGCCCGCGACGGAGTCACAGACGGCCTTCCTACAGGGACGCGTTGGTGACGGGGCTCAGGCCATAGTCACCAATGCATGGGCGTGGACGCGGCGGAACGCCGCTTCCGCACCGGACACCGCGCGGCTCTCGGCTTCGCCATCGAGTTCCACGGCATCGAGCGCGGCGGTGAAGGTGCGCCAGTGAAGGCCACGGCCTTCCGGGGCCCCGGCCAGATGACGGGCGCCAAATGTTTCATCGAGACCGAGCTTTGCGGCATCCTTCAGCAGAAAGGCGGCACCGAGGTTGGAACCTTCGACGACGTAGAGCCAGCCGAGCGCTTCGGCGAGATCCGGTTCGCTGCCGGCGGTAAACACGGGTTCGCCGGCTTCCGGTATGACAACGCCGAGATCCGCGAGATCCTGCTCCACCATAGCCAGCCGGCGACGGCCGATCAGATCGGGCAGCAGCGCGTCGAGACGCGCATCATAGAACAGCGCATCGAGATCACGATGAAAGAGGTACTGCATCTGGACGAACCGGGCGAAATTTTCCCGCGTCTCGAACGGCTTGGCCTGCATGATGAAGCCATCCAGCGCGGCATGCGCGCCATGGGTGGCGGCTCTCATACGCTTGACCCGGGAAGTCGTGTCGATGTCGCGTTCTGCGGCAGTCATTGAATACTCCAAAATTCAATCGTTTTTTCTGGAGTACAATAATCAAGTTTCTACAGCAAGCGTGAAATCGCAGCCAGCGATCGCGTGTCACGACTTTCGCAGCTTGCGTTCCGCAACCATGAAAAGGCCCTTGAGTTCAGGCTCCCTGACACGCCGAGACGCTTCTGCACAGGAAACCCACTCAATCCGGCGCTGCCCCTTCTCACGGAAGGTCGCGTCGATGGACCGGGCCTCGACAAGATGAACTTCGACCGCACAGGGTGCCAGCGTACCGTTGTCCTTGGCCTTGAGATAGGTGAAATAGCCGAGCGGTTTCTTGCGGGCCTTGCCACGCACGCCGGCCTCCTCATGTGCCTCGATTTCAGCCGAGCGGTAAAGCGTCTTGCCCTTGATCGGCCACCCCTTGGGAATGATCCAGCGCCCGCTTTCCCTCGATGTAACCAGCAGAACCTCGATGGCCCCCGTCGCGGGATCGGTACGATGGCACAAGGCGCCACACTGGGTTTCAAACCCATCGGAAAAGAGCTGTCCGGTGAAAGCCGCAAGTTCGCCGAGAAGGCCGCGCGCCTTGCCCTTCTTCGTATCCTTGCGCTCCATCGCCGCGTTCGTCCTCATGCCTGACCCGGCGTCCGCCGCGACTCGAATATTGTGCACGCGTGTTCATGACAGGAATATGACGGTTTTGCATGTGCGCAAAACGAGAAAAACCTGCTGCTTTCCAAGGCATTTCGATTCTTTCCCCTGTCTTTCATGACAAATTTGTGACAGTGGAGGCAAGCACAAAAGGAACGATGTCATGATGGGACTTTTCAGAAAGCTGCTTCCCCGCGAGGACGCTTTTTTCGAACTCTTTCAGCGTCACTCCCAGCGCATTGTCGGCGCGGCCGAGGCGCTGGAGCGGCTGTTGGCTGGCCAGGACGTGGCCGCCAATGCCGAGCGGATCGTCAAGCTCGAGGACGAGGCCGACGGCATTACCCGCGAAGTCTTGCAGGCCGTGCGCCGCAGCTTCATTACCCCGTTCGACCGCGGCGACATCAAGGATCTGATCCAGTCCATGGACGATGCGATCGACATGATGCACAAGGTCGTCAAGACCATTCGCCTGTTCGAACAGACCAGTTTCGACCCCGGCATGCAGGAAATGGGCAAGGCCGTGGTTCAGGCCGCGCACCTCATTGCCGGTGCCATTCCGCTGCTGGACCGCATCAATGCCAATGCCGTGGAACTTGGCACCATCGCTGAAGAAGTGATGCGCGTTGAAGGCCATTCGGACCATCTGCATGAACTTGGCCTGAAGGATCTCTACCATCGCCATGGCCAGTCGAACCCGATGGCCTATATTGTCGGCAGCCAGCTCTATGGCGATCTCGAAAAGGTCCTCGACCGGTTCGAGGATGTCGCCAATGAGATCAGCGGCATCGTGATCGAGAACGTCTGATGGACGCCACTATCGCCTTTCCGCTGCTGGTGGCGCTGATTGGCGTCGCTTTGTTCTTCGATTTCCTGAACGGCCTGCACGATGCGGCAAATTCCATTGCCACCATCGTCTCGACGCGCGTCCTCAAACCGCAATATGCCGTGGCCTGGGCGGCGTTCTTCAATTTCATCGCCTTCGCCTTCTTCGGCCTGCATGTGGCGAACACGCTGGGCACCGGCATCATCGATCCGCATATCGTCACCCCGCAGGTGATTTTCGCGGCGCTGACGGGGGCCATTCTCTGGAACATCATTACCTGGCGTTTCGGCATTCCATCGTCGTCCTCGCACGCACTGATCGGCGGACTGGTCGGCGCCGGCATGGCCAAGGTCGGCCCGTCGGCCATCGTCGCCAGCGGCCTGCTCAAGACCGTCTCCGCCATCGCGCTGTCTCCCCTGATCGGCTTCCTGCTGGCACTGGTTCTGGTGCTGATCGTTTCCTGGATCTTCGTGCGCCAGACACCCTTTGCCGTGGATCGGACCTTCCGCTTCATGCAGTTCGTGTCGGCTTCCATGTATTCGCTCGGCCATGGCGGCAATGATGCGCAGAAGACCATGGGCATCATTGCCGTTCTTCTGTTCTCGCAAGGGTACCTCGGCTCGGAATTCCACGTGCCTTTCTGGGTGGTCCTCTCCTGCCAGTCGGCCATGGCGCTTGGAACCCTGTTCGGTGGCTGGAAGATCGTGCACACCATGGGCTCCAAGATCACCCGGCTGAACCCGATGCAGGGGTTCTGCGCCGAAACCGGTGGCGCACTGACACTCTTCGGCGCAACCTTCCTCGGCATTCCGGTATCCACCACCCATACCATCACCGGCGCCATCGTCGGTGTCGGTGCAGCCAGACGCACCTCAGCCGTTCGCTGGGGCCTTGCCGGCAACATCGTCATCGCCTGGGTCATCACCCTGCCCGCCGCAGCGGCGATCTCGGCATTGACCTATTACCTGACCGGCCTTCTCGGCTGAGGCCCATAACCGGTGTTCCGGGGTACCAGAACCCTCGGACCATCCGCCGGATGGACGCCAGTGCCAACGGTGTCTATGATCGCGAACCGAGGACGAGGAAAGGGTGCCGCCTGTCAGGGCGACGCCGAGGGGGACGCGTGAATCTCAGGCAACAGATCCTGGCCCTGGCCATCGTGCCGCTGGTGGTCGCAATTCTTGCGATCACAGCACTGATTACCTGGCAATCCACGACGCTGGCACGCACCAGCATCGACGCGTTCGAGCAAAACATGCTGGACGCCAAGAAGACCGAGCTTCTGAACCTCACCAACCTCGCGCTCTCGGCGATCAAGGCCATCTACGAAAAGGCAGGGCCGGACGATGAGGCGGCCAAGGAAGAGGTCAAGCGTATCCTCTCCAGCCTCGATTACGGTGATGATGGCTACTTCTTCGTCTATGACTATGATGGCTTCAGCGTCGTTCACCCAAGGCAGGCCTTTCGGCCCGGCCATAACTGGCTCGACCTGAAAGACCCTGACGGTAACCGCGTGATTGCCGAACTGATTGCCCGCGCCAAGGAAGGCGGCGGCCTTTACCAGTACAAGTGGGAAAAGCCCTCGACGCGGGAAACCGTGGACAAGCTCTCCTTTGCCGCCGGTCTCGACAAATGGCGGTGGATGATCGGCACGGGCGTCTATCTGGACGATGTTTATGCCACGACGACCGCTGCCAAGAGCGAGCTTCGCCGCTCCATCGGCAACACGTTTCTGATCGTTGCGCTGATGGCCGTGCCTGCCGTTCTCGTCGTCTTTTCCACCTGCATGGTGCTGAACCTGCGTCAGCAGCGAATGGCTGACAGCAAACTGAAGGAACTGACGCAACGCATCATCGACACGCAGGAAGAGGAGCGCTTCCGCATTGCCCGCGAACTGCACGACGGCATCTCGCAGAACCTCGTCGGCGTGCGCTATGCTATTGATCTCGCCCGCCGCAAGGTGCCGCCGGAAAGCGCGGCAGCGGCCAGCGCCATCGAGAAGGGCTCGCTCGCGCTCAACGACGCGATCAAGGAAGTTCGTCGCATTTCCCATGACCTGCGCCCGCGGGCCCTGGACGATCTCGGCCTGACGGCAGCTCTAGAAGCCCTCATCGCCGGATTTGCCGAACGCACGGGCATTGCTGTATCGCTGGAGTCCGTCGCCTTCAAGAACATGCTGCTGCCGGAGGCACGCATTGCGCTCTACCGGGTAGCGCAGGAGGCGCTGACCAACATCGAGCGCCATGCGCAAGCAACGCAGGTGGCGCTTACATTCTCCATCCGCACCGACAATATCCGCATGGAAGTGAGCGACAATGGGCATGGATTTATCGAGGGTGAAACAAATGCCGGAAAGCAGCCCGGTGGCCTTGGGTTGCGCAACATGCAGGAACGCATGACCCATTTCGGCGGACGTCTGGAAGTTGAAAGCTCGGAAAAGGGAACGACCTTGCGCGCCATCCTGCCGATTACCGCCCTGAAGAATCGCCGAGCGGCTATCGCGGAGGCCGCATGACCGTGCCGATCAAGGTTCTTCTCGTCGATAACCATCCGCTTGTTCTCGACGGACTGAAAGCAATCCTCGAAACCTATGACCATATCGATGTCGTCGGCACGGCTGCGAGTGCCCTGTCAGGTTTGACGGTCGCGATGGAAAAGCGCCCTCAAGTCGTGCTGATGGATATCAACATGCCGCAGATCAACGGCATCGAGGCTCTGGAACTCTTCAAGGAAAAGCTGCCTTCCACCCGGATGCTGATGCTTTCCATGCACGACAGCCGCGAATACATCTCGACGTCGGTCATGCACGGCGCCTCAGGCTACATCCTGAAGGATGTGGCAACAGACGAGATTGTCGCTGCCATCGAAGCCGTTGCCGGCGGCGGCACCTACTTCTCCTCCGGCGTTTACGATGTACTGATGGAACGCAACCGCGACATGGCGCAGGCGCTGACTTCGCGTGAACAATCGGTTCTGCTGATGATTGCCGGCGGCAAGAGCAATCGCGACACCGCGCTGACGCTGGAAATCTCCGAGCGCACCGTCGAGACCCATCGCAAGAACATCAAGCGCAAGCTCGGCATTGCGACGACGGCGGGACTGACACGCTATGCCATTGAAAACGGGCTGATCGAGCGGTAGCCGCACGCGGCCCTTTCGAACCGCGTACTGACAGGCAAGAAGGAAAGCCGCTTACGCAGCCTTCTCTTCACTTTCCGCCGGTGCCGAAACACGGATGAGGTAATCGAACGCGCCAAGCGAGGCCTTTGCGCCTTCACCGACGGCAATCACGATCTGCTTGTAGGGAACCGTGGTGCAATCGCCCGCAGCGAACACGCCTTCCAGCGAGGTCTCGCCATGGGCACCGGTCATGATTTCGCCGCGCGGCGAGAGATCGACCGTACCCTTCAGCCATTCCGTGTTCGGCAAAAGCCCGATCTGTACGAAGATACCTTCCAGCGGCAGCGTGTGCTTTTCGCCGGACTTGCGGTCTTCGTGGACCAACCCGGTGACGCGCTTGCCATCGCCCAGAACCTCTGTGGTCTTCGTGTTCAGCAGAACCGTGACATTCGGCAGGCTCTTCAGCTTCCGCTGCAGGACTTCGTCAGCCCGCAGCTTCGTGTCGAACTCGATGAGCGTGACGTGGGCGACGATACCGGCCAGATCGATAGCCGCTTCAACGCCGGAATTGCCGCCGCCGATAACTGCCGTGCGCTTGCCCTTGAACAGCGGACCATCGCAATGCGGGCAATAGGCCACGCCCTTGTTGCGGTAGTCGTTTTCACCGGGAACGCCCATCTGCCGCCAGCGCGCGCCAGTGGAAAGAATAACGGCTTTCGACTTCAAAACGGCGCCGTTTTCCAGCGCCACCTCGAAAAACGAACCATTGCGCGAAAGCTTCTCGGCTTTCTGAAGGTTCATGATCTCGACCGGATATTCCTTCACATGCTGCTCGAGCGCGGTGGCAAAGGCCGGACCTTCTGTGTGCGGCACGGAAATGAAGTTCTCGATCGCCATGGTATCCAGCACCTGACCGCCGAAGCGCTCGGCCACGACGCCGGTGCGGATGCCCTTGCGGGCGGCATACACGGCAGCCGCGGCGCCGGCCGGGCCGCCACCCACGACGAGGACTTCGAAGGGTTCGAGCCCCTTGAGCTTTTCCGCGGCACGCGCGGTAGCGCCGGTGTCGATCTTGGCGAGGATCTGTTCGACTTCCATGCGGCCCTGACCGAAGACCTGACCGTTGAGATAGACCGTTGGCACGGACATAATCTGGCGATCGGCGACTTCCTCCGGGAACAGCGCGCCATCAATAGCGACATGCTTGATGCGCGGGTTCAGCACCGCCATCAGGTTCAGCGCCTGCACCACATCCGGGCAATTCTGACATGACAGGGAGAAATAGGTCTCAAACGTGAAATCGCCATCGAGATCGCGGATCTGGTCGATGATCGCCTGCTCGACCCGCGGCGGGTGTCCGCCGACCTGCAGCAGCGCCAGCACCAGCGAGGTAAATTCATGGCCGAGCGGAATGCCGGCAAAGGCAAGGTTGATGGCGTGACCGGGGCTTGTCAGTGCAAAGGACGGTGCACGGGAGGAGGTATCCTCAACCGTTTCGACAGTGATCTTGTCCGTCAGGCCGGCGATATCGTTCAGGAGATTCAGCATTTCCCTGGATTTTGCCGAGCCATTGACGAAGGCGCGGATTTCAATCGGGCGAACGACTTTTTCGAGATAGGCGCGAAGCTGGCCCTTCAGTGCGTCGTCAAGCATGGCTTTCTCCGAAAAATGCTGGATATCGATAGGGATGAGGGCCACCCTGACGTAGGGCGGCCCATAAAGTCATCGTGTCAGATCTTGCCAACGAGCGAGAGCGACGGTGCAAGCGTCTTTTCACCCTCTTCCCACTTGGCCGGGCACACTTCACCCGGATGCGAACGGACATACTGGGCGGCCTTGACCTTGCGAAGCAGCTCGGTCGCGTTACGGCCGATGCCTTCGGCGGTGACTTCGATGGCCTGAATGACGCCATCCGGATCGACGATGAAGGTGCCGCGGTCGGCAAGGCCCTCGCCTTCGCGCATGTTTTCGAAGTTGCGCGTAACAGTGCCGGTCGGGTCGCCGATCATGTAGTACTGGATCTTGCCGATCGTTTCAGACGTGTCGTGCCAGGCCTTGTGCGTAAAATGCGTATCCGTCGACACGGAGAACACTTCCACGCCGAGCTTCTGGAGCTCTTCGTAATGGTCGGCAACGTCGCCGAGTTCGGTCGGACATACGAAGGTGAAGTCGGCCGGGTAGAAGAAGAAAATGGCCCACTTGCCGAGCACATCGGCTTCAGTGACTTCAACGAACTTGCCCTGCTTGAAAGCCTGGGCCTTGAACGGCTTGATCGGTGTATTGATAACAGACATGGTCTTTACTCGTCCCGGTTGGCGAAGGAATGAATTTTGCAAGGCACCATAGTGCGCGCACGCCGCGCTGCAAACAAGAAACTGTCTTGTCGCACCCCGGTAATAACAGCTTATTTCGATTACAGTGGCATTTTTTCAACGAGCATTTCGATTTCTGAAAAAGGTGCCCGATCACCGGTTACACGCGGGAGGCCCGCCGATTTGCCGCATTGCGATACCTGTGCGAAGGCGGTATTCTTTTCAAACGTGAAGCTTGGGAACAGCAAATGACGCTTTCCAGACAAATAGGGGCCTATGTGCGCATTCTCTGCGCACTGGCGCTTCTTGCCGTCGGCTTCGCTCACAAGTCGCCTGTTATCCAGCAGACGACTTTCACCTCCGCCGAGCTTGCGCTTTACACGCTTCCTGACGGGACGTTGCCGGACCTTTGTCTGACTGACAAGGATGGCGGAGGCGTTCACCATGGCGTTGCCGGAACGGGCTGCGAGGCCTGTCGAATCACTGCGTCGATCGTCCTGCCCTGCCCCTCGGATACTGCCGGCGAGGTTATGCGACGTGAATTCGCGCGCCTTCTCCCGCCAGTGGAGGCACCGCCTACGCGGCAGGTCCTTGCCCCGAATGCGAAACCCCGCGCACCACCTGCTTTTTCATCGATGGCTTGAGCCCGTCCTTCCCCAGAGGATTTGTTCCATTCCATACCGGCCTGAACCTTTTTGCGTCCAGGCCGCAGCAGGTATTTTCATGTTTCAGGAAACGCTGCCAAACGCACAGGCATCCGCCATTTCGTTCAAATTCGCCTTGCCACCCGTCACTCCCTCGCTGCCCTTCACGACGACGCTGGAGGCCCGTCGCTCTCTCGCGCTCCAGGGCACGTTCCGCGCTGGCAATTTCCGCATCCAGCAAGGCTGCATTGCTCTTCACCAAAGTCTGGGTGACGGTCGTCGCCAGATTCTTGATATTCTCGGCCCCGGTCGCTTGCTTGGGCCAGACCTGATGAGCGCGTTGGCCTGCTCGGCGGAGCCGATGACCTCGACCAGCATTGAAACGTTGCCCGCCGGTCCCGATACCGATGCAGACTTGTTGCTGGCACTGCAGTTGATGCTCAGGCGCGCGCAGTCGCACGCCACACTTCTGGGCCGCAAGACAGCGGCTGAAAAAGTCGCATCAGCGCTCATAGACCTCGCCGCCCAGTTCGCCGGCCCGCGTCAACCGGCCAGCCGGCGGACGATGACCTTCCGCCTCTACCTGACACGCGCCGATCTTGCAGACTGGCTGGGCCTGACGCTCGAAACCGTGAGCCGGACTTTGAACGCATTCAAACGAGGCCATGTTATCGATTTCCGTCACGCCGATATCATCACCATCTCGGACGCCGCAGCGCTGGCAACCCTGTCGGCGGGTGAACTGCCGCGCCAGTCGAGGACGCGGGAACGCTGAGGCGCACAGCAGAAGGCCGGCCCCGCCGGCCTCAGCCAGCCGCCTTGTTCCGCGATCGGCCGGCACCGTTGGTTTCGTCCGCAACCACGCGGTTGCGGCCGCCCTCCTTGGCCCGATACAAGGCTTTGTCTGCCCGGTGAAACAGAGCTTCGGCGGAAAGCGCCTCGCCAGGACCAGCCGGTAGCGTTGCAACGCCGATGGACACGGTAACCACGCCCCAGGGCTGGTTTGCGCCATGTTGCAAGCCAAGATTGGCCACGCGGGTGCAGATGGCCTGCGCCACCACCATGGCTCCCTCAAAACCGGTTCCCGGCAACAGCACAGCCACCTCCTCACCGCCGAACCGGGCAGCGCAATCTTCCCGGCGCGAAACGCTCTGCATGACCGCGCCAGCGATCGCCTTGAGGCAGACATCGCCTTCGGCATGGCCATAGGTGTCGTTATAGAGCTTGAACTTGTCGGCATCGATCATCAGCAGTGACAGTGGCGCTGCACGGTCGCCAGTTCCTTCCGTGAGGAGCCGGAGGCGATTGTCGAAGGCACGGCGGTTGGCCAACCCCGTCAGGGCATCCGTGTTGGCCAGCGCATCGAGTTGCTCCTGCTCCTGCTTCTGGCGGGTAATATCACGCGTGATGGCCACGAAGCCGCCGAGGCCATCGGCGGTGGTGGGCATGCGACTGAAGGCGACTTCCAGCCAGACTTCCCTTCCTCCCGGCAATTCGCGCTTGAAAACAAGCGTTTCACCACGGGTGCCGAACCGTAGCTTGTGCAGTACCGCCCCCACCTTCAGGGCGCTTTCCCGGTCCAACCCGTCCACGATACTGCGACCAAGCAATGCGGCGGGCTCGATGCCCAGTACATCCGCAGCGGCCGGCGAGACGTAGACCTGCACCCCATTCGCGTCCAATCTCTGAATCATGTGCGAAGACGATTCCGCGAGAAGTCGGAACTCAGCCTCGCGCGCAGCCAGCGCCATTTCGCTCGCCCGACGCAGACGGGTTTGATGCGCCCAACGCCAGGCGGCGATGCCGGCAAGGGTCAGGATCAGGCCAAACGACGCCCAGCGGATGCGGGCTGCGGCAGACCAAGCGGCGAGTGTCTCCGTCCTTGACGCCGCCGTGAGGATAACGATTCCCGTTCGCGGGCTGCGGGCAAAGGCGCCAAAGCGCCGTTCACCATCGACCGGCGACTGGTATTCATAGACGCCGGATGAAGCACCAACGAGGTGGCGAGTGAAGAGTTCGTGGCTGGAAATGTCCATGGCATACATGTCTTCCCGCTCCGGCCCGCGAGCCAGCACAGTGCCATCGCCGCGCACCAACAGAAACGTTCCCTGGGAGCCCACGTCGAACTTTCCAAAAAAGTCCGTCAGATAGGTGAGCGGTAGCGCCGCGATGATGACACCTCCGAACGACCCATCCGGACGTTCATAGCGGCGACTGATGGTCAAAACCCACCCACCGCCAAGGCGCGAGCGGATCGGTTTGCCGATCAGCGTCTTCGAGCCGGGATTGTCCTGATGAAAGCGGAAATATTCCCGGTCGGACAGATCGACGGCGGGATCATAGGCATCCCGGGAAGACACAGCCACCCGTCCGTCGGGGTTGATGAAGGAGAAGGAGTCGATACGCCCCGACAGGCGGGCAAGCCGCTTCATTTCAGTCAGGAGCCGCAGATTACTGTGTCCGTCAACATCGCGGGCCGTGATCGACGCAATGAGCGCATCGAGCAGCGATTCCGTCATCTGAACGGTGTCGTCAACATGCTGGATCACAGCGCTGGACGATTGCGTGAGATTCTGCTCGACCTGCGCGATCTTGGTCGTCCAGCTCACATACTCATCATAAGCTACAATGGCGAGCAAACCCAGAAAGACCAGGAGAACCATGCCAATATTGTACCGTCCCGAAGGTCGGAAGATATGCGATTCAATCAAAATTCAACCTCCACGAGAACAACTGTTCCCGGTTGGCTAACAGTATACTACATCGCCCTTTCCGCTCTTCTAAGGCAAGGATTGAAAGACGCGCAAAACCAACGGGTTATTTCTTGGGAAATTGGCGAAATCGGCCTCAAATTGGTGCATTCCTGACGAAACATGGTTAATGCACGTTCATATCTGCATCCCGAAAAGCGCAACGTCAGGATGCGCGCCCGAAAGCACCGAAGTTCGGCATGAGTATTTGGCGTGACTTGTCCGCAATCCGTCTGCAATCGATATTTTCCATTGCTATCCAACCAGTAGGATGTCTTCATGTTCAACACATGGAGAGACACAAAATGTCCACTGACACCGCCCTCATCGTCATCGACGTTCAGGAATCCTTTCGCCATCGACCCTATTTTTCTGCCGAGGCGCTGCCGGCCTATCTCGAACGCCAGCAAGCCCTGATCGACGGCGCGAAGAAGGCCGGCATCCCGATCGTGCAGATCTTCCATGTCGAAGAGACCGGCCCGTTTTCGGAAGCATCCGGTTATGTCGTGCCGCTTGAAGGACTACAGCTTGAAGCAGACGCAGTGTTCCGCAAGGGCCGTCACAGCGCGCTCGTCGGGACAGGTCTCGATATCTGGCTGACGGAAAATGGCATCCGCCATCTCATCATTTCCGGCATTCGCACCGAACAGTGCTGCGAAACCACGACCCGCCACGCATCGGACCTGGGCTACACCGTGGACTATGTCGGCGAGGCCACGCACACCTTTGCGATGGTCGATGCCAAGGGTCGGCTGTGGACACCCGCCGAAATCCGCGAGCGAACCGAACTTGTTCTGGACGGACGTTTCGCACGGATCGCGACGGTCGAGGAGGCCCTTGCCGGGGTCGGCCAGCGCAAGGCTGCGGCCTGATGGATACAGCCGAAGCAACCCGAGTCATTCCGGTCTTCATGGTGGTGCCGCCACGGGCGCTGCTTCTGGACGTGGCCGGGCCGATGGAGGCGCTGCGGAAGGCGAACATGGAACAGGCGACGGTGCGCTTCACCGTCGCCTTCATCGGCCCGGCGGAGACGACAATCAGTTCCATCGGCCTCGATGTGACAGGGATCGCTCCCCTGCCTGAAACCCTGCCGGAGAATGCACTGGTCGTGGTCTCGGGCGCAGCCGACGATCCGCTGGGTGAAAAAATCGTGGATCGGACCGCCCATGCGATACAAGAGGCGGCGATCGTCACCTGGCTGCAGCGCTCGATCCGGCCCGGCATCAGGCTGGCGACCATCTGCTCCGGTGCCCTGCTGGCAGCACGCGCCGGTCTGCTGGAAGGCCACGAGTGCACGACCCATCACGGCACGATAGCGGAACTGACACGCCTTGCTCCGACGGCCCGCGTGCGGGAAAACCGGCTCTTCGTCGAGGATCGCGAACGTTTGACCAGCGCGGGAATTACAGCCGGTATAGACCTCATGCTCGCGATCATCGCGCGGGAGGCGGGGCATCAAACGGCGTTGGCCGTCGCCCGCTATCTCGTCGTCTATCTTCGCCGCGGTGGCGCGGATCCGCAGCTTTCCCCATGGCTTGAGGGCCGCAACCACATCCACCCCGCCATTCACAGGGCGCAGGATGCGGTAACCGCCGATCCCGCCCGCGACTGGTCGGTGGAAACTCTGGCGGAGGTAGCCTTTACCAGCCCGCGCAATCTCTCGCGCCTGTTCAACGAACACACCGGCATGAGCGTCACCGACTATCTGAACCGGATGCGAATTGCGTTGGCGCGTGAAATGATCACCGCCTCCCGGATGGATATGGAAAATGTCGCGGCCCGGGCCGGGTTTGCCTCAGCCCGCCAGTTTCGCCGAGCCTGGAACCGCATTCACGGGACGCCGCCCAGTGTGCTTCGCGACGAGGCGTTCAGGACCTGAGCCTCGGCCCGCCCAGCGCCCGCAGTGCGTTGAGGATCACCGCAACATCAATGCCTTCCTGAAGCAGCGCACCGGCCACCGGCGGAATATGACCGAAGGCCGCGACCACCATGGCCAGACCGGAGAGCCCCAACCCCACGGCAATGCTCTGCATGGCGACAGCGCGGGTGTGGCGGGCGATGGCATAGGCCTCCGCGACACGCTCGACATTATCCACGAGAATGACGATATCGGCAGCCTCGGAAGAGGCCGTGGCGCCGCGCGCGCCCATGGCGATGCCGACGCGGGCTGCCGCAAGCGCGGGTGCATCATTGATGCCATCGCCGATCATCATGGCCGGACGACGCGCTTCCTCTGCCGCGACGGCCGCGACCTTCTGGCCGGGATCGCAATCGGCTAAGACGCTGTCGAGATGCAGTGCCGATGCCACCTGTGTTCCGGTAACGGCGTCATCCCCCGTCACCATCACCAGTCGCGCAATGCCAAGGTCGCGCAGTGCTGCAAGCGCACGAGGCGTTTCTTCCCGCACGGCATCGGCCAGCAGGACGAGACCGACCAGTTCGCCATCGACGGCGAGGTAGACGGAAAGCGCCGAGAGTTCTTCCGCCTTTCGGGCGGCGTCGGTGACCCAGAGAGGCAATGCAGCGGTCCCGAGGACGAGCGAGCGGGAACCGGCCCGCACGAAGCGCCCATCGACCGTGCCCTCCAGCCCCGACCCGCGAAACTCATGCACCGCTTCGGGATGCGCCAACGTGAGCCCCCGCGTTCGGGCCGCGTCTGTAATCGTTCCGGCGAGCACATGATGGGAGGCCTGTTCCAGAGAAGCGAGCAGCCGCAACGCTTCCGCCTGGTCCATTCCCGGTGCCGTTTCAATGAGGGCAAGACGCGCGCCGCCTTCGGTCAACGTTCCGGTTTTGTCGAAGATCGCGGTTTCAACGCCCGACAAGGCTTCAAGTGCGGCACTTCCCTTCATCAGAATACCGGATCGGGCAGCCCGCGAAACGCCACCGATGAAGGCAACGGGGGCCGCAAGAATGAGCGGGCAAGGCGTCGCGACCACAAGCACGGCCAGAGCGCGCGTACTATCACCCGAGAGCCACCAGGCCAAACCGGCAACCGCCAGCGTGACCGGCAGCAGAATGAGCGCGAACCGATCGGCGAGGCGCATGAAGGGCGCCTTGGCGGTCTGCGCCGCCTCGACCATCCGCACGATGCCGGCATAGGTGCTCTCTCCAGCGCTGGCAGATGCTTGAAACCGAAAGGCTTCACCGGCGTTTACGGTGCCGCTTCGCAGCTTTTCGTCCCGCGACCGGGTCACCGGTAAAGGCTCACCGGTGACAGCGGACTCATCGATGGACGCAACCCCATCGAGAAGCCGTCCATCGACCGGCAGAAGTTCACCGCCGCGCACGAAAAGCTCGTCGCCCGGGCGCACGGCCTCAACCGGGATGTCGATCAACCGCCCGTCTTCGCGGCGATGGGCAATGCGCGGACTGCGATCACGCAACGCCCTCAGGTCGCGCTCGGCTCGACCGCGGGCAAAGTCCTCCAGAATATTGCCACCGGTATACATGATGGCAACGACCGTACCGGCCAGCGGCTCCCCCATCACCACAGCCGCCGTCATCGAAACGAGGGCGATGGCATCGACGCCCAGTCGACCGATGAGAATGTCGCGGACCATGGAAACCGCGAGCACGATGATGACCGGAATGGCAGCAAGGCTCCATAGCCACGGCGCGGCTGCCGGCCAACCGAGCGCGGGTGCGGACAGTCCCGCAATGAGACCCGCAATTGCAAGCAGGAAGAAAAGCGTGTGAACGCTGCGCTCGTTCATCCCCTCCCCCTTGGGCATTTCGACAGGCAGTTTAAAGCCGTTCTAAGCCAGAACGTCGCTCCTGGGAAGGGCGGTTGGCTGCAACGTCGTCGCAGGTGCCGACTGACACCATCAGCGCCAATATATTAGAATTTTTCGCGCGGTACCTATACGTTTTATTGACGGTATATCTTCTAGTATTTGGCACGAGTGATCGCTTAGACTTCTACGTACCGCCACACGGCGCCGATTCGATCATAGACGCACATGATGTTGCGCCTTTATATTTGTGATTTCTAATATTTATTGCTAACGGTCTTCCCAGCTCTTATGAATCGCCCGTTTTTTATATTTCCTCCCGTTGATGCCGCCGCCTTGCGAGCCGATGTGTTTCCATGGGCTTCGCGCCTATCCGTCGAGGTGACATGAGCAAAGAAGCGCCCACCCCTCTCGCCCCCAACGCACAACGACTGGTCGACCGTTTCGGACCGGGTGCGCTTCCGGCGTTGCTGGACGGGCTCGCAGCCAATGGCATGGCCATCGCGATCTTCGACCCCGAGGACAGACTGGTCTTTCACGGTCCGGCATACCGCGATGCTTTCGACGTTCAGGACGGCCCGCAGACCTTCGAAAGCGTGATCCGCCATTGCTACGACGCCCGGCGCGGCGCGCTTATCCTGACCGATGATATCGATGCATGGCTGGCGGCGGCCAATAAAAAGCGCCGGTCGGAGCCCAATCGCAAGTTCGAGGTGGACCTCACCGACGGCCGATGGATGTGGGCGGTGGAAACGACCTATAATGATGGCTGGATCATGCTTGTGCTTCAGGATTTCACGTCGTTGAAGCAAAGGGAAATCGGCCTTGAACACGCCCGCGACGCAGCAATTCACGCCGCAGAAACGGACCCCCTGACGGCTCTGGCGAACCGCCGCGCCATCATGCGTTACCTTGATGACTGCGTGCAGATTGCTGGCGAAGGTACCGCCCTTTCGATTGCGCTGATCGATATCGACTACTTCAAGAAGATCAACGACAGTTTTGGCCATCACACGGGCGATGACGTGTTGCGCCATTTCGGGCGTTACTGCACGCATATTTTCCGCAACAGTGACAGGGTTGGCAGAATCGGCGGCGAGGAATTCCTGCTTGTCATGCCGAATACAGGCGAAACGGCTGCCGTGACCGCGCTCCAGCGCTTTCGGCACCATCTGCATCGTGCCAACCAGCTTCTGCCGCAACGGCTGAGCTTCACTTTTTCCGCCGGCGTGGTGGAGTGGCAACCGTATATGACCGACAGCGAACTCTACAAGGCCGCCGACAGAACACTCTACCAGGCAAAGGCCGAAGGTCGCAATCTCATCATCGCCGCCAGCAAGACCGACCCGGCGGGACAGGCCGCAGTACAAGGAGGGGTTTGATGGCGCCCTTGCACGAACTGGAACGACAACGTCTGCGAGAACTCGACCAATATGGCGTGTTCGGAACGCCGCCCGAGAGCGATTACGATCACATATGTCGGCTTACAGCGGATATCTTCGAAGTCCCGATCGCCATGATCAATCTGGTCGCTCGCGATACGGTGTGGGTAAAATCCCGGATCGGAGTAGATCTTCAGGAAGTCCCAAGGGAACTGACCTTCTGTCATCACACCATTCAGGGCCACGATCTGCTGGTGGTGCCCGACCTGACCAATGACCAGCGGTTCTGCGGAAATCCCCTTGTGACATCGCCGGAAGGCGGGCTTCGTTTCTACGCCGGCGCGCCACTTTCAACACCAAAGGGTTATGTCATCGGAACACTTTGCATTCTCGACCGCCAGCCGAGAGCGCATCTGTCGCCGAAGGAACGGGAGCGCCTGAAGAACCTCGCCGTTCTGGTCATGGACCGGCTGGAGAAGCGGCGTCTCGAGCAACTCGAACTCATGACCTCATCGTTGATGAATGCTACCAGCGATGGCATCATCATCACGGATGCGGCACACAATATCCGTTACTGGAACCATGCCGCCGAGACCATCTTCGGCTTTACGCCGGAGGAGATGACCGAAAAGCCGGTCACCGCCATCACGACCGACCAGAAAGATGCAGCCCTGCTGGTGCAAGCGCTTGAGGATGTTGCCGATGGTCATCGCAGCGTGTCGTTGACCCTTGCCACCCGCGCCAAGGGTGGGCGGGCCATTTCCACCGAAGTATCCTTTGCGAGCTGGGGCACCGGAACGAGCGACAAGGAGGAAGGGCCGCTTGGCTTCGGCCTGATCGTGCGCGATGTGACGGAGCAAACAGCGGTTGCCGAAAAACTTGCCTGGCTGGCACGACACGATGAACTGACCGGCATGTTCAACCGCAATCATCTGCGGCAGGTGATGAACGATGCGCTTGCCGCCAGAGACAGCATTGCAGTTGTCAGCATCAATCTCGACCGCTTCATGGCCATCAACGACACATTCGGTCACCGGGTGGGCGATGCGCTTTTGAAGGTCGTGACCCGTCGGCTGGAGAAAGAGCTGGGGCCGACAGATCTGCTGGCACGGATCGGCGGCGATGAATTCACCATCCTGCGCAGCGGCCCGACGGATCGTGCCGAACTGGAGTGTCTCGCCTCCCGCCTTCAGGCTGCGTTTGGAGAGACCTTCGCCGTGGACGGACATCTGGTCACAACGACCGCATCGGTCGGTATCGCGACATCGGAACTTGGCGAAGCCAATACGGATGCTTTGCTCAATGCCGCCGATCTGGCGATTTACCGGGCCAAATCCGATGGCGGTAATGGCTGGCGCTTCTTCACACCTGAACACGACAGCCGTATTTCGGTCGTGCGCTCCATGGAAAACGACCTTCGTGGCGCCTTGTCGCGTGGCGAGTTCGCGTTGAACTATCAGCCTAAGTTCTGCCTCGTCACAGGCCGGTTGACCGGCGCTGAAGCGTTGCTGCGCTGGACGCACCCCGCCAAGGGCGCCGTCAGTCCCGCCGACTTCATTCCCGTTGCCGAACTATCCGGCCTGATCGTTCCGATTGGCGAATGGGTTTTGGCGACCGCTTGCAACGCGCTCACCCGGCTTCCCGGCGACTTCCGCATGGCCGTCAATCTTTCACCGGTTCAGTTTCGCCGCAGCGACGTGGCCGCGACCGTGGCCGACAAACTATTGCTTTCCGGCATCAACCCGGCGCGACTGGAGGTGGAGATCACCGAATCCCTGCTCCTGGAAAACAGCCCCGCAACGGCCGGTGCACTCGAAGCGTTGAAGGCGCTTGGCGTTTCCATCGCGCTTGATGACTTCGGCACAGGCTATTCCTCGCTCGCCTATCTCTGCAAGTTCCCGTTCGATACCATCAAGATTGACCGCAGCTTCGTGCAGACGCTGGAGACAGAGCCGGGCAGCGCCGCCATCGTGCGCGCGGTCGTCGGTCTCGGGCGGGATTTCAGCTTGAAAGTGATTGCCGAGGGTGTCGAAACAGACGCGCAGAAGCGCATGTTGCTCGCCTTCGGATGCGACGAGGGGCAGGGATACCTGCTGGGCCGGCCCATGCCCCTCGAAGCATTGCTTCAGATCGCTGTCAACACCGGTTCACGTTGAACCCGGCAGGCCTCGCTGTGGTGCGTTGCCATAGAGAAAGACACGGCCGGCATCGAGACCGCCCACGATTTCATTGGCAAAGCGCTCGGCATCGCGACGGCGAATATCCTCGATCACTTCCGCACGCTCCTCCTCCTCGACATCCATAAACTCCAGCGCCTTTTCGGCAAGCGACATGGCGGACTCGAAGGTTTCGCGCGCCTGGAAATCGACGCCGGCGTGCACCAGCTTCAATGCGTGTTCGCGATCGAAGGACCGGGCGATGACCGGCACCAGCGGAAATTCCGCCTTCATCAGCTCGACGATCTTCAGCGCGGCCTCGGGGTCGTCTACCGCAACGATGACGACCTTGGCCTCCCCCGCGCCTGCGGCGCGCAGAATATCGAGGCGGGAACCATCGCCATAGTGCACCTTGAAACCATAGTCACGCACGTCGCGGATTGCGTCCGGATCGTTTTCGATCATGGTGATGGAGCAGGCCCGGCCAAGAAGAGGCTGGCTGACGACCTGCCCCACACGGCCAAAGCCGATGAGAAGGACACTCGCGCGATGATGATCCACGGCATCAACGCCGTCGAGCGAGGCTTCGGTTCGGGGCATCAACCGGTCATGCAGAATAATCATCAGCGGCGTCAACGCCATCGAAACGATGATCGTCGCCGTGAGAATGGCATTCGCTTCCCCGTCGATAATGCCGGCGGACGTTGCTGCGGCATAAAGCACGAAGGCAAACTCGCCACCTTGCGCCATCAAAACGGCGCGTTCCAGCGCTTCGCGGTGGGCTGCCCGGAACAGCCTCGCCACCACGTAGATGCCGATGGTTTTAAGCACCATGTAACCGATCACCGCCTCAACGATCAGCGGCCAGTTGGCGGCGATGACCTTGAGATCGAGCGCCATACCGACACCGAGGAAGAAAAGGCCGAGCAAGATGCCGCGGAACGGTTCGACATCGGCTTCAAGCTGGTGACGGAACGAGGATTCCGACAGCAGCACGCCGGCCAGAAACGCGCCCATGGCCATGGACAACCCGCCGAGCTGCATGGCAAGCGCCGCGCCCAGAACCACGAAGAGCGCCGCCGCCGTCATGACCTCGCGGGCCCGCGCCTTGCCAAGCAGGCGAAACATCGGATCGAGCAGGTAACGACCCGCGACGACCAGCGCGACGATGGAGGCAAGTCCGATGCCCACATCGACAAGGCGTTGCGAAACCGTCGTTTCCGCTCCGCCCGGCGCCAGAAAGGCAACCAGTGCCAGAAGCGGTACGATGGCAAGGTCTTCGAGCAGGAGGATTGCGACGACCCGGCGGCCTTTCGGTTCGCCCATGGCACCACGCTCTTCGAGCATCTGCATGACGATGGCCGTGGAGGTCAGCACAAATCCGGTGCCGGCGACGAAGCTCTGGGCGACCGGATAGCCAAGCGCCAGCCCGACGCAGGTCAGCAACCCGATGCAGACACCGACCTGGAGCAGGCCGAGCCCGAAGATTTCTCCGCGCATGGACCACAGCCGCGACGGCTGCATTTCAAGGCCGATGATAAAGAGGAACATGACGACGCCGAGTTCGGCAACAGGCAGAATGGATTGGGCATCGGAAAAGACACCGAAGCCGAACGGTCCGATGAGCAGACCGGCGGCCAGATAGCCCAGTACCGACCCGAGACCCAAACGCTTGAACAGGGGCACGGCAATAACAGCCGCCCCGAGAAGAACGACGACCGGCAGAATATCGATGCCGTGATGACCGGCGGCGGCGGCATGCTCTGCCGCGGTGGATTCAACCGTCATTCGACCACCCGCAGCATCTGCCAGATCACAAGGCCGGCAAGAGCGGCAGGCACGGCGAAGACGATAAGGAGAATTGGTAGCTCCTGTGCAACGGTGTAACCGGCCTTTGTAACGCCAACCCACATATTGACCAGGGTTACCACCAGCCAGACCGGAATGAAGAACTTTGCACCAGTCGCGATCGCCGCGACATCGCCGCCCCACAGCTTTCCGAACAATGCAAACACGGCCAGCAGCAAACCGCCGCCCGCCATCACCTGAATCATATGCATGCCACCCCCATTGGCTCAAAAGCCCGGCCATCATGACCATCGTCAAGATATAATGCATGATGACGCAAGTGTCTCCAAGCGCTACGAGACAAATTCACCGCAGAGAAATGCATCCTCCGATTGCACAAACACCCATGACGCGCAATGCCTCTGTGATAGGCAAATTTTCACCAAAATGCCTTATTATTCGGCACTTGTGGGCAAAAATTCTATTGCGTTGCGGCGAAATCACGCTTGTTTTTTTCGCCTCTTATGTTACACGTAAGGATAGAGTTTGGCCGCTAGGGTTCCGATGCACGAAATGTGCGTGACTGGTCCGAGAGCAGCCACTGAACGGGGGAGACATCCTGTTCAGGTGCACGGCGGGACAAAAGCCCGGGAGACCTCGTTAGCCAAGGGATTGGCGGCGTTGGTCTGTGCCGATCCCTTTTTGATAACAAGCAAAAGGGGAATACCAATGCAAGCTTTCAGGAAAATTCTCTCCATTACCGCACTGACCGCCTCAATGGCGCTTTCGGCTGCCTTCACGGCAGAGGCCGCGCCAAAGAAGGACTTCAAGGTTGCCTGGTCGATCTATGTCGGCTGGATGCCGTGGGGCTATGCCGCCGACCACGGCATCGTCAAGAAATGGGCAGACAAGTATGGCCTCAGCATCGAAGTGACCCAGTTCAACGACTACGTGGAATCGATGAACCAGTACACCGCCGGTGCCTATGACGCGGTGACACTGACCAACATGGATGGCCTTTCCATTCCCGCCGCCGGCGGTGTCGATACCACCGCCGTCATCGTCGGCGACTTTTCCAACGGCAACGACGCTGTGATCCTGAAGGACAAGGCCAAGCTTGAGGACGTGAAAGGCCAGAACGTCAATCTGGTGGAATTCTCCGTGTCGCACTATCTGCTGGCCCGCGCTCTGGAAAGCATCGGCTCTTCCGAGCGCGATGTGAAGGTGGTCAACACCTCCGACGCCGACATGGTCGCCGCCTTCCAGACACCGGATGTATCCGCTGTCGTGACCTGGAACCCGCTGGTTTCCGCCATTCTCGAAACCCCGTCGGCGAAAAAGGTGTTCGACAGCGCGCAGATTCCGGGCGAAATCATCGACCTCATGGTCGCCAACACCGACGTGCTGAAGGACAATCCGGATTTCGGCAAGGCGCTGGCGGGCATCTGGTATGACACAATGAAGGTGATGACCGCCGACAGTGCCGAAGGCAGGGCTGCCCGCGAAACCATGGGCAAAGCGTCGGGCACCGATCTCGCAGGCTTCGAGGCGCAGATGGCGGCCACCAAGCTGTTCGACAAGCCTGCGGATGCCGTCACCTTCACGGCCTCGCCGAACCTGCCGATGACCATGGATCTCGTCCGTACCTTCCTGTTCGAAAAGGGTCTGCTCGGCAATGGGGCCCCGTCCGCAGATGTAATCGGCATCGAATTCCCCGGTGGAATCGTCCACGGCGACAAGGGCAATGTGAAGTTCCGCTTCACGACGGACTACATGGACGCCGCCGCCAAGGGTGCGCTGTAAGGCGGACGTGCCCTCTGCCGCCCGGCAAGCTCGCCCCATTCAGGTCAGCGCCGGGAGGGCATGAGGCACGCGACACCATCACCGGGCAGTGCCCCTGCCCGGTCCGTTTCCCTTCTCATCCGGGAGCTTCCCATGCGCTGGATCAATACGCGGCCTTCCAATGGCGCGCGCCTTGCCCTTGCCGTTCTGCCGTTTGCGGCGGTGCTGGTCGCCTACACGATCGGTTCTGCGGCCCGGCTGGCCGAGAATGCCAATGACAAGCTGCTGCCCGGATTTGCTGGCTTTGCCGACGCCATCAACCGGCTCGCCTTCGTCGCCGATGCCCGCACCGGCGATATCGTGTTGTGGACAGATACGCTGGCCAGCCTCGTTCGCCTGTTTTCCGGGCTTGGCATCGCGACAGCCATGGCCCTTGTCATCGGCATGCTGATCGGCATGCTGCCTTATGCGCGGTCGCTACTGGCCCCGTTCGTCGCTGCCATTTCGATGGTGCCGCCACTGGCGCTGCTGCCCATCCTGTTCATTGCAATGGGCCTTGGCGAAGTGTCGAAGGTGGCGCTGATCGTCATCGGCGTTGCCCCGGTCATGGTGCGCGATCTCTCGCTTTTTGCGCTGAGCCTGCCGCGCGAACAGATTATCAAAGCCGAAACCTTGGGCGGTTCCTCCTGGCAGATCGCGCTGCGCGTGGTTCTGCCGCAAATCCTGCCCCGCCTCATCACCGTTCTGCGCCTCCAGCTCGGGCCCGCCTGGCTGTTCCTCATCGCGGCGGAAGCCATTTCCGCCGATAGCGGCCTTGGCTACCGTATCTTCCTGGTGCGCCGTTATCTCGCGATGGATGTCATCTTCCCCTACGTCGTCTGGATCACGCTGATTGCTGTTTTGACCGACTGGTTGCTCGACCGCATCCGTCTTGCCGTCTTCCCCTGGTCCGCATCGGAGAACAAGGCATGAGCGCGCTCAAGATCGAGAATGTCTGGAAGGAATATGGCGACCAGATCGTGCTGGAAAACGTCTCGCTCTATGTCGAATCCCGCGCTTTTGTCGCTCTGGTCGGCCCGTCCGGCTGTGGCAAGACCACGTTTCTGCGCATGATCCTCGGGCAGGAAAAGCCTACCCGCGGCACCATCCTGCTTGATGGTGTGCCGCTGCCGCCCGAACCCGGTCCCGATCGCGGTGTGGTGTTCCAGCGCTATTCTGTATTTCCGCATCTGACGGTGCTCGGCAATGTCATGCTCGGCAAGGAACTGAAGGCGTCGCCGGTCAGCGGCAAGCTGTTCGGTGCGGCCCGGAAGTCCGCCATCGAGGAAGCCCGCGCCATGATCGCCGAAGTTGGCCTCACCGGTTCGGAAGACAAATATCCGGCCCAGCTGTCCGGCGGCATGCAGCAACGTCTGGCGCTGGCACAAGCGCTGATCATGCGGCCCAAGGTTCTGTTGCTGGATGAACCCTTCGGCGCGCTCGACCCCGGCATTCGCCACGAGATTCACCTGCTGATGAAACGGCTGTGGAACGAAACGCCGATGACCGTGGTGATGGTGACGCATGACATGCGTGAAGCCTTCACGCTCGCCACCCGCGTCATCGCCTTCGAACGTCCGCGCGACCGGCCGGAGGAGAAGCTGCGCTACGGCGCCACCATTACCCGCGATATTCCGATCTGGCCGCCGCGCCGCGCCGGAACTGCTGCCTGAACTTTCGAACAGCCCAGCCGGGACGACCCGGCCATATGGGCCTGACATCACCGGGACGACCCGAACCAACGCCATGGAGCAAGCCATGCACATCCGCCGTTCGCCCGAAGAAATCACCGCAAATCGCGCGCGTTATGAAGACCACCAGAAAAAAGGGTTGGAATTTGCCCCGAAGGCCCTGCCCGGCTTCAGCCCTTTGCCGGAACCCGCCATCGATCGGGCGCAGATCCTCCACTGCGAGGTCATTCCCGGCGGCTGGTATTACGCGACGAAAGTCCGCGCCGGCGAGACGCTGCGCATCAGCCTGAAGGACGGTTTCTCCTCCGTCGCGCTGATCGCCTGGAGCGCCGCCGACACCTCCGAACGCCTCAACCTGCCCGATACGGTGAAGATGCAGTGGACCACCGGGCTTTCCAAAGGCCGCGTCATCTTCTCCGATATGGGGCGTGTGATGTTCTCCATCACCGAAGACAGTTCCGGTGCCCATGACTGCCTCGTGGGCGGTTCAACGGCGGCAACCAATGCCCGTTACGACGGCGCACTTCTGCGCGATACGCGCGACAACTTCGTGAAACTCGCCATGAAGATCGGTCTCGACCGCCGCGATATTCCCGCAGCCCTCACCCTCTTCGCCCCCGTCCGCGTCGATGCGGAAGGCCGCTTCTTCTGGAACCCGGATCTGCTGAACAGCGGTGATTATGTGGAGCTGCGCGCCGAGATGGACATGACCGTCGGCTTCTCCAACTGCCCGCATCCCCTCGATCCGAACCCCGCCTACGCGCCGAACCCGGTGACGGTGACGCGGCTGGCCGCACAGCCTGTTACGGTGGACGACCTCTGCCGCACCGCGACCGCCGAAGCCGTTCGCGGTTTCGAAAACAACGCGCTGGCCAGCCTTTGAGACCGGGAGAGACGATCATGACCACCTTCACCCAGACCGCCCCGTCCCGCACGCTCGAGAATGCCGCTCAGGACCATTACATCGCTGCGGAAAAGCCCTTCTCCACCCTTGTCCGCAAGGGCCAGACGGTGCGCATCGAGGACAGCTACGGCCAGCAGGCCATCGACACGCTATTCTATAATGCGGGGGATTATTCCGAGCGCTACTCCAATCAGGAAACCATGCGCGAGCAGAATGCCGCCTACATCTCGACGGGCACCAAGATCATGTCGAGCGAGGGCCGCGTGATGCTGAAGATGACCGCTGATAGCTGCGGCCGTCACGACACCGCCGCCGGTGCCTGCTCGTGCGAAAGCAATACGGTGCGCTTCGGCCACGGCACGAAATATCTCCACGCCTGCCGCGACAACTTCGTGGCCGAAGTTGCGAAATACGGTATGGGCAAGCGCGATGTGGCCCCGAACATTAACTTCTTCATGAACGTGCCGATTTCACCGAATGGCGAGATGACCATCGTTGACGGCATTTCCGCCCCCGGCGACTACGTTGAACTGAAGGCGGAAATGGACGTGCTGCTGGTCATTTCCAACTGCCCGCAGATCAACAATCCTTGCAACGGCTTCGACCCGACGCCCATCCGCGTTCTCGTCTGGAACGAGGAAGGTTGAGCGCCATGTTCAGGAAGGTTCTGATCGCCAATCGCGGCGAAATCGCCGTGCGTGTCATTCGCACGTTGCAAAAAATGGGCATCGCCTCGGTCGCCGTTTATTCCGACGCCGACCGCTTCGCCATGGCGACGCTGATGGCCGATGAGGCGGTGCGGCTCGGCCCGGCGCCGGCCACCGAAAGCTATCTCAACGTGGAGGCGGTGATTGCCGCCTGCAAGGCAACAGGCGCCGAAGCCGTTCACCCCGGCTATGGCTTCCTTTCCGAGAATATCGGCTTTGCCGAACGGTTGGCCACCGAAGGCATCGTCTTTATCGGCCCGAAACCAGAAAATATCGCCGATTTCGGCCTGAAACACACTGCCCGCGCGCTGGCAAGAGCGAGCGGTGTGCCGCTTCTGCCCGGCTCCGACCTGCTCGGCTCCATCGAGGAAGCGCTTTCCGCCGCGGAGACCGTCGGCTATCCCGTGATGCTGAAATCGACCGCTGGCGGTGGCGGCATCGGCATGCAGCTTTGCGCTGACGCCACGGCCCTCACCGCCGCGTTCGAGAGCGTTCAGCGCACCGCGAAGGCAAGCTTTGGGGATGCCCGCGTCTATCTGGAACGCTTCGTGGCCAAGGCGCGCCATGTGGAGGTACAGATCTTCGGAGATGGCGATGGCCGCGTCATCGCGCTCGGTGAACGGGACTGCTCGCTGCAACGGCGGAACCAGAAGGTGGTCGAGGAGACGCCCGCGCCCGGTCTCTCCGATGCGGTGCGCGCCCGTCTCCACGCCGCTGCCGTGGCGCTTGGCCAGCAGGTGAAATACCAGTCCGCCGGCACGGTCGAGTTCATCTACGATCCCGCCCGCGAAGAATTCTACTTCCTTGAGGTCAACACCCGCCTTCAGGTCGAACATCCCGTGACCGAGGCCGTGTTCGGCATCGATCTCGTGGAATGGATGATCCGTCAAGCCGCCGGCGAAGATGTCCTGACAGGCAACGAGGCGCTGACCCCGAATGGCGCGGCCATCGAGGCCCGCATCTACGCGGAAATGCCCCATGCCGATTTCCGTCCGAGCGCCGGTCTTCTGACCGAGGTGGTCTTCTCCGAAAGCGCCCGCGTCGACGGCTGGATCGAGATGGGCACGGAAGTGACGCCGTTTTACGATCCGATGCTGGCGAAGGTCATCGTCTCCGGCGAAAGCCGTCAGGCGGCGATTGCCGCCCTTGAGACAGCACTCACGAAGACCGCAATCTCCGGCATCGAAACCAATCTCGATTACCTCAAGGCCATCGCTGCTTCCGACCTCTTCCAAAGCGGCGATGTCACGACTACGGCACTGAAGGACTTCGTCTTCGTACCGGATGTCATCGAGGTCATCGCACCCGGTGCGCAGTCCAGCCTGCAGGAGTTGCCGGGCCGTCTCGGCCTCTGGCATGTTGGCGTGCCGCCAAGCGGACCGATGGACGAACGCTCGTTCCGCCACGCCAACCGCCTCGTCGGCAACCACGACCATACCGCCGCTTTGGAACTCACGGTTTCCGGCCCGGTGATGAAGTTCTTCTCGGATGTGACCATCGCTCTGGCGGGTGCCGAAATGCCGATGAAGCTCGACGGCGAAGTGGTTCCCCACAATGCGGCGATTGCCGTGAAGGCGGGGCAAACGCTCACGGTCGGACAGATCAAGGGTGCGGGCCAGCGCGCCTATCTCGCTGTTACCGGCGGGTTCGATGCGCCGGTGGTGCTGGGTTCGCGCGCCACCTTCGGCCTTGGCCAGTTCGGCGGCAATGCCACCGGCACGCTGCGCGCCGGTCATGTGCTGCGCCTCGCCCGCGCCGCGCAGGCGGACGTAAGGCCCGCAAACGAACCGGCCAGCCTCACCCGCGCATGGTCGGTCGGCGTGCTCTACGGCCCGCACGGTGCCCCGGACTTCTTCCTTGAGGACGATATCGAGACGCTGTTTGCGACGGATTACGAGGTGCATTTCAACTCGGCCCGTACAGGCGTGCGCCTCATCGGTCCCGCGCCGAAATGGGCGCGCACGGATGGTGGTGAGGCCGGGCTTCATCCTTCCAACCTGCATGACAACGCCTATGCCATCGGCGCCATCGACTTCACCGGCGACATGCCGATCATTCTGGGCCCCGACGGTCCCTCTCTCGGCGGCTTTGTCTGCCCGGCGGTGATTGCCGCAGACGAGCAGTGGAAGATGGGCCAGTTCAAGCCGGGCGACACGATCCGCTTCCATGCGGTCGCTCGTGCGCAAGATCCGATCGCCGGCCCGGTGGTGAAGCGGATCGGCGAGGATGCCGGCTCACCGGTTCTGGCGAAACGCGAGAACCGCGACGTCCCGGTCGTCTATCGCCGGCAGGGCGACGACAATCTGCTGGTCGAATACGGTTCGATGCAGCTCGATGTCGGCCTGCGTCTCAGGGCACATCTTCTGATGCAGGCAGTGAAGGCGGCAAGGCTTCCCGGTGTCATAGACCTCACGCCCGGCATCCGCTCGCTGCAGATCCATTATGACGGCTCGCATCTTGCCCGTACCCGCCTTCTCGGCCTGCTTTCGGAGATCGAGGACAGCATGCCCTCCGTCGACACGGTGAAGGTGCCGAGCCGCACCGTCTGGCTTCCCCTGTCGTGGAACGATCCGGATGCGGAACTTGCCATGCGGAAATATCAGGAACTGGTGCGCCCCAACGCGCCCTGGTGCCCTGATAACATCGAGTTCATTCGCCGCATCAACGGTCTGGCCGACGAGCAAGCAGTGAAGGACACGATCTTCAATGCCTCCTACCTCGTCATGGGGCTGGGGGATGTCTATCTCGGCGCGCCGGTGGCCACGCCGCTCGATCCGCGCCACCGGCTGGTGACGACAAAATACAACCCGGCCCGCACCTGGACTCCGGAAAACGCGGTCGGCATCGGCGGCGCCTATATGTGCATCTATGGCATGGAGGGGCCGGGCGGCTACCAGCTTTTCGGTCGAACCATCCAGATGTGGAACACATGGCGGCAGACGCCGGTCTTCGGCAAGGACAAGCCATGGCTGCTCGATTTCTTCGATCAGGTACGCTTCTTCCCAGTGTCGCATCAGGAACTCACCGAGGCCCGTGCCGCCTTCCCGCATGGGGGCTATCCCGTCCGCATCGAGGAAGGCGAATTTTCCTATGCGGCCTACGAGGCGGAGCTTCGCCGCAATGCCGCGGGCATCGGCGCGTTCAAGGCGCAGCAGCAGGCGTCCTTCGAAGCCGAGCGCCAGCGCTGGAAGGAACTGGGGCTCGACAGTTTCGTCACCGATGAAGGGGCCGGACCCGGCCTGGGCGGCGATATTCCCGATGGTTGTTTCGGAGTGGAGAGTGCCGTCCCCGGCAATGTCTGGAAGGTGCTGGTCGAACAGGGGCAGGCCGTCGAAGCCGGCGAAACGCTTGCCATCATCGAATCTATGAAAATGGAAATTACCGTTACCGCCCATGCGCCCGGACGCGTTCGCGATCTGCGCGCCGGGCCGGGCCGCAATGTCAAGGCCGGCGACGTGCTGGTTGTTCTCGAGCAAGCTTAGGAAACGTGTGATGCGGTTTTCCGTTCAAGATTGCGACAAACCCAAAACAGAGGATGTCTGATGTTTCCTGCTTTTCTCGATCTCGCATCGCTCAAGGCCGCCTATGCCGGTGGTCTTTCCCCGCTGGACCTCATGGAAGAGGTCATTGCCCGCGTTGAAACGTCCGAAGATCCGGCCATCTTCATCACCAGGACCCCGGCGGAGGACCTGCGTCAGGCAGCCCGTGATCTTCTCGCACGGGCGCCGAAGGTGAACAGCCTGCCGCTCTGGGGCGTACCCTTCGCGGTGAAGGACAACATCGACGTGGCCGGCCTGCCGACCACCGCCGCCTGCCCCGCCTTCACCTATCAGCCGGAGCAGGACGCGACCGTCGTCGCCCGTCTGAAGGCCGCCGGTGCGCTCGTTATCGGCAAGACCAATCTCGACCAGTTCGCCACCGGCCTCAATGGCACGCGCTCGCCCTATGGTGCGCCGCGTTCGGTGTTCGACAAGGCTTATGTCTCCGGCGGTTCGTCGTCGGGTTCTGCGGTCTCTGTCGCTTCCGGTCTGGCAAGCTTTGCGCTCGGCACGGATACCGCCGGTTCGGGCCGGGTGCCCGCCGCCTTCAACAACCTCGTCGGCATCAAACCGACCCCGGGACTGGTACCGAATGCCGGTGTCGTCCCCGCCTGCCGATCGGTGGATGTGGTCACGGTGTTCGCGGGAACCGTCGGCGATGGCATCACCATCCGCAAGGTGATGGACGGTTACGATGCCACCGACCCCTTCTCGAAGAAGGCAACGCCCGTTCGTTTACCCGCTTCCGGCCTTCACATCGGTGTGCTGGCAGCCGACGAGCGAGAGTTCTATGGCAATGCGGCCTATGAAGCGCTCTACGACGCGGCCATTGAGCGGGCAAAGGGGCTGGGGGCTGAGATCGTGCCCTTCGACTACGCACCGTTCCGACAGGCGGCCGAACTGCTTTACAACGGTCCCTGGGTTGCCGAGCGACTGGCTGCGGTGAAGGCGTTCATAGGTACCCACGCCGCCGATTTCGATCCGACCGTGCGCACCATCATTTCGGGCGCGACGGCTTACAGCGCGGTGGACGCCTTCGAAGGCCTCTACAAGCTGGAAGCGCTTCGCCAGAAGACGCTGGCCGAATGGCAGAAGGTTGACGTGCTGATGTTACCGACCTCGCCCACGACTTATACGGTGGAAGCCATGCTGGCCGACCCCATCGTCAAGAACGGCCATTTCGGACGCTATACCAACTTCGCCAACCTGTTCGGCTATGCGGCCATTGCCATTCCCGCCGGCTTCGATGCCGAAGACCATTTACCCGCCGGTGTAACCCTCTTCGGGCCGTCCTTTTCCGATGATGCACTGGCCCCCTTCGCGGACGCCATGCACCGGGCGCTGGGCGCAGGCATGGGTAAGGCGCGTACCGCCCTACTGCCGGAGGCCTCGAAAGTGGCGGAAGGCGATGACGGGTTGGTGCCGGTTGTCGTTGTCGGCGCCCATCTCACCGGCATGCCGCTCAACCATGAACTGACCGGCCCCGGCGGCAAGCTGGTGAAGGCCTGCCGAACAGCAGGCGATTACCGCCTCTATGCCCTGCCGAACACAACGCCGCCCAAGCCCGGCCTGATCCGCGATCCGGGGTTTTCCGGCGAAGGTCTGGCCGTGGAGGTTTGGCGGATAACGCCGCAGGCGTTCGGACGCTTCGTTCAGAACATCCCGGCGCCACTCGGGATCGGCAAGGTCACGCTGGATGACGGCTCGCAGGTCAGCGGCTTCCTCTGTGAACCCTATGCGCTCGAAGGGGCTCGTGAGATCACCGAACTCGGCGGTTGGCGGGCCTACATTGCTGAACTCAAGGCCAAAAACGTCTAAAACTGTTTCAACCACATGCGATTTTCCCCTTTTGGCATTTGCGCCGAAGGGGGAAGTCGGGGGCAATACGCTTTAAAGCACGCCCTTATCGGTCAGGAACAGCCGAACGGACGACAGGACCTGACTGTTGATTGCCTGGTTGGACAGTGGAATGACCAGCATGGCACCGACAGCACAGAGAACCACCGCGGCAACCGCGAGGCGGTGGCCAGTGGTCCTGCGCTGAGAAACGACAAGCGGCTGGATATAGTATTCATAGTAGAATTCAGGCTCTGCACTCTCCCTCAGCGCATCGTACATATGGGGAAGAACGCCCTTGTGGCTGATGAATTTGTGACCTTTCACGATCACGTCCAGCTTTTCCTCATCCGCATTGTAGCGCACCCAACGGATGGTCTTTGTCTTCAGCTTGTTCCAGGGCATGACGCGTCCTTTCGCACAGCAACATCGCATTAGCTCATCTTGAAACGCATCCGTCAATACGTGCATTTACAGAAAATAAACCATGATTGCCCGAGAACGATGCAGGAAACACGCCTTGCAACCGAAACACTGCTCCCTATGGTTGCCGGGATTTTGTGCAACGCAAAACGCCCGGTAGACACAGTTCGCCGGGCGTTTTTGTAACAGGTCCGATTTACAATCAGGCGGCGCGCGCCAATTCCTGCGTCAGGGCCGTAGCAGCCTCGATGGCCTTGCTGGCAGCCTCGGGACCGAAGGCCAGGCCTTCAACCGGGACGACTTCCACATCGGTCATGCCGAGGAAGCCGAGAACCGTCTTGAGATAGGGTACGGCATGGTTCATCGCGGCAGCAGGACCCTGCGAATAGACGCCGCCGGAAGCGAGTACGACATAAACCTTCTTGCCCTTCACGAGACCTTCGGGACCAGCTTCCGTGTAGCTGAACGTCACGCCAGCGCGGGCGATGTTATCCACCCAGCTCTTCAGCGTGGAATAGAGGCCGAAGTTGATGAGCCCGGAAGCGAGCACGATCGTATCGGCGGCCAGAAGTTCAGCCACCAGCTTATCGGAAAAGTCGGCAGCGGCGGCTTCTTCCGGCGTGCGGTCAGCCGGTGCCTTGCGGATTGCGGCGGTCGCGACCGTATCGAGATGGGGGATCGGGCTCTTGCCGAGATCGCGAACCGTGACATTGCCACCCTTGGCAATGGCCGTCGCCAGTTCGGACGCAACCTTGGAAGAAACGGATTCGGCGCCACGGGGGCTGGACGTCACAAGAAGAACGGAGGTCATTTTTGTCTACCTTGCAGGGGCTGGATGAAGTGGGCGGCGAAACACTGCCTGGGCCGAAAGATAGCCATGGACATCCATCCAGAAAACCGGGATTATTTCGAATAAACCCATCCATTTTGTAGATGAGACAATGACCGCCAATCCCACGCTCGACCAGTTGCAGGTTTTCCTGGAAGTCGCTGAATCCGGAAGCTTTTCGGCTGCCGCCCGCCGGTTGAACCGGGCACAATCGGTTGTCAGCTACACGATTGCCAATCTTGAGGCACAACTGGAGGTCAGCCTGTTCGAACGCGGGGCGACCCGCCAGCCGCAACTGACCGATGCCGGGCGGGCGCTGATTTCCGATGCCCGGCGTATCGTTGCCGATCTGCAAACATTGCGCGCCCGCGCCCACAGCATCCGACAGGGGCTGGAAGCAGAAATCACGCTGGTTCTGTCAACCATGGTGCCCTCCGATGCCGTCGTCAGCGTTCTTAGAACTTTTCGCACGACGTTTCCGATGGTGACCCTCAATCTATCCATTGGCGAACTCGGCAGCATCATGGACACGGTTGCGAACGGGCAAGCCGATATCGGCCTCGGCGGCACTCTTCCCGATACCCATGATCGGCTGGTGGCGGAAAAGATCGGCCACTCCTATATGCTGCCGGTCGCCGCTGCGAACCATCCCCTGGTCCTTCTCGACCGGCCGTTGAGCCTTGCCGATGTGCGCGAGGAGGTGCAACTGGTGGTCACCGATGCATCCGGGTTGACCAATGGACGAAATTTCAACGTGCTGTCCTATCGCATCTGGCGCGTCGGCGACATTCACACCAAACACGTGCTGACACTGGGCGGCCTCGGCTGGGGCGGCCTTCCGGCCGCGATGATTTTGAAGGATCTGCAATGTGGACGACTGGTCGTCCTGCCGCTGGAAGCCTACCGCCAGGGAGAATACCCTATTCACGCCATCACACGCGCCGCAAGCCCGCCGGGGCCAGCAGGCCGCTGGCTGATTGAGCAGTTTCAGGCGCAACTCTCCGCCTGCCCCCATCCCGATGAAATCGGACGCTTGTTTGAGCCGGCACATGGCAAGAAAAATTCCATCGCAGCCGAATAAATTTGCATGGGTCGATAAACCGAAATGAAAGCATCCGCCCGTACAACGTCAGATTGACAGTCTATGTAGGTATGGGGGCCATAGATGGGTGCATTTCAAAACAAGGCCGTTCAACTCGTTAAGGTGAGCACGGGCGAGGAGCCCGCTTCGCAGGATGACCTTGTCCGAGGCCAGGTCTTGCGGGCCATGCTAGAGCTTTATCAAGCTGCCGGGGGCCTGCTGGATGAATTGATCGAAACCGCGCAGGAAACCTTGCAGCCGCAGGCGGAGGTGCAGCGTGTCGATGTCGCCATGGGCGACCTGATGCAGTCGCTCGCCTTGCTGGGCTATGTGCATGACATCGACATCATTCAGGCGGGGTACAACACGCTTGAAGCGCAGATCAAGGAACTGCGGCAGCGACACCACCTGAGGGATGACTGAGCGCCTGTCTGCGCCCGATCGATATTCAAATTTCGCGCGGGAAGTAGTCGGCGTCGAGGTGTATATCCGTCGATACCAACGCGAGGCCGGCTGGCAGCTTCACCAGGCCTTCGGCTTTGGCCAATGCCGAAAGGTTGGCCGACGACCCCGGCCCGAGAAGCGTGATGACCGGCAGGCCATCGGTTGAGCGGCTCAAAGTGCGGAACGGCGCGAACTCGGTTCGCCCGCTTCGCTTGCTCCGGGGCGCATCGAGACGCACCGATGACCAGCGGGTGTGGAAATCGGCAAAACCGGCCATGGAGCGCAGAGCAGGCAGCAAAATGCAGCGGAGCGCGACCAGTGCCGCGTTGGGATTTCCGGGCAGGCCGGCAAACAGGGTTTCTCCCATTCGGCCTATCTTGACCGGTTTGCCGGGGCGCATCGCCACCTTCATCACGTCAAGCACACCGCCCGTTTCGACAAACGCAGCGGCAACGTGGTCTTCATCGCCAGCGGAAACGCCGCCGGTGGTGACGATGACATCGCAGTGCCCCGCCGCTTTCGCAAAGAGATCGCGCATTGCGGCGTGATCGTCATCCACCATGCCAAGGTCGATCAGATCGATCCAGCCCATGGCGGCGAGCGTCGCCTGCACCATGACACCATTGGAATTGTAGATCTGGCCGGGTCCGAGAACTTCGCCGGGCTGGCGCAGTTCCGAGCCCGTGCAGGCCACGCCAACGCGAAGCTTGCGAACAACGGAAACCGTTACCGTGCCTGTCCCCGCCAGCAGGGCCAGACGTTCGGGTGTCAGCACGCAGCCCGGCGAAAGCAAGGCTTTGCCCGGCGAGACATCCTCCCCCGCAAGGCGCACATTTTCACCCTTTTGCGGCAGGGCGGCAATCGTGACCCGGTCACCGAACCGCTCGCAACGCTCCTGCATGATCACGGTATCGAAGCCTTCGGGCAAACGCGCGCCGGTCAGGATGCGCAACGCGCCCGGCTCACCCGCTGGCGGCGCGGCAACCTGTGCGCCGGCAGCAACGGTACCGAGCACGGGCAAGCGCCAGGGACCGGACCCTGTGAGCATCGCATGCTTGACGGCATAGCCATCCATGGCGGAATTGTTGAACGGGGGAACCGCTACGTTCGACACAGGCGCCGTTGCCAGTACGCGACCGGCAGCGCTGAACAGACCGATTTGATCGACATCCGCCAACCGTCCGGCAAGGGCGACAGCCCTGCCAACGGCGGCATCGACGGAAAGCGCGGTACCAGCGACGCTGGCGGTGCATGTCTCGAAAGAACTGTCCACGTTCGTCTGTTCTGCGTTGATCACCATTATGGCACGACCCATAGAACAGAACCGCCTGTCCGCACAGTCACATATGCGAATTGCTTCACACAAGCCGCATTGCCGGGCACCTTCCGGCTGCGATAATGTCACAGATGACAGACGCAAACGGTATGGGCAGGCAATGACGGCAATGCGACACGGAACCGGTTTTATCGACGTGGAAACCGCTGACGGTCATTCCGCATGCCTTGCGGAGGAAATGCCGGTAGCACTGACCTATAACGGCACCACGCAGGCCGTGATGATGGCCAGCCCGCTTGATCTTGAGGATTTTCTCCTTGGCTTTTCCATGACCGAAGGCCTGATCGCCAACCCGTCGGACATCGAAACGCTGGAGATCATCGCCCACGACGATGGCTATGAAGCCCGGAGCTGGCTTGTCGATCAGACGGCCGCGAATTTCACCGCGCGACGCAGGGCGATGCTTGGGCCCGTCGGCTGCGGCCTGTGCGGTATCGATTCGCTGGAACAGGCCGTGCGGACCGTGCCTTCCAGAGCCTCCTCTGCAAAGACGATGATCGCCGCTTCGACACCGGAACGGGCACTGGCGGAGATGCGTGCGCATCAGGCGCTGCACGCCAGGACCCGCGCCACCCACGCCGCCGGGTTCTGGCGCGAGGGCGACGGTATCATACTGCTGCGTGAAGATGTCGGGCGCCACAATGCGCTGGACAAGCTGATCGGTGCGCTGCTGCGGGGCGGCATCGACATTGCGAGCGGTGCGATCATCATGACCTCCCGCCTCTCGGTCGATCTCATCCAGAAGGCTGCGATGGTCGGCGCTCCCATTATCATCGCGCCGTCAGCACCCACGGCGCTGGCGGTCAAGCAGGCTAATGAGGCCGGCATCACGCTGATTGCCCGCCAGCCCACGCGGATCGGCATCTTCACCCATCCGCAGCGGATTGCCTGGTGAGGATCACCCCGGCAGGGCGAACGGGTTGAAGCCTGTGCGCCGATAACCCTCTTCCTCAACGGCGGCATCGAGCGCCAGCGTCGCGAGGTCATCGGCGACCACATCGGCCTTGTGATCGCGATCGAGCGAGACGATCTTGAGATAACCCTTGCAATCGTCGCAGCATTCGGCGCGGACGGAGGCTTCCTCCGTTTCGAAGCTCAGATAATCCAGCTTACCCGCCTCACCGCAATTGGAACACTTGGCCCGCACCATGTGCCAGTCGGTTTCGCAAAGCGCGCAATGCAGGTAACGCAGGCCATGCCGGGAACCGGTCAGGATGACGCTTGCCACCGGTGCCGTGCCGCAAACGGGGCACTCGGCCTTTTCGGCCCCGGCCTCTTCGCCCTTGGCAGGCGGCGTTGTTCCCGCAGCAAGGGCACGCATCCAAACGGAAAACGCGGCCCAGATGAAGGGCGCGACCTCGGCTGCAACATCCGCAAAGCGTCCGGCGGCCAGTGCCTTTGCCGCCACAATCCGCTCCTCGGCGGTCAGGCTGGCAACCCGGTCGAGATGGGGCAGAACCGTTTCGGCAACGCGGGGCCGCAAGCCTTCGACCACCGCGTCGAGCAACGGCAACCAGAGGCCGAGGCCGGCCTCCTCTGCGGGATCGATGGGGATCGGACGCTTGTCGCTTTCCGTTACCTTGGCAGCGGCAATTTCCTGAACCTCGGAAATATCAGCAGCAAAGCCGAGATAGGCCGACAGTTCACTTCCTTCCGCCAGTTCCCGAAGTCGCTTCGCCCGGCTGGCATAATAGGCGGCCCCAGGACCTGGCAGCATGACCGGATCGAAGTGAACGCCGGGCGGCAGGGTTTCGAAATCCACCTTCGGGCGGTCGGCGCCTTGAGGTTTGCGGCTCATGCCTTCGAATCCGCCTTCTGCGTGGCGTCCTTGGCGACCAGTTCATCATACCAGCGGTCGTGATGCTGGCGCACCCAGGCGCGCGAGACATAGCCTGTGACCATGCCGGTGATCGAACCGCGCACCCAGATAGCCAGATAGATATGGCCGATAATGAGCAGGATGAGACCGATACCCGCCATGGCATGGGCAAGGATCGCAAGCCGCAGGACCGGAATCGGGAAGAGGTGGGCGAAATAGGCCCGCCACATGATGAGGCCGGAAACCAGCAGCACGAGGATCGCCGTCATGATCAGCCAGAACAACACCTTTTGGCCGGCGTTGTACTTACCAATCTGAAGCTTCTCGTCGTGCCTGTTGGCAACGACACCGGTCACCTTGCGGAACCAGATCAGGTCGGTCTTCGCAAAGAGATTATACTTCGCAAATTTCACCAGCATGAAGCAGAGCGCGAGGAACACCACGATGCCGAGGAAAGGGTGCAGGACGCGGGCAAGCTGCGGCGAACCAAGCAGATTGCTCATCCAGCTCAACGACGGATAGAACCACGAAAGGCCGGAGGTCGCAGTGAAGAAGAAGCAGATCACCAGAAACCAGTGACACAGCCGCTCCGCAAATTTCGTGCGCAGAATGAGATCTTTTTTTCTGGCCATGTCGTCCTCCCTCACACCGTCTTGTCCGTTTCGGACGCGTCTTCTTCCTCGACATTGTTCGGGCCAACGCCGACGAAATGAGCAACCATGCCCGCGACTGCCGCCGCCGTGGCAACGGCTGCAACCGGCTTCAACACGTCCTTCCAGCCTTCGACAACCGGGCTGATCTGCGGTTCCTTTGGCAGGCCGGCATAAAGCGTCGGCTCATCGGCATGGTGCAGGACATACATGACATGCGTGCCGCCCACGCCCTGCGGATCATAAAGGCCGGCATGTTCGAAGCCGCGTTCGTTGAGTTCCGCCACACGCTCGGCGGCCAGCGTCTTCATGCTTTCCTTGGAGCCGAAGCTGATTGCGCCGGTGGGACAGGTTTTTACGCAGGCCGGTTCCTGACCGACCGAAACGCGATCCGAACAAAGCGTGCACTTATAGGCACGGTTGTCCTTCTTGGAGATGCGCGGCACGTTAAAGGGACAGCCCGCGACGCAGTAGCCGCAGCCAATGCAGTGGTCGGACTGGAAATCCACGATGCCGTTTTCATACTGCACGATGGCGCCCGGCGCGGGACAGGCCTTGAGACAGCCGGGGTCTTCGCAGTGCATACAGCCGTCCTTGCGGATCAGCCATTCCAGCTTGCCGCTTTCGTCCTCATGCTCGGTGAAGCGCATCAGCGTCCACGTTTCCGGCGCAAGATCACGCGGATTGTCATAGACGCCGACATTTTCCTCGACCTCGCCGCGCAGGTCGTTCCATTCATTGCAGGCCACCTGACAGGCCTTGCAGCCGATGCAGGTGGTGACGTCGATGAGCTTGGCGACTTCCATCTGGTGATCGCGGATCTGCGGCGCAGGCGTCAGGTCACTGGTGGCGGAGCGGCGGAGAATGTTCTGAAGGTTCATGACCGGGCGGCCTCCAGCTTTTCAACGTTGACAAGGAAGGCCTTGAACTCGGGCGTCTGCGAATTGGCATCGCCCACACCGGGCGAGAGCGTGTTGGCGAGGAAGCCCTTGCGGGTCGCGCCTTCAAAGCCCCAATGGCAAGGAATGCCGATCTGATCGACCTCCTGCCCGGCCACCTGCAGCGTGCGCATGCGTTTGGTCACCACGGCTTTGGCCGTTACGTAACCGCGCTTGGTGGACACCTTCACGGTGTCGCCGTGGCCAATGCCCTTGGAAGCTGCCAGCTTTTCGCCGATTTCGATGAACTGCTCCGGCTGGAGCATGGCGTTCAGATGCGAATGCTTTGTCCAGTGGCGGAAGAGTTCCGTCACCGAATAGGTCGTCGCGACATAGGGGTAATCGTGGCGATTGCCCATGCGTTGCAGGTCCGACTGGAAGATGCGCGCTGTCGGATTATGCGTCACCTTGGAGTGCAGCGGGTTCTTGGCGATGGGGCTTTCCACCGGCTCGTAATGTTCCGGGAACGGACCGTCGATCATGCCGTTAACCGAGAACAGGCGTCCAAGCCCTTCCGGCAGCATGATGAAGGGGGCAGCCGGCGAACCGGGTGGAATGTTGGCCGGGAAGTCCGGCACGTCGATGCCCGTCCATTTCGCGCCGTCCCAATGCAGGATGATGCGGTTCGGGTCCCAGGGGTTGCCCGCCTCGTCCATGGAGGCCCGATTATAGAGAATGCGGCGGTTGGCCGGCCATGCCCACGCCCAGCCGGGCGTGTTGCCCAGACCGGTATCGGTATTGTCGCGATTGGCCATCTGGTTGCCGGCTTCCGTCCACGAGCCCGCGAAAATCCAGCAGAAGCTCGCCGTCGTGCCATCGTCGCGCAACTGGCCGAAGCCGGAAAGCAGCGTGCCCTTCTTGGCAATCACCTTGCCGGTCTCGTCCAGAAGATCTTCCAGCGCATAGCCGTTGGCTTCCTTGGCGATTTCTTCCGGATGCGGATCGTAGGGATTGTGATAGGTGTGCTCGTCCCAGGTCATGTTGAGTAGCTGCTCGGGACAGGCGCCGCCTTCCTCCCGGTAGAGCCGGCGCAGTTCCATCATGATGCCGCCGAGAATACGCCCGTCGTGGCGCGCCTCGAACTTCGGTTCCTGACCGGCATAGTGCCATTGCAGCCAGCGCCCGGAATTGACGATGGAGCCGTTTTCCTCGGCAAAGCAGGAGGACGGCAGGCGGAACACTTCCGTCTGGATGTCCTCGGTCTTCACATCGTTGAAGGCACCCTCGTTGCGCCAGAAATTCGAGGTCTCGGTCGTCAGCGGATCAATGACAACGAGGAATTTAAGCTTCGACAGCGCCTGTGATGTCTTGTTCTTGTCCGGCATGGCGGCCAGCGGGTTGAACCCCTGCGCGATGAAGCCGTTTACCTGGCCGGCATACATCAGGTCGAAATAGGCGAGCATGTCGTAGCTGCGGTCCCATTTCGGCAGCATGTCGAAGGCGAAATCATTCTCACTCGTGGCATAGGCACCATAAAGGTTCTTCATCAGCGAAACGAAGAATTTCGGCGTGTTCTTCCAGTAGTTGACCTGACCGGGCAGCACATCCTTTGGTGTGGTTTCCGCCAGATACTGCGCCATGGACTGTTGCTTGTCGCTCGGCAGGTTCAGGTAACCCGGCAGGCGCAGGGACAGGAGGCCGAGGTCGGTGTAGCCCTGAATGTTGGAATGGCCGCGCAGCGCGTTCACGCCACCGCCGGACATGCCGATATTGCCGAGCAGAAGCTGGATCATCGCCGAGCCGCGAATGATCTGTGCGCCACCGGTGTGGTGCGTCCAGCCGAGCGCATAAAGGAAGGTCGCGGTCTTGTCGCGGGCGGAACAGGTGCCGAGAATTTCGGCAATCTGCAGGAAGTCTTCCTTCTTCGTGCCGCAGATCGTCTCGACCATTTCCGGCGTGTAGCGCGAAACGTGCTCTTTTAGCAGGTTCAGCACGCAGCGCGGATGCGTCATGGTCGGATCGCGCCTGGCATTGCCGCTCTCGTCCACCTCATAAGCCCAGGACTTCTTGTCGTAGCTCAGAGTCTGCTCGTCATAGCCGGAGAACAGGCCGTCATCGAAGCTGTAATCCTCCCGCACGATGAGCGCGGCATTGGTATAGGCGCGCACGTAGTCGCGCTGGATCTTGTCGTTTTGAAGCAGCCAGTTGACGACGCCCATCAGGAAAGCGGTGTCGGAGCCGGCGCGGATCGGCGAATAGATGTCGGCAACAGAAGCGGAGCGGTTGAAGCGCGGGTCGACGACGATGACCTTTGCCTTGTTCTTGGTCTTCGCCTCGATCACCCATTTGAAGCCGACTGGATGCGCCTCCGCCGGGTTGCCACCCATAATGAGGATGACATTGGCGTTCTTGATATCCACCCAATGGTTGGTCATCGCGCCGCGCCCGAAGCCCGAAGGAGGGTGCCAGCGCCGCAACCGTCGGCGCGTGACAGAGGCGGGCCTGACAGTCGAGGCCGAGCATGCCGAGACCACGGGCGAACTTGAAATCGAGCACACCGGTTTCGTTCGACGCTGCCGACGACGCCAGCATGCCGGAACTCAGCCAACGGTTTACAAGCTGGCCCTTGTCGTTATGCGCAATGAAATTTCTGTCGCGATCGTCCTTGAGCAGGCGAGCGATCTTCTTCGTCGCGTCTTCCCAGCTCATCCTCACCCATTCCCTGGAGCCCGGTGCGCGGTATTCGGGGAACTGGAGGCGCTTCTTCGAATGGATCATGTCCAGAAGCCCCGCCCCCTTGGGACAGAGCGAACCGCGGCTGACCGGATGATCGGGATCGCCCTCGATGTGGAAGATCGACGGCTTGGCGTTCTTGGCGCCATCGCTCAGCGAATACATCAGGATGCCGCAACCGACGGAACACTAGGTGCAGTTGTTGCGTGTCTCCTTGGCGCGCAGCAGCGTGTAGGGACGTGGCCCATCAGCACGCGCCGGTGTTGGCGCAAGGCCCATCGCCGTTGCCGTCAGGCCTGCACCGCCGGCACCCAGTATTTTCAGGAACTGTCTGCGTCCCACCTGAATGGCAATTTGTTTCATGCTGCCGCCCCTATCGAAGTCCGTCATTCTGACAAGCGTCAAAGCGCTTTGTACTTTTTCTGCTATATACGGGGGGTCCCTGCGCCGCAATTAGCGACACGCAGGAAAGAATATCAACCGTGTGTGAAACGGCATTTTTGCGCCGCGTCGTCCAGGATTTCAGACAGCCGACTACTTAATATATAGATTATTCAATACATTGTGCAGCCCCGAAACCTTTTGGCTTCAAGAAGGTCGGAGGCGTTGTTGACGTTAAAAAACGGGTCGACGTCCCCAGACGGAAACATGACACTTTCGCTGCCATGACGGTCCGCCCACAGCACGATTTTCGATATTCCATTGGAGAGTGCGGACCGTAAATCCTCCCGCAGGAAAACCGGCCAGAGGCCAAAAACAGGTTGCCGTAAAAGCCTTCCATCCACACCTGCGGACGCGGCAAAGACAATCGGCGCGCCCCCCTTGGCGGCAGCCTCTTTCAATCCCGTCACAAGATCGGTCGGCAGAAACGGCGTATCCACCGGCACGGAGGCCACATGGCTGAAACCTTCCGTAGCAGCGTGGTCCATGGCCGCAAGAATGCCAGCGAGCGGTCCCGGATGATCCGCCAGACTATCCGGCACCACTGGAAAATCATAACGGGCAAAGCGTCCGGCGTCGCCATTGGCATTGATGATGAGGGTCTCGACCTGCGGGGCAAAACGGGCCAGAACCGCGTCCAGCAACGTCCCTTCCCCGAAGGCAACGGAAGCCTTGTCCACCCCACCCAAGCGGCTGGCCCGCCCGCCCGCAAGCACAACGCCCAGCACCCGCATATCCGTTCCCGATTCCCGAAAAATTGACCAAGAGCGCGGTCTTCCCAAGGGTCCCGGGCAACGCGCCCGTTCACTATAGCCAGTTGAGCGGAACATGCCCACCGGTCTTTCGAAACAGAGCCTTCAACGAGGTGTGGGATTGCCACGGGGCCATTGCAGGCAGGCCCCGTGGCCGGCGGTTACTTTGTGGTATAACCGCCGTTAACGAGGATGGTCTGCCCCGTCATCCACCAACCTTCCGTCGCCAGAAAGCGGATATAGGGCACGATATCCTCGATATCGGTCAGGCCCGTCTTCGAGAAACGTGACAGGGCAGCGGCGGACTTATGATAGGCCTGCGCCTCAACGCTTTCCTGACCGTAGAAGAACGGCGTATCCATCGGCCCGGGACCGATCGCCGTTACCGAAATACCGCGGTCGCCGAACTCCTTGGCGGCGGCGCGGGTGAAATGTTCGACGGCGGCTTTCGTTCCGGCATAGCTCGAATAGAACGGCGTGAAGGCGCCGAGCAGCGACGTGACCAGCGTGATGACGGCGCCGTTGTCGTTAAGATGACGACCGGCTTCCTTGAGGAAAAAGAATGCCGACTTGGTGTTCACCGCGCTCATCGCGTCAAATTCGGCTTCCGAAATGTCGAGGATCGGCTTTTTCAGAACCTTGCCGACGGTATTGACGGCGATAGCTGGCTTGCCGAAAACGGCAACCGCATCGGCAAACAGCTTCTCGACAGCGCCGGCCGTCGTCAGGTCGGCCTGAAAGGCGGCTGCTTCCGCGCCAGCAGCCTTCACCGCCGCAACCGTTGCATCGGCGTCGGCCTTTGCGGCCGCGCTGTTGTAGTGAATGGCGACGGCCTTCGCACCGTTGGCAGCGAAGTCACGGGCAATCAGGCTGCCCAGGTTTTTCGCGCCACCGGCGATGATCACGGTTTTTCCTTTGATACTGTGGTCAGTCATATCGATTTCCTTCTGTCGTGAACTGCGGCATCGAGGCGCAGCATTCGTCAACCAGAGCTATAGGACCGCATATGACGAATAAAGTTCGCAAACTTGACAGCACTTGTCAGACATACGGCACAATGCCATGATCGCCTCATGGACAGGATCGATTTGTTTCGTATTTTTCTGCGGGTGGTGGATTGCTCAAGCTTCACGAAGGCGGCAGACACGCTCGGCATTCCCCGCTCCTCCGTCTCGTCTGCCGTGATCGAACTGGAAAAGAAAGTTGGCGCCCGCCTTCTTCACCGCACGACGCGCCGGGTTTCCGCCACGCATGACGGCAAGGCGTTCTATGTGCGTTGCCAGCGATTGATCGCCGATGTCGAGGAAACGGAAAACCTCTTCCGTCAGGCAGGCGCGAAGCCGTCCGGCAAGATCAGAATCAACGTGCCGGGCCGCATCGGCCGGCTGGTCATAGCACCGGCCCTGCCCAACTTTCTGGAAGCCTATCCGGATATCGATATCGATATGGGCGTGACTGACCGGGCGGTGGACCTGGTTGAGGACAATGTCGATTGTGTTCTACGCGTCGGTGCCCTGATCGATTCAGGCCTGATCGCCCGCCCCATCGGCAAGCTTCCGCTCATCAATGTCGCGAGCCCGGCCTATCTCCGCCAATTCGGAACACCGGAAACGGCAGAGGATCTGGTGCGACACTGGGCGATCAACTATGCCTCGCCCTCAACCGGCCGCGTCGAAGACTGGGAATGGATGGAGGACGGCGGCGTGCGCAGCCTGCCTGTGCGCGGGCGGGTGACCGTCAACAATGCCGAGGCGTCCATCGCCTGCTGTTTGGCGGGGCTGGGCCTGATCCAGATTCCGGCCTATGATGTGCAGCTGCATATAGAGGCCGGTGAACTGGTCGAGGTGATGCCTCACCAGCGAGCAGAACCCATGCCGATGGCGTTATTGTATTTGCATCGGCAGCATCTTTCGCGCCGCCTGCAGGTCTTTGCCGACTGGCTGGAAGCGCTCCTGAAACTGAAACTTCTCACCATTAAGACCGGTCAAACCAGCACGAAGGAATAACCATGGCGACCACGCCCAGACGCCCCGTCAATCCCAAGGATGTAGCCGAAGCGCTGTTTGCGCCCAAAAAGAAGGTCGCAGCACCCGCAGTTGAGCGGCCCGTGATCCCGCATACCAGGGAACTGGTGTCGCTCAAGATCGACACCGATGTGCTTGCTTATTTTCAGGGCGATGGCCCCGGTTGGCAGGAGCGCATCAATGACGCGCTTCGGACGGCGATGACGGATCGTTGACAGGGGATCACGTCCAGACAAAGCCGTTATTCGTCGGCGTTTTGCCAGCGTTTGCGCGCGCGCCACAGGACCGTGGAATCCGCATAGCCGAGCGTGTCGGCAATCTGCATCTTTCTGGCCCCGGCTTTCATCTGCTTTTCGGCCAGGTCCTGCCGGTATTCCGCCACGAGCGTGCGCAGCGAGGTTCCCTCATCGGCGAGCCGACGTTGCAGGGTGCGGGCCGCCATACCCAGATCGGCCGCCAGAAGCGCGATTGTCACGCGGCGATGGCCGAGATGGATGCCGATCAACGACTTGACCCGCTGCGAAAGCGACGACTGGTCCGTATTCCGCAACTCAAGTTCAAGGATGTGCTGTTCGAGCACCGTGACGATGTCGGTGTCATCCGAACGATAGACGCGCTCGGCATCGGCCGGCGCAATAATCAGGCGGTTGCTCGACTGACCGAACTTGAGCGGCGCCTTGAAGATGGCTTCGAGACGCTTCGTGTCCCTCGGTTCCTCATGCTCGAAGTGCACTTCCAGCGGCCGCCAGTTCCGTGAAAAGCTGCTGCGGATGAGCTGGCATGAAGACGACAGCGTAAACTCGCTATCCTGCCGACGCGGCCAGAGTTTCGCAGCCGATAGCTGGTAGGTCCAGACATAGTTTCCCTCGATCATCCGCAGGCCGTTCGTCGTCGAACTCTGAATGGCCATGATATGCCGTGTGAGGCGGCTCAGGCCATCTAGAATGGTTGGGGAAACCGAGAACAGGACGCCCGCCGGCCCCAGATCGCGCGGCGTGATACGGGTGCCGAGCAGAGCGCCCAGATGCTGCATGCCCAATAACTGCGCTGCATCTTCAAACAACGGCACATAGCGTGAAAGCGGCACGGTGAAGTAGGGATCGGCGATCTGCGCTTTCAGCAGGCCGTGGCGGGCAAGCAAGGCATCAGCAGAAAGGTTCGTCTGTTCTATCTGCTCGATCAGGTGGACGAGGATCGAAGCCCGCACGACTGCAACTTTGCTCATAGCCAGACCCCCGTATAGGCAAACTAAAAAAATGCACTTAAATTGAGCAATTGTGGCGCACTTTATCGAATAATTGGCGCGTTGTGCAATTTAATTTCCGGTAGCTCAAGCCTACCTTTTAACAAAATACAGAACCATGAGGGGTCCAAATGTCTTATACTGAAAATCCGGGGCAGCCGCCGACACGGCTTGCAAAGAACTCGATCGGCCTTGCCCATATCGTCTTTTTCGTCGTTGCCGCGGCAGCACCCATGACGGCCGTGGTCGGCGCCACACCTCCGGCCTTTGCCTTCGGCAGCGGTGCGGGTGTTCCCGGCGCGTTTATTCTTGCCGGTATCCTCTACCTGCTGTTTTCCGTCGGCTTCACCGCCATGACCCGTCACGTCACCGGGGCTGGCGCCTTCTACAGCTATATTTCCCGCGGCCTTGGCGGTTCGGCGGGCATCGGCGGCGCCTTGATTGCGCTTCTCGCCTATTTCGCCGTGCAGATCGCCATCTTCGCGCTGTTTGCCGTCTTCATGTCGGCCACGCTCGCACCGCTTGGTATCGAATTGCCCTGGTGGGTCTGGTCTCTGCTCGTTCTTGTCGTGGTGGTCTTGTGCGGCCAGCGCAATATCGCGATCTCAGGCCGTATTCTTGGCGTCTGCATGATTGCTGAACTGCTGATCCTGCTGCTGCTCGACATCGCCATCGTCATGAACGGCGGCGGGCCGGAAGGCTTGAGCCTGTCGGGCTTCCTTCCGTCGGAAGTCTTCGCACCCGGTCTCGGCGTCACCATGGTCTTCGTGCTCGGCGCCTATGTCGGCTTCGAGGCAACGGCGATTTTCGGCGAAGAGGCGCACAATCCCGAGCGGACCATCCCCATGGCCACCTATGTCGCCGTGCTGCTCATCACCGTGTTCTACGCCATCTCGACCTGGGCAATCGTTCAGCACTATGGCCCGAGCCATGTGCAGGAAGTGGCGGCAGGATCGCTCGAAGGCTTCTACTTCAACGCCGCCGGCGAATTGCTCGGAAACTGGGCGGTGCAGACCATGAACATCCTGCTTCTGACCAGCCTGTTCGCCTGCCTGCTTTCCTTCCACAACACGCTCAACCGCTATTTCTACACGCTGAGCCACGAAGGCCTGGCCTGGAAGCCGCTCAGCAAGGTGCACTCGCGCCATGGTTCGCCGCATGTCGCGGGTTTCGTGCAGGCCGGTCTCGTCGTCATCATCATCGCCGGCTTCGCCATCGGCGGCGCCGATCCCTACACGGTCGTCTTCTCCTGGATGTCGGCGCTTGCCGTGCTCGCCATCCTCGGCGTGCAGGTTCTGGTGTCGATTGCCGTCATCGTGTTCTTCAGCCGCGAACGCTATGGCCGTTCGATCCTCACCACGCTCATTGCGCCGGTGCTTGCCACGCTTGGCCTTCTGGGCGCCTTCGTACTGGTAAGCTCCAACCTGTCAATGCTGACGGGCAGCGAAAGCCCGCTGGTGATGGCGTTCCCGGAAATCGTCATCGCGCTTGGCGTGACCGGTCTGGTGATCGCACTTTGGCTGAAGCGGGCCCAGCCCGATCTTTACGCCCGGCTTGGCCGCGCCTTCGACTGACCCTTTCCATATGCGCGGGCCCGCGAAGACCGCGCCCCGCTCCACCCCCCTGTCACGCCCCTGCTAAGGCGCAGTCCGCAGGGCGACCCGTACCCCGTCTCAAGGAAAGACCAATGACCGAGAACACCCGGATCGATTTCATCTACCTCTCCGAACAGGACATGATCAAAGCCGGCGTCACCGACATGGCCGCCTGCGTCGATACGATGGAGGAAATGTTCGGCCTGCTCTATCACGGCGACTACCGCATGGCCGGTGCGAACAATGATTCCCACGGCGCCATGGTGATGTTCCCGGAGAGTTCGCCCTTCCCGACCATGCCGAAGCCCACCGCCGACCGCCGCTTCATGGCGATGCCCGCCTATCTCGGCGGCCGGTTCTGCACCGCCGGCGTCAAGTGGTACGGTTCCAACATCGCCAATCGTGAAAAGGGCCTGCCCCGCTCCATCCTGATGTTCACGCTCAACGACGCCGATACCGGCGCCCCGCTGGCACATATGTCCGCCAACCTGCTGTCGGCCTACCGCACGGGCGCGGTTCCCGGAGTCGGTGCGCGTCACCTTGCCCGCAAGGATTCGAAGGTTGTCGGCATTCTCGGCCCGGGCGTGATGGCCAAGACCTCGCTCTCCGCCTTCATGGCGACCTGCCCGGCCATCGATACGGTCAAGGTCAAGGGTCGCGGCCAGAAGAGCCTCGACAGTTTCCTGAGCTGGATTGCCGAAACCTTCCCGCAGATCACCACGGTACAGGTGGTCGATACCGTTGAGGCCGTGGTGCGCGACAGCGATATCGTCACCTATTGCAATTCCGGCGAGGTCGGCGATCCCTCCACTTACCCGATCGTCAAGCGCGAATGGGTTAAGCCCGGCACGTTCCTCTCCATGCCGGCCCTGTGCAACATCGATGAGGGCATGGAAAAGTCCGATATCCGCAAGGTGCTGGACAATACCGGCCTTTACGAAGCCTGGTTCGACGAACTGCCGAAGCCCGCCCATCAATACGTTCCGATCATCGGCGTGAAATTCATGGACATGATTGCCGAAGGCAAGATGAGCCACGACGAGATCGAGGATATCGGCAAGATCGTTGCGGGTGAAGCCCCCGGCCGCCGCGATGACAACGAGATCATCATCATGTCGGTTGGCGGCATGCCGGTGGAAGACGTTGCCTGGGGCACCGTGCTTTACCGTAACGCCATCGAACGCGGCATCGGCGTCAAGCTGAACCTCTGGGACGTACCCGTCCTGCGTTGATCAACGCTGGCAGGCCGTCAATGGCCTGCCCTTCCCCTTCCTGGCATTGGAGTGACCATGACGAAGATCGTCAAACTCAAGACCGGCAACAAGTTCGAGGACCACGGCAGCTATTCCCGCCTCGTCGCCGTCGATAATTTCATCTTTGTTTCCAACACTGCGGGGCGCAATCCCGACACGAAGGAAATTCCCGAGGATATCACCGAGCAGACCTTGCAGGTCTTCGCCAATATCGAGCGGGCACTGGCATCAGTCGGCTCAAGCCTTGGCGACGTCGTCGCCTCACGCGTCTTCATTCAGGACCCGACCGATACCCATGCGGTGATGACCACGGTTGGAGAGAAATTCCGCGGCATCGATCCGGCCAGCACCGTGACATGCCCGCCGCTCGGCTCCACCGTCTACAAGGTCGAGATCGAAGTGACGGCCTTTCGTGGTGCGGCCAGTGCCGATGTCGAAACAATCCGGCTTGCCCCTTAAGCGGCGGCAGAAACCGTTCCAGCAGAAAGGACCGTCCCATGGCACCCGCAATCGCACCCGTTGAGACTTCCCGTGAATTCCCCGCATCAACCACGGTCGTCGTCATCGGCGGCGGCATTGTCGGGCTGACCGCCGCCCTTTCCCTCATCGAGCGCGGCATCCCCGTTGTCGTGCTGGAGAAGGGGCGGATCGCCGCCGAACAATCGTCACGCAATCTCGGCTGGGTGCGCAAGATGGGGCGGTCTGCTCCCGATGTGCCGATGTCGGTCGCTTCCGACCGGCTGTGGGCCGAAATGCCGGCGCGGCTTGGGACTGACGTCGGCTACCGGCAAGCCGGCATCATGTATCTTTCCCGCACCGAAGCGGAAATGGAGATGCATCGCGGCTGGCTGAAAACAGTTGCCGATCTCGGTCTCGATTCCCGCCTGCTCTCCCAGAAGGATATCGATGCGCTGGTGCCCGGCGGCAGGGAGCAATGGGCAGGCGGCATCTACACACCCTCCGATGGCCGGGCCGAGCCGTCGCTCGCATCGAGCTCTATCGCGGCGGCTGCCATCGCCAAGGGCACAGTCATCGTCGAAAACTGCGCCGTTCGCACCCTTGCACTCAGCGCCGGAAAGGTGACGGGCGTGGTGACGGAACGTGGCGAAATCCGCTGCGATCAGGTTCTGTTGGCCGGCGGCCTTTGGTCCCGCCGTTTTCTCGGCAATCTCGGCGTTTCGCTGCCGACCCTGCCGCTTATCTGCTCCGTCATCCGCACGGCGCCGATGGAGGGGCCGACGGAAATCGCCGTGGGCGGACCGGATTTTTCCTTCCGCAAACGGCAGGATGGCGGCTTCACCATCACCCAGCGCAGTGCGCTCATTGCGCCGCTTTCTCTCGATCACCTGCTGCTCGGCCTCAAATACCTGCCGACGCTGAAGGGCACGCGCGGGCTGCTGCGCCTCAATCTCGGTCGTCATGCCCTTCGCGACCTCGCCCTGCCGCGTCGCTGGGGTGCACGAAGCGTTTCGCCCTTTGAGAAAGTGCGCGTGATGGACCCGCCGGCTGACGCTGGCATCAATACCGAGGCTATGCGGAACCTGTCAGCCGCCTGGCCGGGCTTTTCCAGTGCCGTCATCGAGGAAGTTTGGGCCGGAATGATGGATATCACGCCGGATTCCCTGCCGGTGATCGGACCGGTGGCGAAAATCCCGGGCCTGACAGTCGCATCGGGTTTTTCCGGCCACGGCTTCGGCACGGCACCCGCCGCCGGTCAGCTTGCCGCCGATCTGGTGACGGGTGCAACACCGATCATCGACCCGGCGCCTTACCGGCTGGAGCGTTTTGCCTGATCCCCTCCAGCCGTGGGCAATACGAAAGCGGACGGCATTTATGCCGTCTGCGTGGCAAGGGTTTGTCCGGGCTTCAAGGCAAAGACACTGACCGGGCTCGCCAATCCGCGAAGAACGTGTTCACCCAGGCCGTCCACAAAATCTTCGAACTTGCCCAGTTTGACGAAGGCTTCGGAAAAGAGGATCGGATGATGGACCGTTTTCGTCAATGACTCGAGACGGGAGGCGACGTTCACCGTCGGCCCTATGGCGGTGAAATCCAGGCGACGCCGGGAACCGATATTGCCGTACATCACTTCGCCGACGTGCACGCCTATGCCATAGCGCAGAAGCGGCTTGCCCATGGTATGATTGATGGCGTTCAGATTATCGATGGCCTGCCGTGTTTCCGTCACCGCCGTGAAGATGTCATTCAGCGCATGCTCGTTTTCCAGCGGGAAGACCGCGAGCAGACCATCGCCCATGAACTTCAGAATTTCGCCCCGATGCCGTTCGATCGGCTCTGCAATCGCATCGAAATAGGTATTCAGCATATCGATCACATCATCGCGGGACGATATGTCGGAAATACTGGTGAAATCCCGAATGTCGAAGATCAGCACAGCAGCCGACAATGTCACCCCACGCCCCCGCGTGGTCGCTCCCGCCAGAATTTCCTCACTGGCATGGGGTCCCACATAGGTCTGCATCAGCGTGCGGGTCAGGGCGTTCTTGATTCTGACTTCACTCACGAGAGAAAGGATCGGCACCATCTCACGGAATATCTCGATGTCATCGCTGTCAAAACCGGCTGGCGCATCGCTCGCCAGGGTCATGACGTGGCGTTTACCCAGCGTATGGTCCAACGGAAACGCAATATAATCCGTGAACCCCTCCTGGCGGAGTTGTTCGAATATCGAATACGGGCGCGAGAAATGATCCGCGCGAAGGTTCTCTCTCACCTCGTCGGCACCGGATAATATTTCGGAAACCGGGCTCTGGAGATAGGCTTGCGTATTTTCGGTGCCATACTCGAACGTGTCGATCTTCGCTTCTCGCGCTCCCAGCACCCATTGAATGCCTGCGCCAAGCCATTGCGGATTGTTGATCTGGAAATGGAGCGTCGCGCGGGCCACGGGAACACCGAGCGACCGGAGCCGCTCGCAAAGGGAAACGAGGATGTTATCGATATAGCGTTCCGTCCGGGTTTCCTTCAGCAACCACTCGCGGATCGAATGGGTGATCGAGGTGCTACGGACTGTGGGCACCCCTTCCCGGTCATTTATCTCGACACCCATCCGCCAGATCTTCCCTCTCGTCAGCCGTCTTGGGCCAAGTGGCCAACGCATAGATAGGGCTCGATCATCACGCATTAAAGCCTCTCGACAAAACCTTGCGCGATCAGTTTTGTCGGATGGTATCCCGGCAATGGTGCCGTGATTGACCGGCCCCACTGAAGAACGATCAGATAAGGCCCGCTGGCAGCAGAGCCTCATAAAGGGCTATGTCCTGCATCGGGCGTTCCGGTTGCCTCAGCGCGTGGTGGCCGAAATCTTTAAGGCAGGCTCGACGGGATCGTTATACCCGACTTCCTCGACACCCTGCGACAGAGCACCAAGCGCACCAAACCAGCGGCGTTCGTCCTTGCGGCTGACATTGGCCGCCACAACAACGGGCGTTTCCGCCGGCATTCCTGCCGCAAGCAGGTTTGTCATGATCCCGGTCGCCGTTCGACCTCCCATGTAGAAAACCGTTGAGGCCGTCAGGTCAGCAATGGCCCGCCAGTCCAATGTCTCGGGCAGTGTCCCATTTCGTGAATGTCCAGCCACAAAGCGCACGGATTGGGCACAGTCAGGGTGGGTAAGTGAGGTATTCGTGCCCGCTGCGAGCGCGCTGGCGGCGGTGATGCCGGGTATAACCGAGACGGGAACACCCGCCCGTTCCAGACATTCGATCTCTTCGCCAGAGCGGCCGAAAACCGAGGGGTCGCCCGCCTTGAGGCGCACGGCACGTTTGCCGGCACGCGCATAGGCAAGCATCATGGCGTTAATGTCTTCCTGCTTGCAGCTTTCGCGACCGCCGCGCTTACCGATAAGCATGTGCTTGGCCTCGCGCCGCGCCATTTCCAGCAGTTCTGGCGAAACAAGATCGTCAAACAGGATGACATCAGCGGATTGCACCGCCCGCATGGCCTTGAGCGTCAACAATTCAGGGCCACCCGGACCGGCACCGACCAGCGTCACACTGCCCCGCGCCGGCTGAAGCGCCACCTTGCTGGCATAAGTCGCCAGCCCCTCCTCGGCGATCTGCTCCGGCCCGGCGGGGCTTGCAAAAACCTGATCGACAAAGTTCTCCCAGAATGCGCGCCGCTGCTTGCCCGACTGAAGCGTTGCGCCGACATGCGCGCGTATGCGGCTTGCAAGATCGGCCCAACTCGCCAACGCCTTGGGCAGCAAGGTTTCGATGCGCCGGCGAACGGCTTGCCCTAGAATGGGGGGCCGCACCATCCGTGGAAATGCCTACAACAACGGGTGAGCGATTGACGATAGAGCCGAATTGGAAAGCACAGAATTCCAGTTTGTCGATGACATTTGCTGGCGCACCAGCGGCGCGCATGGCGACCGCGAAGGCTTTCGCCTCGTGTTCCTCCTCCATGGCAGCGATGGCCAAACGAGAGCCGCCATGTTCTCGCTGAGGCTTTCCGCAAAGAGATCGACACGCGCGCCGGCCGCAAGCAAGAGCCCGGCCTTCCAGGCCGCAGCCTCGCTGCCGCCGACGACAAGCACCCTTTGGCCCTCCAGGCCAAAGAAGACTGGCAGGACAGACAGTTTACCCATACGGCCAGCATTCCATTCTGACCCTGCACCGTTATAGCCCTCTCCTATTCCGCCGCCGCGTTCAAGCTGGAAAGAGCGATGAACAAGGAACCATCGATATTCCGGAGCGGGTAGGTTCGCACCGTCCCTTCATCGGCACCCTGCGCCTTGCCGCTTTCCAGTGAGAACACCCAGTTGTGCAGCGGACATGTGACGGCATTGCCGTGCACGATACCGTCAGACAAGGGGCCGCCCTTGTGCGGACACTGGTCATCGATGTGGCCGATGGCAACGAAATCCTGCGCATGGGTCCCTCCTTGTTCCGCAGCCTGCGGCTGGCCAAGCACGGCCATGGGCTTGAATTCATGCTTGTCCTTGCCGGAAACGCGTTCCGACCACGGATCGACCTGGGCGTATTTCTGGCTTTCCACGAACCGGGCGTAATAGGCCGTGCGCTTGTCGGCATCGTTCATGATCTGGGTGCGGATCTCATCGAGACCGACGCGCTTCGCCCACTTGTAGATGCGTTCGAGGTAGCGGCCCTGCTCGCGATACATCTGGGTGAGTGCCGCGATATATTCGACCGCCTCGTCCTCGGTCCTCATCAGCCCGAGAACCTCCGTACCCTTGATATCGAGACCGGCTGCTCAGGCAAAATGGATTTCGAAACCGCTATCGACACAGATGACGCCGACATCCTTGCAGGTCGCTTCCGCGCCGAGAAGGTTGACGCTGAAATGCCCGAACCGCTCGACCACCGGCCATGTACTGGAGGTCCGGTTCAGCAAAACCAGCATCTGCGGCGGCTCGACGGAAAGCGCCGTTGCCGATGTCACAGTCGCACCGCTGCGGGCATCGCCCTCACCTGCGGTGACGACTGAAACACCGCCGGGAAGCCGACAAAGCACCAGCTTCAAGGCATCAGCACTGGCCTGCGTTTCGGCAACCGCGTCGTCCGCCACTGCCAGGTCTGGGGTCTGGGGTTTGGGGTTTGGGGTTTGGACACTCTGCAACGCCGACATATTCAACTCCGTTCGCACTCTTGAAACTTGATGAAGTGCAACTTCATTGTGGGATTGGCCTTAGCAATAAATATCCCATTTCATTTTCGATATTTTCGGCAGAAAATTACACCCCATCCCGCAAACGGACCCGTCAACGAACGGTCGAACTGCGCGCTCACGAAGGAAGCAATTTGCTCTTCTTTTGTGCGTTTTTGGTCCTCGATTTCTTTAATCTACTAATTTTATAGATAAAACTCAAAACAACTTCCGAAGTGACGGTCCATAGCCTCGCGGGAGTCAGAGTTTCGAAAAGAAAGGCTTTTCAATATGATAAAGAACAAGATCTTCCGGCGGGCGATCCAGTCTGTCGCCGCGGCGGGCTTCCTCGCGACAACCATGTTGTCCGGGATTGCCCATGCCGGCCCGACACTTGACAAGATCAACCAGCGCGGCACGATCAAAGTCGGCGTCGGCACCACGCCCGGTTTCTTCGCACCGGATAGCAACGGCAAGTGGCAGGGCTTCTTCATCGATTTCGGCCGCGCATTGTCGGTCACGGTTTTCGGAACGCCTGACAAGGTGGAATTCACCAGTTCCTCGCCACAGCAGCGTCTTCCGGCTCTCCAGAGCGGCGAGTTCGACGTGCTGCTCTCCGGCGTGACCGTGACCGCCACCCGCGCCTTCAAGCTCGGTTTCCACTTCGGCCCGACAGTGTTTTATGATGGCCAGGGCATTCTGGTTCGCAAGGATCTCGGCGTCACCAAGGCGGCCGATCTTGATGGCGCGACCATCGGCGCCCAGAGCGGCACAACCGGCGAACTGAACGTGGCCGACTTCTTCCGCAAGACCGGCAAGACTTTCAAGGCCGTAACGATCGAAGACACCGGACAGTTCATCGCAGCACTCGAATCCGGCCGCGTCGATGCGATTACGCAGGACAGTTCGGACCTCGTGGGCAAGCGCACCCAACTCAAGAAGCCTGACGATTACGTGCTTTTGCCGGAACGTCTTTCCAAGGAACCGCTTGCCCCCGCCATCGCCGGTGGCGACGACCGCTGGCTGGAAATCGTCAACTGGACGGTCAATGCCACGATCCAGGCCGAGGAGTGGGGCATCACTTCCAAGAATGTCGATGAATTCCTGAAGTCGGAAGATCCGGCCATCCAGCGTTTCCTTGGCGTCGACAAATCGTTCGGCGAAGCACTCGGTCTCGATCCGAAATGGGCTTACAACGTCATCAAAACCGTCGGCAATTACGGCGAGATCTTCGACCGCAACCTGAAGCCGCTCGGCTGGGATCGCGGCTACAACAATCTCTGGACCGCAGGCGGCCTGCTCTATTCGCCGCCGTTCCGTTGAGTGACGGTCGCCCCATGTCCCTTGATACCATACCGGGCCCTGTGCGGCCCGGTATTGTCCAAAAAATCCGGACATGGTGGGGCGGCTGGCCAAGGGGCCAGCTCGCCTTTCTGGCCGTGTTCGTCCTTTTAACTTTGCTCCTGGTCCACAATGTCGTGGAAACGATGGCGCGAATCGGTATCCTTCCCGGCTTTGGTTTCCTCGTCGGTTCAGCGAATTTCGAGATCGGCGAGAGCGTGATCCCGTTCCAGGCCGGCGACACCTATCTGCGAGCCATCGTTGCCGGTCTGCTCAACACCCTCAAGGTGTCACTCCTCGGCTGTTTGCTTGCCACTGTCTTCGGTGTGACGATCGGCGTTGCGGGACTATCCTCGAACCTTCTGCTGTCAAAGATCATCCGCTGGTATATCGAGATCGTTCGCAATACCCCGCTCCTTCTGCAACTTTTCTTCTGGATCTCGCTAGCCAAGGCCCTGCCGGCACCGCGACAGGCGACGGCCCTCTTCGGCTCGGTCTTCCTCACCAATCGCGGCGTCTACCTCCCTTCGTTCTGGCTGGAGGGCGGAACGTTTGGGGTGTTCCTGGGGCTTACCGCGGGAGCGGTCGCCATTCTCGCCTTCCTAGTGATCGCGCACCGGCTTGGCCGCCTGACCAGGCAAACGGGCGCGATCATTGTGGTCGCGACGGTTGCGCTGGCGTTTCTGGGAATCACACTCTCGGGCGCACGCCCGGCGGCGGAGTTCCCGGCCCTCTCCGGCTTCAATATTCGCGGCGGCTTGAATCTCTCTCCGGAATTCGCGACACTTCTGACGGGTCTCGTCGTGAAATTCGCAGCGCTGATTGCCGAGATCGTGCGAGCGGGCATTCAGTCGGTCGGCACAGGTCAGTGGGAGGCCGCGCGGGCGCTCGGTCTTCACAATGGCCAGATCATCCGGCTGATCGTCCTGCCGCAGGCGCTTCGCGTCATCACGCCGCTCACAACATCAAGCTACCTCGACCTGACCAAGGATTCGAGCCTTGCCGTTGCCATCGGCTTTCCCGATCTCGTCAGTATCGTCAACACAACAGCCAACACCACCGGGCAATCGATGGAAGCCTTGATGATCCTGATCGGCACATTCCTCGCCATCAATCTCGCCCTTTCGGCCCTCATGAACACCTATAACAGCCGCATGGCTATGCGAGGCATGTCGCGATGACTGTCCCTATTCATACTCGCAGCCAGCGCACCGACGTCAGAAGCCTCCCAGCACATCTTTGGCGCGGCCTGTTTGGAACCCGCTCCAACACGATCATCACCATCGCGACCACGTTTCTACTGTGGCAAATCGTGCCGCCGATGCTTCGCTGGGCGGTGCTGGACGCGACGTTTACCGGCAACTCCGATGCCTGTATCCACGATGGCGCCTGCTGGGCCTTCGTCGGCGCCAAGCTCCGCTTCATCCTCTTCGCCTTCTATCCGCCCGATCTGCAATGGCGCCCCCTGCTGGTCATCCTTGTCCTGGCGATGCTTCTCATTGCGAGCGCCGTTCCCCGCTTCTGGGGCTGGAAGCTGCTGACGGCCTGGCCGGTTTCGGTTGTGCTATGCTGGCTACTGATGGAAGGAACCTTCAGCGCCACACCTGTCCCGTCCAACCAGTGGGGCGGATTACCGGTCACGTTGTTCGTCTGGGCGGTGTGTTTTGCCGCCGCCACGCCCATTGCCGTGTTGCTGGCGCTCGCACGACGTTCGCGCCTCGGTGGGCTCAGAACCTTTTCTATCGCCTACATCGAAGCGATGCGCGGCACGCCGATGGTGGGCATTCTTTACGTCGCCATGCTGATCCTTCCCATGGCCCTGCCCGAAAGCTTTTCCATGGACAAGATGCTGCGCGCCATGGTGATGGTGACGCTGTTCTGGGCCGCCTACATTGCCGAGGTCATCCGCGCCGGACTGCAGGCCATTCCACCCGGGCAGGCGGAAGCGGCAACCGCGCTCGGCCTCGGTTACTGGCGGGTGCAACAACTGATCGTTCTGCCGCAGGCATTGCGGATCGTCATCCCCGGCATGGTCAATCTTGCCATCGGGTTTCTGCTAGCAACCTCACTGTTTGCGGTCATCGGTATTTTCGACCTTCTCAACGCGGCCCGCGCCTCGGCAGCCGACCCCGTCTGGCTTGGCTTTTATAACGAAGCCTATCTCCTGGTCGCTGTCGTCTATTTCGCGATCTGCTTTGGTGCATCCCGCTACAGCCAGTGGCTCGAACGACGTTTGGCGGCGGGGGCTCACAGGTGATTTTCGCCCCTGACATGGAAGCCACTCCCCAGACAGAGTCATTTGGAATTTCGTTTCCAAAATCACGTCAGAAACGATATAAATTATTTTGTCTATTTAATAAGTAGATTTTATTCATTGTTACGTCTGAAGCATTCGCATGGCGCACAATGACCAATCCTGTTTTTGCCGCAACCGGCACCTCTATTTTCGAATCCATGTCGCGGCTTGCCGCGGAAACGGGCGCGATCAATCTAGGTCAGGGGTTTCCGGAAGGCTTCGAGCCTGAGGCGCTGATCGAGGCTGCCGTGCAGGCATTGCGTGATGGCCCGCACCAATATCCGCCGATGTTGGGCCTGCCCGTTCTTCGCAAGGCTATTGCCGAAAATGCCCGGCGCTTTCTCAATCTCGACATTGACTGGGAACGCGAGGTGCTCGTGACATCCGGTGCCACCGAAGCGTTGTCCGATACCTTTCTAGCGCTGCTCGATCAAGGCGATGAAGTCATTGTGTTCGAACCCGTTTACGACGCCTACGCCACGGTCATTCGCCGGGCCGGAGGCAAGGTGGTGCCGGTGCGCCTTGCGCCGCCCGACTGGGCGCTGCCGCACGACCGGCTGCTGGATGCCATCACGCCGAAAACAAAGCTGATCGTCGTCAATACGCCGATGAACCCCATCGGCAAGATATTCGACCCAGATGAACTCGCCTTCCTCGCCGAAATTGCCATCAAGCACGATCTCATCATCGTTTCCGACGAGGTCTATGAGCACCTCGTTTTCGACAACCGTCCGTTCCACTCGCTGTTTGCGGTCGAGGGCATTCGCGATCGTGTCGTGCGCATCGGTTCCGCCGGCAAAAGCTTCTCCGTTACCGGTTGGAAGGTCGGCTATGTCACGGCGGATGCAAAGCTTTTGCAACCGATTGCCCGCGCCCATCAATACCTCACCTTCACCACGCCACCCGCATTGCAGGTGGCCGTCGCGGCCGGACTGAACCTGCCCGACAGCTATTTCACCGGCCTGCGTGCGGCACTGGCCGAGCGCCGTGATCTGCTGGTCGGTGGCTTGCGTCAGGCGGGCTTCCAGATTGCCGATGTACCCGCCACCTATTTCGCCGTAGCCAATATCAGCGACCTCGATCCGGACGGCGACGATCTTGCCTTCAGCCGTCGCCTGACACTGGAGGCCGGTGTGACCCCGGTGCCGATCTCCTCGTTCTACGGTGCCCGCGACGTCAGAAGCCACGTCCGCTTCTGCTTCGCCAAGAAGGCAGAAACGCTGCTGGACGCCATCGACCGCCTGCGCCGCTGGCGCGAGGGCGATCGCTGGAGGGCAGCATCTTGAACGCGCCCTTTCCCCACGAGGTATCCGAACTGGCGATTGCCGAACTGAAGGCGCTGCTCGGTGACCGCGCCTCCACCGGCGCTTCTGTTCTCGACCTTCATGCCGGCGACGAAAGTCATCACGACCGCCATCGTCCGCAGATCGTCGTATCGCCCGAAACGACCGAAGAAGCCGCCGAGATCGTCAAGATCGCAGCGCGTTACCGCATGCCGATCACGCCCTTCGGCGCGGGATCAGGGCTTGAAGGTGGCGCCATTCCGGTCAGGGGCGGTATTTCACTCGATACGGCCCGGCTGAACCGGATCATCGAAATTCGGGCCGATGACATGATCGCCCGCGTCGGGGCCGGGGTTCGCCGTCTCGATCTCAACCGCGTGCTGCGCGATACTGGCCTGTTCTTTCCGGTCGATCCCGGTGCGAATGCCTCCATCGGCGGCATGACCTCCACCGGTGCTTCTGGCACCACCGCCGTCCGCTATGGCGTCATGCGCGAGAATGTGCTGGGACTGACCGTCGTCACCGCCGATGGCAAGATCGTCAGGACCGGCTCGCTCGCCCGCAAGTCCTCTTCCGGTTATGACCTGACCCGGCTCTTCGTTGGCTCGGAAGGCACGCTCGGCATCGTTACCGAAATTGCCATCCGGCTGCATCCCATCCCCGACGCCGTCTCCGCCCATGCGGGCTTTGCAACGCTGGCCGGAGCGGTCAACGCCGTCATAGATATCAAGCGCGCGGGCCTTGCCATCGGACGCGTCGAACTTCTCGACCAGCAACTCGTCGAGGTCATCAACCGTCACGGCACCTGGCAGCTTCCCACCTTGCCGACGCTCTTCTTCGAATTCCACGGCTCGGAAAGCGAAATCGGCACCCTGTCAGCAACCATTGCCGCCATCGTTTCCGAGCACGGCGGCACGCCATTGCAATGGCCGGGCCCCGGTGAAGGAACCGTGCGGCTGTGGGAAACCCGCCGTGATGTTTTGTCCTGGGCACGCGGCGAGCGACCGGGCTCGACATCCTGGCCAAGCGATGTCTGCGTGCCCATTTCCGCGCTGGCCAATGTCATTCTCGAAACCCGCGCGGATGTCGATCGCTCCGGTCTGGTGGCTTACATCGTCGGCCATGTCGGCGATGGAAACTTCCATTGCGTTTTCAAATACCTGCCTGAAGAAGCCGATCAGGTGGCAGACGTCTCCGGTCGCATTGTCGAGCGCGCCATTGCCGCAGGTGGCACTGCCAGTGGTGAGCACGGCATCGGGCTGGGCAAGCGCAAATATCTTGAAGCCGAACATGGTGCCGAGGCCATCGCCCTGATGCGAAGCCTCAAGGCGGCACTTGATCCGCTTGGCATTCTCAATCCCGGCAAGGTCGTTCCCGACCCTGAACCGGCGCCCTGATACCCCAGAAAGGAACAGACTTCCCATGCGTCATGCAAAGTTCATTGCCGGTACGGTTTCCGCACTCGCTCTTTTCGTCGCCAGCCAGACGGCCGCCTTGGCCGAGACCATCAAGTTCGGCGCAACCGCTGGTCCGCACGCCCAGATCGCCGAAGCGCTGGTGCCTGTGGCCAAGGCCAAGGGCCTCGACGTCAAGATCGTGGAATTTTCCGATGGCTCGCTGATCGACCCCGCGACCAATGACGGCGATCTCGATGCCAATGGCTTCCAGCACACGCCCTATCTCGACCAGCAGAACAAGGACCGCGGATTGAAGCTCGTTGCTGTCGGCGGCAAGACGGTTCTCCTGCCGATGGCCGGCTATTCCAAGAAGTTCAAGTCACTGGCCGATTTGCCGGAAGGCGCGCAGGTCACTGTGCCGAACGATCCGTCGAACGGCGGCCGCGCCCTCAAACTGCTGGAAGCCGGTGGCCTTATCAAGCTCACGCCCGGCGTGACCTACAAGGCCACGGAACTCGACATTGTCGAGAACCCGAAAAAGATCAAGCTGATCCCCATGGAAACCGCCCAGCTTCCGCGTTCGCTGGAAGACGTCGATTTCTCGGTCATTACCTCGCACTTCGCTCTTTCGGCTGGCCTCAACCCGAAGAAGGACGGCATTCTGATCGAGGACCAGCTTTCGGAATATTTCTGCCTGATCGCGGTTGCCGAAAAGAACAAGGATGCGCCGTGGGTGAAGACGCTGATCGAATCCTACAAGTCGCCGGAAGTGAAGGCCGCCATTGAAAAGACCTTCAGCGGCAACGTGATCGCAGGCTGGTAAGATGAACGTTCTGGCACGCACCGCTCCCGAAAGCCACACCGGGGAGGCCGAAGCGCCCTCTCCGGCGCAGCGCCCGCCGGTCATCGAGGTCACGTCCCTGACGAAGATCTACGATCCGAAGGCCGGGCCTGTTCTTGACGACATTTCGCTGACCGTCGGGAAGGGCTCGATCCACGGCATTATCGGTCGCTCAGGCGCGGGAAAAAGCACGCTGGTGCGCTGCCTGAACGGGCTTGTCAGCCCGACATCCGGTCGCATTTTCGTCGGAGGCCGCGAAATCAGCGGCCTCCGGGGATCGTCCCTTCGCACCGCCCGCCGCGATATTGCGATGATCTTCCAGCATTTCAGCCTGCTGTCGTCCCGCACGGCGGCTGGCAATGTGGCTTTGCCGCTGGAAATCGCCGGTGTTCCCAAGGATATCATTCGCCGCAAGGTGCCGGCACTGCTCGAACTCGTCGGCCTTGGCAGGAAGGCCGACAGCTACCCCGTCGAGCTTTCTGGCGGCCAGAAACAGCGCGTGGGCATCGCCCGGGCGCTAGCGCTCGAGCCGTCCGTTCTGCTTTCCGATGAGGCGACCTCCGCACTCGACCCGGAAACGACCGAACAGATCCTGACGCTGCTCGGCGACATCAACCGCCGCACCGGTATCAGCATCGTGCTGATTACCCATGAGATGGACGTGGTGCGTCAGATTGCCGATCACGTCACGGTTCTGGAAGGCGGTCGCATCGCGGAAACCGGGCCGACCTTCGGCGTCTTCGCCTTTCCGAAGTCGCCGGTCGCACGTTCGTTCCTCTCCAGCATCGTCGCCCACGACCTGCCGGAAGAGATCGCCGTCCGCCTTCAGCCGGAAGCATCCGACACGACTGATCCCGTTCTGCGCATCACCTTTACCGGCACTTCGGCCCATGACCCTGTCGTCGCAACGCTGGTCGAACGCTTCGCCATCCGCCCCAACATCCTGCACGGACGCATCGATTACATCGGTGGCAGACCGCTCGGCATCATGACGCTGATTGCCGAACGCGGCGAGCCGAAGCTCGTCGCCGTTCTGTCCTATCTGCAATCCCTCGGTCTTGACGGAGAGGTTATCGGCCATGCTGTCCGATCTACTGCCCCCGGCACTCGTTAATCTGCTACTCGCATCACTCCAGCAGACGGTGACGATGGTTGCCGCCTCGGCGCTTCTGTCGACGTTGATCGGCCTGCCGCTCGGCATTCTGCTGGTCATCACCTCACCCGGCCAGTTTCTGGAACGGTCGGTGTTCAACAAGGTGCTGGGCACGGCGGTAAACCTGATCCGCTCGACGCCCTTCATCATTCTGATGGTCGCGATCATTCCGTTTACCCGCCTCATAGCCGGAACAACGGTTGGCACGGCGGCGGCCATCGTGCCGCTCACCGTCGCCATCACGCCGCTCTATGCGCGGCTGGCGGAAGCCGCGATGCGCGAGGTGGATCAAAGCCTGATCGAAGCCGCGGCCAGCATGGGCGCCAGCCCGCTGCAGATCATCTTCAAGGTGCTTCTGCCGGAAGCTCTGCCCGGTATCGTCGCCGGCCAGACGGTCACCCTCGTCAGCCTCATCGGCTATTCGGCCATGGCCGGCACGGTGGGCGGCGGTGGGCTGGGCGACCTCGGCATCCGCTTCGGCTACCAGCGCTTCATGCCGGAAGTGATGATCGCAGTCGTCATCGTTCTCGTTGCCATCGTACAGTCGGTGCAGATGACCGGCGATCTGGCCGCAAGACTTGTCAATCACAGGATCGCCCGCAGCCAGCGATCCCGCTGATCCCGCCGCCGGCACTACCCGGCAGCCAACGAAGAAATGACGGCCCGCCGGCTGCGCGGTGCCGCCCCAAGGAGAGAGCCCATGACTACTCAGGAAAAGATTGCCACCCTGCCCTTTGTCGATATCGGTCGCTTCCATGCGGGGCCGCAGGAGCGCGCGGCCTTCATCGCCGACCTGCGCCGCATCCTCTTCGACCACGGTTTCTTCTATCTCACCGGCCACGGCGTCGATCCCAAGCTGATCGCCGATGTGCTGGCAACGTCGAAGCGCTTCTTCGCGCTGCCGCTGGAAGAAAAGCTCAAGATCGAGATGGTGAAATCGCCGCACTTCCGCGGCTATAACCGCGCCGGCTATGAGCGCACCCGTGGCCAGCAGGACTGGCGCGAACAGATCGACATCAACACCGAAGGCGAAGCGGTCGAGATCACGCCGGAAACGCCCGCCTGGAAGCGTCTGTTCGGCCCCAACCAATGGCCGGAAGCCGTTCCGGAGCTGAAGCCGTTGCTGCTTGCCTATCAGGCCGAAGTCACTCGCGTCGGCATCGATGTGCTGAAGGCGATTGCGGTGGCGCTCGGCCAGCCGGAAGATGCGTTCGCGCAGATCTATGAGCCGCAGCCCTCGCAGCTTCTCAAGATCATTCGCTATCCCGGCCGCGAAGTCGCCGAGACCGATCAGGGCGTCGGCGCCCACAAGGATGGCGGCTTCGTCACCGTGCTGCTTCAGGACACGGTGGAAGGTCTGCGCGTGCAAACGGAAAACGGCGTGTGGCTCGATGCGCCTCCGGTCCCCGGCACCTTCGTCATCAACACAGGTGAACTGCTCGAACTCGCTACCAACGGCTTCGTGCGTGCCGATGTGCATGATGTGATCACACCGCCTGCCGGTGTCGAGCGTTTCTCGGTCGCCTTCTTCCTCGGCTCGCGTTATGACGCGACGATCCCGGTCATCGACCTGCCGGAAGAATTGCACAGCAAGGAACGCGGCATCACGGTCGATCCGCTGAACCCGATCTTCCGCGAAGTCGGCCAGAACCACCTGAAGAGCCGCCTGCGCTCACATCCGGATGTGGCCCGCGCGCACCACGCCGATCTGCTGACGCCCGAGCAGCTTGCAGGCGAAGCCGTCGCCCAGGCCTACTGATCGGGCTCACAACGCCCGCCCCGATGATCCTCCCCGGGGCGGGCGTCTTCTTTTCAGGAAAGCGCCGCATCGAGATCTGCGATCAAGTCATCCGCAGCTTCGATGCCGACGGAAAAGCGGAAGACGCCCTCGCCCGCTACCGCGCGATAATCCTCTGCCGCCTTGCCTTTTAGGTGAAAGGATGACCGGACGATATCATCGCTTGGAATGTAGAAGATCAGGCTCTTGGTTTTGCCAAGCGAGACCGCGTAGGAAATCACCTTCAGTTCCTCGGCCAATCTTGCCGCGGCAGCCGGACTGCCTTCCTTGAGGCTGAACGACACCAATCCGGAAAAGTTCGTCATCTGCCGGGCCGCGACCGCGTGTTGCGGATGCGAGGCAAGACCGGGCCACAAGACGCGCGAAACCTTCGGATGCGCTTCGAGCCAGCTCGAAAGCTTGCGGGCATTGGTCTCATGCACGCGCATGCGCGCATCGAGCGTCTCAAGCCCCCGCAAAATGAGAAAGGCCGAAAACGGCGAAAGCGCGCCGCCGAAATGAATGAGTGCGCCACGGCGCAACCGGGCAACATCATCCGCCTTGCCGATCACCGCGCCGCCCAGCGCATCGCCGTGGCCGCAAATATATTTGGTCAGCGAGTGCACGACGTAATCGGCGCCAAGCGCCAGCGGCTGAAGACCGAGCGGGGTGGCGATGGTGGCATCCACAGACAGTTCCGCACCCGCCGCATGGGCGATCTTTGCGATGGCCGCTACATCCGCGACGCGTAGAATGGGATTGGAAGGGGTTTCGATATGGACGAGTTTGGTTTCCGGGCGAAGCGCAGCGGCAACCGCCTCGGGATCGGACGCGTCAACGGTCGTGACCGAAATGCCCTTGGTCGGCAGAATATCATGCGCGAGTTCGGCAACACCGGCATAGCAGACATTGGCGAGAACGAGGTGATCGCCTGCGGAAAGCCGGTCAAAGAAGAGAGCGGCAATTGCCGCCATGCCGCTTGCAAAGGTGAGCGCCGCCTCCCCGCCATCCAGCGCGGCCAGTCGCGTTTCAAGAACTTCGAGCGTCGGGTTGCTCCAGCGCGTGTAAAAATGCGGGGCGTCCTGCTGGAGGTCGTTGGCGGAAAAGCCGATGACACCGGGCGTGGTATGAAAACTCGTTGACAGAACGGGCACGGTGGAGACGGGAGCACCTTCGCCCCGGCCCTTTTCACCCGCGTGAAGCGCCAGTGTTGCGGGATTGATCGTAGTCACGATAAGTCCTTTCCATGTTCGGGAGCTGCTCCCGGATCACAGATCGAGACGCAGGCTCGCCGGCTTTGTCGGAGCGTCCTGCCAATGCGGACGATCCGTGAATTTCGATGCTTGTTTCAGGCGGTCGAGAAAGGCATAGCCCTCCGCCCAGCGGCCAAAACCGCTCGCAATGTTGATGTGGCCGACCGCGCCGAGATTGACAAGATCGCTGCCCCAGGCTTCCGCGTGGCGCTTCAGATCGACGACGTCCATATAGGGATCATCGAGGCTGCCGATCACGAGGCTCGGGAAGGGCAAGGGATCAAGCGGGGTCTCGCCGAAGGAGACGACGCAAGGGTGCAGGCCTTCCACCTGTTCGAGATCCGCAGGTGCGACGAGAAGAGCACCCTTCACCTTGCGGGCGGCGGGGTGCCCGGCCAGGCTGGCAGTCAGCACGCAACCAAGACTGTGGGCGACGATAAAGACCGGCCCCTCCGCAGCCTCCAGCGCTGCGACTAGCCGCGCCTGCCAGTCCGTTAGAACCGGGCAGTTCCAGTTGTCCTGATCGACCAGCCTCGCATCCGGCCTGTCCCGCAGCCAGTGCCGCTGCCAGTGGCCTTCCGCCGAACCATTGAGGCCGGGAACAATCAAGGTGGTACACATGCCGCTTCCTTGTTGCGCGTTGAACATGGTGCCAATTTTGCACCATTCACGCGCATGGATCGACCCATTGCATTGCCCGGATAGCCGCGCACCTGAAAAGCTCACCTCCTATTTGCGGAAAATACGAAATAAATACCTGCGCCTAAAATAGGAGCGGCGCAGGCCCGTTGAACGCCTTTGCTGCGATTTTGAAAACGGCGCGCAGAAACTTCCGGAGATGCCGCTAAATTGGAATGCCATTCCTTAGTTGCGCGGCTCGATCCGTTATCATGGGTGCAGTCAAAGAGAACAGGCGAGAACGCTGACGATACGCTTTCCATGGCGGCGTTAGCACGTTTCCTTCGCCCGCGTTCGTCTTCACATAAAGGGTATTCGCATGACTGCTACCGGCAAGCCGCTTGATTTCCTGTGGTTCATTCCGTCCTCCGGCGACGGCTCCTATCTCGGCACAGATGAGTTGAACCGTCCTGCGGACCCGGCCTATTTCAAGGAAATTGCCCAGGCGGCGGACCGGCTCGGCTATTCCGGTGTGTTGATCCCGACAGGCGCTGCGTGCGAGGAATCCTTCGTGTTGGCCGCCAACCTCGCGGCTTGTACCGAGAAGCTGAAGTTCCTCGTCGCCATTCGTCCCGGCACCGCTTCGCCTGCCTATTATGCGCGCCTTGCTGCAACGCTCGATCGCGTCTCCCACGGTCGCCTGCTGCTCAACATCGTCGTGGGCGGCAGCCAGCAGGAGCTGGCTGGCGATGGCATCTTCCTGCCGCATGACGAGCGCTACGATCACGCCGAAGAATTCTTCAAGGTGTTCAACGAACTGATCGAGACAGGCCACAGTCATCTCGATGGCAAATATATCCAGGCGCATAATGCGTCTCTCGTTCTGCCGCCGGTGCAAACACCGCGCCCGCCGATCTACTTTGGCGGCTCTTCGGATGCCGGCATCGACTTTTCGGTCGGTCTGGTCGACAAGTATCTCACTTGGGGTGAACCGCCAGCGCAGGTTGCCGAAAAAATTGCAAAGGTGCGCGCCGCCTCTGCCGCCAAGGGCCGAGACGTGAGCTTCGGTATCCGTCTGCACTTCATCGTGCGTGAAACGGATGAGGAAGCCTGGGAAGCCGCAGACCGCCTGATCTCGCGCCTCTCCGATGAAGCCATCGATGCCGCGCAGCAGGTTTTCCGCAACCAATCGGACTCGGTCGGTCAAGCCCGCATGACGGCGCTGCACAACGGTCGCCGTGACAAGCTGGAGGTTTCGCCGAACCTGTGGGCCGGCATCGGCCTCGTGCGTTCGGGCGCCGGTACCGCGCTCGTCGGTTCACCGAAGACCGTTGCCGCCCGCCTCAAGGAATATCAGGACCTCGGCATCGATACCGTCATCGCTTCCGGCTATCCGCATCTGGAAGAAGCCTACCGCGTTTCGGAGCTGCTCTTCCCGGAAATCGGGCTTGCCGGTCCACGCAATCAGATCCGCGCCTCCTTCGGTCAGAAGCAGGTATTCGGTGGTGGCGGCCACGGCGGCAATGTCCGCGTTGCGTCCGGCTCCTGAGCCACGACCAGAATGTTGACCCGGCCGGCGTTTCCATGCGCCGGCCGTTCGATTCCCGCGTGCGGCATAGAGGCTTCCATGGCAGACCAGACCCAGCTTCCAACCATAGCCATCATCGGCGGTGGCTTTACCGGCGCGGCGGTTGCGCTTCACCTTGCCGAACGCTTCGCGCCGGATCAGGTGCGCATCATCGTATTCGAACCGCGCGAACGGCTTGGCACTGGCCTTGCCTATGATACGGCCGATCCCGTTCACCGCATCAATGTGCCCGCCGCGCGCATGTCGATCTATCCCGATGAACCCGAGGATTTCAGCCGCTGGCTTGGCGAAACGGATGCCCTGAAAGATGATCCACAGGCCTTTACGGCCGGGGGCGTGCCATTTCCGCGCCGGCAGGCCTTCGGCCTCTATATCACCGCGCGGCTCGCGCCCTTCGTCGCCTCCGGTGCCGTAGAACACTGGCGCACGACCGCCGTGGAAGCCAATCAGATCGACGGCGTGTGGTCGGTCCGCACCGCCGATGGCCGTCAGCTACAGGCTATCGGCGTCGTGCTTGCCGTCAGTCACCCGGCTCCCTCTCTTCCCACCTCTTTGCAGGCCATCGAGAACCATCCCGGCCTCGTGCCCGACGCCACGAAACCCGACGCTCTGGCAAAGGTGCCGCCGGATGCGCGCGTTCTCGTGGTCGGAAATGGCCTGACGGCAGCCGATGTCATCGCCTCGCTGAAGGAACGCGGCCATCGCGGCACGATCCTGTCGATTTCCCGGCGCGGTCTGCGTTCGCGTGGCCACCCGCCGGACGAACAGAGCGTCACACTCGACTTGATCAGCACGCCTTCGGAACGCGCCTCCCACCTCCTTCACCGGGTTCGGCAGGCTGTGCGCGAAGCCAATGCGGCGGGATTAACCTGGCACCCGGTTCTCGATGCCGTTCGTGCCCAGGGACAGGCGATCTGGAAGAGGCTTCCCGTTTCCGAGCGCCGACGCATTGCCCGCCATATCCGCCCCTTCTGGGATGTCCACCGCTTCCGCATTGCTCCGCAGGTGGAAAAGGCGCTGGATGACGCTGTTGCGGAGGGTAGCCTTACCGTCAAAGCTGCCTCGGTTCGCAGTGTCGAAACATCCCACGATGCAATCCGCGTGACTCTGAAGGAACGCGGCAAGACAGAAGCCACCGTTCAGGACTTCGACACGGTGATCGTCACGACCGGCCCCGCCCATGGCAGCATCCTGCAATCACAGCCCCTGCTGGCAAGCCTTGCCGCCAAGGGGCGACTGGCCCTGTGCCCGACGGGTCTCGGCCTGCTATGCGATCGCGAATCCCGCGCGCTGGCAACAACCGGCGGGGCAGATGACACGCTGCTCATCGCCGGGCCGCTGGCGCGCGGGACATTCGGCGAACTGATGGGCCTGCCGCAGGTGAGCGAACACGCCCTTTTCATTGCCGGCAAAGCCGCCAATCTGATTGAAACGCACCGGCTGCACAGCAGGAAGCGGCAGGTCCATTAGCCGGAAAACCGTTCTCCATTTTAGTCTATAAAAACCATATAATATCTACTTTTAACTCACGTTTCTGCGATGCTCTGTCCAGGTTGATCCAGCACATGGATCACCCGGACGAGGGACAAAGACGACGGTCGAAACCGCGATTCCTCTCCTTTCAACGCACCATCATTGCAAACGAGGATTTCATGGGCACGCTTCCCGAAACCAAGATCGACTATTCCGTCCATCCGCGCGTCAATTCAGCCGATCCTGTTCCGCCGCGCCCGCGTCCGTCCGCTCCGGCCCATATCGTCACCAGCGACGCCGAGGCCATCGAGATCGCGGAACGTCTGGCCGTGAAGTTCCGCGAGGGTGCCGCGCTCCGTGACCGCGAGGGCCTTCTGCCGCTGGCCGAACTCGATGAATATTCCCAAAGCGGCCTGTGGAGCATCAATGTTCCCAAGGCCTATGGCGGCCCGGATGTGTCCTATGCGACGCTTGCGAAGGTGATCGAGACCATTGCTTCCGCCGATCCGGCCATTGCCCAGATCACCCAGAACCACCTCGCCATCGTCGGCACGGTCGAGCTTGACGGCACAGAGGAACAGAAGAAGCTGTTCTTCGGCTGGGCGCTTCAGGGCCTGCGCTATGGCAACGCCTTCTCCGAAGGCAAGAGCAAAAACGTCGCCGCCTTCGAAACGAAGGTACGCTTTGAGGGCGATGATGCCATCATCAATGGCGAAAAATTCTATACCACCGGTGCCCTGCTCTCCCATGTGGTGCCGATCGTCGCGGTCACGGATGAGGGCCACGGCTATCTCGTCTTCGCCGAACGCGACACGCCCGGCCTGACAGTCACCAACAACTGGTCGAGTTTCGGCCAGCGCACCACGGCTTCCGGCTCGGTGAAACTGGAGAATGTTCGCGTCCCCAGAGTCCGTGCCCTGAAGGTCGATTCCTTCGACCGTCCGACCGTTGCCGGCCCGGTGTCCCAGATCATCCAGTCTGCCATCGACCTGGGCATCGCGCGCGGTGCCATCGAGGATACGATCACCTTCATCAAGACCAAGAGCCGCCCGTGGATAGACAGCGGCAAGGAAACGGCCGGCGAAGACTTGTTTACCATCGCCGCCATCGGCGATCTGGAAATCCGCCTGCACGCCGCTGAAGCGCTGCTGGAGATTGCCGGCCGCGCCATTGACAAGGCCCGCGCCGACGAAACGCTGGAAAACGTTTCCGAAGCGACGATCAAGACCGGCGAATCCAAGGTCTTGACGACCGAGATCGCCATTCTGGCCACCAACAAGCTGTTCGAGCTGGCTGGCACACGTTCCACGCTTGCCGAACATGGTCTCGATCGCCATTGGCGCAATGCCCGCGTTCACACGCTACACGATCCGGTGCGCTGGAAGTTCTACCATGTTGGCAATTACTACCTGAACGGCGTCCACCCGCCGCGCCACGCCTGGAATTGAGGCTTCGCGGTGCCTTTCGCCGACCGAAGGAATAGGCCCCCGCAGGCGCTTCTGGCGCGACACTCAGACAACGCCTAGCGCGACCCGGTTCGTTGGAAGCGATATCTATCGGAAATGACCATCTGAAAGGACTTTTGCCTCCACGACACGGCGCTCTCTGATAGAGTTGCAGAAAAGACGACCTGCCGGGTGCGGTTTTACCGCCTCCGGCTTTTTCCATGAGGAGACCCCAGAATGCATTATACTCCCGCCACCAACCGTTATGACGACGCGGTCTTCCGCCGCGTCGGCCGCAGCGGTCTGAAACTGCCCGCCATTTCCTTCGGGCTTTGGCACAATTTCGGGGATTCGGCGACGCTCGATCAACAACGCTCGATCCTCTTCAAAGCCTTCGATCTCGGCATCACCCATTTCGATCTCGCCAACAATTACGGCCCGCCGCCCGGCTCCGCCGAAATCAACTTCGGCCAGATCCTGAAGCAGGATTTCGCCGGCTATCGCGATGAACTCATCATTTCCTCCAAGGCCGGCTGGGATATGTGGCCAGGACCCTATGGACGTGGCGGTGGTTCGCGCAAGGCGCTGCTATCGAGCCTCGACCAGAGCCTGAAGCGGCTTGGCATCGACTATGTCGATATCTTCTATTCACACCGTTTCGACGCCGAAACGCCGCTGGAAGAAACCGCCGATGCGCTTGCCTCCGCCGTGCGTCAGGGCAAGGCGCTCTATGTCGGCATCTCTTCCTATTCGGGCAACAAGACGCGGGAGATCGCCAGGCTGCTCGAAGAGCGCAAGGTGCCGCTGCTCATCAACCAGCCGGCCTATAACCTTTTCAACCGTTGGGTGGAAAAGGACCTGCTCACGGCAAGCGATGAAGTGGGCGCAGGCGTCATCGCCTTCACCCCGCTGGCGCAAGGCCTTCTCACTAACAAGTATCTGAACGGTGTGCCCGAAGACGCCCGCGTCAACCGTCCGGGCGGCGGCGCGCTGCGACCCGAGCACCTGAAGGAAGAAAACATCGCCCGCGCCCGCGCGCTGAACGAGATTGCCCAGCGTCGCGGCCAGTCGCTCGCCCAGCTTGCCATCGCCTGGGTGCTGCGGGATCCGCGCGTCACCTCGGCCCTCATCGGCGCCAGCTCGCCCAAGCAGGTGGAAGACAATGTCGGCGCGCTGAAGAATCTCGCCTTCACGGCAGAAGAACTGGCCGAGATCGACCGCTATGCGGTGGAGGGCGGTATCAACCTCTGGGAAAAGCCCTCCCACGAGCGCGTGGTCTGAAGCATGGAGGCCGGACGATCAATCGCCCGGCCTTTTTCTCACCCGGATAACCGCTCTCAGGCTGCGTCAATCGCCTGACCGAGATCGGCAAGGATATCGTCCGGATGCTCAATGCCGATGGAGAGGCGCACATAGCCGGGCGTCACGCCGGTAGCGAGCTGGTCGTCGGCGGAAAGTTGCGAATGCGTGGTCGTTGATGGATGGATCGCCAGCGAGCGCGCATCGCCGATATTGGCAAGATGGTAGAAAAGCTGCAGCGCGTCGATGAACCGACGGCCAGCCTCGCGTCCGCCCTTCAGTTCGAAGCCAACCAGCGCACCGAACGTGCCGGGCTTGAAATACTTCGCCGCCCGCTCACCGGCCACACCCTGCTGGAACTTCGGGAAGATGACGTTCGAAACCTTCGGGTGGTTCTTCAGGAAAGCCGCCACCTTCAGAGCGTTCTCATTGTGCTGGCGCAGACGCAGCGGCAGGGTTTCGAGGCCCTGAATAAGGTTGAAGGCATTTTGCGGGCTGATGGCCGCACCGATATCCCGCAGCAGAACGGCGCGCGCACGCAGAATATAGGGATGGAAGGCAATGGCATCGGCCTTCTCGATCCAGGTCTTGCCCTGATAGCTGGGGTCCGGCTCGTTAAGGGCCGGCTGACGCTCGGTCAGTTCACGCCAGGGGAAATTGCCGCCGTCAATAATCGCCCCACCAATCGAGGTGCCATGACCGCCAATATACTTGGTGGCGGAATAGACGACGACCGCCGCGCCGTGTTCCAGCGGACGAATGATGAGCGGTGCAGCGGTATTGTCCACGATCAACGGAATGCCGAAGCGGCGACCGATGGCGGCGACCTCGCCGATGGGGAAGACTTCCAGCTTCGGGTTCGGCAGCGATTCCGCGTAATAGGCGCGGGTATTGTCATCGGTAGCGCGGGCGAAGGCTTCCGGATCGGATGCATCGACAAACCGGGTCTCGATGCCGAAGTTCTTCAGCGTGGCGGCAAAGAGCGCCCACGTGCCGCCATAAAGGCCAGCCGCCGATACGATATTATCGCCGGCGCGGGCAACATTGAGGATCGCGAAGGCAGATGCCGCCTGACCGGATGCGACAGCGAGTGCTCCGACGCCGCCTTCCAGTTCGGCAAGGCGCTGTTCGAAGGCGTCCTGCGTCGGGTTGGAAACGCGGGTGTAGAGATGGCCGGCCGCTTCCAGCGCAAACAGCTTGTCGGCGCCCTCCGTGCCCGGAAGCTGGAAAGAGGTGGTCTGGTAGATTGGCACGGCAACGGCGCCGGTTGCCGGATCGAAGCGGAAAGAACCACCGTGGAGCGCCTGCGTTTCCGGGTGAAGGCTCTTGAAGGTGGCGGTGCCCGCTACTTGAGGTACTGCGTTTTCAACGATGGTGTCCGAAGATTGCTGAAGGGTCATGTTGTGTCTCCGTTGTCTATTTTGTTTCCGGCGCGCGCGTGCGCTGGGCGCCGTGTATGAGTGCAACGGCCAGCAATGCGATTGCAGCCCAGGAGATTTCCGGCGCGTACCACCGGATGTCGAAGAAATGGGTGTTGGTGCACAGCGCCTCTGCCAATCGACAGAGGTCGGTATCGGCGGCAAGACAGACGATGGCCTGCGCATAATCGATGGTGCCGGTCGAAACGACATTACCGAACACCAGCCACCACCAGCCAACGCTGAGCGCGAGAACGCTGAAACCGGCAGCGCCCAGAATGATGGGCAGACGAAGCTCAGACATCGTCCACCACTCCCAACCGGTGCAAGAGCGTCTGGCGAAGATGCACGAGTTCGGCATCGTCGCGGCGACGCGGCCTGTCCTTTGCCACGGTCACTTCTGCAACAATCCTCGCCGGGCGGTCGGAAAAGACGATGACCCTGTCGGCCAGCAACAGCGCCTCCTCCACATCATGCGTCACAAGAAGGGCGGTAAACCCGACCGACTGCCAGAGTTGCGTGAGTTCGTGCTGGAGGTTGAGGCGCGTCAGCGAGTCGAGCTTGCCGAAGGGCTCATCGAGCAGCAGCAGCTTGGGGTCGTTCACCAGTGCGCGCGCAATCGCCACGCGCTGCGCCATACCGCCGGAAAGCTGGTGCGGAAAGGCATCCTCAAAGCCTTCGAGCTTCACCAGTTTCAGCACCTCATCGACCCGGTGACCATGGGTCTTCAGCAGGCCGCGCGCATCAAGGCCGGTTGCGATGTTCTTGCGAACCGTAAGCCATGGAAAGAGCGTCGCATCCTGAAAGACGAGAATGCGGTCCGGATTGGGACCGGCGATGACCACCCCGTCTTCACGCACCGTCCCGGCTGTCGGTTTGTCGAGCCCGGCGGCCAGGCGCAGCAGCGTGGACTTGCCGCAGCCCGAAGGTCCAAGGAGCGCGACGAACTCCCCCGGCTTCACGGTAATCGTGACGTCATCGAGGACCGGCAATTGCCGGTCGCCGAGATCATAGGCATGGGACACGCGATCGATATCAAGCGCTAGGCTGTGCCCTGTCGTGTCGTCGGTCTGGAAGGCGATCGCCATCATATGATCCCCTTCTGCCAGCCCAGCAACCGTTCACGCACCACGAAAAGGAGCCGCACGAGACCGGCGCAGATGATCGCCATGATGATGAGGGCCGCATAGACATTCGCGTAGGCGGAATAGGCGGTATTGAATTGCAGATACCAGCCCAGCCCGAACTTCGCGCCAAGCATTTCAGCGACGACCAGCACGGCGAAGGAATAGTAAAGCGCCATGAACAGACCGACGAAGACGTTCGGCAGCGAAGCGGGAACAGCAACCTTGAGGATGAGGTAACGGTTGTTCGCGCCAACCGTGCGCGCCACATCGTAATAGGCGCGGTTCACCTGCCCGACGCCGGCGGCCGTGAGAATGGCAACGGGAATGCCAGAAGCCAGCGCCACAAGAAAGATCGAGGCGTGGAAAGTGCTTGGGAAGATGAAGAAGGTGCAGGGAATCCACGCGCTCGCGGGCACAGGGCCGATCAGTTTCAGCAGCGGCATGCCCCAATAGGCAAACCGTTTCGACCAGCCGAGCGCCACGCCGGCAAGGAAGCCGACCGCGATGCCGGAGAAGAAGCCCAACGCCCACAGACGCCCCGTGTAGCCGATGCAGATCAGAAGTCGCTGCCAATCGGTAACGTAGACGTGGAGCAACCCCTGCGGCGGTGAGAAAAAGGGTTTGGGCAGCCAGCCAAGCTTGGCGGTGGTCAGTTCCCATACGGAGAACCAGATGCCGATGGCGACGAACCAGGGGCCATAGCGGCGCAGCGTTGCGCCCGCGGCCCCGACATGCGGCAGACTGAGCGCGAGCGCAAGGAAGAAAGCCGCACCGACGGCGGTCAGGATGGCGAAAAGATCTGTCGCGCGCCAGACGATGACATTCGGAAGCCACCAGGTTATGGCAGCCGCCGTACCCCAGCTCGCCGCAGCCAGCAGCCCCGGCCACCAGACGATGTCTTTCCGGAGCGTAACCGCCCCGGAAAGCGCGCTGAATTCGGATTGAGCCGCGTCAGTCATCGCCGCCTCACGCGAAAATGTCGATGGTGATGCGATTGGCGATCTCTTCGGGATCGGTCGCCGCATCGGCCACGCCGGTGAGCTTCAGATCCTGATACCCAATGATGACTTCCTTCAGCAGATCCTTGCCAAACCAGTGGTCGTGATAGGTGAAGGAGGCGAGAACCTCGGTCAGGTCCTCCAGCGGCAGGCCCGGCTTCAGGGTATCAAAGTACCACTTTGCCACCTCGTCGGGGTGCTTGGCGGTATACTGGTGAATTTCAAGGTTTGCCGCCGCGACCCGCTTGATGGCATCCTGGTTCGCCGCGTAGTAATCGCCGTTCACGCCCAGAACGCAGCAAACACGTCCTTCGAAGGTTTCGGTCTGTGTATCGGCGATTTTCACAAAGCCATGTTGCTTCTCGTAGGAGTAAGCCCACGGGTCCATATGCGCGACGGCATCGGCCTCGCCCTTCAGCACGCCTTCGGCGACGAGATCGAAGGGGAAGACCTTCCAGGTCACGTCAACGTTCGGGTCAAGCCCGGCCTTCGCCAGCGCCACCGAGAACGCCACGCGCGACGGCGACATCACATCGAATGTGCCGATGGTCTTGCCCTTGAGATCGGTCAGCGTCTTGATGCCGCTGTCCGGCTTGACCAACACGCGCTGGCAGCCGCCATGCGAACCGGCAAAGAGCTTCACATCAAAGCCCTGTTCGATCGGCTTCAGCCAATCGTAAAGCAGACCGGGACCGGCCTCGGCCTTGCGGGTGGCCAACGCCTGAATGAGCGTCTGGCCGCTGGCGCCCTGATAGAACAGTTCGACGTCAAGCCCATGCTGGGCATAGATACCCTTGTGCAGACCGAAGCCGACCGGGGAGTGACAGGCCGCCACTTCCGTCCATTCCAGCTTGATCGGCACCAGATTACCGGCAATGGCGTAATTTGTGGTTCGCCCCGCCAGAATGCCGGTCGCCGCAGCCGCACCCGCTACACCCACCGTTTTCAAAAGCGCGCGACGGGACAGCCCTTTTCCCGCTACGCTGTTGGTCACTGTATCGTCAGTCATCCATCATCCCCATGTGATCGGATCATCTCCGGTGAGGATAAACGGCTCCAAAATAATCTATAGATTTAATAGATTAAAAACGGGCAGTGAAGTGAAATGGTTTTACCAAAGACGACGCCACGCCGATCCCTCAATCGCCCGAAACGGACAAAGCCCGCAATCCGTCGATTGCGGGCCTCTCATGAATGCCGGAATGGTATCGGTTACACTGCGTCGAGAATCAGCCTTTGCAAATCAACTGCTCGCGCATCCGCAAGTTCCTGACGCGGACGCTCAAGATCAATGTCGATATCAAGCGCAATCGCCCCTTCTTTTAGAACGATGACGCGATCCGCCAGAGCGACGGCTTCGGCAACGTCATGGGTAATGAGGACCGTGGTGAAGCCGCGATCCCGCCAGATCCGTTCCAGCAGGCGGTGCATCTCGATGCGGGTCAGGGCATCGAGCGCCCCGAACGGTTCGTCCAACAGCAGAATCCGGGGATGACTGACAAGCGCGCGCGCCAACGCCACGCGCTGCTTCTGCCCGCCGGAAAGAACGGAGGGCCATTCGCCACCCCGGTTCTCAAGGCCCACATCCGCAAGGGCCTGTGCCGCCGCTTCCTTCCAGCCCGGACCGCGTGCAATGCCGACATTTTCCGCCACCCGCTGCCAGGGCACAAGACGGGCTTCCTGAAACAGCAGACGCACGAAGGGGTTGAGCCTGTCGATCCGCTGGCCACCAATCTCGGCGCGACCGGCCGTCGGCTGGTCGAGACCGGCGATCAACCTGAGCAGCGTCGACTTGCCACCACCGGAGCGGCCGACCACGGCAATGAACTGCCCTGCGGGAACATGAAGGTCAAAATGCTTCAGAACGTTCAGCGCCCCGAAGGTCTTTTCAACACGGGAAAGCGAGATCGGCAGACCACCGCGCGAGGCATCGACCGTATCGTCATGCAGAGTTTCAACCGCCGCCATCATGCCTTCTCCTTCACGTCCTGATAGGCCGGATGCCAGTTCAGAACGCGCTTTTCGATGAGGCGGGTGGCCGTGTCCGCCAGTTTGCCGAGTAGGGCATAAATCAGAATACCGAGCACGACGACATCCGTCAGCAGGAATTCACGGGCATTCATGGTCATGTAGCCGATGCCATCCGTCGCCGAAATGGTTTCGGCCACGATCAGCGTCAGCCACATGAAGCCGAGCGCATAGCGCAGGCCAACCAGAATGGAGGGCAAGGCACCCGGCAGGATGATGCGCGTAATCAGCGCCTTGCGGTCGAGGCCATAGACCTGCGCCATCTCGATCACCTGCGGATCGACCGTGCGAACACCATGGAAGGTGTTGATGTAGATGGGGAAGAAGACGCCGATGGAAACGAGGAAAAGTTTCGCCGTTTCATCAATGCCGAACCAGAGGATGACAAGGGGAATGAGCGCCAGATGCGGCACGTTGCGCACCATCTGCAACGTGCTGTCGAGCAGCACTTCCGCCGGCTTCCACAGACCGTTCAGCACGCCCGCCGCAAAGCCCAGCCCGCCGCCGATGGCAAGGCCGATGAGTGCGCGGCGGGTGGACACCAGCGTATGATAGATCAAAGTGCCATCCAGCAGCGACGTCCAGAAGGCGACGGCGACCGTACTTGGCGCCGGCATGAGACGGGCGGTGATCAACCCCGTCCGCGCTGCGATTTCCCACAGGATAAGCAGCACGACGGGAAGAGCCCAGGGCGCCAGCGCTTGCCCCAGCCCCCGGAACCGGGGAAGCGTGACCGCCTCCCCCCTGTCCAGATCCGCGACAGCCGAATCCACCATCAGGCCGCTCCCTTGCGGGTCGCGTCAGCGATGGAAATCTTTTTCGGAATAAGGCCGAGACCGAAGAAGGTGTCGGCAATGGCCTGCTGCTGGGCAATGACCTTGTCGTCCAGCGCCTTGACGCCATAGGACTGACGTTCCAGCGCGCGAACCAGAACCTTCTCCGGAATACCGACGGACGGCGCGAGCTCGGCAGCGGCAGCCACCGTGTTTGCCTTGGTCCATTCATCGATCTCGGCAATGGCTTCGATGACGATATCGAGAGCCTGCGCATTCGCCTCCACGAAGGGACGCGCGCCGAGATAAAACTGATGATTGGGAACGATACCCTCGCCGTTGCGCAGTTCGCGCGCTTCGATGGCAATTTCGGCAGCAGACTGGAAGGGGTCCCAGATCACCCAGGCATCGACCGCGCCACGCTCGAAAGCCGCACGGGCGTCCGCCGGCGGCAGGAAGGAGGTCTTGATGTCGGTATAGGCAAGGCCGGCTTCCTCCAGTGCCTTGACGAGCAGATAGTGAACGTTCGAGCCCTTGTTGAGAACGACCGTCTTGCCCTTGAGGTCAGCAACCGTCTTGATCTGGCTGTCCTTCGGCACGAGGATCGCCTCACCACGCGGCGCTGGCGGTTCATGGGCCACGTAGACCAGCGGCGCGCCGGCGGCCTGCGCGAAAATCGGCGGTGTTTCACCGGTCGAACCGAGGTCGACAGCGCCGATGTTCAAGGCTTCGAGAAGCTGCGGACCGGCCGGAAACTCGGTCCACTTGACCTGATAGCCGATTTTTTCCAGCTTCTTCTCAAGAATGCCCTTGCCCTTCAGAAGCACCAGCGTTCCGTATTTCTGGTAACCGATGCGGACAATCTTGTCGCTTGCGACCGCCGGCAGACCACCGAGAAGCGGCAGGACGGTCGAGCCCGCCAGAAAACCCGTAAAGGTGCGTCTTGAAATTCGCATGGTCATTTCTCCTGATCGTCGGTTCCCGTTTCGCTCCTGCGGAACCCGTAGAGCGATGATTTTCTAGTTTATGGGTAAAATTCATTGGAGACAGAAACGAACGCCTATTGTCATGTCGCTCAGAGGAAATTCCTTGGCGTGAATGCCCTCTCGGGAGCGGTCGATTTCAGCCCGTTCATTTCGCTGCATGATTTTCGTCAAAGCGGGCAATGCGGAAATTCTATTTCACAATATAATCTATAAAAAATACATACAAACTGTATTGCCCTTCACCTGTCCCGTAGATTGCCACTCCGTTACCGAACGTCGCAGGGGATACCCAATGAGCAAGACCATCCGTTTCAACGCCTTCGAGATGAACTGCGTTGGCCATCAGTCGCCCGGCCTGTGGCGCCACCCCCGCGACCGCTCGTGGCAGTACAAGGATCTGGAATACTGGACCGATCTGGCGAAGCTGCTGGAGACCGGCTTTTTCGAATCCGTGTTCATCGCGGATGTCATCGGCTATTACGATGTTTACAAAGGCAATCTGGACAACGCTCTTGTTGGTGGCGTGCAAATCCCGGTGAACGATCCGCTTCAGCTTGCCAATCCGATCGCGCAGGCCACCAAGCATCTCGGCATCGGGATCACCGCCTCGACCTCGTTCGAACACCCTTACACTTTCGCGCGCCGCCTTTCGACGGCCGACCATCACACCAAGGGGCGCGTGGGCTGGAACATCGTCACCTCCTATCTGGAGAGCGGCGCGAAGAATATCGGTCAGGGCGGCCTGCGCTCGCATGACAACCGATATGACGTGGCCACCGAATATGTCGAGGTTCTCTACAAGCTGTTCGAAGGCTCGTGGGAGGAGGGTGCCGTGCTCCGCGACCGTGAGCGCGGTATCTTCGCGGATCCGACCAAGATCCACGAGATCGGTCACAAGGGCAAATATTTCGACGTTCCGGGCTTTCACCTCGCCGAACCTTCTCCGCAGCGCACGCCGGTCCTGTTCCAGGCCGGTGCCTCGGGTGCAGGCAAGCACTTCGCTGCCGGCCATGCGGAATGCGTGTTCATTTCCACACCGCTGAAGGATGCGACCCGCGCCTATGTCAAGGAAATCCGCCAGCGTGCCGCCGAACAGGGTCGGGACCCCAAGAAGGTTCTTGTCTATGCCATGGCGACCATCATCGTTGATGAAACCGACGAAAAGGCCCGCGCCAAATATGAAGAATACACGAAGTACGCTTCCTATGACGGTGCGCTGGTATTGATGTCCGGTTGGACCGGCATCGATTTTGGCCACTACAAGCCGCAGGACACGGTGAAGAAGGTCAAGACCAACGCCATCATCTCGACGGTCGAGCATCTGGCCGAAGGCGACAAGGTGTGGACCATCGAGGAACTGGCCAAGTGGGGCGGCATTGGCGGTCTCGGGCCGCTCTTCGTCGGCTCGCCCACCACCATTGCCGACCTGTTGCAGGAGTGGGTGGACGAAACCGATATCGACGGTTTCAACCTCGCCTATGCGCTGGCCCACGACACCTTTGCCGATGTGATCGGTTATGTCGTGCCGGAACTGCAAAAGCGCGGCGTCTACGCCACCGGCTATCGCGAAGGTACGCTCCGCGAGAAACTGTTCGGCGACGGCCCCTACCTGCCGGAGACCCACCCGGCGCACCGCTTCCGCGATATCGAGCGCGTCAAGCGCGAAGAAGCGGAAGCAAGGGCGGCCAATGCGAACAGCGAAAGCGGACCGGATCGGAAGTCCGAAACCGCCTGATTAGCCCAACCACTTGCCATCATGACGGCGGCGCGACCAGTGCCGCCGAACCGGTGCCTGTGTCAAAAATCCCAACCCAAACGGGACTGCCGCCATGACGAAATTCGATGATGCAGCGCTTGAAGTCAGGAATGTTTCCCTGTCATTCAAGGGCGTCAAGGCCATCTCCGAACTCAGCTTTCGGGTGGAGCGACAGGAAATCTGCGCGCTGATCGGCCCGAACGGCGCCGGCAAGAGTTCCCTTCTGAACATTCTGAACGGGGTCTACGTTCCGGACGCCGGAGAGATCGTGTTCGAGGGCGAACACTTCCAGCGCATCCAGCCGCTCGAGGCGGCTCGTCGCGGTATCGGTCGCGGTTTCCAGAACAACGCCTTGTTTTCGGGCATGAGTGTTGCCGACAACGTGATCGCCGGCCTGTCCCGCCACGCGAGGGTTTCGCTGGTCGAGGAAGCGCTGGCGCTGCCGCGCGCCCAAAAACAGGCTCGACGTTTTCGCGAACGCGCCCATGAAGTCCTCAGCCTGTTCGATCTGGAACGGCATGCCGATACGCTGGTCGGCACCCTGCCTTATGGCGTGCAGAAGAAGGTGGAACTTGCCCGTGCCATTGTCGCCGAACCCCGCCTCCTGCTGCTGGATGAGCCACTGGCCGGCATGAACGCGGACGAAAAGCAGGAGATCGCGGACATCATCGCCAATCTCAACCGCTCGCTGAAACTCACCATCGTTCTCATCGAGCATGACATCGGCATCGTGTTGAAGCTTGCCCATCACGTCGTCGTTCTCGACTACGGCCGCAAACTGGCAGACGGTGCGCCTGAAACGATCCGCGACAATCCCGATGTCATCGCCGCCTATATCGGCTCGGAACATGGGGAGATCGCCGCATGAGCCTCTTTCTTGAAACCTTGATCGGCGGCCTTCTTGCGGGCACGATGTATTCGCTCGTCGCTATCGGCTTCGTGCTGATCTACAAGGCCTCGGGCGTCTTCAACTATGCGCAGGGCTCGCTGCTTCTGTTCGCGGCCCTCACCTTCGTGGCGCTGACGGATCAGGGCGTGCCGGTCGTGCTGGCGCTGGTCATCACCATCGCCATTCTCGTTGCAACGGCCATTGCCATCGAGCGTCTGTTGCTGCGCCCGCTCACCAACCGCAGCCCGATGACACTATTCATGGCGACTCTTGGCCTCGCCTATATCGTTGAAGGCGTGGCGCAGGGCCTCATGGGTTCGCAGGTCCGCGCGCTCGATCTCGGCATCGAGGATCTGCCGATCTTCCTCGGTGATATTCTCATCAGCCAGTTCGATCTCTTTGCGGCAACCGTGTCGCTGGTGCTGTTTATCGTGCTGTCGCTGCTGTTCTCAAAAACGCGCATCGGCATCGCATTGCGGGCCGTGGCCGACGATACCCGCGCGGCCCTTTCCATCGGCATCGACATCAACCGCATCTGGCAGATCGTCTGGGCCGTGGCCGGTCTGGTCGGCCTTGTTGCCGGCCTTCTCTGGGGTGCACGGCAGGGCGTGCAATTCTCGCTCTCACTCGTCGTACTCAAAGCGTTGCCCGTCCTCATCATCGGCGGCTTCACCTCGATCCTCGGCGCCATTGTTGGCGGCCTCATCGTCGGCGCGAGCGAAAGCCTGGCCGAAACCTATATCGGCCCCTTCCTCGGCGGCGGCGTCACGCCCTGGTTCGCCTATGTGCTCGCCCTCGGCTTCCTCTTCATCCGTCCTGCCGGCCTCTTCGGCGAGCGGCAGATCGAAAGGGTCTGACCATGTCCGAACTCAATCTGCCGGCGGAGCCGCGTCTGCTTGACACGATCAGCTATCGCCATGCCGTGGTGCTGGCCGCTGCGATCCTTGTTGTGGTGCTGCCGTTCCTGACCAGCGAATACTGGATCAACGCCATCATCGTGCCATTCCTCATCCTGTCGCTGGCAGGCCTCGGCCTCAATCTTCTGACGGGCTATGCAGGGCAGATCTCGCTCGGCGCCGGCGCCTTCATGATGATCGGCGCTTATTCGACCTTCGCCTTCCAGCTTCGGGCGCCGGAACTGCCTCTGCCGGTGGCGCTCGGCCTGTCGGGCGCTATTGCCGGCGCTGTCGGCCTCGTCTTCGGCTTTCCCTCGACCCGCATCAAGGGTTTTTACCTTATCGTCAGCACGCTCGCGGCACAGTTCTTCTTTGAATGGCTGTTCCTGAAGTTTCCGTGGTTCTACAACGGTAATTCGTCGGCGACGATCTCGCTGCCCCAGCCGCTCCGCGCCTTCGGGTTCGATCTTTCCACCCCGCATGGCCGCTATTACCTGACGCTTGGAAGCGTTGCGGTGCTGACCTGGGTGGCGTGGAACCTGGTGCGGGGCCAGACCGGCCGCAACTGGATGGCCATCCGCGATATGGATACCGCCGCCGCGGTGATCGGCGTGCCGACGCAAAAGGCCAAGCTGCAGGCTTTCGCCGTGTCGAGCTTCATTCTCGGCATTGCCGGCGCGCTGTGGGCCTTCGCCTATCTCGGTTCGGCCAGCGTCCAGAGCTTCGGCCTGACACGCTCCTACCAGATCCTGTTCATCATCATCATCGGTGGCCTTGGTACCATCCGCGGCGCCTATTTCGGCGCTGCCTTCGTCAGCCTCCTTCCGCTCGCACTCGACTGGCTGTTCCAGCACCTGTTCAGCGGCCATGTCGATGCCGGCGTCCTCCAGAACATCCAGAAGGTGATCTTCGGAACCCTCATCGTCTGGTTCCTCATCCGGGAACCAGAAGGATTGGCCCGCCTGTTGAGCACACTCGGTGTGTCCATCAGCAAAAACCGCAAATAACAACCCGCTATCTCTCAGGAGAAATCCAATGAAAAAGCTTCTCGTTGCCGCCCTTTTGGCTGGCAGTACACTCATGTCCTCCCTGCCGTATGCCGTCGCCGCCGAAGTGACCCAGTACGTGCCGCTGCCGACCTACCGTGTCGGCCCCTATGCGTCCTCCGGCGAGATCTGGTGGGCTGGCACGCGCGACTACTTCCGCTATATCAACGAGGTGGAGGGCGGCATCGACGGCATCAAGATCGACTACGAGGAGTTCGAGACCGAGTGGAGCCCCGACCGGACCGTCGAAGTCTATGAACGCGTGAAGGCTGGCAAGAACGGCTCGCCGCTCGCCTTCTTCTTCACCCATGGCACGCCCGCCACCTACGCCCTTCTGGAAAAGGCTGCCGCCGACAAGATCCCGCTGATCGATCCGGCCGGCGGCAAAACGGAATCGGTTGACGGCACGGTCTTCCCCTATGCCTTCCCGCTGCTGTTCAGCTACTACAGCCAGGCCTCCACCGGCATCAACTACATTGCCGAGAAGGAAGGCGGCTTCGACAAGCTCAAGGGCAAGAAGATCGCCACCGTCTATCACGACAGCGCCTATGGCCGAGCCAGCCAGCCGGCCGTCGCGCTTCTGGCCAAGAAATACGGCTTCGAGAACATCCAGATCCCGGTTGCCGATCCGGGCAACGAGCAGTCGCCGCAGTGGCGCCAGATTCGTGAAGCCAAGCCCGACTGGGTGTTCCTGCGCACCTGGGGCGTGTCGACCGTCGTGGCGATCAAGACGGCGCAGCGCTTCGGCTTCCCGTCCGACAGGATCATCGGTGACGTCTGGGCTGGCAACGAATCCGACGCCATTCCGGCCGGCAACGCAGCCATCGGCTATTCGGCGCTCGCGCCTTATCCGGCCGGCACGGACTTTGAGATCCACAAGCGCCTGAAGGCCGAGATCCTCGACAAGGGCAAGTCCGACCTGCGCGACCAGAAGTATTTCGGCGCAGTGAACTACAATGTCGGTCTGGTGAACGCCGCCCTCGCGGTCGAGGCGCTGCGGACGGGTTACGCCAAATTCGGCAAGCGTCCCCTGAACGGTGAAGAAGGTCGCTGGGCTTTCGAGCACCTGAAGGTCGATGACGCCCGTCTCGAGCAGATCGGCTTCAAGGGGCTGCTCCAGCCGCTCAACATCACCCCCACCGATCACGAAGGCGGCGGCGCTGCCCGCATCCAGAGCTGGGATGGCCAGAAGTGGGTGCTGAAGACCGACTGGATCAAGGCCGACCACGCACTGCTCGACCCGCTGATCAAGGAAGGCTCGCTGGCCTACGCCAAGGAGAAGGGCATCACGCCCCGCAATCCGGAAACCGAGTCCAACTGAGACCCTTTGCAGGAGGCGCGCCCTGCCGCGCCTCCTGTTTCCCGAACAGGAGAGCCCTCATGCGAAAGACATTCCTCCACTCGCTTTTTGCCGCCGCCGCCGCGAGCCTTTTGCTGACGAGCGCTGCCGGCGCCATTGAAACCACGCCCGGCCCCGATAGCGACAAGCAGTTTTTCCCCATCGCCAGCTACCGTGTTGGCCCTTACGCCGCCGTCGGCGCATCGATCTGGGCCGCCCGCATCGACTACTTCCGCTATCTCAACGAGGTTGAGGGCGGCATCAATGGCGTCAAGATCGTCTGGCAGGAATGCGAGACGGAATGGACCGCCGAAAAGGGCATCGAGTGCTATGAGCGCTTCAAGAACGGCCTGAACGGCGCGCCGGTCTCCGCCTACTTCCCGAACGGTGCTCCCGCCGCCTATGCTCTGGCCGACCGGGCCGCCAAGGACAAGATCCCGCAAGTGACGCTTGCCTATGGCCGCACCGAGGCGACCGATGGACGCGTCTTCCCCTATATTTTCCCCGTGGTGCTGAACTTCTATTCCGAAGCCTCCGCGCTGGTGAACTATATTGCCCAGCGTGAGGGCGGCTTCGACAAACTCCGGGGCAAAAAGATCGCCACCGTCTATCACGACAGCGCCTATGGCCGCGAAACGCTCGATCCGCTCGATCTTCTGTCGAAAAAATACGGCTTCGAGAACATCCAGATTCCGGTCGCCGATCCCGGTAACGAACAGTCGGCGCAATGGCGTCAGGTTCGCGAAGCTAAGCCCGACTGGGTTTTTCTGCGCACCTGGGGCGTTTCCACGCCGGTCGCCATCAAGACCGCCGCCCGCTTTGGTTTCCCGGTCGACCACATCATCGGTGACGTCTGGGCCAGTTCCGAAGAGGATGCCATTCCGGCTGGCGATGCCGCGAAGGGTTATCTGGCGCTGACGCCCTACCCGGCCGGCACGGATTTCGAAATCCACAAGCGCCTGAAGAAGTACATTCTCGATCAGGGCAAGTCGGACCTGCGCGATCCCAAGGCCTTCGGCTCGGTCTACTACAATTCCGGCCTCGTTGATGCGCTTCTGTCCGTCGAAATCGTGCGGCAGGCCCAAGCCAGGTTCGGCAATCGCCCGATCACCGGCGAAGAAGGCCAATGGGCGCTTGAAAACCTCAAGCTGGACAATGCCGCACTGGAAAAAGCGGGCTTCCTCGGCCTGTCGCAGAACCTGCAACTGACCCCGCTCGACCACGAAGGCGGCGGCTCGGTGCGCGTGCAGCAATGGGACGGCAAGGCGTGGAACCTCGTCAGCGACTGGGTGAAGGCGGACCGCGACACGCTGCGTCCGTTGATCGACGCCAAGTCTGCGGCTTACGCCCGAGAGCACGGCATCACGCCGCGCGCCATAGGCAACTGATGTGATAAACAGAGGGCGCGCAAGCGCCCTCTCCCGACCATGGAGAGCCTCATGACCCACACATTCGGACAGCAGGCAGCAGAGACGCAAGCCGTACCCGTTCTCGACGTATCCGGCATCGAGGTCATTTATGGCGGCGCAATCCTTGCCGTCGCCAATGTGTCGCTGACGATCGGCACGGGTGAGATCGTGGCTCTTCTCGGTGCAAACGGCGCCGGAAAAAGCAGCGTCCTGAAGGCCATATCAGGCCTCGCCGCCGCCGATCGAGCCCATGTCCGCAAAGGATACATCCGTCTCGACGGCAACGATATCCTCGGCATTCCGGCAAATCGCCTCACCACACGCGGTATCGTGCATGTGCTGGAGGGGCGGCACGTCTTTCCGCAACTGACCGTCGAGGAAAACCTGCTGACAGGCGCGTTCCTGCACAAACCGGGCCGCAAGGCGCTGCTCGCCCAACTCGACGAAATCTACGAATGGTTCCCGCGCCTCAAAGACAAGCGCCGGACCAAGGCCGGACTTACCTCCGGCGGCGAACAGCAGATGCTGGCTATTGGCCGGGCACTTCTCACCCAGCCGCGCCTCGTGCTGCTCGATGAGCCGTCCATGGGGCTTGCGCCGCGCATCGTGCAGGAAATCTTCCAGATCATCGTCCGCCTCAACCGGGAAAAAGGCACATCGTTCCTGCTGGCCGAGCAAAACGCCGCTCTCTCGCTGGCACATGCCCATCGCGCCTATGTGCTCGACACCGGCAAGGTGGCGCTTTCGGGTACATCGGCGGAACTGGCAGCCCGCGACGACCTCCACCGCATCTATCTCGGCGACACGGACTGAGCCGCCCTCTTCATCTCACAGCAAGGACACTTAGCATGACACAGATTGATCTCGCCTGGGGCGAAGGCCCCTCCGACCGTTACGAGACGCTGGCGGACCGCTTCCGTCCCATCTTTGCGGATATCGCCAAGGGCGCAACGGACCGCGAACTGAATCGCACGCTGCCGGTTGCGGAAATCGAGGCCCTCAAGCAGGCTGGTTTTGGCGCGGTTCGGATACCGGAAGCCGAAGGCGGCCCGGGTGCCACACTTCCGGAACTCTTCAACCTGCTGATCGAGTTGTCAGCCGCCGATTCCAACGTCACGCAGGCGCTGCGCGGTCATTTCGGCTTTGTCGAAGACATTCTCAGCCGCCCGCAGGGCGCGGATCGCAAGCGCTGGATCGACCGCATCCTCAAGGGCGAGATTGCCGGCAATGCCTGGACCGAAATCGGCAGCGCCAGCATCGAGGGCTTCTCCACCCGCGTTTCGGAAAAGGACGGCAAGATCGTCGTCAATGGCGAGAAATACTACACGACCGGCTCGCTCTTTGCCGACTGGATCCATGTCGGTGTGACGGGCCTTGATGGTGCAAGCGGTGCGGTTCAGGTGCGCCGCGACGATCCGGGTGTAACCGTGGTCGATGACTGGGACGGTTTCGGCCAGACGCTGACCGCGTCCGGTACGACAACCTTTGTGGATGCCGTGGTCGATCCCGCCGATATCGTCGCGGATGATAACCAGTTCCGCTATGGCGCAGCCTTCTACCAGACCGTTCACCTCGCCACACTCGCAGGCATTGGCCGGGCTATCACCAACGAAACAGCGAGCGCGGTTGCCAGGCGCACCCGCACCTATACCAACGCGGCCGGTCCGCGCTCCAGCCAGGACCCGCAAGTGCTTCAGGTGGTCGGTCGCCTGCGCGGCAATGCCTATACGGCGGGTGCCATCGTGCTTCAGGTCGCACGCGCCATCGAACGCGCCTATCAGGCCCATTTCGGCGGCAATGCTGAAGCGGAAGAACGCGCCAACGCCATTGCAGAACTCGAAACCTCGCAGGCCGTCACGGTTCTCACCAACCTTATTCTCGAAGCCTCGACGCTGATTTTCGATACGCTCGGTGCCTCCGCCGCCAAGAAACCGGCAGCCCTCGATCGCCACTGGCGCAATGCTCGCACGCTGTCATCGCATAATCCACGCATCTACAAGGATCGTATTGTTGGCGATTACGCCGTCAACGGTACACCTCCGCCCTATCAGTGGCGCATCGGCGTCAGCCAGGGCTGACCAGTGATCCGTCCGGGGCCGCCGGGCGATACCCCATGAGAGGGAGGTCCGCCGCACTGATCACCACGCGCGCGGACCTGTATCTCACGAAAAATCAACCGCGAACCAGAGACCGGTTCGCCGAGCACTTTGCCCTAGCCGCGCGACCTCGGACTTCATTGTCATTTGATTCCTGTTTTCATTGCCTCGGCGAGCAACCATCGATTTCCCGCAGCACAGTGACGGGGTCGCGCCCAAAAGCGAAGTCAGACGAGCACTCGAGCTACGCGCCTGCCTTCCCCATGGACATTTCGTTTTTTATTCCATAGCATTTATAGAAATACATTCGCAGCCATCGCCCCTCTCCTTCCAACCCACGCTTGAAAGGAAACCGTGATGCGTATCGAAACCGAAGCCCGTTTCGCTTGCTCCCACCCGAATATTCCCGTTCATCGCGTCGCCATTATCGGTGGCGGCTTTGCCGGCGCGAGCCTTGCCCGCAGCCTGACGTTAGCCGCCCGGGTAGAGCCGGGCGACATTGTCGTCTTCGAACCGCGCAAACGGCTTGGCGCAGGCCTTGCGTATGACGCATGCGACCCGGCAATGCGCCTGAACGTGGCGGCCCACCGGATGCGCGCCCTGCCGGAGGCACCAGACGCCTTCCTGTCCTTCCTGCGGCAAAGCGGCCGCCTCGCCCGCGACCCTGACGCAATTCGCGGAACGGATGTCTATGCTCGTCGCGCCGATTTCGCCGCATTCATGGAAGAGACGATGCGCCCGCTTCTCAACGACGGAACAGTCATCCACGCCCGCGACCGGGTGGACAGTGTCCATCGATCCGCAGAAGGATGGCAAATCGTCACCGAACACGGAGCCCGCCATTTTGCCGATGCCATCGTGATCGCCACCGGTCACCCGGCCGCGGCAATCCCCGCCCCGCTTGCGGATTTCGCGCGGAATGACGACCTGATTTCCACCCACCCCGCGCGCCTGACGGATATTGGCCAGCATGACCGTATTCTCATCGTCGGGGCTGGCCTGACGGCACTCGATTACATCGCCGCTCTGGACAGGATCGGGCATCGCGGTCGCATCACGCTTCTCAGCCGCACGGGACTGCTGCCGGCCAGCCAGTCGTCCGTCCCGACAGAACCCTATGGCGACTTCCTGACATTGCCAGCGATCACAGCGCGCGGGCTGCTCGCAACCGTGAGGTCAACGATTAACCGGGCTGAGACCGAGGGACGGTCATGGCATTGGGTGTTCGACGCTCTTCGCAAGCAGGGACAGGCCATCTGGCAGGCCTTGCCGGCGGCCGAGCAGGATCGGTTCCTCCGGCACCTGCGCCGGCGATATGAGGTCAGCCGCTTCCGTATGCCGCCGCAGCATGCCGAACTTCTGGCAAAGCTTCATGCCCAAGGCCGGGTGGAAACACTGACCGGTCACATCGAGCAGGCGAGCGAACGTCACGGCGGCATCAAGACAAGCCTTCGCCCGCGCAAAGGCGGCCCCTTGCTCCATCAGGACTTCGACCGGATCATGATTGCGACCGGCCCCGATGGCGCCACCCTGTTTCGTGCCCAGCCCTGGCTGAACGCACTGGTGAGCGAAGGCCTCGTGACGCCGGCCCGCAGGGGCCTCGGCATTGTCTGCGACAGGGAATGCCGGGCGCTCGGACTAAGCGGCACCGCCAGCGAGGATATCTTCGTGGTCGGCCCGCCAACCCGCGGCACCTTCGGCGAAATCACCGGCGCACCGGAAATAGCCGCACAGGCCGCCGCCATTGCCGGGCGGCTCGCAGCCACGATCCTGGAAACAAGGCCCACCCATGACCTGTTGCACCTCCGCGCCTCTCCTCGGCGTGGAACTGCGACCATCGCCTTGTCCTAAGCGACCCCTTGGCCATCGAGCCGGAACCCTGCCGCCGGGTGATGGTCCGGCAAACGATCACCACCGCCGAAAAGGCGGTTGCGAAGGCTGGTGCCGCCATAACGCGTTTTGTAGCGTCCCCGTTCCTGGAGCACCGGCACGACAATATCGGTGAAGTCCTCATAGCATTCCGGCGTGACGGTGCGCGTCAGGTTGAAACCGTCGATCTCGCCTTCATCGATCCAGCGTTCCAGTTCATCCGCAACCGCAGCGCCATCGCCGACGAGCAGCGGATAACGCCCGCCAAGAGCCATTTCGCCCAGCAATTGCCGTTTGGTCCATTGCTTCCTGCGCGCCTGTTCGGTCGCCGATTGAATGGCGTTCGTGGGTCCGTACTCGATGGGATCATCAAGACCGTAGCGGGCGAAATCGATGCCTGTGCCGGCCGCAAAATGCGCCAGACCGGCCTCCGGGCTCGAATAACGCAGATATTCGCGCTTCTTCTCCTCCGCTTCTGCCTGTGTACGGCCAGCGACCACGGAAATACCGACGAAGATCTTGATATCCTGCGGATTGCGACCGGCGGCCACCACCTCCGCCCGTAACTGGCGCGATGTGGCGCGCGCTGTGTCCGTGTCTGCAGCGGCAATGAACACACATTCGGCATGGCTTGCCGCAAAACGCCGCCCGCGCCCGGAGGTTCCCGCCTGATAGAGAACCGGTGTTCGCTGGATGGAAGGTTCGGCCAGATGATAGCCTTCGCTGCGGTAGTAGGGCCCGTCATGATGGATGCGGTGAACCTTCGCCGGGTCGGCATAGATGCGGGACGCCCGATCCTCTCGCACGGCATCGTCGTCCCAGCTTCCTTCCCAGAGCTTGTAAAGCACCTCGAGGTAATCCTCGGCGCGGTCATACCGCGTGTCATGGGCCGTCAACCCGTCCTGACCGATGGCGCGGGCCGCACTGTCGAGATAACCGGTGACGATGTTCCAGCCGATGCGCCCGTCCGTCAGATGATCGAGCGTCGACATGCGCCGGGCAAAAACATAGGGCGGCTCGGCATTGGCGTTCACGGTGACGCCGAAACCGAGATGACTGGTAACCGCCGCCATCGCCGAAACGAGCAGGATCGGATCATGCACCGGCAACTGGATCGATTCCCGCAAGGTGAGGTCCACCGATTGCTGATAGACGTCATAGACGCCGAGAATGTCGGCGATGAAAATACCGTCGAACAGGCCCCGCTCGAGCGTTTTGGCCAGGGAAATCCAGTAGTCCAGCCGGTTGAAATTCGCGGATGTATCGCGCGGATGCGTCCACAGGCCGTGATTGATATGGCCGACGCTGTTCATGTTGAACGCGTTCAGAATGATCTGCTTTTTCACGTTTTTACCCTGTCTTCAGATGGCGCCGTGGCGCGGCGGACGAACGCCGTTAAGGACATAATTGCCAATCGCCTGATACTTCCAGCGAACAGGGTCATGCAGCGTATGGGTGCGAACATTGCGCCAGTAGCGATCCAGATTGTCGCCCGTGTCGGTCGATGATGTGCCCGACAGTTCGAACAGCTTGCCGGCAGCCAGAAGTCCGGCCTTTGTCGTCAGGATGCGGGCCTGCGCGACAGCGATGGAGGCGCGCGCAATGCTGTCCTCATCCGGTGCGCGTTGCGCCTCATCGACAATGCGTCCGGCGCGGTCGACCAGCGCTTCGGCGGCGCGCAGGCGAACCCGGACATCGCCGATCTGCTGGAGGATCAACGGATCGTCGGCGGCTTTGGCCACACCGGAATCGAGCCAGGGACGTGCACGTTCGCGCACGAAACGTTGTGTTTCCCCGAATGCGCCAAAGCCGATACCGAGATCGATCGCGGCATGGATGATCTGTGCAAAGGGGCCAATGGTCGTCGGCTTGTCGAAGGACGCCTTGAAGGGAATGACCCATTCGGGTTCGACCCCGACATGCTCGAAACGAACGGAACCGCTACCCGTCACCCGCTGCCCGAAACCGTCCCAGTCATCGATGATGCTCACCCCTTTCGCCTGACGCGGAATGAAAACCAGATAGGTGACGGGCGAACCGTCTTCATCCGCCGTGACCAGCGTCGGTATCCAGTGCGCGTAGATCGCGCCGGTGCAATAGAATTTCTGCCCCTCGACATACCAGCCGCCGGGATCGCGCACGAGCCGGGTACGGCGCTTGAAATCGCGATGACCGATTTCGGCCAGCGCATTCCCGAACCGTTCGCCCGCCAGTGCGCGCTCGAAGAAGAACGCCTTCTGGGCCTCGGTACCGCCAACGCGCAGCACTTCCAGTGCATAGAAATGGTTCTGCGGGATCTGCGACAGTGAGCCATCAGCCGCCGCGATGGTGGAGATCACACGCGCCAGTGTGACAGCGGAAATTTCAGCACCGCCATAGGCTTTGGGCACGGCCGCAGCCCAGAGGCCGCTGTTGCTGAAGCGGTCGAGCTCGTCCCACGGCAGAAGCCTCTTGGCGTCCCGTTCGCTGGCGCCCGACGCGAACTCTGCCGCCAGTTGGCGCGCAACGTCGAGCGCCTCGGCATCGCTTTCGATCCGCCTTACGTTTGCCGGCGCTTTCGCTGGAAGGGGCTCCGCGCGGCTGGTAGAAAATTGGGTCACTGTCATCGGTCCCTGGCCTCTCAATTCCACTGGTGGCGTGCTGGCAGAACACCGTTGAGGGTGTAGTTTCCGAGCAGGTGATATTTCCACCGCACAGGGTCGTGCAGCGTGTGAACGCGGGCATTGCGCCAGTGACGGTCAAGGTCGTGCTCTGCACGCGTCGCGGCGGAACCAGCGAGATCGAAGAGCTTTTCGGCGGCTTCGAGCGCAATTTCCGTGGTGAGGATCTTGGCTTCGGCCACCGCCACCGAGGCCCGGGCGCTCGTTTCTGCCGTCACCGGGCCGGCATCGAGTTCATCGAGAACCGCCGCCGCCTCATGCAGCACGGCCTGCGCCGCCTGATACTGGGTTTCGAGATGGCCGATCTCGTGGATGATGGTCTGGTCGTCCGTCGCCCGTTCAAGCCCTGAATCCATCCAGGGCCGCGAACGGTCGCGCACGAAGACAATGGTGTCATCGATGGCAGCCCTTGCGATACCCGCATCAATGGCCGCCTGCAGGATTTGCGAGAACGGGCCCCAGAGGCCGGGCCTGTCTGCCGCTGTCCAAACCGCAAGCACCTGTTCCGGCTCCACCGGCACGTCGTCGAATTCCACCGTGCCGCTGGCGGTGGTGCGCTGGCCGAAACCGGCCCAGTCGTCGACCACCTTCACACCCGGTGCATCGAAGCGCGCCCAGACCTGAACTGCCTGCCCCTCGTCATCGATGGCGCGTGTGGGTATCCAGTGGGCGAAGAGCGCACCGGTGGAATAGAAGCGACGACCCGTCAGCCGTAGTCCCTGAGGCGTCGCCGTCAGCCGCGTCGTGACGTGGCTTATCATGTTGCGGCCGCGTTCCGGGCCGGCATTGCCAATCCGTTCGCCGCGAAGAACATCCGCATAAAAGCGCCGCTTCTGTTCCGGCGAGCCGAGGTCTTTCAGCAGGCTCAGAACACCGAAATGGTTCTGCGGGATCTGGCCGGCGGAGGGGTCCGCAGCGCAGAGAATTTCGAACACCTTAACCAGTGTCAGCGCGGAAAGACCCGGCCCTCCGAATGCCTTCGGCACCGTGATCGCGCCAAGGCCGCTGGCGCTGTAGGCCTCGATCTCGTCCCACGGCAATATGCGGAGCCGATCGCGGTCGGCGGCACCTTTGGCGTAGCGCGCGGCAAGCTCACGGGCTGCCGCAAGCGCCTCGTCTTCGCTGGCAAGGAACCCGGCCTCTTGGGCTGGCAGCGCCCGGCGTCCGACATCTCTTCGCCCAGGATGGTGGTCTGTCATGATAATCTCCGATGTCAGTATTCAACGGTTGCGCAGGCGGCGCACCGTGTAATCGCCAGCAAACTGGACGACCGCGACCATGGCGACGAGCACGATGATGACGGCGATCATCACGGTCGTGTCGAAGCGCTGGTACCCGTAGCGGATGGCCATATCGCCCAGCCCCCCGGCGCCCACGGCTCCCGCCATGGCGGAGGCTCCGATCATCGTGACGACCGTGATCGTGAAACCGCCGACGATGCCGGGCAAGGCTTCCGGCAAAAGAACGTGGCGCACGATATGCCACTTGCGGCAGCCCATGGCCTGCGCGGCCTCGATGAGACCGTGATCGACCTCGCGCAGGCTGACTTCGGCAATCCGCGCAAAAAAGGGCGTGGCACTGATGGCGAGCGGCACGATGGCTGCCCACACACCGATGGTGGTGCCGGTAACGAACCGCGTCAGCGGCAGCAGCGCCACCAGCAGAACAATGAAGGGCGTTGCACGAAAGCCGTTGACGACCGCCGCCACCGCCCGGTTCAGCCGGGGTGCGGCGAAGAAACCGCCCGGCGCCGAAACGACGAGAAAGATCGCAATCGGAATGCCGGCAATCAATGCGATCAGGGCGGATATGCCGACCATCTGCGCCGTATCGAGGAAGGCCTGCCAGAGGCGGCTATACATCGCGGGAGACATAACCCAGTATCCTTACATTGCCGATTTTCTCTTTCAGTTGCGCCAGATCGTCCGCCAGAACCTCACCCCGCACGGCAACGAGCAGGCTGCCATGGGTATGGCCCTGAATGCGATCGACCGAAGCATGCAGGAGACGGGCTTGCCCACCGGGAAGCTCGGCGAGGCGCGAAAGCTCAGGCGCGTCGCCCTCCTGTCCGGAATAATGCAGTTGCAGAACCGTCTCCCCGCCCGTGACGGGTGTCTGGCCAAGGCGCCCGGCGATATCCTCCGGCACCGTGCGGCTCAACGGCTGGAGGAGTGCCCTGGTCGCCGCATGCTGCGGCGAACCGAACACCTGCCAGACAGGCCCTTCCTCAGCGACCCGCCCCTGCTCCAGAACCAGAACACGATCACAAATTTCCCGAATGACGCTCATCTCATGGGTAATGAGAATGATCGTCAGGCCGAGCTTGCGATTGATGTCCTTCAGAAGCTCAAGGATCGAAAGGGTCGTTTCGGGATCAAGCGCGGAGGTCGCTTCGTCGCAAAGAAGGATTTCCGGGTTATGAACCAACGCGCGGGCAATACCCACCCGCTGCTTCTGGCCGCCGGAAAGCCGGGAGGGATAGACATCGTGCTTGCCGGAAAGCCCGACCAGCGCCAGTACCTCATCGACCCGCGCATCGATCCGCGCCTTCGGCACACCGGCCACCAACAGCGGCAACGCCACGTTCTGGCGCACCGTCTTGGCGGAGAGAAGGTTGAAGTGCTGGAAGATCATGCCGATGCGGCGGCGCAGCGCCACAAGGGCATTTTCATCGAATATCCCAATGTCCTGCCCGTCGACCAGCACGCGGCCTTCACTTGGCTTTTCCAGGCGGTTGATCGTCCGCAGCAGGCTGGACTTGCCTGCCCCGCTGCGACCGATGATGCCATAGATACCACCCGCAGGAATGGCGAGTTCGATGGCATCGAGCGCGCGTACCGAGCCCGAAGCGAGTGTGTAGGTCTTGCCGACCCCGGCAAAACTGACCGAGCCGGCACGACGGCCCGAGAACGGGACAAGCCCGGCCTCCGTGTGGTCAATGGTTTCCTGCCCGATGAAGCGGGCGTCCGCTGCGATTACTTCTGCCATGACAGCGTGTAGAGCTTGTCGTTGCTGTGATAGGCCTTGGCAGCCGCTGCCCGCACCGCCTCGGAATTCTGGTAGAGTTCAACCAGCTTCTTCAGCTTCGGGTCATCCACCCGGTCTTGCCTGACGGCGAAGAGAATGGCGAAGCGCTTGTCATCAATGCCCGAATAGAGGAGCCCGGAACCGGGATCGAACAGGCCGGAAGCGGCAATGAAGTGGGGATAGCCAAGCGCGAGATCAACGTCACCTGTCACCCGTACAAGCTGGGGGCCTTCGACTTCGGAAAACTTCAGGTTCTTCGGGTTTTCCGTGATGTCGTCCAGCGTGCCGTGAAAGCCAACGCCATCCCGAAGCTTGATGAGACCGGCCTTCTGGATCAAGAGCAGACCACGGCCCTGATTGACCGGATCGCTGGCAAGCGCAACCGTGCCATTGTCGGGGATTTCGGCGAAGCTCTTGTGCTTGAGGGAATAGAGGCCAACATTGGCCAGAATGCCCGTGCCGATATCGGTCAGCTTGTAGCCGCGTTCCTTGATGGCGTTATCCAGAAACGGACGGTGCTGGAAATAGTTGACATCGATATCACCGGCATCCAGCGCTACGTTCGGCGTGGTCCAGTCGGTAAACTCCACCGTCTGGATGTCCAGACCGGCCGCCTTGGCTTCCGGAATGAGCGCTTCGATCGTCGTAGCATAGGCGCCGGGTACGACACCGACCTTGATCGTTTCCGCACGGGCGGACACGGACACCGAAAGGGCAAGCGCTGCGATCACGCCAAGGGCTGCAAGTTTCATGTCATTCCTCATCAAAAGGGGGATTGTCTGGAGACGGAGCGAAATCAGTTCGAGACGCCGGGCACGGTCCACGGCAGGCTGTAGAGCTTGCTGTCCCCGGCAAACGACTTGCTGATCTGCTGGCGCACGGCATCGGAGCCCTGATAGATTTCAATGAAACGGCGGACCTGCGGATCATCCGCGTTGTCTTCGCGGGTCACGAAACGGATGGCGAAATAGACATCGTTGATGCCGGAATAGATCAGCGCGCGGCCGGCAATGTCCGGCTTGCCTGCGTTGACGAAATGGGCGGGGTAGCCTTGCGCAACATCGACATCATCGAGCGCGCGAACGAGTTGCGGCCCCTCGATTTCGACGAATTTGAGATCGCGCTTGTTCTCAACGATGTCATCAAGCGTACCGCGCGCGCCAACACCGTCACGCAACTTGATCAGGCTAGCCTTTTCGACAAGCTGGAGCCCGCGCCCCTGATTGACCGGATCGCTGGCCACGGCAACCTTCGCCCCTTGTGGCAGGGCGTCGAAGCTGGTGATCTTTGAGGAATAGAGGCCGATATTGGGCAGAAGACCCAGTGCAACACTCTTCAGCTTGTAACCGGTTTCCTTGACGGCATTGTCGAGAAAGGCCTGATGCTGGAAATAATTAATATCGAGATCACCGGCACTGAGTGCCAGATTGGGCGTCGTCCAGTCTGTAAACTCGACAACGTCGACATCAAGCCCCTTTTTGCGTGCTTCCTCGGCGGCGACGCTGACCGAGTCCGCCAGCGAGCCCGGCGTAACACCGATCCTGAGTGGCTTTGCCTCCACCGCACCGGCCAGCAACGCCAGCGCCGCAACGATACCACCAACCCTGACAACATTCCGGCTGAGCCACCCGGCTCTTTTGTCTGCAATCATCTCCGCTCCTTGCGCCTCGATGGGCGTCGTGTCCCTTGGCTTGGCGAAGATGATAATTGATAATTTTAATAGAAAAAGTGTATTTATCTTGAATAACGAGGCGCCAATAGAATAGGTTTCCAATCGTCGCCGCTTTGCACTGGTTGCCGCGCAGCATGATCGCGGATCGACAACAGAAGTCCGGACACTGGCGCACCAATGCCCGGACTTGGGAGGCAATTGCCTCACGCGGCAGGCGTCGGCTCGCCCAGTGTCAACATCAGCCGGTTTGCCCAGTTGAAGAACGAGGCACCGTGAACGACGTCGTAGATTTCGTTATCCGACAATCCCACAGCCTTCAGGCGTTCCACATGCACCGGCCCGAAGGCCGGTGGCGTTGCCGTCAGGGCGACGGAAGCCGCTACGATGGCGTTCCAGCGTTCGCCGAGGTCGGCGGAAACACCTTCATCCAGCAGTTTCACCACTTCGGCCTTGTGGTCCGAATGGTGGGAGGCAAACCGGGCGTGGACAGAGGCACAGAAGATGCAGCCGTTGTAACGCGAGGTCGCCGTTGCCGATAACTCCCGTTCGGCGCGAGGCAGGCCATCCACCGTGTTGTAGAAAATGTCCTTGTCCGTCTTCGTGCGCGCTTCGAGAATATCCGGATCACGGACAAGAAGCGCGAAATAGGGCGACTTCGCGCGCGCCTTGTCGACCAGCGCCTCATAATGGCGCTCGGTCAGTTCGTTCTCCGAAAGCGGCGCAAGCCACGGCGTCCAGCCGATCTGCTCCTGCGTGAAGACGTTGGGGATGGCTTCGATTTCGGGTTCGATGATCGTATCGGTCATAATGGTCCTCTCAGGCTGCAGTCAGAACCTTCAGGCCCGCGATGACGCGGATCTGGAAGGCGAGGAAGGCAATGAGCTGCGACAGCGTGACGATGCCGGTGGTGGACCATCCCGCTTCGATCAGACGGCCAAGCGCCTGCGGCTTTGCATCGCGCAGATGGAAAACGAGGAGGTGCGCATGTTCGAACGCCGCCGACAGGCGAGCGCCGAGGACCCTTCGTTCGGCCTCTGCCACCGTGAAGCCGGGGCCATCCTCATCTTCCGCAGCAAGTGGTCCGGCGGGGTAACGACCATACGGCCCCTTGCCTGCGCCAATGGCAACCGCCGCTTCCGTCGCGGCGAGAAGGGCCGCACCGTTTTCGGCGTCCACCAGCTTGCCGGCATAGAAGGCAGCAATGTCGGGCTGGGCATGAAGCCGCGCCACGAAAACCGCGACGGCGAACCGTTCGGCCAGCGAAACCTGACTGACATCCGTGGGCTCAAAAAGGGCGCGATAGCTTGCCTGCGCACCTTCCTTCGTGACCGGACGGCGGGCGCGCAAACGCTCGCCGTTGGAACCGGGCACGATACCAGCCAGATGATCGATGATATCGGGAATGCTCTGTGTCATTCTGGTCTTTCCTGAAAAGTGAGGAGCGCCCTTACTGGGCGGCCACAAGTCTGGGTTCGGCCTTGCGCACCCAACCGAGCGCGGGCGCCACATCCGACGCGATGAGTTCAATCGAGCGCAGGATGTATTCGTGCGGCGGATCAATCGAGTGAACCTGGAACACGATATCGGTCGAGCGGGCGAGCGCCGTGTCGGCCCTCAGGGAAGCGATCACGTCCTCCGGCGTTCCGACATGGCTATCCAGCGCCTTGATGAGATCGTGAACGCTGTTGCCGGGGATGCGATGGCCGGCAGCGGCAAAGCGGGCGGCAACCTTGGTCAAACCGATTTCGGCCAAGCGCAGCGCCTCCTTGCGGTCGTCCGCCACGAACAGGCTGCGCGAGCCCAGAATACGCGGCACCCGATCCTTAGGCAGCGCGGCAAGATAAGCGTCGATGATCGGGTTCTGAACTTCGTCCAGCGTGGCCTCCGGCCTGTCGGCAGACCGTGGCTGGGTGCGCGACAGCATCAGGCCATCGCCGGTTTCGCCGGCAAGCTTCGCTCCGAAGGTCGAGAAGGTGGCAAGCCACACCCGATCCAGCAGATGTGGTGCCCTGGGGTAAAGCCGGTTGCCGGCGCCTAGGTCCTCACCCTTCCAGGCCTTGCGAACGATATCGAGATACTGGCCATAGACTTCACCGCGCTTTTCGGGGGTAATACCGAAGGCTTCGAAGCTTTCGCGCGTGCCGCCCGTGCCGAAGCCGACCTCAAGGCGACCGTTCGACAGAAGATCGGTGACGGCAGTATCTTCCGCAACGCGCAGCGGATTTTCCATCGGTAGCGTGATGACGCCGGTGCCGAGCCGGATGGTGGAGGTGAGCGCCGCCAAATGCGCCAGCAGCACCGCCGGCGAAGGAAGCCCGCCTTCATCGGCATGGAAATGGTGCTGGGCAATCCAGGCGCTGTCAAAGCCGTTGGCTTCGGCATGAATGATCTGCTCTTCAGCCAGACGATACCGCCCGCCAGCGTCGGTATCGTCCAGAAGGCGCGTGAAAAAGCCCAGTTTCTTGGGTTTGGTCGGTTCGGTCATATCAATGATCCTGCTGCCTGTTGTTGAGAGAAGTGTTGCGGGAACCGGCGGCCCGGAATGGCTTCTATAAGTTCACGCGTGTAGTCACTGGCGGGATGGGTGAAGACCTGCTCGACCGGGCCGTAATCGACCTGACGTCCGTTATGCAGGACGGAAACGGTATCGGCGATCTGCCGGACAACGGCGAGATCGTGGGAAACAAAGATATAGGTGAGGCCAAGATCGCGCTGCAATTGCGCCAGCAGCGCAAGGATCTGCGCCTGCACGGTCACATCAAGGGCCGATACCGCCTCATCCAAAACGACGACTTCGGGCTCCAGCACGAGCGCGCGTGCAATGGCAACGCGCTGGCGCTGGCCGCCGGAAAGCGCATGCGGGCGGCGTTCCAGCACAGAGGCGGGCAGCCCCACCCGCTCGATGATGGCACGAACGCGGGCGACCCGCTCCGCCTTCGGCAGCGGCTCGAAATTAAGAAGAGGTTCCTCCACGATGGAGAAAATCGTCTGGCGGGGATCGAGCGAGCCCCAGGGGTTCTGGTAGACGAGTTGAACCTTGCGGCGGAACTGGCGTAGCGTGTCGGATTTGAGCGCCGCGAGATTGAAATCGCCCACACGAATTTCACCAGCCGTCGGCTTCTGGAAGCCCGCGATGGTGCGGATGGTGGTTGTCTTGCCAGACCCGCTTTCGCCGACGATGGCGTGCGTCGTACCCTGCGAAACGCTGAAAGACACCTCATCCACAGCGCGGAAAGTCTCACCGCTTGGTAAGGTAAAGTCCTGGCTCAGATTGCTGACGACGACAGAAATCGCGCGGCTGGCCTCCACCGGCGGACGGGCGATCGCCACACCGAGCGATGGCGCGTCGGACAGGAGCTTGCGCGTATAGGCGCTTTGTGGCGCGGACAGCACATCGCGCGTCACGCCCTGCTCCTGAATGCGACCGCCCTGCAAGACGACGAGCCTGTCGGAACGGTCGGCGGCAACACCGAGATCGTGGGTGACGAGCAGAACGGACGTGCCGTATTCCCGGCGCAGATCATCGATCAGGTCGAGAATGCGGCGCTGCACCGTCACGTCGAGCGCGGATGTTGGCTCGTCGGCGATGATCAGCGCCGGCTTGAGTGCGATGGCGATGGCAATCAGCACGCGCTGCTTCATGCCGCCGGAAAGCTCATGCGGATATTGTCGGGCACGTAGTTCCGGCTGGTTCAGGCCGACATGGCCCAGAAGCTCCACGACCCGCCGGTCCGCCTCGGTTCGGCTGATCCGCCCGTGAATTTCAAGGATCTCGCGCACCTGCGCACCGATGGTCAGCACCGGGTTCAGCGAACTGGACGGGTCCTGCGGAATAAGGCTGACCACCGCGCCACGGATGGAGCGGAGACGCCTTTCGTTCCAGCCCGAGATTTCCTCGCCGTTCAGGCGGATCGTACCGCCATCAATACGGCCATTGCCCGCGAGGAGGCCGATCACTGCCTGCGCGGTGGTGGTCTTGCCCGATCCGCTTTCACCGACCAGCGCCACGACCTCACCGGGACGCACCGACAGGCTTACATCGTGAACGACGCGGGTACGGCTGTCACCGTCGCCATAGGAAATTTTCAGATCGCGGATATCGAGGACCGGCGTAACGTTGGTATTCATCGGCCGTTTCTCTCCAGCGACTGGCTGACACGATTGGCCGACAGCACGACCGCGACCACGACGAAGCCGGGGGCTGCCGTCAGCCACCAGGCCATGGCCAGATAATTGCGCCCTTCGGCAATCAGCAGACCCCATTCCGGCGTCGGCGGCGGTGCGCCGTAGCCGAGGAAACCGAGCGTGGAGATTTGCAGGATAGCCCAGCCGAACTGGACAGCCGAATAGGCGATGACCGAGGTCAGCGAATTCGGCAGGATATGGCGCCATAGCACCTTGGCGAAGCTGCCGCCGCTGCCGAAGGCAGCCTCTACGAATTCGGCCCGACGCACCCGCACCACCTCCGAGCGCATCAACCGGGCAAAGCCGGCGATGGCCGTGGCGCCCACGGCAATCGCCGCGTTCACCGTGCCGAAACCCAGCAGGATGATGATCGAAAGCGACAGGAGCAAGGTAGGGATGGAGAGAAGCACATCCACGAAGCGCATGATGAGCGCATCGGTGCGTCCGCCGATGGAGCCAGCCAGAAGGCCGAGCGCTGTGCCGGCGAAGAGACCGACGCCCACCGCCGCCAGCGCCCCGGACAGCGAATGCACAGCACCATAAACGATACGGGCATAGAGATCGCGGCCAAGCGAATCCGTGCCGAGAAAATGAACGGCTGAAGAGGCCTTGAGTTGCCCGCCCGGCACGCCCTGAAGCGGGTTGTAACCGGTAAACAGCCCAGGAGCGATCGCCCACAGGAGAACCGTGGCGATCACGAGCCATGCCAGAACAAGGCCCGGCTGCACGCGCTTCAGACGCCTCCATCCCCGGCGCAGAAGCGGGGGGCGCTCCGTTTTCGCCGGGTTCTCCAAAAGGGTGGCGAGGCTTTCGACAGTGCTCATGATTTCGCTCCATGACCGGTTCTCAAACGTGGATCGAGAAGCGGATAGGCCAGATCGACGGCGAGATTGATGGCGACGAAGGCGGCGGCTGAAATGACAACGACCGCCTGAAGAACGGAGAGGTCCTGATTGCCGACGGCCTTTTCGGTCAGCCCGCCGATCCCGTTCAGGCCGAAGACGGTTTCCGTGACGACGGCGCCGGCCAGAAGTTCACCGAACAGCACACCGGCAATCGTCAGCGCCGGCAGGACCGCATTGCGGGCGACATGGCGCCAGAGAATGCGTGTCTTCGACGCGCCCTTGGCAATCGCCACCGAAACGAACGGGCGGGTACTGATTTCATCGATATTGCGAATGAGGATCTGCGCCAGCGGCGCGGCAATCGGAACCGAGATGGTCGCGACCGGCAGGATGAGGCTTTCCCACGGGCCGGGATTGATGACGGAGACCAGCTTCAGCCGGAAGGAGAAAATCTGGATCAGCATGATGCCAAGCCAGAAAACCGGAATGGAAATGAGCAGGGACGGCAGCGACTGGATGAGATTGCGCAGCCACCCGAACGGCGAAAGCGAAGACACAAAAGCGATCAGCACGGCCAGCCCGACGGCCGCCACGAAACCCAGCGTGGCAAGCTTCAACGTGGGTGGCAGGCTGACGGCCAGTTGCGCCGAAACCGGCACCCCTGCCTGAACTGAATAACCGAAGTCGCCCTTGAGGAAATTCACGAGCGTTTGAAAATATTGCACGAGAACCGTTGAATCGACGGCATAGGCCTCGCGGATCTGCTGGATCTGTTCCGGGCTCAACCCATATTCGGGGTTGAGAAACTTGATCAGAACGGCATCACCCGGCATAGCCTGCAAAAGCACGAAGGACAGGGTGAACGACGCCCAGAGCACAAGCACGGCCTGCCCGATCCGACTGAAGACATAACGTGTCATCGTAGTTCTCCGCAAAGGAGGAGTGGCCGCGGAAAGCCGCCACTCCGTTCAGACGTTACTTGTCGAGCCAGACGCTGTAGAAGCTCGGGCGACCGACCGCTTCGAATGCAACACCCTTGACATAGGATGCACCGGCGAAAGCCTGCGGTTCCTCGAAGATCGGGATGGCATAGGCCTGATCGAGAACGTAGGCCTGCGCTTCGGCGACAGCCTTCAGGCGCTTGTCCCTGTCCGGCTGCGAGGCGATTTCCTCCAGAATGCCGTTCAGCTTCGCATCGACGAAGTTTTCAACCTTGTCGCTGCCGCCACCCTTCTGGCGCAGTACATCACGGTTCTTGGGGTAATACTGGCTCTTGATCACATCGGGGTCGGCGCGGCCGACCATCGCCGGTGCGACTGGCGTCTTCTTCGGATCGAGATCATCGACCGTGCGACTGCCGGAATCGCCGGCCAGCACGTTAAGCTTCACGCCCACCTTCTCCCACTGCTGGGCAATGAGCTGAAGCGTGGCGCGGTTCTGCGGCTGCGGCAGGGATTCATAAGCGGTCAGGATCAGCTTCTGGCCGTCCTTTTCGCGAAGGCCATCGGCACTCGGCTTGAAACCGGCTTCATCAAGCAGAGCCTTGGCCTTGGCCAGATCGAAGGTGAGCTTGTCGGATTGGTCGACATAGCCGATGGCCGTCGATGCGATGATCGAGGTTGCGACCGGATAGTTTCTGGAGAACAGTGTCGAAACGATTTCGTCGCGGTTTACGGCCAGCGACAGCGCCTTGCGAACGCGGACATCGGAAACGAGCGCGTTATCCGGGCGGAAGACGATGGAGTTGTTCACACCACGCGTACTCGGGGCGTAGATCGTGAGGCCCTGTGCCTCCACCTGTGCTTCATCGTAAGCCTGAATCTGGCGGATGAAATCGGCCTGACCGGCCACCAGAGCGCCGATGCGCACAGAGTCCTCGCCGGTGATGATATACTTGATGCCATCGAGATAGGCGCGCCCCTGATGATCAAGCTTCGCCGGACCCCAGTTATAGTCCGCGCGCACCTTGAGATCGAGCGTCTTGCCCAACGTTTCGGCAGCCACGACGAAGGGGCCGGAGCCGATGATCTTGGTAGCATCACCAAGCTGCTCGAAGGGCAGCGCCAGGGTCTTCAGCGAAACGAGGCCGGAACCGATGACGGACGTGCCCTGGAGGAAGCCCGGAGAAGACTTCTTGAAGTAGAACTTGACGGTCAACAGATCGATGACCTCGCTGCGGTCGTAGTTGTTCACGACTTCCGAAACCGGCTGCTTCAGTTCCTTGTTGCCCAGACCGAACGTGTCAAAATTCTTCGCCACGGCAGCGGCATCGAGCGGCGTGCCATCGGAGAAGGTCACACCGGGGCGGATCTTGAAGACATATTCCGTTGCGTCGGCATTCACCGTCCACGATTCGGCAATCCACGGTTCGATTTCGAGCGTCTTCGGGTTCTGATAGGTCAACTTGTCGGTGATCTGGTTCAGAACGCCACCGTTCGGATAGAAACCACCGGCCGGGGAATAGAGATTGGTGTGAGCCTGCTGTTCCAGATAGACCAGCGTGCCGCCCTTGACGGGCGCATCGGCGGCAGCGCCGATGGCTGGGAGGCTGACAGTGGCAGCCAGCGCAAGACCAATGCCGAGAAGTTTGCGGTAAAGTGTCATGTGACTTTTCCTGAATGTGAAGAATTCGGTCACATCAAGGGTATCGTTTTGCGCAGAACAGGCAATATTTTCTAGTGATTTAGTATTCTATTTTAACAGCAGATCGAAAAACTTCCATCTCACACGACGGGGAAGTGTGGAACGCCATATCTGGGCGGCTTGCAAGCGTCCCGCGCGCCTGGCGTCGAAGACACAGACTATCTTGACGATAAGCAAATGCATGTATTTTATGCGAAATATCGATATACTGAATAGGACAACAGCACACGGTCGGCGTCGGAGGCTTTCTGAAGGTCGTGATCGCTGCACGCGGCACTATCTAATACCTGTCCTTTTTGATCCAGCCATGCAGCAGGATTCAGGTCATGGTTTAGCCGCTTCTAGGGCGCGTGCCGTTGGCTATAGTTTCAACCCATAAAGTGCAGAAAGGTCATGGCATGAACGTGAACAACCGGCGCATAACCCTTGCAAGCCGTCCGGAGGGAAAGCCAACACCCATTAATTTCAAGATCGAGGACGTATCGATTCCGGAGGCTGGCGATGGGCAGGTTCTGCTTGAGATCCTTTACCTGTCATTGGACCCCTATATGCGGGGCCGCATGAATGCTGGGAAATCCTATGCCAAGCCGGTTGAAATCGGTGATGTGATGGAAGGCGGCACCGTGGGCCGCGTCATCCACTCCCGCCATCCTGATTTTACCGAGGGCGATTTCGTCCTCTCGCATTCCGGCTGGCAGACCCACGCCGTCGCGGATGGGTCAACCCTTCGCAAACTCGATCCTTCGATTGCGCCGGTCAGTACCGCGCTTGGCGTTCTCGGCATGCCCGGCTTCACGGCCTATGCCGGCCTGCTCACCATCGGCCAGCCCAAAGTGGGTGAAACCGTTGTCGTGGCAGCCGCCAGCGGCGCGGTGGGGTCGGTTGTCGGACAGATCGCACGGATCAAGGGCGCACGTGCTGTCGGCATTGCCGGCGGCGCGGATAAATGTGCATTTGTCCGTGATGAGCTTGGCTTCGACGCTGTGGTCGACCATCGGGCCGACGATTTTCAGGACCAGCTCAAGGCCGCCTGCCCGCAGGGCATCGACGTCTATTTCGAAAATGTCGGCGGTCATGTCTGGGACGCCGTTTTTCCGCTTCTCAACGATTTCGCACGCGTCCCGGTCTGCGGGTTGATTGCCCAGTATAATGGTGCGGCAACACATTCCGGGCCGGACCGCCTGCCGGTGGTCATGCGTGAGGTTCTGAGCCGCAGCCTGCTCATTCGAGGCTTTATCCAGCGCGAATTCGCGGATCAACGCCCGGCTTTTTACAGCGAGATGGCATCATGGATCGCATCCGGCCAAATCCGCTACAGGGAAGACATTGTTGAAGGGCTGGAGGCAGCACCTCAAGCCTTTATCGGCCTTCTCGACGGCCGAAACTTTGGCAAGCTTCTGGTGCGTGTCGCGGCATAACGCGAGGGCTGCTCTTTGGTGGGAGGCCGGACACGATCCGACCTCCTGCGGCACGAACCTGCTATGGCGTGATCGCTCCCGTCTCAGGCCGCCACCATGGCGCGCGGCTTGACGCCAAGAAGAATGCCAATCGTGGCGACGGCAAGGGTCAGGCCACTCAGACTAAAGACCCCGGCTGCACCATTCATGTTGAAAACGACCCCACCCGCGGCCGCGCCGAGCGCAATGGCGAACTGGATCGCGGCGACCAGAAGACCGCCGGCACTTTCCGCCTCGTCGGGGATGGTCCGGGCCAGCCATGTCGACCAGGCGACGGGGACGGCGCCAAAGATGAAGCCCCAGAACGTCACGATGAGGGCCGTGCCGGTGAATGTCGGCGCCGCCGTCACGATCAGAAGCGCCATGATCGTCAGCACGAGCGGCATCAGGGCCAGCGCGGTGCGAAGACTGCGGGCTATGAGTGCGCCCGCCATGAGCGTCCCGACGAAATTCGCCACACCAAATCCCAGAAGAACGCTGGATACGGCCTCGATGCTCGCACCGATATCAAATTCGAGATAGGGCCTGAGATAGGTGAAGAATGCGAAATGGCCGCCAAAGACCAGCGTGGCCGCAGCCAGCCCCCAGGCGATACCCGGCCGGGCCAGAACATCGACAAGGGTTCCAAGGCTTGTCGTGCCCGTTGCCGGCAGGCGCGGCAAGGTCAGCGTCTGGGCGCCGAGCGCCAGCATGCCAAGCCCGGCAGCCAGCACGAAGACCCATCGCCAGCCGACAAGTTCCCCGAGATAGCTGCCGACCGGCGCCGCCACAATCGTTGCCGCCGACACGCCGCTGAAGACGATGGATAGCGCCCGCGGTATGCTGGAAACCGGCACAAGCCTGATGACGATGGCCGTCGCCATGGCCCAGAACCCGCCAAGCGCGATCCCAAGCAACACGCGGGCCGTGAGCAGCAGCCAAAGATCGGGCGCGGCGGCAACCAGCAGGTTGGACACGACGAGCAATGCGGAAAAACCCATCATCAGGTGTCTGCGGTCAGTGCGACGGGCGAGTGAGGTGATGAACAGGCTTGCCAGCATGCCGACAATCGCGGTTGCCGTCACGGCCTGCCCCGCCATTCCCTCGCTGATCGAGAGTTCGGCGGCGATGGGTGTGAGAAGGCTTGCCGGCAGAAACTCTGCCGTGACCAGACCGAACACGCCAAGCGTCATGGACGCGACCGCAGCCCAGGCGGGCGTTTCCGCCGCCTCGTGCGAACCGGTTTGCAGGGATGGAGTCATGTGGATTTGCCCTTGAATCGAGAAGAGGTGCAGCGAAGATAGGCTGGACGTTCAGGACGATCCATGCCACAAAGTCCGCCATGCTTGATCGAAAGTCCGAAAATGCCCGCCGCGCGCTCGATCCAGACCTGACAAGCGAACTGCTTATGGGGATGCGTCTGGTCGGTATCGATTATCGCCGCATCGAAGCCGCCGCGCCTTTCGGCTTCGCTTTTGGCGAGGTCGATGGCAGGGCTCAATTCCATTTTGTGGCCCAAGGCCCCGTTCATCTGAGAACGCCCGCCGGTGGGCTGCATCGGCTTGACAGCGGTGATGCAGTGCTTTTACCGGACGGCGGGCTGCATGGACTGGTTTCGGGTCCGGAAATTGCCTGCCGGGACGTCGGCGCGCTGGACGCCGCAACGCTGTGCACATCTGTGAGCGCCATCAATACCTGCCCATCTCAGGCGAGCGACAATGGCCGCGTGATCGTCTTCAGCGGCAGCATGGAATTCGATCTGGGCGGTCTGCACCCCCTCGTCGCGCTGATGCCGGAAATCATGCTGGTGAGCACCATCGTCTCGCGTTATCCCGAGATCCTGCCCATGCTGGAAGCGATGGAACGCGAGGTTCGCGATGCAAGGGCAGGCTTTGCAGGCATCTTGTCGCGCCTCGCGGATGTTGTCGCCGCGCTCATCGTGCGGGCCTGGGTGGAAAGCGGCTGTGGCGATGCCTCCGGCTGGATTGCGGCACTGCGCGATCCCCGCCTCGGGCGCGTGATCGTCGCAATTCACGCGAAACCGGGTCATAACTGGACGCTTGCCGAGCTTGCGAGCCTCATGGGCGTGTCACGTTCCGTTTTTGCCGAACGGTTTCTGGATGTGACGGGTATCACGCCCGTCCGCTATCTGACGGAATTGCGCATGCGCCTTGCCGCGCAATGGATCTCGAAGCACCACATGCCGATCGAGACGGCGGCCCTGAAGCTTGGCTATGCATCACAGGCGGCGTTCAGCCGGGCGTTCAAACGGGTAACGGGCCGGTCACCGGGCGCCGTGTCCGGCACAGGCGGGTAGGTATGTGGCTTCAATCCGCCCGGTCGGTGCGCAGTGTTGCCGCCGCGGCCCGAATGGCGTTGGTCAGCAGGGTGAGCGCCAGCGAAGGCAGAGTGTCGGTGCGCATGGTGAGGCCGACCGGACCACGGGTATCGTCGGTGTCGAGCGGTAGCGCGGCAAGCACGCCATCGGTAATGTCGCCGACAACCACACCCTCCGAAATGATCCAGACGGCGTCGCTCATGCGCAGATAGGCGCGACCGAATGCGTCCGACACCGTTTCGATCTGGGTCGCCGGAACCGGCACTCCGTGGGCGATGAGGAACTGCTCCACCACCGGGCGGATGACCGAGTTTCGCGTCGGCATGAGCAGTGGAAAATCCTGTAACCGGTCGAAAAGACTGGCGTCCGGCGAAAGCAGCGGATGCCCGGCCCGCACCACGAACAGAACCCGTTCCGAATAGAGGTGCTCGAAGGAAAGGCCGGTCATCTTGTCGGGTGCCGCAAGGCGGCCGACGACCAGATCGAGATCGCCCACCCGCAACTGTTCCAGCAGCACGGCATTTTCGCCGGTCACGATCTTGACCGGCGTTGCCGTTCCCTCGGCCAGAAAGCGGGCCATCGCCTGCGGCATGATGCGCGCCGAAACCGTGGGCAGGGCACCGACGCGCACCGGCAAGCCGGCACGCGCCGCCTCCTGCGAAACGGAATCGACCGCCTGCCGCAGCGCCGTCATCGTCGCTCCCGCATGGCGCTGGAAAACTTCGCCATAGCGCGTCATGCGGATGCCCCGGCCATCGCGCTCGAACAGCGAGACGCCCAGCATATCCTCCAGTTCACGGATGGTTTTCGTCACAGCCGGCTGGCTGATATGCAGAAGCTCCGCCGCCTTGTTGACACTCTTCTGGCGCGCCACTTCGACGAAGGCTTGCAGATGCCGGAACTTGATGCGGGGATCGATTGGCTGAACCATAACCGTTGAGTTATAAAATGAGACTGAAATCTCATTTTACTTAACCGAAACGACATTGCAATGTCTCCCTCAAGAGGAGACGGACTCATGAATTTTCTGCAGGTCGGCGACGCCGCCATTCACTATCGCGCCGAAGGGCTTGGGTCGGGCAAGCCGGTCATTGCCTTCATCAATTCGCTTGGCACCGATTTTCGCATCTGGGATGCAGTGATGGCCGAACTGGGCGATGCCTATGCCTATGTTCTCCATGATAAGCGCGGCCATGGGCTTTCCGGCACGGGCACGCCGCCCTATTCCATCGAAACCCACGCGGGCGACCTCATCGCGCTTCTCGACCATCTCAAGGTGGAAAAAGCCGTCATCTGGGGCCTTTCGGTCGGCGGCCTGATTGCGCAGGCGACCTATGCCAGCCGTCCGGATCTGGTGCGCGGGCTCGTTCTGTCCAACACCGCCCATAAGATCGGCACGCCGGAGATGTGGAACGCCCGCATCGATACGATCCTTCAGAACGGCCTTTCAGGCATGATCGACCCGATCATGGAGCGCTGGTTCACCCCGGCCTTCCGCACAGATGACAATGCCGTCTATGCGGGTTGCCGCGCCATGCTCGCCCGCCAGCCGGTCGATGGCTATTGCGGCACCTGTGCAGCGATCCGCGATGCCGATTACACCGATGCCACCACCCGCATCGCCGTCCCGACGCTTTGTGTCGTCGGCGATCAGGACGGCTCGACATCGCCGGACCTCGTGAAGTCGCTGGCCACCCTCATTCCCGCCAGCGCCTATGCCGAGATTGTCGGCTGCGGCCATATTCCCTGCATTGAACAGCCGGCCACCTATTCCGCCACCGTGGCCGCTTTCCTGAAAACCCTGCCGGAGCATTGACCGATGACCGAAGCCCCCAAGCCTTCCGAACGCTACACAAGGGGCATGGCCACCCGCCGCTCCGTGCTGGGCGATGCCCATGTGGATCGCGCCAGCGCCAATGCCACGCCCTTCGACCAGCCGTTCCAGACGCTGATTACCGAATCCGCCTGGGGCACCGTCTGGTCGGGCACGCACTGGACGAAGCGCGAACGTTCCATGGTGACCATCGCGCTGCTGGCCGCACTCGGCCAGGACGACGAGGTGGCGATGCATGTGCGCGCCACCGCCAACACCGGCGCGACGGAGGAAGACATCAGGGAGGCGCTGATGCATGTGGCGATTTATGCGGGCGTTCCCGCCGCCAACCATGCTTTCAAGATCGCCAAGCTTGCACTGGCTGAAATGCGGGCCAATAATTCGCAGAAGGAGGAGACGAAATGAGCAACCGACCGCCCGAAACAGGGCCTTTCTTCGCGCGTGACCGCGACATCCATCCGCCGGCCTACGCGCCGTGGTACAAGACCAGCATTCTGCGCTCTCCGCAGCGCGCCCTGATTTCGCTGGAGGGCACCAAGAGCGAGATCACCGGCCCGGTCTTCGGCCATGGTATGCTGAACCCGCTGGATAACGACCTCATCCTCAACTACGCCAAGCCGGGCGAAATGCCTATCGGCCCGCGCATTCTGGTGCATGGCCGCGTGCTGGACGAACGCGGCGTGGGCGTGCCCGGCGCGCTGGTGGAATTCTGGCAGGCGAATGCCGGTGGCCGCTACCGCCACAAGAAGGAGACCTATCTGGCGGCGGTCGATCCGAATTTCGGCGGCGTGGGTCGCACGATTACCGACGAGAACGGCTATTACTGGTTCAAGACGATCCAGCCCGGCCCCTACCCCTGGCCGAACGGCGTCAACGACTGGCGTCCGGCGCATATCCACTTCTCGATCTTCGGCCACGGCTTCCAGCAGCGCCTGATCACCCAGATGTATTTCGAAGGCGATCCGCTGATCTGGCGTTGTCCGATCGTCAAGACGATCCCGGATGAGAACGCCATCCGCCAGCTCATTGCGCCGCTCGACATGAACGCCACCATTCCCATGGATATGCGCGCCTACAAGTTCGACATCGTTCTGCGCGGCCGCCGCTCCACCTTCTTCGAGAACCGCCCGGAGGGCAACTGACATGGTTCAACCGCTTGGCTACCTCAAGGAAAGCGCCTCGCAGACCGCAGGCCCTTACGTCCATATCGGCTGCACGCCGAACTTCGTCGGCATCCACGGCGTCTTCGACAAGGATCTCGGCTCCGGCGCGCTTTACAACGAACAGACGCGTGGCACCCGCATCACCATTCGCGGCACCGTCTATGACGGCGGCGGCAATCCGCTGAAGGACGCGCTCGTCGAAATCTGGCAGGCGGACGATGCGGGCTTCTACAACAGCCCGAGCGAAACGCGTGGTGCAGCCGATCCGAACTTCCTCGGCTGGGGCCGTTCGCCCGGCGATATGGACACCGGCGAATTCGTGTTCGAAACCATCAAGCCCGGTCGCGTTCCCTTCAAGGACGGCCGCTGGATGGCCCCGCACGTTACCTTCTGGATCGTCGCGCGCGGCATCAACATCGGGCTGCACACCCGCATGTACTTCCCCGAGGAAGAGCAGGCGAATGGCGAGGACCCGGTTCTGGCCCGCATCGAACACAAGCCACGCGTCCCGACGCTGATCGCGAAAAAGGAAGGCGACAACACCTATCGCTTCGACATCCGGCTTCAGGGTGAAGGCGAAACCGTGTTCTTCGATATCTGATTGCCATGAGCCTTTCTCCCTTCGAGCATCCATTTCTGTCCGGTCTGCTGGGCGATGTAGAGATTGCCCCGCTGTTTTCGGCAGAGGCCGATATCGCGGCCATGCTGCGGTTTGAAATCGCACTGGCCGAGGCGGAGGCGGACTGCGGCGTCATCCCTGCTGATGCCGCAGCCGCCATCGTCGCCGGGCTTTCCGGCTTCGTGCCGGATATGGTGGCCCTGGCATCGGGTGTAGCAAAGGATGGCGTCGTCATTCCCGAATTCGTCCGGCAGTTGCGCCGGGCGACTGGCGAAACGGCGGCAGAGAAGGTTCACTTCGGCGCCACCAGTCAGGACGTGATCGACACGAGCCTGATGCTGCGCCTGAAAGCAGCAACAGAGATCATCGCAAACAGGCTGGCGGTTCTCACCGCCGGCCTTTCCGCCCTTTCGGACCGCGACGGTCAACGCCCGTTGATGGGGTTCACTCGCATGCAGGCCGCCATCGCGATTACCGCCGGCGACCGCATCGGAGCGTGGCTTGCTCCACTGGAACGGTCAGCGGCCCGGCTTGCCGATTTCGCCGCCGACGGCTTTGCCGTGCAGTTCGGCGGTGCAGCCGGCACGCTGGAGAAGTTCGCAAACAAGGGGCCGGCGGTGCGCGCTGCCCTTGCGGCCCGGCTTGGTCTCGCCGACCGTCCGCAATGGCACAGCCAGCGCGACGGGATCGCCGAATTTGCCGGGCTGCTTTCGCTCATCACCGGCAGCCTCGGCAAGTACGGTCAGGATGTGGCGCTGCTGGCCGAAATTGGCGGCGAAATCCGCCTGTCCGGCGGCGGCGGTTCATCCGCCATGCCGCACAAGCAAAACCCGGTGGCTGCCGAACTTCTGGTCACGCTCGCGCGTTTCAACGCAACGCAGCTTTCCGCTATCCACCAGTCGCTGGTGCATGAACAAGAGCGGTCGGGTGCTGCCTGGGTGCTGGAATGGCTGACACTGCCGCAAATGGTGGTGGCGACAGGCGTTGCCCTTGCCACGGCAAACCGCCTGACCGGACAGATCGAGCGACTCGGACAAGACGGCGCATGACATCATGCCAGCCATTGCGGCAGGCTGGCCAAGCATATTCCATAACCCTCGCGGTGCGCTGCGGGGGCTTCCGCGTTCGGCTTTTGACGAATGATTGTCCGTCTCTTTCACATTGAAATAAAAAGACAAAAATCAAAATATCGCCTGATAAAAAGACATACAAAATGCCAATTTCACCTCAAGAGACGGCTTGACATAAAAATGAACTAACTGGTACAAACATTCATCAACCCGAGGCTGGAGCGCGGAAGGAGAACGCGCCACAGATGAAGACCGGGCGGATTTGAGGGAGTGTTCGCAGCCGAAAGGCGGGCGAACGGGAGGAAGCAGGCAAAGCCTGTTCAGGCCTGCGCGACAGGCCCGGAGGAAGTATGTCGTACAGTCTCGATTTCTCGGTGGTCTTGGACCGCCTGCCCGAGCTGCTTTTCGCCTGCCTTGCGACAATCGGGCTGGCCATTGCGGGCATGTCGCTGGCCACGGTCATTGGTGTTCTCGGCGTTGTGGCGCGCCGGTCGCGCTCAAAGCTTCTGCGCGGGCTGGTCATCGGCTTCGTGGAAGCGATCCGCAACACGCCGTTCCTCGTGCAGATCTTCTTCATCTTCTTCGCGCTGCCGCAGATCGGCGTGCGCCTCAACCCCACGGCGACGGCCATCATCGCGCTGGCGCTGAACGGCGGCGCCTATGCCATCGAGATCATCCGCGGCGGGGTGGATTCCATTCCAAAAGGCCAGGTCGAGGCCGGGCTGGCGCTCGGGCTGCACCCGGCGCAAATCTTCCGCCACATCATCCTGAAGCCGGCGCTGAGGGCTGTCTATCCGTCGCTTACCAGTCAGTTCATCATGCTGACGCTGACGACCTCGGTCTGCACCTCGATTGCCGCTTACGAGCTGACGTCGGTCGCCCAGAAGATCGAAGCGGATACGTTCCGCTCCTTTGAGGTCTATTTCTCGATCACCCTGCTCTACCTGATGATTTCCTCGCTGATGATGGGCGTCTTCGCACTCATCTCCCGCGTTTCCTTCAGCTATCCGGTCAAGTGAGGGCAAGACAATGGCAACCATCGGTCCCAATGAACTGTTCTTCCTGATGCAGGGCCTGAAGTGGACGCTGGCGCTGACGATCATCGGCTTCATCGGCGGTGGCGTCTTCGGCCTTGCGGTCGCCCTCGCCCGCACTGCAGACGCCCCGTTCGCCCGCCGCTTCACCGCCGGTTATATCGCCGTCTTCCAGGGTACGCCGCTTCTGATGCAGCTTTTCGTCGTCTATTACGGCGTAGCGCTGATGGGATTCAACGTCGATGCCTGGGTGGCTGTCGCCGTGGCCTTCACGCTGCATGCCAGCGCTTTTCTCGGCGAAATCTGGCGCGGCGGTATCCAGGCCGTTCCGAAGGGGCAGACGGAAGCTGCAAAGGCGCTCGGCCTGCATTACGGCTCGATCATGAGGGATGTGATCCTGCCGCAGGCGTTGCGCATCTCGCTGCCGGCAACGATCGGTTTTCTCGTGCAGCTCATCAAGGGTACCTCGCTTGCGGCCATCGTCGGCTTCGTCGAGCTGTCCCGCGCCGGCCAAATCGTCTCCAACCAGACGTTCCGCCCACTCACCGTCTTCGCCATCGTCGGCATCATCTATTTCCTGATCTGCTGGCCGCTCTCGCTTTGGGGCGCCCGCATGGAAAAGCGGCTGCAGACCGCTACGCGCTAAACCCTCTGCTTTCGAAAATACGCAGTTCATCAGCTTTGTAAGGAGGAGCAAATGATGAGAAACAGCATGAAATTCGGGCGTCGCGCGATGCTCGCATGGGCCGCAGCGGCGGCAGTCCTGCCCTTTGTCGCACCGGTCGATGCCTTCGCCGGTACCGTCGAGGAGGCCAAGACCAAAGGCAAGGTCGTGATCGGCATTCAGGGCGACAACTCGCCGTGGGGCTTCGTAAATTCCAGCGGCGTGCAGGATGGCCTCGATGCCGATATCGGCAAGGCCTTTGCCGATTACCTCGGCGTCAAGGCCGAGTTCGTGCCGCTCGCGGTCGCAAACCGCATTCCCGCCCTTCTCACCGGCAAGGTCGATGTGCTTTTCGCCACGATGGGCATGACCGCCGAACGCGCCAAGACCATCCAGTATTCCAAGCCCTATGCCGGCAACGTTCTCTCGGTCTATGGCCCGAAAGACAAGAAGATCGCCGGCTTTGACGACCTGACGGGCATGGCCGTCGGCGTGCCGAAGTCGAGCGCCATGGATACCACGATCACCGCCGGTGCCGGCACCAAGGCCAATATCCTGCGTTTTGACGACGATGCCGCCAACATTCAGGCGCTCATCGCCGGTCAGGTGGAAGCCGTCGGCGGCAACCAGTTCTACGGCGACCGCCTGAACGCAGCGGCTGCGGGCAAGTATGAAACCAAGTTCGACCTGACGACGCTCTATAACGGCGCGGGCACTCGTCCGGGCGAAAAGGACTGGAACGAAACCATCAACACCTTCATCGACAAGATCAAGGCCGATGGCGAACTCGCGAAGATCTACGCCAAGTGGATGAAGCGCGAGGTTCCGAAGTTCCCGGAATCGCTGCCCGACATTCCCTTCAGCGTGAAGTAACCGGGAGGTTTCCATGCCACAATCCGCCGCCGCGCAGGCTCCGCTGATCGCCCTCGAAGGCGTTGGAAAGTGGTATGGAGCCTACCACGCACTGAAAAACGTCAACATGACGGTTCGCAAGGGCGAGAAGATCGTTCTTTGCGGCCCGTCCGGCTCGGGAAAATCGACGCTGATCCGCTGCATCAACCATCTGGAGGAAATCCAGGAGGGCAAGATCACCGTCGAGGGTACCATGCTGACCGACTCCGCCCGCGCCATCGACGCGGTGCGTCGGGAGGTCGGCATGGTGTTCCAGAGTTTCAATCTCTTCCCGCACAAGACCATCATGGAAAACTGCACGCTGGCCCCCATGCGGGTGAAGGGTGTTTCCAAAGCCGATGCGGAAGCCACCGCGCGCAAATATCTCGAACGCGTTCGCATCGTCGACCAGGCCGACAAGTATCCCGCCCAGCTTTCCGGTGGCCAGCAGCAGCGCGCGGCCATTGCCCGGGCGCTGTGCATGGAACCGAAGGCCATGCTGTTCGATGAGCCGACTTCGGCGCTCGATCCGGAAATGGTCAAGGAAGTGCTCGACACCATGATCGGCCTTGCCCGCGACGGTATGACGATGATCTGCGTGACCCATGAAATGGGCTTTGCCCGGCAGGTCGCCGACCGCGTGGTCTTCATGGCCTCGGGCGAGATCATTGAAGAAGGGCCGCCGGAGGAATTCTTCCGCGACCCGAAGCACCAGCGCACCCGCACCTTCCTGGGCGAAATTCTCGCACATCACTGAAGCGCGGCGGGTTAGCCCGCTGCCCCTTCCAGCCGAACGGATGGTCCGCAACCATGACAGAACGAACCGCCTATCGCGTTGCCCTGATCGGCGCCGATATCCAGCTTTCGAAAACGCCCGCACTGCATATGCGCGAAGGCACGGCCCACGGGCTCGACTATGTCTATGAACTGGTCGATATCCATGCCCTTAAATTGCCGGAAAGCGCCCTGCCCGATCTTCTTTCGGAACTCGAGAGGCGCGACTTTGCCGGAACCAACATCACGCACCCTTTCAAGCAGGCAGTGATTGCCCATCTCGACAGCCTGTCCGAAGACGCAAGGATGCTCGGCGCAGTGAACACCGTCGTGTTCCGGGAGGGCAAACGCATCGGTCATAACACCGACTGGTATGGATTCTACGAGAGTTTTCAGCGCGGTCTGCCGGATGCAAAACGCGACCGGGCGCTCCTGATCGGAGCCGGTGGCGCCGGTGTCGCGGTGGCCCATGCCGCATTGAAGCTTGGCATCAAGCATCTCGACATTTTCGATCAGGACAAGGACCGCGCCGCCCGGCTGGCCCGCGACCTCAATGCGCGCTTCGGCAATCCCCGCGCCTTCGCCGTCGATACGCCGGCGGATTCATTGCCCCATGCCGATGGCCTCATCCATGCGACGCCGGTCGGCATGCCCGCCCATCCCGGCATCCCGGTTTCGCCGGAACTCATCGAACCGCGCCACTGGGTGGCCGATATCGTTTATATGCCGCTTGTCACTGAGCTTCTGGCTACGGCGGCGGCCAAAGGCTGCCGAACCCTGCCGGGCGGCGGCATGACCGTGTTTCAGGCCGTCGGCGCTTTTCGTCTTTTCTGCGGATACGAGCCGGACCCGGCCCGCATGACCGCCCACTTCACCGAAATGTGCCTCGCGGAGGGTGTTGCATGAGCCTGTTTTACGTTTTGAACGGTCCAAACCTCAATCTGCTCGGCCAGCGCCAGCCGGAAATCTACGGGCGCGAGACGATGGCCGACGTGGAGGCAAACTGCCGCAAGGTGGCGGAAGCCAGCGGTCACGAGATCTTCTTCGCCCAGAGCAATCGCGAATATGAGCTGATCGACTGGATTCACGAAGCGCGTGGCAAGGCTGCGGGCATCGTCATCAATCCCGGTGCGTTCACGCATACGTCGGTGGCCATTCTCGATGCGCTGAATGCCTTCGAAGCGCCGGTGATCGAGGTGCATATCTCGAACATTCACAAGCGCGAGGTCTTCCGCCACCATTCCTACGTCTCCACCCGGGCCGAAGGCGTGATAGCCGGGCTTGGCGTCGAGGGCTATGAGCTGGCGCTCCGCCACCTCATTGGCCGTCTTTCGCGATAGCGCCGATATGTTCGGGCCGCAGCACATAGCGCAACACCATGTCCGCCACGTGGCGCGACAGGGTCTCCTGCCCGTCTGCTGTAAACAGGCCATCGCCGAAAATGAACGAGAAGGTGGCGGCGTTCGAAACGTTGAAGAAGGACAGCGCGCTGATCTGCCAGTGCAGTTCCAGCGGAGCGACCCCTTGCCGGAAAACGCCACTTTCCTGCCCGCGCTTCAGCACCGCCTCCAGCGCTTCAATGGCCGGCCGGTTCAGCCCGCGAATGGTCTCGGAAAGCTGCATGTGGCGACCGTGATGAATATTCTCGATCATGACCATGCGGATGAAGGCCGGGTTTCGGCGGTGGTGCTCGAAGGTGAAGCGACAGAGCTTGTCGAGGGCGGCGACCGGATCGAGCCCGTCGAGTTCGAGACTGCTTTCACCGCCGCGCACCTTGCCATAGGCCTCTTCCAGCACGTGCTGGTAAAGCCCTTCCTTGTCGCCGAAATAGTAATAGATCATGCGCTTGGACGTGCGCGTGCGCGCCGCGATCTCATCGATCCGCGCGCCGGAAAGCCCGTTTTGGGAAAACTCCTCCATGGCAACCGAAAGAATGTCGCGGCGAACCCCCTCCGGATCCCGCTTTGCCGGGCGGGCGTCCTTGCCCTCATGCGTCGTCACATTCCGCTTCATCGTTCCCCCGCCATCGGGCGCGGTCTTGCCTCGCCCTCATTATTAACCAATCAGTACATAAAGCCGAAAGGGAAGGCAATATGGCCAGCCAGCAGACAGGCAAGCAGAGCGTGAAAATGCGGACCTCGATCGCGACGGTCTCGATCAGCGGCGAGTTTCCGGAAAAGCTGGCGGCGATCGCCCGCGCCGGCTTTTCAGGCGTCGAAATCTTCGAAAACGACTTCCTGACCTATGATGCCTCCCCGCGCGAAGTGGCAAGGATGGCCCAAGATCACGGGCTGGAGATCACGCTCTTCCAGCCCTTCCGCGATTTCGAGGGGATGCCCGAACCGCTGCGCCGGCGCGCCTTCGAACGCGCCGGGCGCAAGTTCGAGATCATGAACGAACTCGGCACCGATCTCATGCTGATCTGCTCGAACGTATCGCCCGTTTCGCTTGGTGGCATCGATCGCGCCGCCGCCGATTTCCGCGAACTGGGCGACATGGCTGCCCGCCATGGCGTCCGCGTGGGGTACGAGGCACTGGCCTGGGGCCGGCACGTCAACGATCACCGTGACGCCTGGGAAATCGTCCGCCGCGCCGATCACCCCAATGTTGGCATCATTCTCGACAGCTTCCACACACTCTCGCGCAAGATAGACCCCAACTCGATCCGCTCGATCCCCGGCGACAAGATCTTTATCGTCCAGCTTGCCGATGCGCCACTGTTCGATATGGATCTCCTCTACTGGAGCCGCCACTTCCGCAACATGCCGGGTGAAGGTGATCTGCCGGTGGTGGATTTCATGCGGGCGGTAGCCGCCACCGGCTATACCGGGCCGCTGTCGCTGGAAATCTTCAACGACCAATTCCGCGGCGGCTCGGCCCGGGCGCTGGCCGAAGACGGCCACCGTTCGCTGGTCAACGTCATGGACCGGGTAAGACGACTGGAGCCGGATATCCGCATCGACGTGCCCGATATGCCCGACCGTGTGGGGACGCAAGGGGTGGAGTTCGTGGAGTTCACCACCGCACCGGAGGAGAAGGCCAATCTTGCGGCATTGCTCCACACACTCGGCTTCACACACACCGCGCGCCACCACAACCGCGCCGTCGATCTCTATACCCAGGGCGATATCCGCATTATCATCAACACCGACAGCACCGGCGACAGCTTTGCCGGAGCGTCCTATTCCGTTCACGGTACAAATGCCTATGCCTTCGGCCTGAAGGTGGACAATGCCACCGATGCGCTGAAGCGGGCCGCAGCCCTTGGCGCACCAACCTTTTCCGAGCCACGCAAACCGGGCGAAGTCACTGTGCCGGCCATCCAGGGTGTCGGCAACGGTGTGATCTACTTCCTCGATGGATCGCCAGCACTTGCTTCCATCTGGACGAACGAATTCGAGCCGGTGGCTACCGAACCGAAGGCAGTCGATGCGCACCTGACGCGTATCGACCATCTGGCCCAGACCACGCACTATGACGAGATGCTGACCTGGCTTCTGTTCTACACCTCGATCTTTTCCACCCGGCGCACGCCGATGGTGGATGTGGTCGATCCCGGCGGACTGGTCCGCAGCCAGGCCATCGAGAGCGAACCGGAGCCGCTTTTCCGCGTGACGATGAACGGGGCCGACAGCCGCAAGACTTTTGCCGGCAAGTTCCTTGCCGAAGGCTTCGGCACCAGCATCCAGCACATCGCCTTCGCGACCGACGACATTTTTGCCACCGCGAAAGCCCTGACCGCGCTCGGCTTTCAGGCGCTGCCGATTTCACGCAACTACTATGAGGATCTGGAGGCCCGCTTCGGTCTCGACCCGGATTTTTCCGATGCGATGCGCGAGGCCGGCATTCTCTATGACCGTGACGACAACGGCGAGTATTTCCAGATCTACAGCCGCACCTTCGGCGAAGGCTTCTTCTTCGAAATCATCGAGCGTCGCGGCGGCTATGCCGGCTATGGCGCGATGAACGCCCCGTTCCGTATCGCCGCCCAGCGCCGTTTGCTGCGCCCGGACGGAATGCCAAAGCGGTGAGCGCATGAAAGATCTGACGCTCCGACAGATCGAGGTCATCCGCGCGGTGATGATTGCCGGCACCATTCAGGGTGCCGCCGATCTTCTGAACGTCTCGGCGCCCGGCATCAGTCGCCTTCTGAAGCACACCGAGGATGGGCTGGGAGTGCGCCTGTTCGAGCGCAAGGCGGGCGTCTTCATGCCCGCAACGGAATCGCAGGCGATCTTCGAAATGCTCAATCAGGTCTACCGGCAGATGGAGAACCTGAACGCTGCCGTTTCTTCCCTGCAGAAAGGGCAGGATTTCGCTCTGTCCTTCGCCTCAGCGCCCTCCATCGCGCAATTCGTGGCGGTGCGCGTCATCAAGCATCTGCGCCAGCGCTTTCCCGATCTGATGATCGATCTCAACATCCTGAAAATCGAGGAAACGCTGGATTATCTGCTGCTGGAGCGCGGCGAGGTCGTTATCATGAGTTCGCCGGTCGATAACCCCGCCGTGCGCAACAAGCCGCTGACCCGCGGGCGCATTCTCGCCATCGTGCCGGAGGGCCATCCGCTCGCCGAACAGGCCTCGATCTCCGTTCATGATATCGTGCGCTATCCCTTTATCGGCGTCGATCCCGACGATCCCTATGGCCGCCTTCTTGCCCAGCCTTTCCGCGAGGCAGGTATAGAACCGCGCCACACGCTGCGCGGCCGCTTCTCGCAAAGTATTGTTAGCCTCGTGCGGCAGGGTCTGGGCGTCGCAGTGATCGATGAATTCTCGGTGGCCGATCCGCTGATCCCCGGCCTGGTGCGCCGCCCGCTGAAAGAACCGGCGACGATCACGCCCTATGCCATTCACAAGCGCGGCCGACAGCTTTCAAGCTTCACCGAACTGGCAATCCGCCACTTCCAGCAGGAGCTTGCCACCATCGCGCTACGCCCGCTCGGCGATCCGCCGCGCTTAACCTGATGTTATGCCTGCCGCGATCCCGGTATTTGCAGTTACGGACAAGCCGGGAAAGGATTGGTGACTCCTCATTTTGCGAAGAAACGAAGCATGACAGACACAATTCATCTCGGCCTGATCGGCGACAATATCGGCAAATCGCTCTCCCCGCGCCTGCATGGACTGGCCGCCGCCCAGAACAACCGCGCCGTCGTCTATGAGCGCCTGATTCCCGCCGAACGCGGCGTGGATTTCGACGCCCTGTTCGATACCATCGCCGCCGGTGATTATCGCGGCGTCAACGTCACCTACCCCTATAAGGAACAGGCCGCCCGGCGGGTCACGATCGGCGATCCGCTGGTGCGCGCCATCGGCGCGGTCAATACCGTGCTGTTCGATGATGGCGGTCCGCACGGGTTCAACACCGATTACACGGGCTTTATCGCCGCCTATCGGCGGATCCGGGGCGAAACGCCACCCGGACCCGTGCTGATGATCGGCGCCGGTGGCGTCGGCAAGGCCATCGCCTTCGCCCTTGTCGCACTCGGGCTTGAAGAAATCCGCATCGCCGACCGCGACCTGTCGCGCGCTTCAGCGCTTGCCGATGCCTTGAAGGCCGAACGGCCCGGTCTCATCATCCGCACCGGCAGCGATACGGCGGCGCTCGCCGCCGGCGCAGGCGGTCTCGTCAACTGCACACCGGTCGGCATGATCGGTTACGATGGCACCCCTCTGGAGCGCACCGCCATGACCGGGGCAGCCTGGGTGTTCGACGCGGTTTATACGCCGCTCGAAACGCGGTTTCTGAAGGACGCTGCGCAGGAAGGGTTGCAGATCATTTCCGGTTACGAACTCTTCATCGGGCAGGGTGTCGATGCCTGGCGCATCTTTACCGGCCTGCCGGTGGACGAACAGCGCCTGCGCGAGGCGCTGGACGGCGGGGAAGGCCCCGCCGCCTGATGCGCCCGTTACGCTGCGTCGAGCGGCGAGAGATCCACCGGTACCGTCTCCCCGCGTTCGGCAGCGGCACGGATCGCATCGAGCACGATCAGGTTCACTGTCGCATCGCGGGCGGAGACGAGCGGCGAGCCTCCATCCCGGATCAGGCCAGCGAAATGGGCAAGCTGCGCTTCATAGGCATCGCCGGGCTCATAAGCGAGCTTCGACGGCCGCAGTTTGCGGGTCCAGTCCGGCTCGCCCTCCGGTTCCCAGAGCGCCAGGTCCGGCAGGGAAAGCCCAGCGCGGCTGCCGGCATAGTGATGCGCCGTCACCGGATGAGCGGGGAAGCGGGCGAGGTTCTCTCCGGCGGAAAGGTCCCAGGCCCAGGGACCGGTCGCCGCATCGGAGATGCAGAGCGTCGCCAGCCCGCCTTTCACGAAGGTCAGCGCGACGGCGGCGGTGTCTTCCACCGCAAAACCGCGCCGTCCATGGCTGGCAATGGCCTGAACGGTCGCCACCTCACCAAAAAAGTGGCGCATGAGATCGATCTCATGGACGAGATTGATGAGCATCGGTCCACCCGCACCCGGCGCGCGCCGCCATGCCGCCTCGAAATAGGACGGCGGCTTGGCGAGCGAGCAGGTCACGGTCGCCATGACGAGATCACCGATTCGGCCTGCGTGGATGGCCGCATGGGCGGCGCGAATGATGGGATTGTGGCGGCGGTGATGGCCGACGAGCAGCGGCACCCCGGTCTTTTCCGCCAGACCGATCAGGCGAAGAGCCGAATCGAGGCTTTCGGCCACCGGCTTTTCCAGAAGCACGGGAATGCCAGCCTCAAGGAGTGCTGCGGATACCGGCAGATGTGTTTCATTCGGTGTCGCCACGATGGCAGCGTCAACCAGTCCGGCGCCGATCAGCGCCGCAACATCCGGCAGGCAGGGTACGCCGAGTGTTTCCGCCAGTGACTGGCCAGAGGGGGCGGGATCGACAAGGGCCGCAAGCCGCATCCCCTCCATCTTGCCGAGTGTGTCGATATGAGTGCGTCCAATGGCGCCAGCGCCGATAACGGCGACGCCCAATTTCTCTGTCATGCGATCCTCCCTGATCAATGGACGGAGGGTAGCAAAACAAAAAACAAAATGGAATTGAAGTTTAATATTGAATGTCATTCCATTTTTTGCAATGATCTTGATCAAGAGAGAGACATCAGCCATTTCGGGGAGGAAGCGGCATGAGGCACGCATCGACGAACCGCAACCATGACAGTCGCATTGCAATCCGGGAAATTCGCGCATGAGCCGCATTCTCGTTACCGGCGGCACCGGCTTCGTAGGCTTGCGTACCGTCGCTGCCCTTCATGCTGCTGGTCACGCTGTTCGCATTTTCGACCTTGCGCCACGTCCTGAGCGTCTGCCGGCGCACATTAAGGCCGAAATCGTCTCCGGCGATATCACCGATGCCGCCTCGGTCATCAATGCAGCCCGCGATTGCGATGGAATTATCCATCTCGCCGGGCTGATGACGATCGATTGCGCCCGCGATCCGGTCCTCGGCGCACGGGTCAACCTCATCGGCAGCCTCAACGTATTCGAGGCCGCGAAAGCCCGACGTCTGCCGGTGGCCTATCTTTCCACCGCCGGCGTCTTCGGACCGCAGGATGCCATCCATCCGCAACCGATGACCATCTATGGCGCAACCAAGCTTGCCGTTGAGGGTGCCGCCCGCGCCTTCTTCCTGGACCATGGCGTGCCGAGCCTCGGCTTGCGCCCCTATATCGTCTACGGCCCCGGCATCAGCGCGGGCATTGCCGCCGGCCCATCCATCGCGATTGCCGCTTCTGTGCACCGCGAACCGGCGGAAATCCGCTTTTCCGGTCGCGTCGGCTTCGTGCATGTGGACGATGTCGCCCGCCTGCTGACGTCTGCCATGACCGCGCCGCTTGAAGGCGCGACCGCGCTCACCATGGCCGGTGACACCACCGGGATGGGGGCTTTCGTCGCAGAACTTCGCCGCCAGACCGGCTGGGACGGGATCACCATTGCCGGACCGCCGCTGCGCATCCCCGCCGACCTTGCCTCTGACCCGGTGCCCGCCATACTCGGCAACCAGCCGGTGACGCCGGTCGAAGCCGGTATCCGCCAGTCGCTTGCCGCGCTGAAAGCCACGGACCCGGAGGAATCGTCCAATGTTTAGTCCCCATCGTCCATTTCCCGGATAGAGGCCTCGTGATTTTGTCAAAAGTCAAAGGAGGCCTGTTGGAATGCCGCAAGGGGATGTGAAATTAACATAAGGTTACGCAGAGGCGAAAATCGGTATTCGTCAACACGCCGGGGCAACCTTTATGGTTCTGACGGTGGACCATCTGGGAGGATGGAGAAGGCCGACTGACAGAAATCGCGACCTTGGGGGAAGGAGCCCGAAGGTCAGCGTTCCGGGGCACGTGCCGCGCGGCGCCCACCGGATTTTCCGAAAAGATCATTCACGGGAGGAACATGATGATCAAGAAACTGCTTTCCGCAACCGCAATGGTTCTGGCATTGGGCGCCATGCCCGCGCTCGCCGAACTCAAGGTCGGCTCCATCGTCGAACTGTCCGGTCCGGGCGCCGCGGCAGGAACGAACTTCCGCGATGGCGTCAACATGGGCTTCGAGGAAATCAACGCCCAGGGCGGCATCCTCAAGGAGCCGGTCAAGATTCTCGAATATGATAGCCAGACCGATCCGCAGGTCTCGCGCGCCATGGTGCAGAAGGCCATCGATGAAGACATCTATGCCATCATGGGCACGGTGTTCTCCTCCTCCACGGTCGTCAACATGCTGGTCGCCAAGCAGTATGGCATTCCGCAGTTCACCGGCTCGGAAGCGCCGTCGATCACCGCCAAGGGCAACCCCTACATCTTCCGCACCGCCTTCGGTTCGCAGAAGGGCGTGCCAAAGCTCATCAAGTACATGGTCGAGAAGATGGGCGTGAAGAAGGTCGGCGTCGCCTGGGCGAATACCGAATTCGGCAAGGGCGGTCATCAGGCCTTCGTCGATGAAGCCAAGAAGGCCGGTCTCGAAATCGTCATCGACGTGCCCTCTGAACAGGCCCAGGCCGATTTCTCCGCCGACGTGCTCAAGCTGAAGAACTCCGACGCCGAAGCCTTCTTCGTCTACTACACCGAAGAAGAGAGCGCCCGCTTTCTGCGCGAAGCCCGCAAGCAGGGCATTACCAAGCCGCTGCTGGGTGAAACCACGCTCGTCGGCCACAAGGTCATTGAACTGGCCGGCGAAGCCGCCAACGGCGCGGCAGGCCATGTCGGCCTGACGCCGGATGCCGATGTGCCGGCCCTCAAGGCTATGGTCGAGCGCTTCAAGACCAAGTTCAAGTACACGCCGGACCACAACGCCATCAAGGGCTACACCGCTGCCTGGACGCTGAAATACGTCACGGAACTGGTTGGTAAGCCGGACAGCAAGGCCATTGCCGCAAAGCTGCATGGCCTGACGCTCAAGGCCTCGGAATATCCGGGCGTCCTGATGGATGTGAGCTGGGACGACACCGGCGAAATGTCGCGCGAGAGCTTCTTCGTGAAGGTCGAGAACGGCAAGCAGGTCGTCGAGGCCATCCTGCCCCCGAACTGAGCCTGACGGCCAGTCTTATCGCCGGCGGCGCGCATGGCCGCCGGCCCATCACCACCATCGCCAAGCCGACCACCAGCCCTTGAGGACGAAATCATGGCCGAGCTTCTACAAATCCTAATTTCCGGCCTCGCCGCCGGTTCCATCTACGCGCTCGCCGCCGTCGGTTTCACGCTGCTCTGGCAGGCGTCACAAACGATCAACTTCGCCCAGGGCGAGTTCGTCATGCTGCCGGCCTTTTTCGTGCTGGTCGGCATGACCGTTCTCGGCCTGCCGCTGTGGGTCTCCGTGATCCTCGCACTCGTGCTGTCGCTCCTCATCCTCGGCGTCGCCTTCAAGCGGCTGATCGTCGAGCCGATGCTGCCGCACGGCACGCTGCCGCTGGTCATCGCCACCATTGCGCTCGGTCTTCTGATGAAGGAAAGCGTGAAGGAGTTCTACGGCGCCACCGCCCAGCCCTTCCCCGCCATCTTCCCGCAGGATGTCTATCACATCGCTGGCGCCAGCGTTTCGCTACAGGATATCGGCAACCTCGTCGTCTCGATGCTCGCCATCGGTGGCCTCCAGCTTTTCCTCAGCCGCACCCGCACGGGGCGCTGCATGCAGGCCAGCGCCCAGAACCCGGCCGTCGCGCAGATCCTCGGTGTCAACGTCAAGCGCATGGTGCTCTACACCTTCCTGATCAACGCGGCGCTCGCCACGATCGCATCCGTGCTGATCTCGCCGATCTATCTCGCCAAGTTCTCGAACGGTGAAACGCTCGGCCTTGTGGCCTTCATCGCGGCCATCGTCGGCGGCTTCAACCAGATCCGCGGCGCGCTTGTCGGCGGCCTCCTGATCGGCATCATCGACAACCTGTCGGCGGTCTATATCTCCGCCCAGTATCGCTCGGCCATGCCGCTCATCCTGCTCATCGCCATCATCCTGCTGCGCCCGCAGGGCCTGCTCGGCACCCCGGAAGGGAGAACCGTATGACCCGCTTTCAACCTTTTCTCATTATCCTCGGCATTGCCGCGCTAATTGCGGCGCCCATCGGCCAGGGCAACTATATCGTCTACACGCTCTGCTCGTGGCTGCTCTTTTCCATCGCCGCAATGGGCCTGAACCTCACGCTCGGCTATGCCGGTCAGGTCAGTCTGGCGCAGGCGGGCTTCATGGGCATCGGCGCCTACATCACCGCGCTGATGACGCTCGCCGGCATTCATTGGGGTCTCGCCGTCATCGTGTCGATCGTTTCGAGCTTCGCCGTCGGCCTGCTGCTCGGTTATCCGGCGCTGCGCGTGCAGCACCATTTCCTCGCCTTCGTCACGCTCGCCTTCAACACACTTCTGTTTCTCGTCCTGCGTAACGAAGAAGAGATCACCGGCGGTTCCTTCGGCCTTTCCGGCATGGAACGCCCGTCCTTCTTCGGCTTCGGCACCGACAGCAACATTACCTTCTATTATTTCTCGCTGGTCTGCTTCCTCGTCGCCGCCTTCGCGCTGTGGTGGATTCTCCGCTCGCCTTGGGGCCGCTCCTTCAAGGCGCTGCGTGAAAACCCGATCCGCGCCGAAAGCCTCGGCCTCAAGGTCCGCCGCCAGACGCTTCTGGCTTTCGCCATCGGCTCGGCCTTCGGCGGTCTCGCCGGTGCGTTGCAGGCCCCGCTGGTGCAGTTCATCGAGCCCTCGAGCTTCGCGCTCATCCACTCGCTGAAGCTTCTTCTCATGGTCGTCGTCGGCGGTTCAGGCTTCTTCTTCGGCCCGATGCTGGGGGCAGCCGTCGTCATCCTTCTGCCGGAAGTGCTGCGTTTCACCGAAGGCTATTACCTCATCATCTACGCGTTCCTCGTCATCGTGCTCATGGTCTATTCGCCGAGCGGTCTCATCGGCCTCGGTCAGAAGCTGGTCGAAAAATTCAAGCCGAAGCATGAAGCCCGTCGCGATCTGAAGCAGGGGGTCCAACTGTGAACATGCACGCCAAAAACCACAACGGACCCATTCTCTCGGTCCGCAACATCTCCAAGCAGTTCGGCGGCATCCGCGCCGTCAACGGGGTGAGCTTCGACGTCCAGAAGGGCGAGATCCTCGGGTTGATCGGCCCGAACGGCTCTGGCAAATCGACGCTGTTCAACTGCATTCTCGGGCAGCTTCGGCCAACAGAAGGCCATTGTGAAATCAATGGCCAGAACACCGATGGCGTCCGCCCGGCAGACCTGTCGCTGATGGGCATCGGTCGCACCTTCCAGCAGCTTTCGGTGTTCCCGAAAATGACGGTGCTCGACAACGTCATTCAGGCCGGACAGGAGCACGAGGGCTCGATGCTTTCGCGCCTCTTCGGCAAGCCAGATGCCGGTCTAACCGGCAAGGCCGAACAGCTCATCGAGTTCTTCCGCCTGACGCCCTATCGCGACACGCCGGCAGGCTCGCTTTCCTACGGCCAGCAGAAACTGGTCGATGCCGCCATGGCCTTCATGGCCGGTCCTGGAATCGTTCTGCTTGACGAACCGGCGGGCGGGGTGAACCTCACCATGCTCGGCCATCTCAAGGAGCGGCTCATCACCTATAACCGCGAGCATGGCACGACCTTCGTCGTCATCGAACACAACATGGAATTCGTCATGTCGCTGTGCACCCGCATCATCGTGCTGGCGCAGGGCGAGATCATCGCCGAGGGAACGCCGGACGAAATCCGGTCGAACCAGATGGTCATCGACGCTTACCTGGGAGGCTGACATGCTGGAGCTTAAAAACCTCAATGGCGGCTACGGCCGCATTACCATCCTGAACGGCACGTCCTTCACCATTCCCAAGGCCTCGATCACCACGGTGATCGGTCCAAACGGGGCGGGCAAATCCACCGTATTCAAGGCGATTTTCGGTCTGCTCAGCATCAATTCCGGGCAGATCCTGCTGGATGGCGAGGATGTGACGCGCAAGAGCCCGGCGGAAATGATCGCCCGCGGCGTCACCTATGTGCCGCAGGGGCGAAACGTGGTGCCGCAGCTTTCCGTGCTTCATAATCTGGAACTCGGCGGCATCACGTCCAAGGATCAGGCCAAGGTGAAGCGCCGCATGGAAGAGGTCATGGACCAGTTCCCGATGCTGCGCCAGCGCAAGGACCAGAAGGCCATCGAGCTTTCCGGCGGCCAGCAGAAGCAGCTTGAAATTGCCCGCGCCCTGCTGCTCGACCCGAAGATGATCCTGATCGACGAACCGTCCATCGGCCTTTCGCCCAATCTGGTGCAGGAAGTGTTCCAGACGCTCATTCGCCTGCGCGATCAGGGTGTGACGATCCTGATGGTCGAGCAGAACGCCAAGGCGGCGCTTGCCATGTCCGATTTTGGCCTCGTTCTCGAACTCGGGCAGACCCGCATGTTCGACAAGGCTGACAATCTCCTCAAGGACCCCAGGGTCGGCCAGCTTTTCCTCGGCGGCCATATCGAGGATGCCGCCTGATCCCTCCTCCCACAGGCGGAAATGAAAAGGCCCGGCGATCATCTCGCCGGGCCTTTTCCTTGTCTTGAATGCTGGTTCAGCCAGCAGAGGCGTCGCCGAAATCGCCGAAGGCGGTCCAGCCGCCATCGACGGGAAGCACCGTACCGGTGATACCGGAAGCCGCCGGCGAAGCGAGAAACGCAACGGCCGCCGCCACTTCCTCCGCGCGGATCAACCGCCCGATGGGCGTGCGCCGGCGCAGCGTCGGCAGGTCGATACGGCCGACATCCGCAAGCTTTCGGACCAGCGCCGTCTCCACAAAGGCCGGAGCGACGGCATTGACCCGCACACCCTTGCCCGCCCATTCACAGGCCATGGCCCGCGTCATGGCAACGACGCCCGCCTTGGCCGCACCATAGGCATTGCGCTTCGGAAGCCCCGTCAGCCCTGCAATCGAGGAGAGGTTGACGATGGCACCTGAACCGCGCGCCACCATGCCCCTGGCCACCTCCCGTGACATCAGAAAAGTGCCGGAAAGATGCACGTCGAGTACCTTGCGGAAAGCGTCGAGGCCTTGTTCCAGCGTCGGCAGATGGCTGTCGCCGATGCCGGCATTGTTTACCAGAACGTCGAAGGGGGCGGAGGCGCAAACCGCCGCCACCTGTTCCTCGTCGGTAATGTTGCAGGCGAGGCCCAGATGGCCCTCACCCAGTTCTGCGGCGCGCTCCGCCGCCTTTGCACCGTCGAGATCGGCGATCGTTACGCAATAGCCGGCGGCTGCGAGCGCCTGCGCAATGGCGAAGCCGATCCCGTCGGCCCCGCCCGTGACGAGAGCATACCCCATGTCACGCATAGCCCGGCCTCGGCACCAGCCCCATCAGCGCCTGCGAAAGCCCGCCATCGACCACAATGTCCTGCCCGGAGACATAAGACGCGCGGTGCGAGGCGAGGAAAAGCGCCACATCTGCCATATCTTGCGGCGTGGCAATGCGGCGAAGCGGCACCATGGCTTCCCGTTTGGCCTTCACCGCCTCATCCCGGTAGAAGGGTTCGGACAACGGCGTGCGTACCAGACCGGGGCTTACCGTGTTGGAGCGGATGCCCTTCGGGCCCCATTCATAGGCAAGCTGGCGCGACAGCATGAGGATCGCCGCCTTGGAGGCGGAATAGGCCCCGCTTGCCGGCTGCGGCTGGGTGCCGGCGATGCTCGCCACATGGACGAGCGCGCCGTCTCCCCGCGCGATCATGGCCTTGCCGAAAGCCTGCGACGTCGCGAGATAGCCGGTGAGGTTGACGGACAGCATGGCCGACCAGTCGGCCTCTGCTACGCTTTCCAGCGCGCCGGGCCGGAGAATGCCGGCATTATTGACAAGAATGTCGGCCCCGCCTTCGGCCTCGACCGTTTCGGCGGCAGCGGTAATGTCGCCTGCCTTCGAGAGATCGCAGACAAGCGGAAAAGCGCCGTTGCCAAGTTCGCGTGCCAGCGGCCCGGTGCGCTCCTCATCCCGGTCGAGCAGCACGACGCGGGCCCCCTCGCCCGCAAAGGCCCGCGCGAGCGCCTGTCCGATGCCGCCGCCGGCACCGGTGATGACAGCGGTCTTGCCGTTCAGTCCAAGCCAGCTCATGCGGCGTTCTCCTTTTTCTGCGCTTCCGGGGCGATACCCGCCAGATAACGGCCGGTGATCCAGCCAAAGGTCATGGCCGGGCCAAGCGTGATGCCCGCACCCGGATAATTACCGCCCATGATCGAGGCGCGATCGTTACCTACGGCATAGAGGCCGGGGATGACGCCACCCTGCCGGTCGAGTACTTCTCCGGGAACGGTGGTCTTCAGGCCGTCGAACGTGCCGAGATCGCCCATCTCCATCTTCACTGCGTAGAACGGCCCCTGTTCCACCGGGGCAACGCACGGGTTCGGCGTGTTGTCGGGGTCCGCGAGATAACGGTTGAAAGAGGTTTCACCACGGTGGAAAGCCTCATCCCGGCCCTGTCGGGCGCCGCGATTGAAATCGGAAACCGTCGTTTCCAGCCCCTTCGCGTCAATGCCGCAGGCGCGGGCGAGATCCGTCAGCGTGCGGCCCTTTTTCAGATAGCCGGAGGAAAGCCAGGGTGTCAGCGGCATGGGCGCGGGCTTGGCATGGCCGAGCCCATATTTGCGGATGGTGCGGTGATCGCAGATCAGCCAGGCCGAGGCTTCGCCCGCCGCGACCATGGCCGCGCCGACATCGTGATAGCTCTCGCTCTCGTTGGTAAATCGCTTTCCGTTTGAAATGACCGCGATCATGCCCGGCTTGTAGCGGTCGAGCAGGTGCGGAAAAACGCCCTTGCCCGGCACGCGGCTAACCGGCATCCACGCCGCCGGCTGCGCGAATTCCGCATCGAAAGCACCGCCCACCTCTTCGCCGAGACGAATGCCATCGCCGGTATTGCCTTCAGGCACCGGCGAATAATGTCCGGCGCCAGCCTTGAGATGGGTATAGACCTTCGCCCGGCGGGCGAGATCGTGGGCATAACCGCCGCAGGCGAGCACCACGCCGCGGCGGGCGGTGATTGTGCCGGCGGCCTTGCCGCCGACCTTCGCGCCGGTCACCCGGTCGCCATCCTTGAGAAGGCTGAGCGCCGGGGTTTCGGTCAGGATCGGAATGCCGAGATCGAAGCAGCTTTTCGCCAGTCGCGCGGCCAGTGCGTTGCCGCTCGTGACCTGCACGCCGCGCCCGTAGCGCGCGACTTCGCCGGCATGGGCGGCCAGCCGCTTCAGAACATAGGCAAAGGAAGTGACCGATTTCGTGGCGTTGAAGAAGTGCTTGATGTCGGCATTCGACGAATTGAACATCATCCCCATGAAGGTGATGGTGGAAAGTGGGGGGCGCAGCCGCTTCAGATTGTCGCCGAGTGCACTCGTGTCGAAGGGTGCGGCGAGCACCGAACGGCCCACATCCACGCCGCCATCCACCGTCGGGTGATAGTCGGGATAAAGCGTCGGCACGAACTTGACGTCGGTTTCTTTTTCGAACCAGTCGAGCATTTTCGGCCCCGTGTCGAGAAAGGCGTCCACCGCGCCGTCATCGAACCAGTTGCCGGTTTCCGCCTTCATGTAGCGGCGTGCGGCCTCGCGCGTATCCGCCGGATTGTTGGCCTTGCCGTGGCGGTTGCCGGGTATCCACAGCACCCCGCCGGAAAAGGCGGTGGTGCCACCGAAAACCGGCTCCTTCTCGATCACGATGACCGAAAGACCGTGCTTTTTCGCGGTGATGGCGGTCGCGAGACCACCGGCCCCCGATCCGATCACGAGCACGTCGCAGACGCGCTCCTCCTCCCTGGGTCGCTCCATTTCATTCCTCCCTGTCGTCAATGGTATTGATCTTTGCTAACCCGACCTCCCGAACAGACCAATGGACGCACCGGCGCAATTGTTGCACAATTCGGTTGGGAGACATTCGGGAGGAAAAATGGCGCAGGAAGCGTTGAGCGGTATTCCGCATTACTATCTCTATGGCGATCAAGGCGCGGATGTCGAACTCGACCTTCTGCACATGGAGCCGATCCGCGACCGCTCCGGCCCGAACGATTGGAGAATTCGTCCGCATACCCACCCCGACCACATGCAGGTGTTGCTGGTGAAAAGCGGTGGCGGCACCATCCGCATGGAAGAGCAGATCCTGCCCATTCCCGTGCCCGGCATTCTCGTCGTGCCAGCCGGCATCGTTCACCAGATCGATTTCGACCCCGGCACGGACGGTTTCGTGGTGACGGCGGCGCTCGGCTGCCTCAAGACCGCAACGGTCTCCGATCCGCGCCTGCTGAAAGCGGCGGAACGGCCTGCCGTCTATCCGCTGGAGGGCACCGGCGTCAGCATTCCCGCGGTCATCGACACGTTCGAATGGCTGCACCGCGAATTCATCTGGTCGGCTCCGGGCCGGCGCACGGCAATCATGGCGCAATATATGCGCATTCTCGTCGTGGTGCTGCGCCTCAACGTGACCCATGACGACCCCGGCATTGCCGCGCCCGACCGGGATTACGACCTTCTGGTGCGCTACCGGGCACTGCTTGAAGAGCATTTCCGCAACGAACGCTCGCTGGCCTTCTATGCTGGCGATCTCGCGGTGACGCAGGCCCGCCTCAACGCCGCCTGCAAGGCGCGCGCCGGCAAGACCGCCTCCGACCTGCTCTACGAGCGCATCGTCATCGAGGCGAAGCGCTATCTCGTCTACACCGAAAGCAGCGTGGCGCAGGTGGCGCATCTCACCGGCTTTGACGATCCCGCCTATTTCAACCGCTTCTTCACCCAGCGCGTCGGCGTTTCTCCGGGCGCCTTCCGCAAGCAGGCGCTTCACCAGGAAGCGTGAAACGAACCCGTCCGGGTATCGTCCAATCTTTCCGACGCTCCGTCCATTTCTAAAATCGCCTCCCTTGGTCAGTTTGCCGACCATGGGAGGACAACATGATCCATGAATGGCGAAGCTACCGGCTGAAACCCGGCGCGGCACCCACCTATCTCGCGCTTCTGGCCGACGAAGGCCTGCCGCTCGTGACACGGCACCTGCCGATGACCGGCTACTGGCTGGGCGAAACCGGGCCGCTCAACACCATCCACCACCTGTGGAGCTATGCCGACTGGGCGGAACGCGAGGCCTGCCGGGCGACACTCGCCACCGAAGAGGCATGGGTGAAGGGCTTCATTCCCCGCGCCTTCGCGCTGGTAGAGGAACAGGAAAACCGCTTTCTGCGCACCACCACGTCGTCCACCCGCTTCGATGCGGTGTTGCGGCACCGGCGCAATCCGCATCCGGCCCGCGAACCGGGTGCACCGCTTTTTGCCCCGTCCACCTCGGCGCTCGTCACCGGCCTTGCCGTCAATGGTGCAGCCGCCGTGTTTGATGTGCTGTCGGGCACGCGCTCAGAGCCGCTGTCTCTTCTGCCACGCGGCAACGACCCCGTACCCTCGGAACCGATTTCCGGCGCAAGCCATATCGTGCTGCGCCCGCTTGCCTTTTCACCGCTTTGATTTTCGGGAGGAACCATAACAATGCGCCATCAGGTCTGTATCATCGGCGGCGGCCCCTCGGGCCTGCTTCTTTCGCTGCTTCTGCGCCGGGCGGGCGTCGATGCCATCGTGCTCGAACAGCGCACCCGCGACTATGTGCTGGCCCGCATCCGCGCCGGCGTTCTGGAACAGGGCCTTTGCGATCTTCTGCGCGAGGCAGGTGTCGGCAAGCGGCTGGATGCCGAAGGTTTCGTGCATGACGGCACGCTGATTACCGCACATGGCCGCACGGTTCACATCGATTTCAAGGCCCTGACCGGCTCGACCGTGACGATCTACGGCCAGACGGAAGTCACCCGCGACCTCTACGATGAACTCGACCGTACCGGTGCACCGATCTTCCACGAGGCCGAAGGCGTGGAAATCCACGGCGCCGACGGCGATGCCCCCTATGTCACCTTCACGCATCACGGCGTCAGCCACCGCATCGATTGCGATTACATCGCCGGCTGCGACGGCTTCCACGGAGTCAGCCGCCGCACGATCCCCGAGGGCACACGCCGGGAATACGAGCACGTCTATCCCTTCGGCTGGCTCGGCATTCTCTCGGAAACGAAGCCACTCCACAAGGAACTGGTCTATGCCGGCTCCGAACGCGGTTTCGCGCTCTGCTCCATGCGTCACGCCCATCTGAGCCGCCACTATCTTCAGGTGCCGCTGACCGACAAGGTGGAGGACTGGAGCGATGACGCCTTCTGGGACGAACTACGCCGCCGCCTGCCCGCCGAACTTGCCGATACGCTGGAAACCGGCCCGTCCATCGAAAAGTCCATCGCCCCGCTCCGAAGCTTCATTTCCGAGCCTATGCGCTGGGGCCGCCTCTTCCTCGCGGGCGATGCCGCCCACATCGTGCCGCCGACGGGCGCCAAGGGTCTGAACCTTGCCGCCTCCGACGTCTACTACCTGTCCCGCGCGCTGATTGCCTGCTATGCCGGGGATGCCGGCCTGCTGGAGACCTATTCGGCAACAGCGCTTGCCCGCGTCTGGAAGGCCTCGCGCTTCTCCTGGTCGATGACCCGGATGCTGCACAATTTCCCGACTGAGGGTGACTTCCTTCGACGTATGCAGGGCGCGGAAGTGGACTATCTGGCCGGTTCGAAGGCCGCCCAGACGGCGCTTGCCGAAAATTACGTCGGCCTGCCCTACTGATATTGTTCACGCTGACCGAAAGAGCCGCAGATGCCCAGCGCCTGCGGCCTTTTGGCGTTTAAGCGAACGGCAAATCGAAAAGGCTTGACTGCCTCGTTCCTTCCGTCAAAACTGGAATGACAATCCAGATTGGAAAGCGAATGAGCACTCTCGAAAAATCCCTGACCATTATCGAGCTTCTGGCGGCAAAGCCGGGTGGCCTGTCCGTTTCTTCCATCGCAAATCAGGTCAACCAACCGGCCAGCGGCGTGCACCGCACGCTTAACGAATTGATCCGGCTGGGTTATGTCCGTCAGGTGCAGGATCAGGGTGATTACGCGCTGACCATGAAACTCGCAGCGCTCGGTGTCGGCTTTCTCGGCCGCACCGGCGTCGGCGACGTGGCACAACCCATCCTTGATCGGCTGGCGCAAATCAGCGGGGAGTTGATTCGCCTTTCCGTGATCGATGGCGACGACCTGATCTGGGTGGCCGTGGCCCAGGGCGCGACCAGCGGTTTGCGATACGATCCCGGTCAGGAACAGGGCGTCGTCGTGCATCTCGCTTCCAGTTCCGGCGGTCAGGCATGGCTTGCCTCCATGTCGGACGAGGAAGCGCTTGAACGGGTCTCCCGGCAGGGCCTGACCCGCGCCGGTGCGACCAGCGGCCCCGGCGCGCCGCGCACCATTGCGGAGCTTCTCGCCATTCTCGCGGAAACCCGCCAGCGGGGCTATGCGGTTGCCGTCAACAGCTACATCGTCGGCATGGCCGCCATGGCCGTACCCGTCATGAACGGCGGCAAGGCCGTGAGCTGCCTTTCCATCGCCGGTCCTGCCGTGCGCATGACGGCAGAGCGCATGGCCGAACTCGCCCCGCATCTGATGCAGGCCGCGCAGGAAATCGGCATCGCCGCCAGCGGCTCGCGCTATTTCCCCGGCCTGCACAAAAGCGCCTGAATGCAAAAGGCCCACACCGGTTGGTGCGGGCCTTTTCATTTTATGGGGTGGCGCTCACTTCAGTGGTGAATTTGCCGTCGGGAACGCAATGGTCGAGCGCATGTCGGTGGTCAGCCAGTCCGGCCCGCCCTTCGGCGGCCACACGCCCTGCGCCACGGAATCCGCACGGATCTGGCCGCGTTCGTTGACGGAAGAGAAGGGCCAGATATGCGTCATGCGCGGCTTGCCGTCGATGCCATACATGCAGATCGTCAATTTCGACAGTTCGGTGCGCGCCGGAACAGCCGCTTCCCACGCCTTGATCGTCGGCTCCAGACCGCCGGTTTTCAGCACGTAGGTACGGAATTCATAGGCCGGGCCGAAGCTGCCGGTTTCAACCGGCGGCAGGAACGGAAACGGCGCATAACCTTCAAGTTCCAGCCCCGTCAGCCATTCCGAAGAGCCGAAAGGGTTTGAGGCGCGCAGCGTGCGCTCGCGTTCGCCATCATAGTCGGCCACGGTCTCGAAACCACGGAACACCAGAACCCGGTTCAGCGTGCCGATATCGGCATAGAAGATGCCGAGCAGCTTGCCTTTGCCTTCCGATGCAAAAGCCTCGATGGCAGGTGCGGCCTTGGCGGCAGCACCCATCGTGGTGGAAAGTGTTGCGATTTCATAGCGTTGCATGTCGTGTCCTTTCATCCGTCATTGCGCCGGCATTTACATCCGGCAGGTCGTTAAGTTTGCCAGCGGCGTGCTTGGCCACCCGCCAGCCGAAAACCATCGCCGGGCCGATGGTGGTGCCCGGACCGGGATAGGTGCCGCGAAAAATCGAGGCGAGATCGTTGCCGCAGGCGTAGAGGCCGGCAATCGGTTCGCCCTCATCGTTCAGCACGCGGCCGAATTCGTCGCCGGCAAGTCCGGCGCTCGAAGCGAGGTCGGCGGGCCGCACCGCCATCGCATAATAGGGCCCGGCACCGACCGGGCCGAGGCAGGGATTGGCGCCACCGGCCTCCGGATCGCCGTTGAAGCGGTTCACCACGCTGGAGCCGCGCCCGAAGGCCTCATCGACGCCGTTGATGGCCGAACGGTTGTAAGCATCCACCGTCTGCACCAAAACCTTGGGATCACAACCGATCTTGCCCGCGAGTTCGGCCAGCGTCTTCGCCTCGATGACGTAGCCGGCCTTGCGCATGGCCGCGAGATTGCCGGCGCCCGGCAGGATCATGCCCATGCCATAGCGGCGCATGAAAGCGGCATCGCAGACGAGGTGTGCGGGGATCGCGCCTGTGGCGATCTGCCCCATGGCGAAGTCGTGGTAGGAATTGGCCTCGTTGACGAAGCGCTGCCCCTTGGCATCGACCGCAAACAGGCCGGGCTTGGCGCGGTCGAGAATGATATGCGGCCACACCGCCAGTGACCCGTCCGGGCGTGTGTAGGACGAGCACGGCATCCACAGGGCCGGGCTGTCCCCGCCGTCATCGAAACGCGCGCCGATGGCCATCGCCACATCGGCACCGTCGCCGGTATTCGTCGGCGGCCCCAGCGCATAGTCGCGCGTGCCCGCCGGGAAAAGCCGTTCGCGGATCTTGCGGTTCCAGCAGATGCCGCCGGTGGCCAGCACGACACCCTTGCGGGCGCGGATACGGCGGGTGCCCGCCGGTCCTTCCAGCACAGCGCCGACGACACGGCCATCCTCTATCATCAACTCCCGGACGCCGGATTCGAACAGAACCGGCACCTTGGCCTTGCGCAGACTGTAAAGAAGCCGGCCCACCAGCGCATTGCCCATCAGAAGGCGCGTGCCGCGCCGGTAGCTCACCCGATCCAGCACATAGCCGCCGACAATGCCGAGCGTGCTGAGCAGGTTGGCGAGCGAGGCAAAGGGCGAAAGCAGGGCGCCAAGTTCGTTGCGCCCCACCATCATGCCACCAAGACCCATGAATTCGCGGCGCGGCGGACGCACACGGTCGAAATCCTCGCGCCCCAGCAGCTTGCCGTCGAACATCACCGGACCGAGCGCCCGGCCACCATAGGCCGAGCCCGGCCCATCGAGATAATCGGGATGCGCTGCCGCAGCGACGAATTTCACGTCGGTCTTGCGGTCCAGTTCCTCGATGGCCGCGCGGCCGGATGTGAGGAAGGCTTCGCGCAGACGCGCACCGCCCCGGTTGGCGACCACGGCTTCCAGGAATGCGCGGGCATCGTCCACGCTGTCCGGCACACCGGCTTGTTCGGACAGATGCGTACCGGGCACCCAGGTCGTGCCGCCGGACGTCGAGGTCGTGCCTCCCACCTGCGCCGTCTTTTCGGCCAGAACGACGTTCAACCCCTCAAGTGCGGCAACCAGCGCCGCCGTCATGCCTCCGGCGCCCGCGCCGCAGACCAGAAGGTCAACCTCTTCCACCGTTTCAGGCTTGTTCTCAGCCGGCATTCTCTTTCCTCCCAAAGCGTTCGTCTTCCGCCATATCGCCCGCAGCAATGGTCTCGGCGGCAATAAATCCAAAGGTCATGGCCGGGCCGAGCGTGATGCCGCCGCTCGGGTAATGCCCGCCCATGATGCTGTTCATGTCGTTGCCAGCGGCGAAGAGGCCGGGGATAGGCTCACCCGAGGCGTCGAGCACCCGGGCGCGGACGTCTGTCTCGATACCGGCAAAGGTGCCGAGGCTGCCCGGTACCACCTTCACCGCATAGAACGGGCCGTTTTCGATGGGCGCGAGGCAGGGATTGGGCTTGTGTTCCGGGTCGCCCTGAACCCGCTGGTAAGGCGTCACGCCACGATGAAATTCCGGGTCTTCGCCCTGCGCGGCATGGCGGTTGAAGTTTTCGACCGTCTGCTTCAGTCCGGCGGCATCGATGCCGCAGCGCTGCGCCAGAGCCTCGATGCTGGACGCCTCAATCAGGTAACCGTTGCGGAGAAAGGCGCCGAGCGGCACCGGCGCGGGCTTGACCGCGCCAAGGCCGTAACGCCGCAAAAACCGGCGATCACAGATCAGCCAGGAGACGGTCGGCTCCCCCGGTGGCGTCGCGGCGATCATGTCGCGGACATAATCGTGGTAGGGTCCACCTTCGTCGGCAAAACGTTTGCCAGCCGCCGTCACGGCGATGATGCCCGGCTTGCCGCGCTCCACCAGATGCGGGAAGCGCCCGACGCTGCCATCTGCGCGGGGCACAAGCGAGACCGGTGCATAGGCGGCGGCATGGGCGAGCGTTGTGGAAATGCGCCCGCCGGCGCTTTCCGCCAGCCGCAAGCCATCGCCGCTATTGGTTTCAGGCGCGGCAGAGCTGTGCGAGGTTCCCGCCTGAACATGCGGCAAAAGATCGTTCAGCCGTTTCGGATCGTGCGGAAAGCCGCCCGCCGCCAGCACCACGCCGCGCCGCGCGGTGACGCTGATGCGCCCGGTCCGGGTTTCCAGCACGGCACCGATAACGCGGTGCCCGTCACGGATGAGTTCGCAGGCGGGTGCGCTCGGCCACAGGGCGACATGCTGATCGGCGGCCGAGCGCAGAAGCCGCGCAATCAGCGCATTGCCGTTGACGAGTTGCATCGCCCGGCGATGAACGGCGAGATCACGCAGGTGGATCAACACACGGCGGGTGACGTAAGCGAACGCCTTCGGGGAGCGGAGCGCCGTCAGGAACATGCGCATATCGACGCCGGACGCGATACCCATGCCGAGAAAGGTGGTTTCGGGAATAGGCGAACGCAGGCTTGCAATCAGTGAGCCGAGTTCTCGCCCGTCATAGGGAGCGGCCACCACCGAGCGCCAGCCGGTTGCCGCCCCCGGCAATGTTCCGTGGAAATCCGGGACGCCGCTGCCGGGTGTAAAATGGACTTCCGTATTCTTCTCGAAGAATTCGAGCATTTTCGGCGCGCCATCGAGATAGGCGTCGATCATCGTCTCGTCATAGTGATTGCCCAGAACGGCGCGCAGATAAGCTCTAGGCGCATCCGGCCCCTCACCCTTTCCTGCGCTCAGGGCATGGGGCGCATTCGGCACCCACAGCCATCCACCGGAATAAGCGCTGGTTCCGCCGAAGACCTCGGCCTTTTCCGCAACAATGACATCAAGGCCACGATGGGCGGCGGCGACAGCCGCGGAAAGCCCCCCCGCCCCCGAGCCAATCACCAGCACATCACACTCCGCGCGGGCGCTCGCCCCCGCGTGATCCGCATCCGTCATGCTCAACCGCCTCCTCTGGGAGCGCGGACCAGCCCGGCACAGCGAGCCGGGCAAGTCCGTTATTCTGCCGGAAAGGGGCCCTCCTCCAGAGCGTGCCCTTGCCGTTCGTCATCACTTTTATACACAAAATGGAATGATTTTCAAAATAATAATTTCATTCCATTTATAATGTATCGATGATGCGGCGTGCGGCGGCAAGCGCCCGGGCAGCACGTTCACGTGGCGTCACACGCTGCATGAGATCGGTCGAGGCAATCTCGACGCTCACTGGAACGTCCTCCGGTAAGGCGCGGACAAACGAATGCAAATCAATGCCGCCATCGCCCGGCAGAAGACGTCCGCCGCGGGCAATCGCAATCAAACCGGCATCGCTTGGATCATAGTCGGCCGGCGCATCGCAGATCTGGAAATAGTGGATGCGTTCGCGCGGAATGGATTCCAGATCTTTCGGGTTGCGGCCTGTCCTGTCCCAGTGCAGGGCATCGGCCAGAACGCCGCCGGAGGGCTGGCCGGCGGCCTCGACAATGGCAAGCGCCTGCGCGGCATCGCGCACGCCGGTCCAGGGCATGAATTCGAGATCGGACGTCAGGCCGTAGCCCGCCGCCAGTTCCGCGAAGGCCGCGAAGGTCTGGGTCAACCGGCTGTGATCGGTATCGTCACCCGCCACGAGGATCTTCGAAGCGCCAAGCGCCTGCGCGCATTCCAGAAAGGGCTTGAACGCGTCCGGTTGTGTCTCGGGCTTGAGGCGCACGATTTCGACATCGCCCACGCTGATGCCGGTTTCGGCAAGCGCGGCTTGCGCCTCGGCCAGAACCGCCTTGTCGGTGAGGATCGGATAGGGACCTTCACCGCTTGCAGCGGCGGGCAAAAGCCGCAGGCCGACACTGGTATAACCGGTTTCGGCGGCGACGCGAATGGCTTCGGCGGGCGCGAGATCGGCGACGGTCAGAAAGGCGAGAGAAAATTGCCGTGTCATGATGGGCCTCACTTCGCGCAGAGATAGTCGACCATGAGGTCGCGCACTTCCACGAACATATCGACACCGGTGATCGTGCCGCAGCCGATTTCACGGGCACGCGCCACAAGCGGGGAAACCGCCGGTTGGGTGATGACCTCACCGATAAACATGCCGGCGGTCAGCTTGTCGCCATCGAAAGGCAGGGCATCGCCTTCACGCATGCCGGCAGGGGTGGCATTCACCACCACATCGAAGCCGGTCGGGTCGGCGCTTCCGGCATAGACTTTCGCCTTGCCGAGCGAGGCAAGGCGTTCAATCAGCGCATTGCTGCGGGCTTCGTCCATTTCATGAATGGCAAGCTCGGACACACCGGCAAGAACCAGCGCATGGGCAATCGCGCTGCCCGCACCGCCTGCCCCGGCAAGGATCGCCCGCTTGCCTTCCAGCACGCATCCGGCTTTCTTCAGAGCCGAAACATGGCCCAGACCGTCGAACATATCGCCCTCCCAGCCCGTCGCCGTGCGCCGCAGCGTGTTGACCGCGCCAAGAAAGGCGGCGCGCTCGGAAAGCCGATCCGCCATAGTGATCGCCGCGATCTTGTGCGGCACGGTGATGATGACGCCATCGAGGTTCTGGAGGGCTTTCAGACCGGACCAGCAGGTTTCCAGATCCTTCGGTGCAACGTGGCCGGGAATGCACAATGCATTCAGACCCCGGGCCTGCAGCATTTCACTGACGCCGGCCGGCGACTTCACCTGGGCAATCGGATCACCGATCACGAAGCACAGGCGCGATGCGCCGTTCAGTTCCAGATTCATCATTTCCTCCTCCATAAAATGTGAATGTCATTTCATTATTGAATACACATCCATTTTATCGTCGTCCAGAGGAGATTTATTGCAAACAGGCGAACGCGCACGGCCTTTCCATGCGCGGCATCACGGACACCGAACAGCAGGGCAACAGGATTTTACGCATGATCTCCGCAGATCGCGCAGACGCGGTTCAGCACGCCGCCAAGGCGCGGACCGCCTTCATGGCCGGATCGGCCGGGCGCGGGCGATGGCTGTCGCCGCCTCAGGTCTCCCCGCCGAAGTGCTGGGCGTGGATAAGCAGCCCCTTGCCGCCATGCTCGATATCGCGAGCGATAGCCGCGGCGGCGGCCTCTTCATCGCGGGCGCGCAATGCCTGAATGACCAGCACATGCGGGTGCGGGTCCCAATCCGGCAGGCCGGCATCATAGAGATGTGAAATGATCGGCCCACAACGGACCCACAGGCTTTCCACGATGTCGTAGAGGATCGGCGATCCTGCGATACCGCACAGGGCAAGGTGAAATTCCGTATTGAGATCAACGGCGCGAACAAAATCGCTCTTGCGGTGACAGCCGGCGATCTCCTCCTGAATGGCCTCAAGCGCGTCGATTTCTTCACCGGTGGCACGCCTGGCGGCGAGCGCGGCCGCCCTGCCCTCCAGATCCATGCGGATCGTCCGAATTTCCAGAAGCTGAGCCAGCGTCAGGGAGGGAACAATCGCCGTGCCGCGCTGATCCAGCATCAGTGCTTTTTCGCTGACCAACCGCAGCAGCGCCTCGCGCATGGGCGTGGCGCTGATCCCGAACCGGGCCGACATGGGCCGCAGGCGCAGGCGCTCCCCCGGACGCAACTGCCCCCGCATCAATGCCCCACGCAAATCGAGATAGGCCCGTTCGCTGAGGTTTTCCTTGAGGATCGGACGAACCCAATCCGCATTTTCCGGCGAACTTGCTTCATTTTGCTGGGGGGGCCTTGACATCAGCGACCTCTCGACTGTTTGTTATAACAAATTACATATCACGATTTCCATCGGCTGCGAAACAGAAATTGCAACTGAAAGACAGGCGGGGAGGCCTGGGAAATCGGGAACAACAGGGAGGAGGCGCAGCATGATTGCGCTGCGAAAAACCGCTACCGCGTTCGGTGCGGAACTGGTTCGCATTGCCGCGCCAGCGACGCCATCGGCGGACAGTGTCATCATCGAAGTCGCCGCCACCGGTATTTGCGGCAGCGACGTCCATGCCTATGAATGGACGCCCGGCTACGAATTCATGGCCGCGCATCTTCCGCTCACGATCGGTCACGAGTTTTCCGGCATCGTGCGAACCGTCGGCGCTGCCGTCACGGATATCATGCCGGGGGAGCGGGTCGTCTGCTGGCCAACCGTTGCCTGCACCCGCTGCACGGCCTGTCTGGCCGAACGCCCCCAACATTGCCCGGAACGCACGGTTATCGGACTGCACCGCGATGGCGGCTTCGCCCGCTGCGTGGAAGTGCCGGCCCGTAACTGCCTGCGCATACCAGACCGTCTCGACCTTGAAACAGCGGCCCTTGCCGAACCGCTTTCGATTGCCGTCAACGCCGTCGATGTCGCGGAGATCCGCGACGGAGACCGGGTCGTCGTTCTCGGCCCCGGCCCCATCGGCCTCGGGGCTGCCTGGGTCGCAACCCAACGGGGCGGGAAGGTGCTTGTTGCCGGTTTCAATGACACGCCGCGCCTTGCCATCGCCCGCGAGATGGGCGTTGCCGCAACCGTCGACCTCGCAACAACCTCGCTCGATGAAGCAGTCACCGCTACGTTTGGCGACAGGGCAGATCGGGTGATAGAGGCAACCGGCATCGTCAGTAGCATCACCGAGGGACTGGCCGCACTGAGGCCCGGCGGCATCCTGACCGCCGCAGGTATCCACACGACGCCGCTCGAACTCGACCTGACCCGCTTCATTCGCGAGAAGAAGCAGCTTCGCGCCGCCCACGACACGACGCACGCCGCCTTTCAGGAGGCAATCCGCCTGCTTGGCGACAACACTGACAACCTTGCCCGCATGATTACCCACCGCAGACCGCTTGCCGAAGCGGCAGACGCCTTCGCGCTCGCTCGCACCCGGCAAGCCGTCAAGGTGATGCTGATCCCGCCAAGAGAGGAAGACCAATGACCGAAACGACCCGCGCCGTCATAGCGGCACGCCCCGGTGGCCCGGATGTCCTCGAAATCGTCGAGCGGCCGCGCCCCGTTCCCGGCAACGGCGAACTTCTGGTGCGCGTCGGAGCCGCCGGCATCAACCGGCCCGACGTCATGCAGCGGCAGGGGAATTATCCGCCGCCGCCCGGTGCATCCGATGTGCTGGGGCTGGAACTGGCCGGCACGGTGGTCGAGGCCGGCGCAGGCGTCACCCGCTTCAAGCCCGGTGACCGGCTGATGGCGCTCGTTCATTCCGGCGCCTATGCCGAATGGGCCGTGGTGCAGGAAGCTTCCGCCCTTCCCGTTCCCACGGGCATGTCGATGGTCGAGGCCGGCGCGTTCGCGGAAACCTATTTCACGGTCTGGAGCAATGTTTTCGAGAGAGCTGGACTGAAGCCGGGCGAAACGCTGCTCATCCACGGTGGCACATCGGGCATCGGTGCAACCGCGACCCTGCTTGCCAAGGCGCTCGGCTCCAAAGTCATCGTGACCGCCGGTTCGGATAAAAAATGCGCGGCCAGCCTCAAGCTGGGTGCCGACGCGGCAATCAACTACCGCACGCAGGATTTCGTGACCGCAGCCCGCGACCTGACGGACGGTCGCGGACCGGATGTGATCCTCGACATGGTGGGCGGCGACTATATCGCCCGCAACATCGAGGCCGTCGCCGTCGACGGTCGTATTGCCCAGATTGCCTTCCAGCAGGGGTCGAAAGCGGAAGTGGACTTCCTGCCGCTTCTGATGAAGCGCGTCACCTTCACAGGTTCGACGCTGCGCGCCCGCCCGCTGGCGATGAAGGCGAAGCTGGCGCGGGCGCTGGAAGAACACGTTCTGCCACTGCTGGAAGCCGGCGTTGCGCGACCGCCGATCGATTCCACCTTCCCGTTCGAGAAGGTGCGCGATGCCCATGCCCGCATGGATGCCGGCACCCATGTCGGCAAGATCGTCCTCGTGATGGAGCCAACGGCATGAACACGCAAGCCCGTATTCCCCAAGCCAATGCCACCGGCGCGCATCGTCTCGCCGCCGCCCTTCAGCGCCATGGCGTGAAGGAGATTTTCGGCCAGTCCATTCCGTCAGCCCTCTTCCTTGCTGCCCCTGATTACGGCATCCGCCAGATCGGCTACCGCACGGAAAATGCCGGTGCGGCCATGGCCGATGCCTTCGCCCGCGTCTCCGGCAAGGTGGCGGTGGTCACCGCCCAGAACGGCCCGGCGGCAACGCTGCTGGTGCCCGGCCTTGCCGAAGCGCTGAAGGCCTCGATCCCGGTGGTTGCCATCGTGCAGGATGTCGCCCGCCGTTTTACGGATAAAAACGCCTTCCAGGAACTCGATCATTTCGCACTGTTCCAGGGCGTGGCGAAATGGGTGCGGCGTGTTGCCGACCCCGCCCGCCTCGATGACTATGTGGACATGGCCTTCACGGCCGCCGCCACCGGTCGTGCTGGCCCAGCCGTTCTGCTCGTGCCGCTCGACGTGCTGGACGAACACCCCGGTTTCGCCCCCGCAGCACCGCAGCGCAACGCGGCACTCGGCACCTTTCCGCTCGACCGCGTTTCAGCAGATCCGGCGCGGGTTGCCGAAGCCGCCGATCTTCTGGCCGCATCCACCCGCCCCATCGTGATTGCCGGCGGCGGCATTCATTCATCGCAGGCGTGGGGCGAACTCTCGGCACTTCAGAACCTCGGCCTGCCCGTGGCGACCACGGTGATGGGCAAGGGCGCAACCGACGAAACCCATCCGCTTTCCGTCGGCATCGTTGGCTACTTCATGGCCCCGGGTGCGCGCTCATCCCATCTGCGCGATCTCGTGGCCGATGCGGATCTCGTCTTCCTCATCGGCAACCGCACCAACCAGAACGGCACCGATAGCTGGTCGCTCTATCCGAAAAACGCCCGCTACATTCACCTCGACATAGACGGCAACGAGATTGGCCGCAATTTCGAAGCGCTGCGGCTTGCGGGCGACGCAAAACTGACGCTGGCGGCGCTCGTCGATGCCTTGAAAGCGCGCGACCTGACGGGCTTCGCCGCCCGCCGCCCGACGCTTGAGGCGAAGATTGCCGACGCCCGCAAAGCCCACGCGCAAGACATTGCCCGGCTGGTCGACATGGATGCCACCCCGATCCGGCCCGAACGGTTGATGGCCGATCTCGATCAGGCTCTGACACCGGAGGCGATCACCGTTGCCGATGCCAGCTATTCCTCGATCTGGATCGCCAACGGGTTGACGGCGCAGCGCGCCGGCCAGCGGTTTCTCACCCCGCGCGGCCTTGCCGGTCTCGGCTGGGGCCTGCCTTTTGCACTGGGCGCCAAGGTAGCGCGGCCTCGCGCTCCGGTCGTCTGCCTGACAGGCGATGGCGGCTTCGGCCATGTCTGGGGAGAGCTGGAAACGGCGCGGCGCATGAAGCTTCCGGTCGTCGTCATCGTGCTGAACAACCAGATCCTCGGCTATCAGAAACATGCCGAACTCAGCCTGTTCGGCGGGTTCACGGATGTCTGCCATTTCGAGCCGGTGGACCATGCCGCGATAGCGCGGGCCGTGGGTTGCCAGGGCGTGCGCATCGAAAAGCCCGCCGATTTTCTGCCGGCGCTGCGCGCCGCGCTCGCCTCGGATGCCGTGACCGTTCTCGATGTCATCACCGACGAGCGCGCCCATCCGCCGATCACGTCCTTCGAGGGTAAGGAGGCCCTCGATTACTGACCACTCAACGTCTGCGACTGTTCCAAGGGAGGAAAACATGAAACTGTCGTCTTTGCTGAAAACCACTACCGCCGCCATGCTTTTGACCGCCGGCGCCGCTCATGCCGATGTCAAGATCGGCTCGCTCTATCCGTTCAGCGGCCAGCTTGCGCTTCTTGGGGATGAAAGTGCACGCGGTCTCGAAATCGCCGTTGACGAACTGAATGCCAAGGGCGGCATTCAGGGCGAGAAGATCGTTCTCGTGCGCGGCGATGCCGTCGACAACAACCAGGCCATCGGTGAGGCCCGTCGCCTGATTTCGCTCGAAAAGGTCGCTGCGATCTTCGGCTCCTACTCGTCGGCGCGCTCGATTGCCGCGAGCCAGGTGGCCGAGCTTTCCGGCATTCCCTATTTTGAACTCGGCGCCGTTGCCGATGAAGTCACAGGCCGCGGCCTGAAATATCTCTACCGCACCAACCCCTATGCCCTGCACATGGGCGAGATGATCATCGACATGACCGTCAAGAAGGTTGCGCCGGCACTCGGCAAGAAACCGGAAGACCTCAAGATCGGCATTATTTATGAGGATTCGAGCTACGGCACCTCGGTTTCCAACCACCAGAAGGAATTCGCCAAGAAAGCAGGGCTGAACGTCGTTGTGTCCTCCGGCTACCCGTCCAACACGGTCGACATGTCGTCGCTAGTGCTTGAACTCAAGCAGGCGGGCGTCGATGTGGTTCTGCAGACAGCCTACCAGAACGACGCCGTTCTTTTCCTCCAGCAGTCGGGCGAACAGGGCTTCAAGCCCGGTGCCGTGATCGGCGGCGGCGGCGGCTACTCCACCCAGCCGACGGCAGATGCCGTGGGTCATGACAAGATCGAGGGCGTGCTCGACGTCGATTTCACCCAGTATCTCGTCAACACCAAGGCGACCCCCGGGCTCGAAGGCTTCGTGGAAGCCTACAAGAAGAAGTACGGCATCTTCCCCCGCTCCGGTCACTCGTTGACCAATTACATGGGCTCGAAAGCCATTCTCGAGGCGCTCGACAAAGCCAAGGGTTTTGAGCCTGACACCATCGTTGAGGCCGCAAAGGCGATCGACATCGCCGACGGCACCACCGCAACGGGCTACGGGATCAAGTTCGGGGCCAACAACCAGAACGAACGCGCCAAGATGATGGGCATGCAGTGGCAGGGCGGCAAGCTCGTCACCGTTTATCCGGATGAGGCCGCTACCGCGCCGATGAAGATCGGCAAATAAGGCCCCTTGACCGGGCGGCAGTTCACCCCGCGCCGCCCGGTCGTTCATCTCCAACCCTTGCGAAGGACATTTCCTTCGCCTGAACCGGCTGCGAGGCGTGATGGAAACTTTTCTACAAGTGCTTGCCAACGGCCTGATGCTCGGCGCGCTTTTTGCGATCGTCAGTATCGGCCTGACCCTGATCTTCGGCATCGTCAAGGTGGTCAACTTCGCCCACGGCGAGTTCCTGATGGTCGGGATGTATCTGACCTTCGTGGTGGCCGGCTGGCTCGGCATTCACCCGCTTTATACGATCGTCATCGTCGCGCCATTGCTCTTTCTGGCGGGTGCCGCCACGCAGCGCTTCATCATTCAGCCGCTGATGAGCGCTCGCGACGATCATATCCAGATCTTCGCCACCGTCGGCCTTTCGACGGCACTGATCAATCTCGCGCTGCTGGTCTTCGGTGCTGACATTGCCAACACCCCGGCCGGGGGAATGCGCACGCCCATCCTGATCGGTCCCGTGCGGGTTCTCTCCGGGCAGTTGTTCATCCTCGCCGCCTCGGTGCTGCTCGTGATCGGCCTGCGTCTCTTCCTGCAAAAGACCCAGACCGGACGTGCCATTCGGGCCGTTGCCCAGAACCGCGCTGCCGCCCAGCTCATGGGCATCAACGTGAACCGCATCTACGTGCTGACCTTCGGCATTGGCGCCGCCTGCGTCGGCCTTGCCGCCACGCTGATTGCGCCGCTTTACCCGACCTCGCCGAATATCGGCACCTATTTCGTGCTGACGGCCTTCGTCGTCGTGGTGCTTGGCGGTCTTGGTTCCATCGGCGGCGCTTTCGTCGGTGCCATGGTCATCGGACTGATCGACAGTTTCTCCGGCTTTTACATCGGGTCCGATCTCAGAGAAGTCGCCGTCTTCGGCGTGTTCCTTCTGATCCTCATCCTGAAGCCATCCGGCCTTTTCGGCAAAAGCCTCAATCTCTCGCATGTATCGCCATGAGGAAGCCCATGACAGATACCACCGCTGCCAATCTCGCCGCCCCGGTCGCCGAGAAGCGCACCGCCGGCCTGCCCCGTCGCAACCTGATCGCGCTTGCCCTGTTCCTGGCCGCGATCTTCCTCGTTCCGGTCGCCATCGGCGACCAGTTCGTCTACCACGTCTTCATCACCATCTGCCTGTTTGCCGGTCTCTCGACCGCCTGGAACATCGTGGGCGGCTTTGCCGGCCAGCTCTCGCTCGGTCATGCAATCTTCTACGGCATCGGCGCCTATGCCGGTATCATTCTGATGAACATGGGGATTTCGCCCTGGATCGGCATGTTTGTCGGCGCCGCCGTCGCAGTCGTGGCGGCCATCGTCATCTCCTATCCGTGTTTCAGGCTGAAAGGGCCGTTCTTCGCGCTGGCCACCATTGCCTTCCTCGAAGTGTTCCGCGTGCTCACGCTGCATTTCTCGGGGCTGACCGGCGGCGCAACCGGCCTGATGATCCCGCTGAAGCTCGGCTGGGAATGGATGGTCTTCCGTGAACGCCTGCCTGCCCTCATCATCGTTTTCGGCATGATGCTGGTGTCGCTCATCGCCGCCTGGTGGATCCGCTCGCACCGCCTCGGCTTCTATCTCGTCGCCACCCGCGAACGCGAAAGTGCCGCGCAGGCGGCTGGTGTCTCCACAGTCAAGGTCCGCCTCATCGCGGTGTCGGTGTCGGCAGCCCTCTGCGCCATGTTCGGCACCTTCCACGCCATGTACCTCACCTTCATCGAGCCCGCGGCGATGTTCTCGCTGACGACCTCGATCCAGATCGCCATGTTTGCGCTCATCGGCGGCATCGGCACCGTGTTCGGCCCGCTGATCGGCGCGGTCTTCCTCGTGCCGATCTCGGAACTGGCGCGCGGCTGGCTCGGTGCCCATGCGCTCGGCCTGCACGGCTTCGTCTACGGCATCGTGCTTGTGCTTGTCGTTCTCTTCATGCCGAACGGCCTGATGGGCGCGCTGAAGCGCGTATTCGGCAAGGCCGAGCCGGAACGTGGCGTTCAGGCCGCCTCCGTTGCCGCTGCACCGCGCGCAACCGAACGGCCCGCCATCGGCCATGAAATCATGGTGGCCGATCATCTGGACAAGCATTTCGGCGGCCTGCATGTCACCAACGATGTGAGTTTCAGCCTGAAGGAAGGCGAGATCCTCGCCCTGATCGGCCCGAACGGTGCGGGCAAGACCACCGTGTTCAACATGCTCTCCGGCTTCCTGACGCCGGACAGTGGTGGCGTGAAGGTGCGCGATGCCGCCGGCAACTTCGTTTCACCGACGACACCGGGCGATTTCGCCGCCATCGGTGTCGGCCGTACCTTCCAGATCGTCCAGCCCTTCGCGGCCATGACGGTGGAGGAAAACATCATGGTCGGCGCCTTCCATCGCTTCCACGATGTGGGCGACGCGCGTGACGCCGCCCGCGAGACGGCGCACCGCATGGGTCTCGGCCCGTGGCTCAACGCCGAAGCGCGGGGACTGACCATCGGTGGCCTGAAGCGGCTGGAGGTCGCCCGCGTCATGGCCATGCAGCCCCGCATCCTGCTGCTGGATGAAGTCATGGCTGGCATCAACCAGACCGATGTGCGCCGCGCCATCGACCTGATGTTGTCGATCCGCGATACGGGCGTGTCGATCATTGCCATCGAACACGTCATGCAGGCGGTCATGTCGCTGTCTGATCGGGTGATCGTGCTGAACTCCGGCCAGATTATCGCCGAAGGCAAACCGCAGGACGTGGTGCGGGACCCCACCGTGATCGAGGCCTATCTCGGAAAGGAATTCACCCATGCTCACGCTTGAAAATATCCATGCCGGCTATGGCGCGACCACGATCCTCCAGGATGTATCCCTGCATGTTACGGCGGGGGAAGTGGTGACCATCGTCGGCGCGAACGGTGCCGGCAAGACGACGACGCTGCGCACCATCGCCGGGCTGATCCGCCCGTCCTCGGGCAAGATCACCTTCGAGGGCGAGGACATAACGAAGCTTTCGGCCCACGAGACGGTGGAACTCGGCGTGACCCTGATCCCCGAAGGGCGCCAGCTCTTCGCGGACATGACCGTGCTCGAAAACCTGCTGATGGGTTCCTACCGCAAGGCGGCCCGCGCCGCCCAGCACGACACGCTGGACTATGTCCTCTCGCTCTTTCCCCGCGTGAAGGAGCGTCTGGCCCAGAATGCCGGTTCGCTTTCCGGTGGCGAACAGCAGATGGTGGCGATCGCGCGCGGCATGATGGCGAAGCCGAAGCTGCTGATGTTCGACGAGCCCTCGCTTGGCCTTGCCCCGATCATCGTCCAGCAGGTGTTCGAGGTGATCGACACCATCGTGAAGACCGGAGCAACAGTGCTCATCGTCGAACAGAACGTGTTCCACACGCTGAAGGCTGCCGACCGGGGCTATGTGCTGGAAAACGGCGAGATCGTGCTGACCGACGATGCCGAGGCGCTGCTGAGCAACGACCACGTAAGACAGGCCTATCTGGGAATCTGACATGCCAAAACAGGAAGAGAATGCAGCCGAATTCGCCTGCCGCCCAAGCCATGCCGGACGCCGGGTCCTCGTGACCGGGGCCGGGCGTGGCATCGGTCGGGCGATTGCGCTCGGCTTTGCGGCGCGCGGCGCAACCGTGGGCGTTGCCGACATGAACGCGGACGATATCGCCGGGACCGTCGCCCTCATTGCCACAGCCGGCCACGGCAAGGGCGTACCGCTGATGCTCGACGTCGCGGATTACTCCTCCGTGGAAAAGGCCCTGGCCGAGGCGGCAATTCTCATGGGCGGGGCCTTCGATACGGTCGTCAACAATGCCGGCATTTCGCCCAAGCATGATGGCGTCGCCCACAAGGTCTGGGAAATGGACCCCGCCGAGTGGGGCCGCGTCGTGGCGGTCAACCTCACTGGCGCGTTCAATACTATCCGCGCGCTCACCCCTTCCATGCGCGAAGCCGGGCGCGGCTGGATCGTCAACCTCTCGTCCGTCGCCGGCAAGACCTATTCGCCGGTGGTGGCCTGCCACTATGCCGCGACGAAATCCGCGCTGATCGGCTTCACCAAGCACCTCGCCGCCGAACTTGGACCCCACGATATCCGCGTCAACGCACTGGCGCCGGGTCGCATCGAAACGCCCATGGTACGCGGTGTCGCCGGCACCGTGAACGAGGAACAGGTGCGGCTGACGCCGATGGGTCGCCTCGGCCAGCCCGAAGAGGTAGCGGATGTCGCCGTCTGGCTCACCTCACCCGAATCCAGTTTTGTCACCGGCCAGACCATCGATGTCGCCGGCGGCCTCTACATGACCTGAAACGGGCTGCTCCCAACGGCCCGCCCACCCTGGAGAATGACATGACCACCCCATCCGAACGCCAGATCACGGGCAATACCCGCATCTTCGGAATCGTCGCCGACCCGATCTATCACGTAAAGACGCCGCAGGTGATGAACGCCAATTTCGCCCGCCTCGGCATCGACGCCGTGCTGATCCCGATCCATGTGAAGCCGGAGGGTCTCGCGGCCGTCATGGCCGGTCTTGCCAGCATGGAGAATTTCGGCGGCCTTATCGCCACCGTTCCGCACAAACCGGAAATCATCAATCTCTGTGACGAGGTCACGGGTGAGGCGCGCCACATCGGCGCGGTCAACTGCATTCGCCGCGATCCGGACGGCCGCATGGTCGGCGCAATGCTGGACGGCACCGGCTTTGTCGAAGCGCTGAAAACCGTGACCGGCTTCGACCCGCAGGGCAAGCGTGCCTTCGTGGCCGGCGCCGGCGGGGCGGCTTCGGCGATTGCCTTTGCGCTCGCCAAGGCTGGCGTGTCCCATCTGACCATAGCCAACCGCACCGAGGCCAAGGCGCAGGAACTCGGTGCACGCATCCGTGCTGTCTATCCCGCGATCTCCGTCTCAACCGATGCCACGACGGTTGCCGATCACGATCTTGTCGCCAACGGCACCTCGCTCGGCATGAAGGAAACGGATGCACCGCCGGTCGATTTCGACCAGTTGCATGCGGGACAGGTCGTCGGTGACGCGATCATGCAGCCGGAAATGACGCCCCTTCTGCGCGCCGCGCAAGCCAGGGGCTGCCGCATCCAGCTCGGCAAACCCATGCTCGAATGCCAGATCGAATTGATGATCCGGCATTTCAACATTCTGCCCCATTGAACCGGAGGGCCGCGGATGGCCACCGCATCTGAAACCTATGACTACATCATCGTTGGCGGCGGCAATGCCGGCTGCGTGCTGGCCAACCGCCTGACGCTGGATGGCCGCCGCCGCGTGCTGCTTCTCGAAGCCGGTGGCGAGGCAAAGAGCCCGTGGATCGGCATTCCCGCCGGCTTTTCGAAACTGCTCGTAAACCCGGTCTATAACTGGCGCTTCCAGACGGAGCCGGAAGCGGCCACCTGTAACCGCGTCATCGCCGTGCCCCGCGGCAAGGGGTTGGGCGGCTCGACGCTCATCAACGGCATGATCTACGTGCGCGGCCAGCCGCAGGACTACAACGGCTGGGCACAGCGCGGCTGCACCGGCTGGGGCTTTGACGACGTGCTGCCCTATTTCCGCAAAGTCGAGGATTATGACGGATCGGAAAGCACGATGCGCGCCCAAGGCGGCCCCCTGCCGATCACCACCGTTTCCGAACGTCCCGTGATCGGCGAAGCCTTCATTGCGGCGGCACAGGCGGCCGGCCATATCCGCAACCCGGATTATAACGGCGAGCGTCAGGATGGCTTCGGCTATTATCAGGTCAACCAGCGCAACGGTCGCCGCGCCGATGCGGCGGAGACCTATCTGAAACCCGCACGAAACCGCCCGAACCTCAAGGTCATCACGGGCGCCCATGTGCTGCGCATCGATTTCGAAGGCAAGCGGGCCGTGGGTGTCACCGCCCGCATCGAAGGCATCGACCGCAGCTTTGGCGCAAAGGCCGAGGTGGTGCTGACGGCGGGCGCGGCGCAGACACCGCAGCTTCTGGAACTCTCAGGCATCGGCGATCCCGAGCGCTTGCAAGGGCTTGGCATTTCCGTCACCCATGAGCGGCGGCAGGTCGGTGAAAACTACATCGACCACTTCTGCACGCGCATGAACTGGCGCGTCAAACAGCCGGTAACGCTGAACGAACAGACGCGCGGTCTCGCTCTTGTGAAGGCGGTGGCGCAATATGGCCTGACCCGCAAGGGCATCCTCACGCTTGGCACCGGGCTGGTCCATGGCTTCGTGCATAGCCGCCCCGGTCTGGAGGGGCCGGATGTGCAATTCTTCTTCATGCATGCCAGCTACGCCAATGCCGCCGAACGGATTCTCGATCACAGGCCGGGCATGACGATCGGTGTTTCGCAGATGCGACCGCATTCCCGCGGCTCGATCCACGCCAGGTCACCCGATCCGTTCACCGGTCCGTCCATCCGTCCGAACTTCCTGGCGGAAGAAGAGGACCGCAGGGCAATGGTGGAAGGCATGAAAATAGCAAGGCACATCGTGGATCAGGCGCCGATGGACGCGTTCCGCGAGGTGGAGATGAACCCCGGCCCGGACTGCCGCACCGATGCCGACTGGCTCGAATTCGCCCGCCGCGACGGCCAGACGATCTACCACATCTGCGGCACCTGCCGCATGGGCAGCGACCGCGAGGCCGTTGTCGATCCGCAATTGCGGGTGCAGGGGCTTGCGGGTCTGCGCATCGCCGACGCCTCGATCATGCCGACCATCGTCTCCGGCAATACCCAGGCGGCTGTGTTCATGATCGCCGAAAAGGCGGCGGACATGATCCTGAAAGACGCAAAGGCCGCCTGAGCGATCAGGCGGCCTTTTTATCGGATTGGCTCGGGTCTGCTCAGTTCACGCCACCAAGGCAGACATATTTGATCTCGATGAAGTCATCGATACCGTAGCGAGAGCCCTCACGGCCAAGACCGGACGTCTTGACGCCGCCGAACGGTGCTTCCGCTGTCGAGATCAGGCCGGTATTGACGCCAACCATGCCATATTCCAGCGCCTCTGCCACGCGGAACACCCGCGCCAGATCCCGGGCGTAGAAATAGGAGGCAAGGCCGAATTCGGTGTCGTTGGCCTGGGCGATCACGTCCGCTTCATCATTGAAACGGAAGAGCGGCGCGACTGGGCCGAAGGTTTCCTCCGTCGCAACCGCCATGTCCTTCGTCACATTGGCAAGAACCGTCGCTTCATAGAAGGTACCGCCCAGGGCATGCGGCTTGCCGCCCTGAATGATGGTCGCGCCCTTGGAAACGGCGTCGGACACATGTTCCGCGACCTTTTCAAGCGCGGCTTCATCGATCAGCGGCCCGAGGATCACGCCCTCATCGAAACCGTTTCCGGTCTTCAACCCGCCGACAGCCTTCGCCAGTTTTTCGGCAAAGGCATCGTAGACGCCGTCCTGCACATAGATGCGGTTGGCGCAGACGCAAGTCTGGCCGTTGTTGCGGAACTTCGCGATCAACGCGCCTTCAACCGCCGCATCGAGATCGGCATCGTCAAAGACGATGAACGGCGCGTTGCCGCCCAACTCCAGCCCGAGCTTCTTGATCGTCGGCGCCGACTGACGATAAAGCTCGGCCCCGACTTCGGTCGAGCCGGTGAAGGTCAGCTTGCGCACGGTTGGGCTTGCCGTCATCTCGGCACCGATTTCGCGGGCCGAACCAGTGATGACCGAGAACAGGCCCGCCGGAAGACCGGCCCGTTCGCCCAGAACGGCAAGGGCAATCGCCGAGAACGGTGTCTGGCTGGCCGGCTTCAGCACCATGGCGCAACCGGCGGCAAAGGCCGGGCCTGCCTTGCGGGTGATCATGGCGTTCGGGAAGTTCCACGGCGTGATCGCCGCAACGACGCCGATGGGCTGCTTCAGGACGAGAATGCGCTTGTCCTTCTGGTGGCCGGGAATAATATCGCCGTAAACGCGGCGCGCTTCTTCGGCAAACCATTCGATAAAGCTCGCACCATAGGCGATTTCGCCCTTGGCCTCGGCAAGCGGCTTACCCTGCTCCAGCGTCAGGATGCGACCGAGATCGTCCTGGTTCGCCATCATCAGTTCGAACCACTTGCGCAGCACGCCGGCGCGTTCCTTGGCTGTGCGGGCGGCCCATTCCTTCTGGACCTTCTCCGCAGCCGCAATGGCCTTTTTGGTGTCCGCCGTGCCGAGTTTCGGCACATGGCCGATCACCGCGCCGGTTGCCGGGTTCGTCACCGCGATACCCGCACCGTTCGCCTCGATCCATTCCCCCGCCACATAAGCGGCCTGACGCAACAGGCTCGGGTCCTTCAATTGCATTGCAGTCTCCTCCAGATCATACCGGCTCATACGAGCAGGTTCATTGGTTCCTCGATCACCGTCTTGAAGGCGGCCAGAAGCTGGGCGCCCAGCGCGCCGTCCACGGCCCGGTGGTCAACGGAAAGCGTCACAGACATCATAGTCGCAAAGGCGAGCTGGCCGTCGCGTTCAACGGGGCGGCGCTCCCCCGCTCCGACGGCGAGAATTGCACTTTGCGGCGGGTTGATGATAGCCGAAAACGACTTGACGCCATACATGCCGAGATTGGAAATCGAGAAGCCCCCACCCTGAAACTCCTCGGGCTTCAGACGGTTCTCCCGCGCCCGTGCGGCCAGAGCCTTCATCTCCGCAGAAATCGCCCCCAGGCTTTTGCGGTCGGCCTGCCGGATCAGCGGCGTAATAAGGCCGCCATCCGTTGCCACGGCCACAGCGATATCCACATCCTGGAGCTTCAGGATCGCCTCTTCCGTCCAGATGACATTGGCATCGGGCACCCGGCTCAGCGCTGCGGCACAGGCACGGATGACGAAGTCATTGACCGAAATCCGCTCTTCCTTCGGACGTTTGGCGTTGATTTCGGCCCGCAGCGCCAGAAGCGCATCGATATCGCAATCAGCGTTCAGATAGAAATGCGGCACGGTCTGCTTGGCTTCGAGCAGGCGGCGCGCAATCGTCCGGCGCATGGAGGTGTGCGGGATAGCCTCATGCGGGCCGATGCCGGGCGGAAGCCCCTTCGGCGGAGCGGGTAGCGAAGAGACGACTGGCATCTCAACGGGAGCGATGCTTTGCGCGGTTTGTGCGGCCCTCTCCACATCGATCCTGACAATCCGGCCCTTCGGCCCACTGCCGGTGAGCCCATCGAGTGCCACACCCCGGTCGGCAGCCAATCGCCGGGCAAGCGGCGAGGCCGCATGACGAACGGTGTTTTCCGCAGGTGCGGCCACCGCAGTGATGGGCGCTGTTACCGGCACAGCGGCAGCAACAGCCTCCACCGGTGACGCGGAAACCGGCGGCGCGACCGGACCGGCAAGGGAACTGGCATCCTCCCCCTCACCCAAGAGCAGCGCGATGGCCTGATTGACATTGGCGCGCTTGCCATCGCCCACCAGAATGCGCCCAAGCGTGCCGTCGACCTCCGCCTCCAGCTCCATCGTCGCCTTGTCGGTCTCGACCTCGGCGAGAAGATCGCCCTTCTTCACGGTCTCGCCTTCGGCCTTCAGCCATTTGGCGATGACGGCATCTTCCATTCCCGCCGAGAGGGCAGGCAGAACCACTTCGATCGGCATGTCGCTCTCTCCTTTCAGCCCTGAAGGGGCAGGCCTTGTGCGGCCATGACGGCCCGCAATCCGGCTTCGATATCCTGCGGGCGGGCAGCGGCAGCGGCTTCCAGAACCTTGGAAATCGACGGCGAGGCTTCGGCCCCGTGCACTCGTGCAATCGGCTGGTCGAGCCAGTCGAAAACACGGCGCTGAAGTTCATCCGCCAGCCAGCCGCCATAGGAGGTGCCGGAAGCGCCCTGTTCAACGATCAGCACATTGCCGGTCTTGCGGATCGAAGCCTCGACCGTTTCCCAGTCGAGCCCGGCCCTGTCCAGCGTGCGCAGGTCGATCACTTCGGCATCGACGCCGAGCGCCTCGACCACTTTCAGCGTCTTCTCGACCATGGCGAGATAGGTGATGACCGTGACCTTCGAACCGGGACGAACAACCTTCGCCTTACCGAGCGGAATGAAATAGTCGAGATCATCCGCCGGTGCTGGTCCCTTGGACGCATAGAGATCGACATGCTCCAGAACGAGCACCGGATCGCGGCACAGAAGCGCGGAATTCATCAGGCCGACATAATCGAACGGCGTGGACGGCGCGACGATACGCCAACCGGGCGCGGTGGCGAAAATGCCGGCGGGGTCCATGGAATGCTGCGAGCCATAGCCCGTACCCATGGCGACCTTCGTGCGCAGAACCACCGGCATGTCGCTGTCGCCACCGAACATGTGCCGCGCCTTGCCGATCTGGTTGAACACCTGGTCGGCTGCCACCCACATGAAATCGGGATACATGAATTCAATGACCGGCAACACGCGCCCGTCCGCCGCCATGCCGGCGGCAATGCCGGTAAAGGCATTTTCGGAAATCGGCGTTCCCAGAATCCGGTCCGGGAACTCGGCGGAAAGGCCGCGCGTCGCACCATTGGTGCCACCCTTGAGGCGATGAACGTCCTCGCCCAGCACGACGACGCGCTCGTCGGTCGCCATGCGCCGCCCCATGACATCGGCCACCGTATCGATGAACTTGGCGTCCTCGACGATCTTGCCGGAGAAGCTTTCGCGTTCCTCGAAGCGCACGCCCTTGAACTCGGAAAGATCGCCGCGCAGGCCGAAATCGCGGAAGCTTTCCTCCGGCCACAGCGCGGGAATGATCCGGCGCTTGCCCTCGTGCATCTCGATCAGTTCCCCGGTCACCTCGTCCATCAGCGCCACACAACGGTCGCGCAGCGTCCGAACGGCATCTTCGCCCAGCACCTGACGCTCCTGAAGCACCTTCGCCAGCGCATCGAGCGGATCACGCCCGCGCCATTCCGCCTCCTCCTCCTTGCTGCGATAGCCGAAGGCACTGCCCGGCAGCGGGCCGTTCTGGTGGAAATAGCGATAGACATCGGCCTCGATGATCGTCGGCCCGTCGCCCGCGCGCATGATGGCGTTCGCCTCTTCGCTGGCAAGCCACACCGCAATCGGGTCCATGCCATCCACCTTGAATGAGGGGATGCCGAAGGCCAGACCGCGCGACGACAGCCGCGACTCTGCGGTCACCTCATCGACGTGGGTCGACACCGCATACCGGTTGTTCTCGATGAAGAAGCAGATCGGCAGCTTCCACGCAGCAGCAATGTTCATGGTCTCCAGCACCGAGCCGATATTCGTCGCGCCGTCGCCGAAATAGGTATAGACGACATCGCCCGTGCCGGCCTTGCGATGCGCCCAGGCAGCACCGGCGGCCATCGGCACGCCGCCGCCAACGATGGCATTGGTGCCGAGATTGCCGGATTCGGCCCAGCGCAGATGCATGGAACCGCCGCGCCCGCGGCAGAAGCCCTGCGAAAGCCCGAGGATTTCGGCAAGTGTGCGCTGGGCCAGCGTGCGGATTTCGCCGCTGAATTCAGCCTTGAGATCGATGCCCTGCTGCGCGACATAGCCAAGCGCCTTGGCAAGGAACTGGTGGTGCGCGCGGTGTGAGCCATTGACCTGATCGGTCGGGCGCATGGCGATGGCCGAGCCAACCGCCCCGCCCTCCTGACCGACAGCAGAATGAGCCGGACCATGGACAAGGCCCTGCCCCGCCAGTTCCAGCACCTTTTCCTCAAAGGCCCGGATCAGGTGCATTTCAGCGAGCATGGTGCCGCCCAGCGTGGCGTCGAAGGCAGCGCGGTCGGCGGCAGTGGGCTTGATTTCCCGCCAGAAGCTTTTCGGATGAAGGTCTTGATATTCGGGCATGTCAGTCTCCGGATCTTGGAGCAGGAAGGGGGATCAGGCCGCCAGGAAGCCGCCATCGACCGGCAGAATGGTGCCGGTGATGTAGCTCGCCATGGAGGACGCCAGGAAAATCACGGGATCGACGACTTCGCCGGTCTCGCCGATGCGTTTCATCATCACTCGGTTCATGAACCAGTCGGCACCGCCGGGGCGGTTGAGCTGGGCGACGGCCATCTCGCTCATCATGATGCCGGGCGCCACCGCATTGACGCGGATACCGTGGGGGGCGAGATCACGCGCCATGACCTGGGTCAGCGAGCGGATTGCGCCCTTGGACACCACGTAACCAGCCGTCGAGCCACCGGCGACGAAGCCGGCCACCGAGCAGAGATGCACGACATTGCCCTTGGCCGCCTTCAGAGCCGGAACGAAGGCATGCGACACGTTGAAGGCGCCCTCGAGATTGACTCCGATCACACGGTCCCAAACCTCCGCCGCCTCGGGCTGGTCGAAGGCGGCACGGCCGGCAACGCCGGCATTGTTGACGAGCACATCGAGCCCGCCGAAACGTGCCAGCACGCTTGCGGCAAAGGCGTTCACGGCGGTACGGTCGGTGACGTCGAGCGCATGGCCCTCAGCCTCGAACCCATCGGCTGCAATGGCTGCTGCTTGTGCCCGCGCTGCATCACCGTCGACATCCGCCAGGATGACGCGCGCGCCCTGAACGGCCATGCCGGCGGCAATCGCCGCACCAAGGCCGCGGCCCGCACCGGTCACAAGCACGCGCTTGTCTTTCAGAAGTCCGGTCATTTGTTCCCCTCCCGGCCCATCAGGCCATGTAGATGCCGCCATTCACCTGGATCGTCTCGCCAGTGATGAAGCTGGCGGCAGGCGAGCAGAGGAAGGCGATAACGGAGGCGATTTCCGATGGCTTGCCGAGCCGCTTCAGCGGCGTCTGGGCCATCGTCTCATCCATCCGTGTCTTGAGCAGTTCGTTGATCATCGGCGTCTCGATGATGCCGGGTGCGACACCGTTGACGCGCGTCTTCGGCGCAAGCTCGCGCGAGAGCGCACGGGTCATGGACACCATCGCACCCTTGGTGGCGCCGTAATGGGCGTTGACGTAGGCACCACGATAGGCCGCAAGCGACGCGATCGTCACGATGGACGAGTTCTCCTTCAGCGCCGGCAATGCCCGCTTGCAGAGATAGAAAACACCGTCGAGGTTGATCGAGATCGTCCTTTGCCAGTCCTCATCGGTCATTTCGGCGAAAGGCCGGGCCTGATAGATACCGGCGGAGGGCACGAGGAAATCGATGCCGCCGAAGCGCTTCATCGCAAGATCAACCGTCTTCTGCGCGTCATCGGCGCTGGAAGCATCGGCCTTGATGGTGGCGATGCGGTCAGGATCGCCGAGCGAGGCGGCAAAGCCATCGAGTGCGGCAAGATCGAGATCGGTCAGAACCAGATTGGCTCCGGCAGCGTGATAGAGTTCGGCGATTGCTCGGCCAATGCCACCATTGGCGCCAGTAACGACGAGGGTACGGTTTTCGAAATCGAAGGTCATGGCGCGGTCCTCACAGGTCGCTGCGATAGGCGGCGATATCGTCGTACTGAACGACTTCGAGAATGTGGCCTTCCGGGTCTTCCACGAAGGCAAGCCAGGTGCCCGGACGCACTTCGATCGCGGCGGGACCGGTCATCGACACCGCGCCATTGGCCACGAGCCGGTCCAGAAGCGCCTGAAGATCATCGACAATAAACGTGACGTAGCTCGATCCGGCCCGTTCGAGGATGAGACCTTCTGCGGCACGGGGCTTCGGCGGGCTGTCGGGGCAGAGCAGCTTGATGCGCTCGCCCTTCTGCGTCTGGAGACGCACGACGGTATAGCCTTCCCGGCACATCGCAGCGGCCTCGGCCTTCGGGCCCGGCACATGAATTTCCGAAACGAAGGCAAGCCCCAACACGTCTTCGTAGAAGGCGCGCATCCGCTTCAGATCGCGAACGGCGAGGCCGACTTCAAGCGGCGCAGTCATCCTGGTCATGGTCATTCCTCCCTGGCGCACCGTCAGACGGCGAGCCATTCCTCCATCAGCTTTTCGTTGGATGTCAGTTCGCCGGGCGTGCCCTCGAACACGATCCGGCCATGGCCCATGACGCACACCCGGTCAGAGACCTTGAGCGCGATGGTGAGCTTCTGTTCCACCAGCACGACGGAGACGCCGCGCCGGTTAATGTCACGGATCATGTCGGCAACGACGGCGACGATCTTCGGCGCAAGCCCCTCGGTCGGTTCATCGATCAGCATGACGAGCGGGTTGCCGAGCAGCGTGCGGCACATGGTCAGCATCTGCTGTTCACCACCGGAAAGGCTTCCGGCGCGGGTGTTGCGGCGCTCCTTGAGACGGGGGAAATAGTCGAACATCTGTTCAACCGTCCACTTCGTCGCGCCGGATGCCCCGCGCTGAACGCCCATCTGCAGGTTTTCATCCACCGTCAGGTTCAGGAAAATTTCCCGTTCCTCCGGCACGAAGCCGATCCCTTCACGGCAGATCCTGAAGGGCCGTTCGCCGGCGATATTGCGGCCGTTCAGAAGGACCTCACCGCCGGTTGGCGGCACCAGCCCCATGATCGCCTTCATGGTCGTGGAACGGCCGGAACCATTGCGTCCGAGCAGGCTGATCGCCTCCCCTTTTTTCAGATCGAAGGTCACGCCCTGAAGGATGTGGCTCTTGCCATAATGGGCGTGCAGATCACGCACGTTCAAAATGATGTCGGAAGACGCGGCCATCAGTGCACCTCCTCGCCGAGATAGGCTTCGCGGACACGGGCATTCTCCCGAATTTCCTTCGGCGTGCCGGTGGCAATGATTTCGCCATAGACGAGCACCGAAATGCGGTCGGCCAATGTGAAGACGACATCCATGTCGTGTTCCACGATCATCAGAGTCCGGCCCTTGGTAATTGCGCGGATCAGGCCGACCGTGTAATCCGTTTCCTCCTGCGACATGCCTGCCATGGGCTCATCGAGAATGATGAGCCGGGGATCGGACGCGAGCGTCATGCCGATTTCCAGCGAACGCTGCTCGGAATAGGACAACTGGCTGGCCAGCGTTTCGGCACGCGCCGTCAGACGCACCTGTTCCAGAAGCGTCTCAACCTCTTCCTTCACCTTCTTCAGACCCGACACCGGACGCCACAGAACGAACTGGACATTGTGCCGGCGCATGACGGCAAGCCGGAGGTTCTCGAACACCGTCAAGCCTGGAAAGATATTGGTGATCTGGAAGGAGCGGGCGAGCCCCTTGCGGTTGACCGTTGCCGGAGCGAGGCCGCCAATCTCCTCATCGTTCAGGACAATGCGACCGCTGCTCGGTGCAAACTGCCCGGAAATGAGGTGGAACAGGGTCGATTTGCCCGCGCCGTTCGGGCCGATCACCGCATGGCGCTCGCCCTCGTGCACGGCAAGGTTCACGCCCCGGATGATATGGGCAGGACCGAAGGACTTGTTGAGGTCTTCGAGACGGAGAATGTCTTTCGTCATCATGCCTCTCCCGCGGCCTTGGCCGTGTGACGGTTGACGATGAGGGTGAGTGCGATGCCGACGCCAAGCAGGGCAAGCGGCACGATCCAGGTGGTTGCGGCAAAGGGCAGCCACTCGCGACCGAGGAAGCTGACCGGCGGCCAGTTGCCGAGCGAGACAGTCGCCTTGTAATCGCTGGAGAAGAAACGCTGGGCGAGTTCGATGACGGCAATGGCACCGAATGCGATCAGGACGAGCCCGACCAGACGAAGAAACAGCGGACCGATGGCGAGGGCGCGCGCCTTGCGGTTCTTCAGCCATTCAGCCGCCTCACCCACGATGCCGCGCGGCAGGAACATCATGACCAGCACGAAGATCAGCCCCTGATAGAGCAACCAGGTGCGTGTCATATCGGAGGTGACGTGGCCGAAGAAAGTCATCGCGGCAGCACCGATGGCGGGCCCGAAGAACGTGCCGACGCCGCCGATGAAGCTGTTGAGAACGACGGTTGTCGAAATTCCCGCATCGAAGACGACATAGTTTGCAGCTTCGATATTCACGGCCTGAAGGGAACCGGCAATGCCTGCGAACATGGCTGAAATGGTGAAGACCGCCGTGCCGAGCGCATGGGTATTGTAGCCGAGGAAGCGCAGGCGATGGGTGTTCTCGCGCAGACCGAGCGTCAGGCGGCCAAACGGGGTCAGCGTCAGGAGATAAAGAAGCAGGATGGAACCGACGACCCAGGCCAGCACCAGATAATAGACCTCAATGGTCGAGCCGAAATCGAAACCCCAGGCCGCCATGCGGAAGGAGGAGATGCCAGCCTCGCCGCCGAACGTGCCCTTGAGATGGGGGGCGAGTGCATGCAGCAGTTCGGCAAGCGCCAGCGTGATCATGGCGAAATAGACACCGGCACGCTTGGTGGAGAACCAGCCCGCACCGATACCGGCGAGAAGACCGATCCCCGCGCCAGCCAGCGGAATGAGCGGGGTAGGCAGCAAGCCCTCGCCATTGAAGGCGTTCATGGCATGGACGGCAGCGAAGGAACCGAGGCCGAAATAGGCGGCATGGCCAAAGGACAGCATGCCGGCCTGCCCGCACAGCAGGCTGAAAGCGGAGGCAAAGAGCGCGGCGATCAACATCTGGATCGCGGCATTCACCATGGATTCCGAAACGAGGTAGGGCAGCACCGCGAGAAGAGCGACGACGGCCAGCACCAGAAGGGAGCGTTTGAGGGTCATGACTTACTCCTTCTCGCCCAGAAGACCGCTCGGTCGCGCCAGAAGCACGATGAGCATAAGGAAGAACGGCAGCGTCGCGGCGACACTCGACAGTTCGAGAACGAAGATGCCGCCGAGATCGCGGGCGAAATCGCCGAGCCCGATGAAATCGAGAAGGCTGGCAAGGGAGACTTTCACACCGACTGCAAGCGACGTGATGACGCCGATCAGGAGCGAGGCGATCATGGCGCCGCCGAGCGAACCAAGGCCGCCGACAACCACCACCACGAAGACCATGACCCCGAGTTCGAGCGCCATGTTGGGGTTGGTCGTGTAGAAGGCACCCGCCACCGCGCCGGCGAGACCGGCCAGAAAGGCGCCGACGCCGAAGACGCCCATGAACACCATCGGCACGTTATGACCAAGTGCCTCGACCATGCGCGGACGATAGATCGCCGAGCGCACGACGATGCCGATCCGGGTGCGGGTGAGCATCAGATAAAGCAGGGCGAACATCACCAGCGCGACGCCGCCCATGAACAGGCGATAGAACGGATAGCTGCCGCCGCCAATCTCGAAGGCCGAGAACTGAAGCGCCGCCGGCACGCGGTATTCGACCGGGAAATTGCCGTAGAAAATCTTGATAATCTCGGCGATGACCACCGAAAGACCGAACGTGACCAGAAGCTCGTGGGCATGGCCATAGGCATGCACGCGGCGCAGGATGACCCGCTCAACCAGAATGCCCAGGCCCGCGACGATGAGCGGGGCGAGGATGATGGCCAGCCAGAAGCCGGTGAGCGGCTGCAGCGTGTAGGCGAGATAGGCCCCGAGCATGTAGAACGAAGCGTGGGCGAAGTTCAGCACCCCCATCATGCCGAAAATGAGGGTGAGACCCGCCGACACCATGAAGAGCAGCAGCCCGTAGATCGCTCCGTTGAGGAGGGCAAAAAGTATCTGATCCATTGTCCGGTCCGTGATTGAAGAGGCCGCGCGACAGGTGGGGCCGTTCGCCCGCAAGCGAACGTCCGGCCCCACACCACCGGGAGGAGAGCGTTAAGATCAGCCCGGACGCTGCATTGAGCAGGTGGTCTGCACGGGATCGATGGACTCCGCGCCCGTGAAGGACTTGATCGGCAGGAAGCCGAATTCGGTACCATCCGCCTTGACCTTTGCGTCCTTCGATACGGTCTGCACCACCATCGGGAACTGGGCCTGATGGTCGTCGGAGCGCATGGAATAATCGCCCATCGGCGTCTTGACCGTGGCCTTTTCGATCGACAGGGCAATCTTCGTCGTGTCGACCTTGCCGCCATCAAGCTTGACGTCTTTCAACGCTTCACCGAACAGCATCAGGCCGAAGACGGCAGCCGGTTCGACATAGGCCGGATAGTGGCCGGTCACAGCCTTGTAGTCCTCGGCAAAGGCCATCGTGGCGTCGCCATTGGCTTCCGGGTTAAACGGCGTCGATACGACGTGGCCTTCGGCAATCGCGCCGGCATTACCGATATTGCCCGGCTGATCGAGGAAGGCCGTGGCAAAGCGTGCCTTGAGGCCCGCACCACTAGCGGCCTTCATCAGCAGAAGAAGGTCGTTCGACCAGTTGCCGGTGAAAACGGTATCGACATTGGCGGCCTGGATCTTCGCGACATAGGGCGAGAAATCCTGAATCTTGTTGACCTCGTGCAGCGTCTTGTCGACGACTTCGTAACCGATCGCCTTGGCGTTGGCGACGACGGTGTTCTCGACATCCACGCCCCAGGAATAGTTCTGATCGATGGCATAGGCGCGGCTGCCCAGAATGCCCTTGTCCTTCATGCCGAGTGCAACCGTCTTGAAACGGATCGCCGCATTCGGGCTGAAGCGGAAATGATAGAAGTGGCACTTGGCGCCCGTCAGTTCCAGCGCTTCGGCACCGAGATTGAGGTAAAGGACTTCCTTGCCCTTGTTACGCAGGTTGAACTTGCGCACATCTTCGGTGATCTGGCCGGCGACAGCCGACGAAGAGCCCTGCAGGATGATCTGCGCACCATCGGCAATCGCCGCCTTCACGCGGTCAGCCGCGCCGACCGGGCCGCCCTGATTGTCGTATTCGACAAGCTGGATCTTCTCGCCATTGAAGCCACCGGCTTCATTGATCTTGCCGATCTGGTACTGAACAGCCGTGCGATAAAGCAGGCCCGTGGAGGCCTGCGGGCCGGACAGGGTTTCGACAAGCGCGATCTTGAGCGGCTCGGCAGCAGCGGCTCCCGCCAGAGCTATGGTAGCGCAGGCAACGCCTGCGCGCAGAAATGCGTTGAAAGTCATGCTTTCCTCCTCAGGGATGGGAAGACCCCTCCGTCTTCCGTTAGGCAGAGTCCTAAACTGAACTGGCCTTACCAGTCAACAAAGAAGTAATACCAAAATTGAAATTTCAGATTAGTATCTGTTTTTAATACGTTTTATCCACTTGTAAGCGCGGCTTTTCATGGCCGAGACCACCCGCTTTCAGATGGACATGAAGCGGGTCCGGGTTGACTTGTTAGACCGGTTGCAGCATCCTTTCTCGTGAATACAACCGGTATTGGCCGGCTGGACGGAAAGGTGATTCATGAAAAAGACGTCTGGCCATCTACCGCAGGAAATTGCACGGGATCTGGAACGGCGGATCAGCGACAACGAGTTCCCGGTCGGCGCCAAGCTGCCAAGCGAACGTGAGCTTTCGGTGGAATATGCCGTGAGTCGACCCGTGGTGCGCGAGGCACTTTCACAGTTGAAGCTGGAGGGGCTGGTAGAAGCGCGCGCCGGCAGCGGTGTTTATGTCGTCGATGAAAGCGGCACGCGGGCATTTCGCGTGCAGCCGGTCGTGGTGGGAGAAACCCGTTCGCTCGATCAACTCATGGAGCTTCTGGTCACGATCGAGGTGGCAGCCACCCGTATTGCCGCCGAAAAGCGCACACCAGAAGACCTGAAGAAGATCAAACGCGCGCTGATCGGCATGGAATATGCCATCGCCAGTGACCGGCTGGGCGATGAAGAGGATTACGCCTTTCACGACGCCATTGTCGCCGCCACCCACAATCCGCATTTCGTGGCGCTCTGCAAACATCTGGAATTCGGTGCCCGTCAGGTCATCCGCCAGGCCCGCGCCAACACCAAGACGCATCTCACCGACCTGATGCAGGACGTGCAGAACGAACACAAGGCGATTTACGAGGCCATCGAGCAGGGCAACCCTGAGAAGGCAAGTTTCGAGGCAGAGCGGCACCTGCGCAACGCCCGTGAACGGCTTCGGCTCTATCTCGACAGTCCTGCTGTGGAACCGGACGTGGCAAAACTGGCCTGACATTCAAATCGGAACGAGCGGCAACGATTGCGGAAGGAGAGACGCATCGCGCTGCTATTTTGCTCAAGGGAGGAAACATTGAGCTTCGAATTCATGACGACACCGCGCCTCATCGTGAAGGCTGGCGGGCTTGACGATCTCGGCACGCTGATCGCCGGACTTGGCGTGACGCGGGCGCTGGTGGTGTGCGACGCCGGCATGGTTGCCTGCGGTTTCGCCGAACGGGCCCGCACCGCTCTGGCCGCAGTTGGCCTCGCAGCCGATATTTTCGGGAACGTTGAAGCCGACCCGCCCATGACGGTGGTGAACCGCGCGGTGGAGATGGCAACGGCCTTCGGTGCTGACGGGATTGTCGGACTTGGCGGCGGCAGTTCGCTCGACACCGCCAAGCTGGTGGCGCTGGCCGCCCGCACCGGCCAACCCCTCGACGACATGATCGGTACCGATAAGGCAACGGGACAGCGCATGCCGCTCGTTCAGGTTCCAACCACGGCCGGCACCGGCTCCGAAGTCACCTGGGTTTCCGTCGTCACCTCGGAGAGCCATGAGAAAAAGGCAATCTATGCGCCGCAATTGCTGCCCGATATCGCCCTTCTCGATGCGACCTTGACGCTTGGAATGCCCCGGCACATCACTGCCGCCACCGCGCTTGATGCTATGGTGCACGCCATCGAAGCATCAACGAGCCGCACCCGCAAGAATGTGCTGGCCGACACGATGGCCGAAAAGGCACTGGCCCTTCTTGCCGGAAACTTCCGCCGTGTTCTCGAAGTGCCGTCCGACCTTGCCGCACGCGAGCAGATGCTGCTGGGCGCGACCCTCGCCGGCATGGCTTTCGTCAACGCCAGTGTCGGTGCGGTCCACGCCCTCTCCTACCCGCTGGGCGCCGGCTTCCACGTGCCGCACGGCCATGCCAATGCGCTGGTTATGGGCCCGGTCTTCCGCTTCAACTTGCCTGCCGCAGAAGCCGAATATGCCCGCCTTGCGACGCATATGATGCCAGGCCGCAGCTTCGCCTCACGCAGTCATGCCGCCGCTGCGCTGATCGATGAAGTGGAAGCAATGTTCGCCGAAAGCGGGCTCGAAACACGCCTGTCAAAGCTCGGCGTCACCGAAGCCGCGATCCCGGATATGGCACGGGAGGTCGTGGAAAAGATCGCGAGATTGATTGCCGCAAACCCGTGCGACATGGATCTGGCGGATGTGCAAGCCCTTTATCGGAAAGCCCTTTAGCATCAGGACGCACATTGGCGGTTCCGCGCTTTGCCCCTTGAAGGGGCCGCGGGCCGCTTGCGCTTACCGGAGACCATAACCATGACCACATCGACGTCCGACTATCCACCGATCATGGATGCGGAGTGGCCGGAAGCAGCGTCGCATCTGAAGGATGGGTTCGCCGGCCGGCTGAATGTTTACAGAACCATGGCGCACCACCCGAAACTGTTGGCCGCCTGGGCACCGCTGCGCGATCATGTCGTCGTCAAAAACGCCCTTGGTCCTGAGTTCAGCGAGGTCGTGATCCTGCGCACCGGCCACAGGATGAACGCACCCTACGAATGGGCCCACCATGTCAGCCGGGCGCGGGCCTGCGGCATGGAGGATGGACGCATCGCCTCCATCGCCGGCGCCCTGCAGAATATGAACGCTGATGACGCAACGCTTTCGCGCGCCGTGGATGAACTGATGCTCGACAAGCGGCTGACACCGGAAACGACGGAAGCCGTCACTGCGCTGGTCGGCACGGAAGGTCTGTTCGACGTCATCGCGACGGTCGGCTTCTACACGACGCTGGGCTTCATCGTGAACAGCTTTGCGACGCCCATCGATGACGCCATTTCCCGCGAATTGTCCGAAAAGCCGCTTGCCTCGCCCTAACCCGCCGAAATCCCAAGTTTGGAATTGCTGGCAATCCGGCTGGCAATCTCGTGTAGCGTCTCGACATAGCGGGCCGCTTCACGGATCGACATGGCAGAGCGGATCCAGATCATGGAAAGGCAAGCGACCGTCGTTTCTTCAATGCGGACAGGAACGGCAATCGATGACGTGTGCGGCCTGAACTCACCGGCTTCGCGCGTGGCGTAACCCTTGGCGCGCGCCTCTGCCAGAAGGGCCGCGAGATAACTGCGGTCAAGAAACGGCTTGTCCTCGGAGAGGCCGAGATTTTCGATATGATGAAGAATAAGTTCGCGCTCCTCCTCGGAGACAAAGGCCAGATAGGCCCTGCCCGAAGAGGTTCGCAGCACCGGCAGCCTATAGCCGGTCATGCCGCGATCGATGGACAGCGGGCTGCGTCCATGGGTGGTTTCCTGAATGACCATCGCGGCATTCTCGTAGATGCTGAGATCGAGCGGCCAGATAACCTTCGGCGCGTATTCCGCAAACAGCGGCCCGGCGGCCTGACATAGCAGCGACGTTGTCGCCGAGCCATCGCCGAGACTTGCGGCGAGGCGCGTTACACGAACACGGTTGTTGGAAGCCGAAAAGACAACATAGCCTTCTTCTTCCAGCGTCTGCAGGAGGCGATAGACCGTGGGGCGGGGAATATCCAGCGCCGTGGCGATTTCGGCGGGCCGCGCCTCACCGGCCATATTCACATAACGAAGAACGGTAAGTCCGCGCACCAAGGCGCGAACACCGCCTTCACCCGCGCCTGCGCCCGAAGAACTGGATGTCTGCTTCATAAAGGCAGTCATGCCACACCCCAACCTCCCCGGATAGGGGGGTGCCCGGCCCTGTCAGCCGGGCACCGGACCTTATCGCTCGGCGACAACCGGGTTGCGCAGAACGCCGATCCCGGAAATTTCCACCTCACAGACATCGCCTTCCTTCATCCACACCTGCGGATTGCGGCGCGCACCCACACCGCCCGGCGTACCGGAAACGATCACATCACCGGGAAGAAGCGGCAGGATCGTCGAGCAATAGGCGATCAGACGCGGGATCGACGTGATCAGCAGATCCGTCGTGGTATCCTGCATGACCTGACCGTTGAGGCGCGTCACAAGGCGAAGCTTCGTCGGATCGGTAACTTCGTCCACCGTGACCATCCACGGGCCGAAGGCACCGGTCCCCGCGAAGGTCTTGCCGGGCATGAACTGGGCCGTATGCTTCTGCCAGTCACGCACCGAGCCATCATTGTAGCAAGCATAGCCGGCCACGTAGTCCAGCGCATTTTCCTCGGAAATACGACGGCCTTCCTTGCCGATGATGACAGCCAGTTCGCCCTCGTAGTCGAACTCGTCGGATTCGAGCGGCTTGACGAGCGGTTCGGCATGGCCAATCTGACTGCCGGCATAGCGGGCAAACAGAACCGGGTTCGGCGTCACCGTGCGGCCGGTCTCTTCCACATGCGCGTGATAATTCAGACCGACGCAGATGATCTTGTCGGGGTTCGGAATGGTCGGCGCGAACGTGATTGCATCGAGGCCGAAATCGGCGGCTTCACTGGCAAGAGCAGCCGCCTTCGGCTGAAGACCAGCGGCGAGAAAATCGCGCAACGTGGCGCATTCGGGAAAGCGACGGGCGAGATCGACAATGCCGTCATCCTTGACGAGGCCGTATCCGGGCTTTCCACCGATGATGAAGGATGCGAGTTTCATGCTGAGATTTTCTCCTGTTGAGACATGGACGGGTTTGTGCCGTGAGGGCCGAAAAGGGCTGCCGCGCCCTGGATAATGTTCGGCAGATCACCCGCGTCGCGGGCGGTTGCGAGGATATAGCGGTCGGGCCGAACGAGAACGGCGACAGCATCGTAGGCCGAAAGAAGCGCCTTGCCGTCCGTCAGTTCGTCGGTCGTCAGCACGGCAAGCCCGGCCGGTACTTCGAGTGCTGTCTTCAGGCCGGCCTCGATGATGAGGACAGGCGCGTAGCCCACCACATCATCCATCAGGGCACCATTGCCGAGGCGCGGTTGCGGGAACAGGCTTCCGGCATGGGGGCCAGAACCGAGCCCTTCGCCCAGACCAACCGTCAGCGATTTCATCAGGGCGGGGCCGCCCGTCTCTGAACGCATGGCGGTGTTGAGGGCTTCCTGCGTTCCACAGGTGTTGATCAGCCCTCCAAGGCGTACCGCCGTGCGGATATATTCCGTGACATTCGGACGGCGCTCGCTGGCATAGCTGTCGAGTATCGCCTCCGCATCGTCACTGTTGACGGCAAGCGCCAGCTTCCAGCCCAGATTGGCGGCGTCGCGAATACCGGCGCACATGCCCTGCCCCATGAAGGGCGGCGTCTGATGGCAGGAATCGCCTGCGAGGAACAGGCGTCCCGAGCGCCACTTGTCGGCAATCAGCGAATGGAACGTGTAGACGGCGGTGCGTTCAAGAAACGCGTCTTCGGGCTTGATCCAGTCGGCCAGCAATTCCCAGACCCGTTCCGGCGTCGTGATCGCGAGCGAATCTTCATGCGGCAACACCGTTATCTCCCAGCGACGCCGCATGCCGGGTACCGGCACATAGGTGGCTGGCCGCGCAGGATTGCAATACTGGATGGAGAAATCGCCCAGTTCTGGCTTGGGCTGCTTGAGGATGAGATCGACTACCAGCCAGCGCTCATGAAAGCCGCAGTCCTCCATGCCGGTTTCGATGTAACGCCGGACAAGCGAGCGAGCGCCATCACAGCCGACGACATAGGACGCCCGGATGCGTTCGACCTTGCCTTGTGCCATGTTCTCGTAGCGCAGTTCCACATGCGAACCCTGATCCTCGATCGCGAAGACCTCGCAGCGTGTGCGGACATCGACATTCGGAAAACGACCGGCACCATCGCGCAGAATTTGCTCAAGATCCGGCTGATGAAAGCGATAGCCGGCCTTCCAACCCTGCGGACCGGCCTCCAGAGGACGCGGCCAATCGAGTAGCAGTTGACCATCGGCATCCACAAACCGCATGCCGGGGTGATACATCGTGGTCGGTTCGATTTGCTCGGCAAGGCCGATCGCCTGGAACACACGCATCACCTCGGCGTCGAAATGCACCGCGCGCGGCAGGTGATAGGCCGCCGCCTCCCGCTCCAGAACCAGAACCCGCAGGCCGCTTTGGCCAAGCAGATTGGCAAGCGTCGCGCCGGTCGGGCCGTAGCCGATAATGGCGACATCCCAGGTGTCGTCGTTTCGGGTCGTCATGTTGCTTCCCCTGTCTTCATTCATCACGTTTGTTTATGGTTGCGTGTCAGGATGCCTGACGGATCAATTCGCCGTAGAGCCATGGGCAGTCGGCAACCGGAGGCGCGCGGCGTCCGTTGCGGGCGGCCTCAAGCCGCATTTCGCGCAGCCGCGCACGCCCGCCCTCTTCCGTGAGGTAAAGGCGTTCATGCCCCCAGAAGCTCGGCCCATCGAAGGTTTCGTGCGGTTCCCAGGTGGCCGGATCGATGATCCTTCCGCCCCAGCCGTTCTCCACGAAAAAGCCGGAGGGTGAATTGGCATAGTAGGAGGTCATGAAATCGTTGGTGTGCCGCCCGAGTGTGTAGGCCACGCCGTTGTCGCGCTGCTGGGCGAGATCGAACCCCTGCCCCACATCATCGAGGTTCTGGAACTCGACCATGAAATGGTGGAAGCCTGCCTTGCCCGAACCGACCATCGCAAAGGAATGGTGCCGGTTGTTCACGTGGAAGAAATAGAGCGGGTAAGGTGTCAGCCCATAATCCGTGACATGGAAGTCGAGCAGGTCGCGATAGAAGGGCAGCATCCGTTCGATGGCCGTGACATGCAGAACCGCATGGCCCATGCCGTAGGGACCGGTCTTGAACCCATCGATGGGGCGACCGGGCACGAAGGGATCAGTGGCCAGCATCGGTTCGGCAAACAGTTCGATGCGGTTACCGGCCGGATCCTCGAACCAGATGAGCGCGCCAACAAAGCGGCGATCGCACAACTCCCGGCTGCCAAGATGGACCGGTACGCCAGCACGCTCCAGCCGTGCGGCAAAACCCTCGAGGTCGTCGCGACGCTCGACCTGCCAGCCCATGAAGGCAAGCGTGTCGCCCGGTTCGTTGGAAACGAGAAGCCGCTGCGCCTGATCGTCCATGCGAAAGGCAAGCGCGGTACTACCCCGATCAATCTTCTGCATGCCGAGAAGGCCACCGGCAAAGTCAGCCCATTCATCAAGACGGTCGGACCGGATGCCGATATACCCGAGAGCGATAATCGCCATTGTGTAACCTCTTTCGCGTTGGAGAAAGCTGTGCTGAGAAGGCGGGCCTGTCCGCCTGTTGGACGGGGCTCCGGACCGCCGAGCGGCCCGGAACCGTTCGATCAGTTGGTGTTGAGCGCCTTGGCCCGTTCGATGGCCTTGCGAGCGGCATCCGCCTTGTCGCCGAGGCCCGAAACCCAGGTATCCGGGGCCTTGGCAAGAGCGGCTTCCCAGGCCTGCTGTTCAGCGGGCGTCAGATCGATCACTTCCACCTTGGGGTTGGCGCGCATTTCCGCCTGAACCGCCGCGTCGTAATCCTCGATCACACCGGCAATCCACTCGGCTGCCGGACGACCCGAGAATTCATCGATTGCCTTGCGATCGGCTTCCGGCAGCGCCTCATAGGTCTTCCGGTTCATGAGGATCGCCATCGGGCTCGCCGTGATGCGGGTTAGCGTCAGCTTCGGCGCGACTTCGTAGAGACGAAACGTCTTGTAGGCGTCAGACGCCCAAACAGCGCCGCCGACAACACCGCGCTCCAGGTTTTCATAGACCTGCGGTGCAGGGATCGAGACACCCGTGCCACCCAGCATCGAGGTCATGGTCGAGATGAAGGGGGACGGCGTGCGCACCTTCATGCCTTTCAGCACATCCGGCGAACGGGCGCCCTCGCTCTTGGTGAAAACGCGGTACGGCGCGGTGGAAAACAGGGCGATCACCTTGTAATCCTTATATTCCGTGGCAAGCGCTCCCTCCTCAAAGAGCGTCGTCATCACGTTGGCACCGGTCTTGGCATTGGGGGCGATACCCGGCAGTTCCACCACCGATGAAAGTGGAAAAATACCAGGCGTGTAGTTCGGTACGACCAGCGCCACGTCGGCTACGCCCTTGGCCACCAGTTCGGCCTGCGCCGGTGCGCCACCAAGAATGGAACCGGGATAAAGCTTGAACCGATTGGCTTCGGAAAGCTTCGCGTTCATCTTCTCGATCCACGGCTGCAGAACCTTCGATGAATAGAAGCCGACCGGCGGCTCGAACGACGAGACGCGCATTTCACGGGCTTGCGCCACGGCCGCAGTCATGGCCGAGAGGGCAAGTGCAATAGAAAGCTGGCGGATGAGTTTCATGTTTTCCTCCCTTGAAAACTCAGAACGTATTGTGCGGCAGCCAGACGACGATGGCCGGCAAAGCGATGATGATGAGGATGCGGACGAGGTCGGCGAGCACGAAGGGCAGAACGCCGCGCCACAGCTCGACCATGCGAATGCTCGGATGGGTCGCCTTGAGCACGAAAAGGTTCATGCCGACCGGCGGGGTGATGAGGCCGATCTCCACGACCATGACCGCGTAGATGCCGAACCAGATGGGATCGATACCCGCCGCCTGCACCACCGGCAGAAAAAGCGGCACGGTGAGGAGAAGCATCGCCAGTGAATCCATCAGCGTGCCCAGCACCAGATAGATGGCCGTCATCGTCAAGATGACGAGAAGCGGGTTTTCCAGCATCGGCCCGAACATCGATGTGAAGGTGAACGGCAGACCCGAAAGCGTCAGGAAGTAATTGAAAAGATTTGCGGATATCAGCACCAGATAGATCGCGCCGCAGGTGAGCGAGGTTTCGATGGCCGCAGAGAAGAAGCCCTTCATGCTCAGCCGCCGTGAGGCGAGCCCGTAGACCAGCACCAGTGCCACGCCGATGGCTGCCGTTTCATTGGCCGTGAAGACGCCGAGATAAAGCCCGCCCATGATGACCGCAAAAACAGCGACCGGCGGCAACAGATCGGCCAGCGCCCGCCTGTATTGCGCACGGGTGGAGCGCGCCTGATAAGGTGCCTTGGTGATGCCGAGTGCCAGCGGAATGTAGACCGCGAGGCAATAAAGCGTGATCGCGAGAACGATGGGCCCGAGCGTCGCCAGCAACAGGTTCTTGATCGATTCTCCGGACAGGAAGGCATAGATCACGAGGATCGTTGACGGAGGAATGAGAATGCCGAGCGTGCCGCCAGAGGCGACCGTGCCAGCCGCCAGACTGCGCGAATAGCCCGCCGCTTCCATTTCCGGCAGCGCAATGCGCCCCATCGTTGCCGTCGTGGCGAGCGACGATCCCGAAATCATGCCGAAGCCAGCAGACGCACCGATCGTCGCCAGGGCGAGGCCACCCTTACGGTGACCAAGCATGGTGCGCATCGCCCCGTAAAGGCGGGACGACAGGCCCGAATGCGAGGCAAGATTGCCCATCAGCACAAAGAGCGGCAAGACCGACATCGTATAGTTGGTCAGCGAGTCCCACGTCGTCGTCGCACCGATGGAAATCGTGCCATCAAGACCAAGCACCGCCCAACAGCCAGCCAGCGCAATCAATCCCATCGCCACCGCGACCGGGACTTCGAGAAAAATCAGGACGATAGTCAAAAGGAACCCGACACCGCCGAACAGCAGTGCGTTTCCTGTCAGCCAGGAAAGATCAGTCATTTCAGTTATCCAGAACCTTTGAGGTGTCGCCTGAGGCAAAGAGGGCACGCAGAGCCGCAACCACACCCACGCCGCTGACGGCGGTGACGACGCTCAGGAGCATCCACATGGTCAATTGCAGATCCGACGTCGTTTCGGGACTGCCGATCTTTTCCCGCAGATTGACGGCTAGAATCGCGAACATCACGATCGCGAACAAGGCCGAGCAAAACGCCCCGAACAGGCCGAGCGGCTTGGCAAACAGGCCGGGCGCGATCTCCGAAAGGAGCTTTGCCGTCACATGCCCGCGGTAAAGATAACATGCAGGGATCGACAGAAGCGCGCCCAGACCGACCGTCAGCGCCGTCGTTTCGATGGCGCCCGGAAGATTGCGGCCTAGCAACGCCCGAAGCGCTACATCCACCACAGTGACGCCCGTCCCGGCGAGAAAGCAGAATGTCGCAACCAGCAAAACGCCGTTTCCGACGCGTGCACCGATTCCCGTTGCGTTCATGTCTGGCACATCGACCGGATGCACCAGTTTCTCCGGGTCAATGACCCTTTGGCTCGCTCCCATAACTCCTCCCCGAGTACGCTTGCTTCTTGGCAAATGTCATACACGATTATCGGGCTACGGGAGGTGCAATCACCCGACTGTCCACCTGACGGACAGAGGCATTCCGTCACAGGGGTTAGGCACCACCTGAAACGTGGGCAAAGGGGGAAAGGGTGCGAGGCAGGAAGCGGCCATCACCCGGCTGGCCCAGAATACGGCCATCCTCGCAGACGACCTTGCCGCCAAGCACCGTCATCACCGGCCAGCCCTTGACCCGCAGGCCCTCATAGGGCGTGTAGTCGGCGGCATGGTGCATCAGGGACTGGCCGATCGTTTCCTCGCGATTGGCATCCCACAACACGATGTCGGCGTCGAAACCCGGCGCGATGGAACCTTTTCGCGGGTAAAGCCCGTACATCTTCGCGTGGTTGGTGGAAGTCAGCGCCACGAATTCGTTAAGCGTAATGCGGCCCTCGCTGACACCCTTCGAGAAAAAGACCTGCATGCGGTTCTCGACGCCGGGAATGCCGTTCGGCACCCAGCGGAACGAGGTTTTAGCCTTCGGGTTCTGCTTGCCGTCCGGCCCTTCCCAAAAGAAGGGGCAATGATCGGAGGAAAAGGTCTGGAACACGCCGCCGCGAATGCCTTCCCAGATGGCATCCCAGCTTGCGCGGTCGCGCGGCGGCGGCGAGCAGACATATTTGCCGCCCGTTTCGTCCATGTTGAGGCCCTTCATGTCGTCGGCCGTCAGGGCGATGTATTGCGTGCAGGTCTCGCCGTAGATTTTCAGGCCCTTCTGCTGCGCCCAGCGGATTTGCTCCATCGCCTCGCGCCCGGAAACGTGGACGATCATGATCGGCACGTCGACCAGTTCGGCATGGCTGATGGCGCGGTGGGCCGCCTCGCGCTCCACCACCTGCGGGCGGGAAGCGCCGTGGTAGTATGGAGCCGTCTTGCCGGCCCGCTCCAGCTTCTCGGTCATGTAGCGGATGGCGTCATAACCTTCGCAGTGAACCATCACGAGCGCGCCGCAGCCGCGTGCACAATCGAAGACATCGAGCAACTGCCGGTCATCCAGCACCATGTCGTCATAGGTCATGAACACCTTGAACGAGGTATACCCGTCCTCGACGAGTGCCGGCAGTTCCTGCCCGAGCACGTTGGGTGTCGGGTCGGTGATGATGAGATGGAAGCCATAATCGCAATAGGCTTGCCCGTCGGCCTTCGTGTGGTAGTCGAGCACACTTTCGCGCAGGCCGGCGCCGCGCGGCTGCACGGCAAAGGAAAGCACCGTGGTCGTGCCGCCCGCAATCGCCGAGCGGGTGCCGGTCTCGAACCCGTCGGCCATCTGCGGCGCACCGGGCGGCGCGTACTGGGCGAGATGGACGTGACTGTCGATGCCGCCCGGCATGACCAGTAGACCGGTGGCGTCGATCACCTTTGCCGCCGTGCCGAGGTTCTCGCCGGTGGCGACAATGCGGCCGTCGCGAACGGCGACGTCGGCGCGGAAAGTATCGGCGGCGGTCACGCAGGTGCCGCCCCGAATGAGAAGGTCGAAATCTGCCATTTCGCTTGTTTCCCTATGCCTGTTTCGAACGGAGCCGGACAAACTCGCCGATGGCAATAAAGGCGAGATTGACGGCGACGATCATCAGCGCCAGCGCGTTCAGCGCCGGCGAAATGTTGAAGCGGAAATCGGATGCGACAAGGATCGACAACGGCTGCTGGCGGCCGCTGAGGAACGAGGTCAGCACATATTCCGACGAAGACAGCACGAAGGCGATGAACCAAGCTGCCGTCAGGCCATTTTTCATCAGCGGCAGCGTCACGCGCCGGAAGGTGCTCCAGCCGCTCGCCCCCAGATCGGCAGCCGCCTCTTCCAGCCTCCGGTCGATGCGCACCAGCACTGAGGTGATGATGAGCGTGGTAAACGGCAGGATGATGATGGCCTGCCCGGCAATGATCGTCGCAAGGCTGCGCTCGATCTTCAGTTCGGACAGGAGAATGAGCTGCGCCACCGCCAGAATGACCTTCGGAATAAGGAAGGGCAGCAGGATGATGGCGAACAGCACGCCGCGCCCGCGCAGGGGGTAGCGCGTCAGCGCCAGCGCCGCCATGGCACCGAACAGCGTTGCGAGCGCGGCTACCGGCACGGACACCAGAAAGGAAAGGCCAAGCCCCTTGCCGAGACGGCCATCGGCCACAACCTGTTCGAACCAGTGAAGGGTGAAGCCCTGTAGGGGAAAGGCGATGATTTCGGAAGCGTTGAAGGAAAACAGGGCAATGACCGCGATCGGCAGATACATGAAACCGTAGACGAGCCAGACCCACAGGAGAGGAAAACCACCGCGCCGCATATCAAGCCTCCCCTGCCGCAAGTGCCTTGCCAAGCGACGAACGACTGATGACGATGGCAGCGCCAGCAAAGGCGAGCGCCAGGATGGCCAGCATGGTCCAGGCAATAGCGGAACCGAGCGGCCAGTCGAAAGCTGTGCCGAACAGGTCGTTGATGGCGCTGATGATGGTGATGCCGGATGCCCCGCCCACCAGTTGCGGCGTGAGATAATCGCCAACCACCATGACGAAGACCATCATGGACCCGGCGACGAGGCCCGGCACTGTCAGCGGCAGCGTCACGCGCCGGAAGGTGGATACGGCACCGGCACCGAGATCGGCGGCGGCTTCGACCAGCCGGTCGTCCAGCGCCTCGAAGGCAAGCCACAGGCCGAGCACCATGAACGGCAGATAATTGTAGGTGAGCACAATATGGGTCGCGAGCGAGGAGAAGAGCAGCGCGCCGATCGGTTCGCGAATGGCGCCGAACGCCATCAGAAACGTGTTCAGCACCCCCTCGGCGCCGAGCAACATGCGCCAGGCGAAGATGCGCACGAGATCACCGGTGTAAAGGGGCACCAGAAGCAGCGTGAGGAATGCGGATTTGGCCGCCACGACGCGCTTGGCGATGAACCAGGCGACAGGGTAGCCGATCACCGCCGTAATGGCCGCGACCATCAAGCCGGACCCGAAGGCCTTGAAGATCAGCCAGCGATAGGTCTCCGAGCCGACGATCCGCATATAGTTCTTCAAAGTCGGTTCCTTGAGGATAGCGACGAAAGACACCTGAAAGAAGGAATAGGCGAGCAGGATGAGAAGCGGCGCGACGCAGAGCGCCACAACCGCCGCATAGACGGGAACGGAAAGCCAGAAGCCGGTGCGTGCGCGGGCCATGCATCAGTTCTCCGCTGAAGCCGCGACAATCCAGGCGCGTGTGGGGTCGAAGCCCAGACGCACCGCACTGCCGATGACCGGCGGCGCCGGGTCATCGACGATGAGCGAGATTGTGATGCCGCCGACCGCTTTTGCTTCCACCAGCCACTCCGCGCCCCGGAAGACGGTGTGGGTTACAACGACCTCGAAACCGCCCTCGCCTGTCTGAAGCCGCAGCAGTTCCGGCCGGATGCAGAGCACGGCTTTATCCCCCGCGCCGAGCCCGGCCACACCCGGGCACTCGAACCTGCCAAGCGGCGTTTCGATCATCGCGGCCTGTCCCGCAACACCGAGAACTGTGCCCGGCGCCAGATTGGCGCCGCCGATGAAATCGGCAACATAGGCGCTCGCCGGGCGGCGATAGATTTCCGCGGGCGAAGCCTGCTGCTCGATCCGGCCATTGTTCATCACGATGATCTCGTCGGACAGGGCAAAGGCCTCCTCCTGATCGTGCGTCACATGCAGGAAGGTCATGCCCAGACGACGCTGAAGGTCTTTCAGCTCGATCTGCATATCCTTGCGCATCCGCCGGTCGAGCGCCGAAAGCGGCTCGTCCAGAAGCAGAAGGCGCGGCTCGTTAACGATAGCGCGCGCCAAAGCCACGCGTTGCTGCTGCCCGCCGGAAAGCTGGCGGGGGCGGCGCTTCGCCATCGGTGTCATCTGCACCTGCGACAGCGCGCCTTCGACACGTAACGCCATGTCCGCCTTCGAAAGCCCGCGATAGGCAAGACCGAAGCCGACATTCTCTTCCACCGAAAGGTGCGGAAAGAGCGCGTAGTTCTGAAAGACCGTGTTGACCGGTCGCCGGCTGGCGGGAACGCCGGCCAGCGACTGTCCGTCGAGTTCGAGAACGCCTGACGAGAGCGCCTCGAAGCCACCGATCATGCGCAGCAGGGATGTCTTGCCGCAGCCGGAAGGTCCAAGCAGGGTTACATAGCTGTTGGGGGCGATGCAGAAATCCACGCCGCGAACGGCATGAACCCCGCCATAGTCCTTGTGAACGGCGATGCCCTGAAGAAGGAGGCTGTTTTCCTGCCCGCTCGTTTTCTTGGCCCGGTCTGCGGCAATCATGATCAGCTCGCCTTCACTTCGTTCCAGAGCGCAACCCAGTCATTGTAACGGGCCGGGTTCTTCTTCCAGACGAAGCTGTCCATGATGGAGAGATCCTTGACGAAGATCTTCTCCTTCTGGTCATCCGGCAGTTTGGCCAGCGCGGCCGAGGTGCCCTGCGCATAGGGACCACCGAAGGCAAGCTTCTCACCATATTCCGGCCCGAGCAGATAGTTGACCAGACTGAACACCTTGTCGAGCTTCTCGCCTTCGACGCCCTTCGGCACGGCAATCGTATCGCACCAGCCGATGACACCAGCCTTTGGCTTTGCCATGCCCATCTTCAGGCCGCGGGCCGAGAGGTCATAATAGGGCGGAACCCAGGAGAATGCGCAGACCACTTCGCCGGACGCAAACAGGTTGGTGAGATCGCCGATGGAGTTCCAGTAGGTGCGCAACAGCTTCTTCTGGGCAAGAAGCGCCTTCTTCACCTCGGCCAACTCCTTGTCATCCATGTCGAACATCTTATCCTTGGGAATGCCGAGGTAAAGCGCCGCGATCATGATGCCTTCCAGCGCGTAATCGCGCATGGCCAGCTTGCCTTTGTACTTGTCGCCCTCGAAGAAGACGGACCAGTCCGGCTCGCTGTCCATCAGGTCGGCACGATAGACGATGGGGTTGATACCCCAGTAGAAGGGAATACCGTAGGTCTTGCCATCCTTCTTGCCGAGATCGGTCTTCTTGAAGGTGTCGTAAAGCAGGGCCGCATTCGGCACCTTGGCAAAATCGATCGGCTGGAGCAGGTCGGAGGCTACGTAATATTCCACCTTGTCGAGGCCGGGTGTGATGAGATCGACCGAGGAGGCGCCACCGGCGCGCAGCTTGGCGAACTGCTCGTCATCGGTACCGATGAAATTCTTGGTGAGTGAGACATCGCCGCCCTTCAGGAAAGCAGCGAGGTAATCGTCCTTGGCCAGGTTCTCCCAGGTCATCCAGACGAGATCGGTGGCGGCAAAAGCGCGGTTGAAAGGCTGCAGCGCGCCGAAGGCAGCGCCAGCGGCAGCGGTTTTCAAAAGTCCACGACGATTGATTTGAAAATTCATGGGCTCGGTCCTTGTGGGGTCCCCTCTGAGAGACCGTTGAACAGGCGTCCGGCTTCGTGTCCGGCTCGACCGAAATAAAAAAACATTTTCATAATTTGCGCAAGATGAAAATTAGGTTTCATTTTTCATCAAATGACTAATCTTTAGGCGTTTTCTTTCCCTGCACGGGACCGGCAAGCTGATCGAGGCGATCGTGGAGCGTTTCGATCTCGGCGAGTCGCTCAACCGCCGCATCGCCAAGGGCCTGGCTGACGGCCGAACAGAGGTAGTTGATAACACTCATCGGCGCCGCGTAACTATCGAACATCGAATGACCGCGATTATGGCACCGCAGCGTGATGGTCGCCAACTGCGCCGTGCGGGCCGCCGTCATGTCAGCAATGAGAACGGAGGCCGCACCGGCTTCGCGAACAACAGCCATGATTTCCCGCAAAAGCAGAGGACGGCGCCGGAAGCCCAGCACCAGAAACACATCCGCCGCACCGATACCCGCCAACTCCTCGCCCATCGAGGTGCCAGCCAGCGGCAGAAGCTGCACATCCGGCCGAACATTGGTCAGCAGGCCCCGCGCATAATTGGCAAGCGCCATGGAATTGCGGAAGCCAACGACGAAAACGCGGGCGGCATCGGCCAAAAGGCGAGTCGCTTCCTCCAGATCCGATTCGCTCAGCATTTCCGCCGTGCGCGTGAGGTTCTGAAGGTCCTGAGCGATGTGCAGACCGAAATCGCCAGGGGCCAGACGCTTGCGCCCCGTTCCGGTCAACTCGTAGAGCGGCGAGCCCCAGTCTTCCGCCTGCCGGGCATGCATGCGGGCATCGTTGTAGCTGGCATACCCCAGACGCTTGAAGAAGCGCGCCGCCGTGGCGTTGGAGATATCGGCCTTGGCGGCCAGCTCCCCGGCCGTGAAGCTCGCAAGGTTGCTTTGCGCCTCCATCACCACGGCTGCCAGACGCCGCTCACTGGCCGTCAGCTCGTCATAGATCGCCATGATCCGGACGTCGATCGGACGACTGTCTTCCCGCTCGCTCATCTCTTCTCCATTTTCATAAAATCAAAATTACGAAAATTCTTTTTCATTTTGTGTTGACTGAACGCAATCAGCGGATATCCTTTGGCACAGTTTTCCCGCATTTGGAATCTCCGCACGATGGTCTCCCCGTTCTCTTCTGTCAAAGCCCGTCTGGTAAAGGGCCGCCCGGCCGCCAAAGGCCCCTACCCCGACACCTTCAAGCCTGTCCTGTCGCTTGCTGCCGGGCAAGAGGCCCAGGCGGCAATTTCGGCCTGGAAGGGCTACGCGGCAACGCCGCTCGTTTCACTCGACGGCCTTGCCGCGCAAACGGGCGTCGCCCGCATCTTCTACAAGCAGGAAGCCGGACGCTTCGGCCTTGGCTCTTTCAAGGCGCTCGGCGGCGCCTACGCGGTCTATCGCCTGCTCGCCGCACTGATTGCGGAAAAGACCGGCGTAACACCTGCACCCGAAGACATTCTGTCCGGCCGCCACAGCGACATCGTCTCCACCGTCACCGTCACCTGCGCCACCGATGGCAATCACGGCCGCTCGGTGGCCTGGGGTGCACGCATGTTCGGTTGCCGGGCGGTAATCTTCATCCACGAAACCGTGTCAGAGGCGCGCAAGGCAGCGATTGCCGCCTATGGCGCGGAGGTCATCCGAACCCGCGGCAACTACGACGACAGCGTGCGTGAAGCCGCGCGCATGGCCGCCGAACACGGCTGGCATGTCGTATCCGACACCTCATATCCCGGTTACACGGACGTGCCCCGCAATGTCATGCAAGGCTACAGCCTGATGGCAGACGAGGCTGCCCGGCAGTTGGGGGAGGTCAAGCCAACCCATATCTTCATTCAGGGCGGCGTCGGCGGCCTTGCGGCCGCCGTGACGGCGCATTTCTGGGAAACCCTTGGCGCGGAGGCACCGACCGTGGTCGTGGTCGAGCCCGATACGGCCGCGTGCCTGCTGGAAAGTGCCGTGGCCGGCGCTCCGACCGCCGTCGGCGGTGACCTTGACACCATCATGGCGGGCCTTGCCTGCGGCGAACCCTCCATTATCGCCTGGCCGATCCTTGCGGGGGGCGTTTCGGCCTTCATGGCCATTCCCGACGCCGCCGCCGCCGAGACCATGCGGTTACTCGCTTCTGGAAAAGCAGGCGCGACACTGGTCGGCGGCGAGAGCGGCGTCGCCGGGCTTGCCGGTTTCCTCACCGCTGCCACCCGCCCGGACTGGAGCGAGACGCTCGGTCTCGACGAAAATTCCGTCGTGCTCTGCTTCGGCAGCGAGGGCGACACCGACCCCGACCTCTATACCGCCATCGTCGGTCGCAGCGGGCGCGATGTCGAGGCATCGGCATGATGCTCAGCTCGCTTCGTATCGATCCCGCTCGCCTTGTTGCCCGCATTGAACGATTAGGCAGCATTGGTGCGCTGGAAGGTGGCGGCGTCTGCCGTCTGGCGCTCACGCCATCGGAAAAGCTTGGCCGCGATCATCTCGTGGCCGAAATGACGGCACTCGGCCTCGAAGTCGCCATCGATGCCATCGGCAATGTCTTCGGCACCCGCAAGGGCCGCCGCGAAGGCCCCGCGGTGCTACTCGGCTCGCATATCGATACGGTCGCCACCGGCGGGCTGTATGACGGGGCGCTCGGCGTTCTCGCGGGCCTTGAGGTCATTGCCGCACTGAACGAAGCAAGCATTGCAACAGAGCTTCCCGTCACCGTCGCCGCCTTCACCAACGAGGAAGGCGCACGCTTTGCGCCCGATATGCTCGGCAGCCTTGTCTTCGTCGGCGGCCTTGGTCTCGAGGAAGCGCTCGACACCGTTTCTATCGATGGCAAGCGGCTGGGTGATGAACTCGCCGCCATCGGCTATGCCGGCACTGGCCACGGCCCGAAGGAAATCGCCGCCTATTTCGAACTGCATATCGAGCAGGGTCCGATCCTTGAGGACGAGAAGACCGAAATCGGCGTCGTGAAGGGTGTTCAGGGCATTTCCTGGACAGAGATCACCATCCGGGGCCGCGCCGCCCATGCGGGCACCACGCCGATCCGCCTGCGCCGCGACGCCGGGCTGGCCGCTGCGCGCATCGCCGCCGGCGTTGGCGCCTTCGTGCGCGAGATGGGTGGCGATCAGGTCGGGACCGTCGGCGCTTTGACGCTTTCGCCCAATCTCGTCAACGTCGTTGCCGAAAAGGCAGTGATGACTGTCGACCTGCGCAACCCCGACGAGGCGCTCCTGAAGGCGGCCGAGGCACGACTTGCCGCACTCATCGAGACCGCTGCCGGGGAAGAAGGTGTCACCTTCGAAACCCGCAGCCTCGCCCGTTTCGCGCCGGTGAACTTCGCCCCCGCGCTGGTCGATCAGGTGGAGGAAATCGCCCAAACGCTCGGCCTTTCCACCCGGCGGCTGTTTTCCGGCGCGGGCCACGACGCCCAGATGATTGCCCGCATTGCGCCCGCCGCCATGATTTTCGTGCCGAGCGTCAACGGCATCAGCCACAACATTACGGAATTTACGGCAACGGCAGATCTGGCCAACGGCGCGAACGTGCTGCTTCAGGCCACACTGAAACAGGCCATGCCTACGAATGGAGAAGAAGCCCGATGAGCAGAATCATCGTTACCGCCGCCGCACAGCTCGGCCCTATTGCGCGCTCCGAAGGCCGCGAAGCCGTCGTCACACGAATGCTGGCGCTCATGGAAAAAGCAGCGGCCCGCGGCTGCGACCTCATCGTTTATCCGGAACTCGCGCTGACGACCTTCTTCCCGCGCTGGTTCATGGAGGACCAAGCTGAGGTCGATACCTTCTTCGAGCGTTCAATGCCCAACGCAGCCACCGCACCGCTTTTCGAACGCGCAAAGGCGCTGGGGATAGGCTTCTCCTTCGGTTACGCCGAATTGGTGGAGGAAGACGGCGTTTTGCACCACTACAATACCTCCATCGTGGTCGAGAAGACCGGCGAGATCGTCCATCGCTATCGCAAGATCCACCTGCCAGGCCACAAGAATAACGAGCCCTGGCGTGCTTTCCAGCATCTGGAGAAGCGTTATTTCGAGCCGGGCATGGAGCCTTATTCCGCCGCCGACGCCTTTGGCGGCAAGATCGGACAGGCCATCTGCAACGACCGCCGCTGGCCGGAAACCTATCGCGAACTGGCGCTACGCGGCGCGGAAATGGCACTGATCGGCTACAATACCCCCGTTCACTACCCGCTGGCGCCCGAGCACGACCATCTGCAATGTTTCCACAATCATCTGTGCATGCAGGCCGGCGCCTATCAGAACGGTATGTGGATCGTCGGCGTTGCAAAGGCGGGCAAGGAAGAAGGCTGCGACCTCATCGGCCAAAGCTGCATCATTGCCCCGACCGGCGAGATCGTTGCCATGGCCAGCACGCTTGGCGACGAACTCGTGGTCCACGACTGCGATCTTGATCGTTGCACGGAAATCCGCGCCAACATCTTCAATTTCCGCCTGCACCGCCGGCCGGAAATCTACACAGCCTTGACGGCTGTCGACCCGGCCTGATCGTTCTGCGGGGGCAAAGTAAGGCTTCCCCCCGCACGACATCGAATCATCCGGCGAACCGTGCGGCGGTGAAACAATCCTTTCGCAATGCGGTGCGTCACCTCGCCATTCAGCCGGCCGAGCTTTTTTCAAGCGTCCGCGCATATCCACAATAACAAATAAATACAACAACTTACGGATATTTCGGGCGTAAAGTTCACGTTATGCAATGTTCTGTCACGCAAAATGAGTTCCTGAACGGCGCCGATGCGGTCATGAAGGGATGAACAATGGTCTGAACTGGTCATCGACGCCCTACAGAAGAACGTGTGCCATGAAAAACCCGATTGCCTTGCAGCAGCTTCCTGAGAACCGTGTGTTTCGTAAGGGCGACATTTTCGTCCTTTTCGGCGAGCTTTTTGGCCGTGGTTATGCGACCGGTCTTCTGGAGGAAGCCCGAAAGGCCGGAATGGAGATCATCGGCATCACGGTCGGTCGCCGCGACGAAAACAATGCGCTGAGGCCGCTGGATGCCGAAGAGCTTGCCGCCGCCGAAGCACGGCTGGGTGGCAAGATCATCAATATTCCGGTCATGGCCGGCTTCGATCTCGATGCACCGGCGGGCACCCCGACGCCGACCGATCTTCTCGCCGACATGACGCTCGCTAGCTGGGAAAGCGATAAGCTGGACTGGGCCCATATCGAAGAGTGCCGGAAGGTTGGAACCAAGCGTTTCACCGACGCTGTCTCGCAGGTCATGGCCGTTCTCGATGGCATGATCCCGGCCGGCCGCAATGTGTTCTTCGCCCATACGATGGCTGGCGGCATTCCGAAGGCGAAAGTCTTTCTGGTCCTTGCCAACCGCATCTACAAGGGAACGGGACCGCGACACATGTCGTCGCAGACCCTGCTCGACAGCGACCTTGGCAAGTTGATCCTGCAGAATTTCGATGCCGTGTCCGCCGACACATTCGGCCACCTTATCGAACTGAGTTCGGCGATCCGAGAACGGGTCGAGGCGGCAGGCGGACAGGTGCGCTATACCGCTTACGGATATCACGGCACCGGCATTCTGATGAACGATGAATACCGCTGGCAGACCTACACGAACTACACCCAGGGTTATGCCAAGATGCGTCTCGAAGGCATCGCGGAGAAGGCGTGGAGCGCAGGTATCAAGGCGACCGTCTACAACTGCCCCGAAATCCGCACCAATTCCTCGGACGTGTTTACGGGTATCGAGCTTCCCTTGATCCCTCTCCTTCTGGCCTTGCGCAAAGAAGGCGGCAGCGAATGGGCGGAAACACAATGGCAGGCATGCGAGGCGCTGCTTGCTGACGGTTTTTCCATGGAAGACGTCATGGCAAAGATCAAGGCTCTGCAAGCCAGCGACGTCATGATACCGTTTTACAGTTTCTCCGCATGGCCGATGCCCAACAGTCAGGCGCAAGCCGATCTGACCATCGGCACGTCGCATGAAATCACGCAGATGCACAAGGATGGCAAGTCGCTGATCAGCGACCACCTGAGCGCGCTGGTTGTGGATGCAACCGGAAAGCTCATTTTCGGCTCGTCGTCCGAACCCGCCGGCCCGGTCCTGTGGCTCAACCATGACATTGTGGCGCAGTGCCTCAACGCTTCTCACAAGAAGGCTGCGCCGGCGTCGTCAGCTGCCGCAGCCTGACCACGCCTCAACGTGGTCCAGCAGCATCGGACGCTGAGACCCGAAATCGATCGCTATCCTGCCAGTCAACAAGCGCTAACGACGGAGAACCCTTTCTCCGTCGTTCTTTTTCGTGATGCTCAAGCGATGACCTACCGGGACTGAGCCAGAAGACCTGCCTGATCGGCAACGATGGAGGCAGCCTCGTTCCTCAGGACATCCTTGGCATTCTTGCGGGCATTTTCCATGGCGATATCGGCCATCAAACCGCGCTCATCCGCCTGCAGACCATCGTCTTTCCGGCGAAGCGGATCGGCATCGTCCTGCGCGTCGGCTTTCAGGCGATTTTCAAGCGCCGCCTGCTCTTTGCGGCGTTCCGCCTCGTTGAGGGAAACGGTCTTTTTCGCACGCTGCGCCTTCAATTCGGCAGCGTCTTCCACAAAGCGCCGGAAGTCGGGATCCTGTTTCGCACGAACCGCATGCCTGTTTTGCAACTCCGGCAGAAGGGTGGTCATTCTGGTATCGGCCTTATAGCTCGCAGGTTTGATCTGCGCCCAGGGCAACGCATTGTCATAGCTTGCTTCCCCAAGGAATTTGGGATCGGAAAGACCGGGCAAGCTGATATCGGGAGCAACACCGCGAAGCTGGGTCGTTCCTCCATCGATGCGGAAGAACTGGGCGACGGTAAACTTCAACTGACCGAATTTAGGTCCGTCATTCTTCGCGATCCGATCAAGATCGACAACCGTCTGAACCGTACCCTTGCCGAAGCTGGGTTCACCGATAATCACACCACGACCGTAGTCCTGTATTGCTGCGGCAAAAATCTCCGAGGCCGACGCCGACCCGCGATTGATCAGCACACCGACGGGCCCTGACCACACAGGTTTGGAAATATCGTCATTCTCCACCCTTATCTTGCCTTCCGCGTTGCGCTGCTGCACCACCGGGCCTTTACCGACAAACAGCCCGGTCAGATCAATCGCCTCGGAGAGCGAACCGCCGCCATTGTCGCGCAAGTCGATCAGAACGCCATCGACATTCTCCTGCTTCAGTTCGCCAAGAAGCCGGGCAACATCGCGGCTTGCACTTTTATAGTCCTTGTCTTTTTTCTGCCGTGCATCGAAATCCTCATAGAAAGTCGGCAAGGCAATCACGCCAATCTTGCGCGTTACGCCATCGTCATTGACGGGCAGGACCGTTTTCTGCGCGGCCTGCTTTTCCAGGTTGACCTTGTCCCGCACCAGACGGATCACCCGATGGTTCCCGCCCTCACCCGCGTCCGCCGGCAGAATATCGAGGCGCACAACCGAATCCTTCGCGCCACGGATCAACTGCACGACGGCATCAAGTCGTGTTCCGACAACATCCTGGATGGTGCCGTCTTCACCTTGGCCGACACCGACGATACGGTCACCGGGCGCAAGCTTGCCGGACAATTGTGCGGGACCGCCGCCCACGAGTTCGCGGACAGTCGTGTAACCATCGCGATCCTGCAGCACCGCGCCGATGCCAACCAGCGACAACTTCATGGAGATGTCGAAATCGGCAGAAGCCTGCGCGCCGAAATAATCCGTATGGGGATCAACCGATGTGGTGTAGGCGGCCATGAACGACTGGAAGACGTCGTCGCTCTTGTAGGTGTGAACACGCGCCAGAATATTCTTGTAGCGTTTGTCCAGCGTTTCCCGGATTGCCGCATCGCCCTGACCTGCCAGCTTCAGCCGCAGCCAATCGGCTTTCACACGCTTGCGCCACAGATCGTTGATCTCGGCCTCCGACTTCGGCCAGACACCGTTTTCATCCGGTAGCGCATAGCTCTCCTGCACGTTGAAATCGAAATTCTGGCTGAGGAAATCCCGAGCATGGGTGATGCGTTCGGCAACGCGCTGCGAGTAGACGTTGAAAATCGCGAAGGGGATACGCAAATCCTCGCTTGCGATCGCATCATCGATCCTGGTCCTGTCGGTCATGAACCTGTCGATATCCGCTTGCAGGAAGAGGTTGCGATCCGGATCGAGGGATTTGATGAACCGGTCCATGATCTTCGCGGACAACGCGTCATCGAGTGGAACGGACTTGTAGGCATATCGCGTCAGAAACTGCGAGCTTAGAAGTGCTGCCTGTGCCTGCTGCTCACTCGGCGCCAGCACAGGCAATGCGCCAACGTCCAGCGCATAGGCGGGCGGTGTGATGGCGAGAAAGAGGGCAATGAAACCGTATCTGAGACGCATTCAGCTTTGTTTCCTGTTTCGATATCGAATCCTTATAGCGCGATGTGGGGTAGTGATATCGTTTTGGCAACTGCCTATTGAACATTGATCTGATGGAGTTGCGCTTTGGGTTACAAAATATCCCGATCCCATCGAACACATCCTGACGGACTTCATCGCGTGAACATCTCGTGACGAAAGGCACCCGGTTCAGGGAAGCCGCTTTCAACATGAAAGCGAAGGGCATCAGGGTTGTCCGGGCAAGCTGTCGATTGTCGCACGAGGTCGACCCGCCTACCCCGCAAAAAAGTCTTTTCGATCAAAATAATAGCCGCGTCTGCGTGGTGTAACGCGAAATAAAAAATGGCGATGTCCTGTTGAAACTCAACAACCCGCCGCCCAACGCCGAAACACGGGACAGAACATCACCCTAAATTCTGGCATGAAGGGTCCAGACAGCATTCCGTCATCTTATTGGATACGACAACGCCATTGCCCCTTTTTGCGACGAACGGACTTTGGAGCGGACATATGCCTGCCGCCCCAATGACACATCGATCACCAACTAATCGTAACGGCGGCGGTCATCGATGACCTTGCCATCGTTGGGCAAAGAGCCGGGCTCCACGACGACGACCTTTCCGCGTAGCTTCAGCGTTTCAAGCACCGAGACGTCATATCCGGCACCGGCGTCTGTCGTCTTTGCCTCGATCTCGACGGTCATGATGTCCGCTTCGCCCTCGCGGGTGGCAATCACCCGCGCTCTCGTCACCTCCGGATGGCGCGCTACAAGGGCAGCCACCTGTTCCGGACGCACGAACATGCCCTTGATCTTTGTGGTCTGGTCAGCACGCCCCAGCCAGCCGCGGATTCTGAGATTGGTTCGTCCGCAGGGCGATGTGCCGGGCAACAAGGCGGAAAGATCGCCCGTCGCGAAGCGGATCAACGGGTAGTCCGGATTAAGAGATGTCACCACGACCTCGCCCACCTGCCCCGGTGCGACCGGATTGCCCGTGCCGGGCGTAACGATCTCCACCAGCACGCCCTCATCGACCACCATTCCCTCGTTCAGTCCGTCGGGACCGATGGTCTCATAAGCGATGTTGCCGAGGTCGGCCGTGGCATAGCACGAGAGGCAGAGAATGCCCCGATCGGCATACTCCTTCCGCAGTGAAGGAAAGAGGGCGCCGCCACCGACCGCCGCCTTGGAGATGTTGAGCTTCACGCCCAGTTCATCCGCCTTGTCGAGAATGACCTTGAGGTAGTCAGGCGTGCCGGAATAGGCCGTGGAGCCGATATCCGCCGCAGCCCTCACCTGAAGTTCGGTTTGCCCCGTGCCCGCTGGCAACACCGTCGCCCCCACCGCGCGCGCGCCGTTCTCGAACATCATGCCCGCTGGCACGAGATGGTAGGAGAAGCAGTTCTGGAGAATGTCCCCGGCACCAATGCCGGCCGCATGCAGAAACCGCCCCATACGCCACCAATCGTCAGAGGTGCGACCCGGCTCGTAGATCGGGCCCGGTGACTGAAACACATGCTCGTAATCCGCAATAGCTCGGCTGCTGTAGCCTCCAAGCGGCGGCAAGGCGGCCTGGGCCGCGATCAGGTCGGATTTACGCAAAACCGGCAAACGCGACAGCGCCTCCATGCTGTCGATCACCTCCGGCGAGACACCCGCCAGCGACCTGGAAAATCCCGGGGCCGCGCTTTTAGCTCTGGCAATCTGCTGCGGCAGGTCACGGGCTATGTCACGCGCACGCGTTTCCAGGTCACGCGTTTCCATCTTGTCGAATGGTTTGAGTACAGCGCTCAAGGTCTGCTCCATCTGTTCTTGAAAATCCGGCATGCGAACACGCATGCACCAGCGTGCGGAACGGGTCCGGCGCGTTCCATCAACTCAGCCAGCGCTTGCGGCGCCTGTAGCTTCTAACGTCGCGAAAGCTCTTGCGGCCTTCGGCCGACATGCCCAGATAGAACTCCTTGACGTCAGGGTTCTCACGCAGCTCTTTCGCTGTTCCTTCCATGACGACACGTCCGCCCTCCAAAATGTAGCCGGAATGCGCATAGCGGAGGGCGACGTTCGTATTCTGCTCGGCCAGAAGGAAGGTGACACCTTCCTTCTCATTCACTTCGCGAACGATCTCGAAGATCTGTTCCACAAGTTGGGGTGCGAGCCCCATTGAAGGCTCATCCAGCAAAACCATCTGTGGCTTGGACATCAAGGCGCGGCCCATCGCGCACATTTGCTGTTCACCGCCGGACGTATACCCTGCCTGACTTTTTCTCCGCTCGCGGAGACGCGGAAAATACTGATAGATCCGTTCGAGATCGGCCGAAATATCGCCCCTGCTGCGGGTATAGGCACCTGTCAGGAGGTTCTCTTCGACCGTGAGGTGACCGAAGCAATGACGTCCTTCCATCACCTGGATACAGCCCAGGCGCACGAGTTCCGCCGGAGACAGATCTTCCACCTTTTGCCCCTGAAACAGAATGGCACCCTTGGTGACCTCACCGCGTTCGGAGTGCAGGAGGTTTGAAATCGCCTTGAGCGTCGTTGTCTTTCCCGCGCCGTTGCCCCCGAGCAGCGCCGTGATCTGGCCCTTCGGAACAGAGAGGCTGACACCTTTCAGCACGAGAATGACGTGGTTGTAGATCACCTCGATGTTGCTCACCTCGAGCATCGTTTCGCTTCTGACGCTGATGTCCAACATGCAAACATTCCCTTGAGCTGAGGTCCGTGTCGTCTCGCCGGAAAATCCGGCGAGACGTGATTTCTCTGGTCACCTGACAAATCGACGACCTATGGCGGACAGAGCAGCGCCTGCCTGCGCCGGTATTCCCGTCGCCGGTGTCGGTGCAGCGTCAGCAGCGAGGCGTGATCCCCGCCTCCTTGGCAAAGGCCGTGGCATCATCCTTGATGAGCTTGTTGATCAGGTCTCGGTCCGGCTCGATAAAGTCGGTCACCCGGTTCCACTTGCCGGTAGCGGCATCCCATTGCTGGATCATGGCAAGTCCCGGACCGCCGTGATCCTGGCAGGACCCCTTGAAGGCCGGCATGAACTTCGGCAGTCCGAGTTCCACCAGACGCTGCTCGGAGATGTCGATCTGTTCGAGACCATCCCTCAACTGGGCCCGTGTGATATCCGGGGTACCGGCGATTTCCTGAGCCTTTCGAACGGCTTCAGCGATCACCATGGCCATGAAGACACCGCGCGAATAAAGGACGCTGCCCACCTGGTCACCGGCACCGGCTGCCTTGCCGGCGTCATAGACGTATTTCTTCAGATCCGTGTAGATCGGATAGTCCATGCCTGTGCCGTGAATGGCGAGCGACTTGTACCCGGTTGCGGCTGCGCCGACGGGGCGCGTGTCGTTTTCCGAGCCCGACCACCAGACACCGATCATGTTTTCCATCGGGAACCGGATGTTGGCCGCTTCCTGAATGGAGACCTGGTTCATGACGCCGAAACCGTAGAGGATCACGTAATCAGGCCGGTCGCGGCGGATTTGCAGCCACTGCGACTTCTGTTCCTGACCGGGAGAATCGACGGGAATTTCGCTGAGCGTAAAGCCGTGCTTCTTCGACAGTTCTTGCAGCGTGCGGATCGGTTCACGACCGTAGGCGGAGTTGTGATAGACCAGAGCGATCTTCTTGCCCTTCAGGCTGCCGCTATTGATGTCGAGCAGATGATTGACGGCCACCGAAGCGCCATCCCAATAGTTGGCGGGATAGTTGAACACCCATTTGAAAATGGAACCGTCGGCTGCCGAGGTCCGGCCGTAACCCGGCGTATAAAGCGGAATACCGTCTGCCGAAGCACGCGAGATGAGCTGATAGGTCAAGCCGGTCGAGAGCGGGTTGTAGATCAGAGCACTCGACTTCGTGGCCTCGTAGCATTCGACGCCCTTTTCTGTGTTGTACGACGTTTCGCACTCATTCGAGACGACCTTGGCACCACCGATCCCCCCGTCCCGTTCATTCAGGAGCGTGAAATAGTCGGCGAAACCATCCGCAAGCGGAATGCCGCTGGGCGCGAAAGGACCGGTGCGATAGCTGAGGCTGGGAATGACCAGATCGGCAGAGACCGTGGGCGTCGCGAACAGCATGGCGCCAATGGCTGCTGCTGTCATGTATCTGATTTTTTTCATGTTTCCTCCTCCAAGAAAATTTTGAAAATTGCCGCGATTAGTGTGGGAAAGGCCAGAGACGCAACTTCTCCTTGGCGATACGCCAAAGCTGGGTCATTCCGTGGGGCTCCGCGATCAGGAAAATGATGATCAAGGCGCCGACGATCATCAGCTCGATATGGGCAGCCAGGTCCGTGGCCCATCCAAGATGGCCGACAAGCACATTCTTGAGCAGGACGGGCAGGAGCACGAGAAACGCAGCGCCGGCAAAGGAACCGAAGACCGACCCGAGGCCGCCGATAATCACCATGAAGAGAATGAGAAAGGATTTGTTGATACCGAAGGATTCACCGACCTCGACCGCTCCGAGATAGACCGAGAAAAAGAGCGCGCCAGCCAGTCCGATCAGGAAGGACGAGATCGCGAAGGCGGACAGCTTTGCCCTCAGCGGATTGACGCCGATGATCTCCGCCGCGATATCCATATCGCGGATCGCCATCCACTGCCGGCCAACCGAACCCCGCGTCAGGTTGCGAACCATCCAGGCCGAGACGAATGCGAAGGTCAGGCAAACCAGATACTTCGCCCAGGCTGCCGTGTTTGCGCCGGTGACGGCAATGCCAAGCACGGTTCTTTCGGGAGCAGAAATCTGGCCCGAAGCCGCATGGTTGTAGAACCACGGCACCTTGTTGAACAACCACACCAGAAAGAACTGCGCCGCGAGCGTTGCAACGGCCAGATAGAACCCCTTGATACGCAGGGAGGGCAACCCGAAAAGCGCACCGACAATGGCGGTAATCACACCGGCAATAATGACGTGCAGGATGATAGAAACGTCCGGGAAGGTCGTCATGAGCTTGTAGCAGGAATAGGCGCCCACCGCCATGAACCCGCCAGAACCCAGCGAGACCTGCCCGCAATAGCCTGTCAGAACATTCAGCCCCAGCGCGGCGATCGCATAAATCAGGAATGGGACAAAAACCGCGTTGGCCCAGTAATCATCGATCACAAACGGCATGACGCAGAAGGCGACGACAAGAAGCGCATAGTAGGCAATGCGATCGAAACGGATGGGAAAGGTCTGGCTGTCCTGCGCATAGGACGTCTTGAACTCACCGGCTTCACGATAAATCATCCCTCAGACCCTTTCGATGATGCGTTCGCCAAACAGACCTTGCGGCCTGAAGACAAGGAAAAGAAGCGCCAGGACATAGGCGAACCAGTTTTCGGTCGCGCCGCCGATCAGGGGGCCCGCGAAGAACTCGAACAGCTTTTCGCCGACACCGATGATGAGCCCGCCGACGATGGCGCCGGGAATGGACGTGAAACCGCCGAGCATGAGAACGGGCAAGGCCTTGAGCGCGATGAGCGACAGCGAGAACTGCACGCCGGATTTTGCCCCCCACATGATTCCGGCAACAAGGGCGACGAAGCCCGCGATAGACCAGACGAGTATCCAGATGAACCGGAGCGATATTCCGACGGACAGGGCCGCCTGGTGGTCGTCAGCCACGGCGCGCAGCGCCCGCCCCTGCTTGGAATACTGGCTGTAGAGCGTCAGCAGGGTCACAAGAACCGCAGCCACCAGCGTCGCCACGATATCGAGATTGTCGATGAAAAAACCGTAGCCGAACAGCGCAAACGTGATTTCATCGACGGTCGAGCTCATGCCCTGCGGCAGGCCAACATCGAGACGCTTGATGTCGGCACCCCACATCACATCGCCCAACCCCTCAAGAAAGTAGGCCAGACCGATTGTCGCCATGAAGAGAATGATCGGCACCTGATTGACGAGATGGCGCAGAATCAACCGTTCGATCAACATGGCGAGCAACACCATGACGCCGGCAGTCAGGACGATGGCGACGATACCCGGCAGCGTCCAGCCGAAATTATGAAGATTGGTACCGAAGATCGAATTGATCAGATGGGCAAAAGGTATCTGCCCGTTTTGCAGGCCGACGAGCGTAAGCGCTGCAAAGAGCGCCATGACGCCCTGCGCATAGTTGAACACGCCCGATGCCTTGTAGATCAGCACGAAACCAAGCGCGACCAGCGCATAAAGCACACCCGCCATCAGCCCGTTGGCTGTGACTTCCATTGCATAGAGAAACCATTCAGGCATCACGTCCTCCCAGAGCGCCCGTCCCCAAGCCCGCAGTCATGATCTCAATCATGACTCACCCCCAGATAGGCATCGATGACCGCCTTGCTGGTCCGCACCTCCTCGGGCGTCCCGTCGCCGATCTTCTTGCCGTAGTCCATGACGACGACCCGATCGGACAGGTCCATCACCACGCCCATGTCGTGTTCGATCAGCGCGATCGTGGTGCCGAATTCGTCGTTCACGTCGAGAATGAAGCGGCACATATCCTCCTTCTCCTCGACATTCATGCCCGCCATCGGTTCGTCGAGCAGCAGCAGTTTCGGTTCGGCCGCCAGCGCGCGCGCCAGTTCGACCCGCTTCTTGAGACCGTAGGGAAGTCGCCCGACGGGCGTCTTGCGGATGTGCTGGATCTCGAGAAAGTCGATGATTTTCTCGACTTTCTCCCGGTGCTCGCTTTCCTCCCGGCTTGCACGTCCCCACCAAACGGCCTGGGCGGCAAGACCCGCCTTCATCATCGTCAGCCGCCCGGTCATGACGTTGTCGAGCACGCTCATGCCCTGAAAAAGCGCGATGTTCTGGAATGTGCGGGCAATACCCTGCCGTGCCACTTCATAGGGGCGCATCGGCGGGCGACGGGCACCGCGAAACCACACCTCGCCTTCCGACGGCACGTAGAAGCCGGAAATGATGTTCAGCATCGACGATTTTCCGGCGCCATTCGGCCCGATGATCGCGCGGATCTCGCCCTCTCGGATGTCGAAGGAAATATCCTTGATGGCTACCACCCCGCCAAACCGGAGCGTGATGTTTTTCACCTCCATGACAACGGGGCCAATGGTGCGACCATCGACAGTTTTGAAACTGGTCTGGTTGACGGCATTCATGCTGCGGCCCTCTGTGCTATGGTACCGTTCACGACCATTGCATCGCTAATTTTAAGCGTCGCCTTGATCGAGCCCTTGCGACCGTCTTCATAGGTAACCTCGGTTTCGGTGTAGATGGAGGTTTGCCCTGCATAGAGTGCGGCAATCAGGTCCGCATATTTCTCCTCGATGACACCGCGGCGGATCTTGCGGGTCCGGGTCATCTCCCCGTCATCAGCGTCCAGTTCCTTGTGGAGCACGAGGAAACGATGGATCTGGCAACCGCCCAGCATCTCGTCGCAAGCAACCGAGCGGTTCACTTCATCGACGTGATCGCGGATCATCTCACAGACCCTGGGATGAGCTGCCAGTTCCTGGTAGGAACTGTAGGAGATGTTGTTCTTTTCGGCCCAATTCCCGACGGCAGCGAGATCGATATTGATGAAGGCAGTGCAGAAATCGCGGCTATTTCCGAAAACGACCGCCTCAAGAATGTTCGGATAGAACTTGAGCTTGTTCTCGACATACTTCGGAGCAAACAGCCTGCCGTCAGCCATTCTGCCAACATCCTTGGCGCGGTCGATGATCCGCAAATGTCCCGTACCGGTCTCGATGAAACCGGCATCCCCTGTCGCCACCCAGCCGTCGGCGTCTTTCGTGGCGGCGGTGCTTTCGGGATTGCGGAAATACTCGACAAAAGCACCGGGCGAGCGATAGAAAACCTCGCCATTGTCAGCGATACGGATTTCCACACCCGGGCTTGGGACACCCACAGTGTCAGGCCTCACCTGCCCATCCGGCTGCTGGGTGACGAACACGGTGGCTTCGGTCTGCCCATAGAGTTGTTTCAGGTTGATGCCGAGTGAACGGTAGAAATCGAAAATTTCCGGACCGATGGCTTCGCCGGCGGTATAACCGACCCGGACACGGGAAAAGCCGAGCGTATTCTTCAGCGGTCCATAAATGAGTTTGTCTCCAAGCCAGTAGGCAAGCCTGTCACTGCCGGCAACGGGACGTCCGTCGAGAATGGCAGGCCCAACGCGGCGGGCGAGCTTCATGGCACGCTTGAAAAGCCAGCGCTTGAAACGACCGGCGTCTTCCATGCGTATGAGGACGTTCGTAAGCTGGTTTTCGAAGATCCGGGGCGGCGCAAAGTAATAGGTCGGGCCGATTTCGCGCAGGTCCGTCATCATCGTCGCCGCGCTTTCCGGACAATTCACGCAAAATGCAGACCAGTAGGCCTGACCGACCGAAAAGATGAAATCCCCGACCCAGGCCATCGGCAAATAGGCCAGGATTTCCTCGCCCGGACGCAGTTTGTCGAACATGACCGAGTTCTTGGCCATCTCAATCACATTGCGATTGGAAAGCACAACACCCTTGGGCCGACCGGTCGTGCCGGAGGTGTAAAGCATCACGCAGGTGCTTTCGTAGGAAAGCTCGGCTATTCGCCGGTCCAGTTCCCCATCGAAGCGCTGATGGGCTGCGCGCCCCTCGGCCTTGATGTCTTCCAGCCAGTTCAGATGGCTGTGGTCATATTTGCGCATGCCGCGCTTATCGAGATAGAGAACATGGTCAATGCTGTGAACGGTTTCCTGAACCTCGATGACCTTGTCGACCTGTTCCTGGTCGCCGCAGACGACGAAGCGGGCGGCACAATTGTCCAGGACGTAAGCCATCTCCTCGGCAACGGCATCCTGATAGAGCGGAACCGGAACAGCACCGCACATCTGCACGGCAACCATTGACCAGTACAGAGCAGGACGGTTCCGCCCGATGACGGCGACATAATCGCCTTTCTGCATCCCCAGCGCGAGGAATCCGTCAGCGAGTGCCCTCACTTCTTCTGCGGCCTTGGCCCAGGTCCAGCATTGCCAAACGCCGAACTCCTTCTCCCTATAGGCCGGGCTTGCCCCATATTGCGCCGCGTTACGGACCAAAAGTGCTGGAATCGATGACAGGGAGCCCCCTGCCTCCGAAGTGACTGAATTCTGCACGGTTGTCTCCTCCTCTGAAAGGCATTGCCGCCCTTCCCGAAACGGCCCCTCCAGACCATTTCCAACCATACAGTAACCTTACTGGCTAATCATTGCCCGAGTTTTTCGAGAATCTTACGAATTGTAACAGCGACCTCCACCAGCTCGAAAAGAATTGCTTATGCGGAAATATTTCAACCACATAGGCTATTTTATTGCACGATATTCATGTGAGGATGCGCAATTCGGCATTTGATCTCGCGATAGTACAAGTGTTTTACTGATGCCGCGACGTCGTAGGATTTGAAGCCTTTGGGAGGAGGATGCACAACCGCATGACGCTATCCGACATTACCGTGACCCGCCTGACAAAAGCCGGGCTCAATCTCATCCAACAGGCCCTTTCCATCTACGACAGGGATCTGAAACTCGTCCTCTCGAACCGCAAGTTCAGGGACATGTTCGACTTTCCAGAGCATCTCGTCGCCGTTGGCGCGTCGTTCGGCGAAACCATTCGTTATCTTGTCGAGCGGGGTGAATATGGACCGGTCGTGGACCGGGAAGAGGCCGTTCGCGCGCGCGTGGAAGCCGCACTTGCCTTTGAACCGCACTACATGGAACGTCAACGCGCCAATGGCAGATGGATCTCGGTGGAAGGGACGCCTCTTTCCGAAGGGGGCTGGATAACAGTCTACACCGACATATCGGAGATCAAACGGCAGGAAGCGCTGCTTCGTACCCGTTCCGATGAGCTTCTGGACCAGCTCCTGACCCGCTCGGAGGAAATCGCACTGGCCAATCGGGCGCTCGCCTCCACCAATGCCATGCTTGTCGAGGCGCGAATAAGCCTGGCCGAAATGGAATCGCGCGTGCGGACAACGACCGAAATGATGCCGGCTCACATCGCGCATGTCGATAAAAAGGGACGTTACACCTATTCCAATCGCCGGCTGCCGTCGGTCATCCCGGGCTCACGCAGCGACATCCTCGGGCTCACAGGTGCAGAAGCCATGGGCCACAGCGCGTTTTCGAAAATCGACCCCCACCTGCGCGAAGCGCTGGCGGGCATGCCCAGCGTGTTCGAATTCACGGACGACCCCTCCGGTCGGAGAATTCGCGTGGCATTGACACCGGATGTTCGCGACGACAGGTCGGTCAGCGGCGTCTATATTCTCTCCACCGACGTGACACAGGAAACGCAGGCGCGCGCAGCTCTTGCACAGACCCACAAACGCGAATTGGCAGCCCAGATCACCTCCGGTCTCGCGCACGATTTCGGTAACCTTCTAACGATCATTCTGGGACAGCAATCTCCCTTGCTGCGCATGTCCCACCTGCCACACGAAGTGCGCGAGGCGGTCAAGGCAACCCTGTCAGCCGCGCGGCGCGGCGGGGACCTGCTGGATGGTATCGCCCGCATATCCGAAATGCGGCAACCATCCATCAAACAGGTCAGAATTCCCGACTTCCTCGCAGCATTAAGCAGGCTCGCCAGCCCGTCTTTGCCGCAGGGGATTACCCTGACGGTGGCGCATGAAGACCTGGAAAGCCCCATACTCGCGGATGCCGGCTTGCTGCAAGACTCTCTCCTCAATCTGATTCTCAACGCTCGGGATGCCGTGGGCCTCACAGGGAACATCCGCGTGATGGCGCGAACCGTGCGGGAGACATGGCTGGAAATCAAGGTTGAGGACGATGGCCACGGCTTCTCGACCGAAGCGCTGGAACGGGGTCTAGAGCCATTTTTCACGACAAAAGGCTCGTATGGGTCCGGGCTCGGGCTTTCCATGGTGTATGATCAGACCCAGATTCAAGGAGGAACCGTGCGTCTCAGCAATACGTCGTCAGGCGGAGCCTCGGTGTCGTTACGACTGCCGCTTACCCGGGCGACAACCGACCTGCGTCCTCGCCTCATTCTGCTCGTCGAGGATGACCTTGAAATTCGGGAAACCGTTCGGGAAATGCTCCGCGAGTTGGGACACACCGTCATCGAAGCGGAGGATGCCGAAGAAGCAATGGCTCTCGCGGCCCTTCCGGGCATTGATCTCGTACTCTCGGATATCCGCCTTGCGGGCCAGCAGACCGGTCTTGATCTTGCTGAAGCCCTGCGGGGCCGTGGGCTGACAGCGATCGGGCTGATGACCTCACTACCGCCAGCCAATTCTTTGCGGCAGCGTGCGCTGGAACGCGCGATACCCGTCCTATCCAAGCCATTTGACCAGGCGGAACTCGTCAGCCTGCTCGACCGGATTTGCTCCAGCCAGACGGAGGTATTCGCATGAGCGGCCAGCTTGTTGCCATCCTGGACGATGAGCCGGAAATTCGCCGCATGCTGGCGCTTTCGCTGGAAGACGCAGGCTTTCGGACGATCTCCTTCGGGCGCGCCGCCGAATTCGAGGCTGCCATAAGGCGCTCTCCGCCCGATGTCTGCCTTGTCGATCTTGGCCTGCCCGACCGCGACGGTCTGGCCGTCGTGCATCGCCTCGCCCTTGAATCGGGCGCATCCATCATCATCATTTCCGGTCGCGCTCATGTGCAGGACAGAGTCACAGGCCTCGAACTGGGTGCCGACGACTACATCATCAAGCCCTTCGATCCGATTGAAGTCGTCGCCAGGGTGAGGGCTCGGTTTCGTCGAAGGGGGGAAGCCGAGAACCGGACGGCGCAAACGGCCACTTTCAATGGACAAACGGTCCACTTCGACAGTTTTCGCCTTATTGGGCCGGATGGCAACGAGCAGTCGTTGACCCAGGCAGAGGGCGAGGTTCTGCGCCTTTTTCTCGATTCCCCACGTCGCCTCATTAGTCGCGCGCAGATGCAGGAAGCCCTCGGCGGGGCTGCTGGCGCCAGTTTTGATCGGGCAATGGATGTCCGTATTTCGCGCCTGCGAACGAAGCTCGGGGAAGACTCAAAGAACCCACGCATTATCAAGACGATTTATGGTGCCGGTTATCTCTTTGCCGGCGATGTGGAGTGGTCGTGACAATCGTCGTATAGCCTATAAATTTGGATGGAGAGAGCGACAAACAGGATGATTTTTTGTTATCGTAGCGCGTCGATCGGTAAACGGGCGGCCTGCAACTTACAGGAATGGCCGGGTCATTGTTGAATGTCGCGTCGTGTCAGTCCGTGCTGCCGTTTGACTGTCGCGCATCAATCTGCAGCGCGTTTGAGTGATCCGCGACGGATGCCTTGCGTCTGTAGCTTTCGACATTCATCTCGAAAATCATCGCGTGATGTAACAGTCTGTCAGTGGCGGCGAGTGTTAAGGCTGTGTCGGAAAAAGCCCGACCCCATGCGCCAAAGCACGGAAATACATGACTACCTGCTGGTGGCCCGAATTTTCGTCTGGACCCCATTTATGCGCCTAACCGGCTCAGGTTTTACGCGGAAACTGGGATTAGATGCCTGGTCAATGGGTGGTGGATAATGCGGGCTAAACCGCGCTACATCTTCGACAAGGTTCAGGATTTGGCAGTGATCCGAGCGATGACCTTGATCTCGAAGTCAAAGCCGGCAAGCCAGGTCACGCCGATAGCCGTCCAGTTCGGATAAGGCGGCTTCGGGAAAATCTCGCTCTTGACGGGCATGATCACTCCGAACTGGCTTTCGGGGTCCGTATGGAACGTGGTTACGTCAACAATGTCATCGAACGTGCAACCGCCGGCCTCAAGCGTTGCCTGCAGGTTGGAAAAAGCCAGCCGGACCTGTGTTTCGAAATCAGGTTCCGGTGAGCCATCAGCACGGCTCCCCACCTGGCCGGAAACGAACAGAAGATCGCCGGAAGCGATGGCGGCAGAGTAGCCGTGCGCCTCATAGAGAGCGTGGCGGTTGGCGGGAAAGATGGCAGTGCGCTGGTTCATGGGTCAGACTCGTGCAGACATTCGTTCAGCCCGGATGACTGCAATCAGCACTGCATCGGGTGGGTTCTTTTCGGTCACGTATTTTGATATACGTTACGTATATGAATATCCGACATACGAGACGTATGTCAACTCAAATACGCCCCGTATCTGAAAGGATGGCACTCCGTGACTCCGCGACGACGTATCGAAACCATGGCAGAAAACCGCGCCAAGCTGATCGCGGCCGGCCGCCGTGCTTTTGCCAGCAAGGGTTTTGCGGCGGCCTCCATGGATGAACTCACCGCCGAAGTCGGACTGACGCGGGGGGCGCTCTACCATAATTTTGGCGACAAGAAGGGGCTGTTTTCAGCCGTCGTGGCGCAGGTCGATGGCGAAATGGCAAGGCGGGCACAAGAAACGAGTGCCGCCGCGGCGAACGACTGGGATGGGCTGATCGCGGAAGGAACGGCTTATATTGAAATGGCGCTCGATCCGGAGGTCCGCCGGATCGTCCTGCTGGATGGCCCTGCTTTTCTGGGCGATCCTTCGACCTGGCCAAGCCAGAACGCTTGCCTCGCCGTAACGAAACAGGCCGTGGCGAAGCTGATTGCGGACGGAATCATGAAACAGATCGATGTTGAAGCAGCCGCGCGTCTTCTCAGCGGCGCCGCCCTCAATGCGGCATTGTGGGTTGCGGCAAGCGATGATCCGGCCTCGGTATTGCCCAAAGCCATTGAGGCATTCCGCATGATGGCGATGGGCCTGCTGGCTGAGCGGCACCCCGCCGCCGGACTTTAGGGCGGCCAAAGCCTCCGGTCGTGGCACGAACGGTGTTTTCCAAATCTGGGCGCAGTGTGTGGAACGGCGACCACAGTAGAGGGATGACGTTTGTATTTCCCGGCTTGGCGAACTTTGGGCGATCTCATTTGCGCGACCGCCTATCAGAATGAGTCCACCAGCACGTTCAGGAAGGCTTTGACAGCAGGATTCGCGCGGCGGCTTTCCGGCCAGACGACCGTGATATTGTGCCGTTCGACAGCAAACTCGGCAAGAACGGGGACCAGTTCCCCGCGTTTGACCCAGGGGCTCGCCATGAAGCTCGTGGCCATTCCGATACCACCACCTGCTGCGATGATCGCCAGGACGGCCTCGCTGGCATCGACGATCATCGCCGACGATGGCACGATCTCGACTTCCCGATCACGCAGATGGAATGGCCACCGGAAGAATTGTCCGCTGCTTTGGTAGCGAAGATTGACCGTTTGATGCTGAGGCAGTTCATCAGGATGGACGGGCGTGCCCTCCGCAGCCAGATAATCCGGGGAGGCATAGCAGCAAAGCCGGTGCGGTGAAAGCTTCCGCGACAGAAGGCGCGAGTCGGGCAGATCACCAATACGCACCGCAATGTCTATGCCCTCGTCGATCAGGTCCACCCGTTGATCACTCAGCCTCAGGTCAATCGAGACTTTTGGATGGAGCACCCGAAAACGCGGCAGCAAAGGTGCGACAACGTGCAGGCCGATTGGCAGGGACGCGGCAATACGCAAGGTGCCGGTGGGCTCGGAGCGCGCCACCTTGGCAGCCTGTTCGATATCCTCGGCATCGCGCAGCAGCCGCAAAGCCCTTTCGTGCAGATCGCGGCCTTCGCTGGTGAGCGTCAGCGATCGAGTTGTGCGGGTGAACAGCGATAGGCCGAGTTGTCGTTCAAGGCGCTGGATGCTCTTGCTAACGGCCGAAGGTGAGACGGACAGCGACCGGGCCGCAGCGCTGTAGCTTCCCAGAGAGCCCGCACGGGCAAAGGCGATCAACCCGGTCAGCCGTTCGATTCCAATTTGTTCCTTCATGGCACTACTAAACCGAAACGAGGCATCATTTTCAACCCAGAGCAATGTAAGTACATCAGGTCAGCGAACAAAATATGGAACGAAATTGAAATGACTGAGATGATGAAAGCCGTGCGACTGCACGAATTCGGCGGCCCCGACGTACTGCGCTATGAGGATGCTCCGCGCCCGGTGGCCGGATTTGGTGAGGTGCTTGTCCGCGTGCATGCGGCAGGTATCAATCCCCCGGATCTTTATCTTCGGGACGGCTATAGGGCGCTTCCGCCGGAGTGGCGGCCCAATCCGACCTTTCCGCTGATCCTGGGCACAGATATCGCTGGCGTTGTCGCTGCGGTCGGTCATGGCGTGTCGGAGTTCAGCGTTGGCGATGAAGTCTTTGCAATGGTGCGTTTCCCCCACGATCTGATGACCGGCAGCAATGCCTATGCAGAGTACGTCAAGGTTCCGGCGACGGACCTCGCAATGAAACCCGCGGGCATCGATCATATCCAGGCCGCCGGCGCACCGATGTCGCTCTTGACGGCGTGGCAGTTCCTCGTTGAACGGGGCCATGATGTGGCGAACCCGTTTCAGGCGTTCGACCACGCGCCCGTTCCCCTTGCTGGCAAGACCGTGCTGGTCAATGGTGCTGGTGGCGGCGTCGGCCATCTCGTTGTTCAACTAGCGAAATGGAAGGGTGCGCACGTCATTGCCGTTGCGTCCAGCCGGCATGAGACGACCGTGCGCGATCTCGGTGCCGATGAGTTCGTCGACTATACCCGGCAGGCGGCAGAGACCGTCGTGCAGAATGTCGATCTTGTGGTCGATGCTGTGGGTGGCTCTGACATGGATCGTTTCCTGACGGTGATCAAAACGGGTGGCGCCCTTTACCTCGTCAACCCTCTCGGCTTCTCCGGCCATGGTGAAGCGGAAAGACGGGACATCACCGTGTCCTCGGCGCAGGTGCGCTCGAGTGGCGCGCAATTGAAGCAAGCGGGTCGCCTGCTCGAAGACGGGACGATCCGGGTCGTGATCGACAGTACGTTTCCGTTGGCTGACGCCTCTGCTGCCCATATGCGGGCATCCCGGGGTGGCATCCAGGGCAAGGTCGTCCTTGTCAACGACTGAACACCGGAACCCCGGCCGCAACGAGGTCGGGGAAGCTCACGAAAGAGGAAGGCTTTAATGCTGATCGTGACTGGATATATGCATGTCGATCCCACCGACGTCGCGGAATTCATTGCGGACCTTAAAATGCTGGCGGTCTCAACGCGCCGGCACAGGGGCAATATCTCTTATGACGCAGCATTGGACGATGCGCAGATCGGACGGTTGCTGATTTCGGAACGCTGGACCAATCAAGCCGCGCTCAGCGCGCATCTTGAAGCCAATGGCACCGTGGCATTCGTTGCCCGGTGGCAAGGGCGAATGCGGGGCGACATCCGCAAGTACGACGCCTCAAATGAACGTGACCTGACCGATGTCTGAAGAACGGTCCGTTCGCAACATACCCGTGGCGGGCATTGGAAATGCAACTCGCAAACCTGACGATTATCGGCCAGCTGGCCTCGATCCTGGCATTCATGCAGGTAATTTGACCTGAGCCCCATCGTCCCTCCAGATTTCAGGAGAGTCTTGGGTTTTCGATCTGGCCTTATACGGCCTGTTTTTCCGTAGGCATTTTCATTGCGAATTCACTGGGTGTGATATTGCCCAATGAAGGGTGCGGTCTGTTTCGATTGTCGTCCTCCTTCCATGCGGTGATTTCGATCCTCGCCTGTGTCAGTGACGAGAACAGTGTTTCGCTGAGGCATTCGTCACGGAAGCTACCGTTGAAGCTTTCTAAGAAGCCGTTCTGCATCGGCTTGCCCGGTGCGATATAATGCCATTCGACGTGCGTGCTTTGGCACCATTCCAGAACGGCCACGCCCGTCATCTCCGTGCCATTGTCGGAAACAATCGTTCGTGGCCTACCTCGCCGGGCGATGACGGCATCGAGTTGCCGCGCAAGCCGCCGGCCCGAGAGCGACGTGTCGGCGACCAGCGCCAGGTATTCGCGGGTGAAGTCGCCGACGACGGCCAAGACCCGAAAGCGACGACCATCCGTGAAGGCGTCACTGACGAAATCCAGGCTCCAGCGCTCGTTGGCACGCGAGGGCAGCGCCAGAGAGCGCCTCGTCCCCAAAGCCCGTTTGCGCCCACCCCGTTTGCGCACCGTCAGCTTCTCTTCGCGATAGAGACGCCGCAGTTTCTTCAGGTTCATGATGATGCCCTGCCGACCCAGCATGACATGGATGCGGCGTCTAACGGTGATTGCATAGCCATCACCTGCCGACCAGGGGATAGCCGAAACGGCGGCGCTCGGACGCCACCAGCTTCATTGCCTCACGGATATCAGCGTCATCCGGTCGAATGCTACCATATCGCACGCTCGACCGATCAACGGTCAAAACCTCACACGCCCGACGCTGGCTCACCCCATGTTGTTTGCAGACATGAGCCACAGTGCCCCGCTTCACATCGGGCGTCACCACTTTTTTGAAGCGACATCTTTCAGAATGGCGTTGTCCAGCATGGTCTCGGCGAGCAGCTTCTTCAGCTTGGCGTTCTCGTCTTCCAAAGCCTTCGGCGTGCGAGCATCGGATACGTCCATGCCGCCGAACTTGGCGTTGTATTTGTAGAAGGTCGCCTCGGATATCCCGCGCTTGCGGCAGACATCGGCCGTCCGCCCGTCTCCTTGATACGACGGACTCTACCA